>Ga0207676_10000004_pt1 | contig 725417 bp, 733 predicted proteins | sample KBSSwiS72_FD_184307 | JGI IMG/M metagenome (GOLD analysis project Ga0207676, IMG submission 184307) | Switchgrass rhizosphere microbial communities from Kellogg Biological Station, Michigan, USA - KBS Switchgrass S7-2 (SPAdes) (version 2) | ecosystem: Host-associated > Plants > Roots >...
CAGCGCTGCAGACCGGCACGACTGACCAGCCTCAACCGCGCGAACCACGCGCTCTCGAAGATCGTTCGAACAGGCTCTCGGCATCCCATGCTGACCTCCAACCCAGCCCGCATGGTGAATCAGAAAATCCCCTCCATGGGAATCCCTCCCGATTCCATTCAGCCGAAACTCGCTCTAGTCGGCCGGGGCTGCTTCCTGCATTTTCCAGGCGGCGCCGATGGCGAAATGGCTGAGGATCAAGTCGTCAGCCATGGACGCGTCGCCCGTGCGGACAGCCTCATAGATCTTGCGGTGATGATCGACCAGATAGTCCCGTGCCTTCGAGCTGTCCGCGATGCGTCTGCGACGTTCGACGTGCGAGCGTTCCAGTAGATGGGTGATCGTGCCGTAAACGGTCGAAAGTGCGGTGGAATGAGCGGAGGCGACCAGTTGCGTGTGAAAATGAAGGTCGGCGTACCCGCCACGCAACACGTCATCGATCGTCGCCTCGATCTCCCCCAGCGCCCGTTCGAGGTTGCGCAGGTCGTCGGGGGTTGCCCGGGTGCATGCGAGGCGCAAGGCCTGCCGCTCCAGCGCGATCCGGACCTCGACAATATCCTCTATGATGGCGGGTTGTTGCGCCAGGGCAAGCGAGAAGAACTCGCCCAGTACGGATGCGTCGGGAATACGCACGGTGCTGGCGCGACCATGGCGCGTTTCCAACACGCCGATCATCTCCATCGCGCGCACGGCTTCGCGCACTGCAGGACGGCTGACCCCCAGGCTCAGCGCCAGTTCGCGTTCGCTTGGAAGGCGGTACCCGCTTTCCACTCCGCCATTCACCAGCAGATCGCGCAGATGCGCCAGCACCCGGCGATATCCGGAAATCTCGGGGTCTGGAGTGGCAAGGGCACCGTCAACGGCCATATTGTGGCTTTACCGCTCGTCCCGGCTCCTGGCCAGCCGTTAGTGGACCTGTCCATCTGGGTGAGACAGCCATTGTCGCAGGTTGACTTGTCGCGGCTGGCAAGCTGCTTGCGCTAGGGTAAGGAGAAAGGAGAAAGGACAATGCAGGCAAAACATGGTCTGGCTGCCGCGCTCTTGGTCGCGGTGCCTCTCTCTGCGCTGATGGCGCAGACCTTTACGCGCGGCGAGGCTGTGCCTACGACGCTTCCGCTCGGAAACAAGCCGGGCAATCCCATTCAGGACATGCCACTTGGGCAGCGGCTGATCTCCGCCTTTGGAGAACGCCCCGTCTTTTCGCCAAAGGGCGACAGGCTGGCGTTCATCGGCAAGTCTTATGGCGATGCGTTCGAATATGACATGGCAAGCGGCAAGATCCGCAACTTGACGGGGCATGCGCCGAGCGAAGGCTATTTGCGCGTGCATTATCTCCCCGACGGCAGCTACCTGCTGCTCGGTCCACGCATCCTGGGTAAGACGCGCGATGAAACCCGTCACGGTCGGATTGAGCTGTTCTGGATGGATGTTCAGACAATGAGCGCACCCGTGCCTTTGGGGATCACGGTGTTCGAAGGCATAGCCGTCAGCCCGCGCAGCAACATGATCGCATGGAGCCAGGTCAAAGCCGCAGAGGGCGACAAGCCCGCATCGACGACCATCTTTACCGGGCGCGTGGTCCTCGACGGACAGAATGCAAAGCTCGACGAGGTACGCGAAGTCATCACGACTACCGAATGCTTCGTCGAGGCGCAGGACTTTTTGCCCGGCGACAAGGGTTTGACCATGCCCTGCTATGGTTTCGGCAAAGGCCCGACGGGTGTCGAAACCAAAGTCCTGTCGGTCGACTTCGCCACCAGGAAGATCACCCAGTATCCGACGCCCTCCACTCTCTATAATGAGGTCGAGGGGATATTCCCGGACGGCAAGCGAACCTTGGTCGAATGTGCGCAGGACCGCTCGAAGGGCATGGACCTGTGCGTTCTCGACCTCGATCCCAAGAAGCCTCGCTACACGCGCATGACCAACATCGTGCAATATGGCGGCTGGAAATATGGCAATCCCGTCGTACGGCCAGATGGCCGGCTGGTTGCGGCACAGGTCGGATCGGCCGATGTGATCGACGCCGGTGTCGGCCAGGGCATCGTGCTGATGGATCTCGCCCCGGACTTCTGAGCGGCTGTTGGGCGGGGAAGAGGCGACCGGCCGCCGTTCCGGCAACCGGCATACCGCGTCCTAGGTGCCGTGCCGGTGGACTATGAAGTCGGCTTGATTCCGGCGATTGCCCGACGAGAGGACTGTCCGTGCTGACAAGCTGAGCGCAGTGCGGGCGCAGAAGGCTCCGCCAAGTCCTCCCCACGCCTGTCCTGCAGGCCGCGGAGCAGCAGCAGCGCGGGTGCCGGCTCCGCGCCAGATCAGTTCGCCCCGAATGGGACGCGCAAGGTCACGCCGTAAGTGGCCGGCGGAGCATAGATCGAGGTGACCCCCAAAATGCCCAGATTGAGGGTATAAGCGCGATAGGCCTTGTTGAAGACGTTGCGACCCCATGCGGTGATCGACGCACCGGTGCCTTCGTGCTTGTAGGTCAGCGAGGCGTTGGTGACGTTATAGGCCTTCTGCAATGAGCCGAGGCCGTTGGTCACTTCGAGGAACTGGTCATCGTACCATACGCCATCAACCTGAGCTGCGAGATTGCCGCCGGCAACGCCCATGTTGTAGCGCAGCAGATAGTTGAAGCTGAAGCGCGGCGCATTGGGCAACTCGGCCTTGGTGATGTTTGCCTGCGGGAAATCACAGCGGAAGACCCCGCCGATGTTCGTGCAGTATTGCGTATCGGGCGCGCCTGGAAAGAATTCCGGGCCGAACTGAGTGCCGGTAGCCGGGATGCTATCGACCTCAGAGGTTTCCCAGGTGGCGCCGAACACGGCGTCGAAACGCGAGGAGGGCGACCAGAACGCTTCGAGTTCGGCACCGGTGGCGTGGGCATCGCTGTTGTAGACATGCGGCACGCCGCCCGCGAGCGAGAAGGCCTGGTAGTCATCGTACATATAGTGATAGACGGTGCCATTCAGGCGCAGCGTGCGATCGAACAGCGAGGTCTTGAAGCCGGCTTCGAGGCTGTTGAGCGTTTCGGGCCGGTGGCGGAAGTCCTGTGGCGCAATGTTCGACGAAAGCGACCAGTTGCCACCCTTGATACCGCGGTTCCATGAAGCGAACAGCAGCGTATCGGGCGTTGCCTGATAGTTGAGCGAGACGCGCGCCGCCCAGTCGCCATAGACGTCGCGGTTCACGCCCGGGACGGCTGCGGCGAGATCCTGGTCGGTGAAGAGTACGACTGGATTGGGCTGGGGCGCATAGGTCGGGTCGCTGAGGACATTGACGTAGTCGATTGCCTTGTTGTCCTTCGAATACCGCCCGCCAAGGGTGAGCGACAGCCGATCGGTCAAGCGGACATCGCCCTGCGCGAAGATCGACCAGTTTTTTGACGAGATTTTGTAGAACTGATCAACGGTCGGGATGGAGAAGCCACCGTTTCCGGCAATCGCGAGGTCGATGATCGGCGCATTGGTGACGCCGTGCATGCCATCATACTTCATGTCGAGGAAATAGGCCCCCACCTGCCATTTGAGGCGTTCGCTATCCCCCGAAAGCCGCAACTCCTGCGAGAACTGCTTGAATTTGACGAAAGTATCGACGTTGACGATCAGGAACGGCAGGGCATCGCCATCCTCGACGTAGGTCTTGTCCATCGTCAGGTAGTTGGTGATCGAGGTCAACTGCATGCCGCCGAACTTCCAGTCCAGCTGACCCTGATAGGAGTTCATAACGCGGTTAAACGAGCCGCGCCGTTCGCCGAAATGCTCCCACGGAGAAGCGGGAAGCCCTGTAACGCCGTTGATCACGCCCGTCTGGTCGTCGCTCAGGCCGGCTGCATTGGTGTTGCAGTATCCGTTGGCGAGATAGACGCAGTTTTCAAAGACATAGCCGCCGGTGTCGACGTGGTTGTCTTCTGCGTGTTTGTACCAGAGGCTGAGGGTGGCGTCGGGCGAAAGGTCGGCCTGGACGTTGAGGCGGGCGGCCCAACCGTTCCTACCACCGAGATCCTGCCCGCTGCCGGGCGCGATCAGGTTGCCCGCGCTATCGAGTGTGTCGCGCGACTTGATGTAGCCATCGGCCTTTTCGACCCGCGCCGCACCGCGGAAACGGATGCCCGGGGCGATAGCGCCGCCCACCGCACCTTCAAGCGACCAGGCGCTGAAACGCCCGTATTCACCCATGGCGTAGCCGTTGAGTTCATCCTTGCTGGCGTCTTCGCTCAGGTAGTGGATGAGGCCGCCGGTGGCGTTTCGGCCGAACAACGTGCCCTGAGGCCCGCGCAGCACTTCGACGCGCTTGATATCGAACAACTGGCCGGCGACGGCGTTCATCGAGGCGATGTAAGCGTTGTCTTGATAGACGGCGACGGGAGCTTCGAGGTTATCGGTGAAGTTGTTCTGCGAAATGCCGCGCAGGGCGAAGATGGTCAGGTTCGGCGACCATGCGTTGACGCGAAGCGACGGGATCTGCTGCGTGATCTGGGTGGTGTCGGTGATGCCCAAGCGCTTGACCTGTTCGCCGGTGAAAGCGCTGACCGAGATCGGAACCTTCTGCAGGCTTTCACTGCGCTTGGTTGCGGTGACGATGATCTCGCCCGCCATCCCCTCTTCGCTCGAGACTTCCTCCGGGGCGGGGCCCGTGCCCTGCGCGCTGGCGAGCGTAGGGACAGTCATGGCGGTGCAAGCCAGCAACAGCGATGCAAACCGCGCATCGCGGATCGAGTATTTCATCTGCTTTCTCCCCAAACCTGTCAGTGGTGCAGCGCTTCGGATGGCGCGGCGCGACGATCTGCTGGAGGCACCTATCTCACAGTTTACAGTATGGCGCAATACTGGCCTATTGTTGCGAAAAGGTAACACAACTCTGGGGTGTCGAAGGGGCTTTCGGGGCAGTTTCCTGGATGCCGATTGAACATCCAAAACGCTGCAATTCCGCCATTTTTTTCTATAACGCGGCGGCACCTACGAGTCATTGTCGTAACAATTGGTATCAAAATTGCCCTATTGTTCACATCTTTGAAGCCGCGTACCATGGCCGAAGCGAGCCAAGCGGTTCGCTTCCCAACTGGAGATCTGGAGATGTCCCGAACGATGACCGCGCATCACCATACGTCGAGTCCGACGCCCACGCCGGGCGGCGGTTCCGCGAAGCGTCCGGATGCGGCCGAACTCGTGGCCCGGGCTCGCGCGATGGTGCCTCTTTTGCGGGAACGCGAGGAAGAGGCGATCGGCAACCGGCAAGTCTCTCCCGATATCATCGCCGCGTTCCAGGAGGCCGGGTTCTTCCGCATTCTTCAGCCGGCCCGCTACGGCGGCTACGAAATGTCGCCGGCGACCTACTGCGAGGTGGCGAAATCGCTGGCGGAAGGCTGCATGGGCAGCGCCTGGGTCTATGGCGTGGTGGCGGTCCACAACTGGCAGCTCGCGTTGTTCGATCCGCAGGCAGCCGAGGACGTGTGGGGGGAGGACACATCGGTCCTGATCAGTTCCTCCTACATGCCCACCGGCAGGGCCACCAAGGCGGAAGGCGGCTATCGCTTCAGCGGGCGCTGGGCCTTCTCCAGCGGATCGGAGCATTGCCAGTGGGTCATTCTGGGCGCGAACATGGTGGCCGACGATGGCAACGGTCAGCCTGAGCCCTACAACTTCCTCGTACCGCGCAGCGATTATGCGATCGTCGACACCTGGCAAACGATGGGCCTGTGTCCGACCGGCAGCAACGATATCGTGGTGGACGACGTGTTCGTGCCGCAGCACAGGGTGATCCGCGAGCGCGATATGTTCAACCTGGACTGTCCCGGCCATGCCGCCAATCCGGGTGCGCTCTACCGCATTCCTTTTGCGCAGCTTTTCAACCGGACGGTGTCAACCACGTCGCTGGGCTCGCTGCGCCGCGCGCTTGAGGCGTTCGTGGATGCGACCCGGCAGAAACGGACGACCTACACCGGCGTCCGGGTGGCGAGCGACACTATGATCCAGGAAGTCGTGGCGGACGTGATGCTGACGCTCACCGATCTGGAAGCTCGGCTGACGAGCGATCTCGCCGAGCTGGAAGCACGGGCGCGGACCGGCGACTGGCCGATCGAGCGGCGCGCGCAGCTTGGCCACCACACCACCGCGATGGTTTCGCGCTGTGTCGAGGCGATTGACAAGCTGATGCTGTTTTCCGGCGGCAAGGCGATCTATCGCGGGAATGTGGTCCAGCGCGCGTTCCTGGATATCCACTGCGCCCGCGCGCACGTAGCCAACAACCCGTTCCCCTATGCCCGCAATCTCGGCGCGCTGACGTTCGGGTTCGAGAACGACTGCTACGATCTGTGAGCGCCGCTGGCTGCGGCGGCCTGTCCCGGGCTCCTTTCCGAAAGGGGCTTTTCTGCACGTAGCAGCCGTGACGACACGATCAGATCGCGGTGGCGAGACCCAGCAGAGCGCCCGAACCGGGGCCTAGTTCGTCACTCGTTTCTTCGCGTACGAAATCCACGAAGGCGCGTACCTTCGACAAGGCGAAGTTGCCGCGGGGGAAGATGATGTGAAGCGGAATGCTTTCGGTCACCATGTCCTCCAGCAGCGGCTCAAGCCGGTTTGCGGCGATATCGGCCTCCACCAGGAAACGGGGCAGGTAGCTGATGCCAAGCCCGTTAAGCGTCGCCTCGCGCGCCATGCGGACCGAGTTTGTGGTCAGCGGGCCGCGATTGACGGCGACGGTCATATCGTCGGAAAGGCGCCATTCGCCCACTTTGGACAAGTGGGTTTCCACGATGCAGGTGTGGTCCTTCATATCGTTGGGGGTAGAAGGCCAGCCGGCCCTGGCCAGATAGGCCGGAGCGGCCACGAGCACCATCGGATATGTGCGCAGTTGCACCGATTCTAGGCTGGCGTCGAACGGCTCGCCCATCCAGAACGCCACGTCGAACCGGCCCTTGAGCATATCCACCTTGCTGTCCGACAGGTTCAGGAACAGCCGGACTTCCGGATAGCGCGCAAGAAAGCGCGGGATTATCGAGGTCAGATCGAACAGCGAGGCTACGACCGGCGCGTTGACTTTCAGCTCCCCGCGCGGCTTGGACACCATTCCGGTGATGACCTGGTTGGCTTCGCTCACTTCATCGACAATGCGGGAGCAACGGGCGTACATCTCTCGCCCTGCTGGTGTGAGCGTTACCGAGCGGGTGGTGCGGTCAAGCAGGCGCACCCCGATGCTCTGCTCAAGCTTGGCGACCTGACGGCTCACCGCAGCCTTGGAATAACCCAGCAGCTTGGCGGCGTTGGAGAAGCCGCCCGTGCTGACCACCGCAGCGAATGACATCATCGCCATCACATTACCGAGGTCTGGTCTTTCTTCCATGGGTCGATCCGTGTTGCAGCGGAACGCGCAAGTCAATCCCGGTGGGGATAGCGGGCGTTCGGCCGAGAGATTCGATTGTTCACTATACGCAAAAAACAAGCTTAATATATGCTTACTGTTGCATTTTTAATCTTCTTTGAGCAAAGAGGTCGGCGAAGCAAAATGCGGGCCGCGATTCGTGAGGCGGCCCATTCGGGAGTTTCCACATGGCCAGCAAGCTTTCCCCTCATGCGTTGCAGGACCAGCGCAGCCAGTTCCATCCCTTCACCTCGATAAACGACCTGAAGAACGAGGGGCCAACGGTGATGGCTTCGGGCTCGGGCGTGCGCGTGCGCGACGTGAACGGCAAGGAATACCTCGACGGCATGGCCGGCCTATGGTGCGTGAATCTTGGCTATGGCCGAAAGGAAATCGTCAACGCGATCGCGCAGCAAAGCGAGCGACTGTCGTTCTTCCACACGTTCAACGGGATGAGCACGGACGTGGTGGCCGAATGCGCCGAGGCGCTGCTGGCCCGTGCGCCGGTGCCGATGTCGCGCGTGTTCTTCGGCGCTTCGGGCAGCGATGCCAACGAAACGCAGCTCAAACTGATATGGGTTTACAATAACTTGCGCGGCAAGCCCGAAAAGAAGAAGGTGATCGCGCGCTGGAATGCCTATCACGGCTCGGGGGTCGCCACGGCCAGCCTCACCGGGCTGCCGATGATGCACAACCTGTTCGATCTGCCCAAGGGGCCGATCCTGCACGTGAGCGCCCCGTACTATTACCGCCAGGCCCCTGCGGACATGAGCGAGCGTGATTTCTCGAAGCAACTCGCCAAGGAACTGGAAGATCTGATCGAGCGCGAGGGTGGCCATACGATCGCGGCCTTCTTTGCCGAAGCAGTCATGGGCGCCGGTGGCCTGATACCGCCCCCCGAGGGCTATTTCGAGGAAATCACGCCGATCCTCAAGAAGCACGACATCCTCCTCGTCGCGGATGAAGTCGTCTCGGGATTCGGCCGCCTCGGTACTTACTGGGGCAGCCAGACTTACGGATACGAGCCCGATTTGATCACCTCGGCCAAGGGCGTCACTTCAGGCTACTTCCCGATGTCGGCGGTGTTCATCTCCCCCAAGGTGTGGAACGTGATCGAAGGCGGCGCCGATCAGGTCGGCGTGTTTGGCCATGGTTACACCTATTCCGCGCACCCGGTGGGCGCTGCGGCCGCGCTCGCCGCGCTCAAGCTGATCGACGACCTCAAGGTGGTGCAGAACGTCGCCGACGTCGGACCTTACCTGAAGCAGGGGTTACAGGACCGGCTGGCCCAGCATCCCCACGTGGGCGATATCCGTGGCAAGGGACTTATGCTCGGCATCGAACTGATGAAGGATCGCGAGACAAAGGAAACGCTGCCGGTGGCAAACAGGACCGGGCGCCAGGTCCTGAAGGCCGCCGCCGAACGCGGCCTGATCACCCGGGCGCTGGGGGACACCCTCGTGTTCGCGCCGCCGCTCGTCATCACGCGGAACGAGGCCGACGAGATCGCCGACAAGTTCGCGCTCGCCGTAAAGGACGTCTTGGGCTGAGATAGCGGGCGGCGTCCGCCTCTCCCGGGGGCGCCGCTAACCGGGGAGGGCGCGAGATGGAATTGAATACGGCAATTTCCGGCCTGGCAGCGGCCGAGGCGTCGGCTGCCCGCGTTTCGCGCGGGGGCCTTGTCAGCGCGATGCTGGTCGCGCTGATTGGCGCGGTGGTCATCTTCATCACGCCAGGGTTCCTCGCGCTCATCGCCCAGAAGACCGGGTTCGACAACGATCAGCTCGGCTATCTGGTGGCCTGGGACATCAATGCCATGGGTGTGACGATCGGGCTGAGCACTTTCGCACTGGCGCGAGTGCGATGGCGGCCGGCGGTCGCGCTAGGCCTTGCGCTGATCGCGGCGGGCAATCTGCTGACCGCCTGGGTCGATGGCTTCGCGCCGATGGTGGCTGTCAGGGTGGTTGCCGGCGCGGGGGAGGGGATAGCCGTCGGGTTTTCGTTCGCGGCGCTCGGTCGTGCAGTCAATCCCGACCGGGCGTTCTCGGTCTACCTCGTCATCGGCGCGCTGCTCAGCTCGGCTTTCCTCTACACGCTGCCGGGCATCCAGGCGGCGGTCCAGCCAGGCGTGGTGTTCGCACTGATCGGCGTTATCGCGGCGCTGGTTATCCTGACGCTGAAAGCCTTCCCGGATGGCAGCGAGGATGAGCCCGATCTGTTCGCCGGCGGCGGCAAGGTCGACTTGCGGCTGGCGGGAGGATCGCTGCTGGGGGTATTCCTGCTGTTCTTCGCGATGGGAGCGGTGTGGAGCTATTCGGAACGTATCGGGCTCGACAGCAAGTTGCCGGTCGGAGTGATCGCCCAAGGGCTTTCCATCGGCACGTTGGCGGGGATGGTCGGTGCGGGCGGGGCGGGGTTTCTGCCACGCCGGTGGGGGCGTACCGCGCCGCTGATCCTAAGCGGAGCGGCAGGCATCGCTAGCTTCCTGCTGTATGACGGCCAGGTAGCGCCCGATGCCTTCGTGATCGCCACGGTACTGATGATGTTCAGTTGGAACTTCGCCCAGCCGCTGCTTTCGGGAATCTGCTCGGAAGCCTGCCAGCGCGGGCGGGTGGTTTGCGCAATGGGCTCGATCCAGACCTTCGGCACGGGGCTGGGCCCGGCCGCTGCTGCCGCCACGCTCGGCACCGGCTCATTCCGGTTCATGCTTTATGCGTCATGTGCTGTGCTGGCGCTCAGCATCGCGGTGACGGCAGCGACCATCGCCGGCGAGCGCAGGCGCGCCTCTGCCTGATCGCTCCAATTTTGTTTTCGCTTTCAGCCGCCGAGGGCTTGGGGCCGGGGAATGATGGTGTCCGGCCCCCTGTCGTTAAAGGAAGACCGCGCGCGACAGGCCGCCGTCGACGGCAATGGATTCGCCGGTGATGCCGCTGCCCAACTGCGAGCAAAGGAACACGATCGGGTCGGCCACTTCCTCCACTTCCAGCATCCGCTTCAGCGCCGCCGGGTCGCCCGCCTCGCGCGCAACGACCGCATCGAAGGTCGTGCCTTCCTCGGCCGCCATCTCGGCAAACCATTCTTCGATGTGTTCGGTCCGCGTGACGCCGGGGTGGATGATGTTCACCGTGATCCCGTCCTTGCCGACCTCGTCCGACAGGGTCTTGGTGAAGTGGACCAGCGCGGTGTTGCGCATACCCGACAGTGCCTCCGTGCAGCGTGCGGTCAGTCCGCCGACGTTGACGATGCGGCCCCAGCCGGCCCTGCGCATGTGCGGCACGCAGGCCTTGGCGGTGCGGAAATAGCCGAACAGCTTGGTGTTGAGGTCGAGCATCAGCGCGTCCTCGTCGGCCAGTTCGATCGCATTGCGCACCAGCCCACCGGGGGCGGCGGCGCAATTGACGAGGATGTGGACCGCGCCGAACTTCGCGACGGCGGCCTCGACCAGCGCTTCGACCGATTCCTTCGAAGTCGTGTCGGTGGGCACGGCGATGACTTCGCCGCCAGTAGCCTCGCGCAGTTCCTGCGCTGCGGCCTCAAGCTTGCTGGCGGTCCGGGCAGCAATCACCACCTTGGCGCCGGCGAGCAGCAGCTTGCGTGCCGTTTCCTTGCCGATCCCGACGCCGCCGCCGGTGATGACGGCCACCTTGTCCTTAAGTCCCAGTTCCAGGCACATCGCGGCTACTCCTTCCGTTCTCTTGGCGTCAGCGTGACCCGCGCTCCTTCGGCGCCATCGAAGGTCACGCCGATAGTATCGCGGGGAAAAATGTCGGTCACGCCGGTGCAGCTCCCCGATGCAACCAGTTGTTCGCGGGTGAGCGAGCGCCCCTCGTGTTCGCGCAGCCAATTGGCCAGCCAGACCAGCGCATCGAGCGGATTGTCGAGCACCATCGCGGTCGAACCCTCGACAGGCGCTTCGGCGTTGCGGATCAGGCTTACAGACATTGCGGCAAAGCGGTCTTCCCACCTGTCGGCAAGTTTGCAGCCCAGTACCAGTCCATGGGCCATCGCATTGTCGGCCACCAGCAGTTCGAGCGGCAGGTCGCTCGTATCGAACCGGGTGCGGCAGATTTCGATCCCGGCGTAGATTCCCTTGAGCGCGGCGCACAGGTCCGCGCGGGTATAAGGAGCATTCTGCTCGGGCAGGTCGACGCCCATTTCGAACACCAATTCTGCCTCGGCGAACATCTCCTCGCCCGAAAAGCCGATCTCGCTCCGGTCGCACCAGATCGCGCTGGCGGGCAGGCGGCCGACGACCGGCTCGTGCGCGCCCATCGCCTCGCGCCCACCGCGACCGGTCAAGCCGAGTTTCCAGACCATGACCGGTAGGTGGGTGGCAGCGTTTACGGCCTGCTGAATGGCATAGGCGCCAGCAAGGTCTGGGTACGTCGAGGGGCAAGGAATTGGCGCCGTCGGCGCGCATGCGGCTGCCAGCAAGGCGCATTCCAGGCCGTTATGGCGGTCTTCCACGTGTTTTCCCCTCGGCTGCAAGCAAACTGATTGTCGCGTTGATGCAACAACAATAACATTAAATCTAGCATTGTTTACACGATGAGGGTGCGTTAGAAGGTGGGTGAATCAGCGGCGGTGCTTTCGTCGCAGCGGTCCTGCCCAGCGAAGAGTGCGAAAAAATGCCAGATCGGAACACCACGTTTGCCACGGCCGAACAGCTGGGCGCAGCGCTCGCCCGGCACCCGCTCGGGCTGATCATCGATGGCAAGTCCGTGCCTGCCCTTTCGGGGAAGACCTTCGCCACCATCAATCCGGCGACCGGATGGGAAATCTGCCAGGTGGCGGAAGGCGGTGCGGCGGATGTTGATGCCGCAGTTCGGGCGGCGCGCCAGGCGCTCGCCAATCCTGCCTGGCGCGACATGAGTGCGGTGGACCGGTCGAAGCTGCTCAACCGCTTGGCCGACCTGATCGAACGCGACATGGACGAACTCGCCGTGCTGGAGTGCATGGACAACGGCAAGCCCGCCACCTTGACAAAGGGCGTGGAGATCGAAGGCTCGATCAAAACCTTCCGCTATTTTGCGGGGTGGCCAACCAAGTTCGGGGGGGAAACCCTGCCGGTGTCACCGCGCAGCGGGGCGAAGATCCTCAACTACACCGTGCGTGAGCCGGTGGGCGTTTGCGGCCTGATCGTGCCGTGGAATTATCCGATGTCGATGGCGGCGTGGAAGGTCGCGCCAGCGCTTGCTGCGGGCTGTACGGTCATCCTCAAGCCCGCCGAACAGACCCCGCTGACTGCGCTGCGCCTCGCCGAACTCGCGCTGGAGGCGGGCGTGCCGCCGGGCGTATTCAACGTCATCACCGGTTTCGGTGAGGCGGGCGCGGCGCTGGTCGATCACCCTGGGGTGGACAAGGTCGCCTTCACCGGTTCCACCGAAGTGGGCAAGGCCATCGTGCGCGGCTCGACCGGCAATCTCAAGAAAGTCAGCCTGGAACTGGGCGGTAAGTCGCCGCAGATCGTGTTGCCAGACGCCGATCTCGATGCTGCGGCGGCCTCCGTCGCGGCGGGTATTTTCTTTAATCAGGGGCAGACCTGCACCGCTGGTTCGCGCCTTTATGCGCATGCCTCGATCCATGACGACCTGATTGCGCGCGTCACCGATCATGCCGCGCGGCTCACCATCGGCAACGGCCTCGACCCGGCGGTGAACTTCGGCCCGCTGGTCTCGCAGGAGCAGTGGGACCGGGTGAGTTCCTACGTCGAGATCGGCAAGGCCGAAGGGGCCGAGGTGCTGATCGGCGGCGGTCGACCCAAGGCGCTGGGCGAGGGCTTCTTCTTCGAGCCGACGATCTTGGTCAATGCCGGCCGCGACATGCGCGTCGTGCGCGAGGAAATTTTCGGCCCGGTACTGAGCGCGCTGAGTTGGAACGATCCGGAAGATCTGGTGGCCCAGGCCAATGACTCGGACTTTGGCCTTTCTGCCGGCATCTGGACCAGCGATCTCAAGCAGGCCCACCGCCTGGCTGGCGCGGTCAAGGCGGGAACGGTCTGGGTCAACTGCTTCAACCTGGTGGACAACGCCACCCCCTTCGGCGGCTACAAGCAGTCGGGCTGGGGCCGCGAACATGGCCGCCAGGCGATGGAACTCTACAGTGAGATCAAGAGCGTCTGGATAAACTTGAGCTGAGGCGCAGCGGCAAAAGCCGCGCCGCCAAATCAGACCGAACGCAGGAGCGGACGTGAGCAGGACCTTGATAGTCGCCACCGACGGACAAGCGGTGATGCGCACACATGACGATGGCAGGAACTGGTATCGGATTAATATCCGCCAGGATTTGGAGTATGATGACCGGGTGCGTTGCCTGCTGGTCGATCCCGCCAGCCCCGAAGCGCTTTTTGCCGGCGCGGAAAAGGGGCTGTTCTACAGCGCCGACCGAGGCGTGCACTGGAGCCGGATAGACTGCGCGCTCAACGGGTATGCCGTGTGGAAGCTGGTGGCGAGCGAAAGCAATCCTAAGGTGATCTACGCGGGCACCGGCGCGCCTTCGCTGGCGATCCTGTTCCGCTCGCGCGATGGCGGGCACACGTGGGAGCGCACGCCGCTTGAAATGCCCGAACTGTGTGCGGGCGTGAACCGGCCGCGCATGCTTGCGCTGGCGGTCGATCCCGATGACGCGAACGATGTGTGGGCGGGCGTGGAGGAGGGCGGCCTGCACCGCAGCCGCGACGGCGGCGATACCTGGGAGCGGATCGACACCACCTGGTCCGAATTCGGCGGCAACTCCGACCTGCACGACGTCATGGTCCTCAAGCAGGACGATGGCACGAAGGTCCACCTCGCGCTGACCGTGATCGCGCTTTACCGCTCGACCGACGATGGCAGGACCTGGGTTCGCCAGTCCGCCAAGGAGAGCTGGGGCCTGCGCTATTCGCGCCTGCTGACGCGCAAGCCTGGCAGCAATCGTGAGATCGCGGTGGGCATCGGCGATGGCACGCCCGGCACGACGGCGGCGATCCTGACCTCGTCCGACGCCGGGCAGACATGGGAAAAGGCCGCCCTCGACAAGCCGTCGAACTCCTGCATGTGGGCCTTCGGGACCAATCCGGCCGATCCCGATTTCATGCTTGCCGCAAGCAAGTTCGGCTATCTCTACCGCTCCACCGACGGTGGAAAGTCGTGGGCTAAGGAATGGCGTGAATTCAACGAGATCACCGATCTCGCCTGGGTTCCGGGCGTTCCCACCGATCTGGGGTTGCCACATGTCACAAACTGACGCCTCGCCAATCCGCGTCGAAAGGATCGCCCACATCGTTCTTTTCGTGAAGGACCCGGAAGCCTCCGCCCAGTGGTATGCTGAAGTGCTCAATATGAAGATCGTCGCGCGGGCCGGTGACGGACCTTACAAGGGCGGCGTCTTCATGAGCTTCGGGACCAGCGATCACGACATCGCACTCTTCCCGGCCGCAGACGACGCGACGAAAGGCAAGGAATTCGAGCATGTGGGCCTGATGATGGCCGGCACCAGTATGGACGACTTGCGCGCCAATTATGCCTATTTCCGCGAACGCGGGGTGGAGATTGCGGAAATCCTCGATCACGGCGTCTCGACCGGCATCTATTTCTACGATCCCGACGGGCACATGCTGGAAGTGTTCTGCCAGCGCGTGCCGCAGGCGGGCGGCGCCGCGCAGGCCGAGCTCAACCGCAACGAAGGTCAGGCCGATCCGGTGGATCCGACCGCGCTGTGATGTGACATTTCCGGGCAGGAGGGCGCCTTCGCTGGTGCCCATCCGGACGCGATCCGGCGAATAACAAAGGAAGAAGCCAATGACGACTTATGCGCCGAATTTCGGCCCGTTTCACATCCGCAAGTGGTTTACCCAGGTCGAGGAAATTCTTGCTGGCGAGACCGGGGCCACTGCCGATGGCGCCCCCCTGTTCAAGTACCTGATCGCCGCCTGCATCAAGAACCCCTATGCGGGCGCTTACCACGAGGACCTGTCCGCCTGGATCGACGCATCGCCGGCGCTGGGCGTGGAAATCGGCCGCCGGCTGAATGCGCTGACCGACGGGTCTAGTATCGAAAGCTACGGCAAGGCAATTCTCGTCGGCATCGATGGCGAATACGAACATGGCAATGCCTTGCTGACCAACCCGGCCGCCAATCCGGTGCGCGATGCCATCGGCGGCGGGGCCTCGTGGGTGCCCTCCACCGGCAAGCGCGGGGTTCCCGGCACGATCCTCGACATTCCGTTCGGCCACAAGGACGCGCTCTACGTGCGCTCGCATTACGACACCATGAGCGTCTCGTTCGACGATGCGCCCAATCGCGACGAGGTGATCATATGCTGGGCATTCGCCACGCGCGGCCGGCTCAACGCACGCCTCGGCGGCCTGCGTGCCGAGGATGCCGAAGGTAACGGGCTGACTTGAGCCATGGTCGCCGCTCCCGCCTCCTTTTCCCATGCGCCGCCTGCGCCGGTTGGCCTGCTGGCCGGTGAGCGGACCAGTCGGATCGCCAATGGCGATATCGGGATCCATGTGCGCCAGTGGGGCGATCCAGCCGCGCCGGCCATCGTCCTGCTCCACGGCCTGCGCGGCTATTCGGGCACATGGCGCAATCTGGCCGCAGCGCTATCGGACCGTTGGTGGATGATTGCATTCGATGCGCGCGGGCGCGGGGAAAGCAGTTGGGACGCCGGGCGGAACTATTACACTGATGCCTATCTCAGCGATCTCGAAACCGTGGTCGATACCTTGGCCGTTGACCGCTTTGTCCTCGCCGGCCATTCGATGGGTGGCACGACGTCCTACTGCTACGCGGCCAAGCACCCCGATCGCCTTGCCGCGCTGGTGGTGGAAGACATCACCGCCGGATCATCGACCGGCGGCGCCGGGTTTGAAAGGATCGTCGCTGAAATGGCCGCGCTGCCGCTCCGCTTTGGCGACTGGGCGGAGGCGCGGGCCTATTGGCGCGAGCTGCGTGCCAACGTACCCGATGCCGCGATCGAGGAGCGCCTGTTCGAATCGATGCGCGCCGACGAAGCCGGCGGGGTCGCATGGCGCTACGATGCCGAGGGGATAGCCGCCACGCGCCTTGCGCCGGATCCGGCCCGGCTGGTTGATCTGCACCCGGTGATCGCGGCAATCCGCACGCCCACGCTCGTCATCCGCGGCGGCAAGTCGGACTTTTGCAACCTCGCCAAGGTCGGCGAACTGGAAGCCGCCAATCCCGCGCTCACGCACGCCAGCGTGGCCGAGGCATCGCACTACGTGCATGACGATGCGCCTGAAAGCTTTGCGCGGCTGGTCGAAGGTTTCCTCGCTGGTGTGAAAGCCGATTCAGGCAGCCGGGGCTGACAGGGAGATGACAAAGATGGAACCTGCCGTCACCACCCGCCTCGGGGCCGACCTGCTGCTGAACAGCCTTTATCAGGCCGGAGCACGGATCTGCTTCGCCAACCCCGGCACCACCGAGCTTGGCCTGGTCAGCGCACTCGCCCGCGATGGCAGGATACGCTGCGTGCTCAGCCTGTTCGAAGGGGTCTGCACCGGTGCCGCCGATGGATATACCCGCGTATCGGGTGAAGTTCCGCTGACCCTGCTGCATCTCGGCCCCGGCTTTGCCAACGGCATAGCCAACCTGCACAACGCGCGCCGCGCGGGATCGCGGATCGTCAACCTGATCGGCGATCACGCCACCTGGCACCTGGCTTACGATGCGCCGCTAACCAGCGAAATTCGATCGCTTGCCGCGCCGGTTTCGCGCGCGGTAATCACGATCGACCGGCCGCAGGCGATCGATGCCTGCGTCGCGCACGCGTTTGCCGCCACCAACCTGGCCGAAGGCGGCGCAGCGACCCTCGTGGTGCCGACCGATGTGGTGGATGCGCCTGCGCCGGACGGCGCCCAGCCCGTCCTGCCCGCGCCGTATCGGCCGGCTCCGGTGGTCGATGCCATCGTTGACGATGCCGCCCGCGCGTTGTCGGAGGCGGGCGAAAGCCTTGTCCTGCTTGGTGGCAATGCTCTGACCGAACGCGGCATTCGCGCCGGACAGGCCATTTGCGCACACCTCGGCGCACGCCTTCTCATGGAGCCTTATCCGGCCATCGTCACGCTGGGCGGCGATCTTCCGGTGGTGGAGCGCCAGGCCTACTTCCCCGACGATGTGATCGCCCAGATGGGCGCGGCGCGCGTTGTGCTGGCCGGAGCACGCATGCCGATCAGTTACTTCGGCTACGAAGGCTGGCCCAGCCAGCTCGTGCCCGACGAAAGGCTGGTGCGTCTTGCCGAACCCGGTGAGGATGCGGTCGTCGCGCTCGAAGCGCTGGCGGCCCGCCTGAAGACGGCTCCCGCGGCGCCTCGGGCCACCGAAACACCGGCCGGCTCAGGCCAGCCGGAAGCAGCGCTCACCCCGGCATCCGTGGTCGAGGAACTGCTCGTCCAGTTGCCGCAGGATGCGATCATTTCGCTCGAAGGCTCCACGCTGGGCGGGCCATGGCTGCGCAACGCCCACCGCGCGCGCCGTCACCGCGTGATGACCAATACCGGCGGTGCGATCGGGCAGGGCCTCCCCTGCGCGGTCGGGGCCGCGCTTGCTGCGCCAGAAGCCCGGATCATCTCGCTCCAGTCCGACGGCAGCGCGCAATACACCCTGCAATCGCTCTGGACCATGGCGCGCGAGGGGCTGAAGGTAACGATCATCGTCGCTGCCAATCACCGCTACGCCATCCTTCAGACCGAATTGACCCGTGCCGCCGTTCCGCTTGACGACGCGGTCGTCGCCAGCCTCACCAAGCTCGACAAGCCGCGGGTGGATTGGGTCGCGCTCGCGCAGGGCTATGGTGTAGACGCGCGCCGGGTTACCACCAACGGCGAACTCGCCGCAGCCCTCGAACATGGGCTTGCGCTCGATGGTCCGCTCCTGATCCAGGCTGAACTACCATGATCGAAGGCGCGCCCGTTGCGGTGCTGACCGGCGGTAGCGGCGGACTTGCGCCCGGCATCGCGGCGGCGCTGGTGCGGGCAGGCTTCGTGGTGGTGCTGACCGCGCGTGGGACAGAGGCGCTTGATGCCGCCGCCGAGCAGCTGCGCGGCGAGGGGCGCGGCACGATTGCCGCCATTGCTTCCGACGCGCGCGATCCGGCGTCTACACGCGGACTGGCCCAGGACGTGCTGGCCCGGTTCGGCCGGATCGACGTACTTGTCAACGCAGCGGCGAGTTCCACACCCATCGGTGGCGCGATCGAAGAATTGGACGTTGCCGCCCTCATCGGCGATGCAGACGTGAAGATCGGTGGCTACCTGCGCTATATACAAGCAGTGGTTCCGGCGATGAAGCAGGCGGGGCGTGGCCACATCGTCAACATCGGAGGACTGACCGGCCGATCATCCGATACGCTCAGCGGCTTTCGCAACGCCGCCGTTTCGCACCTGACCAAAGTGCTCTCCGATCAGTTGGGCCCGTTTTCCATCACGGTTAACGCGGTCCACCCCGGTATCATCCGCACCCCGCACCTGGAAGAACTCATTGCCGAAATGGCTGACGAACGCGGCTCGACCGTCAAAGACATCGAATCCGGTTTCGTTGCCGATATCCCTTCGGGCGCGATCCTCTCGCCGACGGACGTGGGGCGCATGGTCGCGTTCCTGGCCACCGCCGGCAATGCCGCGATCACGGGTCAGTCACTGACGGTCGATGGCGGGTATTCCCGGGGCATCTTCCTGTAATGAAAAGGGGAGAAACGATGGACGGTTACGGTAAGCAGGCGTCGCTGAAATATCCGCTTTCGATGCGGCTGCTGCACTGGGTGCGCGCGGCAATCATCCTGGGGTTGATCTGGTCGGGCTGGTACATGACCAGCCTTCCCGAAACCGCGCCGGCGGAAATCTTCGACCTGTTCTATCCCAACCACAAGCAGTTCGGCGTGCTGGTGTGGCTGCTGGCGCTGGCGCACCTCGCACTCCGCTGGCGCAACCACGCCATACTTCCGCCGACGCCGTCATCGCTCAAGCCTTGGGAGAAGACGCTTTCGCATGTCACCCACCGCACGATCATCGTGCTGACGCTGCTGGTGCCGGTGTTCGGTTACTGCATGTCCTCCAGCTTCACGCAGAGCGACGGGGTGCCGTTCTTCTTCTTCGGCGAGCTGCCCGAACTGCTGCCCAAGAACGACAAGGCGTTCGACGTGTTTCACGAACTCCACGAGCTGAGCGCTTACGCCCTGCTCGCGCTGATCGCGCTGCACGTGGCCGGTGCGATCAAGCATCGCCTGCAGGACAAGGGCGGCGCAACCGACGTGCTGCCGCGGATGCTCTGATCCGCACCCTTTTGCCGGAGTGATCGCTGAATGACCGATAAGGCCCTGCCCTTATCAAGCCGAACATCTCGATCCTGCCGGGCTGCAGGTGATCAATCCGGCGGATGGCAGCATCAACGCCGCGGTCACGCTTCACGATATCCCGGCGTTAACGGCGATCATCGAGCAGGCGGATGCAGCGCGCCACAAATGGGCCGCGTGCACCGCGAAGGAACGCAGCGACGTGCTACGGGCTTGGTACAACCAGATCATCGAAAAGGCCGAGGATCTTGCCCGCTGATCACGTTGGAATCGGGCAAGCCCCGTGATGCAGCGCGCGGCGAGGTGAAATACGGTGCGGCCTTCATAGAATGGTTCGCCGAAGAAGCCCGCCGCGCTTATGGTGAGGTGATTCCTTCGCATGCCGCCGGCAAGCGGATCGTCACGCTGCGTCAGCCAGTGGGCACCTGCGCCGCGATCACGCCGTGGAACTTCCCGCTGGCGACGATCACGGGCAAGGCCGCCCCGCACTTGCGGCCGGCCTGAATATTCACGAAGGTCAGGTGTCCTATGAGGCTGTCGCCCGCGACCTCGGCTATGAGCACGTGCCCGTGGCGCGCATGCTCGACTGATCCGGGTCGGCAGGCTGCGCGACGGAGCATTCATCCTCCGTCGCGATTGCCGCGACGGCGCAGAATTCGCCAGGCATTCTGGATCGGCTCGAGGTAAAAACCCTTGAGCGTCGCGTGTGGATTGGCCTCGCCCAGTTCCTCCTCGCTCAAGCCCAGCCGGAATGTCTCGCCTTTGGCCGGAACGTAGATGGTGCCGAAGATCCAGTCCCAAATGAAAAGCTGCACACTGAAATTGCAGCTGAAGTGATGGCTTTCGGCACTGTGGTGCAACTGGTGCATGATCGGCCCACCGATCAGGTAATCCAACCGGCCGAACGAAAGCGGGAAGTGTGAATGGTACAGGATCGTCCGAATGTGCCAGACAACGCCCAGCGCCACTAGCGCGGGTAGCGTGCTGGACAGGAGAGACGTGCCCGTTGCCCACAGCACGAGGCCGGCCCCGAGCCCGTTCCAGAAGCCCTGGATGATCACGCTGGGCAAGACTTCGAGCGGGTGTTCACGGTCGCCGGTGAAGTAGTTGAGCGTTTCGGCGGAATGGTGGACGCGGTGGAACGACCAGTAGATCGGCACCCGATGCATCCATCTGTGATTCCAGTAGTTTCCGAAATCCCCGACCAGAAAGACAGTGCCGACCTGGCACAGCAGGATCGCCCATTCGGGCCAGCTTACCTGGGGTCTTGCGCCCAGCCAGGCATCAAGCTTGCCGCTGAGAAAAACTCCGAAGGCAAGCGCAAGTGTGGTGGTCAGCGCGGTGAGCGGGGGTGCCCACAGGAAGCGTAACAGCCAGGACCGGCGGTCAATCCGCGCCGACTGCCGGGCATCTTCGGTCGGAGCGGTGGGCCGGAGGAGATGAGGATCGACGATATAGCGCGGAAGCTGCTGCCACTTGAGGCCGCTCGTGCGGCGCTCGAAAAGGTAGAAATAGAAGACCGCGCCAGCGGCGAAATAGACCAGATCAAAGATGATCGCGCCGGAGAGGATTTCCTGCCAGGATTGCGCATAAGCGGCGGTCAAAGCCTGAACGATGGATTCCATGATTTTTCTCCGATGATGGAGGACAGTCGATGGCGTTGAGAAATACGGCTATTCAGCCTGCGCGATCGCAACAGCGAGGCCGGTCAACGCAGCGGAAAACGGCAACTGGCAGGACAAACGCGAGAAGGGTGTCGCGCTCTCGATTGCTTCGATCAGCGCGGCCTCCGTGGCGCCCACTGCAGGCAGGGCGCTAGCCCATGCCGGAGCGACGTGGACATGGCAGGTCGCGCATGAGCAGACACCGCCACAGTAAGCCCGCAGCTCGTCGATCCCCGCCTCGCGGATCAGTTCCATGACCGTGGTCCCGTCCCGGGCGGGTAATGTCCGCACGGTACCGTCGGGTGTGGTGACAAAAATGTGCGCTTCGTCGGTCGGGAGCTTGCTGGTTGCGGCATCGGCGGTGGGGGAAAACATGGCAGCGAACATTCCTCTCTAGATCGGGTATGTGTGTCAGTAGCGCGCGAGGGAGCCGCGCTGGGCTTCCGCCGCGCTGCTCCCCGCGTCCCGCCACGGGCTGGATCAGGATGTCGTAGGCCGGCTAGAACACCTGCCGCACTTGCAGCCCGATTTGACGCGGGCGGCTGACGATCACGCGCGGGACGCGTTCCAGGTTGCCGTTGACAAGCTCCTGGCGCTCGAAACCCGCAGATGGCTGGTCGCCGAAATTCAGGCGCTTATCGAGCGCGTTTTTGACGAACAGCAAGACTTGCGTCGCGCCGAAGTTTACCCCGGCGCTGGCGTTGACGATGTTGAATGGCTGACGCGTATAGGTCCCCCCTATGCCATCCGACACGGGCACGGCGGAGGTGTAGCTGTAGTCTGCCGACAGGAATCCGGTTAGGTCATCCGCGAGCGACTGCTCGTAGTAGGCGGAGATGCTGGCCGTCCAGCGCGGAACCTGCGCAAGGCGGCTGCCGGGAAGATCAGGCAGATAGCCGGGATCGACGAGAACGGCCGAGGTAAAGCCGACCCCGGCCTGAAGGGTGAGAGGGACATCGGCAATCGGGCGGCCGGACAGTTCGAGCTCGCCGCCCCGGATGCGGGCCTTGCCGGCATTTCCGGTGAACGAGATCGTGCATTCGGGCAGGAGCACGGATTGCTGGATCGAGGACCAGTCGATCTGGAATGCGGCGGCCGAGATGCTCAGGCTCCGATTGGCCAGCTGGCTCTTGGCTCCGACTTCATAGCTCCACAGCGTGTCCGAGCGGAACTGACGAACGTCATCCACGGTAAGGCCAAGGGCTGCCAGATCGGCGGAACAGATTTCGGGCAGGCGCTGTTGCGACCCGCCGGGGCGGAAGCCCTTTACCGCAGAGATATAGATGTTGCCCTGATCTCCGACCTTGTAGGACAGGACAACCTTCGGCACGAGGCCCGACTGGCGATTGGCCAAGCCGGGTTGGCTGGCGCCATCGGGTCCGATGATGAACCCAGTGTCGAGCGTGGGGTCGGTGGTGCGCTTGATCCAGTAGTGTCGCAGCCCGGCACTCAGCGAAAGCCGCGGTGCGATTTCGTAACTGAGTTCGCCGAACACCGCGACATCGTTGGAGTGCTCAATCAGCGTGCTGTCGCCCAGATAGGGCGGCTCTGCCCCCGCATCGGCCAGGGCCTGGCTGGGTTGTCGGGGCACGCGCGTATCGCGCAGGACATGCTGGTAGTAAGATCCGACAATGCCCGAGAGGCCGGGAAGGACAACGCCATCATCGAATGAGAGGCGCACCTCCTGGGTGAACCGGCGTTCCTTCTGCATGCTAACCGTAGCGAATACGGGGTCGTCCAGAACGATGCCCACATCTGCGAGAAACTGGTTTGATCCCTCGGTATCGTCTTCCACTTCGTCGATCCGGCGTTTGAAATAGCTGGTCGAGGATACGATGGACAGGCCATCGCCCTTGTAGTTGAGCACCAATGAGCCAATGCCCCAGCGGTCCTTGGCCTCTTCCGGCACGTCGCGGGCGCGGTCTATCGTGAGACCCGTGGGGCGATAGGCGGGCAAATGGGCGTAAACGGCGGGGAAGCCCCGAAGCTTGCTGGACTGGCCGATCGCGGCGAGGGTCATATCCAGGCTGTCGGCCAACCGCGCACGCAGCGTGGCCGATCCCGAGGCGATCCGGTTGCGCCCCTGGCCGTCGCGGCTTTGCAACTGGCCGGTCTCATCCGGGAAGCGGCGTGTGATATAGCCCGACTCTTGCGTGAATCCGCCAGCCAGATCGAGCGCGACGCTGTCGGGCGCCAGCACGAAATTGGCCTGCGCATTGGCATCGGCGTCGAAACCGCCGTGACGGGTTTGGCCGGCCTGGAGCTGCACGACGCCGCTGTTCTCGCTGAGCGACGGTTGCTTCGTGATGTAGCGCAGGTTCCCGCCCATGGAACTGGCACCGAACAGCGTGCCCTGGGGACCCTTGAGGATCTCGATGCGATCGAGATTGAGCGTTTGCGGGCTGACCGAAGCTGGCACCGGCGTATCGTTGATATAGTATGAGGTGGTGTCGTTTCCGACGACACCCCGGATCGTGGTTTGCCGGCTTCCGCTCCACAGCAGACTGCCTCCCTGGCCGTATTGGAAGGTCAGGTTGGGGATCTTGGTGGCGTAATCGGAAAAGGTAGTGATGTTCTGCCTTTGCAGGAAATCGGATGTGTACGCGGTGACCGAAGCGGGCACTGTGGTCAGGGCCTCGTCCCGTCGGCGCGCAGAGACAATGATGAGCGGAATTTCATCCTCCTGCTCGGCCGAACCAGCCGCGCTGCCGCTGCGATCGGCAACTCGCGCCTCCTGCGACGCTTGTGCCAGAGCCGGGCCCGGAATCCAGGCCGCGCCCGCCAGCAAGGCAATCATGCTGGATGAAAGACTGTTCTTCATCGACCCCCCTCGGTGTATCCCTGAATAGCCGTGCCCGGTTGACAGTTGTGGCGGCGCTGGCTTGGTATCCGTCGCGGATCGATCGCTGGGCAATCCCGGACCCGACGGCGGATTTCGAATTGCTAGCAGGAGACGGTCGGGCGTGAGGGGAGGAAACAGTTTTTGATACGTTACAGCCACCTGTATCGCGTGGATCTTCGGTTTGGCTGAGCCCGCCTCCGACCAGGACTTTGCGGTTGAAGCGCTCAGAATCCGTGGGCTCTTGCAAGCTGAAGGCCGGTCCGAAAGCCTGTTGCGGCTGTTCGACTATCTGCATCTCCATTCGCACGATATTCGCGCGCCCAAGGAAATCGAAATTGCATTCGATGTGTTCGGAAAGGACGTGCGCTTCAATACGTCGCAGGATGCGATGGTGCGCGTGTGGGTTCATCGCCTTCGCACGCGGCTGGATGAAATATACCGAGATTCACCCGGGCCGCGATTGACGGTCCCCAAGGGGGAATACCGCATCACTCTGACCGAGCCGGTCATTCCGCCGGCTACGTCGGAGGTGTCGGCTATTCCATTTGCCCGCGCCGCATCGCGTAGGGGGGCGCTGTCCCGTATCGTCGCACAGTGGATGGTGACTCTCGCGCTCCTGACGGTCCTGGGGTGGGCCGCTCTCTTCTACGTCAGGGCAACGTCCGATGGCGTGGAGGACAAGGCGGGCGGCCTGTTTTCGGCAGCGCAAGCGCGCTGCGGCATGCCGCTGGTGGTGGCGGGCGACAGCTATCTCTATGTCCAAAGCGGCCCGGATGGCCAGCGGCCGCGCCTTGTCATGCAACCTGCGATCACTTCCGCCGCCCAACTCGAAACGGCGCGCGCCGGGGCTGCGACGGACAAGGGACAAGTGCTGGATCGCGATACCTATTACATGGCCGCGAGCAGCGCCGATGGGTTGTGGTCATTGTTGGGGGCGGCCTCTGTGGTGGGCAACAGGGGCGCGCGGCCGCCGGCCATCCTACCGAATTCCAAGCTGACCCAGCAGGCGCTCAATCGCGGCAACATTCTCTATTTCGGTCGCCTCGATCAGTTGGGTTTTCTTCACGACGTCGTATTCGAGGCGTCTCGCTTCACGTTCAATCCGCTGAACGATACGTTGGCCGACATGCGCAGCAAGCGGCAATTTACCGCGCAGCTGATCGGCGCGACCGACCCGCGTGATCGCAACCCGTTGGAGCGCCCCGCCTTTACGCACGACTATGGCTATATTGCCAGGATCGTGAAACCCGACGGATGTGCGCTGGTGATCGTTGCGGGACTGCAGGACGCGGCGTTGCCCCAGGTCGCGCGGATCGCCGGCGATCAGGCCCAGCTGGCCGCCCTCTCACGCCGGACGAAGGGCGCGCCCTCGTTCGAAGCGTTGTACGACATCCGCTCGCTGGGCGCGTTGCGCCATGAGAGTCGGCTGGTGTCAGCCCGGGCGTTGCACCTGGAGCGATAGCGGCGCAGTCAGCGCGTTCGATCCGCAACCCGCGATTGCCGGGCCGGGGAAGCGGTGGTCCGAAGCGTTCGACTGCCGAAGTTGCGAGCAACCAGCAAGCTGCGGCCGAAGCTCTCGCTGTAAAGCGCCTTGACCTCATACAAGGCCTCGAAGGCCGGCGCCTCGTTGTTAAAGCGCGAGCGGCCCACAGCAGAGGCGAGGCGGGCCAGATCGGTCTTGCTGATGGAAAGATCGCCCATCTGTGTAAGGCCGGCGTCTCCCAGCCCGGAAACGACGACAATGCGATTGCCCGACGGACCGGGGAAGCTCGCGATATAGCCATAGTCGCGCTGCGGGACCGAAGCGGCGGAGACAATCGCAAGATCCGAGCGGTAGGCGGTGCCGGTTTCCTTGTCGAGGAGTGCGCTATCACCTGGACGCATTGCAAAGCTCGACACACGCGACAATCCGGTCTCAAGCACCGGGCCAAGCCCGTCGAGGGGGCCAAGATAGACGATATTGCTGGACTTGAGCATGGCCGGGTCGAGCTGCGATGCAGCGATCACCGTCGACGGCACACCCGCCGAAACGAGCGCGAGCCGGACGCTCCGCAAGGCAAACACAAGGTTCGAGCTGGTGTAAGCCAGATCGAGATCGACAGGGCCATCCGATCCTCGTGCGTTGCCGGCGTATTGACTGCCGAATGCGGCGCGGTTCGCGATGCCTAGATCCCGGACGATACGGTCCACCTTCCCGGCGCGTCTTTCGCCGAACAGAAAATGGTCGCCCACAACGACGATCGTTTGCGATGGGCTTCGGGCGATGGGTTGCCAGAGGGCCGTTTGCGCAAGCGTGCCGCCCGTGGTCCCGGAATACCAGTACATACCGGCCAGTACGGCGTTGAGGGCGAGCAGACCGGCGATTGCGAGACGCGACCGCGTCTTGTGCTGCGCGTCTCCAGGCGGAGCGGCGGGGACGTCGAGCGGGGCTGGGAAATCTTGTGCACCCTCCTGCAAGGCAATCCGATACTCGCCGCGCGGAATGACCAGGCGAGGGCCGTTATGCCCCCCGTAATACTGGTCCAGCATCTTGCGCAGCCGGGAAACATAGACGCGCCCGCTCGACCCGGGAGGATCTGATCCGGCATCATGTCCCGCACGGATCGACGCCGCGATGTCCGCCTCGCCTGGCTGTAGGCCGCGTTGCGACTGATCAAGCAGAAACATGAAAAGTCGCAGCAGCTTTTTCGAACGGCGCGACGACAGGAAGGCGGCAACTTCCTTCGCATGGGCCTCCAGATCGGACCCGCTGGAGACAAGTCCGCCGATCTGTTCTTTCATGTGCTGCCTACGGATCGCGCTCAACAAGCCCGCCTCGGCTCGACCGACCGGTGAAAGGCTACTTGACCGCCGACTGTGCGAAGTACCCCGAGCGGGTCGGGCCAGGTTCTTGGCTATCCGGCGCGTTCAGCCAAGTCAAGGATGCCCACCCGGCCCATGGCTTGCGACCGCCGCGCCTCGCTGGGAGTCATGCCGGTTTCGTGCACGAAGGCCCGCGTGAAGGAGGCGGTTTCGGCGTAGCCGCACAGTTGCGCCACCTGGATGATCGAGAGATTGGTCTCCTGGAGATAACGGCTGGCCAAAGCGCATCGCCGTTGACGCAGCATGGTGCGAAATGAAACGCCTTCCCGCCTCAGCTTCCGGCGCAAGGTCTCCTCGCTCATGCCGAGGCGCGCCGCCACCAGCCGGCATGATGTGTCGCCGGTTTCTATCATGTCGGGCAACAGGCGATCGACCGCGCGGGCGATCGTATCGTTGTGCTCGGACGCCGGCCGTTCGCGCTCGAGCGCGTGTTTGAGGATCGCAACCAGATGCGGATCGTGCAACCGCCCGGGCGCCGCCACGACCTCATCGTCGAGGATGATCGCGTTGCGCGGCTGTTCGAAATAAACCGGACAGCCGAACACCGTATCGTAGCGCCTGCGCGGCCCAGCGAGGGGGTGTTCGAAATGCACTTCCTGCGGCGCATAGTCGCGCCCCAGGAAGCGCCGGATCAGAGCATGCACATAGGCAAGCGAGAATTCCACATCCTGGCGCCGGGGATGAAGCCGATCGTCGAAAATCGTGTAGCGCACGAGCGGATGGGCCGCCCGCTCGTAGCTTAGGGCGGTGACGCCCTGGATGCTGAACACCGAGTTGGCGAACGCCGTGATTGCCGCGTCGAGCGTTTCGGAGTGAATGAACGCGTAACCGAGCGCGCCGATCAGTTCAGGTCCCATGAGGGACGGCAGATCAAGCCCAAGGGTCGGGCGGTCTAGCCCTAGCGCCAGCCGCTCGAACAGCCGCATATAGGCGGCCAGCGGGATGGATGCCTCTGCACCGAGCAGATCGTTGTTCCGCAACCCCTCGGTGTCGAGAAGCTGCGTGCGCAGGGCAGGGCGGACGGCCGTAGCATCGAAGATGGCCGTGAGCACCCGGGCCCGAATGACGGGCAGGGACTGCGCGAGCGGGGGCGAGTCACGGATCAAATGCAACGCTCCATTCCCGCGCGGAATACCACGCAAGGAGCCACTCTCTACACGAAAATATCAAATAGTTGCCCGAAACAATCAATCTCCAAGGACGGGACTCGCTAGCTTTCTCTGAGAGGCTCGTGCCGAACAAGCGTGCGCGCCATCGGGGAGACTTTGCAATGGGCGTGGATATGCCAGATCGATTTGCAACTGTGGCTGTGGTCGACACAAACGGCCTGCTGCGCGGGCAGAAGGTCTGCGGGCATGACCTTCCGGCAATCCTGGAAGGCGGGATGGGAATGTCCCCGGCGCAACTCGCGCTCGATCCGACCGACGTGTTCCTCCACCTGCCGGGCGTCACCGATGACACGTCGGGTTATCATGACAGCCGCCTGAAGGTGGATCGGGCAAGTCGGGTGACCGTGCCCTTCGAGGCGCCTAAGGACAGCGGTCTGTACTTTGCCGAATTTACCGGCGATGCGCAGGCGCTCTGCCCCCGCAGTATGCTGCGCCGGATCGTCGCGCAGGCCGAAAAGGCCGGATACGCGGCGACTCTGGGGATCGAGCTAGAATTCACCCTGTTCGACGAGACCGCGCGGACCCTGGCGGAAAAGGGCTTCGACCAGCTGCTCACCGCCACGATGCACGCCTCTCATGATCTGGTCATCTACCAGGCCGCACAGTCGGAGTTCTATGGTGCGGTTGCCGACATGTGCGACACGTTGGGCGTGCGTCTTGCCAAGATGCACGAGGAAATCGGCGGCGGATTCATGGAGGCGTGCATTCGCGCGGCGCCGGCAATGTCGGCCGCTGATCAGGCCGTCCTGTTTCGCAATTTCGTGCGGGTGCTGGCCATGCGGCGCGACCAGACGGTGAGCTTCATGCCCCGGTGGTCGGAAGAGGTAGACAGCCAATCGTCCCATATCCATGTGTCGCTGCGCGACCGCGCCGGCGAGCCCGTTTTCTGGGATTCGTCGGCACCGCACAACATGTCGGAAACGTTCCGTCACTTCCTGGGCGGGTTGCAGCAGTTCCTGCCCGAAGTGATGTTGGTCTTCGCTCCGACCGTGAACAGTTGGCGCCGTTTCGCCGAGGGAACATTTGCCCCGCCCGCCTTCACCTGGGGAATCGAGAACCGCACGACCTGCCTGCGTGTTGTGGGTGAAAGTCCGGGATCGCTGCGGGTCGAGAACCGCTTACCTTGCTCCGACTCCAATCCGCATCTCGCGGCGGCCGCCACGATCGCTGCGGGACTGGCGGGCATTGCGGGGCGGATCGAGCCGGACGACCCGGTGGTCGGGAATGGCTTCCTGACCGAGCGCGGACGGCGATTGGCCGAGTCGATGGATGCGGCCATCGCAGCCATGCGCGAGAGCGAATTTGCCCGCACCTGGCTTGGTCCGCGCTTTGTCGAGACATTCACGGCATCGCGCCATTCGCAAGCCGAACAGTTCAGGGGCCTGACCCTCGTCGACGAGCGGCGTCGTTTCTTCGAGTTGGGATGATCGACATGACGACGATTGGTGTCCTCGAATGCGGGCGTAACAAGCCGGAATGGATTGAGAAGCACGGCGGTTTTGCGGACTGGTTTCCGCGCCTGTTGCACGCTGTCGATCCGGATCTGGCCTTCGGGGTATGGCGCGTGTTCGATGGCGAACTGCCCGGCGCCCCCGATGAGTGCGATGCCTGGCTGCTGACGGGGAGCCCTGCCAGCGCATACCAAAAGGCCCCTTGGCAGGACGCCCTCAGCAAGTTCGTAATCGCGGCGCGGGAGCACCGGCCGCTGGTTGGCATCTGCTACGGACACCAGCACCTGCATGCCGCGCTGGGCGGGCAGGTGGCCAAGGCGCCGCATTGGGGAGCAGGGGTCACCCGCTACACAATCGAGCGCCAACCAGCGTGGTTGCAGCATGCGGGCGATGATCCTGCGGCCGGCTTCTTCAGCCTGATAGCGCTGCATCAGGATCAGGTCATCGTGCCCGCCCCGGGCACTCAAGTGCTTGCGTCCAGCCCAGACTGTCCGCTGGCTGTAACCATGATCGGACCCAACGTCCTGACCTTCCAGCCCCATCCGGAAATGACGCCGGCCCAGGTGACCGAAATCTACGATTTGCATCGCCATGACATGGGTGAGGAAATCTGGCGTCGCGCGCAGGCCAGCCTGGACAGACCGCGAAACCAGCAGCTGGCCGCCCGATGGATTGTCGACTTCATCCGTTCCGACCCGGCGCCTTTCCGCCAGCCGCAGTCCAGTGGAGACCAGGCATGACCATAGCCCAGGGCACGCATCGCCCCACCACCGCGCTTGACCTGTCCGACGCCGGCAACTGGCACGCCGCTGTCCCGCGCGCCGAATTCGCCCGGCTGCGGCGGGAAGCGCCCGTGGCATGGAATGAGAGGCACGACGGCCATCGCGGTTTCTGGGCGGTTTCCGGCTATGAGGAGATCGGGTTCGTTTCACGCGATACCGCCCGGTTTTCCTCACGCGAGGGCGTGATCAGCCTCGACGATTTCGACAACGCGCAAAGTGATGCCCGCCGGACGCTGTTGGAAATGGACCCACCCCAGCACACGGCGATGCGCCAGATTACCGCAAAGGGCTTTGGCCCCAAGGCGATTTTGCGGCTTGAAGCCGATGTCCGGCGGCGCACGATCGCCTTGCTCGACCAGTTGGTGGACGCCGGGCCGTTCGAAGCGGTGAGCGCGCTGACCAAACAGATCCCGATCGTGACCTTGTGCAGCATCCTTGGCGTGGACGACCGGTGCCGCGACGATCTGGTCCGGTGGAGCGACTTGCTGATAGGATCGGACGATCCCGACTTCGTCGATCCTGCTTATTCCCACTTTACCGTCGAGGAGCGTCGGATGTTGCCGTTCGGCCATCCGGCATCGCTCGATGCTTTCGCCCTGGGGCGCGAACTGGCCGACGATCGCCGCCGCGCGCCGCAGGAAGACATCGTCACTCTGCTGGTACAGGGCGAGGTCGACCAGCGCCCCCTCAACGCCGAGGAATTCCTCAACTACTTTCTGATGCTGGTGGTGGCCGGAAATGAAACCACCCGCCACACCATGTCACATCTGCTTGTGGCCCTGGCTGAAAACCCCGGCGAGTGGGTCCGCTTCCGGCGCGACAGACTCAACTCGCGGTTGGCCGTCGGCGAAGCGTTGCGCTGGGCTACGCCCGTGCATTTCGTTCGTAGGGTAGCGCTCGAGCCGGTGGAAGTGGCCGGCACGAAGATTGCGGCGGGGGAAAAGGTGGCGATGTACTTCGCATCGGCAAACCGGGCCGAAGGGTGGTTTGACGAGCCCGACGAGTTCCGTATCGATCGCGCTCGCAACCCGCACATGGCCTTCGGCGGCGGTGGCCCCCATTTCTGCCTGGGCAATTTCGTAGCGCAGCTGCAACTGCGCGTGCTGCTGGAAGAAATGGCAACGCGGGTTTCCGCTGTAGAACTGGTTGGAAAACCTTCGCGATTACGCAGTAATCACGTCAATGGCATCAAGTCGGCCGAGTTGCGGCTGCGCGGGGATGTCGGAATTTCCGCGCAGGCGGGCATCATGGGTAAGAAGGAGCCCCACCATGTCCGGACGCAAGGAGCCGGCGATCCCGGCTGATGTACTCGATCAGAGCGCAGGTTGCTGACGATTCGGTTGCGGAGCGCTGTGCTCATTCGAAATCGACAGTCTGGCGATGCCGCACCAAGATCATGCGAAGTGGAAAATCGCTCCGCAAGGCCTGCTACCTAGAAAGCTACCTAGCACGTGGACGACAGCAAAAAGCCATAATCCAAGCTACCACAACACATTGAAAAGATTGAGGATTTTGGTGGACGCACTAGGGCTCGAACCTAGGACCCGCTGATTAAGAGTCAGCTGCTCTACCAACTGAGCTATGCGTCCACATTCCAGCGTCGGGGTTGGCTTCCCGCTGTGGAGGCGCGCCCTTAGCATCGGGTCCGGCGCGCTGTAAACCTGTTTTGGCGATATTTTTTGATCGGCGCGGGGATCGCCGGCGAGCGCTCAGGTCCAGCGGGTGGAGCGGGCGATCGCCATCAGCATGCCGAGGCTGATCAGCACGGTCATCATCGCCGATCCTCCGAACGACACCAGTGGCAGCGGGATCCCCACCACCGGCGCGAGGCCCATCACCATCATCAGGTTGATCGCGACATAGAAGAAGATCGTGGTCGCCAGGCCCGCGGCGGTCAGCCGGGCGAAGCGGCTGCGAGCGCGGCCGGCGACGCGCATGCCCCAGCGCACCACGAGCATGAAGGCGAGGATCAGCAGCACGCCGCCGACCAGCCCCCATTCCTCGGCCATGGTGGCGAAGACGAAGTCGGTGTGCCGTTCGGGGAGATAATCGAGATGGCTCTGGGTGCCGCCCAGGAAGCCTTTGCCGAAGATGCCGCCCGATCCGATCGCGATCTTGGACTGGATGATGTGATAGCCGGTGCCGAGCGGGTCGCTCTCGGGGCTGAGGAATATCTCGATCCGGTCGCGCTGATAGTCGTGCATCATCGACAGCGCGATCGGGAAGGCGGCGGCGAGCGCGAGCGCCGCTCCGCCGAACAGCCTGAGCGGCAATCCGGCGAGGAAGCCGACGGTGATGCCTCCCGCGCAGATCATCAGCGCGGTGCCGAGATCGGGTTGCGCCATCACCAGCGCCGCGGGCACGCCGATCAGCAGGGCAGGGGGCCAGATCGCGCTCCAGCTGCGCAACTCGCCCGCGGGGAGCAGATCGTAGAAGCGCGCGACCGCTAGCACGATCACCGGCTTCATCAGCTCCGACGGCTGCAGCCGGATGATGCCAAGATCGAGCCAGCGCCGGCTGCCGCCGCCGACGAACCCGAACAGTTCGACCAGCAGCAGCAGCACCACCAGAATCGTATAGGTCGGAAACGCGGCCTTTTTCAGCCGCTCTTCACCGGCCCAGGAGATCATGATCGCCAGGCCGATGAACATCACGAAACGCACGCCTTGCGACAGCGCCCACGGGGTCATGCTGCCGCCGGCCGCTGAGTAGAGCACGACCAGCCCGAACGCTCCGATCGCGGCGACGAGCGACAGCACGCGCCAAGGAATATGCTGAAGCGGGCCGGGGACGATCGAATCGCGGTTCATTCGGGTTCGTCCGGCTGGCGCGCCGGGGCGGCGGGCGGGGCGGGGGGTGCCGCCGGCGCGATCGGCGCCGCGGCGGGATCGTTGCGGTGCGCCCATGCGTAGGCCTTTTTCGCCATGCGCGCCTCGATCGTTCCGCCCCAGCCTTCCTCGAGCGTTGCGAGGCGATCCTCGGCGCGCTTGCGATCATATAAATAGGTGATCATGTCGCGCGCGATCGGCGCGCCCGCTGCGCCATGCAGCCCGTGCTCGAGCACCACCGACACCGCATAGCGCGGCGCCGCGACCGGCGCGAAGCCGACGAACAGGCCATGATCGCGGTATCGCCACGGCATGCCTTCGGTGCCGGTCATCCCGGCGGCGCGCATCGCCATCGAGATGCGCCGCACCTGCGCGGTGCCGGTCTTGCCGCCCATCAGCTCGCCACCGGGCAGGTTGAGCCGGCCCGAGCCGCCGGTGCCCCAGCCGCTGTTGATCACATCGCTCATCGCCGTCCTGACCAGATCGAGATGCTCGGGCGCAATATCGAGCGCATCGCCCTGCGGCGGATAGCGCTTGTTGACGATCAGCCGCGGCTTGAGCGCCGTACCGCTGGCGATGCGCGCGGCCATCATGGCGAGCTGGAGCGGGTTCGCGAGCATATAGCCCTGGCCGATCGTCGCATTGAGCGTGTCGGCGGTGGTCCATCGCGCGCCCTTGTACCGGCGCGCCTTCCATTCGGTGTCGGGCACGGTGCCATAGCGCTGCGAGGGCATCGGCAGGTCGAATTCCTCGCCAAGGCCGAGCTGGCGCGCCATCGCTGCGATCCGGTCGATACCGATCAGCCGCGACATACTGTAAAAATAGATGTCGCAGCTCGATGCGATCGCGCGGTGCATGTCGACATTGCCGTGCCCGTGATGGCGCCAACAATGGAAATAGCTGTTGCCGAGGCGATAGCGGCCTGTGCAGAGCACGGTCTGATTGGGATCGACGCCGGCCTCGAGCAGCGCCAGCGCGACCATCGGCTTGACGGTCGACCCTGGCGGATACAGGCCCTGCATCACCTTGTTGGTCAGCGGCAGATGATCGTCGTTCGACATCTGATCCCATTCGGCGTGGCTGATCCCGTCCGAAAAGCTGTTGGGATCATAAGCGGGCATTGACGCCATGGCGAGGATTCCGCCGGTCAGCGTATCGATCATCACCGCTGCGGCGCTTTCCGGGCCGAGGCGGCTGGCGGTGTAGCGTTGCAGCCCGGCGTCGATCGTCAGCTGCAGCGCGTTGCCGACCATCTCCGGCCGTGTGGTCAGCTCGCGGACCACCTTGCCGCGCGCGGTCACCTCGCTGCGCTTCGCCCCGGGCTTTCCGCGAAGCCATTTTTCCATAGTTCTTTCAAGGCCTTCTTTTCCGATCTTGAAACCAGGTGTGATCAGAAGAGGATCATGTGTCTTGTCGTAATCGGCCGCCGAAGCCGCACCGACATAGCCGACGAGATGCCCGACCGCGGCGCCGGCCGGGTAGTAGCGGCCGTAGCCGCTCGTCGGCGCCACGCCTGGCAGCATCGCCTGCCGCACGCTGACCGCCGCGAAGCGCTCATAATCGATATTCTCGGCGACCGGCACCGGCTGGTAGCCGCGCGCCTGCTTAAGATCGTCGCGAATGCGGTCGAGATCGTCGGCGGTGAGCGCGAGCAGTTGCCGGAGTTGGCCGAGCACGGCCTCGCCCTGCCGGAGCTGGTCGGGGATGATGTCGACGCGGAAGATCGTCCGGTTGATCGCGATCGGCTGGCCGGCGCGGTCGATGATCCAGCCGCGCCGCGGCGGCACCAGCGTCAGCTGGACGCGGTTGCTTTCGGACAGCGTCGTATAGCGCTCGTTCTGCGCGATCGACAGCCACGCCATCCGTCCCGCGAGCACCAGGCCGACGGCGGCCTGGGCCCCGCCCAGCACGAACGCGCGGCGGGTGAAGGTGTAGCTGAGGCTCTGTTCGGTGGTGATCCGGTTCGGCTTCATCGCCGCAGCCGCCATCGATCGAGGATCGCCGCAAGCCGCAGCACCGGCGGAAACAGCAGGATCGCGCCGGCGAGCTGGGGGAGCAGCGTGGTCACCGCGCTGCGGCTGTCGAAAGGCAGCGCCAGCACCCAGCCGCCGAGATCGATCGCGACCAGTGCGATCGCCGCGATCAGCCATTCCATCCACCAGTCGCGCCACATGAAATGATGATCGACCCAATCGAGCAGCAGCAGCGCGATGGTCCACAACGCCATCGAGGCGCCCAGATCATGTCCGCTGATCAGATCGTCGGCCAGACCGAGCGGCAGCGCTGCCCAGGCTGCCCACATTTCGGGGCGCAGCAAACGCCAGGCGAGCAGCATCATCAGGCCGAAGGGAGGCATGATCGGTTCGGTGGCGATCACCGGCGCGAGGCTTATCGCCGACCCAAGCAGGATCGAGATCACGGGCACGGCGATCGTGCGCAGCGGCGGCCTGACCCGGTGGGCCTTGTCCTTGTGCAGGATCATGGCTTCGGCTGCGCCGGCGGTTCCACCACCGGCGCCTGGAAGATCGGATAGACCGCGGCAAAATCGGCGATGGCAGGGTCCGCCAGCGGCCGTGCGATCGCGCGGTCGCTACGCACCTCGACGACCACGGCGACCGGTACATTGGGCGCATAGACGCCGCCGGTGCCGGAGGTGACCGCAAGATCGCCGCGACGAAACGGCCGCCCGCCGGCGATCAGGCTGCGGATCTCCATCGTCCCGTCGCCCTGGCCGGTCGCGAGCGCGGCGATGTTGTTGCGGGTGATGCGCACGGGCACCGCGGTCTCGCCGTCGGTCAGCAGAAGCACGCGCGAGGCGAAAACGCCGCTCTCGAACACGCGCCCGACCAGACCTTCCGGGGAGCGCACCGCCATGCCCGGCCGAATGCCCTCGGCGCGGCCCGCCGCCAGGGTTGCGAAACGGCGCTGGCCGCTCGGGGTCGAGCCGATCAGGCGCGCGGACAATATCGGCCTTGGCAAATGCTCGGTCAGCAGCGCCAACCTCTTCAGCCTCGCGTTCTCGAGCGCGAGCGCCTTGGCGGAGATCACGGCGCGCCGTTCCGCCGCAAGCTCGGAGCGAAGCGCGCGGTTCTGGCTCGCCGCGTCGAAATAAGCCGCGATCTCCTCGCCCGCGCCCTGGACCGCGCGGACGCTCGAACGGCCGAGACCGGTGATCGGCGCGCCCGCGTCGATGACGATCCCGCGCAATGTCGAAAAGGCGCGCGGGTCGAACCGCGCCACCAGCAGCAGCGCGAACGCGACGATGAGGCCCACCGTGGCGGCCACATAGCCCGCGAACAGGCCATATTGGACCCGGCGGGAAAAACCTCGACGCCTGTGGCGGGGCGCCGCCATGTCCGGCCTGGGCTTCCTAGGCGGTCTGGAGCACGCCGCGGAAGATCGGATCTTCCAGCGCGCGGCCGGTGCCCAGCGCCACGCAGGTGAGCGGATCGTCGGCGATCGAGACGGGCAGGCCGGTCGCCTCGCGCAGCACTTCGTCGATGCCGGTGAGCAGCGCGCCGCCGCCGGTCAGGACGATGCCCTGATCGACGATGTCCGCGGCGAGCTCGGGTTGGGTGTTCTCGAGCGCGATGCGGACGCCCTCGACGATTGCCGATACCGGTTCGGTCAGCGCCTCGGCAATCTGCGCCTGGGTGATGACGATCTCCTTAGGGACGCCGTTGACCAGATCGCGGCCCTTGATGTGGATCGTCTGCCCCTTGCCGTCGGCGGGCATCTTCGCGACGCCGACTTCCTGCTTGATCCGTTCGGCGGTGGCCTCGCCGATCAGCAGATTATGGTTGCGGCGGACATAGGAGCCGATCGCCTCGTCCATCTTGTCGCCGCCGACGCGCACCGAGGTGGTGTAAGCGAGACCGCGCAGCGACAGCACCGCGACCTCGGTGGTGCCGCCGCCGATATCGACGACCATCGAGCCGATCGGTTCGGTCACTGGCATGCCGGCGCCGATCGCCGCGGCCATCGGCTCCTCGATCAGCCAGACCTGCGACGCGCCCGCGTTCGAGGCGGCGTCGCGGATCGCGCGCCGCTCGACCGAGGTCGATCCCGAAGGCACGCAGATCACGATCTCGGGCCAGCGCGGGAAGCGGCGGGGACCATGCACCTTTTGGATGAAATGCTTGATCATCTGTTCGGCGACGTCGATGTCGGCGATGACGCCGTCGCGCAGCGGGCGGATCGCCTCGATCGAGCCCGGAGTCTTGCCCATCATCAGCTTGGCGTCGTCACCGACCGCGCGTACCCGCTTGACCCCGTTGAGCGTCTCGATCGCCACGACCGACGGCTCGTTGAGCACGATGCCGCGCCCGCGCACATAGACGACCGTGTTCGCGGTGCCGAGATCGATCGCCATATCATGCGACATGAACTTGAAATAACGCTGGAGGAACATGCTTTCGTCCGTATCTAAAGGCCCGCCCCAGGCCGGTCGTACTGCCGCTCGCGCCACCCGATCGGCGATAGCAGCTTGCCCGGTATCAAGGGATGCGGAACGCCGCCGCTTGGGCTAGAGCTAGTCCCATGTCAATACGCCGCCTGCCCGAGCATCTGGTGAATCGCATCGCTGCCGGTGAAGTGGTCGAAAGACCCGCCAGCGCGCTGAAGGAACTGATCGAGAACGCGATCGACGCCGGTGCGACACGAATTTCGGTAAGCCTTTCGGAAGGCGGGCTTTCGTTGATCGATGTCGGCGACGACGGCTGCGGCATGACCGCCGCGGAGATCGCGCTCGCCCTCGAGCGGCACGCGACCTCGAAGCTGCCCGACGATGCGATCGAAGCGGTGACCACGCTGGGTTTTCGCGGCGAGGCGCTGCCTTCGATCGGCAGCGTCGCGGATCTGACCATCGAAAGCCGGGTGCGCGGCGCCGACGGCTGGCACCGCCGGATCGATCATGGCCGGCTGATCGGCGAGGGGCCTGCGGCGCTTCCGCCGGGGACGCGGATCCGCGTGTCGAACCTGTTCGCGAGGGTGCCGGCGCGGCGCAAATTCCTGCGTTCGGCCCGCGCCGAATATGCGGCCTGCACCGATGTGGTCAAACGGCTTGCGATGGCCCGCCCCGATATCGGCTTCACGCTCGAACATGAGGGGCGGCGCGCGATCCTGTTGTCGCCGGGCGAAGAGCGGGTCGATCGTGTCGCCGCGCTGACCGACCGCGAACTGGCCGGCAACAGCGTTGCGGTCGACTATCGCCGCGAGGCGGTATCGCTGACCGGCGTGGCCGGGCTCCCGACCTTCAATCGCGGCGTCGCCGACCATCAATATCTGTTCGTCAACGGCCGGCCGGTGAAGGATCGCCTGCTGATCGGCGCGGTCCGCGCCGCCTATCAGGACATGCTCGCGCGCGATCGCCATCCGGTGATCGCCTTGTTCGTCAAACTCCCCGGCGATCAGGTCGACGTCAACGTCCATCCCGCCAAGACCGAGGTGCGCTTCCGCGATCCGGGGCTGGTGCGCGGCATGATCGTCGGCGGCTTGCGCGCCGCCCTCGATGCCGCCGGCCATCGCAGCGTCCAGCGGCCCTCGGCCGGCGCGCTCGGCGCCTGGCAGCCGGGCGGGGGAGGGCCGTCGCCAGCCCCCGTCCCCAACGGCTTCGCCTTCCCGGCGATGGCCGCCGCCGCCGGCCAGGGCAGCGTGTGGGATCGGGTGACCGATTATACGCCGCCGCCGATGGCGCGCGCCGAGATCGCGCATATGCCGCCGCCCGAGCACAAGGCCTTTCCGATGGGGGTCGCGCGCGGCCAGGTCGCGGCGACCTATATCGTCGCCGAAGCCGAGGACGGCCTCGTGATCGTCGACCAGCACGCCGCGCACGAACGCCTCGTGCTCGAACGGATGCGCCGCGCGATGGCCGATGGCGGCGTCGCGCGCCAGGCGCTGCTGCTGCCCGAGGTGGTCGAGCTCGACGAGGTTGCGTGCGACCGGCTCGAAGCGCGGGCCGGCGAACTGGCCGAGCTGGGGCTCGAACTCGAACGCTTCGGTCCCAAGGCGATGCTCGTCCGCGCGACCCCGGCGCTGCTCGGCCAGGGCGACGTCCAGGGCCTCGTCGTCGATCTCGCCGACGAGTTGGGCGCCTATGACCAGGCGCTCTCGCTCAAGGAGCGGCTTGACCATGTCGCGGCGACGATGGCCTGCCACGGCTCGGTCCGCGCGGGCCGCACCCTCTCGGTCGCCGAAATGAACGCGCTGCTCCGCGAGATGGAGGTTACCCCGCATTCGGGCCAGTGCAACCACGGCCGCCCGACCTGGATCAAGCTCGGCCATGGCGACATCGAGAAGCTGTTCGGGCGGAAATAGATGGCCGCCGGGCGTCATCGCCGGCTCTTGCTGATCTTATCGGAGTAATGGGCGCGGGGCACTACCTCGAGAGTGACATCTCAAGTTGCGCCTACACGGGCCAAGTCCGATAATATATATTATGTTAAATCAGACTGCCCCTGGCGCTATGCTGGCTTTCGCCGGAACGTCTGCTCAACCCGCGGGCTGCCAGATGAGGATCATCGCCGTGATGACCGCCGCGATTGCGATCCAGAGCAGCACCATGCGCAACATCTTGTGCCGCGGCGTGCGGTCACGGGCGAGCCGGTCGACGACGATGAACAGCATCGCAGCGATGCCGACCACGCCCGCAATCTGATCAGCCGTCATGCTTCGATCTCCATCCCGTCATAACCCGCCTCGACCGGCTTCGGCAGCTCGGCGCACAGCCGCGCATAGTCCATCGAATGGTCCATATGCGTGAGGATCGCGCGGCCAGGCCGGCATCGCTCGATCGCCTCGAGGGTCTGCGCGAGATGCGTGTGGGTCGGGTGCGGCCGTTCGCGCAGCGCGTCGACCACCCAGATGTCGACACCTGAGAAAAGTTCTATCATATCATCTGTAAAGATATGAAAATCCGTCGAATATCCGATCGACTTTCCGCCTCGATCGAAACGGAATCCGGCGCTGAAAATCGATCCGTGGGGCTGCATGACGTTGCGGATCCGGATGTCGCCGATCAGCATGTCGGGGGCCAGAAGATGCGCCGCGATCGTCGCCGGATAACCGTCGCGTCCGAAGAAGACATAGCCGAAGCGCTGTTCAAGCTGGGCGATCGTCTCGGCATAGCTATAGCCCGGCACGGGCTCGCCACGGGCATGGAACAGCTGGCGGGCATCATCGATGCCATGGCTGTGATCGGCATGGTCGTGCGTCCATAGGATCGCGTCGATTTCGGCCAGCCCGGCGTCGAGTAATTGCTGGCGCATGTCGGGCGACGTGTCGACGAGCAGCCGCGTCGTCGCGCTCTCGACGGTGATCGACGCCCGAGTGCGGCGGTTGCGCGGCTCGGCGGGATCGCAATCGCCCCAGTCGTTGCCGATCCGGGGCACGCCCGACGATGTGCCGCATCCGAGGATGCGCAGCTTCACCTTATAGCCTTTTTGAACAAATTGAAGAAGTTGTCAGTTGTCGTTCGCGCGAGATCGGCAATGTCCCATGCGAGCTCCTCGGCGAGCAGGCGCGCGGTATCGACTACGAAGGCCGGCTCGCACGGCTTGCCGCGATGCGGCACCGGCGCGAGGAACGGGCTGTCGGTCTCGATCAGCAGCCGCTCGCGCGGGATCAGGTGCGCGGTCGCGCGAAGCTCGGCGGCGTTCTTGAAGGTGACGATCCCCGACAACGAGATCGAGAAGCCGAGGTCGAGCATCGCCCGGGCCAATTCCGCGCTGCCGGTGAAGCAGTGGATCACGGCATCAAAGCCCCCCTGCTCGATCTCCTCGCCTAATATTCCGATCGTGTCGGCTTCGGCATCGCGCGTGTGGACGATCAGCGGCAGCCCGGCCGTCCGCGCCGCGGCGATATGGCGGCGGAAGCTCGCGCGCTGTCGGTCGCGATCCGATTTATCGTAATAATAATCGAGCCCGGTCTCGCCGATGCCGATGACGCGCGGATGCGCCGCCCTTTCGACCAGCAGCGCGGTTTCGATGTCGTCATGCGTATCGGCGTCGTGCGGGTGGATGCCGACGCTGGCCCAGATATCGGGCTCGCGCTCGGCGGTCGCCAGCACCGCGTCCCATTCGGCCGCGCGCGTCGAGATGTTGAGCATCGCCGACACCCCCGCGGCGCGCGCCGCCGCCAGCACCTCCTGCTGGCGTTCGGCGAGCCCCGCATAGTTGAGATGGCAATGGCTATCGACGAACATCAGTCCTCGGCTTGCTCGAGTTCGAGGCGCGGGAACAGCGGCACCGGCTGCGCGATCCTATAGCCCGATCTTCGCAGCGCCTCATACCAGGACTGATCCTCGATCGCTGCGAAATCGCGCTGACCGGCCGCAACGCCCATCTGATCGAGCAGCTTGCCCGCGCTGTCGGGGATGACGGGCAGGATCGCGATGGCCAGATCGCGGATCGCCGCGAACATGGTGCCCAACACGGTCTTCATCCGCTCGGGATCGTTTTTCCTCAGCGCCCAAGGCGCCTGCGCATCGACATATTGATTGCAGGCGAACACCGCCTTCATCCAGGCCTCGATACCTACCGCGAAGGCAAGTTGTCCGAAGGCGCGCGGCATCTCGTCGAGGCAGGCGGCCGCGACCGTTCGCACCAGCGCGGCATCGTCGTCATTGCGATCGAGGGCAGGCAGTTCGCCATCGAGATTCTTGAAGATCATCGACAGCGTACGCTGCGCGAGATTACCGAAGCTGTTGGCAAGCTCGGCATTGACGCGGTTGACGATCGCCTCGTGGCTGTAGCTCCCGTCCTGCCCGAAGCTCACTTCGCGGAGCAGAAAATACCGCAGCTGGTCGACGCCGTAGCGTTGGGCCATCGCGATCGGATCGACGACGTTGCCCACCGACTTGGACATCTTCTCGCCGCGGTTGAGCAGGAAGCCGTGGCCGAACACCTGCCGCGGAAGCGCGATTTTCGCCGACATCAGGAAGGCCGGCCAATAGACCGCATGGAAGCGGACGATGTCCTTGCCGATCAGGTGCAGATTGGCGGGCCAATATTTGCCGAGCGCCGCCATGTCGTCGGGATAGCCGAGCCCCGTCAGATAGTTGGTCAGCGCATCGACCCACACATACATGACATGACCCGGGCTGCCGGGCACGGGCACGCCCCAGTCGAAGCTCGTGCGCGAGATCGAGAGATCGCTGAGCCCGCCGCTGACGAAGCTGACCACCTCGTTGCGGCGGCTCTCGGGGCGAATGAAATCGGGCTGATCCCGATAGAGCGCGAGCAGCGCTTCCTGATAGCGCGAAAGGCGGAAGAACCAGCTTTCCTCGACAGTCCAGTCGACAGGCGTGCCCTGCGGCGACAATTTGACGCCGCCCTCGCCCTCGGTGAGTTCCTTCTCGTCGTAAAAGGCTTCGTCGCGGACCGAATACCACCCCTCGTAGCGATCGAGATAAAGATCGCCGCTGGCCTCCATCGCGCGCCAGAGCGCCTGGCTTGCGGCATGATGATCGGCCTCGCTGGTGCGGATAAAACGATCATATGATATATTCAAATGATCGTCCATATCTTTGAAATAAGCTGACATTTCATCGGCGAGAGCGCGCGGAGAGATGTTGCGCGTGCGCGCCGCCTGCGCCATTTTCAGCCCATGCTCGTCGGTTCCGGTCTGAAAGCGCACATCGCGCCCCATCGACCGCTGGAAACGTGCGATCGCGTCGGCGGCGATCGCCTCATAGGCGTGGCCGATATGCGGACGGCCGTTGGGATAGCTGATCGCGGTGGTGATGTAGAAGGGTTCGGACATGGCTCAGCCATTAGGGAGGCGCGGGCGGTTCCGCAACGCTCGGGATGGGCGGCGTGTCTCGGCGGCCTGCCGCGTCACGGTTCAGCGCCGCGCGTCTGGGGCCAGCTTCACCAGCAGGGTGGCGAGTTCGAACACGGTGGTCGCCGGATCCATCGAGAGGTGCACCGCCCCCTCGCCCACCCTGCGCGCTTCTTCCCACAGCCCGATCGCTTCCGCCATGGCGGAGCCCTTCCGCTGCCGGGCTTCGGCCGCGATCCGCGCGGGGGCGCGGCCGAGAAAGGCCTCGTAGCGAGCCTGCGCCGCCTTGGCGCCGAGCTGCCGGGCAAGTGCCGCGCGAATCGCATTGGTCGGATCGCCCTCGCCGATCAGCCGGTCGATCGTCTGGTCGAGCGCGCCGATGTCCAGCCCGGCAAAGCCCAGCGCGCGCCCTGGCGAACCCTCGCCGACGGCGGCGAGCGCGTCGATTTCGTCGCGGGGCTCGTCGGGCAGCATGCGCTGCAGAGCGAGCCGCATCTGATCGTCGGACAGCGCCCCGAAGCGCAGCAGCCGGCAGCGCGAGCGGATCGTCGGCAGCAGCCGGCCGGGCGCGTGGCTTATCAGGAAGAACACCGTACCGGCGGGCGGCTCTTCCAGATTCTTGAGCAACGCGTTGGCGGCGTTGCGCTCGAGCGCGTCGATCGCGTCGATGATCACCGCGCGGCGCGGCGAAAGGCTCGGCGTCGTCGCGAATAGGCTCTGTAGCGAACGGACCTGGTCGACGCTGATCGAGCGCGCCAGATCGTCGGATTTGTCGCGGGTCAGCCGTTGCAGAATGCGCAGATCGGGGTGGCTGCCTGCCCGGATATAATGGGCTATCGGGTGGTCTTCGGGGGTTTCGAGCCCCGGCAGATGAACCCGCGGACCAGCCGCATCGGCGAGCAGGCGGGTCGCCGCCGCCAAAGCGAAGCTCGCCTTGCCGACGCCTTCGGGTCCAGCCAGCAGCCAGGCATGGTGCAGCCGCCCCGAATCCGCCGCCTCGCGAAACGCCTCGATCTGCGAATCCTGGCCGACGAGCTTCACGGCACCAGATCCGACAGTTCGGACAGCAGCCGCGCGGTGACGTCCTCGGGTGCGCCTTGGGCGTCGATCACGCGGATGCGATCGGGCTCGGCTTCGGCATTTGCCAGAAACGCCGCGGCGACCCGGTCGTGAAAACCGCCATCGCGTTTCTCGAAGCGGTCGCTCTGCGCGATGCCGGCGATCGACTGCCGGCGGCTGGCCTCGGATATCGGCATGTGCAGCAGCAAGGTGCGATCGGGCAGAAGACCGTTGCTGCCGATGCGGTGCAGCGTTCTGATCGTCTCGGCTCCAACGCCATCGGCGCCGCCCTGATAAGCGAGCGAGCTATCGAGAAAACGGTCGCAGATCACCCACCGGCCCGCGGTGATCGCTGGCAGGATCGTCTTCCCGACATGGTCGGCGCGCGCCGCGGCGAACAGCAGCGCTTCGGCGCGCGGGCTCCAGCGATCCCCCGCGCCTTCGAGCAGCAGGGCGCGGATCGCCTCGGCTCCGGCGCTGCCGCCCGGCTCACGGGTCTCGATCAGATCGATTCCGCGCGCCCGCAAGGCCGCGGCGAGCGCACGGGCCTGGGTCGACTTGCCGACCCCCTCCCCGCCCTCCAGCGTGATGAACCGGCCGTTCACGGCCTCAGGCGAGGCCGAGCAGCCAGCGCAGCCCCGCGAGCACACGATCAAAGAAGCCCGCGGGCGCGACATCGCTGTCCGCGACCAGCGGCAGCTTCTGCGGCGCGAGATCGGGGCCGGTGACGACGAGATCGGCGATATGGTCGCCCGCTTTGATCGGCGCCTTGACCGGCCCTTGATAGACCACTTTGGTCTGGAGATCCGAGCCTAGCCCCGCGGGAATCGTCACCGTCAACGTCTTCGGCGCGACCAGGCCGACCTCGTGCTTGTCGCCCAACTGCACCTCGGCGGTCTGGACCTTGCGGCCCTTCGCGACGAGCGGCTTCGCCTGCCACGCGCGGAAACCCCAGTTCATGAAGGAGACCGACTGGTCGATGCGCTGGTTGAACGAAGTCAGGCCCGACAGCACCATGACGAGACGGCGGCCATTCTGTTCGGCCGAGCCGGTGAAGCCATAGCCGGCCTCCTCGGTGTGCCCCGTCTTGAGCCCGTCCGCGCCCGCGACACGCCCGAGCAGAGGATCGCGATTGGCCTGGGTGATCGCAGCGCCGCTGTCCATCGTCTTGCCCCAGGTGAAATTGGGGCGGCTGTAGAAGGTCTTGTAGAGCTTGGGATGATCCTCGATCGTCCGCTCGGCGAGCGTCGCCAGATCGCGCGCGGTCACATAGGTGACGCCCTCGTCGGGCCAGCCGTTCGAATTGCCGAAATGGCTGTTCGCCAGCCCGATCTCCTTGGCGCGGCGATTCATCAGCGCGGCGAAGGCCTGCTCGGTGCCCGAAATATGCTCGGCAAGCACGACGCATGCGTCGTTGCCCGAAAGCGTGACGATGCCGAACAGCAGATTGGCGATGCTCACCTGCTCGCCCGGCGAGAGGAACATCGTCGATCCGGCGGCGGGGCCGTGCCACTGCTTCCACGTCTCGGGCCGCACCGTCGCCATCGCATCGAGCTTGAGCTCGCCCTTCTTGATCAGGTCGAAGGCGACATAGACCGTCATCATCTTCGCCATCGAGGCCGGCGGCATGCGCTGGTCGGGATTCTTCGCATAGAGAATCGCCCCCGATGAGAGATCCTTCATGAACGCGACCGGCGCGGGCGTGTCGAACGGCGGCGCGGCGGCTTCGGCGGGAAGCGCCGACAGCAGGAGAAGGCCGGAAAACAGGGCGATCTTGCGACGCGTCATTGTGATGATGTTCCCTCCGATACGCGGGTGCTGCTGGCGAGAAGCACCAGCCTGGCCTCCTGATAGCCATCCGACCGGACCTGCGCCAGCGCGCTCGTAGCTTCGGCCTGGCTCTTGTAAGGGCCCGTGCGCACCCGCCATAGCGCGCCGACGGGCTCGATCCGTCCCGCCACGAACTCGGCGATCTCCTCGGCGCGCGTGCGATCGCCCACCGCCGCCACCTGGATGAACCAGCTGCCCGCCGGCGCTGCTGCGTCGGGGATCGCTGCGGCCAGGCGCGGTGGGGGCGCCGGTTCGGCCGGGCGGGCCACGAAGCGCTGGTTGAGCCGGGCCAGTTCGGCGCCCCCCGCATAAGGTCGTTCGGCGGCCGGGCGGCCCCAGCGCAGCTGCAGCCGATCGGCTTCCGCGGGGAAGACGCGGCGGACCCGCACGCGCGATACGCCGGCCCGTTCGATCCCGAGCAGTTGCGCCGAACGGCGCGACAGGTCGATGATCCGGTTGGTGACGAACGGGCCGCGATCGTTGATCCGCACCAGGATCGTGCGGCCCGTGTCGAGCGCGGTCACCTCGACATAGCATGGCAAGGGCAAGGTCTTGTGCGCCGCGCCGACGCGATCCATGTCGAAGCTCTCGCCGTTGGCGGTCTGTCCGCCGTGAAATTGCGCGCCGTACCAGGACGCGAGCCCGACCTCGTCATAGCCGGCGTCGTCGGCGGGATAATACCAGACACCCGCCACCTGATAGGGCTTGCCGATCTTGACCGGGGCGTCGGCGGCCGGTCCCTGCGGTCGTGTCGGCGGCCGGTGCGGATGCTCGGGCCGCGGCACGCCGCAGCCCGCCAGCAGCAGCGCGAAGGCGAGCGCCGCGCTACTGGACGATCGCATCGCCGAGCAGCCCCACCGACAAGGCATAGAAGTTCGAACAATTATAATCGAGGATCGAGCGATAATTTGTGGTGAGCAGATAGCCGGTGCGCCCGACGCCGTCGGGCTCGATCAGCGTCGCGAGCTCGCCTTCGCCCGGCACCGGGCCGCTGAGCATCATCAGGCCCTTGTCGCGCCATTCGGAGATGGTCAGCCAGCGGCTCTGGCGCGCGAACACGCGCGGGCAGCGCGGCGACGACAAGGGCGAGCGGATCGCCATACGGTCGATGCCGTCGGGCACCCGCACGGCGACGCCCCACGGCACGCCGGGTTTCCACCCCGCGTCACGCAGATAGGCGCCGATCGAGGCGAGCGCGTCGGGCTCGCTGCGCCAGATGTCGACCCGGCCATCGCCATCCCCATCGGCGCCGAGCCGCAGATAGACGCTGGGCAGGAATTGCGGATAGCCGGTGGCGCCCGCCCAGCTGCCCTTCAGTTGCGCGCGCGGCACGCCCTGTTGGAGCAGCTGCATCGCCTTGAGCCACTCGTCGGCGAACAGATCGCGCCGCCGTCCTTCATAAGCGAGTGTGGCGAGCGAGCTGAGCAGGTCGAAGCTGCCCGTGAACGTGCCATAGCCCGTCTCATGGCCGTAGATTGCGAGCATGATCTGCTCGGGCACCCCAGTCTTCCGCTCGATTTCGAGCAGCAGCGGGCGCAGCGCGCCATAACGCGCGCGGCCCATGCCGATCCGTACGCGATCGACATGGCTCGCGAGATAAGGCGCGAAATCGGGCGGATTGGCCGTGCTGGCCGGGGTGGCGCCCGGTTGGGCGCGATCGAGCCGCACCACGCGCGCGTTGAAGTTCAGCGTCGGCAGCGTCGCGTCGAACAGCGCGGGCGAGATGCCCATTGCGATCGCCCGCGCCCGCAGCGTGGCGATGTAGGCGCGCATTTGCGCGTCTTCGCTCGGCGCGGGCGGCGCCGGCACATCGGCGACCCGCGCCGCCTCGTCGGGTGCCTGCCCCTCCCCCGCCACCGTCTGCGCGAGAACAGGAAAAGCGCCCGCCGCGGCCAGCACAAACCCCATCGCGGCCATCGCCGCGCGCGTCACGCCCACGCTTCGCATTGTAACCCCTTCTTCTGCCGCCTGATTGCCACAGCTTCGCCGCCGGGAGAACCGCTTTGATCGCGCGGCTTGCACGAAAGGCCGCTGCGGCGGTAAGGGCAGCCATCCGCGGGCGACAGCGCCGGGAAACGCATGGAAGAGTGTCCGAGTGGTTTAAGGAACTGGTCTTGAAAACCAGCGACGGGGCAACCCGTCCGTGGGTTCGAATCCCACCTCTTCCGCCATTTGCCGCCATATTCAGCCTCGTGCTACGCGAGAGCCGCAGTGGCGACGCCAGTGTGGCGGATGCGACGTGGATCGCGCAATCGTTTCTGGCCGAAGCCGATCACCGGCCTTCAGACCAAGCGGTCGCATCTGCCCCGGCGGGCAGCACCATCGGGCAGCCGGGATCGGTGGCGGCACGGAACACTGCCTCGGCCACATCTCGCGCAGAAGTGACAACGCCCTCGCCGACTCGCTGCATGTCGGCGAGCATGCGCTGTGCGAACTCGGCATAGGCCTCGGGAAAGCCACCAGCCTTGAGGATATGGCCCTGCGCGGAGGTCGCAAAGCTCGTCGAAGGCGCCATTCCCGGTACGACCACGCGAGCGCGAATGCCGAACGGAGCCAACTCGATCGCCGCCGACTCGGTCAGCGCCGTCACGGCGGCCTTGCTGGCGCGATATACCGACAGCAGCGGCAGGGGCTTGTATGTAGAACTCGAACTGACGTTGACGATCACACCCGAGCGGCGCTCGCGCATTCCTGGCAGCACCGCCTGCATCGTGGCGACGGTGCCGAACAGATTGGTGTCGAAGATGCCGCGCACCGTCTCCATCGGCGTGCCCTCCACAGCGTTGAACCAGCCAATGCCAGCATTGTTGACGAGCACGTCGATTGCGCCTGCTTCCGAGACGGTGGCCGCTATGCTGTCGGGATCGGTGACGTCGAGCGGAAGGATGCGCAGGGCGTCAGAGGCCGGCAGCGTGCCGGACAAAGGGTTCCGCATCGTCGCCACCACGGCCCAGCCGCGTTCGAGGAAATGAATGGCGGTTTCGCGGCCGAAGCCGGTCGAGCAGCCAGTGATGAGGACCGTGTTCATGAAATGGCTCCTTGCAGGACTATGTGCATGGCCTAGATATGAACGATCCTTCAGCTTCGGAATTCGCATATGAACCGTCCCGCTCCGACGCTTCTCCAGCCCCGGAAATCCCCGCGGCAGGCGCGATCCGCCGTCACCGTCGAGGCGATCCACACCGCGACCATTCAGGTTTTGCTCGCCGATGGCGTCGGCCGTCTCACGACGACACGCGTGGCCGAACGCGCGGGCGTCTCCGTGGGAACGATGTATCAATATTATCCTCATAAGGAGGCACTGCTGTTCGCCGTCGTGGAGCGCCAGTTCGTGCTGATCGAAAGCGCCATGCTGGCGGCAGCGGAGGATCTTGCCGGGTGCGACTTGGCAACGGTCGCGGAGGGTTTGGCCCTCGCATGGCTCGACGCCAAGATGGCGGACATCGTCGCCTCGCGCGCGATCTACGGCATTGCTGCCGAGTTCGACCTTTCAGAGCCGCTCGGCCGCGCCGCGACCTGCATGACGCAATTGATCGGCACCTTGCTCGGTACCATTTCTGACGCGCGCTTTGCCGATCGCGAAGCCGTTGCCTTCATGTTGGCGGCCTTGCTCGGCGGCTCGGTGCGCGTGGTCATGGAGGCCAAGGGTTCGGAAGGCGATCTGGCATGCCTCCGTCGCGAACTGCCACGTATGTGCCAAGCCTATCTCGCAGCGCGTTCAAACGATCATGCGTCCGCGAGCCTGGCAGATGCAGGTTCGCATCCAAGCATCGCCGGCCTATCGTAGCGCTACAGCGTAGATGTAGTGCTCATCTTCATCGGGCGTGGCCCGCCAGTTCCCTTGTTTGTCCGGACCGGACACATGGGTAACATGCTGCTCATAGCGCTCGAAAATCTTGTAGACGGTCTTGCGCGAGATGCCGAACTCCCGGCACAGATCGTTCATGGCCTCGCCGTCCAGGCGGCGCAGAACGAAGCGCATGCGCTCTTCCATTACCGAACACTCCTTCCAGGGCATCCACACCTCCCGCATGCAATTGCATGCGGGAGGTGTTACCCATGTGTCCGGAACGTTCTGTCACCATGTCTCGGGTCACTCATTTCGTATCCGAGTTCAATCGCAGTTTCAGCGCCGCATCTCGCTCGTCGCCATTTTCGTCCGCTCTGTCCGGCCGACGGCTTGACTTGCAGGTGAGCTATGCTGCAGAGCAATATAAATCTGCGGCGGGGGACCTATGTCGGATAAGATCGCGACGACCGCGAAGCCCGTTTTCTTTACCGATATCGTCGGGCTCCGCATCTATCTCGCGCTCTGGGTAGCGGTCGGGCATGGTCTGCAACTGTCCGGCTTCCTCGAGCGATCGAATCCGCTGTTCAGCCTGCTGCTCCGCGGCCACGACGCGGTGATCCTGTTCATGATCGTCAGTGGATTCGTAATCACCAATCTGCTGATCGTGAAGCAGGAAAGCTATTCGCGCTACATCGTCCGGCGCTTCTTCCGCCTTTATCCGGCGTTCGTGCTGGCCTGCGTCGCCGGCTATCTGCTGATCGACGACTGGTATTTCATCGTACAGAATGTGCCATGGCAGTCGGCCGCGTGGGGCAATTACAGTCGGGGTATCGGCGAACTCCAAGCCCAGGCGGCCACGAACCTTCCTCCGCACATGATCGCCCATGCGCTCATGATCCACGGCGCGATACCGAACGAGGTGTTGAGCCGGTCTGCGATGACGTTGTTGCCGGCGGCCTGGAGCATATCGCTCGAATGGCAATTCTATCTGGTTGCCCCGCTGGTGATCGCAGCTTTCGGCTCCCGCTGGCGGATGTCGCTGATCGCGGTCGCAAGCCTGATCCTCCTGATCCTGTACCGGAAATCCCTTCTGGGAAGCTACGACAGCGAAGCGGTCCTCGTGGCGAACACCCATTTCTTCCTGATCGGCATTGTTTCCCGATTGGCTTATGACCACCTGTCGGCGTTCAAGGCCTCGCCGCTGATCGGCGCGCTGCTGAGCGTCTTTCTTGCGGTCGCGTTGACGAAAGCCGTGCTGCCGATTGCGATCTGGGGCGCCTTTCTGTGTTATAGCCTTTGGCACCGAGAGGCCCCGGTGACCGGCCATATGTTCCGATGGCTCACCCAGTCGCGGCCGGCCCAGATCCTTGGTGAGGCCAGCTATTCGCTCTATCTGGTCCACCGTCCGGTTCAGGTTGCGCTTGCGGCGATCTGCATGACGTTCATTCAGGTCAACCAGTGGACCATGCTCGCGATCCAGATGGCAGCGATCGTGATCGCCTTACCGATCAGCGTGGTGATCTACTTTACCGTCGAACGCTGGGGTATCAGGATGGGGCAGAAGATCGCCGCGCGAATTCCCGATAGCCGGGCTCCCGCGCGTGCATTTCCTCCGCCCGTCGCGATCGAAGGATAGCGAGCTCAGTTCACGAACAGCGCAGGCCGACGCTGTTCCAGAGCCCGAGCAAGCAGCAGCGCCGCAAAAATCGCGATACTGTCGGCTACCCAGTCCCAAACGCTGGCATCCCGTCCGATGAAGGGCATCGCCTGGCTGAGCTCGATGAAGGCGCCGAACAGCGACAAGCCGGTCCCGACCAGCCAGCCCGGGCGCACCGGAAAGGCGCAGCGGGCCACCAGTGTCAGAACGAAGAAAGCCGTCATATGATCGGCTTTGTCGCCGAGATTGAACGTCGGCGCGTGGTCCGACGGCAGCAGCGCCAGCCCATATATGACGGCGAGCAGCGTCCAGAAGATCGGAACGCGAAAACGGCGATAGAGGGTCAACGCCATAGATCCCCTGACATGAAAATGGCCGGGCAAGACCGCCCAGCCATATCCACAGGTCCGATAGGGGCGCCAGGCTTATTTTTTGCCGAGCGTCAGCCCGCCGAAGCGCTTGTTGAAGCGCGCCACCTGGCCGCCGGTATCGAGCAGGCTCGACTTGCCGCCGGTCCACGCCGGATGCACCGAGGGATCGATGTCGAGCTGGAGCGTGTCGCCCTCGGCGCCGTAGGTCGAGCGGGTCTCGTAAACCGTCCCGTCGGTCAGCTGCACCTTGATCCGATGGTAATCGGGATGGATATCTTTCTTCATCGTCTGGCTCCGAAAAGAGGGCTGGTTTCCGACCAGCCGGGAAGCGAAGCGCGGCCTCTACAGCCTGGGCAGGCGGTTGGCAAGAGACGGAAACTTTCGGCGGCAGGAGCCGGCTTCGTTCAATCCTTGGGCGGGTCGGCGATCATCGCGGTGAAGCTGGCCTGTGCGGCGAGCTTGTCGCCGACATAGGCCTTGCCCTCGAACTTGCACACGCTGGCGCGTTTCTGGACGAATGCGACGTCGAGGCGCAGCAACACCCCCGGCTCCACTGGAGAGCGGAACTTCGCCTCGTCGATCGCCATGAAATAGACGAGTTTGCCCGTGCCCGCGAGGCCCAGCGATTCGACCGCAAGAACCCCTGCCGCCTGGGCCAGCGCCTCGACGATCAGCACCCCGGGCATGATCGGCCGCCCAGGGAAATGGCCCTGGAAGAAGCCCTCGTTGATCGTGACCGCCTTGATCGCCGAAATGCGTTCGTCGACCACCAGCTCTTCGACGCGATCGACGAGGAGCATGGGATAGCGATGCGGCAGCGCCGCCATCACCCGGCGTATATCGAGCGGTCCCGACGCGGCCGCGGCTGCTTCGCTCATCGGCGGCGCGTCAGCGGCCGGCCGGCGCGGCGGCCTGCTCGGCCTGGCCGGGCTGCCAGCCGGCGGGCGGGGTGATCGATGCGCTGGGGATCAAGGCGTTGAGCTGGGTGACGACGTCGACGGTCAGATCAGAAGCGCCCTGCACCGCGACCACCGCGTCGGGCGCAATCACCAGACCGATCTTCTTGGCGGCCATCGCGGCCTTGAGCGCCTGCTCAACCTTGGCGCCGATCTGCTCCTTCACATAGGCTTCGGGGCGCGCGAAGGGCATCGTCAGCCGCTGCAGTTCGCTCTGGGCAGCCTGCCCCTTCGCCTGGAAGCCGTTGATCTTGGCATCGAGCGTCGCCTTGGGCGTCGCCGGATTCTTCTGCAGATTCTCGATCTCGGTGCGCAGCGGCGCGAGTTCGTTCTGGAGCGCGGTCTGCCGCGTCTGGAAGGCGGTGATCTGCGCTTTGTACGTTGTCTGAATCTGGGTGATCGCCGCCTTATAGGCGGCCGAGTTGGCGATAGCCGCGTCGAGGTTGACCACCGCAACCCCGGTGTTCACGGCCGCGGCCGGCGCAGCCGCCTGGGCCTGCGCCGCCGCTGGAATCATGGCAGATCCGGCCGCAAGCGCAGCGATCTTAAGAAGCGATTTCATCAGAACTGAGTCCCTACGTTGAATGTGAAGAGCTTGGTGTCGTCGCCCTTTTCCTTGAGCAGGACCTTGGCGATGTCGATGCGGAACGGCCCGAACGGCGAGTTCCAGTTGACCCCGAAGCCGACCGAGACGCGCGGCTTGGCGCTGTCGCCGAAGAAGGCTTCCTTATAGGGGGTGATCTGCTGATCGGGAACCTTGTACGGCGTCACTTCCGTCGTGGTGGTCAGGCCGTTCGTGTTGGCGGGATCTTGATTGTAATAGAGCTGCCGCCCCTTGGAATCGACAACGGGCCGATTCAAGAAGGTGCAATTGGTGGGCGTATTGGACCCGACCGTGCAGCCATCGCTGAGCACCGGCGTCTTCACGCCGAACACCGCGCCTGCGTCCAGGAAGATCGACGGCCGCAGCCCCAGCTCGCGGGCGCCGTTGCCGAGCGGCAGTTCGAGCTCGAGCCGGCCCTTATAATAAGTGTTACCGCCAAGCGCGTCGTCGATATAATGATCCTTGTCGGTCAGCACCACGGGCGAACCAGGAATGGTCACGTCATATTGCTGACGCCGCACGCGCGGTCCCACGCCGCGGATGCCGAAGCCGCGCATCTCGGGCTCGCCGAGGAAGAAGCGGTCGGTCAGCCGGACATCCTGGCCCAGGCCCTTGATATAGCCGCCCTCGATCCCGGCCGAGAAGACGAAGCCGCCGCCAAAGCCCCAATATTTGGTCGCCTCGGCAACGGTCTTGATATAGCGCACCTCGCCGCCGAGACCGGCGAAATCCTGGCTCAGCAGCACGCGCTGGCCGCGGGTCGGCCGGACGCGGTTGTTGAGATTGTCGAACACCAGCGAATAGCCGACCGACGAGGTCAGTCGCTTGCCGATCGCGTCGCAAAGATAACGGCCGGCGAGGATCGGGTCGCACTGGCCGTTGGTGTAGAAGGTGAACTTGTTGAGCGAGACATCGTCATAGCTCAGCCCGTAACGCGTCGCGAGCGTGATGAACTCGGTGAGCGGAACGCCGGCGCGAATCTGGAAGCCGGTGGTCGACTGCTGATAGGTGGTGTTGCGGTCGTTGCCCTGGAAATTGAACGAGTTGTAGTCGCGCCGGAAGATATCGAAGCCGACCGCGATATTCTTGTCGAACACATAGGGTTCGGTGAAGCCCAGCTCGACCGATTTCGAATAGGTCGAATAGCTGACGCTTGCGCGCACCTCCTGGCCCTTGCCCATGAAGTTGCGTTCGCGGATCGACAGATCGACGATGAATTTCTCGAGGCTCGAATAGCCCGCCGAGACCTGGAGCTCGCCGGTCGACTTTTCCTCGACATTGGCTTCGAGCACGACGCGATCGGGCGCCGAACCAGGCTTCTGCTCGACCTCGAATTTCTCCTGGAAGAAGCCGAGCGACTGGATGCGGTCGCGCGAGCGCTTGACCTTGAAGCTGTTGAAGGCGTCGCCCTCGGCAAGCCGGAACTCGCGGCGGACGACCTTGTCCTTGGTGTGGGTGTTGCCGTTGATGTCGATCCGCTCGACATAGACGCGCGGCGCCTGATTGATCTTGAACACCACGCCCATCGTCCGCGTGTCCTTGTCACGCGTGAAATCGGGGCGGACATCGGGGGTGAAGCCGTACAGGCCCGTCACCTCGGTGATCGAGTCGACCGTGTCCTCGACCTGCTTGGCGTTGTACCAGTCGCCTTTCTTCATCGGCAGCAGATATTTGAACTTGTCCGCCTTGATGTCGCGGATCTCGCTCTCGAGATCGACGTCGCCGAATTTATAGCGATCGCCCTCCTCGACGACATAAGTGATGATGAAGTCCTTCTTGTCCGGGGTCAGCTCCGCCACCGCCGATACCACCCGGAAATCGGCATAGCCGTTGGTCAGGTAGAATTGGCGCAGCTTCTGCTGGTCATAGGACATGCGATCGGGATCATAGCTGGTGCCCGACGAGAAAATCTTGGTGAGCCCGGTCTGCTTGGTCGCCATCTCGCCGCGCAGCCGGCCATCGGAGAATTTCTCGTTGCCGATGATGTTGATCTTGCGGACCTTGGATTTGTCGCCCTCGTGGATCTCGAAGATGATATCGACGCGGTTCTGGTCGAGCAGCACCATCTTGGGCTCGACCGTCGCGGCGAAGCGTCCCTGGCGGCGATAAAGCTCGATGATCCGGTTTACGTCGGCGCGTACCTTCGAGCGGGTGAAGATCTGGCGCGCTGCGAGCTTGATCTCGGGATTGATCTTCTCGGCCTTGAGGCGTTTGTTGCCCTCAAGCACGATCCGGTTGACCACCGGGTTTTCCCGCACCTGCAGCGTGATGTTGCCCGCGCCGTCGTCACGGATCTGGACGTCGGCGAACAGCTCGGTCTCGTAGAGATCCTTCAGCGCCGCATCGAGCGCCTCGCGCGTATAGGGTTCGCCCGGCGCCAGCTTGACGTAGGAACGGATGGTGTCGGGCTCGAGACGTTCCGACCCGGCGACATTGACCGTCTTGATGACGCCCGATCCGGCGGGGGCGGCCGTGGCCGGCGCGGCAGGCGCCGCCACGGACTGCGCAAGCGCGGGCTGGGCCACGCCGCCAAGCATCGTACCGACGAGGAGCGCCGAAAAAAAACGCGCCCGATTGAAGTCCATCGTCCTCGCCGTCACGCGTTCCCCGCCTTCATAGAATCCGCACCCCGGTTAACGGAGCGTGCGCATGCACTGCCCCAACACGCTCAACCGATCAACCCGGCAAGCCTCTCAAGGGCACCCAGCGAGAGAATATCGTTCAGCGTTACAAAGATCATGAAGGACAAAAGCACCGCCAGACCCGACCGAAACGCCCATTCCATCGTCTTTTCCGGCACAGGCCGGCGCGCAATCCCCTCGAACAGGTAAAAGACCAGATGGCCCCCGTCGAGCATGGGGATTGGCAAGAGGTTGATGAATCCCAGATTAATCGAGACGAGCGCGATCAACATCACGAAGTTGAGCAAGCCGAGCGACGCCTGCTGACCCGAGACCTGCGCGATTTTGATCGGGCCGCCGAGTTCCTTCACCGAACGCCGGCCGGTCACGATCTGGCCGAGCGTGTCCACCATCGTCTGGACGATGCCGAAGGTTTGCCGAGTCGCCTCCACCGGCAATTCGGCAAACGACACCGGCTCGATGACTTGGGGTCCGGAGACCACGCCGATCGACCCTTTGCGGAATTCGTTACCGAAACGATCGCGCTCGATGTCGGCGGCCGGGATCACAAACAGCGACGTAATGGCGCGTCCGCGCGCTATATCGATCTTGAGGCGCTCATCCGGACGAAAACGGATCATATCCGCGAACTCGTCGAACGTGCCCACCGCCCTGCCCGCCACCGCCACCACCCGGTCGCCAGGCTGGAAGCCGGCCCGTTCCGCCGGCGAGCCGGCGGTGACCGCCGAGATCGTGGCCGGCGTGCGCGGCACACCATAAACCGCGAAAAACACCATGAAGATGCCGATCGCGACAAGGAAATTGGTTAGCGGGCCTGCCAGAACGATCAGAAATCGCTGCCATATGGCCTTCGCCTGGAAGGTTCTGGCTCGCTCTTCCGGCGGAAGCGCAAGCCATTCGGGCGTCGGCTGGCTGGCTGGGTTCATGTCCCCGGCGAATTTCACATAGCCGCCCATCGGAATCCAGCCGAGCTTCCAGCGCGTTCCGCGCGAATCGGTATAGCCCGCGATTTCGCGACCGAAGCCGATCGAAAAGGCGTCGGCCTTCACGCCGCACCATCGGCCCACCAGATAATGGCCGAGCTCGTGGACAAAGATCAGCGGCCCGATCACCAGAAGAAAAGCGAGTATGGTGAACAGGATGCCAGGGTTATCTGTCACGCTGTGATAATCTCCATCTCCGCGCGCGCCGCACGGCGGGCTCCGGCGTCAATCGCGAACACATCGTCGAGCGACGAGGGTGCCGGCGGCTCATAGCAATCCAGCACTTTGCGTACGATTAACACGATATCGAGAAAACCGATCCGTCCTTCGAGAAACGCCGCCACCGCCACCTCGTTCGCCGCGTTGAGGATGGCGGGGCGCGCCCCCCCCGCGGACAGCACCTCGAGCGCGACGCCAAGCGCAGGGAAGCGTTCGCGATCGGGCGCGTGGAAGTCGAGGCGCCCCACCGCGGCGAGATCGAGCGGACGGCACGGGGTCGGCATTCGGCGCGGCCAGGCGAGGCTGTGCGCGATCGGGGTGCGCATGTCAGGGGTGCCGAGCTGCGCCAGCACCGATCCGTCGACATAATCGACCAGCGCATGGACCACCGATTGAGGATGGATGATCGCGTCGAATCCGTCCGCGGGCAAAGGGAACAGATGATAGGCCTCGATCAGTTCGAGCCCCTTGTTCATCAAGGTCGCTGAATCGACCGATATCTTGGCGCCCATCGACCAGTTGGGGTGGCGCACGGCCTGTGCGGGCGTGGCGGCGCGCATCGCCTCGAGGCTCCAATCCCGGAAGGGCCCGCCGCTCGCGGTCAGCGTTACCTTGCGGATGCTGCCGGGGGCGGCATGGTCGAAGCATTGGAACACCGCATTATGCTCGGAATCGACCGGCAGCAATGTCGCGGCATGGGCCTTCGCCGCACCGGTCATCAGCGCACCGGCCGAAACAAGCGACTCCTTGTTGGCGAGTGCGACGGTGCCGCCGGCTTCGAGCGCGGCCATCGCCGGCCGCAGCCCGGCAATGCCGACGATGGCGGCCATCGTCCAATCGGCGCCGCTCGCGGCCGCTTCGACAAGCGCCGCATCGCCGGCGGACACCCGCGTGCTCGTGCCAGCCAGCGCCGCCGTCAACGCGTGATAGAGCGAAGCGTCGCCGATCACCGCCAGCTCGGCGTTGGTGCGCCGCGCGGCCTGCGCGAGCCCGGCGACGTCGCGATGCGCGGTCAGCGCCACGACGCGGAAACGATCGGAGTCGCGCTCGATCAGGTCGAGCGTCGAGGTGCCGATCGAACCGGTCGCGCCAAGGATCGAGACGCTGCGCATTGTCATAATAGCCCCATCGCGACGCCGGCCGCGACCAGAAGCGCGACCGGAACGAGCCCGTCGAGCCGATCGAGGACCCCGCCATGTCCGGGCAAGAGCTTGCCGCTGTCCTTGACCCCCGACCGGCGCTTGAGCCAGCTTTCGAAAAGATCGCCGATCTGGGCGGCGGCGGCAAGCGGCGCGCCAGCGATCCAGCACAGGCTGGGCAATTTCGCCGCCGCGGCGACCCCAGCCCCGACGGCGAGCGCGGCGGCCATGCCTCCGATCAGCCCCGCCCACGTCTTGTTCGGGCTGATCCGCGGCGCGAGCTTGGGGCCTCCGATCGCTCGGCCCGCGAAATAGGCGCCGATGTCGGTGGCCCAGACGATCAGCAGCGTCCATAGCGCGAGCGTCAGTCCGTGCCCGGGCTGCTGGCGCACGAAGATCAGCGCGATTGCGGGCAGGACCGCATAGAGCAGCCCCGCGCCCAGCCGCGCGCGGAAGCTGACCACCGCAAGGAGGATCGCGCTCAGGCCCGCAAGGTCGATCGTCTGCGCGATCAGCCGATCGTCATGGATGGCGAGTTGGAGGGGATCGGTAAACGACAAGGCGGCTCCCATCATCGCCGTGGCAAGCGCCGCGGCTAACACGATCTGCCATCGCGCGGCTTTCGCCATCGTCGACCATTCGATCATCATCAGCACCGCGAGCAACGATGAGAGCGCCCAGAAGGCCAGCCCACCCAGCCAGAGCGCCGCGAGCGTCACCGCGATCATGACGACGCCCGAAAGGACGCGCAACTGAAGTTCGGAGGCCGAAGCCTTGATCATCTGGAGCTAGCGTCCGCCGAAGCGGCGCTCCCGGGTGCCGAAATCGGCAATCGCATCGGCCAGCGACTTGCCGTCGAAATCGGGCCACAGCGTGTCGACAAACAGCAATTCGGCATAGGCCGCCTGCCAAAGCAAGAAATTGGACAGCCGCCTTTCGCCTGAAGTTCGGATTAGCAGATCGAGCGGCGGAAGATCGTTGGTGTCGAGGCGCGCCTCGATCGTCGCTGCGTCGATCTCGTCGGGCATTAGCCGACCCGCGGCGACGTCGCCGGCGATGTCGCGCATCGCGCGGACCATTTCGTCCTGCGCGCCGTAATTGAGCGCAAGCACGAAATCGAGCCGGCGGTTGTGCGCGGTGCGCGACACACCGTTACGGATCAGCTCGACCAGGTCGCCCTCGAGGCCATCGATATTGCCGATCGTTCGCAGACGGATGCCGTTGCGATCGAGTTCGTCGATTTCTTTGCGGAGATAATGGCGCAGTAGTCCCATCAGATCGGACACTTCGTCGCTCGATCTCCGCCAATTTTCGGAGGAAAAAGCGTAGAGGGTAAGCGCCTGGAGGCCGATCTCGGCAGCAGCCTTGACGGTAGTCCGCACCGCCTCCGCGCCGGCGCGATGGCCGGCCACGCGCGGCAGGAAACGGCGCTTGGCCCAGCGCCCGTTGCCGTCCATGATGATCGCGACATGGCGCGGGCAACCGCCCGTGGCCGCGACGGCGGTAGGGACGGGGCTGGCCGAAAGGCCGCTCACTTGCCGAGAATTTCCTTTTCCTTGGCGCCGGCCGCGGCGTCGATTTCGGCAATCGTGCTGTCGGTGAGCTTCTGCACTTCGGCCTCGCGACGCTTGCGCTCGTCCTCGCTGATCTCGCCCTTCTTCTCGTCGACCTTGAGGCTGTCCATGCCGTCGCGGCGAACGTTGCGCGCGGCAACGCGGGCCTTTTCGGCATATTGTCCGGCGAGCTTGGCGAGTTCCTTGCGCCGCTCCTCGGTCAGATCGGGGATCGGGATGCGCAGCGTCTGGCCGTCGACGATGGGATTGAGCCCTAACCCCGCCGACCGGATCGCCTTGTCGACCGGGCCGACATTGGACTTGTCCCAGATCTGCACCGAGAGCATGCGCGGCTCGGGCGCGGTTACCGTCGCGGCCTGGTTGAGCGGCATCTGGGCACCATATATCTCAACCATCACCGGATCGAGCAGGTTGACCGAGGCTCGCCCCGTCCGCAGGCCGACGAGATCATTTTTGAGCGATTCCACAGCGCCATGCATGCGGCGTTCGAGATCGGCCTTGTCGTAAGCGGGCATTTTTATCTTCCTCAATTCTGCACGATCGTCGCGGTGCCCGAACCCGCGAGAACCCGGGCAAGATTGCCCTGCTCGCGTATGTTGAATACCACGATCGGAATATCATTGTCGCGGCACAGCGCCACCGCGCTCGCATCCATTACCTTGAGATTGTCGGCGAGGACCCGATTGAATGTGACGGTCTCGTAGCGCGTCGCGGTTGTCACCTTTTTGGGATCGGCATCGTATACGCCATCGACCGAGGTGCCCTTGAACAACGCGTCGCAGCCCATTTCAGCGGCCCGCAACGCCGCAGCGCTGTCCGTGGTGAAATAGGGATTGCCCGTGCCCGCGGCAAAGATCACGATTCTGCCCTTCTCCAGGTGCCGCTCGGCACGCCGCCGGATGAACGGTTCGCACACCGTGCTCATCGGAATCGCTGACTGGACGCGGGTGTCTACGCCGATCTGCTCGAGCGCATTCTGCACCGCGAGCGCGTTCATCACGGTTGCGAGCATCCCCATATAATCGGCGCTCGTGCGATCGAAACCCTTGGCCGCCGCGGCGAGGCCCCGAAAGATGTTGCCGCCGCCGACAACGAGGCAAAGCTCGTATTGCGCTGCGATGTCGGCGATTTCGCGAGCCACGCGTGCGACGGTATCCGGATCGATCCCGAACTGCCCCTGCCCCATCAGCACCTCACCCGACAGCTTCAGGAGGATACGTTTGAAGCGTGGCTGGTCCATAGGTTTGGAATCTCTCGACTGGCAGGCGGCGGGCGCACCTTAGGGGCAGCTTTCAAGCCTGCCAAGCGCCCATGAAAAAGGCCCGCCCTTCCGGCATAAAACCGGAAGAGCGGGCCTCTATTCCTCGCGATCAGCCTTTGGCGGCTGCGGCGACTTCGGCGGCGAAATCGCTGGCTTCCTTCTCGATGCCTTCGCCGAGCTGGAAGCGGACATAGTCCTTGAGCGTGATCGAACCGCCGGCGGCCTTCGCCGCATTGGCGACGACCTGCGCGATCGGGGTCTTGTTGTCGATCACGAAGACCTGGCTGAGCAGCGCGTTTTCCTTGCGGAACTTGGCAACCGCACCCTGCACCATCTTCTCGACGATCTCCGGCGGCTTGCCCGATTCCGCCGCCTTTTCGGCAGCGATGGCGCGTTCGCGCTCGATCACCACGGGGTCGAGCCCGTCCTCGGTCAACGCCTGGGGGAAGGCGGCCGCGATATGCATCGCGATCTGCTTGCCTACCGCTTCCATGTCCGCCACTGGCGCATCGCCCTCAAGCGCAACCAGCACGCCGATCTTGCCGAGACCCGCGGTGACCGCATTGTGCATGTAGGACACGACCGCGCCCTTGGACACTTCGACGATCTTCGCGCGACGCAGCGTCTGGTTCTCGCCGATCGTGGCGATGTTCGAGGTAAGCTTCTCGCTGACCGAGCCGCCGCCCGGATAGGCCGCCGCGCCGATCGCGGCGATATCCTCGCCGGTCGCAAGCGCGATCTTCGACACGGTCCGCACGAAATCCTGGAACTGTTCGTTCTTGGCAACGAAATCGGTCTCGGAATTGACCTCGACCGCGGCGCCGCGGGTGCCCTCGACCGCCACGCCGACCAGCCCTTCGGCAGCGGTCCGGCTCGACTTCTTGGCCGCCGTGGCGAGTCCCTTGGTGCGCAGCCAGTCGACCGCAGCGTCCATGTCGCCGTTGGTCTCGGTCAGCGCCTTCTTGCAGTCCATCATGCCGGCGCCGGACTTCTCGCGCAGATCTTTCACGGCAGCAGCGGTGATCTCCGCCATATGCTTTTCCTTTCGTACATAAAGCGTCACCCCGGCCCGTCATGGCCCGCAGCGCGGATACCAGGGAACTGAGCCGGGATCTCGGAGCCCCGCGCTCGGCGCTGCTCTCGAGATCCTGCCCTAGGCCGGGATTACGATAGAAATATTACGCGACCGCCTGCTCGACCGGCGGCTCGATCGAAGCGCCGAAATCCTCGCCACGGGCCTGCCTAGCCTCATGGCCGCCACGGGTCGCGGCCTCCGCGACCGACTCGCAATAAAGACGGATCGCGCGGGCGGCGTCGTCATTGGCGGGCACCGGGAAAGCGATCCCGTCGGGGCTGACGTTCGAATCCAGGATCGCGACGACCGGAATTCCCAGGGTGTTGGCTTCCTTGATCGCCAGCTCTTCCTTGTTGGCGTCGATCACGAACATGATGTCGGGAATGCCGCCCATGTCGCGGATGCCGCCGAGCGAAAGCTCGAGCTTATCGCGCTCGCGGGTGAGCTGGAGGACTTCCTTCTTGGTGAGGCCGTGGGTATCGCCCGACAGCTGCTCCTCGAGCGACTTGAAGCGCTTGATCGAGTTGGAAATCGTCTTCCAGTTGGTGAGCATCCCGCCCAGCCAGCGATGGTTGACATAATGCTGGCCCGCGCGGCGGGCGGCCTCAGCGATCGGCTCCTGCGCCTGGCGCTTGGTGCCGACGAACAGGACCTTGCCGCCGTGCTGGACGGTCTGGGCGACGAACTCGAGCGCGCGCGCAAACAGCGGCACGGTCTGCGAGAGATCGATAATGTGGATTCCGTTGCGATCGCCGAACAGATAGGGCTTCATCTTCGGATTCCAGCGGTGAGTCTGGTGGCCGAAATGCGCGCCGGCGTCGAGCAACGCCTGCATGGAGACGGTGGGAGCCGCCATAGGATTTTCTCCTTACCCGGTTGAACCTCTGCGGAGCGGAACCGGGAAACCCGGCACCGGTATGATACCCCGCATGTGGAATGGCCGCGCCTGTATGCGACTCGGCGCGCAAAATCAAGGGTTGACAGGATAGAACAAATAGAGAACATATCCGTCAGAACGCGGCTCGGAGCCATCGGCACGCAAAAAGATCGCCGTCGGCGAGCACGCAGATAAAGGACGAAGCCATGGCCGAGCTGCTTTCATTCGCACTGTTCGCTTCCATTTTCGCGGTCTCGGCAGGGACGATCCTCGTCACCTTCCGCGCCGAACTACCCTATATCCGCCGCGCGCTCGGGATCGCGCCGCCGCGGGCGGCCGCGCTCCGCTCTTCGCGCGAACGCCATGTCCGGCTCATTCGCCGGTCGTTGCGGGAACCATCGGCGGCGCTGCGCTACGCCGCCTGATGCGGCGATAAGACATCGCACTGAACGGGATCGTCGCCAGATAGAAGAGCATGACAAGGCTCAGCGTATGCCACGGCGCAGTGAATAGCGCGGCACCAGCCATTGCCACCAACAGCAACGCGGGCAATCTCCAGGCGCGCGATATATGCAGCGACGACCAACTGTAGGTCGCGATATCCGAGATCATCAGCGAGCCGGCCAGTGAGACCCAGGCACAGATAAAATAGGGGTGCCGAAAGAAATCGAGGCCGCTCCACAGCCACATTGCAACCGGCACCAGCATGATGCCGGCGCCGACCGGAGCCGGGACACCGGTCAGGAAGCCCGCGGTCTTGCGCGGATGCTCGGCGGTATCGATCGAGGCGTTGAAGCGCGCGAGGCGAAGTGCGGTGCACACGGCATAGCCGAGCGCGAAGACCCAGCCAAAGCGGGGTACGCCGCTGAGCGACCACAGGAACATGATGATTGCTGGCGACACCCCAAAGGCGATCACATCGGACAGCGAATCCAGTTCGGCACCGAAACGGCTTTCACCCTTCAGAAGCCGGGCTATCCGTCCGTCGAGCCCGTCGAGCACGCCCGCGATGAGAATCGCGATCAGCGCCTTTTCCCAATCGCCGGCGATCGCGAAGCGCACCCCGGTCAGGCCCGAACAGAGCGCAAGTGCGGTAACCGCGTTGGGAGCGACCGCGCGCGCGGGAATGCCGCGCCGGATATTTTCGCGGCGACCGCGCATCATCGTAGAAGCCTTCTCACTGGGTGATACCGACCGTTCGATCGGCCTCGCCGAGCTTGGCGATCACGGTTTCGCCGGCGATCGTGCGCTGCCCGAGCGCGACGCGATGTCCGGTGCCCGCGGGCAGGTAGACGTCGACCCGGCTACCGAAACGGATCAGCCCTACGCGATGGCCGAGGCCGACGACGTCGCCCGGCTTGACGAAGGGAACGATCCGCCGGGCGACGAGCCCAGCAATCTGGGTGAAGCCGACCCGCGTACCGTCGGCGGCCTCGACCAGGATATGCTGGCGCTCATTCTCCTCGCTCGCTTTGTCGAGATCGGCGTTGAGGAAGCTCCCTGCGATATAGGCGACCTTCTTGACCACGCCCGCGATCGGCGTGCGGTTGATATGGACGTCGAACACCGACATGAAGATCGAGACGCGAGTCATCGGCGCGTCGCCGAGCCCTTCCTCCCCGGCCATCTCGAACGGCGGCGGCACGGTGGTGATCATCGTGACGAGCCCGTCGGCCGGCGCGATCACCAGCCCCTCCCCCACCGGCGTACTCCGGATCGGATCGCGGAAGAAGGCCGCAACCCAGATGGTGACGCCGGCCATCGGCCAAGCCAGCGTTTCCCAGGCGAGCAGTGCGAACACCAGGCAGATCACCGCGGAAAGCAGGACGAATTTACGGCCTTCGGGATGAACGCTGGGCCAGCGCCACTTGATAGACGTGGTGCCGATGTCGGGTTTGTCGAGTGATGTCATCGCTCCATCCTAAGGATGAGGATCGGGGCTGACAATCATTGCCGCCACGTTCCGGTTCCGCCGCTCGCGGGCGACGCGCCCGATAAAAGGACGTGCCGACGGTTGATCCTGCCGATTTCGTAGCATAGGGACGGCCGCATATTCCCTCCCCGGAGACGATAGAGCATGGCGAAGATCAAGGTGAAGACCCCGGTCGTCGAACTCGACGGCGATGAAATGACGCGGATCATCTGGCAATGGATTCGTGAACGCCTGATCCTTCCCTATCTCGACATCGGCCTCGAATATTATGACCTTTCGGTCCAGAAGCGCGATGAGACCGGCGACCAGATTACGGTCGATAGCGCCAAGGCGATTCAAAAATATGGCGTCGGCGTGAAGTGCGCGACGATCACCCCCGACGAAGCGCGCGTCGAGGAGTTCAAGCTGAAGAAGATGTGGAAGTCGCCCAATGGCACGATCCGCAACATCCTCGGCGGCGTGGTCTTCCGCGAGCCGATCGTGATCAAGAATGTGCCGCGGCTGGTTCCGGGCTGGACCGATCCGATCGTCGTCGGACGCCACGCTTTCGGCGACCAGTATCGCGCCACCGATTTCCGCGTGCCGGGTCCCGGCAAGCTGCGCATGATCTGGGAAGGCGAGAATGGCGAGACGATCGAGCATGAAGTGTTCGAATATCCCTCGGCCGGCGTCGCGATGGGGATGTACAATCTCGACGATTCGATCCGGGATTTCGCCCGCGCGAGCATGAACTACGCGCTTGATCGGGGCTGGCCGCTCTACCTGTCCACCAAGAACACGATTCTCAAGGCCTATGACGGCCGCTTCAAGGATCTGTTCCAGGAAGTGTTCGACGCCGAGTTTGCCGGCCGCTTCAAGGCGCGCAACATCATCTATGAGCACCGGCTGATCGACGACATGGTCGCCTCGGCGCTCAAATGGAGCGGCAAGTTCGTCTGGGCTTGCAAAAATTACGATGGCGACGTGCAGTCGGACACCGTGGCGCAGGGTTTCGGATCGCTCGGCCTGATGACGTCGGTGCTGATGTCGCCCGACGGCAAGACGATCGAGGCCGAAGCTGCCCATGGCACGGTCACCCGCCATTATCGCATGCACGAGCAGGGCAAGGCGACCTCGACCAACCCCATCGCCTCGATCTTCGCCTGGACCCAGGGGCTTCAGTTCCGCGGCAAGTTCGACGACACGCCCGATGTGGTGAAGTTCGCCGACACGCTCGAACGGGTTTGTATCGAAACCGTTGAGAAAGGCGGCATGACCAAGGACCTCGCTATCTTGATCGGGCCCGACCAACCCTGGATGACCACCGAACAATTCTTCGAACAGATTCGCGTCAACCTCGAAAAAGAAATGAAGAGCTGGGCATAATACCTTGAAATAGAACGGGTCGAAATCCTTTCCCCGGTGGGGAGAGGGTTCCCGTGCACGTCGCCGTTCCCGGCCGATGCCATCAACCGCCGCCAGCGAAACCTCGGCCTTGTTCCGGCGAGCGGATATGCTCGCGCCTGACGCCAAGGCCGACGATGCGCGCGGGTATGCGTTGCAACACCGGAAAGCGATCGAGCATTTTGAGCGCAAAAGGCGGCGCAATCGGAGCGGCGGCATCAAGCGCCGGCCCGAGCACCCCCGCGTGGACGGCGCGCTGCAGCCCCTGAATCACCCGGACAGGGAAAAAGCGCCGTTTCTGCACGAGCGGCAGCAGTTGATCGATCGGATAGCCCCGTAGAAGCGGTTCGGCGAGGATGTTCGCCGTGGCCGCCGCGTCCTGGATCGCCAGATTGATCCCGACGCCCCCGACCGGCGACATTGCATGCGCGGCGTCGCCGATCGCGATCAGCCCCAGGCGATGCCAACGGGTCAGCCGGTCGAGCGACACCGACAGCAACTTCACATCGTCCCACGACCCGATCTCGCCGATCGCTTCGACAAACTCGGGCACCGTGGCGGCGACGCGGGCGCGAAAGGCGTCGATGCCGTCGGACCGGATCCTATCGGCTCCGCCTTTGCCGAACACGAACGCGCATTGCCAGTAATCGCCGCGATCGATCATCGCTATCACCGTGCCCGGCGCGAACCGGCCCATCGTCCGGTTCGCAGCGGTTCGCGGCTTGGGCAATCGAAACCAGAACACGTCGATCGGGGCACCGAGATTTTCGAGGGGCAAAGCGGCCGCCTTCCGCAAGATCGAAGCGCGCCCGTCCGCCGCGATCACCAGACCGGAGCGAAGCGTTTCGCCGCCGGCGAGCCGAACGCCGGTCACCCGCTCGTCCTCTTCTAGCAGGCCCACCGCCTCGGCCTCCATCCGCAGCGAGAATTGCGGAAAGCGGCGTGCCTCGTCGCGGACGAAGTCGAGAAACTCCCATTGGGGCATCATCATCATGAACCGGTGGCGCACCGGCAAATGCGTCAGATCGGCAACGCCATAATCCCGCCCGCTGACGCGCGCGCGGATGTCGGTCACCTTGTCATGCGGCCGGGCCAGCAGCGCGTCGGCGAGACCGAGCTCGTCGAACAGCGCGATGGTCGATGGATGGACGGTGTCGCCGCGGAAATCACGCAGAAAATCGCCATGTTTTTCGAGCACGAGGGTCTCGACGCCGGCGCGCGCGAACAGCAGTCCCGCCATCATCCCGGCCGGCCCCCCGCCAGCAATCAGCACTCGATTGTCGGACATTCTAGCTCCCGCCTATCCAATGGGTGGCAATTTCAGCCGCCTGCCGCCACTATCCGGCCTATGGCCTTCTCGCTTTCGTCGGCGCCGTTCAGCGACGCCCTTGTCATTCTCGGCACCGCGGGACTCGTCATCCCAGCCTTCACACGGTTCCGCATCAGCCCCGTGATCGGCTTCATCCTGGTCGGCTCGCTGGTCGGGCCCAACGCGCTCGGTCACCTGATCAATGACCATCCGTGGCTCTATTATATCACGATCAGCGATCCGCATGCGATCGAACCCTTTGCCGAGTTCGGCATCATCCTGCTGCTGTTCTCGATCGGCCTCGAGCTGAGCTTTCGCCGTTTATGGGGCATGCGGAGCGCGGTCTTCGGGCTCGGCTCGTCGAAGCTCGCCCTTTCGGCGCTGCTTATCGGCGGCGGCCTGTGGCTGTTTGGAGAGCGGCCGGGCGGCGCCCTGGGGCTCGGGCTGGCGCTGGCGCTATCGTCCACCGCGCTGGTGCTGCCGATAGTGGGAACGACGGGAGCCGTAGGTCAGCGCGCCTTCGCGATCCTGTTGCTCGAAGATCTCGCGCTGGTCCCGATCATCTTCATCCTTGGCGCACTCGCGCCTTATGGCGACAGCGCGGGGTGGGATGGCCTGGCGAGGACGCTGCTCATCGGCGCGGCGGTGGTCGCCGCCATGATGATCGGCGGACGGCATATCCTTCCCCGGCTGTTCGCGCAGGCTGCCCGCGCGAAGAATCCGGAACTGTTTTTATCGGCCAGCCTGCTGGTGGTGATTCTGGCGAGCATCGCGACGACCGCGGCGGGCCTGTCGCCGATCGTTGGCGCCTTGATCGCCGGATTGCTGATCGCCGAAACCGATTATCATGCGGAAGTCGATTTGGTGATGGCGCCGTTCAAGGGTCTCGCGCTCGGGGTTTTCCTGATCACGGTGGGCATGTCGCTCGATCCGGCGATGCTCCTGCAGAACTGGCGCGAACTCGCGCTCGCGGTGGTGCTGATCGTGCTGGCGAAGGCGCTGATGACGGCGCTGTTGCTGCGCCTCTGGGGCGCCAAGCGCGCGGTTTCCGCCGAGACCGGCCTACTGATGTCCTCGCCCTCGGAAACGACGCTGATCGTGCTGGGCGCCGCTGCTCAAGCGCGGCTGATCGATGCCGACACCGCCGCCTTCTGGCAGGTGGTGACCGCTATCGGCCTCACCATAACCCCGATCCTGGCCAAGGCGGGGCATGACATCGCCCGCAAGTTCGACGAGCGGGAGCATGTCAGCGACCCTGCCCTTACCGCGACTGCGCAGGGACGAGCGATCATCGCCGGCTTCGGTCGGGTCGGCCGGCTGGTGGCGCAGATGCTCGATGCGCATGACCAGCGCTATCTCGCCGTCGACGCCGATATCGATTCGGTGAGCCACGCCCGCCGCCGTGGCTATGAAGTCATGTTCGGCGACATCGCGCGGCCGGGCATGATCGAGCACCTCGATCTCGACAATGCGACCGCGCTGATCCTGACGATGGACGATCCGGTGCAACTGGTGCGCATCACCCGACACGCCCGCGCGCTGCACCCGGAGCTCACGATCGTCGCGCGCGCGCGCGATCCGAACCATGCGGCCGAGCTTTACCGCGCCGGCGCGACCGACGCGGTCCCCGAGACGCTCGAATCCTCGCTGCAGCTTTCGGAAGCGGTGCTTGTCGATCTTGGCGTGGCGATGGGACCGGTGATCGCGTCGATCCACGAGAAGCGCGCCGAGCTCCGCGCCAAGATCATGGAAATGGGCAATACCAGCCGCGAACCTCCGCTGACCAGGCGGCGGACGGGCGACGCGGGCTGACAAGCAAAGGGTACCGAAAACGACATCGGGCCGACTTTTCAGCCCCCCACGCGAACGCGGACGCGCTGGCCGTCGGCCAAGTCGGCGCGAACGGGATCGATGACCGATTCGTCGCTGCTCAGGCCGCTCAATATCTGGGTTTCCGTCATCCCGACGATGCCGGTGACGACCCGGCGGGACTGGATACGGCCGTTCTCCACCACACGCACATGCTGTCCGAGCACCGCGGCGTTGGGAACCAGCAGGGCTCGGTCGACCCGGCGCCTGACGATCCCGACCGAAACCAACGCGCCCACCTCGGCAAAGTCGCCATTTTCGGGAAGAACCGTCGCGGTGCCGTCGGCGATACACTCTATCACGCCCCTCACCCGCCGCGACCGCGCGGCATCGGTCCACATCACCACACTCTGGGCTGGAAACACGCCCGCTGCAGCCGAGCTGGGCAATTCGACCAGCACTCTGGTCGCAAGCGGGTCAACGCTGTGGGCCAGCACCTCGGCCAAGCCCAGCGCCGCGCCGCCGTTTCCGGGCCGGCCGGCCATCGCGGCCGTGTCGTCGTTCACGATCAGCCCGGTCGCGTAGACGAAATCCTTGGCTGCGCCGATTCTGACCGGGTGGATCACCACTTCGGGTGCCCGGCGGAGCCAGCTCAGGTTCATCGCACGCACCGGTTTTGCGATCAGCAAAGCGCAGATCGGCAGCGAGATCGCCAGCAGGGCTATAAGAAGAACGCCATAGGCCTGTTGCATGACCACGCTGCCTTTCGCGCCCGTTGGCTCAGCCGCAGATCAGCAGCGGCAGCGGGCTGTGGGTGAGCATCGTGCGGGCCACCCCGCCAAACAGGGCATCACGCAGCGCAGAATGCTCGAAGGCGCCGAGCACCACATAATCGAAATGCCCCTGTCGCGCTTCGCCGAGCACGGCCTCCGCGGCCGCACAGCCGCCGCTGCGCCGGACGATCTGCGCGCGGATGCCGTGGCGCGAAAGATAAATCGCTGCCTCCTCCGCTGCATTCCTCACCGACCCGTCCTGGACCTCGAAGAGCACCACATCCTCGGCAAGCGCCAGCAGCGATACCGCCATACGCAGCGCGGTCCAGGCCGCCGCAGAGCCATCCCACGCGACCAGTGCGCGTCCGGCGATCTCGATCCCCGGCCGGTCTTCAGGCACGGCAAGCACCGGCCGATGCGATTTCACAACGACGCTCCGCACCAGCCCGCGCATATCGGGAACCGGAAAGCCGTCGAGCCGCCGGTTGACGACGATGAGATCCGCCGCCTCGGCCGCTTGCACAAGGCTCGGCGCCAATTCTCCGGTGACGTCGACCCAGTTCCACGGCACGTCGTCATGGCCCAGATGATGCTGGATGCGGACCTTGTTCTCGGACTCGCGGTTTCGCTCTTCGGCGATGAGCATCGCGGTGCCGGTGCCGTCGAAATCGGCGCTGATCATGGCCGGGAGGACGGCGACATCGAGGCAGGTGAGATGCCCGTCCACCGCCCGCGCCACATCGAGCGCCGCCTGCAGCCGCGCTTCCTGGCCACCATCATCGTGAACGAGCAACAGCACATTCTTCATCATCGCCTCCACCGGAATGCCGATGACGAAGCGCTAAAGGCTATGCGGCTCGCAGGTTATTGGGAAACATACGGATAGGGCGGCCCAGATAGGCTCTCGCGTTATCGATCGATATTGCGCCTGAAGGTCTCGGGCAACGCCACCAGGCCGATCACCACCGTCGCTGCCGCGACGATGATCGGATACCATAGCCCGTAATAGATGTCCCCGGTGGCCGCGACCATCGCGAAAATCGTGGTCGGGAGAAACCCGCCGAACCAGCCGTTGCCGATATGATAGGGCAACGACATCGACGTGTAGCGGATACGGCTTGGAAACAGCTCGACCAGCATCGCCGCGATCGGGCCATAGACCATCGTCACGAGCAGAACCAGCAATGTCAGGATCAGCACGACCCTCGGCTTGTTCATCGCGGCCTCGTCGGCCGCGGACGGATAGCCGGCGATTTCCAAGGCGGCCTTGGCCTTGGCCTGAAAAGCCTGGATCGCCTCCTTCCGCGCGGCCGGGGGAATCGTCGCCGGATCGGGGACGGCCAGGGCGGTGCCGCCGATGCGGACGGTGGCGACGCTCCCCGCCGGAGCGTCGACATTGCGATAGCTCGCGCCGCTTTTGGCGAGAAACGCCTTCGCGATATCGCAGCTCTTCGCATCGAACTTGTTCTTGCCAACCGGATCGAACTGCACCGAGCAGTCGTCATGATCAGCAACGATCTCGATCGGAGCGGTGGCCTGGGCGCGCGCCATCGCCGGATTGGCCGCCTCGGTCAACGCGGCGAACAGCGGGAAATAACCGAGCGCCGCAAGCGCGCAGCCGGTGAGGATGATCGGCTTGCGCCCGATCCGATCGGACAACCACCCGAAGAAGATGAAGAAGGGCGTTCCCAGCGCGAGCGCGATTGCGGTCAGGATGTTCGCCGTCGCGCCGTCGACCTTGAGCGTTTTTTCGAGGAAGAAGAGCGCGTAGAACTGCCCGGTATACCAGACCACCGCCTGCCCCGCGACCGCCCCGGCCAGCGCCACCAGCACCCATTTGAGGTTGCCCCAGCGGGCGAAGGCCTCGGTCAGCGGCGCCTTCGAGGTCGTGCCCTCCTCTTTCATCTTCTGAAAGACCGGGCTCTCGGCAAGCTGCAATCTTATCCATAGCGACACGGCCAGCAAAAGGATCGACGAGAGAAACGGTATTCGCCAGCCCCACGCCGCGAACGGCCCCTCGCCCAACGAGGAGCGCACGCCGATCACGACCAGCAGCGCCGTGAACAGCCCCAGCGTCGCGGTCGCCTGGATCCAGCTGGTGTAGAGACCCCGCCGGTCGTTGGGCGCATGCTCGGCGACATAGGTGGCCGCGCCGCCATATTCCCCGCCCAGCGCCAGCCCCTGAAGGAGGCGGAAAAAGACGAGGATGATCGGCGCGGCCACCCCGATCTGCTCATAGGACGGCAGGCACCCGACCGCGAAGGTCGACAGGCCCATGATCGCCATCGTCACCAGGAAGGTATTTTTCCGGCCGACAAGGTCGCCGATCCGGCCGAACACAAGAGCGCCGAAAGGACGCACGGCAAAGCCCGCCGCGAAGGCCGCGAGCGCCAGAATGAACCCCGTCGTCTCATTCACGCCCGAGAAAAATTGCGCCGAGATGATGGTCGCCAGCAGGCCGTAGAGATAGAAATCATACCATTCGAACACGGTGCCGAGCGACGACGCGCCGATCACCAGCGTCTCGCTCCGCGCGGCGCGATGATGCTTCGAACCGCTATCGTCGGACGCTGACGCCATAGTCCCTCTCCCCGTTCGCCTCCGCCATGTCTTCCCGAATTTTCCGGATATGGCCAGAGCCGGATGTGGCGCTGGGTGATGAGATGGGAGGTGGCTGGAGGATGGCAGCTTTGCGCCTCATAAATCGGCCATTCGGATCGTGCCGTTCGGCCTGATAGCTGCCACCAGGAGCGACCGCGCTAAGCTCTATGGCCAAGTATTGCCACCGCTCGCCGGACCCGGTACCAATCGGTACAGAAATCACTTTCCGGGCAGGGAATCATGATCTTCAACCTCACAGTGAACGGTGTCGATCGCAAGGTCGATGTCGACGACGACACGCCGCTACTGTGGGTGCTGCGCGACGACCTCGGCCTGACGGGCACGAAGTTCGGATGCGGCGTTGCCATGTGCGGCGCGTGCACCGTGCATATCGACGATCAGCCGGTGCGGTCCTGCTCGATCCCCGTCAGCGAGGCGAGCGGCGCGATCACCACGATCGAGGCGGTCGAGGGGAAGGAAGCAAAAGCCATTCAGGCGGCGTGGGTGGCGCACGACGTGCCCCAATGCGGCTATTGCCAGTCGGGTCAGGTGATGACCGCAGTCGCGCTGCTGCGCGAGCAGCCCAAACCCAGCGACCGCGACATCGATTTGGCGATGAACGGAAACCTGTGCCGTTGTGCGACCTATGTCCGGATTCGCGCGGCGATCCACGATGCCGCGAAGCGGCTGGAGACGGCGGCATGAGCGCACACGACATCCAGCTATCGCGCCGTGCACTGCTGCAGGGGTTGGGCGGCTTCACCGTCACGGTAATGCTCCCGATGGGGTTTGGTCGCGCCGCCGCGCAGACACCGAACGGCCCGCCGCCCGTCGACCCTGCAGCCTTCGTCCATGTCGCCACCGACGACACGGTGACGGTCCTCATCAAGCATATCGAAATGGGCCAGGGACCGTTTACCGGTCTCGCCACGCTTGTCGCCGAAGAGATGGACGCGGACTGGGCGCAAATGCGCGCCGAACATGCGCCGGGCAACACCAAGCTCTATGCCAATCTGTTCATGGGCGCGCAGGGCACGGGTGGGTCGACCGCCATCGCCAACAGCTTCCTGCAGATGCGCAAGGCGGGCGCGATGGCGCGATGGCTTCTCGTCAATGCCGCCGCGCAAAGCTGGGGCGTTCCCGTCGCCACGATCCGGGTCGAAAAGGGCATCATCACCGATGGCAAGCGCAAGGGGCGTTTTGGCCAGTTCGCCGAAGCCGCCGCCAAGCTTACCGCCCCGCAGGATGTGCCACTGAAGGATCCGGCGAAGTTCACGCTGATCGGAAAGAACGGTGGGGTCGGCCGCGTCGACAGCACCGCGAAGTCGACGGGCGTCGCTAAATTCTCGATCGACCAGACTGCGCCCGGAATGTTGAGCGTCGTGGTCGCGCGCGCGCCGCGCTTCGGCGCGAAGGTGAAAAACTTTGATGCGACGAAGGCGCTGGCCATCAAAGGCGTTGTCGCGGTCAAGCAGATCTCCACCGGCGTTGCCGTCTTCGCCACCAGCACCTGGCCCGCGATCAAGGCGCGCAAGGCGCTCACCATCACGTGGGACGACACGCACGCCGAGCAGCGGGGCAGCGCCGACATGGCTGCGGACTATCTCAAGCGCGCGCGGACCATAGGACAGATTGCCAAAGCCGATGGCGATGTCGATGCCGCGCTGGCGACGCCGGGTGCGACGGTGGTCGAGCTCGACTATAGCTTTCCTTATCTTGCGCATGCGCCGATGGAGCCGCTCGGCGGGTTCATCGATTGGGACGGAACTAACGCGCGGATGCGCTTCGGATCGCAATTCCCGACCTTCGATCAGCCGGCGGCCGCCAAGGTGCTCGGGATCGGAGCCGACAAGGTCAAGATCGAGCCGGTGCTTGCGGGCGGCAGTTTCGGTCGCCGCGCGACCGGCGACGCGCATCTGGCCGTCGAACTGGCCGAATGTGCCAAGGCGATCGGGCCGGGCAAGCCGTTGCGCCTTACCTGGACCCGCGAGGATGACATCCACGGCGGTTATTATCGCCCGCTGACGATCCATCGCATGAAGGGGGCGGTGAAGGACGGCAAGATCATCGCCTGGTCCGACAGCGTCGTCGGCCAGTCCTTCGTGTTCGGCGGCCCGATGGAAAAGATGATCGTCCAAAACGGTATCGATACCGCGATGGTCGAAGGATCGAACAATCCGCCCTACGCGATCCCAGCCTTCCGCTGCGACGTAACGGTCGACAAGTCGCCGGTGCCGACATTGTGGTGGCGTTCGGTGGGACACACCCACACCGGCTATGCGGTCGAAACCTTCGTCGACCTCCTGTTAGAGAAAGCCGGCAAGGATCCCGTGGCCGGGCGGCTGGAGATGATGGAACCGCAATCGCGCGAGGCGGGCGTGTTGAAAGCCGTCGCGAAGCTTGCCGACTGGGGATCGCCAGCGCCGGCGGGACGCGCGCGTGGCGTGGCCGTGGTCGAAAGCTTCAACACCTTCGTTGCCCAGATCGCCGAGGTATCGGTGGGTGATAACGACGAACCGAGGGTGCATAAGGTGTGGGCGGCCGTCGATTGCGGCGTCGCCGTAAATCCCGACATCATCCGCGCGCAGGTGGAAGGCGGTATCGGTTTTGCCACCGGCCACATCCTCTATGGCGAGGTGCCACTGGTCGAAGGCAGGCCGGCCGTCGCCAACTTCAATGATTATCGATCGTTGCGGATCATGGAGATGCCCGAGGTGGACGTGACGATCGTCGCATCGAACGCCGCGCCTTCGGGCATTGGCGAGCCGGGCGTGCCGCCCTGCGGACCCGCAATCGCGAACGCGTTGGCGAAGCTCGGCCGCGAACGGCCTACCCACCTGCCGATGGTGCGTCGGGCATGAGCGCGCGCACGATCGGCTTCTATCTCGCCGCCTGCACGGCATTGATCGCCATCGGCGCGCGGGCCGCGGCACCCGAGGCGTCCGCCAAGACACCGTCCCCGACCACCACGCTCAAACCGCTGACCGCGTTCGACGCGATCAAGGATCGCAAGACCCGATCGCTGGCGCTGTTTGCGGAGGTGGGTAAGGTGATCCAGCATCCGCGCTGCCTCAACTGCCACCCGGCGGGCGAGCGGCCGACCCAGACCGACGCAATGCGTCCGCACATGCCGCTGGTCGTCCGCGCCGACGGAATGGGCGCTCCGGGCCTCCACTGCACGACCTGCCATCACGCCAAGAATTTCGATCCGGCGAATGTGCCGGGCAATCCAAAATGGATGCTCGCGCCGCCAGAAATGGCCTGGCAGGGCAAGACGCTCAGCCAGATCTGTGCCCAGATCAAGGACAAGGCGCGCAACGGGGGCCGCGACATGGCGGCGCTCGAAGAGCATATGGCGAGCGACGAGCTGGTCGGCTGGGGCTGGCACCCCGGTGGCAATCGCACGCCGGCACCAGGCACGCAGGCACAGTTCGGCGCGCTGTTCAAGGCATGGGCGCAAAGCGGCGCCTATTGCCCGGCCTGACGTCCCTTCCCTTGCGTTCATTGCACGGCAGGTAGACGACCCTGGATGACGTTGACGATCGCATAGCCGCGGAAGTTTTTCCGGCGGCTAGCCCGCCATCTTCGCCATCGCACCGGTGCAGAGAATATCGACCTCAGGGCCACCGAATACTGCAATGTGATTGGCGAACGGCCCGGAACGTTCTCGACGCGCTTGTCAGAAAGCATATTTTCGATCGGACAAGCGCCAGTGGTAAAGAACGGGACCCCAAGAAGCGCTATGTGATTCACGTGGAGGAGTGAGGGCGATGGCCATGACCCACGAACCCAAAACCCAACTCGACAATTTCAAGGAAGCCGCGCGCGAGCTAGAGTGCAGCGACGACGAGATGAACTTTGACAAGCCGGTCAAGAAGCTGGCGGAGAAGCCGGAATGAGGAAGCGGGATCTAATTATCCGAATCGGGACAGCCGGCATCATCACTTGGTTCATGTTTCGAGAGTTCGGACTGCCGGGAGCGATATTGAGCTTCGCTTCCTTCGCTACATTGTCGCTCACGTGGATCGTGGCCAAGAGGATCGAAGCCCCCAACCATAATGGTTTGTGAAATACGTAACCGCCATGATTTCGGTTTTCACCTTAAAAGGCGAACGCCGCGCCCATTCCCCGGAGCTCGCCTCGCGCACGCGCCCGGGGCGGTGATGGCGCTCGTTACCCCCTGACCCGGAATTGTTGCGAACGATCCGCATGTGGCAAGCGCGTGCGGGCGCGGCCTTGCCTCTTACCCCCCGCCCCGCCGCCTGCTATCCAGCCGGGCCATGTCATCCAAGCATCTCTACCTCGTCGACGGTTCGGGCTATATCTTCCGCGCCTATCACCGGCTGCCGCCGCTCACCAACCGCCACGGCGTGCCCGCCGGCGCGGTCTACGGCTTCACCACCATGTTGTGGAAGCTGATCAACGAGCTCCATCAGACCGATGGACCGACCCATCTCGCGGTGATTCTCGACGCCTCGTCGAAGACCTTCCGCAACGAGATGTACGATCAATACAAGGCGCACCGCCCGCCCCCGCCTGAGGATTTGGTGCCGCAATTTCCGCTGATCCGCGATGCGGTGCGCGCCTTCTCGGTGCCTTGTATCGAAGAGATCGGGCTTGAGGCGGACGACATCATCGCCTGCTACGCCGAGGCCGCGCTCGGGGCCGGCTGGCAGGTGACGATCGTGTCCTCGGACAAGGATCTTATGCAACTGATCCGTCCGGGCCTTGATCTGCTCGATACGATGAACAATCGGCGCCTCGGCCGCGAACATGTGCTCGAGAAATTCGGCGTCGAGCCCGAGGCGCTCGGCGACGTGCTCGCTTTGATGGGTGACAGCGTCGACAATGTGCCCGGCGTTCCCGGTATCGGCCCCAAGACCGCGAGCGAGCTGATCCGCCAGTTCGGCGATCTTGAAGCGGTGCTCGCCAGCACCGAACAGATCAAGAAGCCCAAGCTCAAACAGTCGTTGATCGATCATGCCGACAATGCCCGGCTGTCGCGCGAGCTGGTCCGACTGAAATGCGACGTGCCCTTGCCCGAACCGCTCGACGCGCTCGAGCTGCAAGGCCTTCCGCCCGAGCCGCTGCGCAGCTTTCTCGAGGATCAGGGCTTCAAGTCACTGCTCGCCAAGGTCGGCGGCGGCGACGGCCCCGCAACGCTGCCGAGCGGCGGGCCGACGATGCTCGCCCTGGCGCCCGGGCCACAGGAAAAGCCGGCGCCCGCCGTCGAGAGCGTGGCGTTCAACCACAAGGATTACGAGACCGTGGTCGACGAGGTCGCGCTCGACCGCTGGATCGCGGAGGCTTGGGCCTGCGGACGCATCGCCGTCGACACCGAAACCGATTCGGTCGATCCGGTCCGCGCCGGGCTGGTCGGCGTAAGCCTGGCCACCGCCCCTGGAAAGGCCTGCTACATCCCGCTCGCGCATGTCGGCGACGGGCTGCTGTCCGAAACGCCGAGCCAGCTGCCGATGCAGCTCGCGCTCGCGAAGCTGCAACCGCTGCTCGAGGCGCCCGACATCCTCAAGATCGGGCAGAACATAAAATATGACATGGTGGTGCTCGCCCGGCACGGCGTCCGGGTCGGACCCTATGATGACACGATGCTGTTGTCCTACGATCTCGACGCCGGGCTTGGTGGCCACGGCATGGACGAGCTGGCGCAACGCCATCTCGACCACGCCTGCATCGAGTTCAAAACGGTGTGCGGCACCGGGAAGGCCCAGATCAGCTTCGACAAGGTGACCCTCGACCGCGCCACCGAATATGCGGCCGAGGATGCCGATGTGACGCTGCGCCTGTGGCAGCGACTCAAGGGGCGCCTTGCTAGCGAGGCGGCGACACGGGTCTACGAGCTGGTCGATCGGCCGCTTGTGCCCGTCCTCGCCGAGATGGAGATGGCCGGAATCCGCGTCGATCGTGAGGAACTGGCGCGGTTGTCGGCCGAATTCTCCGTGGAGGCAAGCAGGCTGGAGGCGCTGATCCACGCCGAAGCGGGTATGCCCTTCACCGTCGGCAGCCCCAAGCAGCTCGGCGATATATTGTTCGACAAGATGGGCTTGAAAGGTGGGCGCAAGGGTAAGAGCGGGGTCTATTCGACCGATGTCTCGGAACTCGAACGGCTGGCCGGCGAAGGGGTCGCCATCGCGCGGCTGGTGCTCGACTGGCGCCAGCTCACCAAGCTCAAATCGACCTATACCGATGCGCTGCAAGCGCAAATCAATCCGGCGACGGGCCGCGTGCACACCTGCTTCTCGATGGCGGTGGCGCAAACCGGGCGGCTCTCCTCGACCGATCCCAACCTCCAGAATATCCCGATCCGCACCCAAGCCGGCCGTCGTATCCGGGACGCGTTCGTCGCCGAGCCCGGCAAAGTCATCCTTTCGGCCGACTATTCTCAGATCGAACTGCGGCTGGCCGCGCATATGGCCGATGTACCCGCGCTCCGCGAGGCGTTCGCGCGAGGCGACGACATCCATGCGCTGACCGCCCAGGAAGTGTTTGGGGAGGTCAGCCGCGACACGCGCGCGCGCGCCAAGACCATCAACTTTTCGATCCTCTACGGCATTTCGGCCTGGGGGCTGGCGGGTCGACTCGAAGTCTCGCGCGAAGAAGCGCAGGGCATGATCGATCGCTATTTTGCGCGCTTTCCCGGCATCAACCATTATATCGCATCGACCCTCGGCCAGGTACGCGACCAGGGCTTCGTCACGACGCTGTTCGGCCGCAAGACCCATCTGCCGTGGATCCGAAGCGCGAAGCAGGGTGAGCGCCAATCCGCCGAACGCCAAGCGATCAATGCGCCGATTCAGGGCACGTCCGCCGACATCATCAAGCGGGCGATGGTCCGGATGGCGCCGGCGCTGGCGGCGGCCGGGCTCGGCGATGTGAAAATGCTGCTCCAGGTGCACGACGAACTCGTATTCGAGCTCGCGCCCGAGCAGGTCGAAGCGGCCTCGGCGGTGATCCGCGACGTCATGGCCAACGCGGCCGAACCGATCGTCAGCCTGTCGGTGCCGCTCGGCGTCGAGATCGGCACCGGACCGAGCTGGGGCGCGGCGCATTGACGCTTGCTCCCGAACGCATCCCGCCAGGCGAGCCGCTCGGGTCGGGCGATGACATCAAGGCGCTCGCCAGGGGTGGCCGAACCAATTTCTTCGGCTTCCTGCTGCGCCTGGCCGCGCGCCTGCCGTTCTTGTTCATCGCTGGCCGCTGGTATGGGGCCGACGCACTCGGCCGTTTCGCCTATGCGGTGATCATCGTCGAGTTCGTCGCGACGCTCGCGACGCTCGGGCTGAAGCGCGGGCTCGCCGCCCAGCTATCCGCGACCGATCGGCCGCATGTTCACGTGGTCTGGGACGCGCTGCTTGTCGGCGCGCTCGCGGCCGCCGTTGCGGCGACGGTGCTCGGCGCGATACCCGAGCTAATGTTCCCCAACAGCGGAATAAACGGGCTCGAATGGCTGCTGCCGCTTACCATCTTCGCGCTGGTCTGGTCGGATATCGCGCTGGCGGCGCTCGCCTATCGCCTCGATATCGGCGCGACCGTGCGGGCGAGATCGGTGATCGAGCCATGGACGATCAGCATCGCCGCCTTTGCCCTGGCCTTCTATTCGCTGCGCGATGGCCTGATCATTTCCTATGTCATCTCGATGGCTGCAGCGTTGATCGCATCGATCTGGCCGCTGCTGAAGAGTTTCGGCTGGCCCCGCGACTGGCGTCCCCATCCCGCGTCACTGTTCCTGCTCGCGCGCCGCAACCTGCCACTCGCTGCGGCCGACGCGATCGAATGGGGATCGCGCCGGCTCGATATCGCCGTGCTCGGCCTGTTCTTTTCCCCCGCGATCGTCGGCATCTATTATGTCGCCCAGCAGGTCGCGTCGCTGCCGCAAAAACTCAAGACCAGCTTCGATCCGATCCTCGGCCCGGTGATCACCCGCAATCTCGAGGCGGGCAACCGCCGGGCCGTTGCGCGACAGGTCGCGCAGGTTGGTTTCTGGATCATCGCCGCGCAAATGGCGATCGGGCTCGCGCTCGGCATTCCCGGCGAAGGGGTGATGGGTCTGGTGGGCCCCAATTTCGTCGGCGGGACCGGTGCGCTCGCCTTTCTGCTGCTGGCCGAAGTGGTGGCGGCCACCGCGGCGGTGTCCGAAGCGGCGCTCATTTATGTGGCGCGCCACCTCAATCTCTGGATCTCGCTGGGGATGATCGGAATTCAGATCGTGCTCAGCTTTGCGATCGTGCTGCTGCTGCGCGACGAACTGGCCCTGCCGATATTGTGGCAGGCCGCCGGCCCAGCCATCGCGCTCGCGATCGCCTTGGGAATCGCCTCGATCATGAAGGCGCGGCTGCTCGCGAAGCTGCTCGGCGCGCCGGTATCGGGTTGGCGATGGACGTTGATCTGGGCCGCGCTGGCTGCCACGGTCGCCGGCTATCTTGCGACGCGGCTGCCCGAATGGGCTGAACTTTCGCTGGGCATTCCGGCCATTCTGCTCGCATTCGGCCTGGTCGTCTGGCGGTTCGGCTTTACCAGCGAGGACCGTATGCTCTTCCGGCTGAGGGAAGCCTGACCGCTAGCCGCCCTGGATCGGCAGGCGCACGATAACGCCGCGGTCGGGGACGTCCTCGCTCCAGCGCACCGATCCGAACGGCCGCTCGAGCCTGCGGCGGATGCGTGGCCCTTCGCCGCGGTGAAAGCCGAGCGCATGCTCCCACGTGGCGAGATCGGCCGCGGTCAGGCGGCTGCGCTGGCGCAGATAATCGTGCCAGGTCGGGGTGTGATAGCGTTCCGCCCACAGCTCCGGGTCGCCGACATCGCGGGAAATCGACCAGCCATAGCCGCCGGTCCGATGGCGTATCGGCTCCATCTCGAGCATCGCGGCATAGAATTGCCGCGCCTGATCGACCGGCACCCGATATTCGATCGTGACCACAATCGGGCCGCTCCGCCCGCTGAGATCGAGGCCGAGCTCGACATCGGAAAGCGGCGAATCTGGATCGCGCGGCTCCTCGATTTCGGGCATCCGCCAAATCAGGCCCGCAGTCGTCGATACGACCAGCAACAGCCCCGAAGCGATCAGCGCCACGTCGGTCCCATAGCCCGCCGCGACGCGGCCCCAGGCCCAGCTGCCGATCGTCATCCCGCCGCACACCGCACTGACGTAGATGGCGAGCGCCCGCGCGGTCACCCAGCGCGGAGACGACAGCTGGACGTTGATGTTGCACAGCGCCATCGACACCATCCAGCCCATGCCGGCGCCGACAAGCAGCCCGCCCGTCACCAGCGGATGCCGGCTGAGCCCAGCGCCGAGCACGCACAATCCGATCAGGCAGCTCGACATCGCCATCGCGCGTTCGTCGGACATGCGCTCCTGGATGCGGGAAATCGAAGCAGCGCCCAACACGGCGCCGCAACCGAAGCAACCGAGCAATATGCCGTAAAGGGTCGCACCGCCCTGAAGCAGTTCACGCGCGATCAGCGGCATGAGCGCCGATGCGGACGAGCCCAGCAGCCCGATGATCAATGTCCGCAGCCACACGGTGCGGATCGGCGGCGAATGGAAAGCGTACCGTATACCCGAAATCATCGCGCGCCCGAGCGCCTCGGGCGGCAAGCGCGATTTTTCGGGAAGGCGGCGCCACAGGAACATCACTACCATCATCGGCAGATAGGCGACCGCGTTGAGGATGAAGGCGGACAGGACACCGGCGATGGCCACCAGCACACCGCCGATCGCCGGACCGAAACTGCGCGCGATATTATAGCTGATCGCGTTGAGCGCGATTGCCTGGGGAAGTTCGCGCTGCGGCACCTGTTCGCCGACCGAAGCCAGCCATGCCGGGCCGAGCAAAGCAGTGCCGGTTCCCACCACGAAGCAGAAGAACAGCAGCAGGCCCGGCGTCAGAAGACCGCTCAGCGTGACGATGCTCAGTCCTAGCGCGCCCAGCAGAGCTATGACCAACGCAACCAGCGCAACCTTGCGTCGGTCGTAACTGTCGGCGATCGCGCCGGCCGGCACCGAGCACAGCATGAGCGGCGCGAAGGTCGCCGATTGCACCAGCGCTATCATGTCGGCGCGTCCGGTGAGCTGGGTCATCGCCCATGCAGCGCCGACGCCCAGGATCAGCTGGCCGAAGTTTGAAAAGAGGCTGGCGGTCCAGACCCGCCGGAACAAGCGATGGCGCAGCGGTACGAACGTGCCCGCGCGCGCGATCTCATCATTGTCGCCTTCAGCCATGTCTATGAGATGCCTCCGCAACTATCGTCGATCCCGGGCGGGCCTGCGTCAATGACGGAAGTGGCGCATCCCGGTAAAGACCATGGCAAGCCCCGCCTCGTCGGCGGCGGCGATCACCTCGGCGTCGCGAATTGACCCGCCGGGCTGGATCACCGCCGTGGCGCCCGCCTCGACCGCTGCGAGCAGACCGTCGGCGAACGGAAAGAAGGCGTCCGACGCTACTGCCGAACCGATCGTGCGCGGTTGCGCCCAGCCCGCCTTCTCGGCGGCGTCCCTGGCCTTCCACGCCGCGATCCGCGCCGATTCAAGGCGATTCATCTGACCTGCGCCGATACCCGCGGTCGCATTGTCCTTGGCATAAACGATCGCATTCGATTTGACGTGCTTGGCGACCGTCCAGGCGAACAGGCAGTCCTGCAGTTCCTGCGCGGTCGGTGCCCGCTGGGTGACCAGCTTCAGATCGGCCTCCGCGAGCCGGCCGTTATCCCGCGACTGGAACAGCATTCCCCCCGCGATGCTCTTCGCCATCAGCCCGGGCCTGGCAGGATCGGGCAGATCGCCGGTCAGCAGCAGGCGAAGATTCTTCTTCCGGGCGAAAATCGCTTTGGCCTCCTCATTGGCATCCGGCGCTGCGACCACCTCGGTGAAAATCCCGCTGATCGCTTCGGCGGTCTTGCCGTCGAGCGGGCGGTTGACGGCGATGATTCCGCCGAACGCCGAAACGCTGTCGCAAGCCAGAGCCGCCTCATATGCCTCGATCAAGGTCGCGCCGGTTGCCACACCGCAAGGGTTGGCGTGTTTGACGATGACGACGGTGGGCGGGCCGTCGCGAAACTCGCTGACCAGTTCGAGGGCGGCGTCGGCGTCATTATAATTGTTGTAGCTAAGCTCCTTGCCCTGCACTTGGCGAGCCTGCGCGATCCCGTTCGCGGCGGCGCCGACGGGCAGGTAGAGCGCGGCTTGCTGGTGCGGATTTTCGCCATAGCGGAGGGTTTCGGCCCTGCGGACCGGGATCGACAGCATATCGGGAAACAACTGCCCCTGGTCGGCATGCGCGAACCAGGACGAGATCATCGCATCATAGGCCGCGGTGGCAGCGAACGCCTTGGCGGCGAGCCGGCGGCGCATGTCGAGCGTGGTCACGCCGCCGCTCGCGATGAGCTCGGCATAATCGTCCGGATCGGTGACGATCGCGACATAGCCATGATTCTTGGCGGCGGAACGCACCATCGATGGCCCGCCGATGTCGATATTCTCGATGATCTCGTCGCGCCCCGCGCCCTTGGCCACCGTCTGCGCAAAAGGATAGAGATTGACCACGACAAGATCGATCGCGCCGATGCCGTGTTCGGCCATGGCGCGCGCATGCTCAGGGTCGTCGCGGACGCTGAGCAGGCCGCCATGGACCATCGGGTGCAGCGTTTTTACCCGGCCGTCCATCATCTCGGGAAAGCCGGTGATGTCGGACACATCCTTGACCGTCAGCCCCGCGTCGCGGAGCGCCTTGGCGGTCCCGCCGGTCGAGACCAGCTCGACCCCCCATCCCGCAAGCACCTGCCCGAGCTCGATCAGGCCGCCCTTGTCCGACACCGAAAGCAGCGCACGCTTGATGGTGACCTGATCGGGAGCGGGGGTGTTGGAGGTTTTCATAGCAGGCATTTTCCTGAACCGGACGGAGATCGCCGTCCGGTTAGGTGATGCCGTGGCAAATTGCCACCGGCTATCGCTCGCGGTCAGCTTAGCGCTTTGATCGCGCTCCGTCCCGCATAGCTCGCGATCGTGCCGAGCTCCTCCTCGATCCGGATCAGCTGGTTATATTTGGCGAGCCGATCCGAACGCGCGAGGCTGCCCGTCTTGATCTGCCCGCAATTGGTGGCGACCGCCAGATCGGCGATCGTCGAGTCCTCGGTCTCGCCCGACCTGTGCGACATCACCGCGGTGTAGCCGGCCCGCTGCGCCATGCTCACCGCCTCGAGCGTCTCGGACAGCGTGCCGATCTGGTTGACCTTGACCAGCAGCGAGTTGGCGAGGCCATCCTTGATTCCCTGGGCGAGCCGCTCGGGGTTCGTTACGAACAGGTCGTCGCCGACGAGCTGGCACTTGCCGCCGATCTTGTCGGTCAAGATCTTCCAGCCCTCGAAGTCGTCCTCGCTCATGCCGTCTTCGATCGAGACGATCGGATAGCGGCCCACCAGATCGGCGAGGTAGTCGGCCATTTCGGCGGGCGAGCGTTTCACGCCCTCGCCATGAAAATCATAGACGCCGCCCTTGAAAAATTCGGTCGCGGCGCAATCGAGCGCCAGCACGACATCGTCGCCGGGCCGGTAGCCGGCCTTCTCAATCGACTGCATGATGAAATCGAGCGCATCGGGCGCCGAGGCGAGGTTGGGCGCGAATCCGCCTTCGTCGCCCACCGCGGTCGCGAGACCCTTGTCGTGCAGCGCCTTCTTCAGCGTGTGGAAAATCTCCGACCCGCAGCGGACCGCGTCGAACAGGCTGTCCGCGCCGACCGGCATGATCATAAATTCCTGGAAATCGATCGGATTATCGGCATGGGCTCCGCCGTTGATGATGTTCATCATCGGCACCGGCAGCAACGAAGCCGCCACGCCGCCGACATAGCGGTAGAGCGGTAGCGCACGGGCGTCGGCGGCCGCTCGCGCAACCGCCAGGCTGGCGCCAAGGATCGCGTTGGCGCCGAGACGCCCCTTGTTGGCCGTCCCGTCGAGCGCGATCATCCGCGCATCGATCTCCCCCTGATCCTCGGCTTCCATTCCGATGATCGCGTCGGCGATCTCGCCATTGGCGGCGTCGACCGCGCCCTGGACGCCCTTACCAAGCCATCTGGACTTGTCGCCGTCGCGTTTTTCGACCGCCTCATAGGCGCCCGTCGAAGCTCCCGAAGGCACGGCGGCGCGGCCAAAGCTGCCGTCCTCAAGAGTGATATCGACCTCGACCGTGGGATTTCCGCGGCTATCGATGATCTGGCGGGCATGGACGTCGACGATGGCAGTCATACGCGGCGGGCACCTTTGCTGATGGCGTGGAGGTTCGATCCGCTCTATCCGGGCGGCCGAAGATAGGCAAATATGAACTCGTTTCGGGTCTGGCAAAGGAACGCTAGTGTCCCCACTTGGTTGATGAACTGGCTTCTCTCATGGAGGCGATCCACATGGCGACCGATGATATGAACAAGAACTCCAGCGGCGCTCAGGGCCCGTTCGAAAGCACCAAGAAGGCGTTTGGCGACACCGCGGCCAGCTTCACCCAACAGGCGAGCGCCCGCGCGCACGATTACGCGACGCAGGGTAAGGACCGGGCGGTCGAGGCGCTCGACAATGTCGCCGGCCTCGTGGGCGACGCCGCGGGGCAGGTCAGCGACAGGCTCGGCGAGCAATATGGTGGCTATATCCGGCAGGCCGCCGATGCCGTCAGCGGGCTCGCCGATACGTTGCGCGCAAAAGATACCGACGAGCTGGTCGAAGACGCCCGCAACCTCGTGCGCAATTCGCCCGCGATAGCGATCGCCGCCGCCGCCGCCGCGGGCTTTCTGATCGCACGGGTGGTGAAGTCCGGCTTGACACCCCCAAGCGGCGGCGCAGAGGAGGCCACCGCCACGGCTGCCGACGAGCCGAGCGCCCCGCGCAAGCCCGCGGCTCGCAAGGGGGTGGCCAAGACCACGCGCGCCGACGCACCGCCACCGGATGCTGACGCGGCGGACAGCTTGCCGCCGGCAGGCTGATCCTTGTCGCAGGGGCCGGAACAGCAACGGGAACCGATCGGCGCGCTGCTGACGCGGCTGGTCGAGGATTCGCGAACCCTCGCGAAGGCCGAACTCGCGCTGTTCCGGACCGATTTCTACCGCCGCATCGCGCGGGCGAGGACCGGAGCCGCGCTGTGCCTGGTCGGCGCGATCATGGGACAGGCGGCGGCGGTGACGCTGCTCGTCACGCTTTCCTTCCTGCTCACGCCGCTGCTGGGACGCCTCGGCGCTTCGGCGGTATCGGTGGCGCTGGGCGTGGGTCTGGCAATCCTTCTGATCCGGCTGGGCGTGGCGAGGCTGATGCTGGTGGTCGAGGATTTCGAGGAAGATGACGAAGCCGGCGCGCGAACCGGTTCCAATCCGCTCGATGAACTGTTCGGCCGGATGCGCGCGCGTTCGCAGGAGGCTCGTAACCGACTGGGCGATACGGTCGACGAGACCCAAGCGCGCCTCCACCCGCAGGCGCTGATCGCCGACCTTGCCGATGAGATCATCGACCATGCCGAAACGATCAGCCATAAGGCGATCGATGCTGTGCGCAGGAGGCCGGGCAAAGCGGCAGCCACCGTGGCGGTCATGCTGTTGTTGCTGGTCCGGCGGCCGGTCTGGCGGATGATGGCGGGGCTCGGCCGTGCAACCCGGTCCCGCGCCGCGAGTTTGAAGAACGAGCAGACCGGCCGGGCGGCCGCGTCGCAAGACGAGGAGATCAACGCATGACCAGCGAGAGCAAGGCCGGCTCGAACAAGGCCGGCACTATCAAGCAGCGCGCCAGCCGCGCCGGTTCAGCCGCAGGGGCTAAACTTCGCTCGGGAAGCGCCGCCGCTCGCGCGGTGAGCGAGAAGGCCGGTGAGAGCGTGGGCGCCTATCCGGTCGTCGCGCTGATGGGAGGGCTCGCCGTTGGAGCCGTCCTCGGCGCGTTGCTGCCGCGAACGCGCCAGGAAGAGGAACTGCTGGGCTCGATCGGCGGCGCGCTCAGCGACAAGGCGAAGGGCGCGGCCAGCGCTGCTCGCGAAGCCGGCCAGGCCAAACTCGGTGAACTGGGCATCAGCAGCGATGCGGCGGGCAAGCAAATCGGCAAGCTGATCGAGTCGATCGCGAAGGTCGCCGAAACCGCCGGGTCGGCAGCGGTCGACGCGATCCGCCATTGAGGCTTCGGAACGCACGCGGTTCAATCGATGTTCATCGCGCGCCATCTAGCGCGGAAACAGGAGCATGCGCGCCGGGGGCGCGCTGATGGAGAAGTTCGAAATAATGAAGAAGATCATACACGCAGCTGCCGCGGCGATGATCGCTGGCGGAACCTTCAGCCTCGCGGCCGCCCCAGCGCCGGCCACCGCGGCGGTCGTTGCCGATCAGGACCCGGCGGCCTTCATCTCCTCGCTCAGCACCGAAGCCTTCGCCGTCTTGAAGACGGGCAACAAAGGCGCGGTGCGCAGCAAATTCCGTGAGCTGCTGTCGCAGCATTTCGCGATCGACGCGATCGGCGACAGGCTGATCCGCCGCTGGCAGAACCAGATCACGCCCGCGCAGAAGGCCGCCTATAAGCAGGCGATCCCAAGCTTCATCATCGGCACCTACTCCGATAATCTGTACGACTATGCGAATGCGTCGATTAAGGTGATCCGCACCGCGCCTGCAGGGAGCGGCTTCAACGTCACCACCCAGGTCCAGAAGCCAGGCGCGCAGCCGATCACGGCGGTCTGGTCGGTCGCGAAACTGGGGAACGCCTTCAAGGTGACCAATCTCACCGTCGCAAACATCAACCTCGCCGTCACCCAGGGACAGGATTTCGATGCGATCATCCAGCGCAAGGGAGTGGACGGCTTGATCGCGATGATGAAGGCGCGCGGCTGAGAAATCGTCGCCAGCCCTTCCCGAAAGCGCCGTTTTCCGACAGGAGGTGGGTCGAAGCTCGCTGCGGAGCCGCGATCAACGGAGAATAGATATGAGCAAGATCCACCTGGTTTTCGGCGGGCGCGTCAAGAATCCGATGACGCTCGATTTCGAGGATCTCGGCCAGATTGACGTGGTGGGTTTTTTCGACAGTTACAAAAGCGCCGAAAATGCCTGGCGCGGCGCGGCGCAGCGCACCGTCGACGATGCCGAAATGAAATATGTGATCGTGCATCTCCACAAGCTTCTCGAGCCCGATCTCAGCTGATCAGCCCTGCTCGCGACGCGCCAGGCTCTGAAGCGGTTTGATCAGCACCAGACCGGCGAGGAAACCGCCGACATGCGCGGCGGTGGCGATCGCCATTCCCATATCCCCGAAAGCGATCCCCATCAGGAACTGGACCGCAATCCATGCAGCCGCCAGCCAGACGATGTTGACCGCGGCCGCGAGCGCTGGATGGCGGACGAAGTGCCTTGGCCGGCCGAACAGCAACGCATAGGCGCCGAACAGGCCCGAGATAGCTCCGCTCGCCCCGATCATCGGCGACATGTCCTGCGGATTGGCCAGAAACTGTGCACCCGCGGCGGCATAGGCGCCAGCCAGATATAGCACGACAAGTCCCCACGGCCCGGTCACTGCTTCGACCATCCGGCCGCAAAAGATCAGCATCGCCAGATTGAAGCCGAGATGGACGATGCCGCCGTGGAGCAGCGTCGCGGTCACCGGGGTGATCCACGGCGGCAACGCGCCCGGCAGCGAAAAGCCGTTTAAGGTCGCAGGAATGAAGCCCGCGAAAGCATAGGCCCAGTGCAACCCGCCCGTCAGCGAAAGCAGCGCATGGACCACCAGCGTTACGGCGGCGATGACCGTCGTGCTCCTCGCCGGCGGCAGTCGCACGTCGGCCGCCCCGCGGCTCAGATGAATTCGATCTTGGATACGAGGTAGAAGCGGTCGCCCGACGGCACCGTCACCTCGACCTCATCGTCGACCCGCTTGCCGATCAACGCTCGGCCGAGCGGCGAATTATAGGAGATCTTGCCTGATTTAGCGTCGGCTTCGGTCTGGCCGACGATCTGGTAACGGATCGGCTTTTCGTCCTCGTCGAGCAGCGTGACGGTGGCTCCGAACACGATCTTGTCGCCCGAAAGATCGCGTGGATCGATGACCTGGGCGCGGCTCAGCCGATCCTCGATATCCGCGATCGACGCCTCGATCTGACCCTGGCGCTCCTTCGCGGCGTGATATTCGGCATTTTCCGAAAGGTCGCCATGCGCGCGCGCTTCCTCGATTGCGTCGATGATGAGCGGCCGCTCGGCTTTGAGGCGCGCGAGCTCTTCGGTGAGCATTTTCTGCCCTTCCGCCAGCATCGGCATCTTCTCAACGCTCGCCATCGTCCACTAACCCCTTCGTCAAAAGTCCCGATCCCCGGCCGGCCCTTTGGGGCCGCCCGCACCTTATCCTGCGATGTGGGGATCAGGCGTGCGAAGCGGAATAATAGGATTGAAGCGCGCGCACTTCAAGCTTGCGCTCCCGCAACGCGCCAATCGCCTGTGCGGCGGCGACGCTGGCCGCCGCGGTCGTGAAATAGGGCACCCGCCCATAGAGCGCCGACGTCCGGATCGCCTTCGAGTCGAGCAACGATTGCCAGCCTTCGGTGGTGTTGAAGATCAGGTCGACATCGCCGTCGACGATGCGGTCGACGATGTTCGGCCGGCCCTCGCGCTTCTTGAGCACGGTTTCGACCTCCAGCCCCTGGCCGCGCAGATAATGGGCGGTGCCGCTGGTCGCGAGCACGGAGAAGCCGAAGTCGATCAGCATCCGCACCGCGGGCAGGATATTGTCCTTGTCGCCTTCCTTGACCGAAACGAACGCGGTGCCGCCGAGCGGCAACTTGGTCCCCGCCCCCAGCTGCGCCTTCGCGAAGGCCGTCGCGAAATCGCTGTCGATGCCCATCACCTCGCCAGTGGACTTCATCTCGGGAGACAGCACCGGATCGACGCCCGGAAAGCGCGCGAACGGAAAGACGGCTTCCTTGACGGCAATATGGCCGATGTCCAGATTGATGCTTGGAAGATCCTTGAGCTTCTCGCCCGCCATCACCCGGGCGGCGAACTTCGCGATCGGTTGCCCGATCGCCTTGGCGACGAAGGGCACGGTGCGGCTCGCGCGCGGATTGACCTCGATCAAGTAAACCGCGGCGGCTGCGCCGGATCCCGATCCGCCGTCCTTGACCGCGAACTGCACGTTCATCAGGCCGCGCACCCTGAGCGCGCGCGCGAGCGCATCGGTCTGGCGTTCGATCTCGGCGATGATCTCGCGCGGCAGGCTGTGGGGGGGCAACGAGCAGGCGCTGTCGCCCGAATGCACGCCTGCCTCCTCGATATGCTGGAGCACGCCCGCGACCACCACGTCATCGCCGTCGCAGATCGCATCGACGTCGACCTCGATCGCATCGCGCAGATATTGATCGATCAATACAGGTGAATCGCCAGACACTTGAACGGCAGTGCTAATATATTGTTCGAGCTGTACGGAGTCCTCGACGATCTCCATCGCGCGGCCGCCGAGCACATAGGACGGCCGCATCAGCACCGGATAACCGACCCGTTCGGCCACGACGAGCGCCTCCTCGCGGCTACGCGCGATGCCGTTGCGTGGCTGGCGCAGGCCAAGCTGGCCGACCAGATCGGCGAAGCGTTCGCGATCCTCCGCCAAATCGATCGCGTCGGGCGAGGTGCCGAGGATCGGGATGCCCGCATCCTCCAGCTCTTGCGCAAGCTTGAGCGGGGTCTGCCCACCGAACTGGACGATCACCCCCTTGAGCGTGCCCTTCGACCGCTCGACATGGAGGATCTCGAGCACATCCTCGGCCGTGAGCGGCTCGAAATAAAGGCGGTCCGAGGTGTCATAGTCGGTCGAGACCGTCTCCGGGTTGCAGTTGACCATGATCGTTTCGTAACCCGCTTCGCCCAGCGCGAAACAGGCATGGCAGCAGCAATAATCGAACTCGATCCCCTGCCCGATCCGGTTCGGGCCGCCGCCGAGGATCACGATCTTCTCGCGGTCGGAGGGGTTGGACTCGCATTCGGGCTCGCCGAAGCTCGGCGCTTCGTAGGTCGAGTACATATAGGGCGTCTTGGCCTCGAACTCAGCCGCGCAGGTGTCGATGCGCTTGAAAACCGGCCGCACGCCAAGCCGATGGCGGTGCGCGCGCACCTCCTTCTCGGTGATCCCCCCGGTCATGGCTTTCGCGGCGTCATGGACGATGCCGGAACCGCGTGCCTGCTCGCGAGCCATGCCCGCCAGATTGGCCGACTGCAGCGCCAGCCAGGCAAGCCGCTTGTCGGAAAAGCCCATAGCCTTGAGGCGGCGCATCCCCGCCGCGTCCTGCGGCAACCCTTCACGGCACACCTCGTCCTCGGCGGCGACGATCTCGGCCAGGCGGTCGAGGAACCAGGGCTCGAACTTGGCGATGCGGTGGATTTCCTCGACGGTCAGCCCCTCACGTAGCGCCTGCGCCGCGACCAGCAGACGCTCGGGCGTGGGCCGCGCCAGTTCCTCCTCGATCACCGATTTGGGCGCACCCTTGAGAGCATCGATGACGTTGAAGCCCGACAGCCCGGTTTCGAGCCCGCGCAGAGCCTTCTGCATCGATTCATGAATGTTGCGCCCGATCGCCATCGTCTCGCCGACCGATTTCATCGCGGTCGACAGCAGCGGCTCGGCGCCCTTGAACTTCTCGAAAGCGAAGCGCGGGATCTTGGTGACGACATAGTCGATCGTCGGCTCGAACGAAGCCGGGGTCGCGCCGGTGATGTCGTTCATGATCTCGTCGAGGGTGTAGCCGACCGCGAGCTTGGCCGCGACCTTGGCGATCGGGAAGCCGGTCGCCTTCGACGCAAGCGCCGATGAGCGCGACACGCGCGGGTTCATCTCGATCACGACAAGCCGGCCGTCGGCGGGGTTCACCGCGAACTGGACGTTCGAGCCCCCCGTTTCCACGCCGATCTCGCGCAGCACCGCGATGCTCGCGTTGCGCATGATCTGATATTCCTTGTCGGTCAGCGTCAGCGCGGGCGCGACCGTGATCGAATCGCCGGTGTGGACGCCCATCGGATCGACATTCTCGATCGAGCAGATGATGATGGCGTTGTCGTTGCGATCGCGCACCACCTCCATCTCATATTCCTTCCAGCCGAGCACCGATTCCTCGATCAGCACCTCGGTGGTCGGCGAGGCGTCGAGCCCGCCGGTAACGATATGGACGAACTCCTCCTTGTTATAGGCGATGCCGCCGCCGGTGCCGCCCATGGTGAAGCTCGGCCGGATGATCGCCGGCAGCCCGACATAGTCGAGCGCGCGCAACGCCTCGTCGAGGCTATGTGCGACGTCCGAACGCGGGCTTTCGAGCCCGATCTTGTCCATCGCCTGGCGGAATTTCATCCGGTCCTCGGCCTTGTCGATCGCCTCGGCGTCGGCACCGATCAGCTGGCAGCCATATTTGGCGAGCGTCCCGTCGACATGGAGCGCGAGCGCGGTGTTGAGCGCGGTCTGCCCGCCCATCGTCGGCAGGACGGCGTCGGGACGCTCCTTCTCGATGATCTTGGCGACGATCTCGGGGGTGATCGGCTCGACATAGGTCGCGTCGGCCATGTCGGGATCGGTCATGATCGTCGCGGGGTTCGAATTGACGAGGACGATCCGATAGCCCTCCTCGCGCAGCGCCTTGCACGCCTGCGTCCCCGAATAGTCGAACTCGCAGGCCTGGCCTATGACGATCGGACCGGCGCCGATGATCAGGATCGAGGAGATGTCAGTGCGTTTGGGCATCGTTAATTGCTTCTCATCGAATTAAAGGCGAGTCGGGTCGCAATCGTCATTTCAGACCGCAGGCCTTCAGGATGTCGATAGGCTGAAGAAAGGTGTGAACATCCGTTTCTGTCGGAGAAGCGGCGGTTTGAAATTCGTTCGCTTGCACCTTGTTAAATAGTTCTGCCGCTTCAGAGGGGACCACATCCGAATCGAAGATCACCGTCATTCGCAGCTTACCTTCTACGAGTTTGGGTTCTCCAGGATGCGCTTTAATCGCACGTGCAGCGTCAGCAACGGCAGCTAGAGTTTCTTTGCTGCCGGGCACATCGAACAAGATGAAGGCTGCATGACCGTTCGGCGTGCTTATCGGAACGCCCATGCACTTTTTTGGCGCCGCCCGTGCGGAGGCGGCCGCTGCTAACAAGCCCCCGACGATTAGAGTCGGCCAAATCTTCACTTCAGTCCTTTCACGAACTGCTCGAACAGATAATGGCTGTCCTGCGGGCCCGGGCTCGCCTCGGGATGATATTGCACCGAGAAGGCCGGCTTGTCGGTCAGCCGCAGCCCCGCCAGCGAGCCGTCGAACAGCGAGATATGCGTCGCCTCGGCATTGGCCGGCAGCGAGGCGGTGTCGACCGCGAAGCCGTGGTTCATCGAGGTGATCTCGACGCGGCCGTCGTCGGTGCGCTTGACCGGGTGGTTCGCGCCGCGGTGCCCCTGGTGCATCTTGAAGGTCCTCGCGCCCACCGCGAGGCCGAGCATCTGGTGGCCGAGGCAGATGCCGAAGATCGGCTTGCCGATTTCGAGCAGCTGCCTGATCACCGGCACCGCATAGGCGCCGGTCGCGGCGGGATCGCCGGGGCCGTTCGACAGGAACACGCCATCGGGCTGGTGCGCCATCACTTCGTCGAAGGTCGCGGTGGCGGGCACGACCGTCACCCGCGCGCCGGCGGCGACGAGGTTGCGCAGGATGTTGCGCTTCAGCCCATAGTCGATTGCAACGACGTGCGGCGCGTCGGGCGCGGCGGCATCGACGTCATAGCCCTCGCCAAGCGTCCAGAGACCGTCATTCCATTTGTAGCTCTGGGTCGCAGACACCTGCTTGGCGAGGTCCATGCCTTCGAGCCCCGGCCATTCACGCGCCTTCTTCCGCAGCGCCTCAATGTCGAACGCCCCCTTGGGATCATGCGCGATGACGCCGTTGGGCGCGCCGCCGACGCGGATCGCGCGGGTCAGCGCGCGGGTGTCGACCCCCGACAGGCCGATCCGCCCATTGGCCTTGAGCCAGGCATCGAGATGCTGGGTCGAGCGAAAATTGGCGGGATCAGTGACGTCCTCGCGCACCACCATGCCCAGCGCGTGCGGATTGATCGCCTCGACATCCTCGATATTGGTGCCGACATTGCCGATATGCGGGAAGGTAAAATTGATGATCTGCCCGGCATAGGAGGGATCGGTCATCACCTCCTGATAACCGGTCATCGCGGTGTTGAAGCAGACCTCGCCGACCGCGTCGCCGGCGGCGCCGAAGCCGCGGCCCCAGATGACGGTGCCGTCTCCCAACACCAACACGCCCGTTGCGCCCTGGGGAGGTGTCAGACGCGCGTGATCGGTTTCGGCCACGATCGGGCTCTCCTCTTGGCAACGGGGTGCTGGGCAAACGGCGGCGTAACTAGGCACCCCTCCCCGCCCGGTCAATTCTATTAAAAGAAGAATCTCTGTGCTACCGCTCCGCCTTTCCCGATCCAGTTCCCGCAGGCTCCCCATGATTCGAGACGATATCAAGACGGCGCTGGTCGCCGCGATGAAGGCGCGCGACGCCACGACAACCGCGGCAATCCGCCTTATTCAATCCGCGATCAAGAATCGCGATATCGAACTGCGCACCGCCTCCGTCCAGCCCGACGACGATCTGCTGATCACCGAGGTGCTCCAGAAGATGATCAAGCAGCGCCGCGAATCGATCGAGATGTACGAGAAAGGCAACCGGCCCGAGCTCGCCGCCGCCGAGGCCGCCGAAGTCGCGGTGATCGAGCGCTTCCTGCCCCGTCAGATGGACGAGGCCGAGGCGAGCGCCGCGATCGATGCGATCGCGACCGAAATCGGAGCATCTTCGGTCAAGGATATGGGCCGGGTGATGGCCGCCCTCAAGGAACGCCACGCCGGCCAGATGGACATGGCCAAGGCGAGCGGGCTGGTGAAGGCGCGGCTGGCGGGGTGAAAAAACAGGGGGAAGAGCCTAGTCTTCCCCTCCCGCATGCGGGAGGGGATCGAGGGGTGGGCATTCCGACATTTCGGCCGCATCCCACCCGTCTTGCCAAACGCCTTCGCAATAACGCCGCCGATGTCGAACGCAAGCTCTGGCAGCGTCTCCGCAGCAGACGGTTGAATGGCTTCAAATTCGGCCGCCAGATGCCGATTGCCGGCTATGTCTGTGACGTCCTCCGCCGCTCCGCCCGACTTGTCATCGAACTCGATGGTAGTCAGCATGGAGCGCAGGTCGAGAAAGATGAAGCTCGTACCCGGCGGATCGAAGCGGAAGGCTATCGCGTGCTCCGTTTCTGGAACAAGGAAGTCAACGACAGCCTCGAAGGGGCACTGATCCGCATCGCGGAGGCGCTCGTCGAGACGTCCGAGGCCCACCCCCAACTCCTCCCGCACGCGGGAAGGGTGTAAAATAATGTCGCTCTCCCCTCAGTTTCTCGACGAGCTCCGCACCCGCACGACGCTGTCGGCGCTGATCGGGCGATCGGTGAAGCTCGTGAAGGCCGGGCGCGAGTTCAAGGCGTGCTGCCCGTTCCATAACGAGAAGTCACCGAGTTTCTATGTCAATGACGACAAGGGGTTTTATCATTGCTTCGGCTGTGGAGCGCATGGCGATGCGATCCGCTTTCTAACCGAGGCGAAGGGGCTGCCCTTCATCGACGCGGTCAAGGAACTGGCGCAAGCGGCGGACATGGAGGTGCCGGCGCTTGATCCCCGCGCGGCCGGGCGCAACGAGCATCATGCCGGGCTCCATGAGGTGATGGCGGGGGCGGCGAAATGGTTTGAGGAGCAGCTTGGCGGGATCGGTGGCGCCGAGGCGCGCGCCTATCTGCAGCGGCGCGGAATCGACGATCGCCTCGCCAGCGCGTTCGGGCTGGGCTTCGCGCCCGATTCGCGCGGCAAGCTCAAGGCCGCGCTCAAGGGCTATGGCGAAGGCAAGCTGATCGAGACCGGACTGCTGATCCTCGTCGAGGACAAGGAGCCCTATGACCGTTTCCGCGGGCGACTGATGATCCCGATCCGCGATCAACGCGGGCGGGTGATCGCCTTTGGCGGAAGGACACTCGACACCGGCGAGCCCAAATATCTCAACTCGCCCGATACGCCGCTGTTCGACAAGGGGCGCACCCTGTTCAACCTCGATCGCGCGGGGCCATCGGCGCGCAAGGCCGGACGTGTGATCGCGGTCGAAGGCTATATGGACGTGATTGCGCTCGCCAGGGCCGGAATCGCCGAAGCCGTGGCGCCGCTGGGCACCGCGCTGACCGAGATGCAGCTCGAACGGCTGTGGCGGCTGGCCGACGTACCAATCCTGTGCTTCGACGGCGACAAGGCGGGGCAGAAAGCGGCGATCCGCGCCGCGCAACGCGCATTGCCAGTGATTGCGCCCGGCCGCACCCTGCGCTTTGCGCTGCTACCCGGCGGACAGGACCCGGACGATCTGGTCAGGTCGGGCGGAGCGGCCGCCGTCGAGACTGTGTTCGAACAGGCGATCAGCCTCGACGAGCTGCTGTGGCGTGCCGAATATGAAGCGCAGCCGCTCGCGACCCCCGAAGCGCGCGCTGGACTGCGCAAACGCCTCGCCGAACTCGCCGGGGCCATCCAGGACCGCGATGTCCGCGATCAGTATCAGGCCGAATTCCGCCGCCGATTCGACGAGATTTTCGCGCCGCAGCCCCGCCGTGGCTTCGAGCGTCGGTTCCAACCTCGCGGCAGTCAGCGGCGCGGCCAGCCCTGGAAACCGGAGACCTTGCCGCCATCTCGTGCGGCGCATGCTGTCAACCTGTCGGGAATCGACCCCCGGATGATGCGTGCCGTGATGGCCGGCCTGCTTCGCTATCCTGGTTTGTTCGCCGAAAATGCCGAGGTGATCAGCAACCTGCGGATCGACGACGTCGGGCTCCGCCAACTTCGTTCGATCGCCTTCGATACCTGCTTTTCGGGTGCTCTGCTTGAAAAGGAGATGCTGGAAACCATATTGCGGGAGGCGGGTCTCGGGGCTGTGCTCGAAGAGCTCCAGACTATGAACACTCTTGCCTTTTCGTTCTTACGCGGCAATGCCGAGTATAATCGTGCTGTGCAGGACCTTTCGGCAACGATTGAAGCTTTGGCAGCCATTCCGATGCTGGATGCCGCGCTGCGGGAAGCCACCGACAGGTTGGGCATGGAGACGAGCGAAGCGCAGTGGTCGGAGCAGCAACGGCTGCGCGAAGCACTCGCCGACGCAAAACGCGCTCTCACCGATCTCGCCCAGGGCGGGGACGGCGAAGGCGTTTAAACTATTTGGACCGAGCGGCGTTTCGGTGCCGAGATTGATTGAGGGCTTGAGTTGATGGCGAAGACGAATGGGAGCGAAGCTGGTGATCGGACCGAAGGCGACGCTCCGCTCATCGATCTCAACGAAGGGACGCTCAAGAAGCTGATCGCCCGCGCCAAGCGCAAGGGCTATATCACCTATGAGCAGCTCAACGAAGCCCTGCCGCAGGATCAGATGACCTCGGACCAGCTCGAGGACGTGATGTCGGCGCTCAACGAGATGGGCGTCAACATCGTCGAGAACGAGGATGCCGGCGAGGACGAGCAACCCGAGGACGATAGCGCCGACGAGGCCGCCGTCGCCGAGGATGCCGATACCGGCCCCACCCTCACCACCACGACCAAGAAGGAAACCGTCGATCGCACCGACGATCCGGTGCGCATGTATCTGCGCGAAATGGGCGCGGTCGAACTGCTCAGCCGCGAGGGCGAAATCGCCATCGCCAAGCGCATCGAGGCCGGCCGCGACACGATGATCCTGGGCCTGTGCGAAAGCCCGATCACCTTCAACGCGATCATCGACTGGTCGAACGCCCTCAACGAGGGCACGATGCAGCTTCGCGAGATCCTCGATCTCGACGCGATGCTCTCGAAGGGCCCCACCGCCGAGCAGGTCGAGAATGAGGGCGAGGACGGGGAAATTTCGGCCGAGACCGCCGGGCCCACCTTCAAGGAGGAAGAGGAGCCCGAGGAGGAGGAGGCTGCCGCCGACGAGGAAGAGGAGTCGATGACCGAGCGTCGCGCTCCCCGCCCGCAGGAGGAAGAGGACGAGGACAACACCCTCAGCCTCGCCCAGATGGAAGAACAGCTCAAGCCATTGGCGCTGGAGCGGTTCGGTACGATCACCGATCTCTACAAGAGCTTCTCGGCGGTCCAGGCGGCACGCGTCGCCGCGCTAGGCGTAGGCGACGATTTCCCGGCTGCCGAGGAGGATCGATATCAGGCCCTGCGCGAACAGCTCACCGCCGAGGTCGAGAGCGTCCAGTTCCACGGCGCGAAGATCGAATATCTCGTCGATCAGCTCTATTCGTTCAACCGCCGGCTGACCACGCTCGGCGGACAGATGCTGCGCCTTGCCGAGCGCCACAAGGTGCCGCGCAAGGATTTCCTCGATGCCTATATCAACCATGAGATGGAGGACGGCTGGCTGGAGCGGGTTGCTGGCATCGACAAGAAATGGGCCAATTTCGCCAATAACGAAGCCGACGCGGTCGAGCGCATCCGGAACGAGATCGGCGAGATCGCGCAGGCCACCGGCATGGCGCTCAGCGAGTTCCGCCGCATCGTCAACATGGTCCAGAAAGGCGAGCGCGAGGCCCGCATCGCCAAGAAGGAGATGGTGGAGGCGAATCTGCGCCTCGTCATCTCGATCGCCAAGAAGTACACCAACCGCGGCCTTCAATTCCTCGACCTGATCCAGGAAGGCAATATCGGCCTGATGAAGGCGGTCGATAAATTCGAATATCGCCGAGGCTATAAATTCTCGACCTACGCGACCTGGTGGATCCGCCAGGCGATCACCCGCTCGATCGCCGATCAGGCGCGAACCATCCGCATTCCGGTCCACATGATCGAGACGATCAACAAGCTCGTTCGGACGAGCCGCCAGATTCTCCACGAGATCGGGCGCGAGCCGACGCCCGAAGAGCTTGCCGAGCGGCTGTCGATGCCGCTTGAGAAGGTCCGCAAGGTGATGAAGATCGCCAAGGAGCCGATCAGCCTCGAGACGCCGATCGGCGACGAGGAGGATTCGCATCTCGGCGACTTCATCGAGGACAAGAACGCCGTGATCCCGGTCGACGCCGCGATCCAGGCCAATCTCAAGGAGACCGTGACCAGGGTGCTCGCAAGCCTCACCCCGCGCGAGGAACGCGTGCTGCGCATGCGCTTCGGGATCGGCATGAACACCGATCACACGCTCGAGGAAGTCGGCCAGCAATTTTCGGTGACGCGCGAACGCATCCGGCAGATCGAGGCCAAGGCGCTGCGCAAGCTCAAGCATCCGAGCCGCAGCCGCAAAATGCGCAGCTTCCTCGACCAGTAAGGACCGCGGGCCGGGGCGGCTCGGCATCGCCACTCCGCGGCTATGTTGCGAATTATTCGCATTAGCTGTTGCGATCGGCGGAGCTTCGGGGTAGGCGGAGCGGGTGAACCGCCCCCCTGTTCCCGCTGAGTTTCTGAGCAAGCGCAAGCCCGCGCACCGCCCCTGGTATCGGTCGCGCGGCTGGTGGCTCAAGCAGCTCCATCGCTGGCACTGGATGAGCGCCGCAGTGTCGATGGCCGGCATGCTGCTGTTCGCGGCCACTGGCATTACCCTGAACCATGCCGCAACGATCAGCGCCACCCCGCACACGCGCACGATCAAGGCCGACCTGCCGCCGTCGCTGACCGCCCTGCTCGCCAAGCCTGCGGCGGCTGGCGCGCCGCTACCCGCGGCCGTGGCCGAGGAGGTCGGCCGGCGGACCGGGCTGGATCCCAGCGCCAAGCCGGGAGAATGGTCGGAAGGCGAGGTCTATATCGCCTTGCCGCGGCCGGGCGGCGACGCCTGGATCAGCATCGATCGCGGCAGCGGCGCGGTGAGCGCGGAAATCACCGACCGCGGCTGGATCTCCTACGCCAACGATCTCCACAAAGGCCGCAACGCCGGCGGCGCCTGGAGCCGGTTCATCGACATCTTCGCCGCTGCCTGCATCCTTTTCACGCTCACGGGCCTGTTCCTGCTCTACATGCATTCGAAGCCGCGGCCGATGACCTGGCCTTTGATCGGTTTCGGTTTAGCCGCGCCACTGCTCCTTCTTCTTTTCCTTCATTAAGAGTATTATCAATGCGTTATATACCACTCCTTACTCTTGGTGGAATGATATCGACCCCGGCCTTCGCCGCGACTACGGTCAACGTGACGATCCCGCGGCTGACCGTCGCCGAATATCACCGGCCTTATATGGCGGTGTGGCTTGAACCGGCCGGCGGCGGCGCGATCCGCACGCTCTCCCTTTGGTACGACACCAAGAAGGGCGGCAACGAGCCCGGCACCAAATGGCTGTCCGAGCTACGCGGCTGGTGGCGCAAGGGCGGCAAGAACCTGAACCTGCCCGCCGACGGGATCAGCGGCGCGACCCGGAACCCCGGCAGCTACGCCATCTCGTTCCCCGCCGACCTCAAGCCAGGCGCCTATGTCCTCAATGTCGAGGCCGCACGCGAGACCGGTGGACGCGAATTGGTCTCGCTGCCGATCAGCATAGCCGCCAAGCCGGCCCGGGCCTCGGGCAAGACCGAGCTCGGCATCATCACTGTCTCCGCCCGCTGATAGAGGACACCGCGATGCGCTTCGTTTCTCGCTTCCTGGCCGCAGCCGCCCTGCTCTCGCTGCCCGTCGCGGCTTCGGCGCACCGGCAATGGATGCTGCCGAGCGCGACCGCCTTTTCCGGGACCGACAGCTGGGTGACCGTCGACGCGGCCGCCTCGAACGACCTCTTCTTCGCCGACCACCAGCCGATGCGGCTCGACACGCTCAAGGTTTGGACGCCCGACGGCAGCGAGGGCGGGATCGAAAATGCCTCCACCGGCCGCTACCGCTCGACCTTCGACGTCAAGCTCGACAAGCCGGGAACGTGGAAAATCGCGTCGCAGACGACCGCCGTCGTGGGTAGCTTCAAGCTCAATGGCGAGGAGCGCCGCGTCGGTGGCAGGCCGCCGATGGCCCCGGCCGTCGCCGGAGGGGGACCCCGCCCGGTGCTTACAGTGGCTGAGATTCCGGCCGGGGCGACCGACCTGAAACTGACCGAGGTGATCAGCCGCAACGAGCTGTTCGTGACCGCCGGCGCGCCGAGCACGACGGTGTTCAAGTCCGTCGGCAGAGGCATCGAGTTCCAGCCGATCACTCATCCCGACGAGCTGGAGGCGGGGGAACCCGCGCGCTTCGGTTTTCTGGTCGACGGCAAGCCCGCGGCCGGGCTCAAGGTGACGGTGGTTCCTGGCGGCAAGCGCTATCGCAACGACGACGGCGCGCGCGAGTTCACGGCGGACGCAAGCGGCGTCGTGAAGATCGACTGGCCGGCGGCCGGCATGTACTGGATCAACGCGACGCTGACCGACGACAAGGCTTCCGAACCGCGCGCGGGACAGCGGCGGCTTAACTACGTCACCACCGTCGAGGTTCTGCTTCCCTGACCGCGATCCGCATCGCCCTTCCGCGCCGGATCTCGATCGCCGATTTCTCCGATCGCGATCCGGCGTGCCCGATCCTAGCGCTCGATGGCGCCACGATGGGCACGAGCTGGTCGGTCCGCTGCGCCGGGCCCAAGCCCTCGGAATTGCCCGGCATGAAGGCCGCCATCATAGCGCGTCTCGACGGTATCGTCGCCGAAATGAGCCATTGGCGGCCCGATTCGCTGATTTCGCGTTTCAACCGATCCGGCGCCGGGACATGGTTCGATCTACCCGCGGACTTCGCCGCGGTGATCGCTTCCGGCCTCGATGTCGCGCGCCGGAGCGGAGGCGCCTTCGATCCCACGCTCGGCCGGCTCGTGGACCTTGCGGGCTTCGGACCCGATCCCGCGCAGCGCTGCAGCGATCCGAACCTCGTCGTCGCGGCGCGATCGACCGCGGGTTGGCAGCGGCTGCGGTTCGAGGCGGCGCGGCTGTTACAGCCCGGCGGCTTGTCGCTTGATCTCTCGGGAATCGCCAAGGGCTACGCGGTCGACGCCGTGCTGGAGCTGCTCGCGGGCCGGGGCGTGCGCCATATGCTGGTCGAAATCGGCGGCGAACTGGCAGGCCGGGGGGTGCGGCCCGACGGCGATCCCTGGTGGGTCGATCTCGAAAACCCTCCCGCCGCCGCCCTGCCCCACTTTCGGATCGCGCTGCACGGCCTGGCGGTCGCGACCTCGGGAGATTATCGGCGCGGCGCGCACAGTATCGATCCGCGCACCGGCCGCTCGGTTCGAAACGGGGTGAGTTCGGTCAGCGTCCTCGATCGCAGCGCGATGCTCGCCGATGCCTGGGCGACGGCGCTGACGGTGCTCGGCGTCGAGCAAGGTCTCGCGGTAGCGGCGCGCGAGGGGCTCGCCGCGCGTTTCGTGGGCGAGAGCGAGCGGCTGAGCCCGGTCCTTGTCAAAATGCTGGAAGATTAGCCGCGGCCCCCTTGCCCGCCAGGCGCTTCGCGGTCATAGGGGCGGCACATTTCAACGATGAGGCCGCGATGAAAACCCGCGTCTATGTGACCCTGAAGGGCGGCGTGCTCGATCCGCAGGGCAAGGCGATCCACCATGCGCTTGGCTCGCTGGGCTTTTCGGGCGTCAACGACGTCCGCGCCGGCAAGCTGATCGAGCTGGATCATAGCGACGACGTCAGCGACGCGGATATCGAGGCGATGTGCAAGAAGCTGCTCGCCAACACCGTGATCGAGAATTTCCGGATCGAGCGAAGCTAGCAGCGAGGAGACTTGGGCATGAAGAGCGCGGTCATCGTCTTCCCCGGATCCAATTGCGATCGAGACCTGGCCGTCGCGATCCGCGATGTCACGGGGCGCGCGCCCGAGATGCTATGGCACGGCGAAAGCGAGCTGCCCGATGGGATCGGCCTGATCGCGGTTCCTGGCGGCTTTTCCTATGGTGACTATCTGCGCTCGGGCGCGATGGCGGCGCGATCGCCGATCATGCGCGCGATCGTCGAAGCGGCTGGCCGCGGGGTTCCGGTGCTCGGCATCTGCAACGGCTTTCAGATCCTCACCGAGGCCGGTTTGCTGCCCGGCGCGCTGATGCGCAACGAGGGTCTGAACTTCGTCTGCCGCGACGTCGCCCTGACCGTCGAAAACAGCCAGTCCGCCTTCACCGCGCGTTACGAGCGCGGGGAGCGGATCCGGCTGCCGGTCGCGCATCATGACGGCAATTTCACCGCCGACCCTGAAACGCTCAACCGGATCGAGGGCGAGGGGCGCGTCGCTTTCCGCTATGCCGAGGCGGTCAACGGCTCAGCGCGGGGGATTGCGGGGATCCTCAATGAGGCGGGCAACGTGCTCGGCATGATGCCGCATCCCGAAAGGGTCGTCGAACCTGCGCACGGCAACATCGACGGCCGGCGCCTGTTTGAAGGACTGCTGGAGACCGTGGCGTGAAACGGCTTCTGTCCGATCGCGACGTCCGGGCCGGTGGCGACCGATGACGGCTGTCGGGCAACCGCTCCACGGCGCCGGCTGCCTCTGTGGCGCGGTCCGCTTTGCGATCGAGGCCGAACCGATCGCAGCGCGCACGTGTTGGTGCCGGCTATGCCAATATCTGGGCGGCGGCACCGCCACCGCGAATATCTGTTTCCCGTCGGACAAGGTGCGTTGGACCGGCGAGATCCGCTATCATGAGAGCGTCGCCGACAGCGGCAATCGGGTCCGCCGGGGCTTTTGCCCGACGTGCGGCACGCCGCTGACCAGCGAGGCGCTCACCCGCCCGCATCTCATCTTCCTGCGGATCGGCACGCTCGACGATCCGAACCTGATGGGTCCGCAGATGACGATCTGGACATCGCAGGCGCCCGGCTGGGCCTGCATCTCGACCGACATCCCGCGGATCGAGGCGCAGCCCCCGCCCGTGGCGTGACCGATATCAGACCCCGGTCTTGAACGGCGTGAAATCGGTGTGCCCGTCGAAGATATCGACCCCTTCGCGGCGCTTGAGCGTATTGACGATCAAATAGGTCGCCGGGGTCAGGATCACCTCCCAGCTTACCTTGAGCACCCATTGGGTGACGAGCACCTTGAGCACCAGCGCGGTCGTCCATCCTTCGGCGCCGAGAAAGGCCAGCGGGTAGAAGATCAGGCTGTCGACCCCCTGCCCCGCGATGGTCGACCCGATCGTCCGCGTCCAGAGATGCTTGCCGGCTGTCAGGATCTTCATCTTGGCGAGCACAAAGCTGTTGACGAACTCGCCCGCCCAGAATGCGGTGATCGACGCAAAGACGATGCGCGGCACCTGTCCGAACACCTGCTCATAGGCCGCCTGCCCCGTCCAATCCGCCGCCGGCGGCAGGGCGACGACCACCCAGCTCATGAACGCCATGAACAGCATCGCCGCCGTCCCCGCCCAGATACAGCGCCGCGCGCGCGCATAGCCATAGACTTCGGTCAGGATGTCGCCGAGCACATAGCCAAGCGGGAAGAACAGGATGCCCGCCCCGAACGGCCAATAGCCGATGCCCGGCAATTCCACCGTCGCGACCTTGCCCGCCCCCAGCACGTTGGACAGCAGCAGGATCGTGACGAAAGCCGCCATCACATAGTCGAAATGGCGCAGCGGCCGGCCATGCAGCGCCTCGGCGTCGAGGGCGACCGGAGCGGAAGAAGGAGCATGGGGGACTTCGTTCATGGCGGCAGACTAACCTCGTTCCCTCACAACGCAATCCGCGCTATCTGCGCCCTTCATGCGCGCCCGTAGCTCAGATGGATAGAGCACGAGCCTTCTAAGCTTGGGGTCACAGGTTCGAATCCTGTCGGGCGCGCCAGTCTCATAATCGCGGTAGCGGCGGAAAGCGGCAGCCGGATGCGGGATTAGCGTAGCATTCTTGGCCAGATCCGGCGCCGCTGAGGCCCTCAACGGCGGTTTGTACCACATTCTTGCTATTCACCGCGGGGCTTCCGAACGGCAGCTCCCGTAGGAGTTGCCTTTCACTGCCAGCAAATAGGAGAAAGCCACACCCGCTCGCTCAAACGGGCGCACTTTCCCTGAGTGAGGGTGCCGCTGGAGGCCGAGGCGTCATACCCTCTGTCTCTTGGCTTTTGATCCAGAATCAAATGCCGCAACAACGGCGCCGATATGTTATGATCGCACATCACCCGCATAGTGCCGCAGGCATATCGTGACTGAGAGACCATCGTGCTCCCGCCTGCTGTCGGGAACCGCATGGATGTTTCTTATATTTGCCTGCATTGATCGTAACGATCGGCGACCGACATGACGGTTCGCTCCACGAGAAGCTCGGTCATGTTCGCCGCGCCTTTCCGCCTGCCGGCTTCGACGACCCTCTGCCAGCCGGCAGCTACGCGATCGACACGGAGGAAGAGACCCATCGAGGGAAATGTCCGCACAGTCCTCTCACCGCATTGCGACCACTCTGGTCGTGGTAACGACCGGTCGGGCCGAACATCGCGCGATCGATCCGAAAGATCTAGAAACCGCTTGCGGCGAGACCGTGAAGCAGCGAGTCTTCCGCCAGACGCGCCACCGCCGGAAGCCCTCGATCCTTCGATGCCGCCGCCGGTCAGTCGGCGCTGGGTTCCCTTATGGATCCGCGTCCCCTGGTCGGGCAGAGGCGGGTAGCTCCAGCTATGCTTAACAGTTCCGCATTGTGCAGACAGCAGGAGGCGTATCACCGCCGGATCGCGGCGGAGACCGACCTCCAGCATGTTAGCGGGGTCGCGCTGGCCGCCGCCCGCGCATGGGAAGTACAGGCGCTGGAAGCCGAGAGCCGCGAAGCCGGATCGAAGGGCGCCCTCAGTGATGAGGACGCAAAAATCGCACTGGAATTTTTGTTGGAGGACCAGGCCGATGCGGAGGAAGCCGACGACAGGCTGGAAGATGCCAATATGAGGCGACAATCCGCCGTGTCACCACATATCAAGGATAAGGAAGCCCCGCGTGATACTGCATAGTCTTCTGGGTCAGCATCAGGTCGATACTGCCAGTCAGCGCTGGGAAAACGGTCTGTTCGTCAGCGTCTGTCTGATTTGCCGCCAGGCCATGGTCAAGCCGGTCAACGGTCAATGGCAGCTTGCCGGCAGGACAACGGGACGGTGAGCGCGAGCGGCTCTTATTCCTCCGAAATCGACGACAAGGTGACGTTCGGCGCCCGGCTGCTGACCCAGCATGATCGTTCGGATTTGATCGGCGATCTGTCCAAGGCTGCCAAGGCGGATCGTAAGTTTCCCTGCGCGGGTGATCCTAACGCGGTTTGCAGCCATTCGAGCGGCAACCCCGGTGACCTTACAGGCTCGATCACGCATGCGATATTCGCGTCAAGCAAGGCGGGGACGCAGTGAGCGGCCGGCCCGCAGACGGAACTCGTCATGCGGAGCCCGGGCATGATCGCGTCGCCATCATCGGCGCAGGTCATGTCGGCGCGACGACCGCCTATGCCTTGATGCTGCGTGCGCTGTTTCGGGAAATCGTGCTGATCGATAGCAATAGGAAGCGCGCCCACGCCGAGGCACAGGACATCGCGGACGCCAACGCGCTGGCCCGACCGGCGCGCATCTGGGCCGGCGATTATGCCGACGCAGCAGCCGCAAGTATCGCCGTCATCACGGCTGGCGCGGCTACCCATGGCTCTGAGACACGCCTTTCGGTCGCGGCTCGCAGCGCCCTCATCGTCGGCGAGTGCGTCACCGAGCTCTCCGCCGCTGGCTTCAACGGTATCATACTCGTCGCGTCCAATCCGGTCGACCTTATGGCCATGATCGCGTTCGATTGTGCCGGGCTCCCCGCAGGCCGGATCATCGGCACGGGCACGCTGCTCGATTCCAGCCGCTTGCGTACATTGCTGGCAAGAGAACTGGATGTTGCACCTGGCAGCGTCGATGCGCTTGTGCTCGGAGAGCATGGTGACAGCGAGGTCGCGTTGATGTCGACCATCCGCGTCGGCGGATTGCCGCTGGCCGACTTCTCCGACGCTGGCGGCGAACTGGACCAGCGGGAGTTGGCGCAGATTGTGCGCGATGCCGGCTACGCGATCGTTTCCGGCAAGGGCTACACCTCCTACGGGGTCGCCACCGCGATCGTGCGCATTTGCGAGGCGATCGTGCGCGAGGAGCGGGTCATTCTGCCGGTATCGGCAAGGGTCGAGGGCGTCCTTAGGTTGTCAGGGGTCCATATGAGCATGCCATGCATTCTTGGGGCGGCAGGCGTGGAGCGTATGCTGATCCCGTCCATGAGCGCCGAGGAAGCTGCCGCGCTTGAGGCTTCTGGCGCCACCCTGCGCGCGGCCTACGATAACTTGCGTCGGGACTAACCAAATGAATAACTCAGATAACGCTGTGTTCTAATGCGGGATGTCCAGGTCAACACCGACCCAGTCGATCACTCAAACGCTTCCATCACGGCACTTTCATCGCCTATGGAGTCTTTTCCACACCGCCATGAAAAATGAACTCTCCGCCGCTGTGACCGCCAATGGCAACCTTCGCACTATCGATTGGGTACCAGATGGCGATATAAAGCTATGTCCCTGCAATTATGACGAGGAATATTTCGGCAAACTGCCCGGTGCTGTTGCCTGAAGTTCTGAGCACGGCCCGCTCCTGCGGCTGGGTTATGCGACCGATTGGGATATAATTTCGTGCACTCACCGCTGCTGCAGAAAGATTGTCGCCCTTAGTAAAACGACCTTGCACACCCCCAGACGGTGCCTCCACGCGCGCTCCCATGATGTGCTGGATTGCGCGGATGACTCACCCGTTTGCCAATCCATGATCGTTCGGATCCATCCCCGTGATCGCAGGCGAGGGCTAGAAGTCGGTGCGGGTCACAGAAACCTTTGTTCCTGGATGATTGCCCGCGGTTTCGAGGCTGGCATCGAGCTGATGAGCCAGCGCCTCGACGATGCTGGTGCCAAGACCTGGCTTGGCGGCTGCCAGCGACTCCGGTGTGCCGACGCCGTTGTCGCTGACTGACAATGTCCAATTTGCTTCATGGGCGTGGTAATCGACCAGGATCTTGCCGCTGCGTCTGCCCGGGAAAGCATGCTTGAGGGCGTTGATTACCAGTTCCGTAACGATCAGGCCGAGGCTGACGGAAATATCCGCGTTCACGCTGATGCCATCGGCCGTCACCGCGATCGACAGTTGGTCATGATCGTGGATCATAGACGCGCCGAGGCTTTCGCAGAGCTGGGTGAAATAGCTAGCAGTTCCACATCACCCAGTCTGGAAGCTGCCAGCTGCTGCTGGAGGGTCGCGATCGACATGACCCGGTTGTGGGCGTCGTGGAGATGGCCTCGTGCCTCCTCGGATTGCACCCGCCGCGCGCTCTGCATGCACACTGGCGATGATCTGGAGGCTGTTGGCGACGCGATGCTGAAGCTCCTGGAGCAGAATTGCCTTCTCGCGCAGCAAGTCGTCCTTGAGCTTCTCGCTGATGCGCGCTTCGGTCACGTCGGAGATGGTCAGGAGCAAGCGAACCTGATCGGTGTCGCCATAGCCGAGCTTCTGGGCATTGAGCACCAGCCGCCGTGGAGCGGCACCGCCCTTGAGGTCCATTTCATAGGCCTCGATCTTCGCGTGACTGGAGAGCGTTGCGCTGAGCAGCGAGCGAAGCTGCGGCACGTCCCACTCACCGGCGCCTCATTTGAACATAGGCCGTCCGGCCACGTTTAGCGGCTCAAGAGCGAAGGCGGCGTAGAAGGATGTGCTGCCGGCAATTACGGCGAGATCCCCGTCGAGCAGAAGCGCAGGCGCGGTGGACGAGGCAAGGATCACCAGCGCCAGATTGCGCGCGACGTCGGGATGGATGTCTGGTTTCACGATGATACCCTTTTCCGGGGAAACCGGAAGGCTCGCGGGGTGAACGCCGGGTCCGGGCAAACGCGAATTGATCGCTCTCAACGTGAGCGCAGGGTTCGCAGACACATCCTGGCACGGTTCACGCGTCAAGCCGGCTTCTATTCAACCGGGCAGCTACTTCCCATATTTTCCTGTCCCTGTAGAGGCAGCCGATCATTCGGTGGCGGCGGGTGAAAGTCGGAAATAGTCCGTCACGCGCCGGCCATAGGCATCGTCGAAGACAGGAGCCGAGTCCGGCCGGAAGCTGGGCGCGCCCTCCAGCAGTCGCTTGTCGATGGCGGCTGCATATCCACCCTGCGTCTCGTCATAGCGGAACGCCGACCAGGGGATGGGATGATAGCTCTGTCCCAGTCCGAGGAAACCGCCTGTGGACAGGATGACATAGGCGATCTGGCCGGTCCGCTCGTCGAGGATGAGCTTGTCGACAGTACCGAGTTTATCACCATCGCGGCCATGGACGCTCTTGCCGCGTACATCGTCGGCGGAAATCAAAACGCGGGCTCCAAAAGGACCGGCGACGGGTATATCTGCATTGGTGGCCATGGCCATTCTCCGTTCAATGAATCTCCGGGGCGGCAGGCAATTGCCCACCGCTCCGAAGATGTGGCTTGGGTCAGGCCAGACTGTGCTTCAGTGCTCTGGCCTGATCATGGCCGGCCTTCACCAGGGTGAAGGCATCACGAACAACGGACCTCGTTGCCGGCCCAAGGTCGGTATCCTTCAGGGCGATCTCGAACTTCGCCTTGATGTGGTCCTCGCCCCGCTCGACCTCTTCGATGATCGCCTTGTCGTTATTGCCGGTGAACGCCTGTTTCAGGTCCATGAAGCTGCGACGCGCGGCGCCAAGGAAGCTGGCGGTGTCCTCGGGCTTGCCCCCAAGCCCGCGCACTTCGGCCTGCATTGAGGAGACGACCTGTCCGCCATCACGCGCGAAATCGGCGAACATCCCCGCAAAACGGGTGCTCTTCGCGTCGTCGGCAGCATCCTCGAACCCCTTCATGCTGTCGAGGGTCGTGGTGATCAGTCCATTGAGGACGGAGATATCATGCTTGTCGTTCATGTCAGGATCCTTGATTTTGAAGACGGCTGGGCGGCCAGGCTTTTTCCTTGGCCGCCCGGACCACTCAGTTCGCAGAGAGCGCCGAAGGCAGGAGCGCGCCGCCCTGCTGAAGCTGCTGCTCGATAATTGGCACGCCATTGCCCGCGACCTGCTTCAGCGACTGGTCGGCGCCATCCTCGGCATAGCCCTTATAGGTCGCCCAATTGCCCTGCTGCACCTGCGCCGACTGGGTGAGATAGAGATTGTCAAATGACCCCCGCGGCGTGCTGCGAAGCATCTTGAGCATCGAGGCACGCTCGGCTGAGAGGTGCGTGCTCGGCCGGGCGAACTTACGCTGGTTGTTGCTCAGCGACGCCATCAGCGTCTGCTGGGCGGTCTGAGATTCCGAGATGATGCGCCGGGCATAATCCTTCACGTCGCTACGCTGCGAACGCATCAGGCTGAGGCGGCTTGCCGCGATTTGGAACCCATTGGCATCGGATGCGGCGACGGAGAAGGCAGGACCGTCGAGGCCATGGATGGGAGCGGCGCCCACATTCATGCTCGAATAGCTGCCCGTGGTGGCCGGTGTCGTGGACTGGGCTGCCCCGACAGTCGCGGCGCCGAGTGCTGCCGTCCCGACGAGGACGGCGAAAACGTTACGCTTCATGGTGTTATTCCTTACAGGTGCGGCATCTACAGGCTTTTGCCTGTGTGACGTCGGCGTCTGTTGTTGGGCTGGAAACGCACCATCCAGAATGGAAAGGCATCGCTCGGAGCATCCAGACAACGATCCGCACGTGACAAGGTTACAGCTCGGCGGAATTTATTAAACTTTTCACTCTAACATTACCCGAAGTCATCGCCCGGATTACCGGTCGCATGTCCATCGTATCATGAGTGGCGACGCATTTCTGCCAACGGCAGCAGCCGGTGCCAGGCGGCGGTTCTATAGTAGTGCAAACGGCGACACATATTCGTTATGTTTGTCCGGTGCGGGGCGCCAACATATATTTCATTGGTTTAGACGGGGTTTCCACCCGGTCAAAAGTTGCATCTGCCTGATAAAATAATCGCTACGTAATCCGCCGGGCCGTTTTCGGGCTGGTCCGACCATCTCCCCACCATTTCCGATGATTCCCGGATTGTCGGCCCACAGATCCGCTCCATAATGGCGCGAACTTTGGAGGGGTCTCCCGTGAAATGGATGAAGGCGTTGCTTATCGCGCTCGTGGTGACCTTGACGGGGACCGTTCCCGCCTCGGGCGCTACCAGCACTCCCGGCCCAATCTATCTCGAATGTGAACTTGGCAACGGCAACGCAATCTATGGGTTTAAGACGATTCCGCCCACCATTGTTGACGCGATCCGCCCTTCGTTTCCGTTCTCCACCATCAGGGTGTCAGAGGAGGAGATAGCGTTTAGCTCCACGAACACATTTTACATTCGCGAAATGCTAGATCGTTGGCAACTCGGCGGTAAGGCTGACAGCGTGTCAGGATTATCCGTTGATATAAATAGGCTTACTGGAGCGGCGCAAGTAACCTTTGTAGGCAAGTGGGGGCCAGCTGATATTGCCGCATGCAATCAGCAGCGGGAGGGACCGTGGTGCGAGTTTGCACCCATAGTAGAATCCGAGCTGTCCCGACATCTGCTGATAGGACCGGTACTGCTCAGGCGTCAGCTTCACGCCGCCGACCGTGGCGTTCGGCTTGCTGATATGCGCTCCCGCCGCCAGTAAGGATGCGTTGATGGGATCGTTCTTCACATTGCTCACCGAGACCGGCGCGATGGTGCTCAGCCCGTAGGGGAACTGCCCGCGTGGCGCAGGCTGGCCCCAAAGATCCAATCGGGCGGGTGCCGTTTGAGACAGCACGGGAATGCGCGCCTTCATCGCATCGCCCAGCGTGTCGGTCTCGCGATAATAGGGTCGGACGCACGCGCGATCTGGGCGAGCAATGTCGGGACAGCGATCGTGGCGGCCTGGTTGCGCAGATGAACGCCGGCATTGCGCATTGGATCGTCGAGCAGATTTACCAAATCGGACACCCCCGACAGCCACGTCTTGTTGCCGAGGTTGCGGATGATGGCCGCCGTTATGATGCCGGCCTTTTCCTCGCGCTGGGCATCGGTCATCGCATCGCCCTTACACTCAAAAAACACAGGTACACCGATGCTCATAGGATATGCCCGCGTCAGTTCGATCGGCCAATCGCTCGACCTCCAGATTGAAGCGCTGACCGCTGCCAGTTGCGAAAAGATCTATGCCGAGAAGCGCAGCGGACGAACGGCCAAGGATCGCCCCGAACTGGCGCGCGCATTGGATCAGCTACGGCCCGGCGATCAGCTCATCGTCACGCGGCTCGATCGCCTGGCTCGTTCGGTGGGAGATCTTCACGCGATCGTCGAGCAGATCAGCGCTGCGGGTGCCGGGTTCCGCTGTCTGCAGCAAGGCGGCGTCGATACCACCAGCAGCACCGGCAAACTCATGCTCGCGATCCTGGGGGCAGTCGCGGAGTTCGAGAACGACATACGCCGGGAGCGACAGAGGGATGGAATCGAGAAGGCGAAAGAGAGGGGTATTTATCGCGGGCGGCCGGCAGCAATTTCTATCCATGCGATTGAAGCTTTGAACATCGAGGGACTCGGCCCTACCGCAATCGCTTCTCGCCTCGGCATATCGAGAGCAAGCGTTTACAGGCTGCGAAGCGCCTCCAGCGCACGATCAAGGCCGTCCAAGAGCAGCCTCAGTTCAAAAGGCCGCGAGCCTTCATATCAGCAAACATAGCATCGAGGATTTTCTTGGATCGCGCGGCCGCATTCTCGCTTTCCTTCCAGATAACGAGATGAGATCCATGGTAAATATAGGTCCATCGCGTTCTGTTATCAGCAACATCGATCAGCAAACAGCGAATATCGTAGAATCTCCAAGCTCCACTCACCGTGAAATTTGATGGAAATATTATGAGGCGGAAGTTAGCTCCCTCGTCATGCTCGTCCGCTTCATTCTCTCTTATTGTCTGCTCCACCGGTATCAGGGTTGAACCGCTCCCAGTGTTCTCAGTGGAATAGAACTGCCCTGTAGAGCTGTTTCTGAAACTCAGGGACTTGACTCGGACTTGAGCAACGGAAAAGCGCGCCTTGAGATCATCATCCAGTTGCTGCAGTACTTTCGGAGAAAACTCTTCCTGCCTAACATCCAGAAAGGAATAGATATACACGAAAGAACCCGCGACTTGAGGCGGCACGATTGCTGCGACCGCAGGGGCACTGAGGGGCGGCGGGGCTGGTGGCGGAGGCACCGAAAGCGGTACGGTGATCGTAGGCAGCTGTGCGGACAGCGCCGTTGCAGCGGTCAAGAGTGCCAGCCCAAAAAGCTTTATCCAATTGCTCATAAACCTCCAGCGCCCCCCATCTCCGGGAGAGCCTAAATGTAGTCCTGCGCGGTAAAGGCGGATGACGAGATATTCAAAATTTGCACGGCCGAATCCGCCGTCGCACCGCCATTGCTTGAGTAGAACAGATAGGTATCGCTGCCGACCTGAACCACCGCCACTTCGGCGGTTCCGGCGTGTCCGTCAAACAACTGTTGCGCCGCAGTGCTGGCAGCGCTCAAACTCGCTTGGCTGGCACCTTCCAACACGGCCGCTGGCGAATATCCGACAGAAATGTGATCGGTGCCATCAGCGAAGTCGGTGATGCGGTCAGGCCCGCCGGCTATCGTCGAGCCCTGGCCGAGAAAGGAGAAGATGTCGGCGTCGGCACCGCCAGTCAGCGTGTCGGTGCCGAGATCACCAGACAGAACGTCATTGCCGACCCCGCCGTTGATGCTGTCGTTCCCCTGGCCGCCACGAAGCGAGTCATTCCCCTGCTGACCATCGATCGAGTCGTTCCCGAGGTTTCCGTTCACGGTGTCGTTATCATTCCCGCCCCGGATGCTGTCGTCGTCCTTACCGCCCTGGATGCGGTCAGAGCCGCCGCCGCCATCGAGAGAATCGTTCCCGGCGTTGCCCTGGATATAGTCCGAACCTCCGCCGCCATAGATCTCATCGGCGCCATCGGCTCCGCCGCTGGCAGACTGTCCAAACAGGTGGTCATTACCACCACCACCTTCGAGTGTGTCGGAGCCGCCGCCACCAAACAGATTGTCATGGCCATCAAAGCCCAGCAAATAATCGTCGAATGACGCACCGGAGATATTGTCATTGCCAGCAAGGATCGTATCCAGCGCCTCATAGTTGGCACCTCTGAGAACCCAGTCGACAAACTGAGCGACGGGCGTGCTCATTCCCGTGATCTCGACGACCGTCTGACCGCCTTCGGTCTCCTTGATGCCCGTGATGGTACCACCCGCCGGATCGCCGAAACTGTCGTAGGTGAACCCCAAGCCGGTGAAGGTTTCCAACTCGCCGCCGCCGAGATCGAGCACGAGGCGCGTGGATGATCGAGAGGTGATGTCACCATCCAGCAACGTGGTCAGGTCCAGCTGCGTGAAGTCAACGACAGCGTTCGGGCCCGTTACGAAATTGACCATAGAATCCCCCTCAAAATCGCCGGGCAGTAAATCGGGCATGGTTTTCTAACGCAATCGTTTTGCTCGACTTTCATCCGTAATGGATGGATCAATTTAGGACGCGCTGGGGAATTGGTTTGCTTGAGAACAGCCCTGCCACGCGAGAAAATCGACCTCCGATTGAGCCAGCGGGGGCAGTCCGTCCTGAATCCGCTCATCGTTGCGGCGGCTCAAAGCCTCTTCGAACGTCTGCCCATGAGGACGGAACACGTAGTAACGCCGGGCTCTGGACCGCTCTGCTTCCAGCGCGTCGAGGCGCCCACCAAAATCATTCCGCATATCGATTGCTCCTCTTGCTGGACGGCTACTGATGATCGGGCTGCAAACTGCGCATCGGCGCACGCGCGCCGGCCAGATCATCGCGGAATATCTTCTCGCCTTCGCCGGGGCGCCCGATACGCTTGATGAGCACGTCGCCCGTGTATCGGGGACCATCAGGGCCAGGCTCCACCCCTATGATGTGGATTTCGTTCACCGGGATATGGCCGTCCGCCATCCCGGTGTGTGCTTCCAACGAGGCAACGCGTCTTTCAATCGGGCTCATACGAGCATGTCGCGCGCAGCTGGACAGAAGAACCTGAACGATTCAAAATCGACCCGTATCACCACTCCACGGGACTAAACACCTAGGCAAAGTTGGATGAGGAGAAGCCGGTTGGCGGCCCGAGCTCTCGCGGGGCGAGCGCAACCCCTCGCCCAGCGACGACCAGGCAACAAGCTGCCAAGTCTGCGCAACCCTTTCCGGAGGGGGAACGATATGCCTTAATCCTTCGGAGCCATGCCGCCAAAGGTTACGACGCTTTGGGTGTCATCGGGACCGAGCGCGGCGACGCCGATGAAATTGTCATCGACGATGAGGTCGAGCGTGGTCTGGGTCGCGCCGATCACATCACGACTACCAGCCCAGTCCTGCGCGTCGGCGCGCCGCCAGTAGACGCGATAGGCCGTGGCGCCGGGAACAGCATCCCAACTCACCCTAGTCGTGGTGGAAAACGCGCCGTCGAGGCTGACGCTCGCAGGCGCGGCGGGCGCGGTGGCGAGATCGAACAGCATGACGACATTGAGCGCGGTCACGCGCGCCAGATAGAGGAAATCCATCCCATCGACCGTGTCGCCATAGAAGCGGCCATTCTCGGTGCGCAGATCCTGATGCTGACGGTCATAATTCTCGACGCCGACCGAGAGGCGCACGGCGGGGAAGCCGGCTTCCAGCATCGGCATATGGTCGCCGCCGCGTCCGAAGCGGTCTGGGCGACGCACGGCGAGCACGTCGAGGCCGATATCCTTGTGCGCCTTCGCGGTGGTGGCGACATATTTCGCCAGGGCGCGCGAGGGGCCGTCGTCTTCGCCGCCGTTCGCGCGGCGGGTGAGGGCGGCCTTGGCCTCTTCCGAGATGCGCGCCCCTTCGGAGAAGACGCGGACACGATCGGCCATGACGCTGCCGTCCTGGCCGATGGTGCTGCCGACAATGTCGTTGTTGAGCATCGCGCGCACCTTCCAGCCACGCTTGGTGGCGGTGGCGGCGAGCAGCTTGCCGCCCCACAGGCCCTGCTCCTCGCCCGACAGCAGCGCGTAGACGATGGTGGCGCCGAATTTCTCCTTTGAGAGGATGCGTGCGGTCTCGATCACCAAGGCGCTGCCCGAGCCGTTGTCGTTGGCACCGGGCGCGTCGCCGGTGCTGTTCATGACATCGGAAATACGGCTATCGATATGGCCGGCGACGATCACGACATCGGCAGGGGCGCTGCGGCCTTCCTGGATGGCCAATACGTCCACGACTTCGACGCCGTCGGGCGCGCGCGGTCCAGCGAAGCGATCAGCGACGCTTTCGACTGCGAGGCAGCCGCCGCACCCCTTGCCGATCCGCGTGAACTCCTGGCTCGCCCAAGTTCGGGCGGCGCCGATGCCGCGCTTCTTGTCGGTGGTCGATGAAAGCGTGTGGCGGGTGCCGAAGCTGACGAGCTTCTCGACCGTCGCCTTGAGGCGCGCGGGATCGGGGGATGCGGTCCGCGCCGTAACGGGAAAGGAAAGGGCGAGCGCGGCCAGCGCAGCCAAGGGGTGGTAAAGCGCCATGCCCTTTGACTAGCAAGTTCTGCGGGCGTGCGAAACCGGAGGCGCGGGGCTAAGGCGCGTTTGTCCAGTCCTGCATGGGTGGCAGACTGTACCTATGACATGGGTAACAACCTCGGGCCTCGTGACGCTAGGAGCGTAGGTTTCTGCGTGCCGACGTCGGCCAATCAGGCGTCGTCGTCGCTGTGTGGCCGTCGGATGGCTCTCACCTTTCCACTAGGTCCACCACCGCAGTAGAAGCGGTCACGGCCGTCTGATTCGAGGCCGGATACGCCGGCTCCCGGAGGCATTTCGAGGCGTTCCAGCACCTCGCCGGTTTCGGCATCGATACGCCTGACATCGCTTGTCTCGTCCTGCCAGGTCGCGTGCCAGAGCTCGCCATCGACCCAGGTGACGCCGGTAACAAAGCGGTCGGAGTCGAGCGTGCGGAGTATGATTCCGGTATCGGGATCGACCTGATGAATCTTCCGGCCGCGATGCTTGCCAACCCACAACGTCCCTTCGGACCAGGCGAGCCCTGAAGCCCCGCCTTCGCCGGGTGTCGCAATCTCGCCGACTACCTGGCCAGTCTTGGGATCGATCTTGCGGATCACGGCTTCAGCGATCTGAAACAGGTGCGTTCCATCGAAGGCTGTTCCCGCGTCAGCGGCGATGTCGAGCCAGCCGACGATTTCCCCGCTCTCGGGGTCGAGCGCGTTCAGCCGGTCGCCGGAGGCGAACCATATTCGTTGCCCGTCGAAACTGACCCCCGCGACGTCGGTGACCTCCGGAAAGGGACCATATTCGCGGAGAATTTCGGCTTGGGTCTGTTTCATGGGCACGACTTTACCGTATCGCCAGTGGCGCAGGGAGTAACAAGCTTGTCGGGAAACCCGGCACCTGCCGCGTCAACCATCGGCATGCGCGGCCACGGCCGAACGACTCGATCTTGCCCTTGTCGGCCAAGGCTTGGAGCGCGCGCTGGGCGGTGCGTGCGCTGACGTCGAGCGCGAGCGCCAGCGCCGAGCTCGACCAGGCTTCACCGTCGGCGAGCAGAGCGAGAACCTCGGCATGATCTCCTTCATGCGGGGGCGCGAGCACTGCGACCGTTCGCCCACCATGCGGTTCCAGGACGAAACCGCGGGTGGTTGCTCTTACGTCGGCAAGTGGCCCCAGCACCTTGCGCAGGCGACCGATCTCGACCCGCAAGCGTGCGCGATGGGACTCGTCGGCCTGCCGCGCACCAAAGGCGCGCGCGAGCAGCATTTCCCGCAATACGTCCGCAGGCCACGCCTCAGCCAGCGCGCGAACCAGCGCGAACAGAACCGGGCGGCCGGCGAGCGGAACGACTGTCGTTCCGGCACGCACGAGGTTGCGGCAGGCATCGATCACGAGCGAATCCGAGCCGATCAGCGCCTCGATATCATCGAGCCCGAGCATCCGCTCGCCATCGCGAGCGATCAAGCGCGCGGCGGGCGCAGCAAGCGTGCGCGAGACTCGCTCGACCTCGGCGGTCAGGGCCGGGATCGCAGCTTCGGACGCTGCGCGTTGGGCCCGCTCAAGCATCGCGCGGGCCGCGCCTGCGCGGATGCGGCGCATCGCGATGCCCGCGGCGACCAGCCAGTAGCTGGCCTGGGACGCTGGCGGAAGCACCCTGAGGTCGAGTTCCTCCAGCACGCGCTCGGCTTCGTCGAGACGCCCGATCAGGAGCAGCCGCCGCGCTACGAGCGTGCCGGCATGTGCGGCGTTCGCGTGGTCACCGCGGGCCGCGAGCGTCGCCCGCGCCACGCTCAGCGGCTGCGTCGACCCGCCAAGGTCCCGCGAGACGAGGGCGATCTCGGCCTCTGCGACCGCGCAGCGTGCGCGCGCTGCCGCCTCCTTGCCACCAAAGGCGCGCCCGGCCTTCCGCAGCAATTCTCTCGCCCGCGCTAGGTCTCCAAGCTGGGCCATCGCGATGCCCCGCAGCGCCAGCGCTGGAGGATCGTCGCGCAACGCGACCCGCTTCAGCGCCGCGAGCGGATCGCCAGCCGCGAGCGCACGGGCCGCGGCCGTGATCAGCGAGTCCATCGAAATCCCGCCACAGTTGTCACTCTCACCCCTTCCCTCTTCAGCCTAGATCGAACTGACCGATCCGGAGCAAGCGAATGATTAACTCGGTAGCGAGATGGTGGAACGCAAGAGTGTTCAGCAGGCGCGGCGCGACCGGACGGCTCGCCCTCGCGGCTTCCCCGACATTTGCGGCAATGGCGTGGATTACGGCAAGCGATCCAAGCCCGCTGACGCTCTGTTCCGCCGGCTTGGGCATGTCGCCGATCAGCGGCATGCCCGCGATGTACCTGCTGATGAGCCTGTTTCATCTCCCCCCTTGGCTCAAGCTTTGCGGGTTCAGCACACGCTCCTGACGGCAACAAAAAGGAGACCGACAATGACGATGACCATGATAGCCCAGCATCCCGTCGTCTCGCGCGACGAGTGGCTTGAAGCCCGCAAGGCGCTTCTCGCCAGGGAGCGCGCAATGACACACGAGCTCGACGCCCTACGCGCACAGCGACGGCAGCTTCCGTGGGTTCGGCTCGAGAAGTCCTATGTGTTCGAAGGGCCCGACGGCGAGGTGTCGCTCGGCAACCTGTTCGATGGTCGCAGCCAGCTTGCGATCTATCATTTCATGCTGACGCCGGGCTCCGATCATGTCTGCAGCGGCTGTTCGCTGATCGCCGATCATGTGGACGCGGCCAGGCAGCATTTCGAACAGGCCGATCTGTCGTTCGCCGCCGTTGCGCGAGCGCCCATCGAGCGCATTGAGCGGGTCAGGCAGCGGCTGGGCTGGACTTTCCCTTGGGTCTCCGCAGAGGCCAGCGACTTCAACTATGATTTCGGTGTGTCGTTTAAATCCGAGGACCGTGCAGCCGGCCGCGCGCTCTACAACTACGGCGCCGCCGAGATCAAGAACAGTCCGGACATGTTCGGCGCGAGCGTGTTCGTCCGGGACGGCGAAGACAACATCTTCCACACCTACTCGACCTATCACCGCGGCGCCGAGCTGCTGATCGGGGCATTCAACTGGCTCGACCTCACACCCCAGGGGCGTAACGAGACCGGCGGCACGATGAGCTGGGTGCGGCTGCATGACGAATATTGAGGCGCGCGACGCGTCCCGCGAACTTTCGAGAAGAGGAGATGTACGATGAATGACTATACCGTTACTGGGTTCAGCTCGATCCCGCCCTTTGCCCAGGGCCTTGTTCGCGATTTGCGGGTGCGCTGGGCGCTAGACGAGGCGGGTCTGCCCTATACTGTCGAATTGATCGACCCTGCAGTCCGAAAGGCCGCAACCTATCGTCGGAAGCAACCATTCGGGATGGTGCCGGCGTTCGCGGCTGGCGGGCTCGAGCTGTTCGAGTCCGGAGCGATCGTCCAGCTGATCGCGGAGGGGAGCGAAGCGCTGTTGCCGGCCGATGAGGCCGACCGTGCAAGGACCATTGTCTGGATGTATGCGGCGTTAAACACTGTCGAGCCGCCGATCGACACCCTTCTCTCACTCGACTTTCAGCATCGCGAGGAAGAGTGGGCGAAGCTCCGTCGGCCGGCGGTGGTCGAGTCGGTGCGCGACCGGCTTGCCGTACTGAATGGTCAGCTCGAAGGACGGGAGTTCCTTATTGGCCGTTTCACAGCGGCTGACATCCTCATGGCGACAGTGTTGAGGCTGATCCGCCACACGGATCTGGTCGCGCTGCATCCTGCCGTCGATGCCTACCTCAAGCGCTGCGAAGCGCGACCCGCATTTCAGAGATCGCTCAAGGAGCAACTGGCAGAGTATGTCGATAGCGTGCCAGCGGCAGCCTGAGCAGAACATCCGCCGACTGCCTGCTTCTCAGTCAAGAAGCTGAAAAGCGGACGGTCGGCGCGCGTTAAAAAAGCGCAGAACGAGCAGGACAAATCCCCCTTGAAGCGCGGGAGACGCTTCCTAAATTTTCATCGCCGGACGCCAATTCCGGGTCCGGTTGGACATAGAGGGCGCCGGCTCTCCCATACCGGCGCATCTCATGCCCAGATTGCTCGCAAGGAGGATTTGGCAATGAGAACCAACTTTGATTTTGCACCGTATCGGCGTTCCACGGTCGGCTTCGATCGTCTGTTCGATCTGCTCGAGACCGGCATGCGGGGCGACGATGGTTATCCGCCCTTCGATATCGTGAAGGACGGCGACGATAGCTATCGGATCACGCTCGCTGTGGCCGGCTTCCGACCCGAGGATATCGAGGTCGTGGCGCAGGAGAATCAGCTCACCGTCACCGGCACGAGCCCCGGGGACGACGGCCAGCGGGAGTATCTCCACCGCGGCATCGCGGCACGCGCGTTCGAGCGGCGCTTCCAACTTGCCGACTTCATCGAAACGGGCGATGCGCACTTCGAAAACGGTCTCTTGAGCATTGCGCTCAAGCGGGTCGTCCCCGAGACGATGAGGCCACGCCGTATCGAGATCAAGGGCAGCGGCGCTGCCAATGATCAGATAGAGGCGCCGAAAAAGGAGACTCACGAAGCGGCCTGACCGGCCTGCCTGCCGGTGCCTCCCGCTGCCGAGGGCCGGCGAGTCCCACTTCCAGCCAAGCAAGGAGATGATAGTCATGGCTTTTCGTGATCTCATACCCTGGAGCCGGCAGGAAAACCGGCTCCCGTATCCGGTCAGTGCCGAGCGCGACCGCAACGCTGCTTCCCATCCGCTGCTTTCGCTTCATCGCGAAGTGAACCGGCTGTTCGACGATGTCTTCCGCGGCTTCGGCGCGCCGGCGATGGCCGGGTTCGATCGCAGCGTCGGCTGGCCGCATCTCGAGCTCGGAGAGGACGACAAGGAAATCCGTGTCACCGTAGAACTGCCGGGTCTCGACCAGAAGGATGTCGAGATCACCGTCGAGGACGGGGTGATGACGCTGCGCGGCGAGAAGAGATCCGAGGTCGAAGACCGGGATCGCGGTTATTCGGAACGCAGCTATGGCCGGTTCGAGCGGCGGATCGGCCTACCCAGGGGCATCGACCGCGACAGGGCGGATGCGACCTTCAAGAACGGCGTGCTGACTGTCACCTTGCCCAAGACGGAGGCGGCGAATGAGAATGTTCGCCGCATTCCCGTCAACGGCAAGGCTGCGTGACGGCAGGGCCCGGGGCTCCGACCCCGGGCCGACCGCCTTTGGAAAACGAACTACGCCTTCCTTCATTGGAGCGGCTCGTTACAGGTGAACCCGACTTGGGATGGGGTGCGGGAATGCAAATCCAGGGAATTTATGCCGCGCTGGCGAAGGCACTCTGGCCGACGCCGATCAGCCGAGCAATTTGCGGGTCGCTTCCACGATAACCCGGCCGCGGTCGAGCGGCGTCGCGCCGCTCGGCGCACGGAACGGCGCTTCAATCGCGATACGGGCGGTCGCCGGGATCAGCGGGATCAGGCTGGCGAGATCGAACTCTCCCTGGCCGGGAGGAAGCCGTTCTCGCGTCGCCTCCAGATACAAGTCGGCCGGTGCGACGAGCGGTCCGTCGTCGAGCTGCACATGGACGATGCGTTCGGGCGGGACCGCCGCGAAATCGGCCCAACTGCCGCCGGTGCGTTTCAGGTGCAGGGTATCGATGGTGAGCCCGACGTCATCGCCGGCGATCGCGGCTAACTCCAGCGCGTCGGCGACGGTCCGCGCCGTCGAGAGGGTGAATCCTTCGATCACCATCCTGGCGCCTTCGGCCCGCGATATTTCGGCGAGCCGGGACAGCGATGCCTCGAGCCGTCCGCGATCCTTATCGAAGCAAAGGGTGTTGATGGTACCGCCGAGCTCGGCGGTCAGCGCGGCCGTCCGCTGCAAAAGGTTCCAGTCGATCGCCTGATCCAGCATGAAAGGCTCGACGATGCCGACCGCCAGCCCGGAGCTGCGCAGCGCATGCATGACTTCCACCTTAGCCGCGGCGTCGTTTACGAGATCGCGATAAGGCCCGAGCGGCAACGGCGTGACGAACAGACTGACCGCCGCGCAGCCAAGCTCGGCCGCCACCTCGGTCAGCTCCAGCGCGGTGAGGTCGCTCAACGACAGATGGTCCAGACATATTGGCCGCAAATCGACCTCCTTCGTTTTCGCTCGCGTCAGAGGAAAAGCAATGACAGCTTCGCCCGATCGTGCCGAGGGGGCACGACGCCGATCGACAACCCGGAGAAGGCAGATCGACGATCGAGATACCCGCCCGACTACCCCGCATTTCTACCGGATAGGGTTCCCCAGCGCGAACGCGTAAGACGCAGCATTGTTCTGTCGGCGTAATCCTAAGTCTTTTAAGGATAAGGATTTCCAGATATATATCCGCTGCCGCGTCAGGGCGCGGCTCGCAGTGAGGGGAATATATGGCGGGTGCGGCTGGAAAACGGTGGGCGGTGTCGGCCCGCAGGCGCTCGCCGCTCTTTGCCGTTTCGATCGGCCTGCCGCTGCTCGCCGGCGCCGCGCATGCAGCCCAGACCCGGCAGCCGTTGGCCGCACGCGACCTCGCCTCGCTGTCGATCGAGGAACTGAGCGACATCAAGGTCTCCTCGGTTTCGAAACGCGATGAACCGCTGAGCGGGGCAGCCGCAGCGATCTACGTCATCACGCATGACGATATTGTCCGCTCGGGCGCGGTGAGCCTGCCCGAAATGCTGCGCCTCGCACCGAACCTTCAGGTCGCGCAGATCACCGCGAGCCGCTATGCGATCTCGGCCCGCGGGTTCAACGGATCAGCCGCCGACAAGCTGCTGGTCCTGGTCGACGGACGCAGCGTTTACACCCCCTTCTCATCGACGGTGAACTGGAATCTCCAGGAAGTGCCGGGGGAAACGATCGACCGGATCGAGGTGATCAGCGGCCCGGCTGGAACCCTGTGGGGCGCCAACGCGGTCAATGGCGTGATCAACATCATCACCCGTGCTTCGGGCGAGACGCAGGGGCTGGTGCTAAGCGGCGCCGCGGGCAATCGTGAACGGCGGGGCACGATCCAATATGGCGGCAAGCTGGCCGACAATGTTCATTATCGCGCCTATGTCACAGCTTTCGACGTCGACGACGACGATTTCACCGGCACCGGAGCGAAGGCGCGCGACAGCTGGCACAAGGTGCAGGGGGGCTTCCGCCTCGATTGGGACGCAGCGCAGGATCTGGTAACGGTCCAGGGCGATATCTACGACGGCTCCGAGCAGCAACTGACCAACGCTGACCAGTCGATATCGGGGCACAACGTGCTGGCGCGATGGACGCATCCTCTGGGCTACGGATCAAGTGTCCAGGCGCAGGCCTATTATGATCATGTCCAGTTCGCGGTGCCCGGCCGCTTCTCCAACCATCTCGATACCTATGATCTGCAAGGTCAATATAACGTCACGCTCGGCCGCCATGAGATCGTGACGGGCGGCGGCTATCGCGCCATGAAGGATGATTTTCCAACGATCATCTCCGCGACGCAGATCGTGTCGTTCGTGCCCCCGAGCCGCACGCTGACGCTGTGGAATGTCTTTGTCCAGGACAGCATCGCGCTTACCGGCAAGCTCAAGCTGATCGCGGGTCTGAAGCTCGAGCGCGAGCCCTATACCGGGCTCGAACCGATGCCGAGTATTCGTCTGGCCTGGACCATCAGCGACAGCGCGCTGCTCTGGGCGGCTGCGTCGCGCGCGATCCGCGTGCCCTCCCGGCTCGATCGCGACATCAAACAAGGGGTCGGGTCGACGGTCACCCTGCTCGGCGGAACGATGCAGCCCGTGAAGGTCGACGCTTATGAGATCGGCTATCGCGGGCAGCCGCTCGCGGATCTCTCGTTGTCGCTGTCGGCCTTCTACAATGTTTACCCCAACCTGCGGAGCGCGGAGTTCACCAACGGGCGCCTGCCGCTCATGTTCGCAAACCGGATGGAGGGCGAGACCTACGGCGTCGAATTCTGGGCGAACTATCACATGCTTGAGTGGTGGCGTCTGACGTTCGGCGCCAACTGGCTTCATAAGGATCTGCGTTTCAAGCAGGGCAGCGGTCGCTTCGGCGGTCTCCAGATCGCGGGCGACGATCCCAAATACCAGCTCTCGCTGCGCTCCGCGATGAACATCACCTCGAATGTCGCACTGGATCTCGATCTTCGCCGGATCGGCGCGCTGCCCGCGCCGGCCTCGCCGGCCTATACCGAGCTGGGGGCCCGGCTCGGCTGGTCGGTGACAGACAGACTCGAGCTGTCGCTGACCGGTGCGAACCTGCTGCACCGCCATCATGCCGAATTAGGTACGGTAAGCAGCAGGCTTCAGGTCGGCCCTGTTGGCACCAGGATCGGGCGCAGCGTGCTCGTCGGTGCGCGGCAGACCTTCTGACTTCAGCCGCCGACCCACCAGCGCAACGCTGCGGCGACCACGCCCAACGCGGCCACGCTAGCCGCCCAGATTGCGGCGAACCAGGCGAGCCTTTTCCACCAGGGGCCGGGTTCAGTGATAGCCGGTTTCATCGACCTTGCCGCGGAACACCCAATAGGCCCAGACGGTATAGGCTAGGATCACCGGCACCAGCACCGCAGCGCCGGCCAGCATGAACATCTGGCTGCGCTCGGGCGCGGCCGCGGCCCATATGCTCACGCGGCCCGGGACTGCGTCGGGCCAGATCGAGATCGCCAAGCCCATCATCGATAAGCCGAACAAGGCCAGCGTCAGCAGAAAAGGCATGCCGTCGCGCGACCCGCCGATCGAACGCCACAACCAGAAGCCGGCCCCCGCGACCAGGAGCGGAACCGGTGCCGTCAGCAGCCAGCCGGGATAATCGAACCAGCGCTGATAATAGCGACCTTCGAGGAAAGGCGTGTAGATGCTCACCGCCGCCAGCGCGACCAGCAGCGCCACGGTGAGCGGCCGCGCAACCCTGCGCGCGTCGGCTTGCAGCGCGCCCGTGGTCTTCCAGATCAGCCAGCCCGAGCCGAGCAGCGCGTAGCCGACAACAAGGCTTGCCCCGGTGAGCAGCGAGAAGGGCGTCAGCCAGTCCCACCAGCCGCCGGCATAGGCGCGCCCCTCGACGTCGATCCCTTGCAGCAACGCACCGAGCGTCACGCCCTGGGCGATCGTCGCGACAAGCGATCCGCCGCAGAAAGCCATGTCCCAGAATGCGCGGTGCGCAGGATCGCGCCAGCGGAATTCGAACGCGACACCACGGAAGACCAGGCCGAGCAGCATCGCGATGAGCGGCGCATAGAGCGCGGGCAGGACGATCGCATAGGCCAGCGGAAAGGCCGCCATCAGCCCGCCGCCGCCGAGAACCAGCCATGTCTCGTTGCCGTCCCACACCGGCGCGATGCTGTTCATCGCCCGATCGCGTTCGCCGCCGACCTTGAACAGCGGGAACAGCATGCCGATCCCCAGATCGAAGCCGTCCATCACCACATAGGCGCCGACGGCGAAAGCAATGATCCCCGCCCAGACGACGGGAAGATCGATGGCGGTCATGACCCGCCTCCTTCCATCCCCGGCGCCGGCGTGATGCCCGCGGTGCGGATCGGGCCATCGGCGGCCGGTTCCTCCCCTGTCACGTCGCGCGGGGGCTTCGCCATCAGCCGCAGGATATACCAGACGCCTGCACCGAAAACCGCGAAATAGACGATGACGAACGCCACCAGCGAGGCGCCGACCGCCGGCGCCGCCAGCGGCGAAACGGAATCGGCCGTCCTAAGCAATCCGTATATGGTGAAGGGCTGGCGCCCGACCTCGGTGGTGACCCAGCCGGCGATCACCGCGACGAATCCCATGGGCCCGAGCAGCAGCGCCAACCGGTGCAGCAGCCTCCAGTCGTAGAGGCGGCCGCGCAAGCGTGCGGCCAGGCTGAACAGGCCGAGCACCAGGATCGCAAGGCCGATGCCCACCATCAACCGGAACGACCAGAAGACTATTGCGACAGGAGGTTCGCGATCGTCGGGCACCGTGTCGAGCCCCGCCAGCGGCGCGTCGAGATCATGTTTGAGGATCAGCGAGGAAAGCTTCGGAATCTCGACCGCATAGTCGACGCGCTTCTCAGCCGGGTTCGGAACGCCGAACAAAATCAGCGGCGCTCCCGCCGGATGGCTCCGGTAATGGCCTTCCATCGCCATGATCTTTGCAGGCTGGTGCTCGAGCGTGTTCAGTCCGTGCATGTCGCCTGCCACGATTTGGACCGGGGCGACCAGCGCCGCCATCCACATCGCCATGGAGAACATCGTCCGCGCGCCCGCATCGTGCCGGTCGCGGAGCAGATGCCAGGCGCCGACCGCGCCCACCACCAGCGCCGTAGTCAGATAGGCTGCGATCACGGTATGGACCAGGCGATAGGGGAAACTGGGATTGAAGATGATCGCGATCCAGCTCGGGCCCGGCACGAACTGGCCGTTGGCGCCGATCTCATAGCCGGTCGGCGTTTGCATCCAGCTGTTGACCGACAGGATCCAGAAGGCGGAGATGAACGTGCCGACCGCAACCGCACAGGTGGCGGCGAAGTGGAGCTCCTTGCCGACCTTGTTCATTCCGAACAGCATCACGCCGAGGAATCCGGCCTCAAGGAAGAAGGCCGTCAGCACCTCATAGGCCATCAGCGGACCGACGATCGGGCCGGCCCGGTCGCTGAACACCGACCAGTTGGTGCCGAACTGGTAGGACATCACGATGCCCGAAACCACGCCCATCGCGAAGGCGATGGCGAATATCTTGAGCCAATAGCGGTACAGCGCGAGGTAAACCGCCCTCCCCGTCCGCAGCCACAGACCTTCGAGCACCATCAGATAGCTGGCCAGCCCGATCGAAAAGGACGGGAATATGAAGTGAAAGCTGACGGTGAAGGCGAACTGGATCCGCGCCAATATCAGAGGATCCAAGCTGTCGGGCATGGAGGTTCACTCCGCATGGGACGCGATCGGCCGACCGCCACATCTCCTGATGCCCGGACTATAGTCGGCAGAGGGGGGCGATCCAAGCGCCATCGCCACAACCGCGATCGCCGATTTTGCAACCATTCGGCAGGCAATGTAGCGAGCCGGCGGCCGTGGACACCGGTTTGAGCATCGCCCGGACCTGGTAGTCGTCCTATTTCTCGGCCGTGTCGGCGATGAAGCGATCGAGCAGGCGCACCCCGTAGCCGGTCGCGCCCTTGTCCCAGGTCGCCCCGGGCTTCGAGGCCCAGACCATGCCGGCGATGTCGAGGTGCGCCCAGCGGACGCCGTCGTCGATGAAGCGCTTTATGAACTGCGCGGCGGTGATCGATCCGCCCTCGCGGGGTCCGACATTCTTCATGTCGGCGATCGGCGAGTCGATCAGCTTGTCATAAACGTCGCCCAGCGGCATCCGCCACAGCTTGTCGCCCACGGCCTTGCCGGCTGCCTCGAGCTGGCCCGCCAGCTCATCGTCATTGGCGAACATCCCGCCATATTCGTAACCCAGCGACACGATCATCGCCCCAGTGAGGGTGGCAAGATCGACAATCGTCTTGCATCCGTGGGTTTTCTGCACCCAGGTGAGCATATCACAGAGCACGAGCCGACCCTCGGCGTCGGTGTTGATCACCTCGATCGTCTGGCCCGACATCGAAGTCACGACGTCGCCGGGCCGCTGGGCGTTGCCGTCGGGCATGTTCTCGACCAAGCCGCACACGCCAATCACATTGGCCTTCGCCTTGCGCAGGGCGAGCGCTTTCATCGTGCCTGCGACCGCCCCCGCGCCGCCCATATCCCACTTCATGTCCTCCATGCCGGCCGCCGGCTTGAGCGAGACGCCGCCGGTGTCGAAGGTCACCCCTTTTCCGACCAGCGCGACCGGCGGCTCGCCGCCGTCGGCGCCGTTCCAGCGCATCACCAGCAGGCGGGGTTCGCGGGCAGAGCCCTGGGCGACGCCGAGCAACGCCCCCATGCCGAGGGCGGCCATCGCATCGCGATCCAGCACCTCGATCGTCACCCCCAGCTCAGCGAGCGGGCGGCAGCGTTCGACGAAGCTTTCGGGATAGAGGATATTGGCCGGTTCGGTGATCAGCGTTCGGGTGAACATCACCCCCTCGGCCACCGCCTCGCGTGCGACCCACAAGGTAGCGGCCTCGGCGCCGCCGCCCACGATCACGATCTCCTCAAGCGACGGGCGCTGCTTCGCCTCGAGCTTGGTCCGGTAGATGTCATGACGCCAGCTGCGCAGCACCGCTCCGAGCGCAAGCGACACGGCCGCTTCGGCGGGCTTGCCACCGGCCACGGCCGAAATATCGACCACCAGGGTCTTCTCTCCCGACGTCAGCAGCCGGGCGGCCAACGCCGCTCCCGCGCGCTCATAGTCGTTCTTGCTGCCGATCCCCGCCAGCAACACGCGCCGGTACGCCGCATCGATCTCGCCGAAAAACTCGACCACGGCGCCGTTTTCGCCATCGAAGCGATGGCCCGTCGCCGCCGCACGGGCGAGCGCCTGGGCAGCCTCCGGCAAGTTGGCCAAGCCCGCGCCGCTCAAGGTCGCCGGCGCGACCACCACCGCAAGCGCGTGAGCCGTGGCCGGCCGTTGATCGGCAAAGAGGATGCGCATCGATGGAAGTTCCTTAATTGGTGTCTCCATCCATCTAGGGTGACGATTACCGCGCCGCAACGGTCTGGTGGCGTTGGCGTGGCAGAGGATTGCAGCTAAGCCCCGGGTGCGATAGGCGGCGCGGACGCGATCGACCGGGCAACCGGTTCGCGCCCATCATGTGGGGTTGTGTGAAGAAGCCGAACCATTTCCTGCTGGCAACCACCCTCCCCTTGCTGTGCGCGGGTACGCCGCTTCTTGCGCAGGGCACGGCGCCCGTCGGCGGCGCGACGCTGCAGGGCGACGCGCCCACGCCTTCCAATGAAACCGAGGTGACGTTCGCCGCCGACACGCTATCCTACGACAGCGAGGGGGAGATCGTCACCGCGACGGGTAATGTCCGGATGATGCGGCGCGGCGACCGTCTGCGCGCCGACAAGGTCGAATGGAATCAGAAGACCGGCAAGGTGTCCGCGCAGGGCGATGTCGCGGTGGTCAATTCGGGCAACGACACCGTCTATGCCGACTCGGCCGAGCTGACCGACACTCTGCGCGACGGCGTGATCGAAAATCTGCTGCTTGTCCTTAATGATGGCGGCCGGCTCGCCGCGATCCACGGCGCGCGCGTGAACGGCGTGTCGACGCTCGATAAAGCGGTCTACACTCCCTGCGCGGTCCTCGACAGCCACGGCTGTCCCAAGGAGCCGATTTGGAAGATCAGCGCGCTGCGCGTCGTGCATGATCCGACCAAGCACCGCATCAGCTATGACGGCGCGCGGATCAGCTTTCTCGGCGCGCCGATTCTGTGGCTGCCGGGGCTTTCGCATCCCGACGGCAGCGGCGGCGGCGAGTCGGGCCTGTTGCTCCCCAATATCCAATATTCGCGGGTGAACGGCGGCGAATTCGCGCTGCCTTATTATATCCAGCTTGCGCCGAACCGCGACCTCACGGTCACACCGCATATCTACACCGAAGTGCTCCCCGCGATCGAGGCGCAGTATCGTGCGCTGACCAGCCACGGCGCCTGGCAGGCGACCGGCATGCTGACCTACAGCTCGCGTTTCTCGGCCACCACCGGCCGCGCGCCGGCGCCCAGCGCCAATCGCGACATTCGCGGATATGTCGATGCGAACGGCCAATTTCAGTACGGCCCTTATTGGACAGTCTCGGGATCGATCCGCGCAACGACCGACCGCACCTTCCTCCGGCGATACGACATCTCGCGCGACGATCGGCTCCGCAATCAGATCGCCGCGGAGCGCATCAGCGCGAACAGCTATCTGTCGATCAAGGGATGGGCGGTGCAGACGCTGCGGACCGGCGACAGCCAGGGCCAGCAGCCGATCGCGCTACCCGCGATCGATTATCGGCTGCGGCTGACCGATCCCTGGGTCGGCGGCACCCTCCAGCTTCAGGCGAATTCGCTGGCGCTGATCCGCACCGGCGGACAGGACACCCAGCGCGCCTTTGCCGCGGTCGAGTGGAATCTGCGGCGCTACACTCCGCTCGGCCAGGAAATCACTCTCACCGCCTATGGCCGCGGCGACGTCTACCACACGGATCAGGTCAGCCAAACCGCCACTGTGGTCTATCGCGGCGATCCGGGTTGGAGCGGCCGCGGGATCGCGGCGCTGGCCGCGGACATGCGCTGGCCGTTCGTCGGCAATTTCCTCAACGGCTCGCAGCGAATCACCCCAAGGGTGCAGATCGTCGCGAGTCCGAAGACGCGCAACATGAGCCTTCCCAATGAGGACGCTCGCTCGATCGACCTCGAAGATTCCAATCTTTTCGCGCTCAACCGCTTCTCGGGTTACGATCGATGGGAAGACGGCAGCCGGATCACCTATGGCGCCGAATGGTCGGTCGACGTGCCGGGCATATCGTTCACCACCGTGATCGGGCAGAGCTATCGCCTGTCCAACAAGCCGTCGTTGCTTCCTGTCGGCACCGGCCTGTCCGACCGGCTTTCGGATATCGTGGGCCGAACCACGCTGAAATATGGCCGCTTCCTCGAGATCACCCACCGGTTCCGGCTCGACAAGGATAATTTCGCAATCCGTCGCAACGAAATCGACGCGACGATCGGCACCCGCAGGACCTATGCGACAGTGGGGTATCTCAAGCTCAATCGCGATATCGCCGCGAGCATCGAAGACCTGCGCGACCGCGAGGAGATCCGCCTCGGCGGACGCATTCAGATCGCCCGATACTGGTCGATCTTCGGATCGACCGTGGTCGATCTGACGAGCCGCCACGAAGATCCACTCACCCTGGCGGACGGCTATCAGCCGGTGCGCCACCGGCTCGGCGTCCTGTACGACGACGACTGCATCGAGCTCGGCGTGACCTGGCGCCGCGAATATGACGCGATCGGCGATGCCCGGCGCGGCAATACCTTCCTGTTGCGGCTGGCGCTCAAGAATTTGGGCCGCTAAGCGTTCATTCAGCGGGCGGCTGTCAGCAAGCGCCCGATCTCTTGGTTCGAGGATGTGACTAGGTGCGCGGAATGACATTGAGGAGGGACAGGTATCTCACGATGGCGCTGGCTGGGGCTGTGGCGCTGGCGGCACCGCTGTCCGGCCAGAACGTGGCCGGCGAGGAAGAGGTTTCCGGCGAGCTGAACCTTCCCAAGGATATGACCGTCTTCGGCAACCGCGATCCCAACGTCCGAACCGCGACCGCGATCGTGAACGGCACGATCATCACCCAGACCGATATCGACCAGCGGCTCGCGCTGGTAATCGCGGCCAACGGCGGCCGTATTCCCGACGAGGAGCGGGAAAGGCTGCGGCTGCAGGTTCTGCGCAACCTGATCGACGAGACGCTCCAGATCCAGGAGGCCGCGGCACAGAAGATCGAGGTTTCGAAGGAAGAGGTCGAGCAGACCTACCAGCGGGTCGCCGCCAACTTCAGAAAGTCCCCGCCGGAGTTCGCCAAGTTCCTACGTGAGCAGGGCTCATCGGAGGCTTCGATCAAGCGCCAGATCGAGGGCGAGAATGCGTGGCGGCGGGTGCTGAGCCGCCGGGTCGAGCCGTTCGTTGCCGTGAGCGACGAAGAGGTGAATGCGATCATCCAGCGGCTCAACGCCGCAAAGGGCGCGAACGAATATCACGTTGGCGAGATTTTCCTTTCGTCGACGCCCGAAAATATGCCCGAGGCCCAGGCCAACGCGCAACGCATCATCGATCAGATCCGCAAGGGCGCATCCTTCCAGGCCTATGCCCGTCAATTCTCCGAGGCCTCGACCGCGGCGGTAGGCGGCGATCTCGGATGGGTCCGCGCCGAGCAGTTGCCCGACCAGCTTGCTGCCGCCGTCACCACCCTCGGGACCCGGCAGATCAGCGAGCCGATCGCCGTGCCTGGCGGCTATTCGATTCTTCTGCTGCTTGATAAGCGCCAAGTGCTCGGCACCGATCCGCGCGACGCTACACTTTCGTTGAAGCAGCTTACCGTGAGCTTTCCGCCGGGCATGACTCAAGCGCAGGCGACCCCCAAGGTCGAGGCTTTCGCCAAGTCGTTGCAGTCGCTCCAGGGCTGCGGCAAGGCCAACGAAGTCGCGGCGTCGGTGGGCGCCGACGTGGTCAACAACGACCAGATGAAGATCCGCGATCTTCCGCCGCAATTGCAGGATCTGATGCTCAACCTGCAAGTCGGCCAAGCCACTCCGCCGTTCGGCTCGCTCGCCGACGGCGTCCGTTCGCTGGTGCTGTGCGGGCGCGACGATCCCCAGCCGGCCTCGGGACCTTCGTTCGAGCAGATCCAGTCGCAGATCGAGCAGGAACGCGTCAATCGGCGCGCGCAGCGCTATCTGCGCGATCTTCGCCGCGACGCCGTGATCGAATATCGATGAGGCGATGGTAGTAAGCCCTCTCGCCGTTGCGCTCGGCGATCCTGCGGGGATCGGCCCGGAGATCGTGGCGAAGGCCTGGGACGCGCGCGAGCAATATGGTCTTGCCCCCTTCTTTGCGATCGGGGACCGGCGTTCGATCGAAGCGGTCTGGTCGGGACCGATCGGACGGATCACCAGTCCAGACGAGACCATTGCCTGCTTCTCCGAAGCGCTGCCGCTGATCCAAATCGAGGACACCGGCCCGATCGTCCCCGGCGCGCCCGATCTGGCCGGTGCACGCTGCGCGCTCGACTCGCTCGAGCTGGCTGCCGGGCTCGCCCGCTCGCCGATGGTCGGTGGGCTGGTCACCGCCCCGATCGCCAAGAAGCAGCTCTATGCGATCGGCTTCACCCATCCGGGGCAGACCGAGTTCATCGCGGAGCGTTGCGGCATCGCCTCAGCCAACGCGGTGATGCTGCTGGCAGGCCCGACCTTGCGCGCGGTTCCAATAACGACCCATATCCCGCTGCGCGAGGTGGCCGATTATGTCACGGTTGATCTGATCGTCGCCAAGGCCCGGGCGACCGATCGGGGTCTCGCGCGAAACTTCGGGATAGAGCGACCGCGCCTCGCGATCGCGGGTTTCAACCCGCATGCGGGCGAACAGGGCGCGATCGGGCGCGAGGAGATCGACCTCATCCTCCCCGCAATCGAGATCTTGCGGGCCGAGGGCATCGATATTATCGGCCCGCTCGCCGCCGACACGATGTTTCACGCTCGCGCACGGGCGCAATATGATTGCGCGCTCTGCCTCTATCACGATCAGGCGCTAATTCCGCTGAAGACGCTCCATTTCGACGAGGGCGTCAATATGACGCTCGGACTGCCGATCGTCCGCACCGCGCCGGATCATGGCACAGCGTTCGGAATTGCCGGCCAGAACAAGGCCAATCCGGGCGCCATGATCGCGGCAATCGCACTCGCCGCCGACGCCGCGCGGAACCGCCTTATCTACGCATGAGCCGCGTCATGCCGGATTTGCCGCCGCTGCGCGATGTGATCGCACGGCACGGCCTCAGCGCGAACAAGGCGCTCGGCCAGAACTTCCTGCTCGACGGGCAACTGCTCGACCGGATCGCGCGCATTCCGGGACCGCTGGAGGGCGCGACGGTCTATGAAGTGGGCCCGGGCCCTGGCGGGCTGACCCGCGCGCTGCTCGGCGCGGGCGCCTCGGTCGTCGCAGTCGAGCGCGACCAGCGCTGCCTCGCCGCTCTCGATGAGCTCAACGCGGCCTTCGAGGGACAACTGCGGGTGATATGCGCCGACGCGATGCGGATCGACGAGCGGCTGGAAGCGGGCGACGGGGCGCATATAGCGTCGAACCTCCCTTATAATGTCGGCACCGCGCTGTTCGTACGCTGGATGACGCTCGACTCGTGGCCGCCCTGGTGGCGAACCTTGACGCTGATGTTCCAGAAGGAGGTGGCCGAACGGATCGTCGCGAAGCCGGGCTCCGCGGCTTACGGGCGGCTCGCCGTGCTCGCGCAGTGGCGCGCGCGTGCGTCGATCGCGATGAACGTCCACCGGTCGGCGTTCGTGCCCCCGCCCAAAGTGATGTCGGCCGTGGTGCACGTCGTACCGGCAGACCAGCCGGCTGGAGTTTCGGTCGGCACCATCGAGGCGTTGACCGCCGCGGCGTTTGGTCAGCGGCGCAAGATGCTGCGTCAGAGTCTCAAAGGTGTTCGCGGCGCCGTCGCGGCGCTCGTGGCGGTCGATATCGACCCGGAACGGCGCGCGGAAACGCTTTCCGTCGAGGAGTTCGTCGCACTCGGGCGCGTGCTGGAAGCCGGTTGAAGGCCGGGCACCGCCGGTGCGATCGCGGTTATTTCTGCCCCGCGCTACTCTTCTCTTCGCCCTTGGGCGGGACCTTGTCGCTATTCTGCGCGGCGACAAGCGCTGCCGGCGGCCCTTTGGCGATCGCGGCGGCGAGTTGGATGGCCGGCGCGCAATCGGCCTTGCAGAGCGTTTTCACACGGGCGAGATTGGCGCGCGCGCGCTCCACCGCTCCCTTCTGAACCATCGCTTCGCCCTGCGCCGACAGGGCGTTGACGTCGTTTGGTTCGAGCGACAGCGCCTCGAAATACATGCGGATCGCCTTGCCGGGAAGCTGCTGTGCCTGCGCGACCCGGCCCAGCGCCACGAACGCGGCGCGGTTGCGCGGATCGATTGCCAGCGCAGTTTCAAGCACGTCGTTCGCCGCAGCCAGGTTGCCGGCTTTCAACGCCGACTGCCCCTCGGCAAGCAGCGCCATCGACCTCGGATTGATCTGATCGTCGGCCTTCTGGCCATTCACCCCACTCGAAACCGCCAACAAAGTAAGCGACAAGGCAATCGCAACAGGCGAAACGCGCATCAACATCTCCACCACATGGGCAAAGCGGCCTTCTATCATGAGCGGCGGAACCTGGCGACGAAAAAGCCGTCGGTGCCATCGCGCGCCGGACTCAGCAGCTTGCCTGAGCCACGATAGCAGCCGGGTGTGAACAGATCCTTTTCGGCTTCGAAAGCGGGGGAATCCGTAAGAAAGTGGCCCGCCTGCAAAGCGCCCTCCTCCTCGAGCAGCGAGCAGACGGCATAGACCAGCGCTCCGCCGGGCGCGACCAGCTGTGCCGCGATGCCGAGCAAGCGACGCTGGATATCGACCAGTTCGCGCAGCCGATCGGGGGTCAGCCGCCAGCGCGCCTCGGGATTGCGGCGCCAGGTGCCGGTCCCCGAGCAGGGTGCGTCGACCAGCACGACATCGCAAGCGCCGGCGAGGTCGGCCAGCGACTCGGCTTCGCGGCCGGGGTCGAGCAACCTGGATTCGATGAAGGCGGCGTTCGCGCGTGCGGCGCGGGGCGCGAGCCGCGAAAGCCGCGCCCGATTCGTGTCGCTTGCGATCAGCCGCCCCTCGCCCGCCATCGCGTCGGCAAGAGCCAGCGTTTTCCCGCCCGCCCCTGCGCATAGATCGAGTATAGTCATCCCGGCTCGCGCCTGCGTGGCCAGCGCGATCAGCTGGCTGCCCTCGTCCTGAATCTCGATCAGCCCCTCGGTCCAGGCCCGACTCGCCTCGACAGCGCTTCCCTCGGGCAGGCGCAGGCCGTGCGGTGCAAAGGGGGTCGGGACGGCATCAGCCAACATCGCCACAGCGCCGGCGCGGTCGATCTTGCGGCTATTGACCCGAACGTCGAGCGGGGCGCGTTCGAGCAGCGCCAAATGCTCCGCCGGGTCGATCCGCTCGGCAAGCCAGGCGGGCAGCGAGCCGGTCTCGCTGGCGGGCTCTGCCGGCGCGATCGGACGCGGCGCATGCGGAGAACCGTCAAAGGCGTTCGCCAGGTCGGCATCTTCGCGCGCCAGCCCTATCAGCGCCGCCCGCCCGCTCGCCGGAAGGTCGCCGGTCCGCCGGATGGCACGATAGACCAGATCGCGGATCGCGCGACGGTCCTTCGATCCCGCATAGCGCCGGTTGTTGAAATAACGGGCGATCAACGTGTCCGCCGCCGCGCCGCGATCACGGGCGGCGGCGATGATTTCGTCGAGCAGCTCGATCGCCGCCTGCGCGCGCGCGCCCGGCGTCATGCCTTACCGCGTCGGGTAATTGGGCGCCTCACGGGTGATCGACACGTCGTGGACATGGCTTTCCTTAAGGCCCGCATTGGTGATGCGGACAAAGCTCGCGCGCTGCTGAAGATCCTGGATCGTCCCCGCGCCGGTATAGCCCATCGCCGCCTTCACGCCGCCGACCAGCTGATGGATCACGTCGCGGGCAGGACCCTTATAGGGCACTTGGCCCTCAATGCCTTCGGGGACCAGCTTCATCTGGTCCTTGATGTCCTGCTGGAAGTAGCGATCCGCCGACCCCCGCGCCATGGCGCCGACCGAACCCATGCCGCGATAGCTCTTATAGGCGCGCCCCTGGTAGAGGAAGGTCTCGCCGGGAGCCTCTTCGGTGCCGGCAAGCAGCGAGCCGACCATCACCGAGCTCGCGCCAGCGGCTAGCGCCTTGGCGAGATCGCCCGAGGTTCTGAGGCCGCCGTCCGCGATGACGGGTACGCCCGACTTGGCCGCCTCTTCCGCCGATTCCATCACCGCGGTGAGCTGCGGCACACCGACGCCGGCCACGACCCGGGTGGTGCAGATCGAGCCCGGCCCGATGCCGACCTTGATACCGTCCGCGCCCGCGCCGATCAGCGCCCGCGTCGCTTCGGCGGTGGCGACGTTGCCGGCGATCACCTGCACCGAATTGGATATCCGCTTTACCCGCTCGACCGCGCGCGCGACATCGCGATTATGGCCGTGCGCGGTATCGATGACGATCAGGTCGCACTCGGCGTCGATAAGCGCCTCGGTGCGCTCGAAGCCCTTGTCTCCAACGGTTGTCGCCGCGGCGACGCGCAGGCGGCCGCTGGCGTCCTTGGTCGCCGATGGATAATTGACCGCCTTCTCGATGTCCTTGACGGTGATCAGTCCCACGCATCGGTAATCGTCGTCGACCACCAGCAGCTTTTCGATGCGGCGCTGGTGCAGCGTACGCCGCGCCTCCTCCTGCGACACGCCGGTCCTGACGACCGCCAGATTCTGGCTGGTCATCAGTTCGGAAACCGGCTGTCCGGGGTTTTCCGCGAAGCGCACGTCGCGATTGGTCAATATTCCGCGGAGCTTGCCGTCGGCCTCGACAATCGGAATGCCCGAAATCCTGTGGCGCGCCATCAACTCGAGCGCATCGGCCAGCGTCTGCTCGGGATGCATCGTGATCGGATTGACGACCATGCCCGATTCGAAACGCTTAACCGCGCGTACGGCCGCCGCCTGCTCTTCGACGGTTAGGTTGCGATGAAGCACGCCCAGCCCACCGAGCTGCGCCATCACGATCGCCATATCCGCCTCGGTCACGGTATCCATGGCCGAGGACAGGATCGGAATATTGAGCCGGATTGCTTTGGTAACATGGGTCGAGGTATCGGCCTGGCTCGGCAACACTTCGGATTCGCCGGGCCGGAGGAGCACGTCGTCGAAGGTAAGGCCGAGGCTGATGTCCATGTAGTCGAATCCCCGCGAGGTGGTGAAGGATTCGAGGCCATATATGTCGAGAGCCGCGGGATAACCAGCCCGCCCGTCCCTTTTTCGTAGCGATGCCGCAAACGTCGTCAGCCGCGCGGCAACCGCGCCGGCGCGGTTCAGTCGTCGCCGTGGATGACCACGCGGTTTCGGCCGCCGCTCTTGGCGCAGTACAAGGCTTCGTCGGCGCGCCGGAGCATGTCGTCTCCCCCCTCGCCCGGCTGAAGCTGGGCGATGCCGGCCGAGAAGGTCACCGTGCCTAGCGGCTCGCCGGTGGTCTTCGACACCAGATGGCGTCCCGAGAGTTCATCGCGGATTTCATCGACCCGCATCGCCGCGCGGCGCGACATGATGCCGTCGAACAATATGAGGAACTCCTCGCCTCCGAAGCGACCGACATAAGCATCCTCCCCGACGCCCTCGGCCAGCGCCTCAGCAACCATCTTCAGCACACGATCGCCGGTGTCGTGACCGTGCAGGTCGTTGATCAGCTTGAAGTTGTCGATATCGCAGAACGCAACCGACAAGGGGTAATTCTCGGCGAGCGCCTGTGCGAGCGCGCTGGCCAGACGCGACTGGAACGCCCGGCGATTGGCCAGCCCCGTCAGGGGGTCGGTTTCCGCGACGGTCTGCGCCTCGACCAGATCGCCCTGCAGGGAGGCCATCTGCTCATCCATGTCGGCGAGGCGGCGTTCGGCCTGCTGAGTCTTGTCGATCATCGTCTTGGTCAGCTCGACCATCAGCTCGAGCGCCCGGCCGGCGGACTCGCCGCCGGCCCCCAGCGCCGCCACGCCGCGATCGAGGGCGCTGCCATAAGAACTGGCGTCGTGGCGCGACTGGCCCACAAGGCTGGCAGCGAGAACGACGCTCTGATGCGCCTGATCAATGAGCTTCCCGATCAGTTCGGCCGAAAGCTGGTTCGAGGCCGCCTCGACGATCTGCTCTATCGTGGCCGGGTGCAGCACGCCATCGCGGGCGATCGCCGCATCGACCGCCGACGCAAGCGCCGGGTCGTTGCCGCTCAGATAGTGATAGGCGAGATCATAGTTGATCGGGGTCGGATCGAGCCGGTTCGTTCGCAGAAATGCCCCGACACGCGAAAAAAGATCATTGGCCGACGGCGGGGCCTCAGCGGAGACCGCCGCTTGCGGATCAGCGGCCGGCCGAACGGCGCGGCCGAATAACGAGTCCAGGCTCCAGCTCTTACGGCCCGCGGACGATAGTGGCTTCGATTGGTACATGGCCCCCGCTCATGAAACTATCCTCCCGAATTAGTCGTTCTCCTCTTAATTTTCGGTAGTGCGATCGTGGTAAAAATTCGGTGTCCGAAGCGAATCGGCGCGCGCCCGGAGGAAGGCCCGCCGACCGGCGCCGGCGCACTTGGCACGAAAAAGGGCGCCCCGCTGTAGCGGAGCGCCCTCGACGGCTCGGCAGGCCGTCCGCGAGATTGATCAGGCAGCCTTCGGCGCGGCCTGGCGAACGCTTTCGTCGACATGATCTGCGAACTGCGCGAAATTCTCGATGAACTGGCTGACAAGCTTCTGCGCGGTCGCGTCATAGGCCGCGGCATCGGGCCAGGTCTCGCGCGGGTTGAGAATAGTGCCCTCGACGCCGCGCACCGCCACCGGCACCTTGAAGCCGAAATTGGGATCGATCCGGAACTCGGCGTCATTCAGGCTGCCGTCGAGCGCGGCGTTGAGCAGCGCGCGGGTCACCTTGATCGGCATGCGATGGCCCACACCATATTGGCCGCCCGTCCATCCCGTATTGACGAGCCAGCAGTCGACGCCGCCCTTGGCGATCCGTTCCTTCAGCAGATTGCCGTAGACCGACGGATGACGCGGCATGAACGGCGCGCCGAAGCAGGTGGAGAAGGTTGCGGATGGTTCGGTAACGCCGATCTCGGTACCCGCGACGCGGGCGGTATAGCCCGAGAGAAAATGGTACATCGCCTGGTCGGGGCTCAGCTTCGCGATCGGGGGAAGCACGCCATAAGCGTCGGCGGTGAGAAAGATGAGGTTCTTGGGAACCGGCCCCAAATTCTTCTCTGAAGCATTGGGAATGAAATGGATCGGGTAAGAGCCACGGCTGTTTTCTGCAAGGCTGTCGTCGTCCAGATCGATCTCGCGCGTTTCCGGATCGATCACGACATTTTCGAGCACGGTGCCGAAACGCTGGGTCGTCGCGTAGATCTCCGGCTCGGCCTCGGGCGACAGCCGGATCATCTTGGCATAGCAACCGCCTTCGAAATTGAAAACCGCTTCGTCCGACCAGCCATGCTCGTCGTCGCCGATCAGGGTGCGGCTCGCATCGGCGGATAGGGTCGTCTTGCCGGTTCCCGAAAGGCCGAAAAAGATGGCGGTATCGCCCTTCGGACCGATATTGGCCGAGCAGTGCATCGGCATGACGCCCGCCAACGGGAGCTTGTAGTTGAGGATGCCGAACACCGACTTCTTCATCTCGCCGGCGTAACGCGTGCCGCCGATCAGGATCAGCTTCTCGGTGAAGTTCACCGCGATCACCGTCCCGCCGCGCGTGCCATGCCGCGCCGGATCGGCGGCGAAGGTGGGCAGGTCGATGATCGTGAATTCGGGATGGAAGCCGGCAAGCTCGGCGACTTCGGGACGAACGAGCAAGGTTCGGATGAACAGGCTATGCCAAGCCAGTTCGGTAATCACCCGGACATTCACACGGTGCGCCGGCTGCGAGCCACCGAACAGGTCCTGGACGAACAGGGTGTCCTTGCTTTTCAGGTGCGCCAGGAAATCGGCTTTCAGAGCCGCGAAATGATCGGGCGTCATCCCCTTGTTGGTTTTGCCCCACCACACGCTGTTCTCGGTCTCGGCATCGCGCACGATGAACTTGTCGTTGGCCGAGCGTCCGGTGTGCGCCCCAGTTTTGACGACGAAGGGCCCCTCCTTGGCGAGTAGCCCTTCATCACGCCGTATCGCCAGTTCGACCAACGGCGCGGTGCCGAGATTCCAATGGAGTTTGGCTGCGACGTCGAGACCCTGTTTATCAAGGCCGAAAGCGGGCGTGAGCTGAGGCACATGTGTCTCCTAGTATGAGTGAAGCCCCTTTTGGGGAGCCACCCTCCTAATGATTGGGCGCGTACCGGCCACTCCTGTATCCTCAGGGCACCAGCCGCGCCTTTGTCTCCTGCCAGCCGCATAGATTCAAAGCCGCGGATCGTAAAGGGCATGCGTAGAATAGCAGTATAGTTGAACGAGCATAAGGGCTGCGCTACGCAGGCGGTCCAATCAACGGACCTCGACGCGCAGGCCAACTCAATTCCAAGAAACAGCGGGAGGCCATCCGGTCCAATGTCGTCCACCATCGCGCTCGTCGACGATGATCGCAATATCCTGACCTCGGTATCGATCGCGCTCCAGTCGGAGGGATTCACCGTGCGGGTCTATTCCGACGGAGAAGCCGCGCTGAAAGCGCTGCTCGAGAATCCGCCGGATCTTGCCGTGCTTGACATCAAGATGCCGCGCATGGACGGGATGGAATTGCTGCGGCGGCTTCGCGAGAAGAGCAGCATTCCGACGATCTTCCTGACATCCAAGGACGATGAGCTCGACGAAGCACTGGGCCTCGCGATGGGCGCGGATGATTATATTACGAAGCCCTTTTCACAACGGCTGCTGATCGCGCGCATCCGCGCGATATTGCGGCGCACCGAAGCCCGCGCTGACGAAGAGGCTCTTTCGGACGCGCCGCCCGCCGAAAAGATCCTCCGCGGGCGGCTGGAAATGGATCCGGCACGCCATCGCGTGCAGTGGAACGGGCACGATGTGACCTTGACCGTGACCGAGTTCCTGATCCTCGAGGCGCTCGCGCAGCGCCCCGGCTTTGTCAAATCCCGCGATCAGTTGATGGACACCGCCTATCAGGACGACGTCTATGTCGACGACCGCACGATCGACAGCCACATCAAACGCCTGCGCCGCAAATTCCGCCAGGTCGATTCCGAGTTCAAGGCGATCGAGACGCTGTATGGTGTGGGCTACCGCTTTGCCGAGGAATGACAGCGCCCTCGGGACGCCCGAGGCCGCGGCACGGACCTCGCTCACGACCCGGATTCTGGCGGTCAACATCTTCGCGCTCGCGATGCTGGCGGGCGGCTTCTTCTATCTCGACAGCTACCGGGCGCAGCTGATCGACGCCCGACTCGAGGAGACCGCGACCCAGGTCCGGCTGATCGCCGAGGCCTATGCGGCGGCGCCCGCGGCGGATCGGCCCCGACTGCTCGCCAAGTTCGGCACGCTCACCGATACCCGGCTGCGCGTCTATCGCTATGCTTCGCCGGCGATGCGCGCCGCTGCGGCGCCGCGTGTCTTCGACAGCTGGTCGATCGCGGGCCCCACCTATCAGCTGCGCGATCCGGCGCAGGAGGACTGGCAGAAGCGCGTGGCGCGCTTCCTCGACCGCGTGATCGACGTGATCGTCGGCGCCGACCACCCGCAGCAATTTCACGAACCCACCCTCGACACGCTCGCCGCGTGGCCCCAGGCCCTCCAGGCGGTGCGGAGCCGCGACATCGTCACCGACGTCCAGCGCGCGCCGGACCGGACGCCGATGGTTCTCGCCTCCATCGACATCCGCGACCCGACGGGCGGCGGCGAGGTGCTGCTTTCGACCGAGAACCAGCGCGACATCACGCGCATCGTCCGCGCCGAACGACTGCGGCTGGGGCTGGTCCTCCTTGTGGTGGTGCTGGTCTCGGTCAGCCTGTCGCTTTTTCTCGCGCGGACGATCGTCCGGCCGCTGCGGCGGCTCGCTCTCGCCGCCCACCGCGTCCGGCTGGGGCGTGCGCGCGAGGTGCAGGTTCCGCGCCTGCCTGATCGGCGCGACGAGATCGGCACGCTGGCGCGCGCGCTTTCGGACATGAGCCTCGCGATACGGCAGCGTATCGACGCGACCGAGGCTTTCGCCGCCGATGTCACCCACGAGCTCAAAAACCCGCTGGCATCGTTGCGGTCGGCGGTGGACAGCCTTGGCCTGGTCGGCGACCCTGCGCTTCAGAAGCAGCTCATCGACGTCATTCGCGACGATGTCGGGCGGCTGGACCGCCTGATCACCGATATCGCCGAGGCCTCGCGGGTCGACGCCGAGCTGGCACGTGCGCGTTTTGAATCGATCGATCTCGGAACGATGATCGAGGGCCTGCTCGCAACACGCGAGGAGCGCGGCCGCAACGGCAACGTCCGCGTCGCCTTCGCCAGACCCCATCGCGGCACCGCCGTCGTGTTCGGCGACGGGTCCCGGTTGACCCGGGTGGTCGAAAATCTGGTCGAGAACGCGGTTTCCTTCTCGCCTCCGGCTGGCCTCGTCCAGGTCGCGGCGACGCGCGACGGCGACGACGTGGTGATCCGGGTGGAAGATGAAGGGCCTGGCGTGCCTCCCGAAGCGCGCGAGGCGATCTTCAACCGCTTCCACAGCGATCGCCCGGATGAGGAGCAGTTCGGCCGGCACAGCGGGCTGGGCCTCGCCATAGCCAAAGCCATCGTCGAGGGCCATAATGGCACGATCGTCGCGACCGATCGTGACAATGCTCCCTCGGGAGCCAAGTTCGTGATCCGTTTGCCGGCATGGAGTCGCTGAGATGGCCGACCGCCCGATCCATGCGAGCAGCGTGCTGATCGATGGACGCGTGGTCCTGCTGGCGGGGCGCTCGGGAAGCGGCAAATCAGATCTTGCGCTGCGGCTGATCGATCGCGGTGCTTTGCTCGTCGCCGACGACTATACCCTGCTCGAACCGCGCGACGGGGTGCTCTACGCCAGCGCGCCGGCTACCATCGCTGGCCGCATCGAGGTCCGTGGGGTCGGGATCGCCGATATGGCCTTCGCCGGGGAAGGGCCGGTGGCGCTGCTGGTCGATCTTGACGCCCCCCCCGTCCGGCTGCCCGACGAGCCGCTGCCGACGACCGGGATTCGCGGGATTGGGATTCCGACGCTCGCGCTTGCGGCGTTCGAGGCGTCCGCGCCGATCAAGGTCGAGCAGGCGCTACGGCTGATGCACCTGTCGGAACGGCCATGACCAGGGAGACCGGGCCGCGGCGCATATTGTTCGTCACCGGCATGTCTGGTGCGGGGAAAAAGACCGCGTTGAAGGCGCTAGAGGACATGGGCTGGGAGACAGTCGACAATCTGCCCCTGTCGCTGCTCGACCGGCTGCTGGCGGCCGGCCCCCCTGAAGGCAGTCGCGACGACGACCGGCCGCTCGCGATCGGCATCGACGGCCGGACGCGCGCGTTCGAAAGCCGGCGAATCATTGATCGGGCCGGGTCGCTGAGGGACGAGGGCCGCAATGCCGCGATCCTGTTCCTCGACTGCTCGGACGCCGAGATCACTCGCCGATATTCCGAGACACGGAGCCGCCATCCGCTGGCGCAGGATCGGCCGATCGAGGATGGCATAACCTATGAACGCGGGCTACTCGCCCCGCTGCGCGCGGCGGCTGACGAGCTGGTCGAGACGACGGACCGCTCCACCAACGAGCTGCAGGCGCTGCTTCGCCGGCGCTTTGGAGATCCCGCTCCGGGCAGCGCGACCCTGACGGTGATGTCCTTCGCGTTCGCACGCGGTGTGCCGCGCGACGCCGACCTGGTGTTCGATATGCGTTTCCTGCGCAATCCCCACTGGATTCCCGCGCTGAAGCCGCGGAGCGGGCTCGATCCCGAGGTCGCCGCCTATATTGCCGGTGACCCTGCCTTCGCCGAGGCCAGCGAACGCATCGAGCAGCTCGTCCTGCTGCTGCTGCCGCGTTACGAAGCCGAGGGAAAAAACTACGTCACGATCGCCATCGGCTGCACGGGAGGCAAACATCGCTCGGTCCATTTCGCCGAATTGCTCGCAAGCCGGTTGCGCGAAGCGGGATTTTCGCCCACGGTTCGTCACCGCGATCTGGCTCAACCGAAGTCGGACGTCGGAGAGCACCTGGGCCAGGCATAGGATCATGACCACTGGATTGTTGATCGAATGATCGGATTGGTGCTCGTTACTCATGGTCGGTTGGCGGCCGAGTTCGTAACCGCGATGGAACATGTCGTCGGACCGCAGACCGCGATCGAAGCGATCTGCATCGGGCCGGATGACGATATGGAGGGCCGGCGTGCGGATATCGCGCGCGCGGTGAAGGCGGTCGACGACGGCTCGGGGGTGATCCTGCTGACCGATCTGTTCGGAGGCACGCCTTCGAATCTCGCCATCTCGCTGATGGAGCCGGGACGGATCGAGGTAATTGCGGGAATCAACCTGCCGATGCTGATCAGGCTTGAAGGCGCGCGCAAGATGATGAAGATCAAGGCTGCGGTCGGCGCTGCGCGCGATGCGGGGCGAAAATATATATCGGTCGCGTCCGAGGTCTTGGGAGAGGCTGCTGCATGACGCTGCTTCAGCGTGAAGTCCAGATTACCAACATCCGTGGCCTGCACGCCCGCGCCAGCGCGAAGTTCGTCACCTTGGCAAGCGCGCACAGCGCCGATGTCGAGGTCGAGAAGGATGGTTCGAAGGTGGCTGGCACGTCGATCATGGGGTTGATGATGCTCGGCGCGGCCAAGGGCGACAGCGTCGTCATCTCGGCCAGCGGCGATGGCGCCGAACGGGCGCTCGCGGCGCTCGTCGAGCTCGTGGAAGCCAAATTCGGCGAAGAATAGCCGATTCTCCGTCTGCAAAGTCGGACGGACCAAGTCGCCGATCACCTGCTATAAAGCCGGCTTCGCTGCGCAAGCCGCCTCCTGCCGAAAGAAGCGCCCCTGCCCCGCCAGATCACCGCCTTTTCCAATCCACTGATCAAGCGCGTGCGCTCGCTCCGCGAGAAGCGTCATCGTCGCGACGAGGGGCTGTTTCTCGCCGAAGGGCTCCGCATCCTGACCGAAGCCGCCGACAGCGCGATCTTGCCGGAATATATCTTCTTCTCACGGGAAGGCGCCGACCATCCCCTGACGGCCCGCCTCATCGAACAGGTGGAGGCCCAGGGGGGTGAGGCGATCGAGACCGGCCGCGACATCCTCGCCAAATTGTCGGGCAAGGAAAATCCTCAGACGGTAATCGGCGTGTATCGCGAGTTCGATACCGCGCTTGACCGGCTCGACCGCGATTCGGCCGATATCTGGATCGTCGCCCAGTCGTTGCGCGACCCCGGCAATCTAGGCACGATCCTGCGCACCGGTGACGCCGTCGGAGCGGGCGGGCTGATCCTCGTCGACGACTGCGTCGACCCCTTCTCGGTCGAGTCGGTTCGCGCCACCATGGGCGCGCTGTTCACGCAGCGCATCGCCACCGCGCGTTGGCCGGAGTTTCTCGCCTGGCTCCGCACGGCGCCCGGCCAATTGGTCGGAACGAGCCTCAACGCCGATCAGGATTATCAGAAGCCCCGCTATGCCGTGCCGACCTTCATTCTGGTCGGCAACGAAGCCCAGGGCCTGCCGTCCGCTTATGAGGCCGAATGCGATCTGCTGGTCAAGATCCCGATGCTGGGCCGCGCGGACAGCCTCAACGCTGCCGTCGCGACGGCGGTCATGGCCTATGAGGTTCTCAATCAGCGGCGAGGCCGCGCAGCATGAGCGATGGACGTCCCAACTACATCACCCCGGCCGGTTTCGCGGCGATGCGCGAGCGGTACGAGACGTTGTTCTCCAGGGAGCGGCCCGCGCTCGTCGAGGTGATCAGCTGGGCCGCGGGCAATGGCGATCGTTCCGAAAATGGCGACTATATCTATGGCCGCAAGAAGCTGCGCGAGATCGATCGCGAACTGGGGCGCCTGTCGCTGCGGATGAAGGCAGCCAAGATCGTCGATCCGACGCTTCAGGCCGATCGCAGCCGTGTCTTCTTCGGAGCGACAGTGACGATCGTCGACGAAGACGATGTCGAACGGACGGTGACCCTGGTGGGGGAGGACGAGGCCGACGCGAGTCAGGGCAAGATCAGCTGGCGATCCCCTCTGGCCCACGCGCTCAAGGGCGCCGCCGTGGGCGATGTCCGGCGCGTGGCGCTGCCCGGCGGCATTCGCGAGCAGGAGGTGCTGGCGATCCGCTATCCGGATGCCTGATTCCCGCCGCTTGTTTCGAACCGCGACAGGGGCCGTGCCATCCCGAGCCGAAGCTGGTACAAGATTAACATCGACTTGAGCCGCTGATACGGTAATTTTGGGCCCATGGGGTACGAGGCTATCAGCAAGTTGACCGCGAGGCAGCGTGATTGCCTGCGCCTCGTGCTGCGGCATATGCAATCCAAGGAGATCGGCCGGGAGTTGGGCATTTCTCCCATGACGGTCGACAATCATTTCCGCAGCGCGATTCAGACCCTGGGGGTCGCGAGCCGCCTGGAAGCGGCGCGGTTGCTCGAATCCTATGAGCAGGAGGGGGCTAGTCAGCGGTTGACTAGTCAACCACGCCCCGTTGCGTCTCGACCCGATGAGCCCATGATGCGCTCACCGGCGACGGTCGGTGATAGACCGCAGGATGTGATGAGCGCACTTCGCGAAGACCAAATGCCGTACAGGACTTATAGCGAAGTTCAGTTGATCGACTTCCCGCTGCCCATCCCTACCAAGGGGAAGCCTCGCAATGACCTGTCGATTGCCCAACGCCTCTTCTGGATCGCGATATTGATCTTTGGAATGGGTCTGGGCGCCGGCGCTTTACTGTCGGGCTTCGCCGCTTTGTCGAACATCATCCTGGCGCTCAAGCGCTAGGGATTTCCATCAACAGATCGGAAGCGCCCGTCCCGGCGCATAGGGGAAACTTATGTCCAAGAATCGTGATGAAGCGACGCTGCGCGTCTTTGCCGCTCTCGACCAATATGAACGGGCGCTCGATCTCGCGGCCAAGCACGGCGCCCTGCTCGCGGCGGAGCTGCCGCAGGCCCGGCTCGACGGCAATTTCGCGCTGGAGGTGGCGCAGGATGCGTTCGCCCACTTTTACAACTCGCTCTCGACCATCGTCACCGCGCGCGGACAAGTCGTAGACGGGCATCGCGAGCTTGCCGTGGTGCAGCGCAAGTTCAAGCTGCCGGTGGTGGCTGGTGGGGACAAACCCGCGCTGCCGATCGACACGGGAGACGATGTGAGACGAGTCCGCGCTGCCTAAACATGTTCGGATCACCCCTTGACGGGCCGAGGGGGCACGTGATGCTTAAGGGGTGATCCGTCCTCTCGTTTTCGGCACGCTGCTATGGGCGATATGCATCTATGCTCTTCGGCGAGGTGGCACAGAGGAGCGGATCGCCGCGCTGGGCATGTTTCTCAATTCCTATTTGACCTTGCTGGTCGTCAGCCCGTTCGCAACGCGTTTTACCCATGTTGAGCTGCCGATCGCGATCGTCGATATCGCGTTATCCCTGCTGCTCTTGTGGATTTCGCTGCGATCGAGGAAATTTTGGCCGCTTTGGTTGACCGCGATGCAAGTGCTGAGCACCTTGGCGCATTTTGCCCCCTATGTTCCCCATATCATTCCGTGGGCTTATGGCAGCGCCGTCGCGCTCTGGATGTATCTGATGCTGATTGTGCTGGGATTCGCGATTCACAGAGGCCAGCGCGAACGACAGAATGACAAGTCCGTAGCGGATTGAGAGATGGATTTCACAGTCATCCGTCCGATGCTCTACGGCGTCCTCATGTGGGCGGTCGCGATCTACGCGTTCCGGCGCGGTGGCTGGGAAGAGCGACTCGCCGCAGCCGGCACGCTTCTCGTTTCTTACCTGACCGTTTTGGTGGGGAGCCCTTCAGAAAACTACTTTCGACAGGTCGAAAGCGCTGTCGCAGCGGTGGATATCTGTCTTTTTCTGCTGATAAGCCTGATTGCGCTGCGGTCGCGCAAATTCTGGCCGCTTTGGCTTGGGGCGATACAAGGCGTCAGCCTAATCGGCCACCTCGCCCCCTTGTTGCCCCAGATCTCGCCCTTTGCCTCTTCCAGCGCCGTGGCCCTCTGGAGTTATCCTTTATGGATCGTCCTGGCGTTCGGCGTCCGCCAGCACGACCGGACACGATTAAACACCCTGCCCGCCCAACGCTGAGCGACCTCCAAAAAAGGCCGGACGTCGCCGCCCGGCCCTTTTTCAACCCGCAGCCGGCTTCAATGCCGTACCGGCATCTCGCCGCCGTCCGGAGCGGTCGCGCCCTTGAGCGTCGTCGCCAGCTCATCGGCCTCGGTCCAGTCGATTGCCGTGAGGTCGCCCGCCAGCGCCAGCGCCAGCACTTCGTCGACATGGCCGACCGGCACGATCTTCAAACCTTCGCGGATGTTGGCGGGAAGTTCGACGAGATCCTTCTCGTTATCCTTGGGGATCAGCACAGTGGTGATCCCCCCGCGAAGCGCCGCGAGCAGCTTCTCCTTGAGCCCTCCGATCGGCAGGACGCGGCCGCGCAGCGTCACCTCGCCGGTCATGGCGACATCCCTGCGCACCGGCACGCCGGTGAAGGTCGAGACGATCGCGGTGGTGATGCCGATGCCCGCCGAGGGGCCGTCCTTGGGCACCGCGCCTTCGGGCAGGTGGATATGGATGTCTTTGCGCGCGATCAGGCTCGGCTTGATTCCATAAGCCGGCGCGCGCGCCTTGACGAAGCTGAACGCCGCCTGGACGCTCTCCTTCATGACGTCGCCCAGCTTGCCCGTCGTGTTGATTGCGCCCTTGCCGGGCACGGTCACCGCCTCGATGGTGAGCAGCTCGCCGCCCACCTCGGTCCAGGCGAGACCGGTCACAGCGCCGACCTGATCCTCTTCCTCGCCTACGCCGAAACGATATTTGCGGACGCCCGCGAAATCCGCGAGATTCTCGGGCGTGACGACGACCGTCGCCTCCTTCGCCTCCAGGATGCGGCGCAAGCTCTTCCGCGCCAGCTTGGCGATCTCACGCTCGAGCGTGCGGACGCCGGCCTCGCGCGTATAATAGCGGATAAGATCGCGCAGGCCGGTATCGGTCAGTTCGAACTCGCCCGGCTTGAGCCCATGCGCCTCGATCTGCTTCTCGAGCAGATGCGCCTTGGCGATCTCGACCTTCTCGTCCTCGGTATAGCCTTCGAGGCGGATGATCTCCATCCGGTCGAGCAACGGCTGCGGAAGGTTCAGGCTGTTGGCCGTGCACACGAACATCACGTCGGACAGATCGACATCGATCTCGAGATAATGATCCTGAAAGCGGCTATTCTGTTCGGGATCGAGCACCTCGAGCAGCGCCGACGCGGGATCGCCGCGGAAATCCTGGCCCAGCTTGTCGATCTCGTCGAGCAGGAACAGCGGATTGGAGGTTCCGGCCTTTTTGAGATTGGTGACGATCTTGCCCGGCAGCGAGCCGATATAGGTCCGCCGGTGGCCGCGGATCTCCGCCTCGTCGCGGACGCCGCCCAGCGACTGGCGCACGAACTCGCGCCCCGTGGCCTTCGCTATCGAACGGCCGAGCGACGTCTTGCCAACGCCGGGGGGGCCGACGAGGCACAGGATCGGCCCTTTCAGCTTGTTGGTGCGCGCCTGGACCGCAAGATATTCGACGATCCGGTCCTTGACCTTCTCCAGCCCGTGATGATCGGCGTCGAGCACCGCCTGGGCAGCCGCGATATCTTTTTTGAGCTTCGATTTCTTGCCCCAGGGAAGACCCAGCAGGACGTCGAGATAATTGCGCACGACCGTGGCCTCGGCCGACATCGGCGCCATCGTCCGCAGCTTCTTCAGCTCGGCATTGGCCTTGCCCCGCGCTTCCTTCGACAGTTTGAGTTTAGCGATCTTGGCGGCGAGTTCGGCGAGTTCGTCGCCGCCTTCCTCGCCTTCGCCATTGCCGAGCTCGCGCTGGATCGCCTTGAGCTGCTCGTTGAGATAATATTCGCGCTGGGTCTTCTCCATCTGGCGCTTGACCCTGCTGCGGATCTTCTTTTCGACCTGCAGCACGCCGAGTTCGCCCTCCATCAGCGCGAAAGCCATCTCGAGACGCTTCGCCGGATCGAGCTCGATCAACAGCGCCTGCTTGTCGGCGACCTTGATCGAGATATTCGCGGCGACCGCATCGGCGAGCTTGGAAGCCTCGTCGATCTGGCCCAGCTGAACCGAGGTTTCCGCCGGCAGCTTCTTGTTGAGCCGCGCATAATTTTCGAACTGATCGATCACCGACCGCATCAGCGCGGAGACCTCGGCGCCCTCCGCGGCGACATCCTCGATAAGCTCGATCGTCGCGCTCAGATGCGCCTCTTCGCCATGCAGATCCTCGAGCCGCGCGCGCTGCTTGCCCTCGACCAGCACGCGGACCGTGCCATCGGGCAGCTTCAGCAGCTGGAGCACGCTCGCGACCACGCCCAGATCATAAAGCGCATCGCGGTCGGGGTCGTCTTCGGCGGGATCGAGCTGCGCAACCAGAAAGATCGACTTGTCGGCGGCCATCGCGCTTTCCAGCGCAGCCACCGATTTCTCGCGCCCGACGAAAAGCGGAACAATCATGTGCGGAAAGACGACAATGTCGCGCAGCGGCAATACGGGCAGGGTCTCAGTCATGCAGTCTCCGGTAGAGGCGCCTCGCGGGCGCGTCGCTCGAATCATATATGGGCGTCGGCCCTTCAGGATCAATGAACGGAGATGTGCGCCGCCGCCAGATTGTAATTTCCCATGCCTAGGCTAAGCCGCGCTCCGTGACCTCCTACGATTCCAGCAAGCCCCCCGCCCTGCCTTCAAGCCGGCGCGACGCCAGCATCGATATCCTGCGCGGCCTCGCGCTGATCACGATCACCATCAACCATATCACCGGCTTCACCGACCGAATGCATATGGTCGGGATGCAGTTCCCGACGCTGACCCTGTGGGGGTTTTCCAGCGCGGCTGAGATCTTCTTCCTGCTCTCCGGATATCTGGTCGGCGCGGTATATCTGCGCGCCGACCGGGACGTGACCGTGCGGGGTTTCGCAGGCAAGGTCTGGGTGCGCGCGGGCAAGCTCTATCTCTACAATCTGGTCCTGTTCCTCGCGCTGCTGCCATTGTGCCTGTTCTCGAACGATCTGGCCCGTTTGAGTTTCTACAGCTGGTTCATCGCCGGCGGACCCGCCACCATCGTCGATTTCCTCATCCTCTACGTGCAGCCCTACTGCCTGGAGATCCTGGTCACCTATATGGTGCTGCTGGCGACCGCCCCGCTCTTCGCGCTGCTGCTGCGCGCGCATGTGCTGCTGGCGCTCGCCGCCTCGGCGGCGCTCTACTGGTTCGCGCACGAGCATGCCTGGTTCAACATCATCGGCGGTTCGCCGGTCGGCGACTGGCGTTGGAACTTCAATCCGGCGTCGTGGCAGCTGCTGTTCTTCGGCGCGATGGCCGCCGGCCGCCATCGCCTGCTGGCCCGCCTGGAGCGGCGCGCCGAAGGCGATTGGCGCTGGCTTGTCCCGCCGGCGCTTCTCTTCGCAGGTCTGACCATATTGTTTCTGGCGCAGGGCTGGTTCTCGTTCGAGGTGCTCTACCAGAGCAAGATCCGGATCGGACCCATTCGCGTGGCGCACGCGTTATCGGTGTGTTGGCTGATGATGAGCCTGCTGTGGATGTGGCCGCCGCTCCAGCGGCTATGGTTCATGCGCCAGTGCGCCGTGATCGGATCCAATTCGCTGCAGACCTTCGTGGCGTCGGTCGCGCTCAGCTACGTGGCGGGCTTTCTCTGGATCGAATTCATGCCCACTCACGCGGCCTATATCGGATTGTGCATCGCCAGCGTCGTACTGCTCGGCCTGTTTGCGGATTTCTATATGCGGCGGAGACGCGCGGCCGCGGCCTGAGGCCGAGCCCAACCCCAACCCAATCTTGCAAGGCCGAAAGCCACCCTCGCTTGCGTTTCCGCGCCCCCGCGCGCATGGGGAGCGCCCGAAATGAGAATAGGACTGGAATGGTGACGAACTGGACGCCCTCGACCTGGCGCCAACATACCGCGGTGCAGATGCCGGATTATCCCGATGCGGTTGCGCTCGCCGCTGCCGAGCAGGAGCTTTCGGGCTATCCGCCGCTGGTGTTCGCAGGCGAAGCGCGCGAGCTGACAAGTGCGCTTGCGCAGGTCGCCGCGGGGAAGGCGTTCCTGCTCCAGGGCGGCGATTGTGCCGAAAGCTTCGCCGAGTTCCATCCGAACAATATCCGCGACACCTTCCGCGTCATCCTCCAGATGGCGGTTGTGCTGACTTATGCTTCCAAGCTCCCCGTGGTGAAGCTGGGACGCATGGCCGGGCAGTTCGCCAAGCCGCGCTCGGCGGGGACCGAGGAGATTGGCGGTGTCGAGCTGCCGAGCTATCGCGGCGACATCATCAACGATATCGCCTTCGAAGCCGCGGGGCGCGCTCCCGATCCGCGGCGGATGATCCGCGCCTACAGCCAGTCGGCGGCCACGCTCAATCTGCTGCGCGCTTTCGCCAATGGCGGCTATGCCAATCTCCATCAGGTCCATGCCTGGACACTCGACTTCATGGGCCGCAGCCCCTGGGCCGCGCAATATGGCGAGGTGGCGAGCCGAATCGGCGACGCGCTCGACTTCATGGCCGCCTGCGGGATCAACCCGGAAACGGTGCCGCAGCTCAAGGGAACCCAATTCTACACGAGCCACGAAGCGCTGCTGCTCCCCTATGAGCAGGCTTTGACGCGCGAGGACAGCTTGACCGGTCAATATTATGACTGTTCGGCGCACTTCCTGTGGATCGGTGATCGCACCCGCTTCGAAGGATCGGCGCATGTCGAGTTCCTGCGCGGTATCGGCAATCCGATCGGTTTGAAATGCGGGCCCAGCCTCGAGCCCGACACGCTCCTGCGGCTGCTCGATACGCTCGATCCGGCGCGGCAACCCGGCAGGATCACGCTGATCACCCGTTACGGCCATGACAAGATCGAGAAGCATCTTCCCGCCTTGGTCCGCGCGATCAAGCGCGAGGGTCGCCCGGTGATATGGTCGTGCGATCCGATGCACGGCAATGTCATCAAGGCTCCCAATGGCTATAAGACGCGCCCGTTCGACCGCATCCTGGCCGAGGTCCGCGGCTTCTTCGCGGTCCATCGCGCCGAGGGCACCCATGGTGGCGGCATCCATGCCGAGATGACCGGCCAGAACGTGACCGAATGCACCGGCGGGGCAATGGCGGTGACCGACGAGAATCTTGCCGACCGTTATCACACCCATTGCGACCCCCGCCTGAACGCCGGGCAGAGCATCGAGCTGGCCTTCCTGCTTGCCGAGATGCTCAATCAGGAGATGAAGGAGCGGGAGCGCGCCGCCGCCTGACGGCGCTCTCCGCGGCCGCGATTCTACGATGGCCTGTCGATCCGGAACTCGCTAGATTCCAGTATGATGGACGCGGATCGGATCGACAGGCTGACGGAGAGTCAGCGCAGCTATTTGCGGCTGGTGCTCGAGCATCGATCGTCGAAGCAGATCGCGCAGCAGTTCGGCATTTCCGCCCACACCGTCGACAAGCGGATCAAGGAGGCGATGCGTGTCCTCGGCGTCAGCACGCGGGTCGAAGCAGCCCGAATCCTGGAGGCTGGCGGGGCTTTCCACGCCTCGCCGCAATTGGGCCCCCAATCGCCGGACCTAGCCTTATTGCCCGGTCTTGCCACTCTCGAACCCTCAGGCGGGGACGGGTTTGGGGGACATGCGCCATCTGGCAAAGAGCTTCACGACGAGCAGTCGCACTTCTCCGTTCAGAGAGGCGGTCGCTTCGCGTTGCCTTTCGCGACCGACTCCCGTCCGCACAACAATCTGTCGGTTCTGCAGCGCGCGGGATGGATGATCGGCCTGATCATTGGCCTTGCGCTAGCGACGGGCATATTGTTGTCGGGGCTGTCGGCGCTCTCTACGCTGATCATCGCGCTGAAACATTAGCCTTCGAAGGTCGTCGGCCTGGCAATGCCCGCAGCCCGCGTGCGGAAGGAGCCTTTCTCGAAAGGCTCCGCCTCCTCATGCGGCACCGCGCTGGGAGAGACGGGCAGAACCGGCCTAGCGCGGCGGATGCCGGTGCCGGCATCCTGGGGCTGCGCGAACATGATGACGTCGAGCTCACCGCCGCCGCTCCTTGCTGCCCGCCGCGCGCATCGGCGAAGGGCGAACAGCTCCTCGTCAGGCTGATCGCACCGCTCCGCGGCGAAACGGCGGCGCGGCGCATCGTTCCCAGATTGATCGCGAGCTTCGGCAGCCTACCCCGACTGCTGGGAGCGGACCGCGCCGCGATCGCCGCGTACCTCGCCGATGACCAGTCGCTCGTCGAACTGCTGCTTGCCGTGCGGCCCCTGATCGACGAACTGCTGCGCGCCGAATTGCTCAGCCGTCCGGTGTTGCCCGATACGCGCGCCGTGCTCGACTATCTGTTCGTCAGCATGGCGCATGAGCCGGCGGAGCAGGTTCGCGTCCTCTATCTCGACGCCAAGAACCGCCTTCTGGCGGAAGAGCTCGCGGGACGCGGAACGATCACGCGGGTCGATATCTTTCCGCGGGAAATCGTGCGCCGCGCGCTGGCGCTCGGCGCGACCGGACTGATCATGACGCACAACCATCCTTCGGGCGATCCCGAGCCCAGCCGCAGCGACCTCGAGGCCACCCGCGCGGTCGCCGAGGCCGCGCGCCTGTTCGAAATCCGCCTGCACGATCACATCATCATCGGGCGCAGCGGCTTCCGAAGCCTGCGCGGTGACGGCTATCTCTAGGGGGCTTTCAGCCCAGCTCAATCGGCCTAGACGCGGTCGGGATCGGCGATGCGCACCAGCCGCCACGGCCGCTCGAGCCGCGCCTCGACGAGTTGCAGGACATGATCGAGCTCCCGCACCGCCTGATCATCGCATTTGCGCACGGCGTCGGAGATCCTGCCGACAAGCGCCGAGATAGCTGCATCGCCATGAAGGGCAATCAGACTATTGGCCTCATCCTGTCGAGCGATGTCGCGCTGCATACACCCCCTTTAGCGGCATGCTGGCGAGAGGCCATTGCGTATTTTCCCGATCCGGAGACGCACCCAGCGCTCATCCCGCGGCAAAGGTGACCACCTCGATCTTGTTACCGAACGGGTCGGCGACGAAGCAGGCATAATAATGCGCGTCATAGTCCGGGCGGATGCCGGGCAGCCCACCATCGATCCCGCCGAGCTGGAGCGCCTGCGCATGAAATTGGTCGACGATCGCGCGATCGCCCGCCGCAAAAGCGACATGCACGCCGTTGCCCGCGGTCGCGGCGCCGCCATCGTCAGGCCTTAACAAGCTGAACAAAATGTCCCCCGTGCCATAATGGACACCCCAGGAATCGAGCTTTATGCGCCGGAACCCCACCAGCCGCATCAGGGGGTCGTAAAACTGTTGCGCGCGCGCAATGTCGTCGGCGCCGAGCGAGACATGATGGATCATGGCCGCTCCAACGCAGCGCAGGCGTCAGGGTTGCCTATCCGTCTTGACTTGCCCCGAACCGCCCCATAAGGACGCCGCTCCGCTGCAACGGCCCCTTCGTCTAGCGGTCTAGGACGTCGCCCTCTCACGGCGAAAACACGGGTTCGAGTCCCGTAGGGGTCACCAGCGATTTCAAACAATTCGAGGGAATATTGTGGCACGGTATCCAATCCGGTGTCCAAAACCGCTGCCTGTCCAGATATCGAAACAAAAACCCCCGCCGAAGCGGGGGCAGGAAGTAATAATGTGCGGCTGATAGCACTCGACGCTTGGATCGAGGAGCGGCCCGAGAGGCCGACACGACCGGAGGCTGTGCGCGCAATTCTGCGGGAGCATCTGGTTTTCTATCAGCTTATACGCTGGCGTCGCTTGCAGCGTGACGATCGAGGCATGGTGAACGCTGAGCACAAGAGCGCCGATCGCCTGCAACGACATGGAGTGCCTCACTAGGCGAAGTTGCCCCCCGAAGGCTCTCCGGTTTCCTCGATCGCCTCAACTGGATCGTCGGGCAGCTCGGTACCATCGGGATCGGGGTCAACATCGGGCTTCCGATCGTCGGCCGGGTCAGTCGTGGTGCGTGGTTTGCCGGGCATATCAGTTCTCCTTGCGCGGTCAACGCACAAGCGCTCTCGGCGGGCTCACCACCCCTCGCACCCATCTCCCCTAGCCATTCGCCGGTGGGCGGCTGCTGTCTTTAGATCCGAATTGGATCACATTTCCTTCAAATCGTCAGCAACGCTGCGGGCATTCGCCGCACCTGTCTGTGCGCAGGTTGCCAGCGTGCAAAACGCCGTTGCCGTCGTTCCCAGCCGAGCGTCTGAACGCTTCCTGCCAATACCGAGCTGACGGTTACGCCGAACAGCGAGTCTCTTCCAAATCCATGAGGGAGGGCGACGTTTTCACAATCAGCACGGTCTATGACGTGATGATGAATGGCTACATCGTCATTCCCAAAGGCACCCGCGGGCAAGGCAAGATCGCGTGGCTCACTGGCAAGGGTGCCTTCGGCAAATCCGCCAAGATGGATCTTGCGCTGCAGTGGATCGAGCTGGGCGGAAAGCGCGTCACGATCGAGGGCAAGCATCGCCAGGAAGGCTCGGGTAATACCGCAGCCACGCTCGGGACTGTCGTCGCGGTGGGACTTCAGCCAGCCAGGGCACCTCGCCGCTGCTGACGCCGATCTCGTCGAGCGATCACGCTCAGTAGGCGATCGAGACGCCTGGGCCGGCTTGGCTCCGGGCGTCCCGCCGGACGACGTACCCAGGGCCACCTAGCGCGGCGTAATCCTTCGTCACCTCCATGTCGTGACGCCAAGCCGCGTCGGCGCCCATGGCCTGGGCGATCTCCCAGCGCTCGACGTTCTTGAGACGGTAGAGGTTGCACATCGGGCGATGTTGGCGGAGCGAGAGTGAGTCGGCAATGATGGCTCGTGCCCCGGAGGCGGACGCTATCTTTTTCTACCGAATAGCACGCTATTGACCTTGAGCTTTCCATACTTCTGCTCAAAACGAGCACGCTGTAGAGACCAAATAAATGCGAGGGGAGTCACAACGGCGAGGACGATTGCTAATGTCCAATCAAACCGACCAAGGCGCAAAAAGCCCGCGATCCCAAAAATCAAGGGAACCACGGTGTTAACGCATGCACTTTGAACAGGTGTCATCGCTACCCCCAACAAGATGACGCATCCGATATGCTTTCGATCTTAAGGTTAGGTGAAAACGAACCTCTACTAACCACCCCTTCCAGCCATCATCCCCGATGCCTTGAAAGGAAGTTCTTCCAATCCGTCCCCTGCGGCCACGGCAGGCTGTGGGTGACGATCCCGGCGCTGGTCAGCTCGATCCAGCCCCGGCCTGGGTGCCGCCAGCATTGTCCGTGCTGGCGATGTACGTATCGTGGTCTTGCGGTTCGCGTGCCACATCGAGCCGGCATCGGTAACGAACTGCCCCGGCTCATAAGTCTCGGTGTCGCGCCAAGGTGCCGCAGCGCCAGCCGAATATGGCAGCAATGGCTTAATCCATTAACAAACCAATCGGTCCACTCGGTGGGGCAAATCAAAATCTTGATGCGCAAAGGGTTTGTTCATCGGTCCGTCCTACAGAAGCGGAGGAATGGAGCGGAAGGAATGTCAAATGAAGCCGGAGCAGCGAGCAGCCTTGGGCGCCCTCGCACTGATGGGCAGCGCGACCCTGGTGACGCTGGTGGTAGGCATCCTTCTGCTCGTCTAGCTTCGGCATCGGCCGGCGTCACTCTCCTCGCTATCGCCGAATTTTCACAAAACTCGTCCATAGAATGGGATCGGGCCTGCACATTTGCCGCCCGACGAGAGAAGCACGCCATGGAAGCTGAATTGACCGCGGGATATCATGCGGCACGCGCGACCCAAGAGCTGGATTTGGGCCTATCCTGTAACGACATGAAGGCGGCCCGCGCCCATCTGGGGCTCGCCAATCTGCACATGGAACGCGTTCGGGCGCTCAGCGCCAGACGGCGGCAGCCGCCGGCTTCTGCGACCAACCGGGAAGCCTGAAACCGAGCGCGGGTGCGTCGCGGCGACATTATCGTCGCAGACATCTCGACGTGAAGCGGCCTCATGGCCGCCCTCGGCGCGCTAAGCCGAGCCGTCAGACTCGTCGTCGTGCGAGGTTCCGACAATCAGCCGCCTGCCGATCGACAAGGTGAAGACCGCGCCGCCGCCGGGGTCATTGGCGGCGGCAACATCTATCCCAAGCGCCTCGCCAAAGCCCTTGACGATCGCGAGCCCGAGACCGCTGCCACCGCGCCGATCACCGCCCGCACCCTGCGCGAAAGTTTCGAAGATCGCGGCTTCGCTGCCGCGTTCCAGGCCCGCACCGCGATCGCGCACAGTCAGCAATATGCCGTCGGGGGTTCGGTTGGCGGCGATGGTGATCGGTTCCTCATTGCCGCCATGCTGCACCGCGTTGGCCAGCAGATTGATCAGCATGTGATGCAGCAAGCGGGCATCGGCGCGAACCAGCGGCAGGTTCGACGGCACCTGGAAGTCGATATGATGGCCGCGCAGCATGTCTTTGAGATCGTGAACGGCGCTGGCCACCGCGTCGGTGAGATCGATCGGCTCGGGCGTGAGCTTGAGCGCGCCCGCGTCAAGGCGCACCATATCGAGCAGATTGTCGAGAAAACGCCGCAGCCGGGCGAGTTCGGCCCGGGCAAGCGGCAGCGCCGGCGAATCGGGATGCTCGGCGCCCATCGCCTCGATCGCCCCGGCGACGCCGGTCAGCGGCGTACGCAGGTCATGCCCGATCGACGACAACAGCGCGGCGCGCAGCCGGTCTCGCTCCTTCAAGAGGGATATGCTGCGCATTTCGTCTTCGAGGTGAAGCCGTTCATGCGCAAGCGCGGCCTGCCCCACCAGCGTCGACAGCAGTACGGCGCGATCGGCCGGCACCGGATCACGGCCATCGTCGCGCGCCACCCCGAGCACCCCCAATATCCCGAGCGAGGTCTTGAGCGGGTGGAATTGCCAGTCGGCGGCGGTGAGCGTCGTGCTGCCGCTGCCGGCCAGTTCGCCGCGGGTCCACGCCCACTCGGCGGCGGCCTGATCGACAGGGCTCAGTGTCACCTCGCCCGGCTGGGCAGCGACGGGCCGGAGCATTCCTTCCTGTTCGGCGAGCAGAACGGTGCGAACTTCGAGCAGACGGGCCACCTCCTGACACACTGCCTCGGCGGTCGTCGCCCGAGCTGACGCGCGGGCCAGCGTCTGCGCGAAGGCGGCGAGCGCGGCGCTCTCCTGGGCGCTGCGCACCCCGAGCTTCGCCCTCGTCCGCAGGCGCCCGGCCAAGTTGCTGCTGAACACCGCGACCGCGATGAGGATCAGCATGGTGAGCACGCTCTGCGGATCGGCGATGGTGAAGGTGTAGAGCGGTTCCAGGAAGAAGAAGTTGAACGCGAGCGCCGCCGCCATGCTCGCGATCAGCCCCGGCCGCAAGCCATAGAGGCTCGCCGAGACTATGACCGGAAGCAAATAGAGAAGGTCGACCGCCCCCGTTCCGATCAGCGGCTGTGCGAGCTTCGCGAACGATGTCGTGGCGGCGATCAGCAGGGTGATCACGCCATAGCTTCGGGCGCGGCCCCAGCCGGCGCCAAGCTTGATTGTGCCGCCCAGGCGAACCGTTCCGCTGTTCGCCGGGATGACATGAATCGCCACCCCTTGCGCCCGCCGGACGATAGCATCGACCACCGACCCATGCCGCAGTTCGAACCACCAGCTTCGTTCAGAGCGGCCGATCACAAGCTGGGTCGCGCGCATGGCCTCGAGCTGGCTGCGCAACCCGCTCACCACATTCTCCGCGGGAATGGTGGCGATCGTGGCGCCCAATGTGGCGGCGAGCGCGAGTGAAGCCGCGACGCGCCGCCGAGCCGCCTCATCGAACCCTTCGCTGCGTGGCGTTTCGATGTGAACCGCCATCCAGGGCGCTCGCAGCGCATCTGAAAGCCGCTTCGCGGTCCGGACCAGCATCGCCGATCCCGGTTGCTCGCTGACCGCAACCAGAATGCGGTCGCCGGCGCCGAACGTCCCCGGTAATGCGGTCGCGTCGAGCTCCTGCAGCATCTGTCGGTCGACGCTCAGCGCGGCGCGGCGCAGCGCCATCTCTCTCAACGCCGAAAGATTGGGCTTGGAGAAAAAATGGCCCAGGGCCCGTGAAGCCTCTTGCGGCACATAGACTTTGCCGTCCTTGAGGCGATCGATCAGCTCCTCGGGCGGCAGATCGACGACCTTGATGTCGGCGTCCTCGAAAACGCTGTCGGGAACCGTTTCGCGCACGCGGACGCGCGTGAAGCTGGCGACGACATCGTTGAGGCTTTCGACATGCTGGATATTGAGCGTCGTGTAGACGTCGATCCCGGCATCGAGCAGTTCTTCTATATCCTGCCATCGCTTCGGGTGGCGGCTGCCCTCGACGTTGCTGTGCGCATATTCGTCGACCAGCGCCAGCCGCGGAGCGCGGGCCAGCACCGCATCGAGGTCCATTTCGGTCAAGGTCCGGCCGCGATAGTCGACATCGCGCCGCGCGACGATTTCGAGTGGAGCGAGCAGCGCTTCGGTTTCGGCGCGCCCATGCGTTTCCACGATCGCGACCACGACATCGACGCCTTCAGCGAGGCGCGCGGCGCCTTCGGTGAGCATGGCGAAAGTCTTACCGACGCCCGGGGCCGCGCCGAGGAAAATCTTGAGCCGGCCTCGCTCCTCGCGCTTCGCCTGATGAAGCAGGGCGTCGGGGGAAGGCCGTTTATCGGTGGCGGCGTGGTCGGGCATGGCGACTGCTTAGCTCCGCTCTCAGCTCGACGCCATTCGCCGCCGGCCCGACTTAATGCGAACTTAATGCCTTGGCCGATCTTCGCCCGCGAAACTTAATCCCCACGAGGCGTAGCGAGCATCCGGCGGCGTCCCGGCTTCACGGGGCGCCGATCGAGGATTGCCCATGTCCGACCTTCTATGGCTCGGGGCGACCGCGGGGCTGTTCGCGCTCACGCTCGCCTATGCCCGGCTCTGCGACGGAGCTTGATTATGCCGCCATCCCTGCTCATCGCCGCCGCCGTGGCCGCCGCCCTGCTCGCCTATCTGGTGGTGGCGCTGCTGCGACCCGAGCGTTTCTGACCGGAGCTCGATCATGACCATCGCAGGCTGGGCGCTGATCCTGCTGTTCAGCGCCATCACCGTAGCCCTCGCAAAACCGATGGGGCTATGGCTGTTCGCATTATACGAAGGCCGCGCCACGCCGCTGCATCGCCTGTTCGGCCCGGTCGAACGAGTCATTTACCGCCTCGCAGCGATCGATCCCGCCGAGGAGCAAGGCTGGCGGCGCTACGCCGTCCATATGCTGCTCTTCAATCTTGCGCTGCTGCTCCTCACCTATGCCGTGCTGCGCCTCCAGAGCCCGCTGCCGTTCAACCCCCGCGGCTTCGCCGGCGTCGACGCCGACGGCGCTTTCAATATCGCGGTCAGCTTCACCACCAACACCAACTGGCAATGGTATGCTAGCGAAACGACGCTGTCGCAGCTTAGCCAGATGCTCGGCCTCACCATTCACAATTTCGCATCGGCCGCCACCGGCATCGCGATCGCCTTTGCGCTGTTCCGCGGCTTTGCCCGGCGCGAGACGAAGGGCCTGGGCAACTTCTGGGCCGATGTCACGCGCATCACCCTCTATCTGCTCGTGCCGCTCTGCCTTCTGTACGCGCTGTTCCTGATCGCGAACGGCGTCCCCCAGACGCTGGCCGGATCGGTCGACGCGACGACGCTGGAGGGCGCGCGTCAGACGATCGCGCTCGGCCCGGTGGCCAGCCAGGAAGCGATCAAGATGCTCGGTACCAATGGCGGCGGTTTCTTCAACGCCAACAGCGCGCATCCGTTCGAAAATCCCACCGCGCTCACCAATCTGGTGCAGATGATCTCGATCTTCGCGATCGGGGTCGGCCTCGCTTATGCCTTCGGCAAAGCGGTCGGCGACACCCGCCAGGGGTGGACGATCCTTGCAGCAATGGCAGTGCTGTTCCTCGCCGGGGTCACTCTCACCTATTGGCAGGAAGCGGCGGGTAATCCCGTGCTCCACCAGCTTGGCGTGCCGGGCGGCAACATGGAGGGCAAGGAGGTGCGCTTCGGCATCATCGGCTCGGCGCTCTTCTCGGTGATCACTACGGCCGCATCGTGCGGCGCGGTCAATGCGATGCACGACAGCTTCACCGCGCTGGGCGGGCTGGTTCCGCTATTCAACATCCAGCTGGGTGAGATTGTGGTCGGCGGCGTCGGCGCGGGCATCTACGGCTTTCTGCTGTTCGCGATCCTAGCGGTGTTCGTCGCGGGACTGATGGTCGGCCGCACCCCCGAATATGTCGGCAAGAAGATCGAGGCGCGCGAGGTCAAGCTCGCCATACTCGCCATCGCGATCCTGCCGCTCGTAATCCTCGGATTCACAGCGCTGTCGAGCATGCTTCCCGCCGGACTCGTCGGGCCGCTCAACAAGGGGCCGCACGGCTTTTCGGAGATCCTCTATGGCTATTCGTCGGCGGCCGGGAACAATGGTTCGGCCTTTGCTGGGCTGACGGCGGGCACCCCCTTCTACAACGGTCTGCTCGGCGTCGCGATGTGGTTGGGGCGCTTCTTCGTGATCGTGCCGGTGCTGGCGATCGCCGGCAGCCTCGCCGCCAAGCGCCACACCCCCGCCACGAGCGGCTCCTTTCCCACCACCGGCGGGCTGTGGGTAGGGCTGCTGGTCGGCATCATCCTGGTCCTGGGAGGCCTGACCTTCCTGCCCAGCCTGGCTCTCGGCCCCGTCGCCGATCACTTCGCGATGATTCACGGCCAGCTCTTCTGAGGCTAAGATCATGAACGTTCCCTCCTCCATATTCAGCAGCGCGCTGCTGCTCCAGGCGATCGGCGACGCATTCCGCAAGCTCGATCCCCGCGCGCTCGCGCGCAATCCGGTGATGTTCGTCACCGCGTGCGTCGCCATGCTGCTGACCATTCTCCTCATGCTGCGCGAGCCGGGCCTGTCGATCGGCTTCCAGCTTCAGCTCGTGATCTGGCTCTGGCTGACCGTGCTGTTCGGAACCTTCGCCGAAGCGCTGGCCGAGGGCCGCGGCCGCGCTCAGGCCGCCTCGCTGCGCGCAACCAAGGCGGAGCTCAAGGCCAAGCTGCTGCTTGGCGTGGGCGACACCTACGAAATCGTCCCGGCGAGCCGGCTACAGAAGGGCGAAGTCGTGCTGGCCGAGACCGACGATCTGATCCCCGCCGACGGCGAGGTGGTCGAAGGCGTGGCTTCGGTCAACGAGGCCGCGATCACCGGCGAAAGTGCGCCCGTGATCCGTGAGGCGGGTGGCGACCGTTCGGCGGTGACGGCTGGCACCCGCGTCATTTCTGACCGGATCAAGGTGCGTGTCACCGCCGAACCGGGGCAAGGGTTCCTCGATCGGATGATCGCGCTGGTCGAAGGCGCCGAACGGCGCAAGACACCGAACGAGATCGCCCTCACCATCTTGCTCGTCGGGCTTACGATCATCTTCCTGATCGCTGTGGCGACGATCCCGGGCTTCGCCGCCTATGCCGGCGGCAGGGTGCCGGTGGCGCTGCTCGCCGCGCTGCTCATCACCCTCATCCCCACCACGATCGCCGCGCTGCTCTCGGCGATCGGCATCGCGGGCATGGATCGGCTCGTCCGCTTCAACGTGCTCGCCAAATCGGGCCGTGCGGTCGAGGCGGCGGGCGATGTCGACGTGCTGCTGCTCGACAAGACGGGTACGATCACGATCGGAGACCGGCAGGCGAGCGAGTTTCGGCCGCTCGGCGGCGTCCATGTCGACCTGCTGGCCGAAGCGGCCCTATTGTCCAGCCTCGCCGATGAGACACCCGAAGGCCGGTCGATCGTCGCGCTCGCGCAGCAACGCCATGCGATCCGCACGACCTCGCTTCCCGCCGACGCGGAGACCATCCCCTTTTCGGCGCAGACTCGCCTGTCGGGGGTGCGCGCCGCCGGGATGCTGATTCAGAAGGGCGCGGTCGACTCGGTTCTCAAGGCGCACATCTCCGCGGGAGACGGCGCAGCGATCCATGAGCTGCGACGCATGACCGACGAAATCGCGCGCTCTGGCGGCACTCCGCTCGCGGTGACTCGTGACGGCCAGCTGCTGGGCGCGATCCATCTCAAGGACGTCGTCAAGGCAGGCATTCGCGACCGCTTCGGCGAATTGCGCAAGATGGGCATCCGCACGGTGATGATCACCGGGGACAATCCGCTGACCGCAGCCGCGATCGCCGCCGAAGCCGGCGTGGACGACTTTCTTGCCCAGGCCACGCCGGAGGACAAGCTGGCGCTGATCCGGCGCGAGCAGGCGGAAGGCCGGATGGTCGCGATGTGCGGCGACGGGACCAATGACGCGCCAGCGCTGGCCCAGGCCGATGTGGGCGTGGCGATGAACACCGGGACCCAAGCCGCGCGCGAAGCCGGTAACATGGTGGATCTCGACAGCGACCCGACCAAGCTGATCGAGATCGTGGGTCTCGGCAAGCAGCTGCTGATGACGCGCGGCGCGCTGACCACATTCTCGGTCGCCAACGACGTCGCGAAATATTTCGCGATCATCCCCGCGATCTTCGTCACGCTCTATCCCGCCCTCGGCGTGCTAAACGTCATGCGCCTGACGACGCCCGCGAGCGCGGTGCTGTCGGCGATCATCTTCAATGCGCTCATCATTCCGCTGCTGGTGCCGCTGGCCTTGAAGGGAGTCCGCTACCGGCCGATGGCGGCCGGCCCGCTCCTCGCCCGGAACCTCTCGATCTACGGTTTTGGCGGGCTGATTGCGCCGTTCATCGGCATCAAGCTGGTCGATGTCGCGCTCGTCAGCCTCCATCTCGCCTGAGGATATAACCCATGTTTTCCGATCTCCGGTCCGCGCTTCGCCCGGCCTTAACCTTCACCCTGCTGTTTGCATCGCTGCTCGGCCTTGCCTATCCGCTGGCGCTGACCGCTATCGCCCAGGGGCTCTTTCCGGCCCAGGCGAACGGCAGTCTGGTCCGCGACGGCGCCAAGGTGATCGGCTCCGCTCTGATCGGACAGGCCTTCACCGGCGAGGGCTATTTCCATGGACGCCCCTCGGCCGCCGGGGCAAACGGCTATGACGCCGCCGCCTCGTCGGGCTCCAATCTCGGCCCGGCAAGCAGGGTGCTTTCTGAACGCGTCCGCGGCGACGTCGCAAAGCTGACGACTACGCCGCCGCTGCGGCCGGTTCCCGCCGACCTGGTGACGACCTCGGCATCCGGACTCGACCCCGACATCAGTCCTGCGGCAGCGCTGTACCAGGTCGATCGCGTCGCGCTCGCCCGCGGTCTATCGGCCGGCGATCTTCGCACGCTGATCGAGGCGCACACCGAACACCCGCTGCTCGGCTTCATCGGGGAGGAGCGGGTCAATCTTCTCGGGCTCAACCGCGCGCTCGACCACGTGACGAAGCGCGATTAATCTGCACCGATGGGTCCAGCCGCAAAGATCATGATCGTCGAGGATGAGGCGCATATCCGGCGGCTCCTGCGTGCGGCGCTGCAGCGCGCGGGTCACCACGTGGTCGAAGCCGGCGACGCCCGCGAGGGGATGTCGCTGCTCGATATCGAAAAGCCCGACGTCGTGCTGCTGGATCTCGGTCTTCCTGATCGCGATGGACTGGAATTGATCCAGCCCATGCGCGGCCGATCGCGCGCCACCCTGCTCGTGGTGTCGGCGCGAGAAGATATCTCCGAAAAGGTCGCAGCGCTCGATCTCGGCGCGGACGACTATCTGACCAAGCCGTTCGACACCGAGGAGCTGCTTGCGCGCATCCGCACCGCCCTGCGCCACCGTGCGTCGGATGAAGGCAAGGACCCGATCGTCGAGGTGGGCGGTATCCGGATCGATCTTGCACATCGGCGGGTTCAGCGTGGCGGCGAAGACGTGCGCCTCACCCCCAAGGAATATGGCGTGTTGGCTGAGCTTGGCCGCCGGCCGGATCGGGTCGTGAGCCATGCCCAGCTGCTGCGCTCGGTATGGGGCGCGGCCCAGGAGGATCGGGTCGACTATCTGCGCATCGCCGTGCGGGGCTTGCGTCAGAAGCTGGAGGTCGATCCGGCTCGGCCACGGCTGATCGTCAACGAACTCGCCGTCGGTTACCGGCTCAACGCGCGGACGGGTGACGGAGCGGCCTGACCCGCGCGACCGGCCCGGTCGATGCACGCGGCGAAATCCTCGAGCAGATCGTTTTTCTGGTTGCGCAGCCAGACCAGATCAAGCTGCAGGCCGACCTTGAGCTCCCGGACCTTGAGCAACACTACCCCCTTGGGCAGCGCGTGCCGGACCGATTCATTGACGAAACCGACGCCGACCCCCTCAGCGACGAGCGCAAGCTGCAGCTGTTCAGAATCCACCTCGCACGCCACGCGCAGATGAAAGCCGTTTGCCCGGCATTCGGCAAGCAGCCTCGATTGGGCGAGCCAGTGACGATCCAGCGCGATCGAGACGAAGGACAGGTCGCGCAGATCATCGACCGCGACACTCCTGCGCGCCGCGAGCGGATGACTGCGCGCCACCGCCAGTACGAAGCGATCGAAGGCGATCGGCAGATGATCGAGCTCGGAAACCGCGGTCGAGCGCTCGATCATGAAGCCCGCGTCGATCTTGCGATCGCGCAGGTTGGCGATTTGCTCGACCGACGACATCGCACGAAGCTTGAGATCGACGCGCGGATGCGTGCCCAGGAACTGGACGATCCCGCCGGTGATGATCGGATTGCGAACTGCGAGTTCGTTGAGACCGATCATCAGCTTGCCCGCCGAGCCGGCCGCAGCGAGCCGCGCATTGTCATAAGCCGAATCGAGCTGGGCCAGCAGCCGGCCCGCATCGTCGAACAGCACCCGGCCCACCGAGGTCAGGTGGATTCCTTTCGAGGATCGCTCGAGCAGCAGCGCTCCAATCGACGCCTCGAGATCGGCCACATGGCGGGAAAGCGCGGATTGCGCGATATTGAGATCCGCGGCCGCCTTGCTGAAGCTTCGCCGCTCGGCCACCGCGACGAAATATCTAAGCCGGCGAAACGGCATCGCCCTTCTCCCTGGCGCCCTCGAAACCCGGGTCTCCCTATCTCAATTCGAGATACGGCGCAGCATGACTCTATATTGGACTTGGGCGTCTGCGGAGACAAATCTCCACCCGACCATCGCGAAGAGCGAGGAGAGGATGCTGACCCGATCTCTCGGACGAATCTCACAGATCGCGTTCGCAACGCGTGACATGGAGGCGAGCCTCGACCATTTCAGCCGAAACCTTGGCGTGGGCCCGTGGTTCGTGCTTCCACACGGCAAGTTGTCGGCCCGTTATCGCGGCGCGGCATGCGACGCCGAACTGATTGTGGCGTTCGCGAACTGCAACGGCCTCGAATTCGAGATGATGCACCAGACCAACGCCGCGCCCTCGATCTGGAACGATTTTCTCGCCGGGTGCGCCGAGCGCGAGCGCTTCCATCATAGCTGCCAGCGCACCGCCGACTATCCGGCGATGCTGCCGGTCCTGGCGGCGGCGGACTATGAGATGGTCTTCGAGGGCGAGACGCCGCGCGGACGCTTCTCCTATTTCGACCATCCGGACCACCCCGGCGCCTATCTCGAGCTGCTCGAACATACGCCGTCGCGCCAAGCGATGTACGCGCATGTTCTCGCCGCTGCGCAGGATTGGGACGGGCAGGATCCGGTGCGCCCCATGCCGCCGGTCTGACGCGGGCCGATCGATGCTCGAAGGATCTGGAGGCGACAAAATGACCCAAGACAAGGAGATCGTCCTCGGCGCGCTCGACTGCTTCTGCCCGAGCTTCCTGGCGCAGGGCCTGTGGACTCACCAGGACGACCGGTCGCTCGATTTCCACCGCCTGTCCTACTGGACCGACTATGCCCGGCTGCTCGAGCGCGGCCTGTTCGACATGATCTTCCTCGCCGATACGATCGGGGTGTACGACGTTTACGGCGGATCGAAGGACGCTGCGGTTCGCGCCGGCGTCCAGGTCCCTATGAACGATCCCTTTGCGCTCATCGGTGCGATGGCCTCGGTCACCGAACATCTCGGCTTCGCCGTGACCGGCAACGTGCTCTACGAAACGCCCTATCTGTTCGCCCGGCGCCTTTCCACGCTCGATCATCTGACCGGCGGCCGGATCGGGTGGAACATTGTCACCGGCATCCTCAAGAGCGGCGCCCGCGCGCAGGGCCGCGAAATGCCGGCGCACGACGCGCGCTACGATTATGGCGACGACTTCATGGAGATCGTCTATCGGCTGTGGGAGCAATCCTGGGAGCCCGAAGCGGTCACGCGCGACCGCGCCAATCGCGTTTATGCCGATCCGGCCAGGGTGCACGAGGTGAGCTACCAGGGCGCGCATCTCTCGATGAGCGGCATGCACTTGTGCGAACCGTCGCCGCAACGCACCCCTGTGCTGTTCCAGGCGGGATCCTCGGGCCGGGGCAAGCTTTTTGCGGCCCGCCATGCCGAATGCATGTTCGTCAACGGTACGACGCGCGCGGGGCTCGCCGCCGCGGTGGCCGACATCCGTCGGGCGATGCGCGAGCAGGGGCGCTCTTCGCATCGGGCGCGCATCCTCGCAGGGCTCACCGTGATTGTCGGCCGCACCGCGGACGAGGCTCGAGAGAAACATGAAGAATATAGGCGCGCCGCGAGCGCGGAGGCGACGCTGGTCCATGCCTCCGGCGGGTTGGGCGTCGACCTGTCGCGCTATCCGCTCGACGGCGAGATCGAATATTCGGAAACCGACGCCAATCGCACCCTGATGGAAAACCTCACCCGCCGTGGAGGCCGGGCCTATAGCGTGCGCGAGGTGGCGGAGCAGATGTCCCTGTCGGGACGCAACCTGCTGATCGTCGGCGACGTCGAGCATGTCGTCGACGAGATGGCCGGATGGATGCGCGACACCGATATCGACGGCTTCAACCTCGCGCGGCTGCTGATGCCCCGGTCGTTCGAGGATTTCATCGACCTCGTCGTTCCGCGGCTTCAGGAGCGCGGCCTGTACAAGACGGCCTACCGGCCCGGGACGTTGCGGGAAAAGCTGGCGCTCGGCGACGGGGCGCGGCTCGCCGGCAGCCATTCCGGCCGGGTCGACCTGGCCGCCGCGGCATGATCGAGGAGCAACCTGTCTTCACCGGTGCGTAGCGTTCCTTATCGTTCGGGTTCCATCAGATACAACAGCGCGACCCGCCCCGAGCGCGGGCGCGAAACAGGAGGGGAAAATGGGAAACAAGCACATGCCTTTGCGTACGACCGTCGCCTGGTCGGCCCTGGCGCTCATGGCCACGGCCGCCGGTGCACAGACGGCCGCGCCGACGACGCAATCGGGAAGCGAGGAGCAACAGGGCGGCGACATCGTCGTTACCGGGTCGCTCATCCGCCAGTCATCGACGCCCTCACCCACCGACGTGCTCGACAGCAAGGCGCTTCAGACGCGCGCCATCGTGAACGCGTCCGAACTGGTCCGGGCGCTACCGGCCAATGCGGGCTCCGAAGCGCAGGTGGACTCGCTCAATCAGGTGCTCACGGCCGGCACCGCACAGTTCAATCTGCGCAACCTCGGCCTCGGATCGACGCTGGTGCTCATCAATGGCCGGCGCCAGACGCTGAGCGCGCTGGCCTCCGCCGACGGCAGCACCTTCGTCGACATCAATTCGCTGGTTCCGCTGATCTCGGTCCAGCGGGTCGAGACCGTCAAGGACGGCGGCGCCGCGACCTATGGCTCGGACGCGGTCGCCGGCGTGATTAACTTCATAACCCGCCGCAAGGTCGATCGACCCGAATTCACCGGGCGCATCAACTTCATCGATGGCGCGCGCCAATATGATCTCGAGGGCATCGCCGGCTTCGAACTGGGCGGCGGAGACCTCGTGATTGCCGGGTCCTATTATTCGAGCACTCGGCTCGCGACCACCGAGCGCAGCTTCACCCAGGCGAAGACCTTCGGCCGGCCGACCTGGCATTCGGTCTCCAGCTACGGCCAGCCCGGCTCCTTCTTCTTGCCGAGCCAGAAGCGCTTCGTTCCCGATCCCGACTGCACCAACGCGGCCTTTCCCGACAGTTACCGGAACTCGGCGACCGATACCTTCTGCCGCTTCGACTTTTCGGGCTTCTACGACATCATACCCAAGGAGGAGCGCGCGCAGGGCTTCGCATCCTATAACGTGGCGTTGAACGACACCACCCATCTCAATCTTGAAGGCGCCTACGCTTATACGAACAGCAAAACGACGTCGTCGCCGTCATTCCCGATCCTGTCGATCAGCCCGGTGGTACCCGCGAGCAACCCCTATAATCCGTTCGGCGAGGACGTGCTGTTTCGCGGGCGGCTGCGCGGGTCGAGTTATGGACCGACCATCACGACCAACCGCTACAACACCTTCCGGCTGGCGGCTGCGCTCGACGGCCAACTCGCCCAGGGATGGACCTGGAGCGTCGCGAGCACCTTCAGCCAACAGACCGCGCTCTACGACAAGGCGGATACGATTTCGTCGCGTTTTCAAAACGCGCTGCGCGGACTCGGCGGGCCCAACTGCAACCCGGCGACCGGGGTGCCGGGCGTGGGGAGCTGCAGCTATGTCAACGTGTTCGGCTCGTCGCAGCTCAATCCCGCGAGCGCTAACAGCCCCGAGCTGATCGCCAGCCTGTTCGGCACCACCGACCTGCGCGCCAAAAGCTCGCTAGCGACGATCGAGGCGGTGACGAGCGGCGACCTGTTCACCTATAGCGGCGGCACCGCGGCCGGCGCGCTTGGCGTCCAGTACAGGAACAGCTATTTCCGCCACAACTGGAGCGACCTGGTCAATGCGGGGGAGCTGATCACACTGGGTCAGGCGCCGGATTTTTCGGGCCGGCAGAAGGTCTATTCGGTTTTTGGCGAAGTTCGCCTGCCCTATGGCGACCTGTTCGAAGCGCAAATTTCGGGCCGCTACGAGAAATATGAGTCGAGCTTCGGCAATTTCAGCCCGAAATTCGCGCTGCTCATGCGGCCCGCCGACTGGCTGTCGTTCCGGGGCTCTTACGGACGTGCCTTCCGCGCGCCGTCGATATACCAAAGCGTGGCCGTGCAAAGCTCGCAGCCCTCGGTCAGCGACGGAGGGGTGTTCCTGTTCGTCAACACCCAGGCACGGGGCAATCCCAACCTTCGCCCCGAAAAGTCGACCAACTATAATCTTGGCGGCACTGTGAAGCCGGTGCCCGGACTGGAGCTGTCCGCCGACTTCTATTCGTTCAAGTACAAGGACTTGATCGTGAAGGAAAATCCTCAGCCGATCATCAACCAGGCCCGGGCCGACACCGCGGCCGGCCTGACCGACACGCCGGCCCAGCAGCGCATCCAGCGCGATGCCACCGGCGCGCTCCAGCTCGTGCGGATCAACTTCATCAACGCCTCCTCGGTGCGCACCAAGGGCCTCGATATCAGCGGCCATTATTCGGTCGACACCGGTATCGGACGGCTCGAGGCGAACGCCGCATGGAACCATATCATCAACTACCGCATCCAGCTGTCGCCAGGGGGCGCCGTGATCGACGGCGCCGGCAGCGTCAATTTCAACAATCTGGGCCGCTCGCTGCCGCGCGACCGGGTGGAATATGGGCTCGGCTGGTCGTCGGGCATGCATGCCGTCAACGCGCTCGGCCATTATGTCAGCAGCTACACCAACGATCGCACGGGCATCACCAACAACCACGTCAAGTCGTTCAACACTTTCGACCTGCAATATGTGCTGACGCTCGAGGATCTGGTGGGTAGCGGGGCAAGCAGTTTCACCTTCGGCGTGATCAACGTTGCCGACAAGGATCCGCCCGTCGCGCAGCTCAATCTTGGCTATGACCCGATCGTTCACGATCCGCGCGGCCGGGTCTTCTACCTCGCCGTGAACCAGAAGTTCTGACGGTGGCAGACGGCGCCCGACTATCTCCGTTCGCCCAGGCTGAGAGTCGGTCGCGGCGCGCATCCATGCGAAGCGCGAACTTCGCGCTGGGCGTCTTTCTCGCCGCCTATATCCTGTCGTTCGTCGATCGCCAGATTCTCAGTTTGATGGTCGAACCCATCAAACGGGATCTGGCGATCAGCGATCTGCAGATGGGGCTGTTGCAGGGGCTTGCCTTCGCGCTGCTCTATTCGGTGATCGGCATCCCGATCGGGCTGCTTGCCGACCGGATCAGCCGCAGGCGGATCATCGCGTGCGGCATCCTGTTCTGGAGTGTCTGCACCGCGCTTTGCGGCTTCGCGGGCAGCTATCCGCATCTTTTCGTGGCCCGCATGGGCGTCGGTGTCGGCGAAGCCGCACTCTCACCTGCGGCGCATTCGTCGATGAGCGACGCCTTCCCTCCCGAAAGGCTTGCGAGGGCGATGGCGATCTACACGCTCGGGATCACCATCGGCAGCGGCCTGGCGCTGATGGTGGGCGGGTCTGTGGTCGACGCAATCGCCGCCAAAGGCGATGTCGTTCTGCCGGTCGTGGGACACCTCCACGCGTGGCAGGCGGCCTTCCTTGCAGTCTCTCTGCCTGGCGTGGCCGTCGCGGCGTTGGTAATGATGACGCGCGAACCTCGACGAGCGCCAAGGCCTGCGGTCTCGCGGGGCGGCCTGGCGGCGCTCTTCAGGCACCTCGCAGCGCAGCCTCGCGCCTTCGCGTCGATCTACGGCAATTCGACCGTCCTCGGTATAATGGGCTACGGCCTGATCGGCTGGTATCCCACGCTGATGATCCGGCGCTTCGGCATGACCGCCGGCGAGGCGGCCAATTATCTGGGGCTCGCTTATCTCGTGGTCGGCAGCGCCGGATCGATCGCGGGCGGCCTCTACGCCGAGCGGCTCGCCCGGCGGGGCCGTCACGACGCCAACATGCGCGTGGTGATGCTGATCAGCATCGCAAGCATATTGCCGGCCGCGCTGGCCCCGCTGATGCCGACGCCCATGCTGGTGATGGCGCTGTTCACACCGCTCACCTTCCTGTTCAACGGCTATTTCTGCTGCTCGATCGCGGCGATCCAATTGGCCACCCCAAGCGAGGTGCGGGCGACCAACGCCGCGATGTTCCTGTTGGCGAACAGCCTGATCGGCCTGTCGGTGGGGGCCGCGATAGTCCCGCTCGTCGACCGCTGGCTGTTCGGCGGCACGGGCGAGCTTGGAGCGGCCCTTTCGGTAGTCGCCGTCGCTTGCTGCACGGTCGCCGCGCTGCTGGCGCGGATGGGCCTGCCGGCTTATGGCGCGATCGTAGCCGCATTGCGCACAGCTGGCTGACGGCGATCGGCATGGCATTCTCCGGGTCCGTCCGGTCGACCTATGACTATATCATCGTCGGGGCGGGGCCGGCCGGCTGCGCGGCGGCGGCGCGTCTCTCGCTGCTTCCCGGCTGCCGCGTCCTGCTGATCGAAGCCGGCGGGTCCGATCGCCATCCGCTGCTCTCGGTGCCTGTCGCTACGATGCTGACCATGCGGCACCCGCGCTATACCTGGCGCTTCCGGACCGAGCCCGAAGCGGCGCTCGAGGGCCGCTCACCGAGCTGGTACGGCGGCCGCCTGCTCGGCGGCGGCAGCGCGATCAATGGGATGATGTATCTGCGTGGCCATCCGCGCGACTATGACCGATGGCGCGACACGGCCGGCTGCGCAGGATGGGGCTTTGCCGATATGCTGCCCTTCTTTCAGCGCGCCGAGTCAAGCGATCGCGGCCCGGATGCGTGGCATGGCGGCACGGGCCCGGTCGCGATAACGCGCGGAACGGCGGATTTCCCGATCGCCTCCGCCTTTCTCGACATGATTGCTGCGGCCGGGCTGCCCATCGTCGACGATCTCAACGCCGACGCTGCCGAGGGCTTCGGCTATTATGATCGCGCGATCGGCGGCGGGCGGCGTTCCTCGGCGGGGGGCGCCTATTTGCGCGGGCTTGCCGATCGTCGCGCGCTCACCGTCCTGACGGGCGCGCGCGCGGTCGGCCTTTCGGGCGGCGGTGCACGGATCGACGGCGTCCGCTTCGTCTATCGCGGAAAGCTGCACGAGGCCCGCGCCGATGCCGAGGTGGTGCTGGCCGCCGGCTGCATCAACACCGCCCAATTGTTGCTGCTCGCTGGCATCGGCCCGGCCGACGCCTTGTCCCGCCACGGCATAGCGGTGCGCGCGAACTCGCCCGACGTCGGACTCAACGTCCAGAACCATATCGCTTATACGCTCCAATATGCGCTCGCGGCGCCGATCACGGCCTATGAATATCGTCACCCCGCGCGCGCAGCGGCGGCGTTCGCCCAATATGCCCTGCAACGCCGCGGCATGCTCGCCGGTCTGCTGTGTCCCGCCGGCGGCCTGTTCCGAGCCGATCCGTCGTCCGAGATCGCAGATACCCAGGTGATATTGGGCGCCGGCCTGCCCGGCGCAGGCAGCGGCTGGCGCGGACTGCTTCCTACAGCGCGCGGTTTCACGCTGATGATCAACCAGGGTCGCCCGTGGAGCCGGGGCTCGATAGCGCTCCGATCGGCCGATCCGGAAGCGCCGCCGCTGATCCGCTCCGGCCATTTCAGCGATCATCGCGATCTTGAGCTGCTGACCACCGCCACCAATGCTATGCGAGCATTGCTCAGAAACCACAGGATCGCGGGCGAGATCGCAACCGAGATCGGCGCCGGTGCGCAAATCATCGGCCATGCCGCGCTCGCCGAGCATATCCGGCAGCACGCGCAGAGCTATTATCATATGGCTGGCAGCTGCCGGATGGGCAGCGACGACGGCGCGGTGGTCGACACCGCCTTGCGGGTGCGGGGCGTCGACGGGCTGCGTATCGCCGACACTTCGGTGGCGCCGCTGCTGGTCAACGGCAACACCACGGCGATGGCGCTCATGCTCGGCGAACGCGCGGCGGAGCTGATCGCCTCTGGCGCATGAAGGGTCAGCTTGCCGGGGGACGCGACCTCATGCGGCGTTCAGCCGCGGCTGAGGAAATCGATCACCACGGCCTCAAAGGCGTTTTTCTGCTCCACCAAGATGAAATTGCCGCCATCCCTGAGAACTGCGTCCTGAGAGGTCTTGGTTTTGACGGTCTGTGTTCCGCTGGTGGATTCCGTCTCTAGGCGACCCACGCTCGTGCCTGTTGCTCGTCAAAAAATATCTGCACCGATTCAGCCGCCGCGAGCCGCTTTGTCTGCAACTTGCTCAGTACGTTGGCCGTGAGGATCGCCGTTCGTCCTACGGGGCGCTGCAATTCCACCATTACGGCGCCAAACGCCTCGAGCACCTCAGCCGACTGGACGGGGAAGTCGCGATTGTCGACCAGAATGTTAAAGTTGCGCGCGCGCAGGCGTAGGCTGCTCATCACTGCCGCCAGTTCGGCAGTATAGGTGCGAACCAGATCGACATCCCAAAAACCCCAATGGGTCAGCGTCAGAAGCTTCGCCTTGTCGTCAAATTCAATCTTGTACATACGGTTCTCCACCGGCTGCGCTCACCGAACCGCGGCTCACGCAATTGGGCTGTCCAAACCTGGCCGCCGCTTGTGTCGCGGCAGGAATCCGGGACAACCCCTCGTCAGACCATGCTCAGCAGCGTCCCGTGACCGGGAGCAAGGCGCCGGTTATCGCAGCGGCGCCGTCGGACAACAGGAAGGCTATGATGCCGGCCAGCGCGGACGGCTGCACCCAGCGCGCAAAATCGGCGTCGGGCATGTCGGCGCGGTTGACCGGCGTGTCGATGATCGATGGCAGAACCGCGTTCACGCGTACCCCGTGATCCTTCTCCTCCTCGGCGAGGCTCTCGGTAAGCTTGGCGATCCCGGCCTTGCTGGCGGCATAAGCCCCCATCCCGGCAGCGGCTCGCACGGCCCCAGCCGCACCGATATTGACGATCGCGCCGCCTCCGCGGCGAAGCAGCGGCAACGCCGCGCGGGTGCAGACCACCGCTGTGCGCAGGTTCATCTCGAACATCCTGCCCCACATATCGGCGCTTCCATCCTCAAGCGTCTGCCACTGAAAGCCGCCCGCAGCGTTGACCAGCGCGTGCAAGCCGTCCCTTTCTCCCTCCAGCCGCGCGAACACCCCGTCGACGGCCGCGGCGTCGGCAAGGTTCACCCCGCCGTTATAGGAGGTGAGCCCCTCGATCTCGGCCTCGGGCGCCAAATCGATCCCTGTCACCGCATAGCCCTGGCGCGCCAACTCCATCACCACGGCTCGGCCGAGCGTTCCGGCTGCGCCCGTCACAATCGCGTTTCTGGCCATTCCATTTCTCCCCATCCTGCGCGCGTTTGTCGCGGCGCTCTGTGCGGGCGTCAACACGCATGTTGGCCGAATCCCGCATAACGGACGCTCGATCTTAACTGCATCGGCGGCGGAGCGCATTGAAAGCTGTACTTTGGGCCCCTCGCGTCTTTGTGGGGTTCACGCGACGACGACTTCCGTATAGCAGCCTCGCCAAACGCCCGGCGGGGCGCCAGCTATTTTTCGGGGGAGGCTCGAGCGCGGGATGACCTATCCGCAGAATCAGGGTTTGTACGATTCGCGCAACGAGCATGATTCGTGCGGCGTAGGCTTTATCGCGAATATCCGCGGCGAAAGGTCCAATGCAGTCGTCCAGCACGGTCTGGAAATCCTCCTCAAGATCGATCATCGCGGCGCCGTGGGCGCCGATCCGCTGCTGGGGGACGGCGCCGGCATCCTGATCCAGATTCCCGACGGCCTGCTGCGCGCATGGGCGAATCAGGCGGGGCTGATACTGCCGCCGCCGGGCGATTACGGCGTCGCCATGTGTTTCCTGCCGCGCGACGAGGCGGCGCGCAATTTCGCGGTCTCGCATTTCGAACGGCTGATCGTGAAGGAAGGCCAGGCGTTGGTCGGCTGGCGCGAGGTGCCGATCGACCTCCAAGGCCTCGGCCAAGCGGTGCTCGACGAAATGCCGGTCATCCGGCAGGCGATCATCGCCCGCGGCGAAGATTGCGCCGATCAGGATGCGTTCGAACGCAAGCTGCTCGTGATCCGCAAGCAGACCCAGAATCCGCTGGCGGAGCTCGCGCGGAAGCATGATCTGCCCAACCTAGCCTCGCTTTACATGCCGTCCTGCTCGAGCCGCACGGTGGTGTACAAGGGCCTGCTGCTGGCGAGGCAGGTCGGCAGCTTCTATCGCGACCTTGGCGATCCGCTGACCACGTCCGCGATCGCGCTGGTCCATCAGCGCTTCTCGACCAACACCTTCCCCAGCTGGAAGCTCGCGCACCCCTACCGCTTCATCGCCCATAACGGCGAGATCAACACGGTGCGCGGCAACGTCAACTGGATGAACGCGCGGCGCCGGACAATGGAATCCGAGCTGCTCGGGGCGGATCTCGACAAGATCTGGCCGATCATTCCGCACGGCCAGTCGGATACCGCCTGCCTCGACAATGCGCTCGAGCTGCTCCTTGCCGGGGGCTATTCGCTCGCCCATGCAGTCATGATGCTGATCCCCGAGGCATGGGCCGGCAATCCTCTGATGGATCCCGCGCGCAAGGCCTTCTACGAATATCATGCCGCATTGATGGAACCGTGGGACGGACCGGCCGCGGTCGCCTTCACCGACGGCCGCCAGATCGGCGCGACGCTCGATCGCAACGGCCTGCGCCCTGCGCGGTTCTGTGTGACCGACGACGGCCATGTCGTGATGGCGTCGGAATCGGGCGTGCTGCCGTTCGCGGAAGAGAATATCGTCCGCAAATGGCGGCTGCAGCCCGGCAAGATGCTGCTGATCGACATGGAGCAGGGACGCATCATCGAGGACGAGGAGATCAAGGCAAGCCTCGCCGAAGCCAAACCCTATGCCAGATGGCTTGAGGCCGCGCAGTATAAGCTCAAGGATCTCGAAGCCCTCGAGACGGCCGAAAGCCTTGCCCTCCCGAACGATTCGCAGGCACTGCTCGATCGCCAGCAGGCCTTCGGTTATACGCAGGAGGATATCGGCAAATTCCTCGAGCCGATGGCGCGCAACGCCGAGGATCCGATCGGATCGATGGGCACCGATACGCCGATCGCGGTGCTGTCGAGCAAATCGCGCCTGCTGTACGACTATTTCAAGCAGAACTTCGCGCAGGTCACCAATCCGCCGATCGATCCGATCCGCGAGGAGCTGGTGATGTCGCTTGTGTCGATGATCGGCCCCCGTCCCAACCTGCTCGGCCGGCAGGCGGGCACCCATAAGCGGCTCGAGGTCGACCAGCCGATCCTGACCAACGCCGACCTCGCCAAAATCCGCTCGGCCGAGGCCCAACTCGACGGCGCGTTCCGCACCGAGACGATCGACACCAGCTGGGACGCCGCGAGCGGCGCTGCCGGGCTGCGCGGCGCGATCAAGGAAATGTGCTGGGCGGCGACCGAGGCGGTGCTGGCCGACAAGAACATCCTGATCCTGTCCGACCGTGCACAGGACGCCAACCGCATCGCGATGCCGGCGCTGCTGGCGACCGCCGCGGTCCATCACCATCTCGTCAAGCAAGGGCTGCGCATGCAGACCGGGCTGGTCGTCGAGACCGGCGAAGCGCGCGAGGTCCATCATTTCTGCGTTCTCGCCGGCTACGGTGCCGAGGCGATCAATCCCTATCTGGCCTTCGACACGCTCGAGGAAATCCGGGTGCGACAGGCGCTGCCCCTGTCGACGCAGGAGGTGCAGAAGAATTACATCAAGGCGGTCGGCAAGGGCATCCTCAAGGTGATGTCCAAAATGGGCATCTCCACCTATCAGAGCTATTGCGGCGCGCAGATCTTCGATGCGATCGGCCTGTCGACCGCGTTTATCGACCAATATTTCACCGGCACCGCAACCACCATCGAGGGTATCGGACTCGACGAGGTCGCTGAGGAAACCGTCCGTCGTCACGCCGCGGCCTATGGCGACAATCCGATCTATCGCAACATGCTCGATGTCGGCGGCATCTATGGCTATCGCATCCGCGGCGAAGAGCATGCCTGGACGCCCGAAAGCGTCGCGTCGCTCCAGCACGCGGTGCGCGGCAACAGTCAGGATCGTTACGCCGAGTTCGCCCGCTCGATCAACGAGCAGAGCGCGCGGCTCCTCACGATCCGCGGCCTGATGCGGCTCAAGCCGGCCGAGCGTCCGATCGACATCGGCGAGGTCGAGCCGGCTTCCGAGATCGTCAAGCGCTTCGCCACCGGCGCGATGAGCTTCGGCTCGATCTCGCGCGAGGCGCATTCGACGCTCGCGGTGGCGATGAACCGCATCGGCGGGCGCTCGAACACCGGTGAGGGCGGCGAGGAGCCGGACCGCTTCGTGCCCCTGCCCAACGGCGATTCGATGCGTTCGGCGATCAAGCAGGTCGCCTCGGGCCGCTTCGGCGTCACCGCCGAATATCTGGTCAATGCAGACGATATCCAGATCAAGATGGCCCAGGGTGCAAAGCCCGGCGAAGGCGGCCAGCTGCCCGGCGACAAGGTCGACAAGAATATCGCCAAGGTGCGTCACTCGACCCCCGGCGTCGGCCTGATCTCGCCGCCGCCGCACCACGACATCTATTCGATCGAGGATCTGGCGCAGCTGATCCACGATCTCAAGAACGTCAACGCCGGCGCCCGGATCTCGGTCAAGCTGGTATCCGAAGTCGGCGTCGGCACGGTCGCCGCCGGCGTCTCGAAGGCGCGCGCCGATCATGTCACGATCTCGGGCTATGAAGGCGGTACCGGTGCCTCGCCGCTGACCTCGCTGACCCATGCCGGAAGCCCGTGGGAAATTGGCCTCGCCGAAACGCAGCAGACCTTGCTGCTCAACGGGCTGCGCAGCCGTATCGCGGTGCAGGTCGATGGCGGCCTTCGCACCGGGCGTGACGTCGCGATCGGCGCGCTGCTCGGCGCCGACGAATTCGGCTTCGCCACCGCGCCGCTGATCGCCGCCGGCTGCATCATGATGCGCAAATGCCATCTCAATACCTGCCCGGTCGGCGTGGCCACCCAGGACCCCGTGCTGCGCGCGCGGTTCAGCGGCCAGCCTGAGCATGTGATCAACTATTTCTTTTTCGTCGCCGAGGAGCTGCGCCAGATCATGGCGGAAATGGGCTTCCGCACCTTGCAGGAGATGGTGGGCCGCGTCGACCGGCTCGATATGCGCAAGGCGCTCGATCATTGGAAGGCGCATGGGGTCGATCTCAGCCGGCTGCTTCACCAGGCGGCGCCCGCGATGGGCAACACGCTCCATCATTCGGCGCTGCAGGACCACGGCCTCGACGCCGCGCTCGACAATGAGCTGATCGCCGCCGCGGCGCCCGCCCTCGATCGCGGCGCGCCAGTGGTGATCGAGCGGCCGGTCGTCAACGTCAACCGCACCGTCGGTGCGATGCTGTCCGGCGAGGTCGCCCGCCGCCATGGCCATGCCGGCCTGCCCGAGAACAGCATCACCGTGCGGCTGACGGGGGTCGCCGGGCAGAGCTTCGGCGCCTTCCTGGCCCATGGCGTGACGCTCGAGCTGACCGGCGACGCCAACGACTATGTCGGCAAGGGACTGTCCGGCGGCCGCGTAATCGTCCGCCAGCCCAGCCATGTACGACGCGATCCGCTCGAGAACATCATCGTCGGCAATACCGTCCTCTATGGCGCAATCGCGGGTGAGGCCTATTTCCAGGGCGTGGCCGGTGAGCGCTTCGCCGTGCGCAATTCCGGAGCGATCGCAGTCGTCGAGGGCACGGGCGATCATGGCTGCGAATATATGACAGGCGGCGTCGTCGCCGTGCTTGGCCAGACCGGGCGGAACTTCGCCGCCGGCATGTCAGGCGGCGTGGCCTATGTCTATGATGTGGACGGCCGCTTTCGCGACCGCTGCAACCCGGCCATGGTTGATGTCGAGCCGATACGCGAGGCGGTCGATTTCGAAAGCCCCGGGCGCCCGCAACAGCGCCCGCTAAGCGTCGAGGATTATGGCATGGGCGACATGCTGCGCCACGACGCCGAGCGGCTTCGCATCCTGCTCGAACGGCACCACCTCCATACCGGCAGCGCGCAGGCGCGCGCCCTGCTCGACGATTGGCCGACCACGCTCGGCCGCTTCGTAAAGGTGATGCCACGCGATTATCGCCGCGCGCTGCAGCAGCTCGAGGCCGAACGCCTCGCTGCCGTTACCGTCGCCGCGGAATGACCGGAGAATAATATGGGCAAGGCAACCGGGTTTCTCGAAATCGAGCGCAAGGATCGCGGCTATCTCAAGCCGGCCGAGCGGCTCAAGAACTGGAATGAGTTCGTCGTGCCGATGGCGGACCAGGAGCTGCGCGACCAGGCCGCGCGCTGCATGAATTGCGGCATCCCCTTCTGTCACAATGGCTGTCCGGTGAACAACATCATCCCGGACTGGAACCATCTCGTCTATGAATCCGATTGGAAGAACGCACTCGAAGTGCTTCATTCCACAAATAATTTCCCGGAGTTCACCGGCCGCATATGCCCCGCGCCCTGCGAGGCGGCGTGCACGCTCAACATTCAGGATTCGCCCGTCACGATCAAATCGATCGAATGTGCGATCATCGATCGCGGGTGGCAGGAAGGCTGGATTCAGCCCCAACTCCCCGCGCGCAAGACCGGCAAGTCGGTCGCGGTGGTCGGATCGGGCCCGGCGGGAATGGCCTGCGCCCAGCAACTCGCCCGGGCCGGGCACAGCGTCACCCTGTTCGAGAAGAACGACCGGATGGGCGGGCTGCTCCGCTATGGCATTCCCGACTTCAAGATGGAAAAGCACCTGATCAACCGCCGGCTGGTGCAGATGGAAGCCGAGGGGGTCACCTACCGGACGAGCACCGAAGTCGGCGTCCAAGTGTCGCTCGACTCGTTGCGCGGGAATTTCGACGCGGTGGTGCTCGCGGGCGGCGCAGAAAAGCCCCGTCCGCTGGAAATTCCGGGCTTCGAGCTGGCGGGGGTCCGTTTTGCGATGGAGTTCCTGACCCAGCAGAACAAGCGCAACGCCGGCGACGACGAGCTTCGCGCTGCGCCGCGCGGCTCGCTGACTGCGACCGGAAAGCATGTCGTCGTGATCGGCGGCGGCGACACCGGATCGGATTGCGTCGGCACGTCGAATCGCCAGGGAGCCGCCTCGGTCACCCAGCTCGAGATCATGCCCCGTCCTCCCGAAAAGGAAGCCAAGGCGCTGTCGTGGCCGCACTGGCCGCTCAAGCTGCGTTCCTCGTCGAGCCATGAGGAAGGCTGCGATCGCGACTGGTCGGTGGTCACCAAACGGGCGCTCGGCGCCAATGGCCAGCTCCAGGCGCTCGAATGCGTGCGCGTCGAGTGGGTCGAGGGCAAGATGCGCGAGATGCCGGGCACCGAATTCACGCTCAAGGCCGATCTGGTCCTGCTGGCGATGGGCTTCGTGGGGCCCAACAGCGCCGGACTGATCGAGCAGGCGGGTGTCGCGCTCGATGCGCGCGGCAATGTCGCGGCCGACACCAACGCCTATGTCACCAGCGATCCCGCTATCTTCGCCTGCGGAGACATGCGCCGCGGTCAGAGCCTCGTGGTGTGGGCGATCCGTGAGGGACGCCAATGCGCCCGCGCGGTCGACTTGCAACTGATGGGCAAGACCGAACTGCCGCGCTGATCAAAGCTTCAGACCAACCGCGGCCAAAGCCGTCTCGGCGCGCAAACTCTTGCCGACCCGGCAGCGCAACCTATCTTCACGCCGCGGGCCGGGCCCCTCTGGCGATCGAAAGCCGATCGTGATGTCGGACCGCATCGAGCATGCTCGGTGCTGCGGGGTCCCTCTTCCTCACACGCCGGGCGCGTACCGAGGGAGAATGATGAAGATGACCCATCCCAACATGAACTGTCCGGTCTGCGCGGTGCCCCTGACGATGAGTTCGCGCCAGAACGTCGAGATCGATTATTGCCCGCAATGCCGTGGCGTCTGGCTCGACCGCGGCGAGCTCGACAAGATCATCGAACGCTCTGCCATTGAAAGCGCGCCGCCGCCCGCGCCGCGCGGCCAGCCCCACGCGCCGCCGCAACCATATTACGGCCATGACGACCGCTACCGCCACAAGCGCAAGAAGTCGTTTCTGGAAGACCTGTTCGACTGACGCGGCGGCCCCGGCCGAAGGCCGGGGCGACGAGGCAGACCTTTTACGCCGCCTTCGCCCGGCTCGCGCGCTTGCGCTCGTGCGGGTCGAGGTGGCGCTTGCGCAGGCGGATCGACTTGGGAGTGACCTCGACCAGTTCGTCGTCGTCGATATAGGCGATTGCCTGCTCGAGCGTCAGCCGGCGCGGCGGGGTCAGGCGGATCGCGTCGTCCTTGCCGCCCGAGGCGCGGAAGTTGGTGAGCTGCTTGGCCTTCATCGGATTGACTTCGAGATCGTCGGTCTTCGCATTCTCGCCGACGATCATCCCCTCGTAGAGCGCCTCGCCGGGAGCGACCATCAGCACGCCGCGTTCCTCGAGCGGGCCGAGCGCATAGGCGTTCGCCTCGCCCGCCCCGTTGGAGATCAGCACGCCATTTTTTCGCCCTTCGATATTGCCCTTATGCGGGCCATATTTTTCGAACAGCCGGTTCATGATGCCGGTGCCGCGCGTGTCCGACAGGAACTCGCCATGATAGCCGATCAGCCCGCGCGACGGCGCGGAGAAGGTGATCCGCGTTTTGCCGCCGCCCGAGGGGCGCATATCGGTCATCTCGGCCTTGCGCTGCGCCATCTTCTCGACGACGGTGCCCGAATATTCCTCGTCGACGTCGATCACGACCGTCTCGTAAGGCTCCTCGCGGCCGCCGTCTTCGCCTTCGCGGAACAGCACGCGGGGACGGCTGATGCTGAGTTCGAACCCCTCGCGGCGCATCGTTTCGATCAGCACGCCAAGCTGCAGTTCGCCACGGCCCGCGACTTCATAGCTGTCCTTGTCGGCGCTCTCGGTGACGCGAATCGCTACGTTCGATTCGGCCTCGCGGAACAGCCGGTCGCGGATCATGCGGCTCGTCACCTTGGATCCTTCGCGGCCGGCCATCGGGCTATCGTTCACCGCGAAGCGCATCGACAGCGTCGGCGGATCGATCGGCTGTGCATGCAGGGGATCGCTCACGCTTGGGTCCGCGATCGTGTTGGCGACGGTTGCGACGGTAAGCCCCGCGATCGAGATGATGTCGCCGGCCATCGCTTCCTCGACGGGAACCCGTTCGAGCCCGCGGAACGCCATGATCTTCGAGGCCCGGCCGGTTTCGACGACGTTGCCGTCCGGATCGAGCGCGTGGATCGGCATGTTGGTCTTGACCGATCCGCTCTGGACCAGGCCCGTGAGAATGCGGCCGAGGAAATTGTCGCGGTCGAGCAGCGTCACCAGGAATTTGAATGGCCCATCGGGGTCGGACTTGGGAGCGGGGACATGGTCCACGATCTTCTGGAACAGAGGCGCCAGCGTTCCGGATCGCGCCGACGCGTCTTCGCTGGCATAACCGTTGCGGCCGCTGGCGAACAGCACCGGGAAGTCGAGCTGCTCGTCGGTCGCCTCGAGCGAGACGAACAGATCGAACACCTCGTCGAGCACTTCCTGCGTGCGTTCGTCGGGACGGTCGATCTTGTTGACCACCACGATCGGGCGGAGCCCCAGCGCCAGCGCCTTGCCGGTGACGAACTTGGTCTGCGGCATCGCGCCTTCGGAGGAATCGACGAGCAGAATGACGCCGTCGACCATCGACAGGATCCGCTCGACCTCGCCCCCGAAATCGGCGTGGCCCGGCGTATCGACGATATTGATGCGCGTGCCTTCCCACTCCACCGAGGTGCACTTCGCCAAAATGGTGATCCCGCGCTCCTTTTCGAGGTCGTTCGAATCCATCGCGCGTTCCTCGACGCGCTGGTTGTCACGGAAAGTGCCCGACTGGCGGAACAGCTGGTCGACCAGGGTAGTCTTGCCGTGATCGACGTGCGCAATGATCGCCACGTTACGGAGGCTCATGATATGGTGATCCTGATAGGAGGGGATTTTGGCGCGCGCATAGCCGAAATGGCGCACAGCAACAAGGGCCCGCGCCGGAACGAGCCGCGTTTGCGTAAGGTCCATCCCGACGCCATGCGGCCATTGCGAGCAAAAAAAAGGGGCCGGTTCGTTGGAACCGACCCTTAAGTCATTAGGAGAGGATGCCTGAAAGGCCCGCTCCTTCTGCACCGCTGCGCCGCAGCAGGCAAATGTTGATGCAGCAAGCACGGTTGCATTTTTTGCATTCATTGCGTTTTTCTTAATCTTCCCAGACGGGAGCGCACGGGACCGTATCGCTTGAACAATGCACCTCTTGCCGCCATCTTCCCCGAGCAAAGCATAGGGAGACGCGGCCGATGGCCAGCATGACGACGACCGAACAGCCTGATCTGGTGCTCGAGGCGCCGGCTCCGGTGAAGGTGCTTGCACCGGATAAGGCGGCGGGTCTCGTTCCTCTCGCGGACGAGCAGCGCAGCAAGCTCGACGAAAAGGTCGACGGTTTCATCGCGGAGCTCGTCGCGCAGGACGTCAACAGCCCCGAATTCGGCAAGCGCGTCGATTCGATCAGCAATATGGGCCGCCGCGAGATTGCCGAAGCGGCCGGACAGTCGAACCGCTTTCTCGATCGCCCGGTTCGCGCGATCGATGCGGACACGGGGGTTGGGGCCGATCTTGCCCAGCTGCGCCGCACGATCGAGGATCTCGATCCGGGCAGCAAGGGCGATCTCTTCGCGCGCAAGAAGCTGTTCGGCATCATCCCTTTCGGTAGCAAGATGCGCGATTATTTCGACAGCTATCGGTCGGCGCAGAGCCATATCGCCTCGATCCTGCGCAGCCTCGCCTCGGGCAAGGACGAGCTGATCAAGGATAATGCCGCTATCGATGTGGAGCGCCAGAATCTCTGGGCGGCGATGGGCCGGCTCGAACAGATGATCCATCTGTCCAAGACGCTCGACGAGCGGCTCGAAGGCAAGGCGCTCGAACTCGACAGCAGCGAGCCCGAGAAGGCTAAGGCGATCCGGGAGACCGCGCTCTTCTACGTCCGCCAGCGCACCCAGGATTTGCTCACCCAGATGGCGGTGACGGTGCAGGGTTATCTTGCGCTCGATCTGGTCAAGAAGAACAATGTCGAGCTGGTGAAAGGCGTTGACCGCGCCTCGACCACGACAGTCTCGGCGCTGCGCACGGCTGTCACCGTGGCGCAGGCGCTGACCAATCAGAAGCTCGTGCTCGAGCAGATCACCGCGCTCAACACCACGACCGCGAACATGATCGAATCGACGGGTGCGATGCTCAAGAACCAGACCGGCGAGATCCATAAGCAGGCGGCTTCCTCGACCATTCCGGTGGAAACGCTGCAGCGCGCCTTTCAGAATATTTACGATACGATGGACGCGATCGATCGCTTCAAGGTCGAGGCGCTGTCGTCGATGAAGCAGACGGTCGGCACGCTCACCACCGAGGTCGAGAAGTCGCGCGGCTATATCGCTCGCGCCGAAGGCGCGGCCCAGGGCCAGGCCGAGCCCTTCCGCGCGCTGGAATAGGCTGTCATGGCCGACAGCCGCGCCACGATCGAACGCGCCGAGGCGATCCTCGAACGGGTGCGCGCGCAAACCTCGCCGCGTCAGATCAAAGCGCATCGCCGGCGCGTGGTCGGCTTTTTCCGCCGGCTCAAATACGCGTTCTTTGCGGTGCTCGCGGTGATGCTTGCGGGGGGACTGGTCGGCGCCTTTGTCACCCCGCTCGGCATCGGCGGCTTCTTCCTGATGCTGGTGGCGATGGCGATCGTCTTTTTCGGCATTCTGGGCTGGCCGCAGGCGCCCGAACCCACGCCGCAGCAGATGGCGAAGAGCGATCTTCCGCTGCTCCCGCGACAGACCGAACGCTGGCTCGAGGCGCAGCGCCCCGCCCTGCCCGCCCCCGCGCAGCGGCTCGCCGACGATATCGGCATCAAGCTCGAGGCGATCGGCCCGCAGCTCGCGACGCTCGATCCGCGCGAACCTGCGGCCTATGAGTTCCGAAAGCTGATGGCCGAGGAGCTGCCAGAATTGGTGGAGGGCTATAAGCGCGTGCCCGAGCGGATGCGTCGCGAGACGCGCAATGGCAGCTCGCCCGATAAGCAGCTCGTCGAGGGGCTTCGCGTCGTCGATGAGGAATTGCTCCGGATGAGCGAGCAACTGGTGAGCGGGGATCTCGACAAGCTCGCGACACAGGGACGCTATCTGGAACTCAAATATCGCGGCGAGGACAGCGAGCCGCACTGATCGCCGGCAGTCGAACATGATTGTGCCGGAGACGCGCACCGTCTAACAGCCGCCGCGATGAAGGGCCTCCGCATCGTCCTGCGCCGCCATGCCGTGATCGCGTTGCTGATAGCCGCGCTTGCGCTGTCGGTGCGCGCGGTGATGCCCACCGGCTACATGGCCAGCGCCTCGCCCACGGGGATCACCATCGAGCTGTGCAGTGGCGTGGCGGGCAAGAGCGTGACGATCGCGCTGCCCGGCCAGGATCGCGACCAGGAGCATGGCAAGGCACGCGCCGATGCGCCCTGCGCCTTTTCCGCGCTGGGCCATGCCGCCCAGGCGGCGACCGATCCGATCCTTCTGGCGATCGCGATCGCCTTCGTCGTCGCATCTGGCCTGCGCCGCGGTTCGGCAGCCCCGCATAGGAGCCGAGCCCGGATTCGGCCGCCGCTGCGAGCACCGCCCCTCGTCGCATGATCCGTTGCCGCTCCCCTGCGGCCGTCGCTTCATGCACCCGAGGTGTTCTCATGCCATCCATCGTTTCGCGCCGCCTGTTCGCGTCGCTCGCCGCTATTCCCTTGGCTGCAACCGCGGCCCATGCCGAAGACCTGCCCGACAACATCCTGGTGATCGGCCAGCGCGATCGGCCGATCAGCCTCGAGCCGCGCGGGCTGTCGATCAGCCTGGACGAGAAGCAGTTCGACGCCGTCAATGCCGTCAACGTCGAGGATCTGATCAAATATGCGCCCGATTTCTTCGTGCGCACCCGCTTCATCGGCGACAATAATGCGGTGCCCGGCTTCCGCGGCACCCATAGCACCCAGAGCGCGCGCGCGCTGGTGATGGTCGACGGCTTCACCGTTTCGAACTTCCTCGGCAACAGCTTCGCCTTTCCGCCCGCCTGGGGGGTGGTGAGCCCGAGCGAAGTGCGCCAGTTCGATGTGGTCTACGGTCCGTATTCGGCGCGCTATCCGGGCAATTCGATGGGAGGGGTCGTCAACATCACCACGCGCGCGCCCGAACGGACCGAAGCGTTCGGCACGGTGCAAGGCTTCATCCAGCCCTATCGTCAATATCGCACGCAGGAGAGCCTGTGGGGCGGATCGGCCGAAGTCGGCTTTGGCTTCAGGCAGAAGGACGGCCCCTTCTCGATGCGGATCTCGGGCCGGCGGCTCGAGAATAATGTCCAGCCGATGCAGTTCTACCAGCTCGCGCCCGCGACACCCGGCAGCCCCGCCACGCCGATAAGCGGGGGCGCGATCGATCCCGGCCTGATCATCAGGACTCCGGTCGCTGGCGACTATGCCACCGGCCATACGCGGCAGGATCAGGCACGCGCCCAGCTTCGCTTCGACAGCGGCGACGTTCATGTCGAGGCGCTGTTCACCTATTGGTGGAATGTCGAGCGCCAGCTCGACCCCCGGACCTATTTGCGCGATGCGAGCGGCCGGCCATTCTACGGATCGGCCGTGAACGGCGGCCGGGTGTTGCTGGACGGGGTCGCCTATCTGCTCAATCCGGCGAACAGCTTCAATCTCGGCATCGCCGCCAAGGACGAATGGCTGGGCGGCCTCAGGATCGGCGCGCCGTTGTTCGGTTTCGTCATCAACGCCAATCTGTCCACAGTGCAGTTCGACCGGCAGACGATGCGCCGTTCGAACGGCTATCTCGCGGGCATCGGCGACGGCCCGGGCCTCCTGATCGAACAAGGGCCGACCGGTTGGTACACGCTCGACCTGAACGCCACGCGCACGATCGGCGCGCACGCGATCGCCTTCGGGATCAACGCCAATCGCTATCGGACCGATCAGGCGCTGTACGGCACGGGCCGCTGGCGCGAAGCGGCCGGCCGCAACTTCGTCAACCGCACCTTCGGCAAGAGCCGGATGATCGGCTTGTTCGCCGAGGATGAAATCGGGCTCGGCGACGGCCTGACCGTTACACCCGGCCTTCGCGCCGACTTCTGGCGCGCCTATGACGGCGGATTGATCGGCGCACGCGGCAGCACGCGCTACGCCCCGCGGCGCGATCACAGCGTCGATCCCAAGCTTTCCGCGCGCTGGGCCTTCGCGCCCGACTGGGCGGCCGAGCTGAGCCTCGCCACCGCGACCCGCTTCCCGACGGTCGGCGAGCTTTATCAAGGGACGCTCAACGGCGATGGCTCGTTCAATCCCGACAGCTTCGACCCGGCTCTCAAGCCCGAGCGCAGCCGTGACGCGAATCTGCTGCTGCGCCACCGCTTCGGGCCAGCCGCGATCACCGGCAGCATCTTTTACCAATATGTACGAAATACTATTTTCAACTATCTGGGTTTCAACCAGAATGGCGTTTCGAACCTGACCTTCAAGAATATCGATGCCACCCGTCAATATGGCGCCGAGCTGATCGTCGAGGCGCAAGACTGGCCGATCGAAGGGCTCGATCTCGACGCCAACGCCGCCTGGATCGACGCGATCACGGTGAAGAATCGCGCCGATCCGGCCTCGCAAGGGGTGCAGTTCCCGCGCATCCCGCGCTGGCGGATCAACGCCAATCTGCGGTACCGGATCGACCAGGCCACCGACCTTTCGCTCGGAGGACGCTATGCGAGCCGGCCCAACAGCGATATCGACGGCCTGCAGCGCGGAGACACCTACGGCTACACCTCCGAGCTGCTGCAGATCGACGCAAAGATCACGCACCGCATCGGCGCCGGACTGCGCATCTCGGGCGGGGTCAACAATCTCACCAACGACAAGGCCTGGGTGTTCCATCCCTATCCGCAACGCACCTTCGTGGTCGAGGCGGGGTGGACGCTGTGAGCGTCAAGCTCCCGGGCAGCCGCTGGTACAATGCCGTCTGGCGCTGGCATTTCTATGCGGGGTTGTTCTGCATGCCGCTCGTCCTGTGGCTCTCGTTGACCGGCGCGACCTATCTGTGGCGGCCCCAGATTGAAGCGCTCATCGACAGCCGCTACGCCATGGTCGCCGGCGAAGGGCCACGCGCGAGCGCCGAACGGATCGCGCAGGCCGCGGTAGCGGCGGTGCCAGGCGCGACGCTGCGCTTCTATCAGCTTCCCGACACGCCGGCGCAGGCGGTCCAGGTCGTGGTCGGAACGGCGGGCCAAGACCAGCGCGTCTACATCCATCCCCAAACCCTCGCGGTCCTCAAAAGGGTCGGTGAATCGGATCGGCTGATGCCCCTGATCTCCCGCCTGCACGGCGAACTGCTGCTCGGCGATGCCGGCAGCTGGATCGTCGAGACCGCGGCCTGCTGGGCGATCGTCATGATCCTGACTGGAGTCTATCTGTGGTGGCCGCGCGCGGCGACAGGGCTCGGCGGCGTGTTGTGGCCGCGCCTCGGACTTGGGCGCCGCGGCTTTTGGCGCGACCTCCACGCCGTAACCGCGATCTGGATATCCGCGCTCGCGCTGGGGCTGATCCTCACCGGGCTGCCCTGGGCGAATGTCTGGGGCGGCTACCTCAAGGACATGCGAAGCGTCACCGGTGCGATCGATGGGCCGCAGGACTGGCCGACCTCGTCGCGGCTCCGTGTCGCGCCGGCGATGGGTGAGCACGCCGAACATGGCGCGATGGCGGCCAGCCCTTCCCCGCTCGACTACGCCCGGCTCGACCGCATCGTCGCGACCGTCGCTCCGCTCGCCCTCGCGCCACCGGTGCTGATCGCGCCGACCGGGCATGACGATCTCTGGACGGTTCGGTCCGACAGCGCCGATCGCCCGCTCCGCACCAGCCTTCGCCTCGACGGCGTGACCGGCGCGGTGCTCGCGCGCAGGGATTTCGGCGAACGTCATTGGATCGACCGGGCGGTCGGCTATGGCGTCGCCGTGCATGAGGGGCAGTTGTTCGGGCTCGCCAACCAGCTGCTCGGCCTGATTGCCGCGGGCGGGTTATTCGTGACCGCCGCGACCGGAGCGGTGATGTGGTGGCGACGCAAGCCGACCGGCCTGCTCGGTGCGCCGCTGCCGCTGGGCCGGCCGCGTTTCGGCCCGCTGATGATTGGGCTCATCCTCACGCTCGCCCTGCTCTTCCCGATGTTCGGCGCCACGCTGGCGCTGATGCTGTCGCTCGAAAGACTGGTCTTGCGCCGTCACATCCCGACAGCGCGCTGGCTGGGGCTTGCCTCGGCGCGTGCGCGGGCGTCATAAGGCTGCAACGCTGGAGGCGCAGGCCATGTCCATGTTTTCCCGCCGCGATCTCCTCGCCGGCGCGGGCGCGAGCCTGATCGCCGCCCCCGCCATCCTCCGCGCCCAACAGCTGTTCACGGCTTTTCCATTCCGGCTCGGCATTGCCTCGGGCGATCCAGGCCCTGACGGCTTCGTCATCTGGACGCGGCTCTGCCCCGATCCGTTCGACGAGCATGGCGGTATGCCCACCGCGCCGATCGCGATCGACTGGGCCGTCTATGACGACGACGCGATGCAGCGCGTGGTGCAGAAGGGCGTCGCCACCGCCTGGCCGGAGCTCGGCCATTCGGTCCATGTCGAGCTGTCCGGACTCGAGCCGGACCGCCCCTATTGGTATCGCTTCACCGTCGGCCGGGAGAAGACCGTGCTGGGCCGCGCGCGGACGACGCCGCTACCCGGCAAGCCGCTCGAGCGCATCCGCTTCGGCGTGGCGGGGTGCCAGGCTTATGAGGACGGGCTCTACACCGCTTACGCCCATCTCGCGCAGGAGGATGTGGCGTTCGTCTGGCATTATGGCGATTACATCTATGAGGAGCGCGCTCGGCAGGTGAATTATGATCGCGATGGGTCGCCGCGCGTCCATGTTCGCGATCATGTCGGCGCCGACTGCTACACGATCGGCGATTATCGCCGGCGCTATGCCCAATATAAGATGGATCCCGACCTGCAGGCCGCGCATATCGCCGCTCCCTGGTTCACGACCTTCGACGATCATGAGATCGTCGACAACTGGACCGCCGCGGTCAGCCCATACCAACCCGATCCCGCGCTGTTCGCGTTCCGACGCGCGGCGGCGATGCAGGCCTATTATGAGCATATGCCGCTGCGGAAGGCCTCGATGCCGAACGCCGGCGCGATGCAGCTCTATCGCCGCACCCGCTTCGGCGACCTGCTCGACGCGCATTTTCTCGACACCCGGCAATATCGCAGCCCGCAGCCCTGTCACGGCAGCTTCGAGCCGACTTGCCCCGGCGTCGCCGATGCGCGCGCCACGGTGCTGGGGACCGCGCAGGAGGCCTGGCTCGCCAAGGGGCTGCGCGCGCACGACACCCGATGGAACCTGATCGCCCAACAAGTGATGATGATGCCGCTCGACCGCCGATCGAGCGAGGAAGCCGCGAAGATCCGCAACATGGATAGCTGGGGCGGATATGATGTCGCGCGCGAGCGGATGCTCGCCGGCTTCGAAGGATTGGGCAATGTCGTCGTCATGACTGGCGACGAGCATCAGAACTTCGCCGGCGAACTGCGCCGCAACGCCGGCCAGGGCGAGGCCGTGGCGGTCGAACTGGTGACGACCTCGATCAGTTCGGGGGGAAATGGCTGGATCAAGGCGGCGGCTGCCGAGCAGATCCGACGCCATAACCCCTTCCTCAAATATTCGAGCGATCGCCGCGGCTACGCGATTTGCGAGCTGACGCCGACGATGTGGCGGACCAGCTTCCGGGGAGTAGATCAGGTGGCTGCGCCAGGCGGCGCAATCTCGACGCTCGCTACCGCCGCGATCGAACGCGGCCGGCCGGTCCTCAATCTTTCCTGACGGTGCGCCCGGCCAGCGCGCCGAGGATCGCTCGTTTCCTGCGATCGTCCGCCGAACCCCAAGCGGCGATCTCGTCGATCGTTCGCAAGCATCCGCGGCAATAGCCGGTAGCCGGATCGATCCGGCAGACGTCGTTGCAGGGCGAAGCTATGTCCATGGAGCGGCCATGAGCGATCCTCCCCGCTCGATCAAGCCCGAGCATTTTCCCGACCGCTCATCCTCTGGTCGCATTTTCGGCGGGAATTGGGCGAGATTCATTTCTTGTTTACAGCTTTCCAACAAGCGCGTTGGAGAGGTTGCGAGGATTGTGAATGTTTCGGCCAATCACGCATGTGCTGTGGAAACCATTGCTCGTCGCGCTGATATGGAGCGCCTGCGCGATGCTCAGCCTGGCTTTCACACGGAACGATGGCGGCTTGGCCGCAGTGTGGCCCGCCAACGCGATCCTCACAGCCGTCCTGTTGATCGAGAAGGGGCCGATCCGCCTCGCCTATGTCGCCGCGGTAACGATCGCGTCGCTTCTGTTGAAGATCGGCCTTCCCGTCATGCTCATGATCGGCATTCCGATCGCGAGCGTCGGGGAGGCCGTGTTCGCGGCCTGGCTGATCGCGCGTCTGGCGCCGACCGGTCAGATGTTCGAAGCGCCGGCCAACATTTTCCGCTTCGGGCTGGCAGTAGCGCTCGCGTGCATTCCGTCGTCGCTGGCGATCGGCCTGTTGTTCACAGCGGCCAAAGGCGCGCCCTGGTGGCATCCGGCGCTGAATTGGATGGCCTCGCACGCGTGCGGACTGATGATCGTCACGCCCCTGCTGCTGATCCTGCACCGCGACGGACTGGCGGGCCGGATCCGCAGCATCAGTAGTGACCAGCTGTTCCAGTGCGCGGCGATGCTCGGCCTTGTCGGAGCCGTGAGCACCTTGGTGTTCCAGCAATCCTCCTATTCGATCAGCTTCCTGGTCGTGCCGGCCCTCCTGGTCGCGACCTTCCACCTGCGCGCGTCGGGCGCGGCGGCGTCGGTCGTGATCATCGCCTCGATCGGCAGCTTCTGCATGATCCGCGGCAGCGGGCCACTCTCGACGATGCCGATATCCGCGATCGAGCGCGGCTATGTCCTCCAGCTCTTCACGGCCGTGATGTTCCTGTGTGCCCTGCCGCTCGCCGCGCTGCTCGACGAGCGCGATCGGCTCGCCGCCGACGCCATGCGCCACCTGGGCAGCCTGCGCACCATCGCCGAACGGATCGACGAGCTCTTGTTTCGCGTCGAAGAGAATGGCCGATGGGCCTATCTCGGCGCCTCCTATCAGACCATCACCGGGCGCAGCATCGCGACCGCTCTCGGCAAACGCGGGCTCCTCGAGCTATCCAGCAAGGAGAATAGGTCGGCGGTCGCAAGGCAGTTTCTTAGCCTTCGTTCGGGCGAGCTCAACGATATCGACTTCACCGCGACGATCGTCGACGCGATCGGCATTCCCCGCGATATCGAAGTCAGCATGTTCCGTTCGGTGGACTCGGGCGGCCGCGCCGTCCTCGGAGGGATCGCCCGCGACGTAACGGCGCGCAAGCTGCTCGACGCGCAGCTGCGTGAAAGCGAGAGAACGGCGCAGCGCGCCGCCGAGAAGAGCGAGCTGGCCGCCCGTACCGACGAACTGACCGGCCTGCCCAACCGCCGCGCCTTCTTCGAACGCCTCGACGAACGGATCGAAAAAGGCGGCGTGATCACCCTCGCGCTGTTCGACGTCGATCATTTCAAGCGCATCAACGACAGTTATGGCCATCCGGCCGGTGATGAGGTGTTGCGCCGGATCGCGGCTGAAGCGTCGGCCAAACTCCGCGACAGCGATATGCTCGCGCGGGTCGGCGGCGAGGAATTTGCGATGCTGCTCGACAATGTCGACGGCGATGCCTCGATCGCAACCGCCGAACGGATTATCGCGACGATCGCGGGCGCATCCTTCGCGCTTCCGGCGCGGCTGGTCGGCGCCGTCAGCGATATCCAGGTGCATGTCACGGTCAGCATGGGCCTCGCGCGGCATCGCGAGGGTCAGAACGCCGCTGGCCTCGTCGCCGAGGCCGACCGCGCGCTTTACGCCGCCAAACATGGCGGGCGGAACCAGCTCCAGCTCGCCGCCTGATCGTTCAGCGCGCGAGGCCGGCGAGCAGGCCGGGCGTCAACAGCTGCGGCAAGGTCTCCACTTGTCCGTCGCGGTGATAGAACAGATAGAGCGGCACGCCGGACCGCCCCTGCGCTTCGAGAAAACGGCCGATCACGGGGTCGCCGTTGGTCCAGTCTCCCACCATTGTCGTGACCCCGGCCTTGGCGAAGGCGTCACGAACAGTTTGGCGTTCGATCGCGGTTCGCTCGTTGACCTTGCAGGTCAGGCACCAGTCGGCAGTGAAATAGACGAACACCGGCTGTCGCTGCGCCCGCAGCGCCGCGAGCCGCGCCTCGCTGAAGGACTCGGCCTCGCCCCTGGCCGCCTCGCGTGCACCAGGCGCCGAGCTTGTAGCGGGCAGCGCCAGCATCAGCCCCGCCGCCACCGCGATCGTCGGCGCCAGCGGGGCCCAGCTGTAGCGCCGCCCATGCGCCTGCCGCACCCCGACCCACCACAGCGCCAGGCCAAGCAGCAACGCCGCGCTTAGCCCGAGCATCAGATGATCCACCCCGGCCTGGCGTCCCAGGATCCATGACAGGCCAAGAGCGGTCACGAACATCGGCACCGACAGGATCCGCCGCAGCCTTTCCATCCACGCCCCGGGCCGGGGCAGCAGACGCCGAAGGCGCGGCACGAAGCCGATCAACAGAAACGGCAGCCCAAGGCCGAGGCCGAGGCCGGCAAACACCGCGAGCGCGGCGACCGGTGGCAGCAGCAGCGCCGTTCCCATCGCCCCGGCCATGAACGGACCGCTGCATGGCGTGGCGATCAGCGCGGCGAGCACCCCGGTCCAGAAGGCCGCCGCCGTCCCGCCGCCCTGCGTCAGCGTGCCGCCGACGCCGATCGTGCCCAGCTCGAACAGGCCCGCGAGGTTGAGGCTGATCGCCACGACCAGCAGCAGCAGCAGCATGACCATGCGCGGATCCTGAAGCTGGAAGCCCCAGCCCGCCACCTGGCCGGTCGCACGCAGCGCGAGCAGCAGCACGCCGAGCGCGAGGCAGCACAGCACGACGCCGCCGCAATAGGCGAGCGCCTCGCCACGCGCCTGCCGATCGGTTTCGCCGCTGCGCGCGAGGCTCAGCGCCTTGAGGCTGAGGATCGGGAAAACGCAGGGCATCGCATTGAGCAGGACGCCGCCGAGCACAGCGCCGGCGAAGGCGAGCAGGAACAGGCCGATCGCCGCCCGGCTCGCTGCCGGATCCGGCCCGGCGATCGGGGTTCCCGCCGCCGGGACGGCGCCGGGACGCGCTGCGACGGCGAGCCCTCGTTCGCTCCCGATCGCGATCACGCCGTCAAGCGTCGGAGGATGCGGCGCGCCTTCCGTCGCCTTCGCCTCGATGATCAGCCGATCCCCGGCGCGGCTGATCGCCTGCGGCGCGCCATAATCGACCACATGATCGGTCGCCGGATAGAAATAGGGGTCGGACACCGCGCGGGCGCGCGGGAAGGGAATGGCGACACGAATCGTTCCGCCGCGCCGCTCGAAGCTCGCCGCCTGCCCGAGCGGCAATGGCAACCGCGCCCGCCAGCCGTCGAACCGCTCGCGCATCGCCGGAGAAACCGCGCCGTCGCCCACCACCAGGCCGATCGAGATCGGCCCCTGCTCGGGCACGCAGATCGACGGCGAACAGGCCAGCCAACGCGCCTTGCCCGCAATCTGCAGCCGCGTTCCCGCCGCCAAGCCCGCCGGAACGTCGAGTGTCATCAGCAGTGCATAAGGTCGCTCATAGACATAGTTCATCAGCCCCTGGACGATCAGGCGTTGCGGCACCGGATAGCGCAGCGGGCCGACCGCGACGCCATCGGGCAACGTCCAGGCGATTTCCGTGGGCGCGCCGGCATCGCCGGGATTGAGCCAATAGCCGTGCCAGCCAGCCTCGGGAGTCATACTGAGCGCCAGCGTCACCCGGCTTCCCGCCGCAGGGCGCAGCGTCTCGGCCGCCAGCTCGGCGCGGATATGCGCGGCCTGCGCAGCCGCGCCACCGATCAGCGGCAACAGCAGCAGGATCGCCAAACGCCACAAGAGTCCTCGGAATATCATCGCAGGCCTATGGCTGCCTCCGCGCCGGTCCGCTCAACGCTCACCCTCGAAGCCGTGCATTCGCCGCGCCCATTGCAGCGCTATCACAGCGCCCTTCGCGGGCTGGATCATCACCATCGCCAGGATCAGCGCTATCGTCGGCCACAACGCCATCTGCACCCACATCGGCATGTCGAACCGCAGGTTGGCGGAGACCACGAACGGCACCAGCAGGTGACCGAGAATCAGCACCACGAGATAAGCGGGCAGATCGTCGGCGCGCTGCAGCGTCCAGTTCTGCCCGCAGGCGGGGCAATGCGCGACGGGCTTGAGAAAGCGCCCGAACAGCGCGGCTTCGCCGCAGGCGGGGCAGTGCCCTTTAGCGCCGCGGATGATGGCGGAGCGCAGATCGCGCCCCCCGGTCCTGGAGTCCTTGGTCATGCCCGGCCCCTAGCAGAATGGCGAGCGCGGCGACAGCACGTTGACCGGCCGATCACCTTGTGGCAATCGCGGAGCGCATCGCTGCGACGGATCCCTGTCCGGCGCGGAGACGCGACAGAGAAATCATGCATTTCCCGTCGCTTGCGGGTGTAGCTCAATGGCAGAGCAGAAGCTTCCCAAGCTTACGACGAGGGTTCGATTCCCTTCACCCGCTCCAATAACCGGCTCGCCCCGGTAGCTCAGCAGGACAGAGCAACGGTTTCCTAAACCGCAGGTCGGGAGTTCGAGTCTCTCCCGGGGCACCAATAATCCAGGCTAAAATCGGCAAGCTGACTATTACCGCTCAGTTCATCTGAACCGGTAAGGGCATGTTTGGGTATCGAAACGCCTGATGCCCCGCTTGCCGTCATCCGCTCCGGACGAATTGCGAACCTCAGACCTTAACGCCGCGAACTGCCGCCACAAAGGCCGATGTGAAGAGCAGATGGATAACCAAAAATAGCTTCGCGATGTCCCGCGCCTCGCCACTGGCGACGCCCCAAATGTCGTTCGCCGTGACGGCTCCGAAACCGACGATGTTCGCGCACATTACGATACGGAGCGTGGCGGGCTCGGCATTTCTCGACAGCCAGTTAAGCGCGGCAATGCCGAGAAACGGTCCGCCGAGAAGCCGTAGCAACGCAAGCAATTCGGGCGCAGCATCCGCCGGCACGGCATCGCGGCCGAACTGTATCGGAAAGAATATCAGCGCCAGGCCGATAAGGCCCAGGTAGAGCGCAGATACCGTAAGCGCCGGTTTCGTCATTCCGGCCGCTCAATGGTCGCTTTTGGGTCCGCGCACGGGCAGCAGCAGCGGCGCGACCGGCACGCCCTCCTCGATCAGCGCCCTGGCCTCTTCGACGCTGGTCTGGCCGTGGATCGGGCGCGCCTCCTGCTCGCCGATATGCATCGAGCGTGCTTCCTCTGCGAAACGGGTGCCGACATGCTCCGATCCTTCGAGCATCCTCGCCTGGACCTCGGCGAGCTTTGCGACCATCGCCTTGAACTCCTGCGGCGACGGTTGATTGGCGGCGACGGGCATTGCCGGCGCAGCCGTATCGCTGCGGCTGTTGGCTTTGGCCGCGACGTTCGGCGCCATCACCGCCTTGTCGACCTCGACCGATCCGCAATAAGGGCAGGAGATCAGCCCGCGCGCCTTCTGATCCTCATAGTCCGAGGAGGATCTGAACCATATTTCAAAGACATGGCTGGCGTTTTTGCAATGTAGATCGAAGACGATCATGCGCTGACCTCAACCGGTGCGATCGGACGCCTGTGCCTGAGTGCGGGCACGCGCGCACGCACGTCGATCAGCCGCCCCATATCGAGATCGGCGAACCCCACGCCCTCCTCCTCGCCCATGTCGAGCAGCACCTGCCCCCATGGATCGACCACCAGCGAGTGACCGAATGTGGCGCGGCCGTCCTCATGCTCGCCCGACTGCGCCGCTGCGACGACGAACGCCCCGGCCTCGATGGCGCGCGCGCGGAGCAGCACATGCCAGTGCGCGCGCCCCGTCGGAACCGTGAAGGCGGCGGGGATCGACAATAGTTCGGCGCCCGCGTCGCTCAGCGCCCGGTACAGATCGGGGAAGCGCATGTCGTAGCAGATCGACAGGCCGATCTTCGCCCACGGCGTGGCGGCGATTACGCTGCGCTCGCCCGGCGCATAGGCCGCCGACTCTCGCCAGCTTTCCCCGCTCGGCAAATCGACGTCGAACAGATGGATCTTGTCATATCGCGCGCGGATCGCGCCGCGGTCGTCGATCACGAAGCCGCGGTTCACCAGCCGCCCGTCGGCGCCGCCGGCCAGCGCAAGCGAACCGAGATTGACCCACAGGCCGGCCCGGCCCGCCGCGGCGCAGACCTCGGCGAGCACCGGATCGCCCGCCTCGTCATGCAAATGGGCCGCCGCGCGACGGCGATCGCGATCGAGCAGGCCGGACATCTCAGGCGTGAACAGCATGTCCGCGCCACCCGCTTTCGCGGTGCCGATCGCGGCGACGAGACCGTCGGTGTTGGCGGCGGGATCGATCCCCGTGCGGCTCTGATAGACGGCGATCCGCATCACGCCGCCAGCAGCGGATCGAGCCGGCCCACGCGATCGAGCGCGAAGATGTCGTCGCAGCCGCCGACATGACGATCGTCGATGAAGATCTGCGGAACGGTATAGCCGCCGTTCGACCGTTCGAGCATCTCGGTGCGCTTTGCCCTGTCCATGCCGATGTCATATTCGTCGAACGCCACCCCCTTGATCTCGAGCAGCGCCTTGGCGCGCGAGCAATAGGGGCAGAAAGCCTTGGTGTAGATTTCGACCTTGGGCATGCAACTTGTCCTTCTCGGCGATCGAAATGTTGTCGGATCGCCCGAAAGTCAATGCGCGACGCCCGGCTCCGGCACCACCCGCGCCCAGCACAGCACCTCAACCCGCTCTGCGCCCGCGCGCTTCAGCGCCCGCGCGCAGGCGTTGACGGTCGCGCCGGTCGTATAGATGTCGTCGATCAGCAGGACAGCACGCCCCGCCACCGCCCGCCGGTCGCGCACGGCGAACGCGCCCCGGACCGCCTTGGCGCGCCGGTCCGGCCCAAGTCCGCGCAGCAGCGGCGTCGCGCGCGTGCGCACCAGCGCTTCGAGCGCGAGTCGGTGCGCCGAACCGCGGACCACCGCGCGCGCCATCAGCGCAGCCTGATTATAGCCGCGCGTCCAGATGCGCCAGCGGTGCAAGGGCACCGGCACCACCAGCCATTCCCCATCATCCGCCGGAAGATGGCGCTGCATTTGCCGGGCCATCGTCCGCGCGATGCCTGGCCGCCGTCCATATTTGAGCTTGAGCGCGAGCGCACGCGCGATCGGGCCATAGGCGACCGCCGCACGCATCGCGTCAATCGGCGGCGGGTCGGCGTGGCAGGCGCCGCACACCGCGCCCAGACCGGGATCAACATCGAACGGAACGCCGCAGCGCAGACATTGCGGGTCGCCGAGAAAGGCGAGCGCCGACCAGCAGTCGAGGCAGAACTGATCGACTTGCGGCGTGATCACGCCGCAGCCCGGACAACGCGGCGGCAGCGCGAAATTCACGCCCGCGCCGATCAGCGTCCGAATGATCCGCCCCAGCCTCATGGTTCTCACCGTGATGCAAGCGCACGGCTTGTCATGCAAGCGTCCCGGCGGCACAAGCGCGCGCGATGGATCAGCCCGATATTTTCGAGCGGCGCCTGCGCCGCCTTCGGCGCGACCGGGCGGCGCATCGGTTCGCGGATCATGCCTTCCTGATCGAGCATATGGCCGATGAGCTCGCCGATCGGCTTGCGTTCGTGACCCGCCCTTTCGAACGGATGCTGCTGCTCGGCAGCCATGACGGCGGCCTTGCGGCGCGTTTCGCCGCCTCCGGGCGCCGGCTCGTCAGCGCCGACGCGGGTTTCGGCTTCGCGCGGATGAGCCAAGGCGTCCAGTGCGACGAGGATCGCCTGCCCTTCGCCGACGCGGCCTTCGATCTGGTGGTCTCGGTCGGCGTGCTCGACAGCGTCAACGATCTGCCGGGCGCGCTAGCGCTGATTCGGCGCATATTGCGGCCCGACGGGCTGTTCCTCGGCGCGTTCGCCGGCGCGGGCAGTCTCGCCTGGCTCAAATCGGCGATGCTCGCCGCCGACAGCGTGACGAGCGGCGGCGCAGCGCCCCGCATTCACCCGCAGATTGACGTGCGCGCCGCTGGCGATCTGCTGTCGCGCGCCGGCTTCGTGCTCCACGTCGCCGACGGCGATCGGCTCGAGGTCGGCTATGGCGATCCGATCAGGCTGATGCACGATCTGCGCGGCATGGCGGCGACCAACGTCCTTGCCCAGCGATCGCGCGCGGCGCCGGGCCGGGCATGGCTCAGCGCCATCCTGTCGCAATTCGCCGCGGCGGCAGGGCCCGACGGCCGACTGCGCGAGCGCTTCGAACTGGTCTATCTCACCGGCTGGTCACCGGGACCCGACCAACCGAGCCCCGCCCGGCGCGGCAGCGCCACCGTCTCGCTGGCCGACGCGCTGCGCCGGAAAAACCGCTCGAACGATTAGTCTATGGACTTGCAAAGCTGGTTCGATGTATCAGCGCGGTGCAATGACGCGGCACATCGCCCTCTTCCTGCTTCGACTTACGCGCCCTTAGGCGCGCGATTTCGCTTGGGGTCGAGAGGCCCGGCAAGCCACGGCGTCTAAGGGTCCAGATCAGCCCGATATGACCACCCTGCAGCAGGAGCAGGTTCCGTGACCAAGATTATCAAGATTTTCGACACCACCTTGCGCGATGGCGAACAGTCTCCGGGCTGTTCGATGAACCTCGAGGAAAAACTGCAGGTCGCGGCCCAGTTGGAGACGATGGGCGTCGACATTATCGAGGCCGGCTTCGCGATCGCCTCGCCAGGCGATTTCGAGGCTGTGTCTGAAGTCGCGCGTCAGTGCCGGCGCGCGACCGTCGCCAGCCTCGCGCGCGCGGCCGCGGCCGACATCGAGCGCGCGTGGGAGGCCGTCCGGCATGCCGCCGCCCCGCGCATCCACACCTTCATCGCCACCTCGCCGCTGCACATGCGAGTCAAGCTCAACAAGAGCCCCGAGGAAGTGCTGGAGGCGATCGACCGCACCGTCCGGCTCGCGCGCGACCTGTGCCCGGACGTCGAGTGGTCGGCCGAGGACGCGACCCGCAGCGACCCCGATTTCCTGGCGCGTGCGATCGAGACCGCGATCGCCGCCGGCGCGCGCACGATCAACCTGCCCGACACGGTCGGTTATGCGACCCCCGAAACCTATGGCGCGATGTTCCGCGACATGATCGGCCGCGTGCCCAATGCCGATCTCGCGACCTTCTCGACCCATTGCCACAATGATCTGGGCCTCGCGGTCGCCAACACGCTGGCGGCGGTGATGGCCGGCGCCGGGCAGGTCGAATCCACGATCAACGGCATCGGCGAACGCGCGGGCAACGCGGCCGTCGAGGAAATCGCGATGGCGCTCAAGGTGCGGCACGACGTGATGCCGGTCGCCACCAATATCGTCTCCACCGAAATCACCCGAGCGTCGCGGCTGATCTCCGGGATCACGGGCTTTCAGGTGCAGCCGAACAAGGCGATCGTCGGCGCCAACGCCTTCGCGCACGAAAGCGGCATCCACCAGGACGGCATGATCAAGGACAGCTCGACCTATGAGATCATGACCCCGGAAAGCGTCGGCCTGACCCAGAGCAGCCTGGTGATGGGCAAGCATTCGGGCCGCGCAGCCTTTCGGCAGAAGCTCGAGGAGCTCGGCTATTCGCTGGGCGACAATGCCTTCCAGGACGCGTTCGGCCGCTTCAAGCAGCTCGCCGACGCCAAGAAAGCGGTCTATGATGAGGATATCGTCGCGCTGGTCGACGACGAGGTGCTGCGCGGGCATGACGCGATCCAGGTCAAGGAGGTCGAGATTTATTGCGGGTCGAACGGCCCGCAGCGCGCGATCCTGACGCTCGAGGTCAACGGCGAGGAGAAAACGGTCACCTCGCGCGGCAACGGCCCGGTCGATGCGCTGTTCAACGCGATCCGGATGATCGTGCCGCACGAAAGTTCGGCGCTCGAGCGCTACGAGGTTCACGCCGTCACCGGCGGCACCGACGCGCAGGCCGAGGTGTCGGTGCTGCTCTCCGAAAATGGCCGGACGACGCGGGGCCGCGGTGCGCACCAGGATACAATGGTCGCTTCGGCCAAAGCCTATGTGAACGCGCTCAACAAGATGATGGTCAAGCGCGGCAAGGCGCCGCTCGACGCGCAGGCGAGCTGAATCGCCATCGTCGCTCCGGCAGAGCGCCGGGGCGGCGAACCCTCGCGCTCCTCATCATCCTGTCTTTTGGGCTCTCTTCTCGCCGAAGCGAGCGGTCATGGTCATGCCTAATATCCTTTCACCCACCAACCGATGGCGGCTGGCCGGTTTCATCCTGTCGGCGACCGGCGCGATGCTGTTCGCGGTCAAGGGCGTGCTGATCAAGCTCATCTACGTCCATCATGTCGACACGACCACGCTGCTCGCGCTGCGCATGCTGTTTTCCTTGCCGGTTTTCCTGACGGTAGGCGTCGCGGAATGGCGCCGCCGCCCGATCGCATCACGGCCGGACCAGCGGAGCCTGGCACTGGCCGCGCTGGTCGGCATGCTGGGCTATTATATTTCCTCATGGCTCGACTTCGAAGGCTTGCAGCACATCGCGGCACAGACCGAACGCCTGATCCTGTTCACCTATCCGTTCCTGGTGCTGCTGTTCGGGCGCCTGTTGCTCGGCCATCCGCTACGCGCGCACGCCATCGCCGGCGCAGGGTTGAGCTATGCGGGGCTGGTGGTGATCTTCGGCCTCGCGCCCGCACCCCTGACACCCGCGATATTGACGGGCTGCGGCCTCGTTCTGGCCGCTGCCGCCAGTTTCGCGCTTTACCAGTTGCTGGCGCGCGAAATGATCGTGCGGTGCGGCCCTTCGTTGTTCACCGCGGTCGCGATGGGCGGAGCGGGCGCGGCCGTCCTGCTCCATTTCGCGCTGACCCATAGCGTTTCGGCGCTCGTCCTGCCGCCGCGCGCCTGGCCGCTGATCGTCGCCCTCGCATTGTTCGCGACGGTCGTGCCGAGCTTCCTGATGTCGGCCGGCACCGCGCGCATCGGCGCACAGGGCACCGCGATCGTCTCGACCCTGAGCCCAATCGTCACGATCGCGCTGGCGGTCGTGGTTCTCGACGAGCCTTTCGGCGTGGCAGAAGCTTTGGGAACGCTGCTGGTGATCGGCGGGGTCGGGGTGTTCAGCCTGATCGAAGCGCGCACGGCCCGAACATCGGCCGGCGGGGGGTGAGCCGGGCTTCGCGCGCAGCGGGGAATCGGACCCTAAATCCCCGCATACCAGGCATAATCGTGATAATCTTCCCAATAGCCGCCCTTGCCCAGGCCTTGCCCGGCCAGGCTGTCGACGGCCTCGATCCGCTGGACATATTTGGCGTGCTTGTAGCCGAGCTGGCGTTCGACGCGCAGGCGGAGCGGGGCGCCGTTGCCGACCGGCAGCGGCCCGCCGTTGAGCGCCCAGGCGAGGATCGTCTGCGGGTGGAAGGCGTCGATCAAATCGATGCTCTCATAATAGTCGGCTTGCCCGTAGCGATCGGCACAATGGAAGATCAGGTAGCGCGCCGCCGCGCGCAGCCCGGCCTGGTCGAGCAGCAGCTTGAGCGGCGCCCCGGTCCACTGGCCGATCGCGCTCCAGCCCTCGACGCAGTCGTGACGGGTGATCTGGGTCCGTCGCGGCATCGCCCGGATCTGCGCGAGCGATAGCGACAAGGGCCGCGCAACGAGGCCGTCGACCGTCAGCCGCCAGTCGGCGAATCCGGCCAGCCGGTGCGCTTCGTAGCCGGGGCCGGCAGGCTGGCGCGTCCCATTGGCCCGGAAGACCGGCGAGATATCCGTCGCAGTGAACTCGGGCGCCAGCGCGCTGCGATCGGCGATCGACCGCTGTGCCCGCATCGTCAGCTGCTCGGCGCTTTGCAGCAGCGACCGTACCCCCGGCTGCGCGTTGATCCGGTCGCACCCCGACAGAAGCAGCCCGCCGGCGCCCGCGGCGAGCGAGCCGATCAACCTTCGCCGCGTCACGGGTGCGATCATCGCTCGCGCTCCTTCGGCAGGCGGAACCAGCCGGTGATCATCGAACCTATCTCGTTGACCGGACCGGCGAGCAGCACCATCAGCAAATGAATAAGGATGAAGAGCGCGAAGCCGAACGCGCAGAGAAAATGGATCGAGCGCGCCGATTGCCGTCCGCCGAACAGGTCGAGCAGCCAGGGCCACGCCGCGTTGACCGCAGGCGACATGGTCAGCCCCGTCAGCACGATCAAGGGAAATAATATAAATAAAACAGACAGATAAGAGATCTTTTGAAGAATGTTGTAATGGAGTGCGGCCCGGCCGGTCGGGAAGCGCAACCGGGCGTGATCGCTGATATCCTGCCAGATGTGGCGCGGGTGGAGCTCGCCACGATGCGGCAGCAGGTCGCGCTGGATGTGGCGGTTGACCAAACTGACCAGCCAATAGCCCAGCCCCGCAATCACCAGCACCCAGGCGAAGAAAAAATGCCACAGCCGGGCATCGGCCAAGCTATAGCTCGACGGGATCGTCGCCCACCAGGGAAAAGCCCGGCGCTTGATCACACCGTCCGGATCCTTCCATAAGCCGAGCACGCCCGTCGTTTCGATCCGGCGGTCGCCCACCATCAGCAGGCCGCGATCGCCGGCCGAACCGATCTGCAGCCAGGCATGGTCGAAATTGGCCCCATATTGCCCCCAGTAGAGCCGGGGATGGGCGTTGAAGATCATCAATCCGCTCATCAGCATCACGAAGATGGTGAACGCGTTGGTCCAGTGCCACAGCCGCGTCGACAGCCGGTGACGCTTCACGAGTCCGGCGTCATCGGCCCGCAACTCCGTAGCGTCGGGCCGATCGCCAGGCTTTCCAATTGGGTTGCCGGCCTCGCTCACGTGCTTGCTTCCTTCGCTCTCGCCGAACAGAGGATGAATATGCAGGATACTCGGCATTTTAGCGATTTATTAGCGATAATCGGCCATGGTTGTCGCCTCGGAATGAACCTGATTCTGGATTTGAGCGACCGATGGCTTTTGCCGGCGAACAGCAAATGGAGGAGACCCGGCGGCACGGCCGCCATCGCATCATGCTCGCCGCAACCTTCTATTCGGTGCATGGCGAGGCGAACGGCGTGCTGCTCGATGTGTCGCAGGGGGGCGCGATGCTCACAGCCTCGCCGCCGCCGCCGATCGGCTGCAGGTTGCTGCTCGAGCGCCAGAGCCTCGAGGTTCCGGGCATCGTGCGCTGGGTCGACGGCAACCGCTTCGGCGTCCAATTCGAGGAGCCGCTGAGCGAGCCCGTGGTGATGGCGCTGGTGTCCAAGGGCAGCCAACATAACAGCAACTGATCTCCGCTCTACGCCGCGACATTCGATAGTTCGCACCGGCCGGCGGAAAGTTACAATCGATCCGTCAGGCCATCATCCGCGTCAGCGCCTGCGCGGTGAAATCGACCATCGGCACGATTCGCGCATAATTGAGCCGGGTCGGGCCGATCACCCCCACCACGCCGACGACCCGACCGTCGCCGCCGCGATAGGGTGCCGCGATTACCGAGGATCCCGACAGCGAGAACAGCTTGTTCTCGGAGCCGATGAAGATCTTCATCCCCTGCCCCGCCCGCGCGCGCTCGAGCAGCCGCGCAATCTCTTCCTTGCCCTCGATCTCGTCAAGCAGCTGGCGGACCCGCTCGAGATCGTCGGCGGCCGAAGGTTCGATCAAATTGGCCTGGCCGCGCACGATCAGAACGGGCCGCGCGCTGCCATCGCGCGACCAGACGGCAAGGCCCCGCGTCACTAGCGACGCCGCTGCGGCGTCGAGCGCCGCGCGCTCATCGCCGATCTCGGCTTCTAGCCGGGCGCGCGCCTCGCTGAGGGTCAGGCCCGCAAAGCGCTCGCTGATGAAGTTGCTTGCCTCGACAAGCGCCGAGGGGGGAAGTTCGGCGGGGAGCTCGACCACCCGGTTTTCGACGCTGCCGTCCTGGCCCACCATCACCGCCACCGCCTGTTCGCGCGACAGCGGCACGAAGCTGAACTGGCGCAGCACGGGCTCGTGGCGCGGCACGAGCACGATTCCGGCGCATGCGGACAACCCCGACAGCACGGCGCTTGTCTGGACAAGCGCCTCTTCGACCGGGCTTGCACGCGACGCACGCGCCTCGATCGCCGCCCGTTCCTCGGCCGAGGGCTCGGCGGTCTGCATCATACCGTCGACGAACAGCCGCAGCCCGACCTGCGTCGGCATCCTTCCCGCCGAGGTATGCGGCGCCTCGAGCAGGCCGAGCTCTTCGAGATCCTGCATCACGTTGCGGATCGAGGCGGGCGACAGATTGAGCCCGGCGAGCTTCGATATGGTGCGCGAGCCGACCGGCGCGCCAGAGCCGAGATAGCTTTCGACGACCACGCGAAACACCTCGCGCGCCCGGATCGACAGTTCGGAAACCGGCTGACTGTTCACCTGGCAAGAGATAGTGGAGCAATCGGCCTTGCTCAACAGGCTTCCAACTTTCCCCATCCGCTCCTAAGAGACGCCGCTCATAGCAAGAAGGAAACTCCATGCGCCCATCCGGCCGCGCCCCAGATCAGATGCGGGCGATCACTATCGAGACCGGCTTCACCGTTCATGCCGAGGGTTCGGTTCTGATCGGCTTCGGCGACACCAAGGTGCTCGTCACCGCCTCGATCGAGGAAAGGGTGCCTCCCTTCCTGCGCGGCAAGGGTCAGGGCTGGGTCACCGCCGAATATGGCATGCTGCCACGTGCCACCCACACCCGCGGCAGCCGCGAGGCGGCCAAGGGCAAGCAATCCGGGCGGACCCAGGAAATCCAGCGGCTGATCGGCCGCTCGCTGCGCGCCGTGGTCGATATGACGAAGCTCGGCGAGCGCCAGATCACGATCGATTGCGACGTGCTTCAGGCCGACGGCGGTACCCGTACCGCTGCAATATCGGGCGGCTGGGTCGCGCTGAGGCTGGCGATCGACAAGCTGATCGCCGGCGGACTGCTCGCCGAGGATCCGATCACCGCACAGGTGGCAGCGGTCTCCTGCGGGATCCATCAGGGAACGCCGGTGCTCGATCTCGATTATATCGAGGATTCGGGCGCGCATGCCGACGCCAATTTCGTGCTGCTCGACAATGGCAATATCGCCGAGGCGCAGGCGACAGCGGAGGGCGCGACCTATGACGAGGAAGCGTTGCTGAGGCTGCTTCGCCTGGCCCGCATCGGCTGCGGCGAGATCTTCGCTGCCCAGCGAAAGGCTGCCGGACGATGAGCGAGGCCGTCGAAATCCCTCATCGCAAGCTCGCCCCGGGCAAGCTGGTGATCGCCAGCCACAACAAGGGCAAGCTGCGGGAAATCGGCGCGCTGCTCGCGCCGTTCGGGATCGAGACGGTTTCAGCCGGGACGCTCGGCGTGCCCGAGCCCGAGGAGACGGGGACGAGCTTCATCGCCAATGCCGAGCTCAAGGCACGATTTTCCGCCGATTTAACCGGACTACCGGCGCTGGCCGACGACAGCGGCCTGTGCGTCGAGGCGCTCGGCGGCGAACCCGGCATCTTCTCGGCGCGTTGGGCCGAGGTCGGGGATGGCAGTCGCGATTTCGGCGAGGGCATGCGCCGCGTCCATGACCGGCTCGCCGAGCGGGGCCCCGAGGCCGGCCGCGACGCGCATTTCGTCTGCGCGCTGTCGCTCGCCTGGCCCGACGGCCATGTCGAAAGCTTCGAGGGGCGCGTCGACGGCTTGCTGATCTGGCCACCGCGCGGAACCAAGGGGTTCGGCTATGACGCGATGTTCCAACCGCTCGGGCAAACCCTCAGCTTCGGCGAAATGGAGCCGGAGGCCAAGCATGCGATGAGCCACCGCGCGGACGCGTTCGCGAAGCTGGTGAAGGCGGTTTTTTGAGCTTGAACCAAACCACCCCTCTCTGGCGCGAAAGAGAGGGGGACAATGATCTGGCCCTCTATATCCACTGGCCCTTCTGTGTCTCCAAATGCCCCTATTGCGACTTCAACAGCCATGTCCGCGAGACGGTCGACCAGACCGAATGGCGAAGCGCTCTGCTCGCCGATCTCGCTTATGAGGCCGAGCAGCTTCCCGGCCGCCGGCTAGGATCGATCTTCTTCGGCGGCGGCACGCCTTCGCTGATGCCGCCCCGGACGGTCGCGGCGCTGATCGCTGCTGCAAGGGAATATTGGCACGCCTCGGACGACATCGAGATCACGCTCGAGGCCAACCCCTCCTCGGTCGAGGCCGCGCGTTTCGAGGATCTCGCCCGGGCGGGCGTCAACCGCATATCGCTGGGCCTGCAGGCGCTCGACGACGCCGCGCTCCACGACCTCGGCCGCGCGCATGGCGTGGCCGAAGGCCTGGCCGCGCTCGAGACCGCCCAGCGCGCGTTCGGCCGCGTCAGTTTCGACCTGATCTACGCGCGTCCCGAACAGACGCCCGCCGCCTGGGAGGCCGAGCTGGCGCGCGCCTTGTCCTTCGGGACCGAGCATCTGTCGCTCTACCAGCTTACGATCGAACCGGGCACCCGCTTCGCCGCCCGTCTCGCCAAGGGCGAGCTGACGCCGCTCGATCCCGATCGCGCGGCGGAGCTGTTCGAACTGACCCGCGCGCAGACGGCCGCGGCCGGCCTGCCAGCGTATGAAATTTCCAACCATGCGCGCCCTGGTGCCGAAAGCCGGCACAATCTCGCCTATTGGCGCTATCGCCCCTATGCAGGGGTCGGCCCTGGCGCGCATGGCCGTCGCAAGGGGATGGCGACCGCCCGCCGCAAGAAGCCCGAGAACTGGCTCGCGCGGGTCCGCGCCAACGGCCACGGCATCGAGCTCGAAGAGACGCTGAGCCCCGGCGCGCGCGCGCAGGAAGCGTTGCTGATGGGGCTGCGCCTCAACGAAGGCGTCGATCTGAACCGAATCGCGGCGCTCAGCGGGGTCGACGCCGACCGGCTGGTCGATGCCTCCGCCGTGCGCACGCTTGCCGATCAGGGACTGCTCCAACTCGACGGGATGCGGCTCCAGGTAAGCGAGACGGGAATGCTGCTGCTCGACGCGATCCTCGCTGAGGTGGTAGCCGTCTGAATATCCCGACCGGCCGCCGGTGAATCCACGGTTAACCGAACAACGCAACCAAAGCTTAGGGGCGCCGTGTCAACCCTGCTGTGACATTGCTCGATACAGGGGAACACCGTGCGCGTATTGGCCGTGGCATCACAAAAGGGCGGATCCGGTAAGACCACGCTTTCGGGGCATCTTGCGGTCCAGGCGGCCCGCGCCGGCGCGGGTCCGGTCGTGCTGGTCGACATCGACCCGCAGGCCTCGCTTTCCGACTGGTGGAACGAGCGCAAGAGCGACCAGCCGGCCTTTGCTTCGACGACGGTCGCCCGCCTCGCCACCGATCTCGACGCGCTGCGCGAGCAGGGCTTCAAGCTGGCGGTGATCGATACACCGCCTTCGATCACCCTGACGGTCCAGAATGTCGTGACCGTGTCCGACCTCGTCATCGTCCCGAGCCGCCCGAGCCCCCACGATCTGCGCGCGGCCGGCGCCACCGTCGACCTGTGCGAGCGCGCGAACAAGCCGCTGATCTTCGTCATCAACGCCGGCACGCCCAAGGCCCGGATCACCTCGGAAGCCGCGATCGCGCTGTCGCAGCACGGAACGGTGGCGCCGATCACCATCCACCAGCGCACCGAATTCGCTTCGTCGATGATCGATGGCCGCACCGTGATGGAGGTCAATCCCGGCGGCCGGTCCGCCGCGGAAATCGAACAGCTGTGGAGCTATATCGCCGACCGGCTCGACCGCAACTTCCGCCGCACCGTCATCACGGGCATGGGCAACTGGGCGGGCGGGAACTTCGGTCGTCGCATCGCCGCGCAATAGGAGGGGCCGATGCTCGAAGCAAAGCCGATCGCTTCGCTAACCCCCGGCCTGCTCGCTCGGAAGGGAGACGCCCGGCCGGCCGTGCGCCGCGCCTATATGCCAGTGACGACGATCACGCCGCTGCCGGTGTCGCTGCAGAAGGACATGATCGACGTGCCGGCTCAGCCGAGCCGCAAGATTCCCGTGGCGCGCAACGCAGAGCCCGTTCCGCTGACGCTGGTCGTCAGGCAGATGCAGGACCGCATCGCGCGCACCCTGACGACGCCTGCGCAACATGGTGAAGAGGCGGCCGAGTCTCGCAAGGCACGGATCGCCTTCACCCTGCGCATCGAGCCCGAGCGCCACCAGCGGCTGCGCGCCGCGAAGCAGGTGAGCCATCGCTCGGCGCAACAGATTGTCACGCAGGCGCTCGACGAATTCCTCGCGCGGCAGCCTGGGCTCGGCGAGCACGCTGGCGCGGGAAGCGGACCGGCCAAGGCCGGATAGCGTTTGCGAACCGCCCAGCCGAGGGGCTATTCCTTGAAGCTCGCCGGCGCCGGCGACACCGTCCGCACCCCGGCCGGGTTCGCCTCATCCACCTCGAGCGCGCGTTGCGCGACCCCGTTGGCGCCGAAACGGAATGCGCCGTCGACGCCCACGAAACCATCCTCGTCGCGCAGGCGATCGGCGGGAAAGCGCGCGCGGGCGTCCCAGTCGCGCGCAATCTTGATCACCAGCAGCATCGAGTCATAGCCGAGGCTGGCAAGCCGGAAGGGCGCCTTGCCGAACTGGCGGCGATACGCAGCCGCGAGCTGGCGATAACGGGCGTCTGACACGCTCGCGAACCATGAGCCGCCCAGTGCGGCGACCTTGAGCGCGCCGGGCTCGGCCGCCCACAGCTCGGTGCCCAATATGCGCGCCTGCGGGCTCGAGCTTTTGCGGATCAACGGCGCTGCCGTGATCGCCAGCCGCGCATTATCGGCAATCAGCACGCCTTCATAGGCTTGGTTGCGGCCGAGCTCGGCGACCGCGCGCTCGAGCGCCTTGGCGTTGCGTTCATAGCCTTTCATCGCCACCAGCGTCCCGCCCGCATTCTCGACCGATCGGATCATTGCGGTCGACGCATTGCGGCCATAGAGGCCGTTCGGCACAAGCGCCGCGAAGCGGTGCACACCCTGCCCTTTGGCGTAGCGCACGACCCGGTCGATCGACTGAGCCGGCGAGAAGCCCATCACGAACACGCCATTGCCCGCGACCGACGCATCGTTCGAATAGGAGATCACCGGGACGCCCGCCTTGCGCGCGGCGGGCGCCACCGCGGCGGCGTCCTCCGAAAGCAGCGGGCCGAGGAAGAGCCCGTTGCCGTCGGAAAGGGCGCGCGCAGCCGCAGCGGCGGCGCCTGGCCCGGTGTCGTAGGTTGTCATGCGAATCGACTTGTTGCCCGTATCGATCAGCGCCATCGCTGCAGCGTTGGCGATCGACTGGCCGACTGCCGCGTTGGATCCGGTCAAGGGGACGAGCAGGGCGACGCGGAGCCGCGCCTCTTGCGGGAGCGTCCCCTGCTCTCGCTTTTCCTCCGATGGTGGCGGGGCCGCCGGCCCGGGCCGCCCCTTGGGGATCATGCCGCCGCAGCTTGCCAGGAGCATCGACAAGCCCAGCGCCGCCCATTTGAGAAGCGCATATCGCGATTGCCTGTACGCGGGAGCCTCTGCCATCTATCCTGCCTTATGAACGTTTTTGCCGATACCGGCGACGCAGACGCCGAAGCGTCCGGAGCGCCGCTCTCCCCGGGCCTCTATATCGTAGCCACCCCGATCGGCAACTTGGGCGACCTGTCGCCCCGCGCCGCTTCGGTGCTCGCGCGCGCGGCGGCGATCGCGGTCGAGGACAGCCGCGTCACCGCCAAGCTGCTTCAGCGCGTCGGCGTGAAGAAACCGATGACGCCCTATCACGATCATAATGCCGATCGCGTGCGCCCCGCGCTGCTCGCCCGTATGGCGACCGAGGCGGTGGCGCTGGTGTCCGACGCGGGGACTCCGCTGGTTTCCGATCCCGGCTACAAGCTGGTGCGCGATGCGCGCGCAGCGGGAATCGCGGTGACCACGATCCCGGGGCCGTGCGCCGCCATCGCCGCGCTCACCCTCGCCGGACTGCCCACCGATCGCTTCTTCTTTCTCGGTTTTCTTCCAGCGAAAGAAAAGGCGCGACAGGAGGCGATCGCCGAAGTCGCCGCGATCCGCGCAACGCTGATCCTCTACGAATCGGGACCGCGGCTCGGCGCCACCCTGGCGGCGCTCGCGGATGGGCTCGGTGATCGCGACGCCGCGGTGGTGCGCGAGATCAGCAAGACGTTCGAAGAAGCGATCACCGCTTCGCTCTCGGCGCTCGCCGCCCGCTATGCCGAAAGCCCGCCCAAGGGCGAAATCGTAGTGGTCGTCGGCCCACCCGGGCCTGCCCCGGCCGCCACCCTCGAGGACGCCGATGCGCTGTTGCGCGCCGCGCTCGCGCATCTGCCCGCCGCCAAGGCCGCGGGCGAAGTCGCCAAGGCGACCGGCCTCAACCGGCGCGATCTTTATGCGCGCGCCATGACGATCAAGGACGGCGATTGACCCGCCAGGCCGCCGAGCAGCAAGGGCGCAGCGGCGAGCGCCTGGCGGCGTGGTGGCTGCGTCTCCAGGGCTGGCGGATCGTCGGCGCCAGGGTGCGCACCGGCCGCGGCGAGGTGGATCTCGTCGCCCGCCGCGGCCGGACGCTCGCCTTCGTCGAGGTCAAGACGCGCGGCGACGCGGCTGCGCTGGCGCTGGCGATCGACGAATATCGGCTCCGCCGGGTGGCCGCCGCCGCCCAGGCGCTGACGGCACGCTATGGCGCGGGCGCCGAAAGCATAAGGATCGACGTGATGCTGGTGCGCCCCTGGCGCATTCCGATCCACCTCAAGAATGTCTGGCATGGATGACAAGCGCGCGCGTCACCCCTAGACGTTCGCGAACAGCCTTAATTGCCCCTCCCATTGCCGGAGCCCAAAACCATGTCGCTCAATGTCGCCGTCCAGATGGATCCGCTGGAGACGATCAACATCGCGGGCGATTCGACCTTCGCGATCATGCTTGGCGCGATCGCCCGGGGACATCGGCTGTGGCACTATCGGGCGGGCGAGCTCTGCTATCGCGACGGCCGCGTGAGCGCTCCCGCGCGGCCGATTGTCCGGCTGCAGCGCGTCGCGGGCAATCATTTCGAACTGGGGGAGCCGGTGGTCCTTGATCTAGCCGAGGACGTCGACGTGGTGCTGATGCGCCAGGACCCGCCGTTCGATCTCGCCTATATCACCGCCACGCACCTGCTCGAGCGCATCCAGACGCGCACGCTGGTGGTCAACGATCCCGCGTCGGTGCGCAATGCGCCCGAGAAGCTGTTCGTGCTCGACTATGCGCGCTTCATGCCGCCCACGATGATCACGCGGCGGCTCGATGACGCCCGCGCCTTCCACGCCGAGCATGGCGAAGTGGTGGTGAAGCCGCTCTACGGAAACGCCGGGTCCGCCGTCTTTCATGTCGGCCGAAACGATGCCAATCTGGCCGCGCTCACCGAATTGTTCGGCCAGGTGTGGCGCGAGCCGTTCATGGTCCAGGCCTTCCTCCCCGACGTCGCCAAGGGGGACAAGCGCATCGTGCTGGTCGACGGCCAGGTCGCGGGTGCGATCAACCGGCTGCCCAAGGCCGGCGAGATCCGGTCCAATCTCGCGGCGGGCGGACGCGCTGACGCGACCGAGCTGTCACCGCGCGAGATCGAGATCTGCGAGGCGCTGGGTCCCGACCTTGCCGCGCGCGGGTTGCTGTTCGTCGGAATAGATGTGATTGCGGGGCATCTGACCGAAATTAACGTCACTTCACCGACGGGCATTGTCGCGATCGACAATTTCAACGGAACCGACACCCCCGCGCTGATATGGCAAGCGATCGAGGCCAAGCTGGCGTGAGGGAGACAACCGCATGACCGAATGGGTGCAGGCGATGATCGCCGAGGGCGGCTATCTCGGCGTGTTCTTGCTGATGTTCGGCGAGACGGTTTTTCCGCCCATCCCGTCCGAGGTGATCATGTCGCTCGCGGGGCTCCAGGCGGCCAAGGGCTCAATGTCGCTGTCGGGCGCGATTCTGGCGGGGACGGGCGGCGCGATGCTGGGCAACCTCGTCTGGTACGCCGTCGCGAGGGGGCTCGGCATCGACCGTCTCCGGCCGCTGATCGAACGCCACGGCCGCTGGCTGACGATGGATTGGGCCGAAGTCGATCGCGGCGAACGCTGGTTCTCGCGGCATGGCTATCTGTTCGTGTGCATCGGCCGGATGCTGCCGACGATCCGCTCGCTCGTCTCGGTGCCTGCCGGGCTGATGCGCATGCGCGTCCTGCCTTTCATGCTGTGGTCCTCGATCGGAACGCTCGGCTGGTCGACCATGCTTGCCATTGGCGGCTGGATCCTCGGCACCCGCTTCGCGGAAATGGAGGCTTGGCTGGGCCTCGCCTCCACCCTGCTGCTGCTCGCGCTGGGCGGCTGGTATCTGTGGCGCGTGCTAACCTGGAAGCGCTCCCGCTGATCAGGGCGCCGACCCGCGGACCACCAGTTCGGCGGGCAAGATATGCGAATCGCAAGCGTCGCCGTCCAGTCTCCGGAACAGCCGGTCGACCAGTTCCTCCGCCCCGCGCCGCAGATCCTGCCTGACGGTGGTGAGCCGCGGGGTCAGTTGCGCGGCCATCGGGACATCATCATAGCCGACCACCGACACCGCGTCGGGCACCGACAGCCCGCGCTCGCCCAACGCCCGGATCGCCGCCGCCGCGACCACATCGGATGCCGCGACGATGCCGTCGGGAGGTTCATTGGCGGCGAGATAGTCTGACAGCCGGCGATAGGCGCCCTCCGGGCTCAGCGGCGTCGCCAACACATGGTGGGGCTCGATCCCCACCTCGCGGTGCGCCGCGAGAAAACCGGCATGACGCGCCCGGATCTCCGGGATATCGGGGTCGCCCGCGAACAGCAGCCGCTTCCTGCCCGAGCCGAGCAAATGGCGGCTGGCCATCGCGCCGCCGGCGACATTGTCGGTTCCCACCGAACAATAGCCCTGTCCCTCGCGATATTCGCCCCACACCACCATCGGCCTGTAGTTCGTCGCAACGCGCTCGATCGCCGCTTGCTCGGTCGACTGACCGATCAGGATCAACCCGTCGACCCGCCCTGAGCTGGCCAGCACCTCAAGCCAGTCGGGCTCGTCCTGCACGATCCGCGCAATAAGGACGTCATAGCCCCGCACCGTGATACCGTCGGCGAGATGGCCGAGCATCGTCAGGAAGAAGGGGTCCGAAACCAGCTGGCCCATAGCGCGGCCCAGCGGCAGGACGACGCCAATCGCGTTGGTTCGTCGGAGGCGCAAGTTGCGCGCCATCTGATTGAGCTGAAAGCCATGCTCGCGCGCCAGATCGTTGATCCGCGCCCGCGTGGCGACGCTGATCATCGTGCTGCCGGACAGCGCCCGCGAGACCGTCGACGCCGACACGCCGGCGAGGCGGGCAATATCGGATATGCTCGTGACGGCAAGCTTAGCGCCAGTTGGCATCGATCGCGCTCCCCGCAGGCGGGCCGCCCGCATCGGGCTGTGCCTGCAGCATCATTCAGAACGCTCGTTCGAGACGATCGAGCAGGCTGAGCGCCGGGCTGACGATGGCGCTCGGGACGGGTGCCTCCTCCTGAAGGCGACGCACTCGGCCGTAGAGCTCCTGGCTGGCGTCGACCAGCGCCAGGGCCGCCGCGGGCAGGCCTTCGACCGACGCCGCGTCGCTGACCGGCGCTTCGCCGAGCCGCCGGGCCGACGCGGACGCCGTTTCCGGATCCATCTGGCCGAGCTCGATCGCGCGTTCGGTCAGCAGCCAGGCAAGCACATGCATCAGCCGGGTCGTGACTTTGAGCGACTCGCAGCTGAGCGACACCCGCGACACGGGATCGAGCCCCTCCCGGTCTTCGCGCCCCTGCCGGTCGAAATAGGCGCGTGCCTCGTCGGCGAGCAACATCGCCTCGGTATAAAGGCCGTTCACCAGCCGGCCGCGCAGCCGAATCTCTTTTGGGCCCTGATCCATTCCCCCCTAGATGACACAGCCGGCCAGCTTCAAAAAACAAAAAAAGGGTTAATTTTCGGGGTTTATGAACCAGATCGGCGCGATCGTGCCCCGCTACCGGCCTTGCTCCAACCGGTCGGCGAATGCGGTGAGCTGCTCGATCCTGTCGCGGATCTCATCGAGCTCGTGGCGCAGTCGCTCGGCGTGCTCGCGACATCGCCGGACGGTCATCGCACGCTGTTGGACGCGCCCGTCGCCCAGATCATATAGATCGAGCAGCTCGCCGATTTCGTCGAGGCTGAAGCCGAGGCTCCTTCCGCGCAGGATCCAGACAAGCCGCGCACGGTCACGGCGTGAATAGACCCGAACGGCGCCCTCGCGCCGCGGCGACACCAGCCCCTCTTCCTCGTAGAAGCGCAGCGCTCGCGCGGTTACGCCGAATTCCTTGCAGAGCTCGGCAATGCCGAAAGTCTCCGTTTCGCAGCGCGCGAGCGGAAACGTCGATATACAGTCCCTGGCAACCACTGCACAACCCTCCCCCGGGGCTGATAGTCTAGTGCACCTTGCAGCCGGCTACATCCGTATATACCCGCAATCGGTTGGCTTTTAGTATGAGTTTTCGGGTTAACGCCCCGGCGCGCCGACCCGGGCGAGGCTGGCGCCCTCGGCTTCGATCCGCCGGTAGAAACAGCTTGGTTCGCCGGTGTGACAAGCCGGCCCCGCGGGCTCGCAGCGCAACCAGACCGCATCCTGGTCGCAGTCTATCCGCGCTTCGATCACGCGCATGACATGGCCGCTCGTCTCGCCCTTCTTCCACAGCCGCCCGCGCGACCGCGAGAAAAAGGTCGCCTCGCCATGTGCCAGCGTCGCAGCCAGCGCCTCGGCATTCATGTGCGCCACCATCAGCACGTCGCCCGAGCGATGATCGGTGACCACCGCGGTGATCAACCCGGCGGCGTCATAGCGCGGATCGAGCGCGCTGCCCTGTTCGCGATCCTGGTCCATGGCTGCGCGATGCGCGAAAGTCGCCGTCCAGGCAAGCGCCCGGCTTATTTCGACGCAGGTCGCACAAATATTGTGACGGTGGGGCGACAAGGCCGAGTCTCGCCACTATATGCAGCGCATCGGCCACCGCGATGGGATTCGCGATGCTCACCACGCATCCGTTTGATGATGACAAGCTGCGCGAAGAGTGCGGCATTTTCGGGATTTGGGACGCGGAGACCGCCGCGGCCATGGTCGCGCTCGGCCTGCACGCTCTGCAGCATCGCGGGCAGGAGGCGGCCGGCATCACCAGCTGGGACGGCCATGCCTTCCACACCCACCGGGCCATGGGGCATGTCGCTGGCAATTTCGACAAGGATGAGGTGATTCGCGGGCTTCCCGGGCGGGTGGCTTGCGGCCATGTCCGCTATTCGACCACGGGCGAAACCGCGCTGCGCAACGTCCAGCCGCTGTTCGCGGAACTGTCGTCAGGCGGCTTCGCCATCGCCCACAACGGCAACATCTCCAACGCGATGAAGCTCAAGCGCGAGCTTGTCCGGGCGGGATCGATCTTCCAGTCGACAAGCGATACCGAAACGATCATCCATCTCGTCGCGATGTCCAAATATCGCACCTTGCTCGATCGTTTCATCGACGCGCTCAAGCAGGTCGAGGGCGCCTATTCGCTGATCTGCATGACTCCCGAAGGCATGATCGCCTGCCGCGATCCGCTCGGCATCCGCCCGTTGGTGCTCGGCCAGGTCGGCGACGCCTATATCTTCGCGTCGGAGACGGTCGCGCTCGACGTCGTCGGGGCGACCTTCATCCGCCAGATCGATCCCGGCGAGCTGGTGATCGTCTCGGAGAGCGGTCTCCGTTCGATCCGCCCGTTCGCCGAGATGCGTCCGCGCCCCTGCATCTTCGAGCATGTCTATTTCTCGCGACCCGATTCGATCGTCGAAGGCTCCTCGGTCTATTCGGTGCGCAAGCGGATCGGCGCGCAGCTTGCGATCGAAAGCCCGGTCGAGGCCGATCTGGTGATCCCGGTTCCCGACTCGGGGACGCCCGCCGCGATCGGCTATGCGCAGGAGTCGGGCATACCTTTCGAGCTCGGCATCATCCGTTCGCATTATGTCGGCCGCACCTTCATCCAGCCCGGCGACCAGGTCCGGCATCTCGGCGTCAAGCTCAAGCATAACGCCAACCGAGCGTTGATCGACGGCCAGCGCGTCGTGCTGATCGATGATTCGATCGTGCGCGGCACGACGAGCGTGAAGATCCTGCAGATGCTGCGCGACGCCGGAGCGCGCGAGGTCCATCTGCGCATCGCCAGCCCCCCGACGCGCCACAGCTGCTTTTATGGGGTGGACACGCCCGAGCGCGCCAAGCTGCTCGCCGCACAGATGAACGTCGCCGAGATGGCCGCCTATATTGGCGCCGACACCCTCGCCTTTCTGTCGATCGACGGCCTCTACAAGGCGCTGGGCGAAGACAACCGCGATGCGCGCGCGCCCCGCTATTGCGACGCGTGCTTCACCGGCGACTATCCGACCCATCTGACCGATCAGGAAGATCTGACTCCCACCGATCAGCTAGCGCTCCACGGCGAACGCGTCGTCGCCTGATCCCCGCAAAAGAGCGAAAAACATGGCCACCTCACTTTCCGGCAAGCTGGCGCTCGTCACCGGCGCATCGCGCGGGATCGGCGCCGCCGCAGCGGAGGCGCTGGGCAAGGCCGGAGCGCACGTCGTCCTCACCGCGCGCACCGTCGGCGGCCTCGAGGAGGTCGAGGATCGCATCCACGCCGCGGGCGGGAGCGCCACCATCGCCCCGCTCGATCTGGCGGAAGATGGCAGCATCGCGCGATTGGCCGAGGCGATCGCCGGCCGCTGGGACGCGCTCGACCTGCTCGTCCTCAATGCGGCGATGCTGGGGACGCTCGCACCGGTCGCCGCGATCGACGGCAAGGAGTTCGCACGGCTGCTGACGCTCAACCTGATGGCGCAACAGCAGCTTCTGGCCGCTTTCGATCCTCTGCTGCGCGCTTCGGCGGACGCCGCGGTCATTGCCGTGACGAGCCGGATCGGTCAGCAGCCGCGTCCTTATTGGGGTGCCTATGGCGCGTCGAAGGCTGCGCTGGACAATCTGGTGCTCGCTTATGGCCAGGAAGTAGCCAACATCAGCCAGATCAAGGTGGCGGTGGTCGATCCGGGCGCGACCGCCACGAAGATGCGCGCCAAGGCTTATCCGGGGGAGGATCAGGCCTCGCTCAAGGATCCCGCGGCGGTGGGCGAGGCGATCGTCGGGCTTGTCACCGATGGCTTCGCGACCGGCCACCGGATGCGGATGGAAGACTGATCGCGCGGCTCGCTCTACGCCTTGACCAGCGACACCTGCGCGACATCGATGCCCCCGCCTGAAAAACCGCCTTCGCAATACATCAGATAGAAGCGCCACAGCTTGACGAACGCCTGATCGAAGCCTTGCGGAAGCCGGCCCTCCGCCACCGCCTGGTCGAAGCTCTCGCGCCAACGGCGCAATGTCTCGGCATAATGCAAGCCGAAGCGGTCGACCGTCCCCCAGCGCAGCCCCGCCTTTTCGGCGGCCGCGCGAAAACGGCTTTCCGAGATGAGCATGCCGCCGGGGAAGATATAGGTCTGGATGAAATCGGCGTCGGTGCGATAGCTTTCGAACACGCTGTCATCGATCTCGATATACTGGATCGCCGCCTTGCCGCCCGGCTTGAGCGCCTTGGCGATCGCCTCCATATAGACCGGCCAATATTTCTCGCCGACGGCTTCGACCATTTCGACGCTCGCGACCGCGTCAAAACCTTCGGGAACGTCGCGATAATCACAGATCTCGAAGCGCGCCTTGTCGGAAAGCCCCGCACGCGCGATGCGCGCATCAGCCCAGGCCTTCTGCTCGACCGAGAGGGTGACCCCCGTCACCTCGGCGCCATATTCGGCTGCGGCGACCTCAGCAAGCCCGCCCCAGCCGCAGCCAATCTCAAGCAGGGTCGAGCCCGGCTTGAGATCGAGCCGGTCGAGCAAGGCCGTGATCTTGCGATGTTGCGCCGCCTCGAGCGGCTCCGTCCGGCTGATCGGCTCGTCGAACAACGCCGACGAATAGCTCATCGTCCGATCGAGCCACATTTCGTAGAAATCATTGCCGAGATCATAATGGAACGCGATGTTCCGGCGCGCATTGGCGCGGCTGTTTCGGCGGAAGGCGTGCCAGATCAGGTTGAAGAAGCGCAGCGGTCCCTGCGCCCGGCCAAGCTCGCCAAGCGGATGGCGGTTGCGCATGAACAGATCGAAGATCGGAACCGGGTCGGGACTGGTCCATTCGCCCTCGGCCCAGCTGCGATACCAGCCCACCGACCCGGTCGTGACCAGCCTGATCAGCGGACGCCAGTTCCTGAGCTCGATGATTGCGACCGGCCCCGGCTTCCGCCCGCCGAGAATGCGGAAGGTGCCGTCGGGCAGCGTGGCCTCGATCGCCCCTTCCTCAAGGCCGCGGTCGATCGTGTCGAGCAGGCGCCGAAAACCAGGCGAGAGCAACCGGGCGAACCAGCTCGAACCGGTCGCAAAACGGCGGTCGGCCAGCAACAGGTGCTGCCCACGTGCAGGCGGCTGAGCATTCATCTGATCCTGTCCGTCCCCACTTTGCGGTCAGCCTGAGGCGACCTCGCATATATCGGACGATACGGCGGACAAAGAGGCTTTGTTGCATCCCCGTACAACAATTTTGCGGATCGACGCGAGGGGCACGCGCGGCTCAGCGGCCGGTGTCGACCGGCTTCGAACTTTGCGGCTTGGGCGGATTGGCGAGCGTTTGCAGCAGCGCGAGCCGGTCCGGATCGGGAAGCGCCTTCAGCAACGCGATCAACCGGTCATTCTGCTTGGTGCGGAACTCCGCCTGGAGCGCCTCTTCACGGCGGAGCAGCGGCTCGAGTTTGGCGACATCGACCGTCGGCCCCGCAATGAACTGGAGCTTCTCCTGGCGAAGAGTCGCCATCTCAGCCTGGAGCTGCGGCAGGCGCGGATCGGGGGCGCCCATAATCTTGCTCGCTATGGCGCGCCCCTCGGGCGAGAGGTTGATCCGCTTCGCGCCCGGGCTCAGCGCCATCGGCTCGGGTGCAGCCGGCGTGGCCGATCGGGACGGCACAGCCTTGGTCGCGGCCGGCGCGGCGGCGGCCAGCATGACACCGGGCAATGCGACGGCGGCCAGCAGAAATCCGAGTCTCATCGTTTCATCTCCGTCAGCCGAGCCCCATCAGGCTCAGCACCTCCTTGCGGCTGCGCTCATCCTCGCGGAACACGCCCATCATCCGGCTCGTCGTCATGCCGACACCCGGCGTGCGCACCCCGCGCGCGGTCATGCAGCTGTGGCTGGCCTGGATCACCACGGCGACGCCGGCGGGCTCGAGATGGGTCCAAATGCAATCCGCGACCTCGGCGGTCAGCCGTTCCTGGATCTGCAGCCGCCGTGCAAAGCCATGGAGCACGCGCGCGAGCTTCGATATCCCGACCACGCGCCGATAGGGCAGATAGGCGATATGGGCATGGCCGATGATCGGCGCGAGGTGATGTTCGCAATGCGACTGGAAGGGGATGTCCTTGAGCAGCACGATCTCGTCATAGCCCCCGACCTCCTCGAACGTGCGGCTGAGATGCAGCGACGGGTCTTCCTCATAGCCCTGGCAATATTCCTTCCAGGCGCGACCCACGCGCGACGGCGTGTCACGCAGGCCTTCGCGGAGCGGATCGTCGCCCGACCAGCGGATCAGCGTGCGGATCGCGTCCTGGACATCCTCGGGCACTTCGATCTTCTCGATGCCCGCGCCTAGGATCCTTTCCTCTTCACTGTCCAATATCGACATCGCTGAGCCTATGCCTCCCGGTTTGCTCTCCATGTCCGATGCGCCTAACGCATGGACGCCGCTATTGTAACCTCCCTCGGTCCCTGCCCGGCCACATTCGGCGGAATTGCGGCTCCCCGTCGACGAACTGATGCTTGAGCGCGCCGGCGACGTGGATCAGCAGCACGGCGATCAGCGCATAGCCGCCAACCGCGTGCATCGCACCGAACAGGCCGTGGAGATATTCCTTCTGCTGCTCGGGCTGGGCCATGACGAGGCCGATGCGCGGCCATTCGAACAGCCCGAACCAGCGCATCGGAATTTCGGGCGCAGCCTTCCAGGCGCTGTCGTGGAGCCAGCCGGTGATCGGCATCCACAGCATCAGCGCATATAATCCGAAATGCGCGACATGCGCCAGAACACGCTCCCAGGCCGCCATGCCGGCCGAAAAGGGCGGAGGGCGGTGCGACAGCCGCCAGAGGACGCGTAGCAGGACGAGCCCGAGAACGGTGACCCCGATCGACTTGTGGGTGTCGATCGCGAACCGGATCTGCGCTTCGGGCAGCTGTTCGGCCAGCAGCCCGATCGCGATGTTGAGGATGATCAGCGCGGCGATCGCCCAATGGGCGACGATCGCAGGAAGAGTGTAGCGGGGCATCAGTTTCGGTTCATCGGGCATGGCGTAATCCGGAGTCAGGGTCGTTGCGGGTCGTCGGTTTTTCGATATAGGGCCGAACGGCGCGGTTGCCAGTCGGTTCGCCAGCGCAACGTCAAATCAGGATCGCCGGTAAGGATGACCCCCTCCCGCTCGCTCGAAGCGCGCTTCAACGCGGCCTCGCCGCGTCTCAACCGGCCGCCGGTCACCGCGGCGGCTGTGCTGCTGCACGGCGGCGCGCTGATCGTGCTGGCGTTGCTGCTGGCCCAGGCGTGGCAGGCGAACGGCATCCTCGCCTGGTCGGTGGGGCTGGCCTATATCGGCTACGACACCGCTCTGCTGGCGTTCGTCGGCGTGCAATCGCTGCCTCTGCGGCGCAGCGCCGCACCGTCCGCGGCGGCGGGTCCCCGCCCCTCGCTGGCTGTCCTGCTCGCCGCCCATAATGAAGCGCCGGTGCTCGAGGCCACGGTTTCGGCGCTGCTCGGCCAGAGCGACCCGCCCGACCTGATCGTCATCGCCGACGATGGCTCGACCGACGCAACCCCGCAGGCCCTCGCCGCGGCGTTCGGGATGGCGACGCCGCCGATCGGCGCGATCGCGGTCTCGCCGGCGATCCCGTCGCTGCGGTGGCTGCGCCTGCCGCATGGCGGCAAGGCACGCGCGCTCAACGCCGCCCTTGAGAACGCCGAATGCGACATCGTGCTGACGGTCGATGCCGACACGATCCTGGCGTCTGATGCAATCGCGGCGATGCGCGCCGCCTTTGGTTGCGAGCCCAGCCTTGCCGCCGCGACCGGGCTGCTGCGCCCGATCTGCGACACCAGCGCCGCCGGGCGCCTGTTCCAATGGTTTCAGACCTACGAATATGTCCGCAATTTCATCTCGCGCTTCGCCTGGATGCGCATCGACGGGCTGTTGCTGATCTCGGGGGCTTTTGCCGGCTTCCGGCGCGAGGCCGTGGTCGCGGTCGGCGGCTTCGACGCCGAATGCCTGGTCGAGGACTATGAGCTGATCCATCGCCTGCATCGCTGGTCGGTGGATCATGCGCTCGGCTGGAAGATACGCGTGGTCGGCGAGGCGCGCGCCCAGACCGACGCGCCGGGACGGACCATGCCATTTCTGCGCCAGCGCCGCCGCTGGTTCGGCGGCTTTCTCCAGACCCAATATTGGAACCGCGACATGGTCGGCAATCCGCGGTTCGGCAGGCTCGGAACGATGATGCTCCCCGTCAAGGCGCTCGATACGGTGCAGCCATTATATGGGCTCGCCGCCTTCGGCCTGCTGATCGCGTTCCTGGCCTCGGGTCGCTTATGGTTGGTCGGGCCGATCCTGCTGGTGATGCTCGCGAAGATCGTGATCGATCTCGCTTTCCATTGCTGGTCGATCCTGCTCTATCGCCGCTGGTCGGGAGGCATGTTGCCCGAAGGTTGGGGCCGCGTGCTTACTACCTCGCTGATCGAGCCGTTCAGCTTTCAGCTTTTGCGTCACCTGGGCGCGGCCTGGGGATGGATCGCCTTCCTGACCGGCCGCTCGACCTGGGCCAAGGCGCAGCGCGGCGGTATCCTGGCACGGCACGGCTGAAGAGGAGCGACGACGGTGAGCGGCGAAGACTATGTGTATGACGAAGCGAGCGGCGAATGGATCAGTGCCGCCGACGCCGCCACCGGCGCGGCCGATAGTGCCGCGCCGGGGGTGGAGGTCCGCGATTCGGTCGGCAATCTATTGTCCGACGGCGATAGTGTGACCCTCATAAAGGATCTCAAGGTCAAGGGCACGACGCAGACCATCAAACGCGGGACAGTGATCCGTTCGATCCGGTTGACCGGCGACGATCAGGAGATCGACTGCCGCTATGAGGGAATCAAGGGACTGGTGCTCCGCGCCGAGTTCGTCCGGAAACGCTGACGGCCGGACGGTCGATCATGCGGCGATCGCCAGCGCGACAGGCTCCTCATCGCTGTGGTGCAGCGCCATTGGGGCGGGCGCCGCTACCCCTGGCTTCCGAAGCTGGCCTGCAGGCACAAACCAACGCGAAAGCGCCACGACGGCTCCGAGCGCTCCATAGACGCCCAGCACGGCAAGCGGGCTCAGCAGCAGGGACACGGCAAACGCCACCCGAAGATAATTGGGGTTGAAACCGAAATCCTGGCCGAGGCCTTCGCACACACCAAAGAAAGTGTCGTGGCGGCTGAAGAGAGAGGGCGAGCTTTGCATTTGGCCTGTTCCTGTACGAAGCGGGCCACGCGCCCGCATGCCAGGCAGATTGCACGCACCGTGCCAGACAGGGCGCTCCCTTATCTTTCAAAGATTTACCATTGATTGAACGCGATCCACTCTTGGCGAGCAGCGCGAAGATTCCCAAATATTCGCAAGATAGGCCGGCCCGATCCGCCGGCAGGCCCAGTGTCAGGCGGCTGCAGCGCCGCGCGCTGTCGTCTCATGCTCCTCGACGAGCGCCTTAACGAGCGGCTGGAGATTGCGGTCGTAGCGTGCGAGCACGTCGGGCGCGCCGACCTGTGCATGATGGGTGACGAAGGATTCACCGGTCCACAAATGCAACGCGACGCCCGGCTGTTCGGCGACGATCATCGGGCGTTCGTCGGGAGTGGCGGGATCCATCGGCGCAAGATCGAGCGCCACCTGGGGAGCGGTCGACGGCGCCACCGCCAGCATCCGCCCGCGCCACTGGGTGGTGATCGACCGGTGGATATGGCCCGATATCATCGTGACGTTGGGATGGCTTCCAATCGCCTTGTCGAGCATCACCACCCAGGGTTCAGCCGCGTGCGCGGTCATCCAGGGAATTCCCGTTTCGATCGGGGGATGATGCAGGACGATGAGGACCGGCTTGGTCGGCGTCTCGGCGAGTCGCGCCTTCAGCCAGCCCGCGCGGCGATGGCAGAAAGCTCCGCCATGATGGCCCGGATCGAGCGTGTCGAGCACGATGATGCGAACCTCGCGCTCGTCGATCACATATTGGACGAAGCCCTCCTCGATCGGCAGATCGGGAAATACCCGCTTCATCGTCCAACGATCGTCATGATTGCCGGCGCATAGATTGACCGGGAAGGGGCAACTTTCGATCAGGCCCCTGAGCCGCTTGTAGCTCGCAGCATCGCCATGATCAGCAAGATCGCCCGTCAGCATCAACCGATCGGGCACCACCGAGAGGCTTTTCACATAGTCGATCGCCGAAGCGACGCGCCCAAAATTAAGCTCGTCGGGATTCTCGAGATCGAAGCCAATATGCAGGTCCGTCAGCTGCGCGATCAGCATGGCTTAGTCCCTCACTCCACCGGTTCGAAGACCGGCACAACCCCAACGCGTGTATAGCTCATCATGTGCCGCTCTTCACCGCTGTGATCTTCTCCACAGCGCCGTAACAAAAAGCGGTAAACTCGACGTTAAACGCCGCCCCCTGCCTCCTTCATCGATTTCTCCAGGATATGCTCGACCTTCTTGCCGCGCACCCGGCTGTCGCGGACCATCAGCGGCGCGAAACCGGTTCGGTGATAGTCGTGGCACATCGCGCAGGATGACGGCACCTCTTTATGCGCGTCCTGGCCGCCATGGCATTGCTGGCAGCGCGCAAGCTTCGGCAGGTTGACGTCGGCCGAGAAGTGCGACCCCTTCACCGCGTGGCAGCTCGCGCAGCTTTCGGTGTCGTGCGCGGCATGATCGAACCATCCCTTGGCCATGTAGCGCCGCGCCAGCGACACCGGGGTCACCGCGAACGGCGTGGTCGGATTGCCGGTCGCGCGGACCGTGTGGCAGTCGTAACAGGCGCCGCCCTTCGAGAAGACCGCGCGGATCGCCTGATCGGCATTGCCGATGTGCATCGCGCTGGTCTGGGCAAAATTGATCCGCTGGCCCGATGACGGGAAATCGCCGGGCCGCCGCCGTTCCATCCCCTGGAACGCCCCCGAGCGCGGGGCGCCGGCGCGATAGAAGGCGCGGATATCGGCCACCACCTGCGCGGGATCGCCATGACGCAGCGTGCGGATCGTGCCCCCCACCTGGTCGAAAGCGAGCGAATGGCAGGCGCCGCAAGCGGGCTCCATCCTGACCGGCGCGAAGCTGGTCCCGGTCGCGTCACGGGTGTGGCAATTGGCGCATGCGAGCGGCGCGCCATAGCCCTCGCCCTTGCCGAGCGTCTTGGCCATCTGAGCCACGCCGTTGCTGGTTGAAAGATGGAGGTCATGCGGGAATTTGAGCCCGTTGAACTCCTTGGGGTTGGCGTCGAGCGAGACGCGACGGAACATCGGAATCCCGTTTGCGCCGGCGAAGCGGATTTCCGGTTCGAACTGCGGGTGATTATCGCCGAAATCCCGTGCGTTTTTGAGCGCCGTGTCGATCCGCTTGCTCATGTCACTATGACAATTGGTGCAGAAGCGCTCGTCGGTGACGGGCATCGCGGTCGCGCCCTGATGCTCGGTATGGCATTCGACGCAGCGTCCTGGCTGGATGCCGAACAGCCCCCCGACCAATTGCTTGGTGCCGCCCACGATCCCCGGCGAACCCTTCGCCGCGGCGAGCTTCTTCGGATCGGCGTGATCGTGGACCTTAGTGTGGCAGGCCACGCACGCGGTGTCGCGCACCGATTGTCCGGCCTTCACATGGCAGGCCTGGCAATTATTCTCGAGGCTCTTATGGGCCTGCGACAACCTGCCCGAAGTCCACAGCTCATCGGCGTGGAACGCCACCTTGCGAGTCTGGTCGGTCGGCTGGGTGTGGATCGAGACCAGCGGCCAAACCAGGAAGAGCGCGAGCACCAGCAACGCCAGCGCCCAGGCGAGCGGCCGCTTGCCCGGCAGCACCGACGACAGCGAGAAGACATGCGCCTCCTCCTTCTCCTCGGATGCGTTCGAGATCGCGCCGACGCGCTCGACCGTGATGACGACCGCGCCCTTTTCATCGCCCTCGCCCGCCTCGATCGTCAGCGAGTGGCTGCCGATCCTGACATTGGCCCCTTGCGCCGCCGAAATCCGCTCATGCTCGGTCGATCTACCATCGATCACGAGGGGAAGCCCCGCTGTGGCGACGATCTCGACCTGTCCCGCTGCCGCCGTCCGGATCGCGGCATGGTTGAGGGTCACCGCTAGGTCGGGCAGGTGGATGTCGCTCGACGGGCTGCGGCCGATGCTCAGTTCGGCCTTGTCGAAGCTTTTGGGGCGAACGATGTCCCGCCCGTCGGCGGTACGCGCTACCGTGCGAACAATGAAGCTCATCTGCGCGTTCTCACCAATAATAGAAGACGGCGACGATATGGACGAGCAGCGCCGCTATCAGGGCGAAGGTCAGCGGCACATGAATGTACAGCCAGATCTCCAGCAGCGCCCTGAGCCGCAAATGCTTGCGGATGCGCGCGAGCGACGAGCGTTTGCGTTCGAGCAATATCTCGACATGGTCGAGCGGATCGACCTCGGCCTCGGCGCGCGACGGATGCCCGCGCACCGCGGCGAGCGCTGCGCGGGTTCCGCATTTTGGATAGCGGCCGGTGAGCCGCGCGATCAGCCCGCCACCGAACGGATCGTCGTCGAGCGCCATGCGGACGATCGCCGCGCTATCGGCGTCGATCGGCTGGGCCGCCTCGTTGAGCTGCCGGTCGAGCATCCGCAGATTGTCGAGCATCTGGATCTGGGTGGTCTCGCCGCGATTGGCTGACAGCGCCTGGGGCAGCGACGCATAAGCGGCGATCCCGAAGACGCCCGATCCGATCACCAGCATCATCAGCACATAAGCGAGGGTGTGGATGTTCCAGCCCAGATCGAAGCCGGTGTGCAGCGTCGCGATCACGATCAGCGACAGGCCCAGATAGACATGCGCCGACGTCCAGCTCTTGAGCGACCAGCGCCCTGGGCTTATCGCGCGCTTGCGGACGCCGAGCATCGTCAGCCACAGGATCAGCAGCGCGCCGATCGTTCCTGTGACATAGCCATAGATACTGCCGCCATTGGGCTTGGGCTGGACATCGTTGAACGCGTAGACAAGCAACGCGACGATCGAGACGCCAAGCGCGATCTTGAGCCATTTATAGCTCTGGTGGCGCAGGAATCCTTCATGCTCGGAGGCGCGCTCGCGGCCGGTGGTCGCGCGGCGAAGCGATTTGCTGGCCATCAGGCGTCGTCCCGCTGCAGCCTGGCCACGGTGAGGAATTCCTCGGGGGCGACCCGGATCGCCGCGCCGGTCGGACAGGCTCGGACGCAGCTCGGTCCGCCTTCGATTCCCGAGCACATGTCGCATTTCACCGCGCGCTTGGCCTTCTCGACCCCGCCTGCATGGGCATAGGCCCATTCATGACTGGGCTCGCCCGGCCCCGGGCCCTGCCCAAACAGGAACCATCGCCACAGGCTGGGCTTCTTCGGCGGCTCCTTCTCCATTCGGATCACGCCATAAGGACAGTTGCGCTGGCAATTGCCGCAGCCGATGCAGGTATCGTCGATATAGACCTCGCCGTCCTGGCCGCGGTGGATCGCGGTCGGGGGGCAGTCGGCCATGCAGTGGGGATGCTCGCAATGCCGGCAGCTAGTCGGCACGTGGAGATGCGCGAAGGTGCGCCCCGCCTCGCGATCCAGCCGCGAGATGCCTTCATGGCTGTCGGCACACGCCTTTTCGCAATTGTCGCAGCCGACGCACAGATTCTCGTCGATCAGCAGAACATCGGTCGCCTCGCCGACGCCATTGTCGACCAGGAAGTTCGCGACCGACGAATACATGTCGACCACCGTCGCGAAGCTGTCCTTCTTGGCTTCGATGAACGAGGCGAGATCCTCGCGCTCGCCCATCGCCGCCTTGGCCTTCGAAAAAAAGTCGGGCTTGGCCTCGAGCAGGCGGCGAAATGCCTGGCCGTCGAGCTTGATCACCTCCGATTTGACCGCCGCGCGCACTGTCTGCTTACGGATGCCGTTATCGAACAGCTCAAGCTCGCCGACATAATTGCCTGCGGGAACATAGGAAAGGAACACCGGCTTGCCGCCGATCGTCTTCTCGACGACCACCGATCCCGAGCGGATCACATAGACGTCGCTGCCCTCCTCGCCTTCGCGGAAGATCGCCTCGCCGGCGCGCACGCCCTTGATCTCGGCGCTCTCGATCACCTCGGCGAGGTCAGAGGGTTGGAGGCCCGACTGCCACATCTGGAGCAGCTGACGCTCGATCGAGATGCGGGTGACGGCGCGCTTGACGCCAGGCACCGAAGCCATGAGCTTTAGGATGGCATTGCGCGGAATCTCGACGACGATCGTGTCGGCGATCGAGCGGATGGTCGAGCCGCGGCGCCGGCCCGACACCAGGCCGACCTCACCGAAAATCGATCCTTCGGGGATGACGATGCCGGTCGAGCGGCCGTCGGGCAGCGGAATGTCCACCGATCCCTGGGCAATGCAGAACAGCGACGATCCGGGCGCGTTCTTCTCGAAGATGATGTCGTTCTTGCGGTAGGCGCGCACATCGGAATCGAGCATGAACTCGCGCATCTGCAACGGCGACAGATCGTTGAGGATGGTGACGTTGGTGCGGATGAATTCTAGCCACTCGTCGACCGACTTCTTCTGCGGCAGGTTGACGAACTTGCCTTCCAGGATCGGCTCGTCGGCGGGCTTGAGCGCGAGATTGCCGTTGATGAACTCGACGATGTCGTAGCCCTGGTTCATGCAATGCTTGATCAGCGGATAGCCCGCTAGTGCGCCGATCACGTAAATGCCGGGATTGGTGGTCTCGAACTGCGGAGACAGCTTCGGGAAAGCCTCGCGGTCGGCACTGGTGAACTCGATGCCGCATTCCTCGATGAACTTGCGCGGAGCGGCCGAGCCCATGCGCGCGATCACGCGATCGCACTTGATCCGCGCCTCGCCGTCGCGGGTGTCGAGGATGATCGCGCCGGGCTCGATCCGGTTGGGCGACGCATCGGTGATGATGTTCATGCGCCCTTCGTCGCTCGCCTGCATCAGCAGCTTGACGTTGGCGCTCTTGGCGCGGCTGAAATCGGCGGTGCGGTTGATGATCGTGACGACATTGCCCTGCGCCACATCGGCGGCGAGGCCGAGCGCGTTCTCGATACCGGCGTCGCCCGCGCCGACCACCATGATATGTTCGTCGACATATTCGCCTGGATCGTCGAGCTGATATTGAAGCTGGAGATGCCCGGCGTCCGCGCCGGGGCAGCGCAACAGGTTCGGATTGCCCTGGGTACCGATCGCCAGGATGATATTCTCGGCCTTGATCTGGGTCTTGTCGGTCAGCGTCAGGGTGAAGTCGCCCTTCACGCCCTCGATCGTCTTGACCTCGCTCTTCAGCCGGACATTGACCTTGTTCGCCGCGGTCTGCTCGTCCCAGATGCCGAGGATCTTCTCGCGCTTACCGGCGTCGAATTCGATGTCCGCGCGCAGCACGAGCTGGCTCGGCGTGGCCATCACATGCTTGCCCTTCTGATATTTGAAAATCGTGTCCGACAGATGGTCGGTCTTTTCGAGCAGGATATGCGACAGCCCCAGCCCCGCCGCATGCGATGCAGCGCTCAGCCCCGCCGGCCCCGAACCAACGATGGCGATCCGGTAGGTATCGGCCACTGATTCCCCCCTGCCCCGTTTATCGCCGCCGAGCGAGCGGCCCGATATGACACCGGCGGCCCCGGTCGCCCCTGCGACCAATCGAGCTCTCGATGTCTGCCCCAACACTACTCTATCAGCTTCGACGCGTTCCGCTAGACATTCGTTTCAATTCGATATCAAAGCCTATTACGTTCAATTCCGGAGAGAAATGTGACGAACGATAAAGCCGCTAACAAGGGATTTCCGTTGCCGTTCGCGCGGGTGGCGCTGATCCTGGCGGCGTTGATCGCGACCGCTGCGGTCGCGATCGCGGTACTGCGTTCGCGCGCGGGAGACCCCGGGCCGGCAGCGCCCGCGGCCGCTGGTCCCGTCGCCGATGTCGGCGCGATGATCGGCGGGCTGGAAAAGAAGCTGGCGGCCAATCCCGATGACCACCAAGGATGGAACCTGCTGGGCCTCGCATATTATGATGTCGGCCGCTACGCGGACGCCGCCAAGGCCTATGCGAAGGCCGCCGCGCTTTCCCCTAACAATCCCGTCTATTGGTCGGCGCTCGGCGAGGCGCAGCTGCTGAGCGGCCCTGGGGGCGTGACGCCCGACGCGTTGGCCTCGTTCCGCAAGGCGCTGGCGCTCGACCCGAAGGATTTCCGCGCGCGCTATTTCCTGGCCGTCAAGAAGGACGCCGACGGAGACCATGAGGGTGCGCTTAACGATCTGCTCGGCGTGTTGCGTGACAGCCCGCCCGACGCGCCGTGGCAACGGCCCGTGCGGGATCTCGTCACGCGGATATCGTCGCAGTACAATATCGACGTCGCGGACCGCATTCCTGCACCTGTCGCGCCATCATCGATAGCAAGTGTCGACAGCGTCGCGACCGGCGGGATTCCGGGTCCCACTGCGACCGATCTCAAGGCGGCGACCGCCATGACGCCCGCCCAGCAGGATGAAATGGCGCGCGGCATGGTCGCGCGCCTGGCCGCCCGGCTCGAGCAGAATCCAAAGGATGCCGATCGCTGGATCATGCTGATGCGATCGCGCGTGATGCTCAACGACGCGGCGGGCGCCCGCGAAGCACTGACCAAAGCCAAAACCGCGTTCAGCGGCGACAAGACCCAGCAGGCCCGCTTCGACGCGGCGGCCCGGACTTTGGGGTTGCAGCCGAATCCGTAGCCCCAGGCGGGGCCGGGTCGTTACGAGATATGTCTATACATTAGAACGCTGCGCCAACCGGCGGCTCGGGTTCCGCCGGAGCGACGCGATCGAAGGCGTTTGGGTCAGGCCGCGTCGCCGCCGGCCTTTTCCTTGCTTTTCTTCGAGAAGACCCGGACCGGATCCTTGCGTCCCTCCACCACGTCCTTGTCGACGATGATCTCATCGACGCCGTCCATCGAAGGCAGGTCGAACATCGTGTCGAGCAGCAAGCCTTCCAGAATGGAACGCAAGCCGCGCGCGCCCGTCTTGCGGGTGATCGCCTTGCGGGCAACCGCGACCAGGGCCTCATCCGTGAAGCCGAGCTTGACGCCCTCCATCTCGAACAGCTTCTGATATTGCTTGACCAGCGCGTTCTTCGGCGCGGACAAAATCTCGACCAGCGCGGTCTCGTCCAGGTCCATCAGCGTCGCGATGACGGGCAGACGACCGACAAATTCGGGGATGAGGCCGAACTTGAGCAGATCCTCGGGCTCGCACTGCTGGAGCGTCTCGCCGGTGCGGCGCTCCTCAGGGGCGGCCACATAGGCGCCGAAGCCGATCGATTTGCCCTGCAGGCGATCGCCGATGATCTTTTCGAGCCCGGCGAAGGCGCCGCCGCAGATGAACAGGATATTGGTGGTGTCGACCTGCAGGAACTCCTGCTGGGGATGCTTGCGCCCGCCCTGCGGCGGCACCGAAGCGGTGGTGCCTTCCATCAGCTTGAGCAGCGCCTGCTGAACACCTTCACCCGATACGTCGCGCGTGATCGATGGATTGTCGGCCTTGCGGCTGATCTTGTCGATCTCGTCGATATAGACGATCCCGCGCTGCGCCCGCTCGACATTATAGTCCGAAGCCTGGAGCAGCTTCAGGATGATATTCTCGACATCCTCGCCGACATAGCCGGCTTCGGTCAGCGTCGTCGCGTCGGCCATGGTGAAGGGCACGTCGAGCAGCCGCGCCATCGTCTGCGCGAGCAGGGTCTTGCCCGAGCCGGTGGGTCCGACCAGAAGGATGTTCGACTTCGCCAGTTCGACGTCGGCGCCCTTGGCTCCATGGTTGAGCCGCTTGTAATGATTGTGGACCGCGACCGAAAGCACCCGCTTGGCCTTGGACTGTCCGATCACATATTGATCAAGATGCTCGCAAATCTCGTGCGGCGTAGGAACGCCGCCGTCCTTCTTGCTGACGAGCGCGCCCTTGGTCTCTTCGCGGATGATATCGTTGCAGAGTTCGACACATTCGTCGCAGATGAACACCGTCGGGCCAGCGATCAGCTTGCGAACCTCATGCTGCGACTTCCCGCAGAAGGAGCAGTATAAAGTGCTCTTCGAGTCGCCGCCGGTCAACTTGGTCATAAACTAGATCCTGACTCCACTGGGGATCGCTCTTATCCTAAACACGTCCCGTCCCATCCCACAACCTTCTTAAGAAGCCGTGATCGATATCGCGGACGAAAGCGATATGGGGTGCTGATTTCGCGACACAAGCGCCGGCCGCGAACCCGGCAACCCGGCCCGATCGCAGCATTGCCGCGGTCGGTAAGACAAAGGCGCGCGCCGCTCTTGCAGGCGAGAGCGCGCCGAAGGTCGGGACGCCGAGCCGTTCAGGCGGCCATCACCTCGTCGGCAGGCGTGGGGCGCTTGTCGAACACCTCGTCGATCAGGCCGAACGCCTTGGCCTCGTCAGCCTCGAGGAACTTGTCGCGATCCATCGCGGATTCGATCGCCTCTATCGGCTGCTTGGTATATTGGGCATAGAGCGAATTGAGCCGGTGCCGCATCCGCAGGATTTCGCGCGCCTGGATCTCGATGTCGGCCGCCATGCCCTGCGCCCCGCCCGAAGGCTGGTGGATCATGATCCGGCTGTTGGTCAGCGCGACGCGCATGCCCGGCTCGCCCGCCGCGAGCAGGAAGCTGCCCATCGACGCCGCCTGGCCGATGCACACCGTGCCGACCCGCGGACGGATATATTGCATCGTGTCGTGGATCGCGAGACCCGCCGTCACCACGCCGCCCGGCGAGTTGATGTACATGAAGATGTCCTTCTTCGGATTTTCCGATTCGAGGAACAACAATTGGGCGGTGATCAGCGAGGCCATATGGTCCTCGACCTGGCCGGTCACGAAAATGATCCTCTCGCGCAGCAGGCGCGAATAGATGTCGAAGCTGCGCTCGCCGCGGTTCGACTGCTCGATCACGACCGGCACCAGCGCGCCCGTTTCCGGATTGAGGAACTGGCCGGTTTCAAACGGATTCTGCATGGGGTGTCTCGGTCCTTCGTGCTTTGCTTGAACCGCCAACATCGGCCTTTGGCGCGGGGGTTTCAAGAGCCTCATATGGTTAAGCAGGCCGCCATTCGTATAGTCCGTCGGATATAGCAGAAAGGCCGGACATCGCTGCCCGGCCTTTCGGTTTCACGCCATTGTCCGATTATTCGGCGGTAGCGGCCTTTTTCTTCGCCGGGGCCTTCTTGGCCGGCGCCGGAGCCGCTTCGTCGGACGCGGCCGCAGTCGGCGCCTTCTTCGCAGCGGGCCTCTTGGGCGCCGGGGCCTCGCCTTCCTCGGCCTTCACCTTCTTGGCGGCGGCCTTCACCGCGGGCTTCTCCTCGGCGGGCGCGTCTTCGGCTGGCGTGCCGTCGGCGGCTTTGGCACCGGCTTTTTTCGCCGCAACCTTCTTGGCGGGCTTGGCTTCGGAATGGCCGTGGTCATGGTCATGGTCATGGCCGCAACCCGGGCCGTGGACATGCCCCTTGCCGATCGTGTCGTCGTCGGCCTCGATCGCCGCCTCCAGTTCCTCGCGGCTCACGGCGCGATCGCTGATCTCGGCCTTGCCGAACAGGAAATCGACGACCTTGTCCTCGTAGAGCGGCGCGCGAAGCTGCGCGGCCGCCATCGGATCCTGCTGGACATATTGGATGAAGCGCTCGCGGTCCTTCGGATTATATTGCTGCGCGGCTTGAAGGATCAGGCGCTGCATCTCCTGCTGGCTGACCTCGACGCCGTTTTGCTGGCCGATCTCCGACAGCAGCAGCCCCAGACGAACGCGGCGTTCGGCGATCGCCTGATAATCGGCGCGATCCTTCTCCATCTCGGCGCGCGCGGCTTCAGGATCCTCCTCGTGGCTCGCCTCATGCTCGAGCTGCGCCCAGATCTGCTGAAACTCCGCTTCGACCATCGACGGCGGCACGGGGAAGCTGTGGCTCGCCGCGAGCTGATCGAGCAGCTTGCGCTTCATATGGGTGCGGGTCAGGCCGTTGAGCTCCTGCTCGATCTGGCCCTTGAGCAGTTCGCGGAGCTGGTCGAGCCCCTGCAGGCCCAGCGACTTGGCGAAATCCTCATCGACCTTGGCCTCGCGCGGCACGCGGACGTCGGTCACCGTCACCTCGAACACCGCCGCCTTGCCGGCCAGCGACTTCTCGCCATAATCTTCGGGGAAGGTGACGTTGAGCGTGCGCGCCTCGCCCTTCTTCACGCCCTCGAGCTGTTGCTCGAAACCGGGGATCAACCGGCCCGAACCGAGCTCGACCGACATGCCCTCGCCGGTGCCGCCTTCGAAAGCGACGCCGTCGACCGAGCCCGCATAGTCCATCACCACCAGGTCGCCCTCGACGGCGGGATGGCCGTCCATCGCGTCATCATACTGCTTTTGTTGGCCGGCAATGCGCTGCATCTGCGCCTCGATCTCGTCATCGGCGGCGGCGACGCTCAGCCGTTCGAGCTTGAGCCCGTCGATCGCCGGCGGCGGGACGTCGGGCAAGATTTCGAGTTCGATCTTGAGCGCAACGTCCTTGCCGGGCTCATAGCCCTCGTCGAGTTCGACCGAAGGCTGCATCGCCGGGCGGAGCTTCTGCTCGGCGAGCAACTGCTGGACGCCGTCCTGCACCGTCTTGCTGAGCGCATCCTGCTCGATCGCAGGGCCGTGCATCTTCTTGACCAGATTGGCCGGCACCTTGCCGGGACGGAAACCGGGCATGCGAATCTGCGGCGCGATCGATTTGATCTCGGCCTCGACGCGCTTGGCGACATCATTGGCGGGGATCGTCACCGCATAGGCGCGCTTGAGGCCCTCATTGAGCGTTTCGACAGTCTGCATCGGTCTTACCAACCTCTATCTCGAGAAATCTTTTAGGGCCCCCGCCCGCGCTGCTGGGCGAAGCTGGTGCGGGCGAAGGGACTCGAACCCCCACATCTTGCGATACTGGAACCTAAATCCAGCGCGTCTACCAGTTCCGCCACGCCCGCAAACAAGGACCGCCGGTACTGCTGTGGGTCTCTCGACTTTCGCAGCAGGATCGTGGGGCCGGTACTCCAGGTGTGGGGGAGCGTCAACCTTCGCGTTCAGACCGTATCCGAGCGCGTTGGTGGCCTGCGCATTGAAGGCCTCCAGGGTCCCAAGAGCATCAGTCAGCATGGTGTCATTGACGTGGGCGTACCGTAGCGTTGTCTCGATCCGCTTGTGTCCCATGAGCTTCTGGATGACCCTGAGGTTGACGTTGGCCTGCACGTACCTCGTGGCACAGGTATGGCGACAGGCATGGAATACGAACCAGGGGTCATCCGTAAGACCCATGGCCTCGCGTGCTAGGTTCCACTCGTACCTGAGCTGATGGATGTTAGGCATAAAGCCCTTCCTCAGGACCCACTTGAGCGTACTGTAACTCTCGTCCGTCAGAGGAACCGATCGCGCCAAGTCAGCCTTGGTCTGCCATAGGTGCGCCCAGCCCTTGGTCACGTTGTCCGAGTCGATACCCAGCAACTCCGACCTGCGCATCCCAGTTTGGATCGCCACCTTAACGAGTTTCGGCATCACGTCGCCCCTAAGCACGCTCAGTAGCTCCAGCTCCTCCTCGTGGGTGATCCAGCGGATGCGACCCTCGTCCTCATCCTGCCACGCGAAGACAGGGAGCTTCACGGTACGGTAGTCCCGGTCCACGCACCACTTCATGAACTTCGAGAGGGCACTGAGGTAGCGGTTGACGGTCGCTCCTGCCCTGTCGATCTGGAGGTAGTCCACCAGCGCATCGATGTCCTCTGTGGAGACCTCATCAATCCCCTTGGTGAGACCGATGCACTTGAGGCTTTCCCACAGCCTTACGAGACTTGAGGCCTCATCGGCCTTCCCCCGCCAGAGGGTCGCCTCAGCACGCTTGAAGCCTTCCTCCAGGGTCCGTGGCCTAGACGCGCCAGAATTAAACTTGCGCTTGGCTTCGGCCACGATGGTACCGCTCTGTAGCTGGATGAGGAACTTAGCCTCGGCAGCGGTAGCTTCATCGTGGGTGTCGAAACGTCCTCTCAGACGCTGACCGTCCTTCTGGACCTCGACGCACCAGCGCCCGGTGTGCTTCCCTCCCTTCTTGTCTGGATAGACTGACATGGAACCTCCTTTCCCTATCGATTCTGTAGGATTGACACGATTTCCTCCAGAAGGTGGTGTCCCTTGGGCGTGAGCGAGTAAGCGTTCTTGCGAAGCTCTATGTCACTCACGGCACGATCGATCAGGCCCGCAGCCTTGTCGTCGGGGGTCTTCCCCAGGCTGAGGTCCAGAAGGATACGACTAAGGGTGGACCGCTTGATGCCCCCTGAGAGCCTGTGCAGCTCAACGCCACCGGCTCCTTCGTTCAAAGCCACCAGGAAGAATACCTGAGCCTGCGAAAGGCTCATGCTTGGGTTCTTCTCCTGGAGGACCTTAAAGACCTCAATGAGAGACCTCGCATACCGCCTTGCAATGGGATTAACAGCCATCTTAATCGTTCCCCGATCGTAGACATTACCGCTATATGGACTATCCACGTAACGGACACAATAGGCTTTGGTTCCGCACCGCAGCAAAAACACCGATCCGGTGTGTCCCAAAAAGGTACGTCGGATCGGTGCTAAATTATTGAGTGCGTTCGGTATGCGTCACTAGCCCACCACCTACTATAAGGCCTAGAGCCTGGACAAGCGGGTTAACCAGCGAAGCCGGTGCCCCTAGAGTTATCGCCAGGAGCCCAATGCCGACATAGGTCGAAGGCTCCTTGAGTCGCTGGATCACCCAGGACTTGATCTTATTCAGGTTAGTCATGCTTATTTTGCTTACGTGAGCGATTTCGGCGGATGATCTTGTCATATATGAACCAGCAGATATTCATCACCGTATAGACCAAGGTCGCCACCATCACCCAGGTCTCCAAGGGTATTCCAGTCAGAGAAATCCCAGTGACGGCAACGGGCGGTGCGGCTTTCGTCGCTTCGAGAACATATTCTCCTGCGCGGTTGCTCATGGATTAGCCGTCGTTGAGCTGGGACGTTAGCGCCGCAACCTGCGCTGCGAGGGCATCTCGCTCATTGGTCAGATCAATGAATGCCTGATCCAATGCAAAACCTACCTCCTCAATGGTGAGAGGCTGTGGGTCGCCGTAGGTTGCCGAGATGACCACACCATCACTCAGGATTTCAGTGATCGGGAGCTGACATGCGGCCCAGGCAAGCGTGGTGTCGTTCTGTACGATATGGACCTCTCTGATTCGGGTCCGTTGGGTCAAGGCCATTGTTAGCCGATCCTCCAGTTGGTTCCGTCGCTGAAAACGGGGACTTTGTTGCTACCGCTTCCAGCGACTACAGAAGCGAAGGTCGTTGCGTTGGCGTCAGTGACGTAGGCCCTCGCACCTGCACCAGAGCCTGAGGCCGAGGGCAGCGTGGAGACGAGGTACGTCCCGCATCGAACGGTTCCAGAGGCAGCGATCGAGCCAGTGACATCCAGAGCCACTGAAGGCGTCTTGAAGATGCCAAGGCCTGTGCTGTTCAGCCTCGCTCGTTCACCTGAGACATGGCCGGTGCCAATCCGAAGCTCAGGAGCCGACAGGACCAGGAAGTTTGTTGCAGAGCCAGAGGCGAGGAAGGCGTAGGGGGTGCCTGAGTTATTGTAGACCCCCTGCTCCGAGTACAGGTTGCTGACCGAGGTGTCGCAGAAGAAGCGGGCACCTCCGCCATTAGGGTTGAGGGCCTTGACACGGACGCACACCGTACCTGCGCCGCTCGTGGACGCTAGGTCAGCTTGGACATCCAGAGCGTTGTCATAGGAGAACGCAGGGTCACTGATGACCAACTTTCCGCCGAGGGTGCCTCCAGTCAGCGGGAGATAATCACCGGCCGAGAGGGCCACCTGAGTCCACGTCGAGCCGTTCCAGAGGAAGACCTTCTGGGAGGTCGTGTTCCAATACTGAGCGCCAACGACCAGAGGGTTGCCCTGGTTGTCCACCGTGGGATTGGAGGCTTTGGAACCTAGGTACAGGACGCCGAACTGAAGGGCGGTGGTAGCGCTGGTTGAAGCCTGACTTGCGCTCGTGTTGGCCGTGGTGGCGCTTGCGGCAGCGCTAGTTGCCGAGGTTCCGGCGTTGGTAGCGGAGGTGGCCGCTGCCGTAGCGCTTGCCGAGGCCTCCCCGGCCTTCGTGGTCGCGGTCGTGGCGCTCGTCGAGGCATTGGTAGCGGAGGTAGCAGCAGCACTTGCGCTGCTTGCGGCCTCACCGGCCTTCGTGGTGGCTGTGGTCGCACTTCCGCTGGCCGAGGTTGCTGAGGTAGACGCGCTGGATTGAGATGTTAGCGCAGACGATGCGCTTGCGGCGGCAGCAGTGGCAGCACTGGAAGCTGTCGTAGCGGCTGAAGTGGCCGTGGACACCATACCATTGAAGGTGGTGATCGATTCCTCGCTCAGCTCTCCAGTCAAGCCCTGAGGACCTTGAGGACCCTGTTCACCTTGAGGACCTTGAGGACCCTGCGGTCCAGTGATCGGTATGGCCTCGTACGGGCCATTGTCGAGAGAATGAAATGTGGTCATCAGGCTTATTCGTCTTGGAAGGAGTAGGCTGGCTGAATGCGCATCGGGCCTGAGAAATCTTCAGCCTGGATCTGTTCGTCGAGTTCCTGCGTACACATGAGGAACTTATTGGCGAACCTATCTAAACGTTCGTCCTCGAAATGGTCTGCCGCCAGTTCCGCAGCGCCGTAGATCAAGGCTTCAGAGCAAGCGTCGGTCCAATGGTTGGTCGAGGTATCCACGTCCAAGGTAGCTTCAGTACCGTAGTAGCGCAGATAGATCGTCTTGGTCAGTTCAGGGAACGGACGGAGGCGGAAAGCGCCGCCCGTCTGAACGAAGACGCTAGGGACACCAAAGTTCGCTGGTTCCCTGAGGTACTTGCTCATGTCAGCTCGCTCGACCTCTCCTTCGTCTACGAAGATGTCGATAAGCTCAATGTAATCGGAGGGGACGTAGAAGACGCCCAGTTCGTTATCCAGGGAGAAGCTGACGAAGCGCTGCATGAATGAGGGGCGGAGCTTGCGTTCCAAACGCTCCTGCGTCTGCTTTACAAACTGGGAGGCTTGGGCGTCCGTGAAATCTTTTCGGTTGATCAGATCGCGCAGGGCGGTCTTCGTCTCACTGAAGTTCATTAGAAAAGGGAAGTCCTACGAGAGACGCTTGCCGCTCGCGATGAGGCGCTCCATGTCGTAGAGGCGTAGGCGCTTCATGATGTCTTCGAGCTTCACATTGGGATCGAAGATATTGAAGCCCTCGGCCATCCACTGCTCAACCACGACCACCGGAATGGAGGCAGCAAGGTGCATGTCGCCTGTGGGAGCTGAATTGGAGGCTACCCTGCGGTCTGCAAGGTCACTCAGGAAAGCGTCGTCAATATGTTGGGAACGACGAAAGACAGCCGTGTCATCGTCGATAAGGAGATTCGTGTGGACATCGTGGAAGACGATGCCTGAGGTATTATCCAAGGGTATTCTCTAAGAGGGTGGAGAGGCCCCACGTCACTAAGGACGCAGGGCCATCATCCAGGGAATTATCTCGCACTTCAGATGCGAAATAATCTCTCGCTTACGTGAGGTTCGCGATCAGCACGTCAGCCTGATAGTTCTTGTGCTTCAGGCCGAACTCGCCGACGATCATGCTCTTGCTGTTATCGCCATCCTTCGCCAGGGCCTCGCGGGTCCAGGGGCGCAGGGTGACTTCCTGCCACATGCTCGGATCGAGGAGCCAAGCGTGCGCGACGTTCTGGAAGCGGTTCAGGACGACCTTGTACTCACCGAAGGGCGAGACGTAGAGGTTAACGACGTTCGTGACGGTCTTCTGACCATCGTTGAACGTGCGGTTGCGACCCGACGCACCAGTGAAGCCAGCGACGATGAGCGAGTCGGCAGGCTTGACCATGAGGACCGAAGGATCGGCACCCAGAGCATAGGCCTGTTGACCAGCAGCAAGGACCGCGCTCTCGGACAGGGCACCAGCAGTACCGGTCGAGCCACCAATCGGCGTGCTCGCGCCCGTGTAGTAACGGTTGGTCGCGTTGGTGATCTGCGAGGCAGCGGAGGCCGTGAGACGGGCGGTCGAGGTGCTATCACCAGCGGTCGCAGCCTGGGTCAGACCTACGTATGCATATTCCTTGTCACGCTTCAGCTCTTCGCCAGCCTTGGCGAGCTGGTACGCGGTTTCCTTCGCGCGGCCATACTGGTCGACAGCATCTTCGGTCGACGAGACCTTGATCGTCTTTTCCATGATCTGCGTGTAGTTCTGACGCATGGTGGGCGGCGTCAGCGTGGCGTCGGCGGCAGTGAAGCCTTCGACCTTCGCGTTGACCTGGACGGAGCGGAGGCTGTCTTCCATCCACTGGAACAGACGGTTCTTCGTCTTGTCCGAACCGATCATGGTCTGGAACGGGGTCTTGGTCGGCGTGATGTTGCTGATTACGTCACTGACATCTTCCTTGATGCCAACGGTGTCATAAGTCGTGTAGATAGACATTGTAATTTCTGATTCTGAATTGTGTGTTTGTGGGGCTTAGCTGTCGCTATCCTGAGCCCAGCGGGCTAGGAACAGTGAAGCAGCATCTTCAGCGGAACCCGTCTCTTTGAGCTTACGGAGTTCCAGGTCAGTAGAGGTCTTGCCCATTACGGTTGCAGCCTTGCCCTTCGATTTCATGACGCGCTTGGGAGCGGCGACCTTCTTCTTCGTGGCAAGCTTGGCGGACGCGGTGTCGAACTGCATGGCCTTGTGCAGCAGCTTAAGGACGATCGGGCTTACGACCTGATTGATCTCATCAGCGGGGATGCCCTGCTCTACGGCGTAGGAGCGAATGGCATCGTACTTCTGAGGCGACCAGTCGGGGATTTCCTTCTTGAGGACCTCAACAGCGGCCTTAGCCTCCTCCTGGAGGGCAGCTTGGCGCTGTTCCTGGGTCTGCTGGAAGACATTCGAGACCTCAGTCTTCAGGTACTGCACGTCCGCATATGCATCTCGGGCTTCCTTACGAAGCAGGGAGAAGCTTTCGGCATCGAGCTGTTTCTGGAGGTCCAGCCAGTCGATATTCGCATAAGGCGCGAACTTATCCTCAGCCCGCTTGAGTAGGGCTGTGGCAGCTAGGGTGTACCTTGCGCCTTCGTCCTCAGCGGCCTTCCGGTGCTGAGCGACCTCTTGAGACTTGCGAGTGAGAGAAGCTTCCTGGCCGTAAAGGCGCTTCAGATCCTTGACAGGGACGTTCCGGGTCTCACCGTCGATCGTGACCTTGACCACAGCGTCATCGGATGCCTCAGTGGGCTCCTCGCTATCGTCTTCGTCACCATCGTCATCGGCTTCAGACTCTTCGTCGCCCTCGTCCTCAGCTTCTAGCTCGCTTTCATTGTCCTCGTCCTCATCGTCGGCCTCAGTCTCCAGGGCCTTCTTGGACGGTTTCGCCCCTCCATCATCGTCAGATAGCGTTCCCGCGTCCAACCAGCGATTGAGGATAGCATCCGCAGCGTCATCGGTATTCTCGAAGCTGCGGTCTTCAGATTCGACGCCCGTTTGGGTAGTCGTCATAGTGGTAGTCACCTAAAATTATTCAGAATCATCATTGTCATGGAAGGCGTTGAGCTTGCGTTCGATCTCGTCTTTTGCCTGGACGTATGCTCGAAGCTGAGCTTCAATGGCCTGGAGACCACGATGTAAGTTGTACAGGTCTTCTCGCTTCCTGGTCTCGCCAGGATAGCTTTCGGTGAAGCCTGTGAAAGCGTCGATCGTGATTTGTTTCACGACCAATTGGAGTGTTTCGCTATCCAGCAGCTCTTGGGCTGCGATGGCTAGACGAACGACCTCCTGCTCGTTGGCAGTTAGGTCCATGGGTTCCTTGGGTAGTAGCCCCGCATGGTGCGCGTGTCCGAAGCGTGTGTACATATTTCGGACAGAGGCGTGCGGGGCTTTCTAGGTTGATTAGCCGTTGGGCGAGATGATGGCCGTAGCCTTGTCGTTCTCGGGCGGCGAGTTGCGGACCTGTTCGGCGGCAAGCTCCATCTCGGTCTGAGCGACTTCGATGCGGTTGTCGGTCTCGCGGTCCTTGCGATCCTGCTCGTGGGTAGCCAGAGCGAACTCCAGCGTCTTGAAGCGCTGCTCGAAGTCGTGAGTCTGCTTCTCCAGCGCAACGCGAGCGTCGAACTCCTTCTCGGCGAGGGTCTGCTTACGCTCATTGAGGGCAGCTTCCTGCTGCTTCAGCTTAAGCTCGGCAGCAGCCATAGGATCGGGCTCGGGAGGCTTGACCGTCTTAGGATCAGCCAGGAACTCGGAGACGTTCTTGTGGCCCTTCACCTCCATGACCTTGCGGTACAGATTGTACTTCTTGTCAGGGGTATACATGGGCTTGATGTCGGGGTCCTCAGAGAGGATTTTGTTGAGTAGCAGATACTCTTCCGCCATCTGGTCCCGCTCGCCATACCCAAGGCGAAGGTCAATCGAGACATCACGCATACGACGCCAGGACGAAGGCGACACAGGGACCCACTTCCCAGCGATCTCTATGATTCGCTCCTTCTTCTCGTTCTCCACCACGAGGCGGTAGACTTCGAGGAACAGGGGCTTGAGGAACTGCTGGGCGAACTCGCGGGCGATCGTCTTCTGACGCTGCATCGAAGCCCCAATGAGCTGCTCGACCATGCCTTGCGAGTTCTGGTTGCTGATCGCGTCCTTGTTGAGGCCCTGGGAGAGCCTGGAGACGCCTGTGGTGTCCTCCTTGTCCTCATCCAGCATAGCGATGGTCTGGAAGACGAAGGGGTTCAGAGGAGCCTGGGGAAGCGGGAAGATGCCATCCGGTCGCGTGACATTGACCAGACCACCGATTCGGTTGTCGATCAGTTCACGAGGGTTCGTGAGGGCACCCTTGACCACACCGTAGCGAGGGTTGTTCGCCACGACAGCGTGATCGAGGATCGAGCGTGTCAGGACGGTCTTGGCGTTCTGGATCGGGATGACCCTAGCTGCCATGTTGCCTCCGAAGAAGCTATGGGGGACCGGCAGCGGGACGAAGGTGAAGAATGGATGGCGCTCGACCTGTTCCTTCTCCAGGATCACTTCGCCGCAGTGGACGATCTTCCAGAGGCGAGTGACGCCTGAGCCGTCCATATCGATATGGGCGTAGGTCTCGTAGACCACGAAGAGCTTGTTGGCATCTTGGCGACGTTCGGCTGAAGAACCGATCTGCTGACCGCCTACCGGATCGAACCGGGCGATGCGCTCAGGGTCGTACTCCAGGCTTGCGTCCGAGTAGGAGAGCTGGCTGACGGCAGACCTATCGTAGCCTTCGACCAAGAGGTCGCTTTTGGACTTTTCGGTCCTGTGCGTGATGTCCTCGCCCTCCAAGCTCTTGATGCTCGGATTGACGATGAACTCCTCGGGCGGAAGGCTCTCGATCGAAACCTGGGACTTGTCGATCTTGCGGACCAGGGTCCCCGACATCAGGTTTGTTTTAGCGTCTACCGCCAGCTCGGTCAGCTCGACATCCTCATCCTGGACCATAAGTGCCAGGGAGGCTTCATCCTTGTCGTCGAAGGTCTCCTCGATCTCCTCAATCCTATTGGACCAGGAGGCTTTCGCGACCCCGAGTCGGGCTGTGAGACCATCATGGATGACGGTGCCAAAGAGACTGGTGCCGCCGTTCTGCTCAAAGATGACGTACTTGGTGTAGGCGGTTGCGACCTCGGCTTCTTCCGTGTCATCCTCGCCTTTCGGGGAGAACTGAACGATATCTGAGCCGCCACTGAACGCCTCCAGCAGCGTCGATTTCATGCTCTCCACGGTGTCGTAAACATCGGTCGAGACGTAGCGGGAGTTGCCTCCGTGGACAGGAGCCGGGAGCTTACCGTTGAAATAATCGATCACGCGCTGGCGTTCTTTAGCCAGCTTGGTATCCGTGAACTTTACACCTGCCTTGATGCTGTCATTGATGAGGGACAGGACCTCGCTATCAGAAAGGGTCTTACCCTTCCTCTTGTTTGCCATATCTAAATCGCGTCTATGTAAAAGTCATCCGTGGAGACGACCGGCGTAAAGACGCCCTCATGAATGTGGTTGGCGATGGCGAGAGCCATGACAGTATCATCAAAGCAGCCCTCCTCAGCCTCCATGCTCCCGGTGTCGGTAACAATGTAGGTAAGAAGCTCGCGGAGTGTGGTCTTGTCGTGGACCTCAGCCTCTTCGTCTCTCAAGCTCGCGCGGAGCTGATCTATGATCAACGGCTTGGTCTTGACGGTTGTCCTGAAGCCCAGGTTGACTGTCTCTTTGTCGTCGATCTTGTCGTACACGACCTCCTGGTAGAAGTTCGGGTACGCGAGGTCCTTTCCGAGACGAGTGCATGTCAGGATGCCGTGGTTGTTGCTCTCCACCGCGATCTTCGCTGTGTTGTAGTGATGTCCTAGCTTTTCGAGGACGGTCGCGAAGTAATCTGGGTGGACATGGCCTCGCCACATGGCAGCTTGGCGCTTCTTGCTGTCGAGGACCTGGGCGACGGAGTAGTCCCCTCCCCTAACGCCCATGGCAACGTCCGCCCCTATGTAATAGGTCTCGGACGGTTCGTGGGGACGGTAGACGAGAAGCTCACCGCGCGGATCGGGAATATATTTATCGACCATCAGCCCAAGCTGCTCGATAGGCTCGGGAGCCTCAGACAGGAGCTTGTGGATTTGCTCGGAGTTGAAAACCGGGCGACCTGTCGTCAGGAAGGCCTCATCTGCGGTCGAGGGATACTCCTGCTTGAACAGGTCCAGGCCGTTCTGAGCGACCTTGCGGCGACGAAACATGAGCTGCTCATCGTCCAGGCCGTGGCGGTCCACGAGGTCCTGTTCATCCGGCGTTCGGATGAAGCCTTCAGGCACAGGCTCCCGATATTCGTCCTGGATGAACCATGGGAGGAAGACCGGTATGAAGCCGTTCGTGCCTGCGACAGCACCCTGCCAGAGATTGTAGAACTCGCCCGAGACGCCGTTAGCCGTGCTCTCAACGAAGATCGCGGTGCCCTTGGCGTTGGGGATCGCCTGGAGGATACCGTTTAGGTTCTCCTTGGCGGAACTCTTGGGCCAGAAGGCCAGCTCGGACAGGTGGGCGACGGTGATCGTCTCGCCTCGGGCAACCCCATCTCCACCGGCAGTCGCAACAGCGTATCCACTGTCCAGCTTGTCGAACTTCAGTTCTCTCCGACTGGCATATTTGGTGGAGGGCTTGAGGGCTTCAGGACAGTTGTCGTGATAGCGCTTGGTCATGTCGAAAAGCGCTTTCGTGCTTTCGGCATGGTGCGTGACCACGAGGGCCTTCTGGGCCTTGCGCTGGGAGACCCAGGCATACATCCAGCCACCTACAGCGGTGGAGAGTCCCATCTGGCGGGCTTTGAGGATGACGACACGGACCTTGCCTTCAGCGGCATATTGTCCGTTAACGAGGTCCATCAGTCGCTGTTGGGCGACATTGAGCCTGAGGTTGACGACCTCGCCTTCCTTCGTGCGGATCTTGAGGGCTTGGCGGGCGTAGAAATCAAAGTCTGTGAGTAGGCGCTTGCGGACCCTAAGGCGGGCCTCTTCTTTAGTCTGCGTCATCCAACTCGCTGAGTTCGTCTAGGAAATCTTCGGCCGTGCGGACGGTCACGTCAGTCTTGGTCGAAGGCTTCGATCGGGTGTATTCGAGAAGCGTACGCGCCAAGCTGTGCTTATCTTTCACAGGACCGGGCTGACGCATCATCGTCAGGACAGCGAGAAGAGCCTCATCGGCAATGTCATCGGTCCCAGGGAGGAGACCCTGCTCTTTCATGATGTGGAATATCCTTCTTGCTTCCCGCTCGGCTTCAGCCTGGGCGCGGAGGAAATCTTTCTTGAGCCAGCCTTTCGGTTGACCTGGGGCTTTCGCCTGATGGTTCACACGCGGCTTGGCGTGGCTGAGACGGTTCGCCCTCGCCAGATGCACAGGGTCCCTCATGGACGCTTTTCTGGAGTCCTTGGGCTTCCTGGGCGGAGGGGGCGTGTGGGCAACCTCGACGCACTTAGAGAGGAACTCTTCGAGCGTCTTAGGCTTGTTTTTCGAGCCCTTTGGTCGACCAGGGCGCGGATGTTTCTTAGGCCGCAGCCACTTCGGGCGCGTCTTCGACCCTTTTGGTCGTCCGCCCTTTGACTTTGGCTTTGGGGCTTCCGGCTCCATCGACAATCTCCTTGAGTTGGCGAGCAATGGATGTGCGGACGAGAGCGACCGCTGGACCTGAAGTGCAGAACTGAGGGTCTGGGATGCCTGCGAGGATTTCAGCTAGCAGGAGGCATCGCTCCGTGTCCGAGAGGACGCTGGACGCGACGACGGTCTCGCAATCACGGAGCCGCGCGATCACGTCGGATGTGTTGAACAATGGGAATCTCTTGAAGGTACGGGAGGGGCACTAGGCCCCTCGCCGCACTTAGTTTTTGGGTGGCCGTCCGCGTGGGCGAGCGGCGGTTCCAGCCTCTAGGTCGGCCGGAGTCTTGTAGGGCTTGATGTCAGCCATCTGGTAGATATGCTCTCGGATCGCATCGATATCCTGAGCCGTTCCGCCACTCATCTGAATGTCGGGAACCACGTTCTTATCGAAGAAGTCCAAGGCCTCATCGCGGGTCTTGAAGCTGTGAATGATACGATCAGACACACCGTTCATAGCGTTGAGGGCCTGCTGGCTGATCCGGGGGTCGCCGAACATATTGTCAGCGACATCGGTAGCCATCTTGATGTTCCGACCCTTGGCAGCGGTGTGCTGCTTCTCGCGGTAAACCGGACGCATAGCGCCTTCGAGAGGGCCGGTTTGAGCTGCCTTTTCAAACTGAGCGGCACCCGGCTGATCTGGGACACCGTAACTAGGTACCGGCCTTCCAGATGAAGTGTCGATTGAAACCAACGGCGAGCCATCTTCCGCGAACTGCGGAATACCCTCAGGAGCCTCAATTCGAGGTAAGAAGTTAGACGTTCTGGGCGTAGAGCCAGCCATCGTCGGCAGTCTATCATCAGGAACCGCCTGAGGCTTAGGAGCTTGAGCCGCCAGGGCCTTGCGTGCCTCAGCGAGTTTCTTGGCTTCATCGGCCTGGGTCTTGATCTTCGCCAGGGTGCCGTCCGCGTCCAGGTGTGCCTTCATGCGAGGCACGAGGACATCAGCGAGGCCGCGCTTGGTCTGGGTGGCGTATCCGTTCTTGATCCGCGCAATGTCACCGGCAAGTTCCGGAACGTCTGATGCCACAGCGTCGAGGGCTCGAAGCATGTCAGCCTTAGGAACCCCTAGCCTTTCAGCGAAGGCGTCCTGGACACGCGAGGTCCCCTGAAGGCCCTTGGCGATGTTGTCCTCGATTGCTTGGTCAGCAGCGGACATCGGCTTGGCCTTAGGCGCAGGGGCTTCAGGCAGAGGCGTAGCGAGCTTCTGATCGAAGCCAGCCTGAGTCCTCTCCAGCTTGGCGATGGCTGCATCCCTAGCGCGAATACGAGCGGCTAAGCGAGCTTCCGTTGGTGTCTGGTTCGCAAGGTCACGCGGGTCCACAGTGGGATCGGTGATCTGCGATCTCAGGTTCTGGCGGTCAGCCCTGGTGATCGGAGCTTCTGGTATTGGCTGCGCCAGCTTCTCGTCGAAGGCCGCGAGCTTGTCAGGAGCCTTTTCGGTCAGTGCCCTTGCTTTTGCTGCGGAGCGCTTAACGGCCTGGGTCGCAAGTTCGACGGGCGCTGGTTCACCAGTATACAGTTCGGCGCGGAATGCCCTACGGTCGGCTGCTGTAGGCTTGGAGGCTTGCTCGGCTGCCTTAGCTGCTTGTTCCGCGGCTTCGGCTTCCTTGGTGCTGCCATAGGCTTGCCACAGTCCTTCGCGGGACTCACGGGCTCCAGATGGGCCAACGGCCTCCTGGAGCTTCTTGTAGGCACCAGCCTTCTTCAGGAGCTTCTCGGCCGAGTTGACACGAGCTGCCTCGCCATCAACCGCCCGGCGGAATATCGACGTTAGTCCTCGGCCAGCGAAGGCTCCGAGAGGACCGTAAGTCGCTGCACCTACGCCGGTAGTTGCTGCGTCCACGCCTGCCCTTACGAGACCATTGCTGCGCTTGATCTCGGGCGTCAGAGCCCGAATGCGCTGGGTCATCGTGATAGCATCAGCAACGGCATCACCCTGGGGCGTGCCACGCAATGCGTCCACGTCAGCCTTGGACATCGTGTAATCACTGTCCAGAGCCGCCTTAAGACGAAGGTTCTCCTCAGGAGAAATATCGAGGCCGTTGAGCATATCCTTGAAGCGGCCTTGGTAGCTCTGCTCCAGGTTGTTCACGTCCTTCACCGTCACCTTGGCCCGACCCTTGGGGTCGAGAGGCGACAAGGCCCGATCGGTCGTAAGCTTGCTCAGGTCGTCAACGAACTCTGCGTCATATTTGGCGAACGGGTTCTTTTCAGACTGTCGCTTTACGAACCTGTTCAACTTCGCTTGTTTGATGACGCTGGCTATAGGAGCCACGGTACCTAACGCACCTCCGAGGGCCATTCCCATAGGAACATCGGACAGTCCGTCCAATGCGCTTTCGCTTAAGTCACCTCGGCTATTACCAAAGCCATACAGGCCAGAATAGGCACCACCAGTAATAGCACCTTCTGCCGCACCCTTGGCGACTTTCGCCGCTGTGGCACCTTCCTTGGCATATTTGAGAGCTTTAGTGCCCAGACTGATGCTAGTGGGACCAAGCGGCACCAGCCCGCCAGCGATACTGCCAGCAAGGCTAGATTTCCAATGATCCTGGGCCAGTTCATCCTGCATCCCATGAGCGTCCATCTTATTAAGATCGACAGCATCACTGAAGCTATGCTTTCCGTCCCACATATTAGCGTTGGCTAATCCGGGGATGACTGCTCCTAAGTTGGCATAAATCGCATCCAACGTGCCGAAGCTTGCGCTGTCGCCAGAACCCATGAGAAAGGCCTGCCAGTCACTGCCGAAGGGCTTGCGCGGGGCTTTTTTGGTTGAAGGCAGAGGAGCGGTAGGATGCTCGGTTTCGGAGAGTTTAGGAGGCCCCTCAGGCTCAGGTAGCTCCACGGTGGGATTACCGCCCTGCCCATCCCATGCCAGATGATAGTGCTTACCTCCGTTTACGGAGTGATAGAGCGCTTCGTTGAGGGGGATACCTCTATCAGCGAAGGCCTTCTTCATCTGTTCGATGGAGACGCCAGGAATCGGGGCGATGTCGAGGGCCTCATCGTCCAGATGGTAGGAGTTCTGAGCACCCCCGACTTCAGAGTTGCGAAGAGCGCTGCGCCCACCACCGTTAATCTTGGCGTCGGGGAAAGCGTCTCGGAGGGTAGCTTCCAATATCGCCCTGGTTGAGGCTCCACGAGGCGCGTGGCCTCCACGAACCTGCGCAGTTATGCCATCAACGATGGCCTGTTGCTCTTCAGGGGTTTTCTGGAGGAAGCTATCATCAACCTCAACGTCACCTACGCCGCTAATTTCGATGGTAGGCATTGGTTTCCTTATTTCTTAAGCTTCCAGGTCACGCCTGAAACGGAGCCGGATGCGGGCGACTTATGACGAGAGGACGACGGCCCTGAGGAGGGTTTGGACTCTCCAATGCCATACTCATTCTCGTACATTTCCATGCTGTCCTGAGCGACCTCACGCCGCCGATTGATGAAGTTCATGACCACGTTAAGATTGGCCTTGACGCTTTCGGGATCACCGGAGCCGGATTCAATCTCACGCATCGCGCGATCAGCGTCACCGTCCGTCTGCATGCCTTTGGACGCCAGCAGATAGGCGTTGCGGAGACCTTCCTTGAACTGCTTGTACATCGCGTAATTCGTCGTCGCTTTGGTCTTCGGCATGTAGCCAGCCAAAGCAGCTTCCTGATAGGCGTTACCAGGGCCGCTAAGCGGAAGACTTCCGTCCTCAATCATATCAATGATCTGGGCCCCGTTGGTCTGCACCTGTTCGTAGGTATTCTTAGCGGAGTAGAGATCCTGGTACTTAGCCATCGCAGCCGCTGGCGCAGGTTTCGTGCTTCCTAGCTGTACGCGGGCCTCACGATCCTTGTCCTTACCATCTTGGCCCATACGAGCGATTTCCAGGGCTGTACGATTTCGGCCGGTCGCGATATCCTCACGGCTGTCGATATTCATGCCAGCGATCTTTTCGCTGCTATCGATCTTCATTCCGGTGAGCTTCTCACGGTTTTCGAAAGTAGCTACTGCTCGCTTCCAGGCGGCGTCGTTCTTGTTTTCCTGGAGCTTCATCTGACCATCGAGCTTCGTGCCAAGGATCTCCTTGAGAGCATTCTGGGCAGGTGTGGTGACGTAGCGGGTCTCGCCAGTCTGAGGGTCAGTGATCGCTTGCACAGCGCCGTTCGCCAGGAACTTGACCTGGGGACGATTACGCTCCTTGGCGTCGTCGATCGCCTTCATGTAGCCCATCCCACCCTTTGCCAGACCATCCTGAAAGGACGTACCAGACAGGAGTCCAGCACCGAGCGCCATGAGGCCACTGGTCGCTCCGGGAGTGTTCCGAATCTTGTCCCAGAAGCCCATGCCCTTTAGGCTGGGGGTTTCTACAGGCCCTAGGCCACCTGAATGATCCTCGTAAGGGAGATTTGGAGCCTCCTGGAGTGAGTCCGTAAGGTTCGGGAGAGCGAGTCCGGTGTCAGGATCAAAGCTCGACAGAATGCCCGGTTGGGAAAGTTGACCCGGCATGGGAGACAGAATGCCGCGATTGTCCATAGGGCGCAGGGTCATTTATTTACCTCCTCCGAAGCCAGCGTAGACGGACGCAGCGGTCGAAGCGCCTCCCATGAGGGTTGCCAGGATGCCTGGGCCTCCTTTCGTCTTCGTCTGCGTGGTGCCGCCCCAGTTATTGCCGCCTATGATGCCATAATACTGGTTCAGCAGTTCATTTGCCCTGGTGTCGTTGCCTTGCCACTTCTGGAAATCGGCGTCGAGCTGACCCTGGGCATCTGCCTGATTGAGCTGACCAGCGTTCACGAGCTGACCATAGTTGTCGTAAGCCATCTGCTGACCAAGCGCCGAGGCGTCGAAGCCTTGGCCGAGCGCTCCGCCATAGAGGGACGCAGCGCTACCGAGGCCACTCATGTTCGCCTGACGGGAGTTCTCAGCGAGGCTCAAGCCCTGGTTGTAAGCATCACCGCGCATCGTGGACGCGATGTCACCAATGCGATCCTGAGCCCCACGCATCGCGATACCAGAGGCGATCCCGGCGCGGGTCGAGTTGATGTTACCGGTGCCTGTGGCGGCACGGTCAATAGCCGGAAGGTCATTTTCATTCAGATTGCGGACGACATCACGGGATGCTGCGTCGATCTGCTGATCGATGTAAGGGTTAGCCGCATAGGCTGAAGCGGACGCGATATTGCTCTGCGTCGGATCGGCCCGAGCGAGATCGTTGAGAGCGCCAATCGAGCCGAGATAATCGCCAGTCGACCCGAGAAGGTCCCCTGCCGTCGAAGTCACACGTCCAGCGGCGTCGGTGCCGGTTCCGGTCGCATAGCTCCCGATACCTGAGACACCCTGCTTCGTGAGGTCGTCCATCCCGGCATAGAGATCGCCGTCATACCAACTCGTGCCCTTCTTGGCATTGTAGTTGGCCTGTGCGTTGGCGAACGCATCTTTCAGGTAGGGCTGTTGGGCCGCCCAGGGCTCAGATTTGGAGGTCGACTTCTGCGTACCCCCGAGCAAGCTACTGCCCATATCAATCCTTTAGGTGGAGTAGACCATCAGCTCCTTCTGCAACACGCGGTCGACGTAGGTCGTGACCGGCTGCATTCCGATGATCTGGAGAAACTTCTTGTGTTTGTGGTCGTCTGGGTCGTGAAGGCCGTAGATCGGAGCGGAACTAAGAGCCTTGAGAGATTCCCAATCCGCCAGGAGCTGGCGCTTGACCGTTGGCGTCCAAGGGACGTGGAGGTCCACATGCCCGAAGATGAGATGAGCGTCAGGCTGTGAGAACCGAATTGTGTACTCAGGCTTGCGGCATACTTCGACCTTGAGCCTGAAAAGTGGCTCCTCAGGAATCTCTATCAAACGGGGTATCCTGCCTGGATATCGACAGCAGCTACGGCCTCTTCAGTCTCCGCCGCATTGATCTGATTGCGGATGACGGAGGACGCTTCTTGACAGGCCTTAACGTGCGCAGCGACGGCCTTCGCTATCGCGATGACCTGGGAGGCCGTTAAGGTCTGTTCAGTGTTATCTGACATGGTGAGCTTCAGGCTGTAGGGCTCACCAGATACCTGTGCCATGAAGGCCTCCAGGGCTACACCGGAGAGAAACTCCCGGCTGTTCCTGAGGGCGGTAGCGTCAGTGTCTACACGACCCAGGCCTGGGATATCGAGGCCACCGTTGACCCTGAGGTAGCGATAGTTCTTCGCCTGTTCCCACCGGGCAGCTTTGGCGTCGTCCAGTGTGCTAGGAGCGTAATGTACCCCCGTCTCCGTCAGGACGCCGTTGGGAGTGATATCGGAGACCTCCAGGGCTATCTCGTTTTCGAGGAGCTGACTGGGGAGGTCCTCAGCGTTACACTGGACGAACTGGCGGACTGGTTGGCCCAGGGTGCCTATTGCATAGAACATTGAGTTTACCTGAAGGCTGGATCGACCACGAGGCCAGCGGCGGTCAGTTGGATGCCACTGTCGCCACCGCGCCAGCGCAGCGAGATCGTGTGAGACCCTGCGGAGAGCGTCGCTTTGTGACAGAGCGCCCAGCTTGAGACATAAGCGCCCGCGCCACCCGAGGCCCCTGCCGGCGTTGCGCCACCGTCCACCTGGATACGAGCCTCCCAGTCAGGGATTCCCGTTGTGTAGTTCTGCGAACCAGAGCACTGGATGATGACATCCGCTGTGTAAGGTAGGGAGATCGGGATACTAAGGACTGTCGTGAAGCCGCCTGAACCCGAGACGTTGGAGCCTAGCGTCGAATAGTAGCGCTTCGTGACCGCGTTATCGTCGATCTTGGGAGTCGTTACCGCGTCATTCTGGATCGTGGCGTTCTTAATGTAGACCTGACCGCTGATGATCTCAAACGGACGCTGGCCCCCGCTATCGACCGCGAAATGGTCAGCGTTGACAATGAAATCCGAAGTAGATCCACTGGCGATCAGCTCGAAGCCGACCACCTTTCCGGCACTCACCTTGACGGCGTATTTTGCCTCCACAGCGTCGGCTCGGGAGTCCAGAGCGTTTATCTGAGAAGCCCTTGTTGACGCCTCGGTCGTGATGGCTGCGGTGTTTGCGCCCACGGTTGACGAAAGGGTCGTGATGCTGGAGGCGATGGCGCTGTCGGCCGTGGCTCTAGCCGTGATCTCACTCGTGATCGAGGCGCTCAGGTCGTTCAGTTCCGACTCAAAGTCTGCTTGAACCGTGGTGATCTGGGAAGCGAGCGTCTCAATGTCGGTCTCGCGTTCGATCGTCTCGACGCTGACCTTGGCCTTGGTGTTTTCATCCGCTGCGACAGCTAGGTTTTCCATCGAGTTCTGGAGCTTCTCAAGCTCATCGTCGACGTACTGGCCTAGGCTGTCGGGGAGTGCGGGGCGAAGCCCTCTGACATAGCGAGGGTAATCGAGTGGATTAGTTCGTGTAGAGGGGTTCGTCATGTTTCGTTAGGTTGCGTAAGCCGTCTTGAAGGACGGAAGACCGTCAGCGCCTTGGTAGCCACCGCTGTTCTGAGGCCAGATCGACACATCGACACCGAGCGCCTTCACCTGGGACCAGAAGTGGACGGACTGACATCCGCACTCATGGATCATGAAGGGCTTGGCGTTCTTTGTAGCCAAGGCGAGCATCGATTTCAGGCCGAAGAAGCCCCCAGTCGCTCGTCCATTGTAGTGGCACTCCCATTTTTGTTCGGGAGTGGCGCTCGCGGACGGCTCGTTATCCTCGTAGAGGTCACAGCCGATCACGTCGACATAAGCGTTGCCAGGGTAGCAGGCTTCGACGTTGCATTTCGGCCACGCGGTGATCCCAGGGCAGAAGTGCCACTCAAAGCGATCCTGTCGGCCGGGGTTCCGATCGAGGTACTGGAGCGACCGAGCCAGATTGACGATGTTGCGCCAGTAGCGAGCGTAGTTCGCCTCCTGTCCCGCAGCGCACCAGGGCTGAGCAGTCAGGTTGAACTCCCAGCCAAGGCGGACCTTGATCTTTGGAAACCTGTCGACCGGGAGCGACAGGAGGGCCTCAAGGATCGGACGCCAATCGTAGATCAGCCAACCTCCGGCTACGAAGTGGTTCGCGCCCAGGTCGAGGGTGAAGGGTGTCTTACCGTCGTGCGTCTTACCAAAGGTTCCGGTGGCATCCTTGCGGGGCGTCATCGGAAGCCCGAAGATCACGTCTTTCAGTGCCGGGAAGCTCTTGACGACAGCGACAGCACCTTTGATGCTGTTGACCGTCTCCGCCCAAGCCACGCTCGTCTTGGCGTTCCAGACGAAGAAATCCGCTGGTCGGCCAAGGAGCGTGGGAACTGTGTTCAAAATGGACGGGACGTTCGCTGCAACCATAGGGTTAGCGAAAGTTCCTAGTTTAATGTGCCGTGTCCCTGTGAGACGAGGAAGAACGTTGCAATCCGGGAGAGCCAAGCGCTGAGCGGAACTGCCATGAAGCCATGAACGGTCGCTGACGGGTGGGTGCCATCGGCGGTCCCATAGGAACTGGTCCCGTCGCTGACCCAAACACTGAAGTTCAGCGGATCGGTCGAAGGCGTCCTGGTATCAATGAAAGCGTCAATCTCGGAGCCCACCAACGAAGCCACCAGAATATTGAGCTTGTTGTTACTGAGCGTATTGGCTGACGGAATCTGAACAGATGCACTGGTCCAATTGCTGTTGCTTGCAGCGTTGCCGCCAGTCGTTGAGGTGATGGAGGTGTGAGCGTAATAGGTCACACCGCATCTACGAGCATATCGAGCGATAGCACGAAGGTACGCTACGTTGCTCGCGACCAAAGCATCACTGCCACCGTTTAGTCCCATCTCATCCACAACCACGTCGTGGAACTTGAAGAGCATCTTACGGGTCGCCCACTTATTGAGCTTGATCATCGAGCTGTAACCGTCGCTTCCGCGAGTTGCCTTCGTGTACGGAAGAGCCACGGTGCGGACAGCACGGCTGAAGAAACCACCCGAGGTCGTGCCAGTGCCAGTATCAAGGGTATCGTTCGTGAAATCCATGATGCTGTCGCCGATACCGAGGACGGCAGGCAGGCGAGAAGAGCCAACATCATAGATGCCCAGCATCGCGACAGCCTGAGGACAGAAGCCACCACCGAGCGTGTTGGTTGTATTGAGGGTGCCGATGCCTCCAGCCTGACTTGCGCCAGTGCCTGAGAAGGTAACGAACGTTGCGAAGCCTTCACCCTTGGCGGACTGTGTGTTGGCAGCGCCGGGTATCGAGGTTCCGGCCGGGAAGGTCAGCGATGGCCGAATCCACGCATCGGTGGACGTGGGCCAGACCGTGAGACCATAGTCTGCGAGATCCACATAGCCGAAGAACAACTCCCCGGCATCCGGGATGTAGGACGTAGGATCGTTGGTCGTCGTAGCGCCCAGGCCGAACGTGTTGCTTGGGTCCCATCCGTCTTTCGGGTTCGGGAACTTCACCAGAGCGGTCTTGTTCGGAGACCCTGCGATCTCGAAGCCATACGTATGCGTTACGCCCGTGGGACCAGAGGTCTCACCAGCCGCAGAAGGAGCGATATAAGCGTTGTGGAAGAAGAACCACAGGCGACCAGGGACAGAGCCTCCGGTAGGCACCACGCTCACGAAAGGCTGATAGACGCGACCTTCGCAACGAGTAGCTGTACCACCGCCAAGGACGCCAGTTGTGTTGTTAGCTCGACCATTGGAGCCCACGTTACGGAAGGGGCTTGTGAGCTTCGGGTCGGACGTGATGCGGTTGGGGACGAGACCCAGTCGAGGGCGGAAAGGCGTCATGAAGACGTTCGCCACCGCAGCCGGATTGAGCGGGAGAACCGTGATCGGCACACCCGGCAAGCAATCGTACATGCGCTCCCCAGGCAGCAGGAGCTGCGAGGGTCGATCGATCGTTGAACCGGTACCGGTAGCCGAGGGGGCCGTGGGAGACGTTACGTTCGTGTCGGCCGAGCTGGAGGTGCCAGGTACCGTGGGGAAATAGTAGTCCTGGCGGATCAGGATCGCGACATCGTTGGTCAGGAGTACCGAACGACAATCGGGCGGCGGTACGTAAAACTGAGCGGTCTGCCCCGAGCTGGGGAAGTAGAGGAATCGGCCGTTTAGGTGATCTGGGTAAAGGCTGGTTTCGGCGGCAGCAGCATCAGCAACGACGTTGAGGGTTGCACCGGCTGAATCCAACAGAGAGACGCCCTCGATAGAGCGCGAAATACCCGAGGCATCCCTAAAGAGGCCAACAGAGTTCTGGGTCATTGATGTAAGTTAATTCTTTATCTGCGGCCACGCTTGGTAATCTTAGCGTCAAGACCTGAGAACGAAAAATCGTCCGTTCCACTGTAATACATGCGATACGCGAGGTATCGACCGGCTTCACGAGTATCGACTTTGTTGTCGGTTCTCGGGTCATAGGGTAGCAAGGGACCCCATTTCGGCTCTTCTCCTACAATATCGGACGCTCCGAACTGGAAATAGACCGGCTCAGCGCCTAGGAGGCCCAACTGAGGGTAAATTGCCTGGATAACCTTGTAACTGGTCAGCTCCGCGCCCGTATCGTCGAGATCGATGCCGACCCGTTCAACGAAAGCGGGCTTCAGAGCCTCGAAATCGATGGGTTTGAGCAGCTTTCCGCCGACCAGGAGGTCAAGTCCCGAGAGACGAGAGGTGGAAAGACCCATGAGGGCATCTTTTCGGCCTGCGTAGATGCTGAAAAGCGCTTGGTCGTCCTCATCCCCGATGTAGGAGCCTGCAACGTCCTCGTAGGAGAGGTCCTCGAAAGCCTCGTAGTTCAATCCGGTCGTAACGAGGGACAGAGCGGCCCCAGTCACGTTCGGCATGTCGTAGAACGTCCAGGTTTCCCGGCGATAATTGTAGACGGCGGCTCGGTTGCAGCCCTTGGTCGGGTTCACGAAGCCTGTCAGACGATCGCCTGAAGGGTAACAGAAGTGGATTTCGTTCAACCTGGGGTCGTGGGACACGAAACACAGGTCCGAGAGCTTGCTGATAAGGCTGCTGAAGACGAAATCTTTGTTCTGGCCGTGGATGATGGACCTTTTGGTCGCCCCATCGTGGACATAGATGTCGTTGCGATCGAAGACGTAGTGCAAGCCATCAACCTGGACGACACAATTCTGGCTGATGACGCCGACTGACTCATAGAGCTTGCGGAAACGGAACAGGAAGTTCCCTCCGATGTAGTCCATGATCCAGACCTCATTCTCACCATAGATGATGAACGAGTCTCGGAGGCTCAGGCCGTCAACGATCGACTGACGCATCTCATTGAGGATGTTCTCCCCAGCGCTGCCTTCAGTGGACGTTTCGTCCCAGGAGGCTGGAGGAGACCCAAAGGCTGCGGGGTCAGACCACTTGACCATTGTGGGGTACTCGACGCCAGCTTTCTGGACGTTGAGAGCGACCAGGAAGTCCTTGTAGGTCCGGATGGCACCACAGCGCCAACTCGCGTTCCAGGCTGTCAGAGGCTCGAACTTCAGGTCCCCCGAGCCCTTCTGATACGGGATGTTCGACCTGTGGTTCAGGTACGCGACGTTCCCTAGGAAGGTATGCGAGAAGGAGCCTCCAGGAGGAGCCAGTACCACGTCATCTGGAGTGATATCGGTCTCATAGCTGCTGAGGGTCTGGACGACCTTGGAGAAGTCCTCAGAGACCGTCACCAGGGCCTCGGTATCCGAACCTACGTCCGGAATGGCGAACAGGTAGGCGGGCTCGTGGTCCTCTGAGAAAGCGTGGATCGTGCGCATCGCAGGACCACGGGTGATCTTGTTGTTCTCGAAGCGGACGTTGACCCCGGCCGAAAGTGCGTTGGGCGGAAGGTCGTAAGGGTGGATGTCGGAGATAACCCCTAGTCCGCCCAGTGAGCGAACTGGAAGGTTCGACATGCTCGCTGACTTAGACTTTCATGATATAGTGGAGCCCCATCGAAGGCTGAACGACGGAGGCTGCTACTGCGTGGGTGTGAGCCACTGCGTTAGTGATGGCATGGGTGTGAGCTGCCGCTGCGTCTGCCGTGGAGCCTGGGTGTCCGTGAGGAGCCCCACCACCGGTCTGACCAGTGTCTTCCGAGGAGGAACCCGAGTCGGCATCTGCCGAGTAGGACGAAGACCCTCCGCTCCCAGTGATCATCGTGTGGGTATGGGCAGGCATTTCGCCAATGGTCAGCGCATGACCAGCCACGGTAACGTTATGGCTGTGGGCACCACCTGCGGCTACAACGTGGGAATGCTCTCCCCCAGGTGCCGTGAGGCCTTCGACTATCGCACTACCGACCGACACGCCCTGAGCAGCGAGAGTACCGCCTGCCCCGATGACCGTCTTGTCTCGGAGGTCGGGCGTTACGATCGTGCCTGAGCCGTCAGACTTGTTGACCATCTGACCGTTACAGATGGCCCAACCTGAGGGCACCGTTCCGGCAGACCCATACCAGACCGAGATAAGACCAATAGGGAGGACGAACGGAGGTGTCGAAAGTTGCTCAGGGGTTGAGGTTACTGGACCATCAAGGTTGGGAAACGTCGATTTGAGGACAGCCTTGATCAGGCGAATGTGATCGTCTGTCTGCCTTACGAGGTCCGTAGGAGCTGGATAGGAGACCGCTAGGTCTGAGATATAGGAAGCTGATTCTAAGGGCATTAGGTGACTTTGGGTGGGACTTAGGTGACTTGAGGTATGACTAGGAGATTATCCCTCTGTTATTCCTATAGGGGAACTTAAGTCAGACTTGGGGTACCTAACGATCGCATCAGGATCGGCTTGTGGGAAAAGAGGGGCTGGAAGGGAGCTGTAGGGGAGCCCTTCATCTAAGACATCCAGTTTAGCCCCTTTTTTGACATTATGGTGGAAATACAGGGACTTAACGATCGCACCAGGATCTAGCGAATCGGAGGTGCGGGAGACCCCCTGCCCTGGGTTCTTACGTGCCCTAGGAGACACAAGAACTGGTACCTCACGTGACGAAGGGTCTGGGGGTCTTGGGGTCTGAGGTCGTTACGGGGATGGGACCCAGATATTGAGGTTTCCTTGGGTACCTGAAACCCAATGTTTCCGGGGGTTTCTCTGCTGCCGAAAGACCAAGAACAACAACAACGCGATCGGCTTTACCGATTTTTTGAAATCAACAATATCAATAGCTTAGGGTTCCCCTGCTAGAGCGCCGGAAGGGACCCGCGACACTGGCAATCCCTCACACAATCCGTCCCACACCCAGCTAAGCTGTTGAGATAGCTCATGTTCCTCTGGTTATTACATCTGAGGGCGTGAGGGCGTGAGGGTGTGGGGACATAGGGCGTAAGGTATTGGGTCGAGGGCTTGGGACATTGGCAGGCCGTCTATCTCATGCAATGTAGCAGGTGCTACATATCGGCTTTAAGACGAAAAGAGCGAGCGCGTTAGGCTCACGTTAGGAACATTCCGCACATTAGTTCATTCCATGATTGTGTAATGTCCCGGAATGTGGTTCATACGCGATCGGGGTTGTGTTGTTATCGTCGGTCGAGGGTTCCCCCGCCCCTCGCCTCTAGCTCGAAAGGCCTAAGTCTATGTGTCCCCATTGCATTGCCACCGCTGCTTGTGCGGTCGGTTCGGTTGCTGTCGCTGGCACGTCGTTCACTGTGATCCGTTCGTCCCTTAGGGCGTCCTGGTCGCAGGTGCTTCGCGCCCTTCGTGTGTCTGAATGATCCAATATTCTGGAGTATCCCACAATGTCACAGACTGAAGCTAACACCGTGATCACCTTTGAAATCCGCTCTGGTGTCTCTGGTACTAATCGCGATCATTGGGAAGTTTTAGGGACCTATGCCACCGGGGCGGAGGCCTCGACAGCTAAGGGCCAGATGCCTGTCGTCTCTGGTCACGTCCTGGCTATCGTGCGCGTGGTCTCGAACGGGTCTGAGAGCGCCGGTGACGCCAAGTGGCGCGAGCGCGAAGAGGGGCGCTTTGCCTCTGGTCGTTACAAGCCTGTGTTGTGGGATTGGCGTCGTCATCCTGACAGGTTGTGTGATTATGCTGGCTATTATCCCGATCACTTCGCCCATATCGCCGAAAGCGATCACACTAAGGTCGCTTTTACTGAGAGCGACGACAAGGGACGCAAAGATATCCAAAAGGTTTTGAGCGTTCGCGACTATCTGGAACGCTATTTCCCGTCTGATGATTGCAAATGCTGCGGCAAGTCTTTGCGTGTTGATGGTCGCCTAATCTATGGCATGAGCCAAAAGCAGCACGAAGAAATCATTGACGCGATGGTCGGCACGTCAACGGAAGTTCACTACGCCCGCACGGCCGAAGAAATCCAATCGATCTACGAAGAGAGCGGTGGAACCGATATGTCTAAGTCGTCCTGCGGGTCGTGCATGGGCTACGCTGCGAGGCATTTCAACACGGACGGCATTCATCCGACTACGGTTTACGCTGCTGGGGACCTTAACGTCGCCTTCCTGCGTAATGACGATGGCAAGCTGGTCGCTCGGGCTCTTGTGTGGCCGGAGAAACTTAGGGCCGGACGTGTCTATGGTCGTGCGGCTAACACGCTTAGGACGGCTCTCCGGGCTGCTGGTTACGCGCGTATCAATAATGATGCGCTTGTGGGTGCTAGGCTGCGCAAGGTCCCTGCACCGGGCTACAGCGATGATCGCTATGTCATGCCATACATCGATGGATCGCAACGCTTCGAAGATGACGCGAGCGGCGATTACTTCCTGATTTCGGATGAGGGCGGCGACTATGAGGCCGATCGCACTGACGGCCTGGGATATGCAACGGCTCGCCGGACTTGCGACAGATGCGATGAGCGAATGGATGACGGTGATTATATCGTAGGCGAAGAGAGGGTTTGTTATAGCTGTTATGGCGAAAGTTATTGCTGCCATGAGTGTAACACCATGTCTTTCGAAGAGGAATTATTTCAAATAGCTCATCCGTGGGGCCGTTATAACGGCAATGCGCGTGTGTGCGAAGAGTGCATTGCGGACCATTACACACTGGTCGGGGAATATTACTACCGCGATAATCGCGTAATGACGTGCAATAGTTGCAGCGAGGCTACTTATGATACGGATATAACGGACGGCCTTTGCGAGGATTGTTTTGACGCTCGCGAGGATGCGGAGGCGAACGAGGACGATAGCCCTTCGTCCCCTGCCCCTGCCCCTGCCCATGCCCCCGAGCCTGTTGCCAGTCGCACGCTTATCGATTGGTCGCGTCCGGTCGAGACGGTAAATGGGGAGCTTGTGGAGGTCTTAGGCCATGGCGTTGTTCGTGTCGGGGCTCTCATTGGTATAGGATATACAGGGCCTTGGTATTATAATGAGTACGGCACGGCAAACGATTGGCTGCCTCGCCTCCGTAATGTCGCTGATCCTGCGCCGCTTGTAGTCGATAGCGGCTTAAGCCTGGGCGCGATATTGGACGCTGCTCTAGCCTAATTCTGTCGCTCTAGTTGCGCCCTGATCCTACAGTATTTTGGAGTGTCCCACATGACTAAAGAACTTCTATCCCTCGCCTGCGCTGACTTGCTCGAAATGCTGACCTATGGTCGGCCTCATGGGTCGATTGAAGAGCGCCTCTTTACTAACCGCTTTGTTGATAGCCTCGCGGACACGGGCGCTACGGTCGATATCGACGCCTTTGGCAATCGATGGGTCGTGGTGCCGCATCCGGCTGACTATAAGGGGGCTAGGGTCCTTTGGTCGTGCCACGTCGATACGGTCCACGCCAAGGGCGGACGGCAGGAAGTCGCATGGCTGACTGACAGCGTGATCGGCCTCAAGAAGCGCAAGCCTGGGCGTTGCCTGGGCGCGGACGATGGCGCTGGCGTCTTCCTGTTGCGCGAAATGATCCTGGCTGGCGTCCCTGGGACGTATGTTTTCCATCGGGGCGAGGAGGTCGGCCGCCTGGGCTCGCGTCACGTCAAGAAAGAAGAGGCCTGGAGGCTCAAGCCTTTTGACGCTTGCGTGGCATTCGATCGGAAGGGAACGGATAATCTTATCACGTTCCAGATGGGGGAGAGGGGTTGTTCTGAGGCTTTCGCCCAGTCCCTGAGTGTCTCTCTTGCCGATGCATCGGGAGGCGTCCTGAATTATAAGACCGATCCTACCGGCTCATATACGGATAGTTTCACCTATTATGATTTGATCAGTGAATGCACGAACCTGTCAGTCGGCTATCAGCGCGAGCATGGGCCTAATGAAACCCTAGACGTTTCGCACCTATGGAACTTGCGTTGCGCTCTTGTCCGGGCTGACTTTTCGTCTTTGGACATTCAACAGGATATCGGTTTTCGCGAGTATGACTGGGATGATCCTTATACGTTCGGGCTACCGGGCGGCGGCGTCTATTCGTCGAATATGGGGCGTGTCACCCGCTATGACAGCGGCAAGCTAACGACAGACAGCGGCGGAGGCTGGCGCGACATATCGGACGATGATCCGGCGTGGAGCGGCTCCAGGACCGGAGAGCCCGCTTATGGCTCTTATGACAGTGATCCGCTGATAGACCTATGTCGCGAGTTTCCCGAGACGGCGGCAGGCCTGCTTGACGCCTTAGGGATCGATGCCGGTGACTTCCTTAGCGAGTTACAGGCTTCGGAAGGAACCTTGCCAGCTAGAGCCCTAGGGATCGTCTCATGACGGCGCTCTGTCCGTCTACCTTCTAAATCTCATCACGAAAGGAGCTTCTAATATGAGCGCTCTAATATTCCCCTGCGAGCCTTGCGTCGTCATCCGCCCCATAGCCGTTAATGGCCGGGGCGAAAAGATTTGGGCTCCTAATGCTGCCCTAGTCCGGCGTTGGGAAATGCAATTACAAATCCCCGTTACGACTTGGCTAGCTGATGCGCCCGACCGGGTTCAAGCCTTCGCTATTGCAACGATGATAGGCGATAGCATGGGTCTACCTGTCATAGACATGGGGTTTGACCAATGAACTTTTGGGAGAAGTGTAGGGCCGATGGTTATATCGATGCCCTTAAGGGCGCTCCTAACCATAGATTGCGCTATCCGCCGGAGGCTCGATCCTTTTACGAGGCCGGTAGGCGCGATGGACTGGAACGGGCGCGGGCGGAGGACAAATCATGACGCGGCGTGACTTTGAAGCCGTTGCCAAGGGCGTTCGCGAGGCCGTCTTAGGATGGTCTCCAGAAAGCGAAGCCGTAGCGCGGCAGGCTGTGGCCGAAAGCCTCGCGGACATATTGGCTACAACTAACGCCCGGTTCGATCGCGAGCGCTTTATTCGCGCATGTATAGGAGAGGACAAGTGAACATTCGCGGGATGCTTAAGCGCGTAGGGCGCTGGCTGTTAAGTGGAGCGCAAGCACGCAAGGGCATTCAGTGCGATTGCCCTTTCTGTGTGGAGGAATAGAGAACGTGCAAGCCGATGAAATCTCGCGCATGATGGCCCGCCTCCTATGGCTTGGCGTCCTAGGCCTCCTAGTCTTTCCGCCGTGACTGATCCGCAAGGCTTGGCAATGGTGGCGTGACCACGATTGAGACGAACGAACCCCTGGGCCTAAGGCCTGGGGGTTTTTCTTTGCGTTGGGGAACGGACGCGCTCGAAGCTAGAGCCGATTTAAGGCTCATTGAGCATAGGCGCGGAGGGGCTTGGCTCCCCTAGCCTAATGGCGCTCGACGCGCTGTATGGTGCTTTTCCGGGCAGATTTGAGGCTATCGGGCTTAAGAGCCTGGGGCCTTTCGCCTGGGGCGCGGGCGCGTGGGCGAGCGTGCGCAACGCGCGTGTTCATAAGGAGTGCGATCGGCCTGGGCTCTCCAGATCGAAAAACACAGATCGACAGACCTGAGGCACCTTCGCCCTTGGTTAAGGCGAAAAGGTACATCAGATCCATCGAATAAAGATTCTGTGTCGGTCAGATTTCCCTGGAGAAACCCGAAACCGTTAGACCCCGCAGCTACCACCCTTGCCGGTGATATCGCAGATGTCGTGGGTCTGGACGTTCTCAGCGAACTCCTGGCCGAGCTGGCTTACCGCCTCCCGGTAAGGAACGGCAGTAAGAGGCTGACCGCCGCGAGCCCCATCAGGATAGCAGGTAAACCCTCGGAGCCGGGGAGCGTAGCGAGCGAGACATTGAGCGAAGTCTGAAACGGTGTCATCGTTGTTAAGCTCCGAGCCCCAGGACGGGAGGTTGATGGTCGAGCTGATCGCCATGTCCACATAATCCTGGACATCAGCCTGGAATGCGATGCGGCGCTCGAAGTCGGACGCAAGGTCTATCGCGCTCTCGATCTTCTCAGGATCAGCGCCATACTGCTCGATCATCTCCTGGGCCGTGCCGTCTACGACATACTGGTAGTGCCAGTTGGTGCCGGATTTGAGGTAACGGCGCTGATAAGCAACCGCAAAAAGCGGTTCGATGCCTGTGGTCGTTCCTGCAAGTATTCCAATAGTACCGGTAGGAGCGATTGCTCGGTTCGCGACAGGCCTTGAGATACTAAGTTCATCAGCAAATCTTCGGCTAGTGTAGTCGCTAACGCTCTGGTACGCGGCGAGCCAATTATGCAGCTCTGGGGTGACTTCATATCTCGATCCTCGCTTGATGAGCCATTCATGAACGCCCATGATACCAAGCCCCAGGCGACGGTTCTTCTCCCGTACCTGTGCTACTTTGGTATAAGGGAGCTTGGCTCTAAGGGTCCCACATAGGAGGAACTTGGTTGCGAGAGCCACGGCGGTTTGCATTTCAGCGAGAGATTCGATGCGCCCAAGGTTAAGAGAGCCCAGGTTGCACACGTCGCTATCGTCCGCCGAAGTGACTTCGGTACAGGCATTTCGTAGGGTTTCGTTCTGTTTATCGCCGAAGTTGAAGCTGAAGCCGGGCTCCGCGGAACGAAGGGCTTGTCGCACATTCGCTACGAAGGTCGGATCGCTCCCTCGGTCGGGGAGGTTCAGCCACGCATCGTCATAGTTCAACGAGATGTTGGTCATGTCGAGCGGCGCAGGCCAGTTGAAATCGAGGGCCTTGAGGTCCTTGAGCGTGAGGTCGGTCCCAGGGACGGCATAGCGTTCCCAGTCCTTGATCGTCAGGAACTCCGCAGCGTCAGGGTGCTGCCAGTTAAGGCTCGCGTAGATCGCAGACCGGCGCGAACCACCCTGCATGACCCTGCGGCCAATCTCGTTGATCATCTCCATCTTGGGGAGAGGACCGGAGGCGGAACCACCAGTCCGTGCGATCGGAGCGCCCTGGGGTCGATAGATAGAGTAATCCGCCCCGATCCCGCCTCCGGTCATAAGGCAACTTTCGGCCTTCCATGATAGATTGGCCCAGTCCTCTCGGCTATCGTCCTCGGCCTTGAGGAGATAGCAGTTGTTGTAGAAGGGGTTGGGTCGCCCAGCGTAGTAGAGGTAGCGACCACCAGGGATGAACTTCATGTCGATCATGAGCTGCGCAAGCTCCGCTCGATCGCTAGGGGACATCAGTCCTTCGCAGACTTCGAGTACCAGGGTGTGGCATAGCTCGGCCCAGGTACTAGCGCCCTCGTGGGCGTACTTCTGTCTGAAGATGCTCTCGGAAAACTGAGAGCGGAACATTGGGTTTTCGTTGGATTTCCAGGTAGTCACAAAAGGGGGTGTGTTCTCGTTATGCTGTTTTGATGTGGTAGGCGGTTCCGTCAGGGCGAACGGCCCACTTGCGGGCACGATTGATCGCCATCTTCTGGTCGATCGCCTCCTGGAGGCCTGGCAGTCGGGCGAGGCAGATCACGACATCGGCGGCTTCCATGAGTTTCTTAGGCCCAGGAAGCTCGTCAATGAACTCGATCATCTCCTCCGCTGCCCTCTCGTACTGACGCTCTACGGTCGCAGGACCGAAGGATTCGTCAGCCCATCGGGTTATGGTCTCGAAGGTCTCAGACATTCGCTGCCTCGATCTGATTGCCGCTGAAAATATGGAGCATCCCAGGGGCCAGCTCGCTCTCGACCACATAGCGGACATCGCCTGCTTTGTTGGTGAAGACGGAGCGGACCTCGCCAGGAAACGGATAGCCCTTAGGCTTGATGACCTTGGTTCCTACCGCGATCATGCAGCGTCTGCCTTAGCCTGGGCTACCATCCGACCTCCGAACCATTCGACCTTCTCGGCATCGTAAAGCGCGGTGTTCCCAGGCTTTCCGTTCCCAAGGCGTGAGGACGCAGTGCGCCAGATCGCCTTGAAAGCATTGCCTTCGGCGAAGGTCATCTTGAGTGCCTCGATGATGTCGTTGCACTCAGCGTCGTAAGGCGCGTGGCTGGCGTTGGTAGGCTTGGAGATTCGGACCTTGTAGTAGTCCGAGGAGCCGCCTGTCAGGACGGGGGAAGGAGCAACCGCGATCTGAGTGTCAGGCAGGAGGGACTCGAAGGTCGATCCGCTGATTTTAGGCATGAAGGCAGGAATAGCTTGTTCCTGGGTCGATATCCGCCCGAATGGATTCTGGTCCCAACGACAAAAGGTGGCTGGAGGATGGTGCCTTAGGCACTTAGGACACATAAGAGGTAAGATGCTCATCCGATGCTCACCCATGCGTTCATGAGACCCATCAGCTCAATCGCCATGGCCTTGGTCAGTAGGACGACGTGAGCCGTTCCGTCTTCAGCGATCTGGCGGACCTCAAACATCTCGACGTTGGTCAGGTCGACCTGGGTCTGATCCATATCGTCCATGAGGGCGGTTACGAGGTTCACCGGGCGGTCACGATTGATGTGTATGATGGATTGTTCCATATGCGAGACATTCAAGCGTCCGAGAACTTCCACAAAGTTAGACGGAAGGAGCGCGACTGATTCTTGTGCGGGCATTCTTGGTCCTTCGTTCCTAGTTAGAGGGCGTCCATAAGCGGACTTGCTGTTTCTTCGTGTCCCAGTCGGTGAACCTAAGGATGCGTGATAGCCTGCATTGTAACAGGGCATCCTCCTCAGACATACCAGCCTTGAGGAACGCAGCCTTGACGTGCTCCCACGTATCACCTGACTTATTAACCAAAGCTTTAGCCTTAACGGGGCCAATGCCTGGGCAACCTTTGTACCCGTCTGTCGGGTCTCCTGTCAGAGCCTGGGTAAACCAGAACCGATTCGCTTCATCTTCATCCCGTTCGCTAAACTCTCCAAGTCGATAGAGTTTCCCAGGAATGGTTTGAAGATCCTTATCGTCCGAGACGATAATTCGTTCAACCGACCCCGGCTTGGTGGCGAGGATACCTAGGTAGTCATCAGCCTCAAGGCCATCCTTAGACACCACCCGTCCAGCGTATTCCTGCGCGATCCATTCGACCATAGTATGATAGCCGAGCGGTTTTCTGACGCCCTTCCGGTTGGACTTATAGCTCGGATCGAGGTCCTGTCGAAAATTACCTTGGCCGCTGAGAACGAAGACCAGATCGTCAGACCCTGGAGCGCAAGCCCTTACGGCGCTTGAGACCATGGACTTGAAGCAATCCTTGGCCTGATTTATGTTGGTGCTGAGGACCCTAATGTCGTCTCCCCAGTCAGCCTCATATTCCGAGGCGACCGTGGACACGAACAGATAGCCGTCAGCGTCGATTAGAAGTTGGGTAATTGGTGAAGGCCTTTCATATGAGCCTATTGGTCATTTTAGCGATTTTAGGTGCCTGCTCGATCGTGTGGAGCATCGGGACTAGGGTCCGAGAGTGGCTTGAGCTACGTGAGCGCAACCGCAGGATCGAGGCATCTCCCAGCTATCAGGAGGGGATCAGGAAGCAGCGTGAGCGCCTAGGTATTAAGCCTTGATCTGAACGCGCCATAGCTTCCCCACCCTGTATTTCTGCACATAGAACAGAAAGAGAACGGAGTCAATCCGATTCGCTGAATAGCACCTTGTAGCCGGTCGCTGTCAGACGCCACTTTCGCCCCCAGGTCCCACCAGGACACAAGGTCGAGATGAGCCCCAGGAACGAAGCGATGGCGATATGGTCGGCATGGTTTCTCGCGAAGTCCGATCGGGTGGTGAAACCCTCGTCCCATGCCTTGCGGAGAACGGTGTGGAGGTCAGGGTTCAAATGTTTTCGAGTAGCGTGATCGCTAACTCCCTCGCCTCGTGCATCTCCTCACAAAGTTTCTGATTTCTTGGAGTATCGTTGGGGTGCGTCCTCAGCTCAGCACGATAATACATGATCGCTTCGACTGCGCTTAAGAAGTGCTCTGCATCGTCTCTTGTCATCGATATCCTCTTGGTGCTGGCAGCAGACCCCGCCCGTTCATTCGATCCTGGGCAAGCCGGATGAACGCACGAGTCCTAGGGATCATGCGCTCATACTCCATGCCTGCGTCCAAGATGTCCTGAAGGAGCTGGTCTGCTTCGTCCGCTAGGCCCTTTAGGCGTACGGCGCGGAGGGTGTCTCTGATTTCACGAACCGCGCCTAGGAGAGGCTGACGGTTCACTTCGAGGCCAGTTCCAGGCGATAGGAGGTGTTGAGCGTCTGAATAACACCATCAGCATCCGGTCCATCTACAATCGTACTCGTTCGGATATGTGTGCCATCAGGCCACCGCCGCTTTACGTCTTCGTAGATCCGTCCGATCGCAACGCGCTTACCTAATCCTGCACCTACCACGGCTGCTTCCTTCAGGATGGCATCAACCACGCTGTGCATCCTGGTGCTGGACCTCAGCCCTCAGGTTCCACTGGTGCAGCAGCACCTTCAGCGCTTCCGTGTCCCGTTCCCGCATGGCTTCGATGAACTCGTTGTAGAGCGCAACGAATGCCGGCGTTTCCGTTCCGACCATCGTCAAGATGGCCGAGATGATTTTGGGGTTCATTGAGTGTGTATCCCGTACTTACTGGGGCTTGGTGCCAGCAGCGGCGTAGAGGTTCTGGATTGCAGTCGAAAAGGCTATGGAAGCCGTGAAGGCATCAGGAGACCCAATGACCTTCTGAGCTTCCTGGAGAGCCGAAAGCGCCGCATAGGCGCGAGCATCCAGGGCCTGAAAGCGAGCCTTGTCCAGCTTCCCTGCGATGACGGCATATTGGCCTGCACGGGACGCCGCGACGTAGGCTGCATCGGCCGTGATGACAGCCTTGGCACTGTAGATCGCAGGAGCGGTTGGAATGGTGCAAGCCGTGAGGCCTGTGGCGAGAGTTATGGCGAGGAGGAGCTTACGCATCGTACTTGATGTCCAGCTCGGCGCAGGCGATGTAGTCCCGCAGGCTGTCACGCTCAGCGACCACAGCGTCATACTCAGCCCGGAGGCCTTCAGACAGGACACGGAAGCTCTCATAGAGGTTAGAGACGGCGGTCGTCAGACCCTCGTCAAGCTGAGCCAGGGCGGTAGGGAATCCGGTAAGGAGAAACTGCCCGGCGTCGATTTCAGCCTGGGTCAGAACACGATTGATAGGGAAAGTCATTAGTGGCACTCCGCCCAGTTGAGTCCTTGCTTGACATCAACATCCAAGGGGCACTTGAAGTTATAGGGATCACCAGCAGCACGTCCGGTCTCTATTAAGACCTGCTTTACCGTGGATATTAGTTCAGGGTCGTCGCGTACTGCTAATTGATACTCGTCGTGACTATAGCTCAGGAAGACATAATCGCCATCCCAGCCATGCTTTAGTCCTAGGGACCTAAGCTTATCGTCAGCGTCAGGGCCCCACTGGTTACAGATCACTGCACCAGCAGACTGGAGCCTTGTGTTGAGGGCAGCATGGACCGCACGGATAGGGAGCTTTCGCCCATCGATCCCGAGTATCCATCCGCGCTTGGCGGCTTCCTTCACTCGCTTGATGAGGCGAGCGAGGCCTGGGGTACGTTCGGTGAAAAGCTTCTTGAGCTTCTTACCGGCCTGAGACCCACGACCTACGATCTTGCCAATCTTCTCGTCTCCAGCCCCGTAGAGGAAGCCGTAGATGAAGGTCTTGGCGTTATCGCGATTGGGGAGACCAGCGGCCTCCTGGTTGGTCGTGTGGACATCGCCTGTGGTGACGATCGTGGCGTAGTTGCCTCCGTCTCCAGCTAGGTTGGCAAGGTCGGACGCTAGGCAGCGAAGCTCAAGGCCTTGCTGGTCAGCTCCGAGCTGGACCCATCCAGCGGGGACGTGGAATAAAGCTCGACACTCCCGTCCAAAAGAACTCGATACCCTTGGTACTTGAGATATGTTCGGTCGAGAGTGCGTGCATCGGCCTGTGACGGCCCCGTTGATCGTGTATTGCGCATGGATTTTTCCGTTGGTCTGGACCTTCAGCCATGCTTGATCGCCCTCGGCTAACTGTCCGATCCTCTTGTCGAGGAGGAAGTAGCGTCCGAGCTTGCGGGCTTCAGGATATGGGAGAGACAGGAGGACTTCTTCGTCCACCGTGGCCTTTCCGCCGTCCGTGAACTCCGAGGGTTTCCATCCATATTTGTCGATCAGGCGATCAGCGATGTGGTCGCGAGAGGTTGGGTTGAACTCGATCTCTTTCCAGCGCTCGACAGGGACGCCAGCGACATAGCCCTTGGTCCTGTTGGGACGCTTCGGGATGAAGTCAGGGAGGCGGACCTTCCAGTTTGGAAAGAGACCAATCAGCTCGCGGCGCAGGGCCTCGCGCTCATCAGAGAGTGCGCCATACAACCGGGTTGCGGCCTCCACGTCGAACGGGAAGCCATTGCGCTCGATCTGAGCCGTGAGCCACGAAATGCGATGGGCGAGGAGTACACTGGCCTCGGAAGGCTCACGCGCCATGAAGCGCTTGAACAGGTCGAGGGTGCTGTCCGCATCCTGAACCATGTAGGAATGCATCTCGGGACGCCACTTCTCCCAGGGATCAAGGCCTAGGGCCTTCATCTCCTTGGAATAGTCGCCCTTGTTGTTGCCGATCCGGTAGCCCCAGGCTTCGAGCGAATGACGCCCGATCATTTGGCCTGGGAACTCGCGAGGAATAGGCTCTCGCCATGGAGTGCCTTCCTCAGTCGCCTTCAGGTAGTCCTTCCACAACCGAGCCCGCACAAAGTCGGACTGCTTGATGTCAGGGAAGATGAGGCGACCAAGGACCAAGGTATCCAGGATTTTCTCGCGAGGCAGTTCGACCTTGTAGAGCTTTTTGATGACCTCGTGGTCGAACTTGATCCAGTTATGGCCTACGATCAAATCAGCCTGAAGGTAATCCTCAACGAACTTGTCGATACCAGGGTAGTCAGAGCTGTCATCCGTGTAGGATTTTACCTCTCCGGTATCGATGTCTGTTAGGACAGCACAGTGGATTTTGGTTACAGTGTCTAGGAAGCCGTTGGTTTCTAGGTCGCTTATGTATCTTGGCAATTAACCCAACTCTCGTGCCATCTGCCCTCAGGTCCGCAGCGGGGCTTTCCGAAAAGGGAATTGCGACGCATCTTGTAACATTGGGCGTGGTAGGTGATCCCGCTCACGATGTCCGCGTGGCTAGGAGCCAGAGGAGCAGCGCACTGCGAAAAAGAGCGGAGAGTAGCGCCTCTCTGATGGACGCAGGAGCGACAGGTCTTGAGGTCAGCCATTGTCGTTGGTCTCCACGAGCGTCAGCCCCGGCAACATCCCCCTGAGGGCCGCATGGTCCATACGGAGACGTTGGAGACCGATTGCTGCGCCGTAGTTGTCAGCAAACTCGCCAGCGTCAGCCTTGGCCTGCTGCATGTCGATAAGGCGGCGCTTGTCTTCCATGGCCGCGAGGATGGCCTCAGGGCGCGTTTCGTTGACCCTAGGAGCCTTGCGGCTCTTGGGGATGTTGATGGGGAGCATTTGAAAAGCTTTCTAGTTAGACGACGTGGCCGCAGATGGAGCAGCGGGAGTAGTCTTCACGCTTATGGTGATTAAAGAGGTCAGGCGCGTCTTCGTATGTGTGCTTACATACCTTCTGAGCCGAGATGATGAACTGTTCCAAAAGCTGCTTCTCTCCTACGATGGTTTCGATGCGTCTTTTGGCATCTGCGATGGCCTGCCTCATGCAAAGTACCAGCACATGACTATGCCGAGCAAAATGACAATGACCGAAGCGATCAGCGCCTCACGGCGCTCGTCAGTACGTGTAATCACGCAGCCACCTTCGCCTCTTCAGCCGCGATGGCCTCATCGAACTTGGCGAGGACCTCTTCAAGCGTGCGGCCTGGGGCATCGTTGAAGTCGGCAAAGGAGTGGCCACTAACGACCTTACGGAGAGCCACCTCCGCATCCGATATTGTCATCCGCCAATGATTGCCTATGGTGTGCCAGACTGCGCCTAGACCACAGAAGCAAACAGCATCCCCGGTCAACACATCAGCGTACCGTCCTTCCTTGTTGCGAGCAGCCTCACCTTGCGTCCACCCCTTGTCGATCAAGAGCTGCTTCGCGTCCTTCAAAATCTGAACAGTCGTCTTCATTGTCATACTTCCAAATCCGCGACCTCATCGAAGCCGCTAGTTGTTGAGGGGAAGGACCCCTCGCCTATCAGGCCTGTTGAGGGGTCGTATTCGAGCGCGAGTATCTTGCCGTTCGCTCGGCCGGTGTATCGGTCCTTAAGGCAGCGGAAGGTCGTGAGCTGAGCTTCAGCCGGGTCCTCAGCCTGGGGATTGCGCTCCAGACCAAAGGCGTAATGTGCCCAGAAGCCTATGGCCCTAGAGCCCTTGAAGTGCCTGAGCATGACGCGACCTCCTTCTTCGTGAGGCTTTCCGTCTGGCGTACTCAAGTGACTGATGACGTGGATCACGATCTTCAGCTCCTGAGCCAGCAGGGCCAGCTCCTTGGTGATCTTCTCCAGGCTCTCCCGCTCATTGGAGGGGTCAGCCAGGGCAGTCAGATGGTCGAGGAAGATGTGCTTGACGCCACAAGCCTGGGCCAGGAAGCGGATGCGAGAGGCGATGCGTTCCCAGTTGGCAGCAGAGAAGTTACCTCCGAGCAGAAGGTTGCCAGTGGCCTCGATACGATCGAAGGTCTCTAGCAGCTCCTCCTGGGTCCACGAGCCATCAGGCACATGGAACGAACGCCCTGCGACCTTACCTGCGATGCGCTTCCCGGTCTCAGCCGGTGGTTGTTCCAGGTAGATCACAGCGGTCTTGATGTTCAGCTCAAGCACGTCGAAGGCGATCTGCTGGGTGAACCAGTCAGTCTTGCCCACGCCCGTGCCAGCGCCAAAATAGTAGACCTCGCCGTCCCTTCGACCAAAGGTCCACTGGGTCAGCGAAGGAAGGAACCATGGCCTTCCCATCTCGACGGGCTTCAGGACCTCGGCACGTATGTCCGAGAGCGTGAAGATACCGTCAGGCTGGTAGGGCTTGGCGTTGAAGAAGGCCGAGATGATCGCGGAGGGCTTACCGTCCACGAGGGCCTCGTTGGCGTCCTTATAGTCACCCAGGTCAGCGATGAACACCTTGCCGGGCGGGAGCATCTCAGCGACCTCGACAGCCGCAGCTTGCCCAGGCTCATCCATGTCGAACATGAGCACGATCTTGTCGAACTCACAGACCCATTCGTAATGCCTGCGGATGTCGTTGACAGCGCCTTGGGCACCGTTGGGGACCGAGACCACTGGATATTTGTTGTCCTGGGCCTGGGAGACGCTCAGGGCGTCCAGTTCCCCTTCAGTGATGATGAGGGAACGTCGGTCCCCCTTCCACAGCCATTGACCATAGAGAGGAGCCTTGAGACCCTTAGGCTTAAGCCACGGAAAGTCCTTCGAGGCCGTCCGCAGCTTCTGGGCTGCTAGTGAGCCGTTGCTAGGTTCTCGGTACTGCGCAACATGGCATGGCTCACCGCCGCTGGTAGTGCCAGTACCATAGCCCCAGAGGGCGCAGGTCCGCTCTGAGAGCCCCCGCTTGGGAATGGCAGAGATAGTGACGTCAATAGGTTGAAAGCGTCGATCAGCAGAACCTCCGCTCGCATTGGACCGTAGGTCGCCACCAGTCCTATCGCCTCCAGAACCTTGGCCTTCGCCCGGTTCAAAGTGTTGGCATTTGTGGCAGTATAGATGTCCGTCGCTGTATCGGGAACCTGCGTCTGATGATCCGCAGTTGTTGCAGGGTTCGTGGGCAAGGAACTCACTTTCTTTTTCGGGTGAGGTCATCAGGCTCGCGTGATGGTGACGGTAGCCGGTGCGGTCACAGCCTCAGCGACGACCTTCAGGATGTAGTTCTTCTGGCCGGGGACCTCACGAGCTAACTTCTCGGCTATGGCCTCAGCGCCTTCGAGGGTGGCCTGAAACCTCTCGTTGTCCATCTTGTGAGTAAGGACGACGTAGAACTCTTCGACCTTAGGCGCTACGTTCCGGACGTGCCTTCCGTTCCAGCGAACAGGGAAGGATGCATCATCATTTGGAACCAAAGGCTTACCTGCCCTCGTCGCATCGCGAGGGTATCCATCAAACGTGACAGATACTATGTTTGAGTCAGTACCATAGTAGCCCAGGTCGGCGATTGCGGGCGTTCCGTCGCTCAGCTCGATCGGCTTGGTCCAGTCGATCACTTAACAAGCTCCGAGACCTTGTGAAGCACCCGGTACGCGCGATCGAGGTCAGCGTTGGTCGCATCACGAGCCGAGACCGCGTTATCGATGGCCGTCTGGATCTTCTCCAGCTTGGCGTTCGTGCGAGAGACGTAGCTATCGAGCTGCGCTTGGAGCTTGTCGAAGCCGCCCAGGATCGAGGTGATCTCAGGACGAAAGCGCGAGAGGAGAAAGGCGATAATCAGTTGCATTGAATGTTTTCCTAGATGTCAGGATTGCTCAACGATCTTCCGACCGCTGGTCAGCGTCAGGAAGCGTTGAGATGCTGGGATGAACTCACGCCACTTCCGCACCCAAGGACCCCGGAAGGTGATGGCCCAAGATACTGGTGCGTCGCTATCGACCTTATGGAAGTCGGAGCGTTTGGTGACGAAGGGGAGCAACGAGGGTTTGTGCTTGACGACGCGACCATCAATGAAGGTTTCGGTCAGGCTCCCACGAAGGACCCAACTAACCGCGTCAAAAGCATGTGTATGGAAGGCTTCTCGGCTTTGTCCGTCGAAACGAACCAGTGCCACTGAAAGTAGACGTTTCATCTCGACCAACCAATAGCCTGTGACGGTACTCTCAGGTCCGCCATCCTTACCTTTGAAGAATGCCCTCATTTGGGGACGCCAACGCATCGTGTGGTCACGTCAGCCGAGACCCACTGGGTTGAGGCAACAGCCTTCTGCTGAGCGGACACAAACGAGCAGGCACGTAGGGACGGCATTTGAACAGGGGCGGTGCATACCGCGCCATGGTGAACATGGGTGCAGAGCAGAAGGAACCAGATCATTGGTTACGCCTCGTTGTTGGAGATGGCCCCATCAGACTTCAGCCAATAAGGCTTAGCGGACGCAGGTTTGACGGAGTAACGTGGGCGACGCTTGGCGATCAGCCGGGACTTCAGAATACGGGTGATGCACACCTTGTCTGATTGGTTGCCGCCAAGGACGTGGTAGCAGGTGGTGTCCTCGCCCACGTAGAACCCAACGTGCCCATAAGAGCCACGAGCAAAGACGAGTATATCACCCAGCGATGCTTCTGGAGAAGGTTCACCGAAGTTCCTCCAATTGCGAGCCCAAAGGGGCTGATTGACAGGAGAGCGACCGGAGCGTTTGGCAACGATCGCAGCGAACAGGCCGCACCAAGCGATGCTGTCGGCAGTGTAAACCTTGTCGAGGTTACAGGCCTTCGCCCAGGCCATGATTTCCGCATTGTTGGCGGTGCCTGGGGTCTCGGTAGTGCCGTAGAGCTTGAGTGCTTCCTGCGTCATGAGGGGCAGCGGACCTACGGTCGAAAGCCACCCATAGCCGGGAGGGAAAGCCATTTACGGGTGCGGGTGGCCTACGATCCACATGACCAGGAGGACCATGGATAGGACGAAGGCGTAGTCGAACCAGTCAGGCTCTTTGTCCCAGAGACCAAAGTCGCGGGGATCAGGCAAGGCTGTAGGCCATGTAGCGCTGGCCGCTGACCGGATGGACCTTCGGGGTCTTCAGGATTGCACAGCCTGCGTCGAGCAGCTCGGTGATGCGGCGAGTCAGCGACTGGACCGAATGATCCATGATGGCTTCGCGCTGGGTGATCTGACCGGCCTTCTTCATGTGAGCGAGGACGGTACGTGCCTGGGGAGTCAGATTCATTTTGATTTCACTCCTTGAAATAGGAAAGGGGTTGTTCGGAAGATTAGGAGTTCGGTGGCATCAACCCTAGGGTCGAGCCAAGCACCAAACTCCATATGAGAGCGATGCTGTAGGAGAGCCTCACGTACTTCAGGGGCTGGTAGTTTAATTTTAGGCATAAGGTACGTGAGGCTCCTTTACGTTAAGCTACCTTGGTCTCTTGGAACCAAGCTGCTGGGATGAGTTTTTCTGCCCAAGGGAACCCGTACTTCTCAGCCCACATGGCATGAGTAGTTGGGGAGCCCTTGTAGATCGGTGCCTTGGCCCGGTCGAACACCAGTCGGATGTCCAGCTCAGGGTGCTGCTTCTTGATGAGGAGGTGCTTCTGGCGATCCTCAGCATCGAAGATTCCCTTGGCCTCAACGATGATGCCATTGGGCAGCTTGACGAAATCGGGGGTGTAGGTCGCCTGTCTCGCAGGGACCTCGTAGCTGATCTTCACCGTCTCGTACTCGAAGGGGATACCCCGAGCCTTGAGGTCGTCAGCTATTCGCTTCTCTAGACCCGAGCGGAAGCCGCTTTCGAGCCTGGGAGCCTTACCGGCTTGTCGATTGGAACGCTTAGCCCAGTAATTAGATGTCGAGGGCATCCGAGCTATCGTCGCCTGCGTCATCCATGGTATCATCATCGTCGCTGTCGTCAGCTTCGATGCTACCGCCATCGTAGGCGTAACCATCGTCCACGGCATCGAAGCCTGAGGACGAGCCGTTCAGGCTCTTGACCTGGACCTGATTGAACTGGGCACTGATGCCCTTCTCAAACTCTACGAACTGGCCCATGACCCTAAGCTCCGAGCCACCGCCGATTGCGATCTTGCAACCGATACGTTCGCCCGACTTATCGAGCTTGGCGGGGAGCTGGGTGTTTCGACCATCGAAGACCGCAGGGGCATAGCTGGTCTTGAAGGTGAAGGTGTACTCGTTGCTGTCCTCATCGTAGACGTAGGGGACGTACATCTTCGCGCCCTTGGGACCGTGGATGGCCTTAGCCGCCTCATCGATCTTGTCGGCGAACGCCTTTGCTGCCGGGTTGGAACCCGAGATGACCAGCTTGGTCTTGAACTTGTTGTCCGCATATTTGCCCACGGTGTCTGGTTTGCTGATATGCGGGTAATTCGCCGTCCCGAAGGGCGACGTGAACTTGATCTTCTGTGCCAAAGTGGCTGGTATTCCTGGTAGTTGAACTTGAGGGTGGCACCTCCGCCAGGACTCGAACCTGGGAACCCCGATTTCTTAGGTCGGGCGCTTAGCCGCCTAGCGTTCGGAGGGCACAAATTGTGCGGGGATATATTGAGCGTCTGCCCGCTGTTTCGCTGGTCCCGGTCGCCAACCGGTCTCGCCTATAGCTACCCGTGGGATTTAACCTCTCCACGGCTGAGGGCTGACCGGTGCCGCCACCGATCGTTTGTGCGTAGACATCCATTTAAGATCCAAAATTGTAGAACGTCCCGAATTTTGGATCTTTTAGGCAAATGCGTATGGGGCGTCCAGGATGACGTTGAGGTCGAGGGTTCCCTTGGCCGGGAGCTTGGGGAGACGCTTGATACCCTCGTCACTCAGGACAGCCTTCGCTGCCTCCAGGACCTCCTCGAAAGGATCGTAGTTGGCGTACATTGAAACGAACGCCTCCCGGATCACATAGAAGAACTCCTGGGTCCTACCGGCATGGGTCCCGAAGCTGTCATGGATCAGAGCGATGTCAGTAATCCCCAGCTCCTTCGCCTCCAGGACCGTGAGCTTCAGGTGCGCTCCGTCCATCGAGTGGATGACGTTGGGAGCCACAGCAGAGCGGGCCTTGGCCTTATCAATGCGTCCGGTAGGTTTGGTGCGAATGGAGGCACGAACAGAGCGTATGGCTCCTCTCTGCTCACTGTCTCTTCCTGCCTCAGGGTTGGTGTCAGGTGTCACCTTGATATTACGGTCGAAGAGGAAAAGCTGAAGCCGCTTCATATCCCACTCGTTGTAGCGATGCATGACAGGGAGACCCACAGGGCTCGTCCAGACCAGAGGGAGACCCTCGTGCGCAAGGACGCTCGCTACCTGCTTGAAGAAGGTCATGCCTTCGGTGGCCTTGTGGACCACAGCCGTAACACCCCTGTAGACCTTCTGCGCTAGGTATCCGGCAGCGGCGAACCCTCCGTCCATCTGGTCTGTCTCGTTGCCCTCAGCGTCCTTCCTAGGGACCTCGAAGGGGTTACGGTCGAGCTTGCCGGTCAGCACAGCGTCGTTGAGGGGACGCATGGTGTCAGACATGAGCTGCTGACGGAAACCATATTGCTCGGAGGAGTAGGCGAAGGTCATAACATTCCGCTTCACGAGACCACGGGTGACGCCGACCTTGAGGACGATCTGGGCGAGCCGGTCGCCTTCCTCCGCTTCCTTCTCGACCTCAGCCTTCACGGCATTGGCTACCGTCTGGTAGAGGTCCGCAGGGCGCTCAGAAGGGACTAGACTGACCAGCCCAGCTTCATCTTCGGCTCGAAGGGCTGCGGAATAGTGCTGAAGGCCTGAGTTAGAACCGTCGAGAGCGATTGGCAGTCGGGACACGTACAGGTCAGAGCGCCCCCCGCGTACCCATCCTGCGTAGTCGAGGCAGGCTGCAAGGAACATGAAGGGACTGTCGGCTTCGGCCCACTCGGAAACAGTTCCAGTTGGGTCTCCCGCGACTCGGAGGATGAGATCCTCGTTGTCCCGAACCCAATCGATGCGCTCGTAGAAGGTGCCTTTGGAGACCTTGCCGAAGTCCCCGCAATTCGCGAGGTGAACGGAAAGCCAGCCCGCGCCATAGTCGCCGAGAGGGCACCCATCAGCGAACTGAAAGAGGGCTTTGATATGGTCGGATCGTTGGTGCGAAAAGTGGCAGACAGGGTAGACCCGTCCTCGGAAGTCAAGGTTATGTGGTAGGTAGAATCGCTCATATTTCGTTAGCTCGTTGGCGGTCGCAAGGTCGCGCTCGATCACCTGCCGGTCGGCAACGATCGCACGGTTCTTCTCCCTGAGACCCAGGATTGTGAGGCGATGGCCCTTCCGCTGACTCTCGGTCATGTTCTCCCAGACCTCAGCGTCGAGGCGGGACGGAAGGTCCGTAAGGTCCCTGCGAGGGAGACCAGGGATGTCAATGTTGTTGTCCCAAGCCCACTTAACGACCTTGAGGACCTCTTCGTTGATCGCCCATGACGTGGACTGGATAGCGTTCACAGCGTCGAGGACGTGGCCCATGGTTCCATCCTTGATGGCCTGGGTGACGAGACGCTGATGGTCACGGTTGTAGGTACGCACGAGACGTACGTTCCGAGCTGCCTTCTCCTCGTAGTAGCAGCCGGTGTAGAAGCTTTCCCAGGGCCTCGGAGGGACGACCATGGGCTTATGGATCGGTTGGTTCCATGCGACCGCCTCACGGAGGGACGACAGCAGATCGACCGCTTCGTTGGTCAAGCGGATCGAGGTGACATTGGCGTGACCGTTGATGAGCGTGTGCAGCTCGAAAATGTCTGGGAGGGACAGGAGCACAGCGTTGACGAGTGGCTCTCCTGCCTTGACCTTAAGGTCCTCCGACCAATCCTCCACATCCTCAGGCTGGGTTTCCTTCATCAGCTTGGCGAGGACCTTCTGCTTGTTGCGCATGGAGCCTTGAGCCTTGAGCCTTAGCTTGATGCGCTCGGCCCTCTCCTCCTCCATGTCCATCGCGTAGGTCTCAGCCTGAAGGATCTGCCCTATCCCTCGCTGGATTTTCGTCACTGTGTAGCTCGACAGGACCCCAGTGAAGACGGTGTTAAGAGCGATAAGCGCGAGGGCCTCAGGATCGAAGCGCTTGAAGACAGCGACAGCGACGTGGGTCCGACCCCTGCCCTTACGATCGTTGGTCTCAAGCCAACTTTCGATCTCTTTCGTCACTAGAGGTATAGACCCATCTATCACCCTAGTTGCCTCGTAAGAGGCTGAAGCTCCTAAGTGAGCTTTGGTTGTCTCTTGCTCCTTAAGGAAGCGATCGTACCCATCGTCGAGGGACTTAAGTTCCATAGCTCGCTGGGCATCGAGAAGGTCTGTGTGCAGCAAGATGCGCTCCCGTGGTTCTCTGTGTAGATGGCCATTTAAGCCATAAACGTGGATATTCCATAATCTGGGAGCGTCTGCAAGGGGTAAACGAAAAGGCCCCACACCGATCTGGCATGAGGCCTTAAGTTTCTATCGTAAACTGCTGAGATAGTTACGGAATTGTGGTCTTTACTGGAACCTAAATCCAGCGCGTCTACCAGTTCCGCCACGCCCGCAAACAAGGACCGCCGGTCGGCGGGCTCTATACCAGCATCGGGCCGCAGGGCAAGGCGAGCTTTGCCCGCGAAATTGGGGGTTCGCCTCGGGGCCCCGGGCGCTCGACCCAACGTCATCCCGGCGAAGGCCGGATCTCGGGAGGGAAGTACCTTGCCCATCTCCCGCGATTCCGGCCTCCACCGGAAGGACGGGCCGGAAAAAGCCTTAGCCCAACGCCTTCTTGAGCAGTTCGTTGACCACCGCGGGATTGCCCTTGCCGCCCATCGCCTTCATCGTCTGACCCACGAAGAAGCCGAACAGCTTATCCTTGCCGCCGCGATATTCGGCGACCTTGTCGGCATTGGCGGCCATCACCTCGGCGATCACCGCCTCGATCGCGCCGGTGTCGCTGGTCTGCTTGAGCCCGCGCTCCTCGACGATCCTGCCCGGATCCTCGCCGGTGTCGACCATGATCTCGAACACCTGTTTGGCCAGCGTGCCCGACAGCGTGCCATCGGCGACCAGGCCGAGCAGTTCGGCGCCCTGCCGCGGGCTGACCGGGCTTTGATCGATCGTCTTGCCGATCCGGTTGAGCGCACCGAACAGATCCGAAATCAGCCAGTTGGACGCCGCGCGGCCGACCTCGCCCGCCGGCTTGCCGGTCGCATCCACCAGCGCCTCGAACCACCGCGCCGTCTCGACGTCGGCGGTGATCACCGCCGCATTATAGGCGGGCAGCCCGAGCGGGCCCTCGTAGCGGGCGCGCTTGGCGTCGGGCAGCTCGGGCAGCTCGGCCGCGCAGGCTGCGACGAATTCCTCGGTCAGTTCGAGCGGAAGCAGATCCGGATCGGGGAAATAGCGATAGTCATGCGCATCTTCCTTCGAGCGCATCGAGCGGGTCTCGTTGCGATCCGGATCGTAGAGACGGGTTTCCTGGACGATCCTGCCCCCGCCCTCGATCACGTCGACCTGGCGGTTCGCCTCGCCCTCGATCGCGGCCATCACGAAGCGGATCGAATTGACGTTCTTGGTCTCGGTCCGCGTGCCGAGTGGCTCGCCCGGCCGGCGCACCGACACGTTGACGTCGGCCCGCATCGAGCCTTCTTCCATATTGCCGTCGCAGCTGCCGACATAGCGCAGGATCGACCGGAGCTTGCGCAGATAGGCGCCTGCCTCGGCCGGAGAACGCATGTCCGGACGCGAGACGATCTCCATCAGCGCGACCCCCGATCGGTTGAGGTCGACATAGGAACGCGTCGGATGCTGATCGTGCATCAGCTTGCCCGCGTCCTGCTCGACATGGAGCCGCTCGATGCCGATCGTCCTGGGCGCGGCAATCCCCGCCTTCTCGTCCGCATCGATCGTGATCGCGCCTTCGCCTACCAGCGGATGGTAGAGCTGCGAGATCTGGTAACCCTGCGGAAGATCGGCATAGAAATAATTCTTGCGATCGAAGCGCGACCAGCGATGGATCTCGGCATTGAGCGCCATGCCGGTCTTGACCGCCTGACGGATGCATTCCTCGTTTGGCACGGGCAGCATGCCGGGCATCGCCGCATCGACCAGCGAGACATTGGCGTTGGGCTCCGCCCCGAAGGTCGCCGATGCGCCCGAGAAGAGCTTGGCGTTGGAGACGATCTGGGCATGGACTTCGAGGCCGATCACGACCTCCCACTCGCCCGTGGCGCCCTGGATACGATAGCTGCTCATTTCGCCCACCAATTCTGCGGCCGCGCGGCGAAGCCCGCGCGTTCCTCGATCGCGAGCCCAGCGTTCAGCACGCCCTGCTCGTCGAGCGGCCGTCCGATGATCTGCAGGCCCAGCGGCAGGCCCTTGGCGTCGCGCCCGGCGGGCACCGACATGGCCGGCAGGCCGGCGAGGCTCGCCGGTACGGTGAACACGTCGTTGAGATACATCTCGAGCGGATCGGCGCTCTTCTCGCCGAGCGCGAACGCGGCCGACGGGGCCGTCGGGGTCAGCAGCACGTCGACCGTCTCGAACGCCCTTTCGAAATCCTGGGCGATCAGCGCGCGGACCTTCTGCGCCTTGGTGTAATAAGCGTCGTAGAAGCCGGCCGAGAGCACATAGGTGCCGATCAGGATGCGCCGCTTGACCTCGGGGCCGAAGCCCTTGGCGCGGGTAGCGGCGTACATGTCCTGGAGATTGGCGCCGTCGGGCAGGTCGCGCAGGCCGTAGCGCACCCCGTCATAACGCGCGAGGTTCGACGAAGCCTCCGCCGGCGCGATGATATAATAGGTCGGCAGCGCATAGCGCGTGTGCGGCAGCGACACGTCGACGATCTCGGCACCGGCGTCGCGCAGCCATTCGATACCTTTCTGCCAGAGCGTGTCGATCTCCGCGGGCATCGCATCGACGCGATATTCTTTGGGAATACCGACCCTCTTCCCTTTGAGATCGCTCGATAAACCATCCTCCCAACGCGGCACCGGGATATCAAGCGAAGTCGAATCGCGCGGGTCGAAGCCCGACATCGCCTCGAGCAGGATCGCGCTGTCCCGCACGTTCCGCGCCATCGCGCCGGCCTGGTCGAGCGAGGATGCGAAGGCGACGATGCCGAAGCGTGAGCAGCGGCCGTAGGTCGGCTTGATCCCGGCGATTCCGGTGAAGGCGGCGGGCTGGCGGATCGAACCGCCGGTATCGGTTCCGGTGGCGGCCGGGGCCATCCGCGCGGCGATCGCAGCCGACGATCCGCCCGACGATCCGCCCGGCGCAAGCGGCGCGTTGCCGCCATCGTCGCGACGCCAGGGCGAAATCACATTGCCGAAGGCGCTGGTCTCGTTCGACGAGCCCATCGCGAACTGATCCATGTTGAGCTTGCCGAGCATCCCGGCGCCCGCGGCGAACAGCTTGGCGGTCACGGTCGACTCATAAGGCGGAATGAAACCGCCGAGTATGTTGCTCGCCGCCGTGGTCTGATAGCCCGCGGTGCAGAACAGATCCTTGATGCCGAGCGGCACCCCCGAGAGCGGCAGCAGCTCGCCGGCTCCGCGCGCCCTGTCCGCGGCCGCGGCCGCCGCGATCGCATGATCGGGGGTCTCGATGATGAAGGCGTTGAGCGCCCTGCCCGCCGTCACCGCGGCGTTGAACGCATCGGCCACTTCGCGCGCCGAAAAGTCGCCGGCGCGAAAGCCGTCGCGGATCGCCGCGATGCCCAGGTCGGTGATGTCGGCCATTATTCGATCACCTTGGGAACGGCGAAGAAGCCATGTTCGGCCTGCGGGGCGTTGGCGAGCACCTTGTCGCGGATGCCGCCGTCGGTGACGACATCGGCGCGCAGGCGCTGATGGTTCGGGATCACCGCAGCCAGCGGCGCGACACCGTCGGTGTCGACCTCGCTGAGCTGCTCGATCCAACCGAGGATATTGTTGAGCTCGGGAACCATCGCATCGACATCGCCGTCGGTGACGGCAACCCGGGCGAGGCTCGCGATTCTGCGGACGGTAGCGGCATCGACTGACATGGGCGGGCGGCTAGCATCGGCGAGCCGTGGCTTCAAGCGCGCTGTGCGCCGTGCTCCGCCAGCAATCAGCTGCGCAGCCGCCAACCGGTCTTGAAGATCCAGCTGATGATCGCGACGCAGACCGCCATGAACAAGACGATCATCCCGAGGCTCACCGCCACGCCGACATCCGACTGGCCGTAGAACGCCCAGCGGAAGCCGTTCACCAGATAGACGATCGGGTTGAACATCGTGACCGCCTGCCACGACGGCGGCAGCATCGCGATCGAATAGAAAGTACCGCCCAGGAATGTGAGCGGGGTGATGATCATGATCGGAACCACCTGAAGCTTCTCGAAACCATCGGCCCATAAGCCCAGGATGAATCCGAACAGGCTGAAGCTGACCGAGATCAGCACGAGAAATCCCGCCGCCCAGACCGGATGCAATATCTCGAACGGCACGAAAAACCGTGCGGTAGCGAGGATGATCAGGCCGAGCACCACCGATTTGGTCGCCGCCGCGCCGACATAGCCCATCAGCGCCTCGAACGCTGACACCGGCGCGGACAGCAATTCGTAAATCGTGCCGGTGAAGCGCGGCAGATAAATGCCGAACGAAGCGTTGGAAACGCTTTCGGTGAGCAGGGCGAGCAGGATCAGCCCTGGCACGATGAAGGCGCCATAGGAGACGCCGTCGATCGTCTGGATCCGGCCGCCGATCGCCGATCCGAATACGATGAAATAGAGCGAGGTCGATATCACCGGCGCGGCGAGACTCTGGAGCAGGGTCCGCAGCGAACGGCCCAGCTCGAACGTATAGATCGCGCGTACCGCGTGCAGGTTCACGGCTTCCTCCCCACCAGATCGACGAAAATATCCTCGAGCGAGGACCGGCTTGTTTCGATCGAGCGAAAGTCGATACCGGCGGCGCTCAGCCTTTTGACAAGATCGGCGGCCCCCGCATCGGTATCGCCGCTGTCGCCCGACAAGGTGAGCACCAGCGCCTCGCCGTCGTCGGCGAGCGTCAGCCGGTCGTCGGCGAGCGCCGGCGGGAGGATATCGAGCGGCTCACGCAGCCCGATCGTCACGCGGACCCGTCCAAGCTTGCGCATCAGAGCGTGCTTTTCTTCGACCAGGATGATCTCGCCGCGGTCGATTACGCCGATGCGGTCGGCCATGTCCTCGGCTTCTTCGATATAATGGGTGGTGAGGATGATCGTCACGCCCTGGTCGCGCAGATGCCGCACCATTTCCCACATGTCACGGCGCAGCTCGACGTCGACGCCCGCGGTCGGCTCGTCGAGGAACAGGATCGTGGGCTCGTGCGAGAGCGCCTTGGCGATCAGCACACGCCGCTTCATCCCGCCCGAGAGCGCACCGATCTTGCTGTCGCGCTTGTCCCACAGCGAGAGGTCGCGGAGCACGCGTTCGATGTGCGCGGGATTGGGCGGCTTGCCGAACAGACCGCGGCTGAACCGGACCGAATCGATCACCGTCCCGAACATGTCGGTCGACAATTCCTGCGGCACGAGGCCAATCCGGGAACGCGCGGCGCGATAATCTCTCCCGATATCATGCCCGTCGGCGATCACCGTTCCGGCCGTCTGCCGGACGAGGCCGCAGACGATTCCGATCAGCGTGGTCTTGCCGGCGCCGTTGGGGCCCAACAGCGCGAATATCTCGCCTCGGCGGATGTCGAGATCGACCCGCTTGAGCGCGCGATGGCCGCCTTTGTAGGTTTTTTCGAGCCCGGAGATGGAGACGATCGCGCTAGGGTCGGTCTGGGTCATCGCGCTATGATGGGGATAGCGCGGCGATTTCGCCAGTGCAGCAAGCTTTTAAAATCCTCGACCAGCGTGATTTTCCGATGGCGCAGCGTGTATCCGGGAAGCGAGGCATTGGACGCAAGCGCGATTGCCCGCTACGCACTTGCGGACGATATAATTATGCTGCACTGCACAATGGGAGCTGATGTTGCTCGCTCGCCGTTTCCTCTACATCATTGTGGGGTTGATCGTGCTGACCTTGGTTGCCGGCATCGGCTGGAACCTGTTTCAGGACCAGCTTTTTCGCCTCGCCTTCGTGCCCTCCTCGCGCTTCGACGCGGCGGCGGCGGGCGCTGCGCCGGATTATGGCAGCACCAGCGCATGGCTGTCGCGGCCCGATCTGCCCGACGATCCGGCGCGATGGAGGCCGCCCGGCGAAGCGCAGAGCGGGCGGAGCGAGGCGGCTGTCTTCTACGTGCCCCCGACCACCTATTATAACAAATCCGGCTGGAACGCGCCGCTCGACAACGCCGATTCGCGCAAGTGGCTGCGCGTGTTCGCTTCCAGCGAAGCAAGCGCCTTCAACCGGATCGGCGCAATCTGGGCGCCGCGTTATCGATCGGCGACGCTCGGCGCCTTCCTCGCCAAATCGGCCGAGTCGGATCAAGCGCTGGATCTCGCTTACGGCGATGTCCTGCACGCTTTCGACGCCTTCGTCGCCCAGATCCCCGCATCACGGCCGATCATTCTGGCCGGCCACAGCCAGGGCACGCTCCATCTGATGCGGCTGATGCAGGAACGCGTGGCAAATAAGCCCGTCGCACGCCGGATCGTCGCCGCCTACCTGATCGGCTGGCCGATCTCGGTCGAGGCCGACATCCCCGCGCTCGGCCTGCCCGCCTGCAAGGGGCCGCGCCAGGCGGGGTGCATATTGTCCTGGCAGAGCTTCGCCGAACCGGCCGAGCCGCGGTTGATCCACGAGATCTTCGACGAGTCGACCGGGCTCACCGGTAAGCCGCGGCGAGGCACGACGATGCTGTGCGTCAATCCGATAACCGGGGCGCCCGGCACCGCCGCGCTGCCCGCTGCCAATATCGGCTCGCTGGTGCCGACCGAAGATTTCCTGGGGGCCGAGATCCGGCCCGGAACCGTACCGGCGCGATGCGATCCATCGGGGCTGCTGCTAATCGGCGCTCCTCCCCGGGGCTTCGAACGCTTCGTGATGCCCGGCAACAATTATCATGTGTTCGACTATGCGCTGTTCTGGTCGAACATCCGGGCCGATGCCGAGGCCCGGACAAGGGCGTTCCTGTTCCGGTGATCTCGACTTCCACGTTGGATTTTCGCGGGGCGCTGCCCGCGCGCGGCCGGCTCGCGGGCCTCGATGTCGGCACCAGGACGATCGGGATCGCGCTGTGCGACGCCGGTTGGACGATCGCGAGCCCAGCCGAGACGATCCTGCGCTCAAAGTTCAGCGTCGACGCGGCGAAGCTACGCGCGATCGTGGCTGCCCAATCGGTGACGGGGCTCGTGATCGGTCTGCCGCTCAATCTCGATGGCAGCGACAGCCCGCGCACCCAATCGGTGCGCGCCTTCGCCCGCAACGTCGAGGGGTTCGGCCTGCCGATCCTGTTGTGGGACGAGCGCTGGTCGACCCAAGCGGTTACCCGCACGCTGCTCGACGCCGACGCCAGCCGCGCCCGCCGCGCCGAACTCGTCGACAAGCTGGCCGCCGCCTATATCCTGCAGGGCGCGATCGACGCGATGATCTGAGCCGCTTGAGCTTCCCCGCGCACACGTCTATGGCGCGGCTTTAATGCCTTCGCCCTTTCCGCATCGTCACCTGACCGGCATCTTCGGACTTCAGCCGCACGAAATCCTGTTCCTGCTCGACGAGGCGGAGCAGTGGATCACGCTGAATCGCGCCACCACCAAGCATGACGACCGGCTGTCGGGGCTTACGCTGATCAACGCTTTCTTCGAGAATTCGACGCGCACGCTGCTGTCGTTCGAGATCGCAGGCAAACGGCTCGGCGCCGATGTGGTGAACATGAACGCCGCGCAGTCGAGCGTGAAAAAGGGCGAGACGCTGATCGACACCGCGGTCACGCTCAATGCGATGCGCGCCGACATGATCGTAATCCGGCACCCTTCGTCGGGCGCGGTTCAACTGATCGCCGACAAGGTCGATTGCCCGGTGCTCAACGCGGGCGACGGCCGCCACGAACATCCGACCCAGGCGCTGCTCGACGCGCTCACCATCCGGCGGCGCAAGGGCCGGATCGTGGGGCTGACCGTCGCGATCTGCGGCGACGTCCTCCACAGCCGGGTCGCGCGCTCGAACATCCTCGCGCTGACCGCGCTGGGCGCCGAAGTCCGGGTCGTAGCGCCGCCGACGCTGATGCCGGCCGCAATCGAGCGCCTCGGGGCGACCCCCTTCACCGATTTCGACGCGGGGCTAGACGGCGCCGACGTGGTGATGATGCTCCGCCTGCAAAGCGAGCGGATGGACGGCGCCTATCTCCCCTCACCGCGCGAATATCACGCGCTTTACGGGCTGACCCCTGATCGCCTCGACCGGGCTGCTCCCGACGCGCTGGTCATGCATCCGGGCCCGATGAACCGCGGCGTCGAGATCAGCAGCAGCGTCGCCGACCATCCCAGCCGCTCGGCGATCACCGAGCAGGTCGAGATGGGCGTGGCGGTGCGCATGGCCTGCCTTGATGTGCTTACCCGAAGCCGCCGCGGCATCGAGGGCTGGGCATGACCGCGCCGCTCGCCATCATCAACGCGAAGCTGGTCGATCCGCTCGCCGGCACCATCACCGCGGGCGGCGTGCTGATCCGCGATCGCCATATCGCCGCGGTCGGCCGCTTCGAAATCGCCCCGGGAGTCGAGACGATCGACGCGAACGGCGCGCATGTCGCGCCCGGCCTCGTCGACCTCGGCATCTTCGCGATCGACATGCCCGCCTTCACGGCCGGCGGGATCACCCGCGCCGTGCTGATGCCCGATCAGTCGCCACCGCTCGACCATGCCGCGCTGGTCCAGCGCGCGGCCGCGGCGGGGAAGCCCGACGTTTGGATTCATCCGCTCGCGGCCGCGACCAAGGGGCTGCGCGGCGAAGAGCTCGCCGAGATCGGCCTGATGAAAGCGGGCGGCGCCTGCGGCGTCGCGACCGGGCGAGGCTGGATCGCCGATTCGGGCGTGATGCACCGGCTGCTCAGCTATGCGCATGCGCTCGGCATGCTCGTGATCAGCCATGCCGAGGATGGCGGGCTCACCGCGGGAGCCGCCGCGACCGAGGGTGAGTTCGCGACGCGGATGGGCCTGCCCGCCGCCCCCGCCGTCGCCGAGGCGATGGCCGTCGCGCGGGACATCCTGCTGGCCGAACGGAGCGGCGCCCGGGTCCACTTCCGCCAGCTCTCGACCGCGCGCGCCTTCGATCTGGTGCGCGATGCGAAGCGGCGCGGGCTGCCGGTGAGCTGCGGGATCAGCCCCGCACATCTGCTGCTCTCAGACGTCGCGCTGGGCGGCTTCCGCACCTTCGCGCGCCTCTCGCCGCCGCTGCGCGGCGAGGAGGATCGGCGCGCCGCGCTCGCCGCCGTGGCCGACGGCACGATCGATCTGATCTGTTCGAGCCACGACCCCCAGGGACCCGAGGCCAAACGCCTGCCCTTCGCCGATGCCGAGGCGGGGATGTCGGGCGCGGAGACGCTGCTGACGCTGTCGCTGGCGCTGGTGCGCGACGGGCTGATCGATCTGCCGCGCTTGATCGCGCTGCTGTCGGCGGCTCCAGCGCAACTGCTCGGCCTGCCGGGGGGAACGCTCGCCGTTGGCGGCGAAGCCGATCTGGTGCTGTTCGATCCCGACGCGCCGTGGCGGATCGATTCGGATCGCATGGCGTCCCAGGCGGGCAACACCCCGTTCGACGGACTCCCCGTTCAGGGCAAGGTGCTCCGCACGATCAAGGGCGGCGTGGCGCTGGGCTAGCCCGGATTTCCCGACGCCGTCGCGCCGCGTCAGGCGGGCTGGACGCTCCGGCCGCCCAACACCCACTGCATCGGCCGCTCGCCCGAAGCCGCGCGAACAAAGCACGCGCCGCCATTGGCCTTGATCCGGACGCACAGCCGGACGGCGTGGGCACGCGTGGCGAAGCCGCCGACCGAAAGCCGGTAGAGCCGGCCGTTGCTCCGTTGCAATGCCGAAGCGCTTGGCGGGTAATCGCTCAGAAATGCAGCCTTGGTGCTAAGCCGCGTCCAGGCCGCCTCGCTGCGCTTGAGCGAAAAGAAAGCGCCGAGCTGCACCATCCATTTGCCGCCTCCGGCGATCTGAACAGCGCGCTGTGGGGCCGGTCCTGCCGGCACCGGGGAAACCGGCGGTCCGCCATTGACGGGGGCGGCACGGGACGACTCGGCTTGGCTCTTCTGTTTCGGCGCAGGGTCCAGCCGCGCAACCTGGATCCGCGGGTCGGCCGGCGCCGGACCAGGCCGGACCGGCGCGCGTGGCCCATCCTCCGACGGCCTCGCGACCGCGACCGCCACCGGCGATGGCACTACCACGGGCGGCGCGAGCATGACGAACGGCGGCGCCGACGGCGGCGCGGCCGCGTCGGCGATCAACGGAGGGTCTTCACGCGCCGGCTGAGGCGTGGCGAGCGCCAGCGCTGCGGGCTGCCCCTGATCGACCGCCGGAAGCACGCCGAGCAGCGCCCCAACCTGCATGGCCGGGTCGCCCTTCAACTGGGCGATCATCGCCCAGCGGCGCAGGCGATCGCCCAGCCGGTCGGCGGGAATATCCTGCGCGGCGATGGCCGCCGCCTCGTTCCAACGGCCCTCCAGCGCATAAGCGAAAGCGAGATTGAGTCTGCTGCGCGCATCGGCTCCCGCTGCGCGCGCCGCATGGGTCAGCCGCTCGCGGGCCTCGTCGGCGCGGCCGAGCAGCGCCAGCGCGAGACCGATATCGGCTTCCGAAGCCTTGTCCTTGGCCTGATCGAGCGAGGCCAGCGCCGCTTCGCCGCGTCCGAGCGCGATCTGGGCCAACGCCCGGTTGACCGCGGCCCCGGCCGCAGGATCGAGCGTGAGCGCGTCGCCGAACGCCATTTCCGCCGAACGGAACCGCCCGGCCGTCAGATAGGCGCGTCCGAGCAGGATCCGGTTCGCGGCGTCGTTCGGCAGCGCCGCGGCCGCCGCCTCGGCATAGCCGATCGCAGCTGGGGCATCTCCCCTGGCGAGCGCGGCCCGCGCCGAAGCTGCAAGCTGCGCCGCCTGCCTGCTGTCGTCGGGAGCCGCCGTGCGCTTCGCCGCCTGCGCCACAGCGCCCGTCCATGCCGGGTTCGCCAGCAACAAAGCCGCCGTCGCCGCCAATCCGATCCAGCCCTTCATCACCGCCATCCTCGCATCGTGGAGTCGCATCTGTTCAGGTTTGGATTGCCACCGCTCCCGCTAAGCTTTGGTTAACGACAATTGTCGGGCGTCGCGGGGATGGGGCTATCGCGGATCGGGTCCGACGCGCTATCAATCGGCATGACGTGCCGAATTTTTGGGGGCGGGTGAGGATGAGAAGCTTGTTCTGCGGCTGTGCGCTGTTGGCCGTGGCGATGACGACACCGGCGATCGCGACCGTCAAGGACGGCGTGGACGCCTGGAATGCGGGCGATTACGCCAAGGCCGTGGCCGAATGGCGCGGGCTGGCGGCGGCCGGCGAACCGGACGCCCAATATAATCTCGGCCAGGCATATAAGTTCGGACGCGGCGTGCCGGCCGACCCGGCGGCCGCGCTCGACTGGTATCGCAGGGCGGCCGCGCTGGGCCATGAGCAGGCGCAGGCGATGCTCGGGCTCCAGCTTTTCCAGAATGGTCAGCGCGAAGAGGCGATGGGCTGGCTCAAGAAAGCCGCCGAACAGGGCGAGCCCCGCGCGCAATATGTCGTGGGAACCGCTTATTTCAACGGCGACCCCCTCCCTAAGGACTGGGCGCGCGCCTATGCGCTGATGAGCCGCGCCAAGGCCGGCGGGATCGGCGCGGCGACGGTGAGCCTCGCGCAGATGGACCAGCTGATCCCCGAGCAACAGCGCCAGGCCGGCCTCGCCCTCGCGCGCGAAATGGAACGTTCGGCGCAGCAGCGTGCGGAGACGGGCACCACCGGGAAGACGCCGACGCTGCTGGTTCAGCGCGCGCACCAGTCCGCCGCCCCGGCCACAGTCCCGCCTTCCGCCCCAGCGGCGGCGGTTGCGCCGCCGGCTCCGCCTGCGCCCGCAAAAATCGCCAGCCCAGCCCGGCCCGCGCCAAAGGCCGCCGCTCCGACGGGCTCGCTCGCCGCGGCCGGCGGCGGGTGGAAGATCCAGCTTGGCGCCTTTTCGAGCGCGGACGCCGCCAAAACCGCCTGGACGATCCTGTCCGGCAAGGTGCCCGCGGTGGGGGGGCTCAACCCCAGCTACACCATGGCGGGGAAATTCACGCGGCTGCGCGCGGGCCCGCTGGCCTCGCGCGCGGGCGCCAACCAGGCGTGCTCGGCCGTCCAGGCCGCGGGCACCGCCTGTTTCCCGATCGCGCCCTGATCCCGAATCGGATCGGATCTTTAACGCTATCTTCGTGTTTTCCGGCGACAAAAGTCGCGAAAATCAGTTGCGGGTGGCGTGAATGACGGTTTGGCAGCATTTTGATCGGCCGGTGGCGATGGCCAGCCGCTGGCGTCGTCGTCAGGTTTGCGTGCTGCTCACCGACAGCGGCGCCCAATCGGTGGCGCTGCGCGATGTTTCGGGACAGGGCGCGCGGCTCGACATCGCCCACCCTCCGGCGCTCGGCACCGCTGTCGAACTCCGCCATCCCCATGCCGGATCGATCATGGCGCATGTCAGCGAGATCAGCGAAGGCAGCATCCGGATCAGCTTCGACCGGCGCGAAAGCGCCGTCGCCTTCGCGCTTGGCGCCATCGCTTCGGACATGACGCGCGAATAGCTCGGACCGGCATCCGATATGCCGGATAAGATGTTTTAATTAAATCGTTATCACCCAATCTTTGCGGGCATAACCCTGCGCAAAGAGCAGCGCCGTCAGGTCGCAATGGTCGATCCGCGCGGCGGCGGCGGCGGCGGTCTTCGGCTTGGCGTGATAGGCGACGCCCAGCCCCGCCGCCTCAATCATCGGGATATCGTTGGCGCCGTCGCCCACCGCGAGGCACTGCGCCGGATCCAGCCCGTGCGCCGCGGCTTCGGCCAGCAGCGTCTCGCGTTTGGCGGCCGCGCCGACGATCGGCCGCGCCACCGTTCCCGCGAGCTTGCCATCAGCGAATTCGAGAATGTTCGAAAGCGCGCGCGTGAACCCGATCTCGGCCGCCACCCGATCGGCGAACAGCGTGAAACCGCCCGAAACAAGATAGCAGTCGCAGCCATGGGCGCGCATCGTCCGGACCAGCTCATAAGCGCCCGCCATGATCACCACCCGCTCGATATGGCACCGCTCGATCACCGCCGCGTCGAGTCCCTTGAGCAGCGCGACCCGCGCGTCCAGCGCCCCTTCGAAATCGAGCTCGCCCCGCATGGCGCGCTCGGTGATCTCGGCGATCTGCGGCTTGATTCCGGCATAGTCCGCAAGCTCATCGATGCATTCGATCGTGATCATCGTCGAATCCATGTCGGCGACGAGCATATGGCGGCGGCGATCGGCTTCGCGCTGGACCACCACATCGACCCTGGCGAGCGCGCCCTCGAGCGCCGCCCTGGCCGCGACCGGATCGCCGTCAAACTCAAGATCGCAGGCGGCACCTTGCTCGATCCAGGCCGACCGCCCCGGCGCGACGCCCACGGCGGCAATGCGATCGGCGGCCGCCGAAATATCCCCCGCCTCCAGCCGGTCCGATGCTATCAGCGTCGCGATGAACAAGAGCGTCTCCCCGTCAAAAAATCCGGTCGCGCTTATCGCGGGGCCGACCGCTAGCGGCAAGTCCGCATTGGCGGTGCAGCTCGCCGAAATCGCCAATGGCGTCGTGATCAATGCCGATGCGAGCCAGGTCTATGCCGATCTGCGCGTTCTGACCGCGCGCCCCGATGCGTCCGAAACCGCGCGTGCGCCCCACCGGCTGTTCGGCTATCGCGACGCGACATCGGCCTGCACTGCCGCCGGCTGGTCCGCGGACGCCCGGCGCGAGATTGTCGAGGCTCATGCCTCCGGCCGGCTCCCGATCCTGGTCGGCGGCACCGGCCTCTATTTACGGACGTTGATCTTCGGCATCGCGCCAGTCCCCGAAATCGATCCCGATATCCGGGCGGCCGTGCGGGCGATGCCGGTTGACAGGGCCTATGCCGCACTCCTTGCGGCCGATCCGGCGTCCGCGCATCTCAGGCCCACCGACACCACCCGCATCGCTCGCGCGCTCGAGGTGATCCGCTCCACCGGAAAGTCGATAGAATATTGGAAACAAAACCTTACAGGTGGAATCTCGAAGGAGATATCTCTCGCGGCGGCGATTATCCTACCGCCACGGGATTGGCTGCGCGCCCGCTGCGACAGCCGGTTCGAGACTATGCTGGAGCAAGGCGCGATCGAGGAAGTAGAGGCGTTGCGCGCGCGGAACCTCGATCCCGCGCTACCGGCCATGCGCGCGATCGGCGTGCGCGAGATCGGCGACTGGTGCGATGGCCGCATCGATCGTGCTACCATGATCGAACGCGCGAAGGCGGCGACGCGCCAATATGCGAAACGGCAATATACATGGTTTCGCCATCAGCCGCCTCTCGATTGGAATCGCCATGACACGCAATTGGATGACAACCAAACAGCCAAAATAGCAATTAAATTACGTTCAATGGCGTTGACAGGGTAGTTTATTACCTATAGGGCACGCGGCTTCGCCAAACGGGCGCCGAGCGCGCAAGAGGACATGATCATGACGACCGAGATGACCGGAGCCGACATATTGTTGCAGGCGCTGACGGACCTCGGCGTCGAGGTCGTGTTCGGCTATCCGGGCGGGGCGGTGCTCCCGATCTATGACGCGATCTTCAAGCAGAAGCGCATCCGCCATATCCTAGTGCGCCACGAAGCCGGCGCGGTCCACGCCGCCGAGGGCTATGCGCGCTCGACCGGCAAGCCCGGCGTCGCGCTGGTGACATCGGGCCCCGGCGCGACCAACGCGGTGACCGGCATCGCCGATGCTTTGATGGATTCGATCCCGCTGGTGGTGCTCACCGGCCAGGTCGGCACTCCGTTGATCGGCACCGACGCCTTTCAGGAGTGCGACACGGTCGGCATCACACGCCACTGCACCAAGCATAATTATCTCGTGAAGGATCCCGCCAAGCTGGGCGACGTGATCCACGAAGCCTTTCATATCGCGACCTCGGGGCGGCCGGGGCCGGTGGTGGTCGATTTGCCCAAGGACGTCCAGGTGGCGACCGCCCCCTATCGCAAGCCGAGTCTGCAGGCGCTGCCGCACAAGGGCTATCGCCCGCAGGTCAAGGCGGACGCCGCGCTGATCGAAACCGCCGTGGAGATGATCGCTGCGGCCGAACGCCCGATCCTCTACACCGGCGGCGGCATCATCAATTCCGGCCCGCTGGCGAGCCAGATCCTGCGCGAACTGGCGCGCGTCACGGGCGCGCCGGTGACCTCCACGCTGATGGGGCTCGGCGCCTTCCCCGCCTCGCATCCGCAGTGGCTCGGCATGCTCGGCATGCACGGGACCTATGAAGCCAATATGGCGATGAACCGCGCGGACCTGATCGTCTGCCTCGGCGCACGCTTCGACGATCGCGTGACGGGCCGGCTCGATGCGTTCGCGCCGCACTCGAAGAAGATCCACGTCGATATCGACCGCTCGTCGATCAATAAAACGGTGCGCGTCGATCTCGGCATCGTCGGCGATGTCGGCCGTGCGATCGAGGATATGGTCAAGCTGTGGAAAGCGCGGCAGCATCCGGCGCAGGACCTGAAGCCCTGGCGCGCCCAGATCGACGCGTGGCGCGCCCGTAAGAGCCTGAAATACCCTGCTTCGACCAAGGAGATCATGCCGCAGCACGCGATCCGGCGGCTGTGGGAGGCGACCCATGCCCTGAAGCCGATCATCACCACCGAGGTCGGCCAGCACCAGATGTGGGCGGCCCAGCATTTCGGCTTCGAAGGGCCGAACAAGTGGCTCACCTCGGGCGGCCTCGGCACGATGGGCTATGGCCTGCCCGCCGCGATCGGCGCGCAGCTCGGCAATCCCAACGCGCTGGTGATCGACATCGCCGGCGAGGCCTCGATCCAGATGAACATCCAGGAGCTCGGCACCGCCACCCAATATCGGCTGCCGGTCAAGATCTTCATCCTCAACAACGAATATATGGGCATGGTCCGGCAATGGCAGGACTTGACCTATTCTGGCCGATATTCAGAGTCTTACAGCGATGCCCTGCCAGATTTTGTCAAGCTGGCCGAGGCCTATGGCTGGAAGGGCATTCGGATCGAGGACCCCGTCGATCTCGACGCCGGGATCGCGGCGATGCTCGCTCATGACGGGCCGGTGATCGTCGATTGCCGGGTCGCGAAGCTGGCCAATTGCTTCCCGATGATTCCGAGCGGGGCCGCCCATACCGAGATGATCCTGGAAGCCGACGAGGTGGTCGGCGAGATGGACGACGAGGCCAAGGCCCTCGTCTGACCCTTCCCGCCCCTTCCCCTTCCTTCGACCAGAGAAAAGACCCATGCATATCAAGCAGGAAGCCACCGAACGGCACACGCTGTCCGTGACCGTCGACAATGAATCGGGAATTCTCGCCCGGATCGCCGGCCTGTTTTCGGCGCGCGGCTATAACATCGACAGCCTCACGGTGGCCGATGTCACCGAAGACGAGAAGATCAGCCGGATCACGATCGTCACCACCGGCACGCCCGAGGTGATCGACCAGGTGGTCGCGCAGCTCGACCGGATGATACCCGTCCATAAGGTCACCGATCTCACCGCGCTCGGGCCGCATGTCGAGCGCGAGCTGGCGCTGGTGAAGGTCGCCGGGGTTGGCGATCACCGCATCGAGGCGCTGCGTCTGGCCGAGGTTTATCGCGCGCGTGTGGTCGATTCGACGATCTCGAGCTTCGTGTTCGAAGTGACCGGCGGAACCGACAAGATCGACAAATTCCTCGAGCTGATGCGCGAGGTCGGCCTGGTCGAGGTAGCCAGGACCGGCGTCGCGGCGATCGCACGGGGCAAAGAGGCGCTTTAGCGGGCTCGCGATAAAGCAGGGTCGACGGACGCGTTCGCGCCCGTTACGGGGCCCCCACCGAATTTCAACCACACGGCCGTTCGCATCAGATTGTCCGGCCGCGCCACAGGGAAACATGCAATGCGCGTCTATTATGATCGTGATGCCGATATCGGTCTGATCAAGACCAAGAAGGTGGCCATCGTCGGCTATGGCAGCCAAGGCCATGCCCATGCCCAGAACCTGCGCGATTCCGGCGTCGCGGATGTCGCAATCGCGCTGCGCCCCGGCTCGGCCACCGCGCAGAAGGCCGAAGGCGCCGGCTTCAAGGTGTTGTCGAACGTCGACGCCGCCAAATGGGCCGACATCATCATGGTACTGGCGCCCGACGAGCATCAGGCCGGCATCTATGCCGACGATCTCAGGGACAATCTCAAGCCGGGCGCAGCGCTCGCCTTCGCGCATGGCCTCAATGTCCATTTCGGGCTGATCGAGCCGCGCGCCGACATCGATGTGTTCATGATCGCGCCCAAGGGCCCCGGCCACACCGTCCGCGCCGAATATCAGCGCGGCGGCGGTGTTCCCTGCCTGATCGCGATCCATCAGGACGCGAGCGGCAATGCGCAGGATGTCGCGCTCTCCTACGCCTCGGCGATCGGCGGCGGCCGTTCGGGCGTGATCGAGACGACCTTCAAGGAAGAGTGCGAGACCGACCTGTTCGGCGAACAGGCCGTGCTGTGCGGGGGCCTCAGCCACCTGATCATGGCCGGTTTCGAAACGCTGACGGAGGCCGGCTATGCGCCTGAGATGGCCTATTTCGAATGCCTCCACGAAGTGAAGCTGATCGTCGACCTGATGTATGAGGGCGGCATCGCCAACATGCGCTACTCGATCTCGAACACCGCCGAATATGGCGACATCCACACCGGGCCGCGGATTATCACCGCCGAGACCAAGGCCGAGATGAAGCGCGTGCTCGACGACATCCAGAAGGGCAAGTTCGTCAAGCGCTTCGTACTCGACAACCGCGCCGGCCAGCCCGAGCTCAAGGCCAGCCGCAAACTCGCCGCCGAGCATCCGATCGAGAAGGTCGGCGCCGAGCTCCGCGCGATGATGCCGTGGATCGGCAAGAACAAGCTGGTCGACAAGGCGAAAAATTGATCGGCGTCGATACCGAAACGCAACGTTTCGATCGCTTTGCTTGTTGAAACGGGGCGGCGGGCGCAAGCCTGCCGCTCTGATTCTGTCGGGAGAAGAGAATGAAGCGCCTGTCGATCCTGCTCGTAGGCTTGTCGATCGCAACGGGCGGGCCGCTCGCCGCTCAGGACATGCCCAAGACGCCGCCTGGAATCTCGGATGTCCGCCGCGTCTCGGCGGGAACTTACAGCGTCGATCCGGCTCACAGCCAGATCGTCTTCACGGTCAACCATCTCGGCTTCAGCACCTATCGCGGGATCTTCGCATCACCGACCGGATCGCTCGAGATTGATCCCAAACAGCCAGCGAAAGCGCGACTATCGGTCGATATTCCGATGAGCGGGATCACCACCACGTCGGGCGAACTCGACAAGCATCTGAAAGGCGCTGATTTCTTCGACGCGGTCAAATATCCCTCGGCCCGCTTCGAGTCGACCTCGATCCGCCCGAGCGGCAAGAAGGCCCGGATCACGGGTAACCTGACGATCAAGGGGATCACCCGGCCCGTGACGCTCGACGCGGTCTTCGTCGGCGCGGGCACGATGATGGGCAAGCGGACGATCGGCTTCGACGCGACCACGGTCATCAAGCGCAGCGACTTCGGCGTGAGCTACGGCATCCCGCTCGTGCCCGATCCGGTATCGCTGCAAATCTCGGTGGCGTTCGAAAAACCCGAATGAGGCTCAGGCGGCGCGACGCTCGACGCGCGCGAAGCTTCGGAAAAGGTCGCGCGTACGGGCGTCGGGAAGCGGTTCGGTCAGCGCATCGATCGTGGCCGCCATCGAGCCGATATCGCCGGTCTCGCCAACCATGTGACACGCCATCGCCCAATCGCCGAACTCGCGAACGGCGACGGCTTTCCGGCTGAGGACGGCCACCGCGTGATGGCGGGCGTCCGCACAGATCCGGGCGAAGGCCGCCTCGACCGAATCGGCGTCTCCTTCGAGCGCCTGGAGGAAGCGCCAGCCGTCATGGATCAGCATGCCGGTGATCCTGCACTGTGCGTTGTTGCGGCGCGCTGATCCTAGAATGCGGGCGATGTCGGCTTCGGTCAGGCCGGTGCGCGCGGTACTGATATAGCTGAGCTGAAGCATCACGGCTCCTTCCGATCGACATCATCTAGGGGAAAAAGGCTAAGCCTTCGTCAACATGGTCAGCGGATGATGGCGGCCATCTGGACAGTCCCGGTTTCGCCCGGCATGAATCGCCGATGGAAGAAACCAGCCCGCCTTCGGAAACCGGCAGGATCGAAGCCTTTTCGGATGGGGTTATCGCGATCATCATCACGATCATGGTGCTCGAGCTACGGCCGCCCGCGCGGCCCACGCTTTCGGCGCTGCTGCATTTGTGGCCGGTGATGCTCGCCTATGCGCTCAGCTTCATCCAAGTCGGCGTCTATTGGGTCAACCATCATCGCCTGCTCGACACCGCGACGGTGTCGACCAACACGCTGCGCTGGGCAAACCTGCTGTGGCTGTTCTGCGTTTCGCTCATTCCGTTCGGCACCGCGTGGTGGGGCGAGCATCCGGACGAAGCGATCCCGACCGCGACCTATTTGCTGACCCTGCTGCTGCCCGCGCTGGTCTATCCCTGGCTCGAGGCCGAAGCGCTGTGCAATGCGAGCCTCGAAGACACGCGCGCACAGCATCGCATCCAGCAGCGCAAGGCGGTCGCCTCGCTGTGCATCTATGCCGCCGGGCTCGCTTTCGCCTTCATCCACAGCGGGGTGAGCATCCTGTGCACCTTCGCGGTTTCGCTGATCTGGATGCTGCCGGGCGGCCGGATCGATCGGCTGTTCGCCGGCCGTTCCTGACCCAGCTCGCGCCGATCAGACCAGCGCGTCGAGAAGACCGATCAGGGGCCGGTCGGCGGGCGGCATCGGCAGGTCGTGCAGGTCGTGCACCCGCGCCCATTTGAGCGCGGCCGCCTCGATCGGCTGCGGCACGCCCTGCCATTTGCGGCAGATATACAGCAGCAGGATCATGTGCCGTGCGCTGAGCGCTTCGCTCGCGAAACAGGCCGGCGCCAGACAGGCCTGTTGCACGTCGATGGCCAGTTCCTCGCGCAGCTCGCGGATCAGCGCGGCTTCGGGCAGCTCCCCCTCCTCCACCTTGCCGCCGGGAAACTCCCACAGGCCGGCCATCGCCTTGCCCGCGGGGCGCTGCTGGACGAGAAGCCGGCCGTCCGCATCGATCAACGCCGCCGCGACGACGATCAGCGGCCTTTCCATGTCCATGGGCAACGTCCTTAGGAGATTCTTAAGCTGGGACGGCTACGAAATAAGCTCCTGCAGATCAAAGCGATATGGGACAGGTCCCGCCGCTACAGGGGATTTCCTATGAAGAGCGACCGGAAACAGGATTGCTTTCATTCCCTGTTTAACGATCAGAAGGGCGCATCGGCCGTGGAATATGGGCTGATTCTCTCCCTCGTCTTTCTGGCGCTCATGGGCGGCGTGGCCGTTCTGGGTGATTCGGTGAAAGAGCGCTGGGACGCCATCGCCGATCGCGTCGCGAAGGTCTGAACCGCGAACTTCTTGGCGTTAACCTTTTGACAGGGACTCACTGTTTAAAGTGTAACCGTTGGCCCGACGCGAGGAGGCCAGCCGGGCCAAATCACCCCGTCACCGGGTAGTGGGAGTTAGAGTTATGAAGTTCATTGCAAAGCTGCTGAAGAACAACAAGGGCGCCACGGCTATCGAATATGGCCTGATCGCCGCCCTCATCGCCGTCGCCGCGATCACCGCGATGACGAGCCTCGGCAATTCGCTCAAGAACACCTTCGGCAACGTGTCGAACAACATGAAGGCCAGCTAAGCACAGCCTTTAGGCTGAAGGCTGGCTCCAGAGGGGCGGCGGATGCATATCCGCCGCCCTTTGCCTTTTAGCGCCTCTGGCGCTTTGCCGGTTTACCAGATCAGCACGCGGAAACAGATATCGCCACCGCAAACACTGTCGAACCGCGAACGGGGCATCGGCAGGCGCGATTCCCATGCGTCGAGCACGGGGATGTCCTCGCCCCGCGCGATCAGCGTGACGTGCTGTCCTGCCGCCAGGATTGCCGCGAGCTCCCGTCCCGCGATCGTGGGAAGCCCGAGCCGCTTCGGAATGAAGCTGTTCATCACCGTCGTCCAACCCGGACCTGCCAGCACGCGAACGCCACGATAGGCCGGGCGCGCGTCCGGCGCGTAATAGCCAAGTCCGGGCGCCAGCGTCTCCTTGCCCAGCACCACGACATCGGCGCGGCGCAGATCCGGCTCGACTCGGGCCAGCACCCCTCGCCAGTCATCATTGTTCCAGCCGCGCCAGAGGATATGGTGGGTGATCCCGACCGCGAACAGCAGGACGATGGCGGCGGCCAGCCAGATGCGCCTCGCCCCCTCGATCAGGCAGTGCGCGACCAGCAGGCTGAGCGGAATCCACAACCAGGATAAGACACGGGGGACCAGCACGGGTTGGCGGAAGCTCAGCAGGACCGCGAGCAGCACGAAGCTCAACGGCAGGATCAGGAGCATGCCCATCGCCCGTTTTTGCCGCCACAGGCCCGGCGCGAGCAGCGCAGAGACCAGGCTCGCCGAGAAGATCAGGCTGATCGCGTAACCCGCATAGCGTCCCGGCACTTCACGGCCGGTCAGCGTCTGGGCCAGCGAGAATAGCGCGAGATGGGGACTCAACGGATCCATATGCGCGATGTCCTGCGCCACCGTTGGCGATGCAATCACCACGCCGAGCGGAAGGGCGAGCACGAACAGGATCGCGTTGGCGATCACCCAGCGCCGGAAATGCCGCTTCGTGACCATCCCGTCCGCCGTCAGCAGGCCCGCCAGCATCACGATATTCGCGCCGACCACGAACAGCACCGCGGTAATGTGAAAATAGAGCGCCAAAGCGGCCGCGACCACATAGCCGGCGAGCGCCTTGACGCTCGCATCCGCGCGCAGGAAGCGCGCCTGGCCCCACATCGCAGCCGCGAGCGAGAGGCCCACCAGCGCATAAGTCCTCGCTTCCTGCGCATAGTAGATGCTGGTCGGCGCCAGGGCGAAGATCAAAGCCGCGAGCCAGCCATGGCGCCGATCGGTGAAGAGCTCGCGCCCCACCCGCCACACCACAAAGATCGTCAGCAAGCTCGCGATGACCGAAAGCGAGCGTAGGCCCGCCTCAGAGTCCCCGGCGAGCGAGGTCCAGAGCGCCAGGAGTCCGTAATAGAGCGGGGGCGTCGGCTCGAGCACGAGCCCCTCGCTCCACAGGAAATGCAGCCCCTGCTTCTGGAAATACCAGCTGAAGATCTCGTCGTTCCACAGCGACGGTGCCCCCAACTGGTAAAAACGCAGCACGGCGCCGATCAGCAGGATCGCCGAAAAAGCCAGCCAGTCTCGCTCATATGATTGCGCCTTCCGGCAAGAAGCCGCGCCGTTCGAGACTTCCCGCGCGACGCTCCCGACCAGTTCGGCGGTTTCTGCGCTGTTTGGCAAACTGGTGTCGGTCATCGGCCCTCACATGATACGCCAATTTTCTTGTCTGCAAGCAAATGCAACCAAATTGGAGCTATTTCGCACGCTATTCTATCCGGATTTGTGACGCGCAGCATGATCAAACGCATGGTTGGGCGTCAAGAAGTTCCCCGGCTTGCGCGGCCTATTCTGGACTAGTGCGCCAAAGTGGGGGATAACGCTTTCCGTTCGGGGGCACGAACATGCTGGAAGTCGGACCGATGAGGTTGTGATAGGGGGCACATGGCAGCCGATCTCGGCTTGATCGCAGAATCTCCGGAGCTTCGGGCGTCGGAACTGCAACTCGCGGTGGTGGTGCCGGTCTTGAACGAAGCCGGCAACATCCTCGCAATGTATCATTCGCTCACCGCCGCGCTCGCCGGGATCCGCTGGGAAGCGATCTTCGTCGACGATGGTTCGACCGACGGCACGATCGCGTTGATCGACGAACTCGCGTCGCGTCATCGCGAGGTCCGGGCGATCAAACGCTTCAACCGCAGGGGCCTGGCGTCGGCGGTTATCGAAGGCGCGATGAGCTCCGCCGCCCAGGTAGTCGCCGTGATCGACGGCGACATGCAGCACGACGAAACGCAACTCGCCCCGATGTTCCGCATGATCGCCGACGACCAGGCGGACATGGTGATCGGCACGCGATATGCGCGGGGCGGGGCGGCCGACGGGCTGAGCGCGAAGCGGCTCAAGGGAAGCCTGATGGTCACCCGCTTCACCAATTCGCTGATGCGCACGCGGTGCAGCGATCCGATGAGCGGGTTCTTCGCGATACGCCGCGAACAGCTGGTTCGCCTGTGTCCCGACCTGTCGGGCATCGGCTTCAAGATCGTTCTCGACATTCTGGTCAGCGCCAAAGGAAAGCTTCGCGTGGCCGAACATCCCTATCATTTCCGCAGCCGCAACAGCGGCGACAGCAAAATGGGCCTCAAAATCTTGACCGATCTGCTCGCCTTCTTCGTCGACAAGACGATCGGCCGATTTCTCCCGACGCGCTTTGTCCTTTTCATGATGGTCGGCACGGTCGGCCTGCTGGTTCACCTCCTCGTCCTCAGGGCGACGCTGGGCGCAACCGGGAATTTCGAGACATCGCAGACGATTGCGGTGCTGATCGCGATCGCGTTCAATTTCACCCTCAACAATGCGATCACCTATTCGAGCCAGCGGCTTCATGGCTGGGCGATGGTGCGCGGGCTGCTGTCCTTCTACCTGATCTGCGGCGCGGGCGCGCTCGCCAATATCGGGGTGGGCGCGCTCATGTTCGGTCAGCACGCCAAATGGTGGGTCGCCGGCATCGCCGGCGCCACCATCGGCGCCGTCTGGAACTATGCCGCGTCGTCGCTGCTGACGTGGAAAGCGCGCTGATCCAGCGTCACTCTGGTTCAAATTGAACCGGAATGACGCTGGGATTCCCTTCTTTTCCGTGGTTTCCGAGTCGCCCTGATTCCATCTGGCTCGAAATCCCTAGCGGCGGAGGATCACCTTCACCCGGTCGCCCGGCCGCAGCACGGCGCCGCGCGTGAGACCGTTCAGGACCAGGAAACGGTCGAGCGGATTGTCGGGGAAAGCCATCATGCGCGCGAAGGTTTCGGGCGTTTCCCCCGCCTTGACTCGTAGCACCTTGATCCGCAGCGGACGGACGGCGGCCGCCTCGGCGGCCGGAATGCGCCGGACGCTTTCGACGAGCGGCGCGAACGGGCCGATCCCCCTGCCCGATCGGGTCAGCGTCACGAAGCTATACGCGGTCGCGCTGCCCTCCGGGCGATAGGCGAACACCCCGACATCGAGCGGCCCCGCGCTGCTGCGGGCCTCGCCGAACGCGTAGCGCATGTCCATGCCGTTGGCGCGTCCCGTCGAGATCGAACCGTATCGGATGTCGCGGCTGAGACGGGCGAAGACCTGCCCGACATAGTCGTCCAGCCCGCCCGCGCCGACGGGGCCGCCGGTGAAGCTCGCCTGGCCGCCCGCGCCGCTGATCGTCACCGCGTCGTCGGCATTGTTGAGGCTATACCCGCGCGGCACCGTGAAGGCGAGGCGCTCGGAGGGGAGCTTGAACTCCTGCCCCTCGGCAAATCCCTTCGCGGGATCGTCGCCCCATGTCAGGCCGTCGACCGCGTCGAGCAGGGCGTCGCGATTGCGCGCGCCGCGGCCGGCCGAGCCGGTCGCCTGCGCCTTGCCCCGCGCGCGCGTCACGCGGTCCTTCGAATTGGGATGGGTGCTCGCCCAGCTCGGCAAGGCATTGTTCTTGCCGGTCAATTGCGCGTCGAACGCCTCCTGCTCGCCGAGAATCGCGAGCATGTCGGACGATGCGACCGGATCATAGCCTGCGCCGGCGAGGTAGCGGACGCCGAGATCGTCGGCCTGATATTCCTGGGTCCGCGAAAAGCCCTTGGTGATCAGGTCGGCGCCGACCCCGGCGCCCCGCCCGACAAGACTGCCGAGCCCCGAATCGCCCGCGACCGCGCCGACGATCCCGGCGAGCACCTGGGTGATCGTGGCCGTCTGCTGCCGTTTGGCCGCGTGCCGGGCGGCAACATGGCCGATCTCATGGCCGAGCACCGAGGCGAGTTCGGCCTCGTCGTTCATCAGCGCAAGCAGCCCGCGGGTCACATAGACATAGCCGCCGGGGATCGCGAAGGCGTTGTTGACCGGCGAATCGAGCAGCGTGACGGTGAAGTCCCGTTCGGAATTGGACAGCCCCGACTGGACCGCGATCCTGCGCCCCACCCGCGCGACATAGTCGGCCGCGGGCCCCTGCATCGCTCCCCCGAACTGGGTTACCAGCTGCGGATGTGCCTCGGCGCCGGCGCGCTTGTCGGTCGCCGAAATCGCCTGCGCCTGGGCGAAGGTGGCGGAAGGCGCGACCGCGAACGCGAGGCAGGCCGAAAGCAATATTGTCTTCATGCAATTCTCCGAAGAGGCATAAAGCACGCCAAAGCTGAACGGTTCCGTTATGAGCTTCCCGGGGGCGTCGGCGGGAACAAGGCTTTGCGCGCCCGATCAGCCGAGCGCGAGGAACTTGTCGCGACGCGCCGCCCGGATCGTCGCGGGTTTTTTGCCGGCCAGCTTGTCGAGTTCCTCGCCGAGGGCGGCGGCGAGCGCGGCTATCGCCGCTTCCGGATCGCGATGCGCACCGCCCATCGGCTCGGGCACGACCCGGTCCACGACCCCCAACCGCTGGAGATCGGCCGCGGTGATCTTCATCGCCTCGGCGGCCTCGGCGGCCTTGTCGCCGGTGCGCCACAGGATCGACGCGCAGCCCTCGGGCGAGATCACCGAATAGACCGCATGCTCGAACATCAGCACCTTGTTCGCGGCCGCCACCGCGATCGCGCCGCCCGATCCGCCCTCCCCGACGATCGCCGCGACCATCGGCACGCCGAGCGCGAGGCATTGTTCGGTCGAGCGGGCGATCGCCTCGGCCTGGCCGCGCTCCTCGGCCTGCACGCCGGGAAAGGCGCCCGATGTGTCGACCAGGCTCACCACCGGCAGCCCGAACCGATCGGCCAGCTGCATCAGCCGGATCGCCTTGCGATAGCCTTCGGGCTTCGCCATCCCGAAATTGTGCCTGAGCCGCGAGGCGGTGTCGTCGCCCTTCTCGTGCCCGATCACCACCACCCTGCGGCCGCGGAGCCGGCCGAGCCCGCCGATGATGGCCTGGTCGTCGGCAAAGGCGCGATCGCCCGCGAGCGGCATGAAATCATCGATGAAGCCGGCCACATAATCCTTGAAGTGCGGCCGGTCCGGATGGCGCGCAACCTGGGTCTTCTGCCATGGCGTGAGCTTACCATAGGTGTCGCGGAGCAATTTCTCCGATTTGGCCTCGAGCTTGGAGACCTCGCTGTCGATATCCAGCGACCCGGCGTCGGCCGTCGAGCGCAGCTCGGCGATGCGCGCTTGGAGTTCGGCGATCGGCTTTTCGAATTCGAGATAGGCAACCATCGCCTCCGGTTAGGCGGGCGCGCCACGACAGTCAACGAACCCCTTGAAGCCGAAGGACACCTTACTATCTCGCCTGCGTCGGCCGTCGCCAGATGGGATGGTTCGGCATGGCCCGGCGGAAGTTCCGCGGGCCTTCATGGTCAACATCGCTTGTTAAAGGAATGATCCATGCGCAGTCTCGATTTCGCTCCCCTCCTCCGCTCGTCGGTGGGCTTCGAAAACCTCAACCGCCTCGTCGATTTCACGCGCGGCGAAACCGACAGCTATCCGCCTTACAACATCGAAAAGACGGGCGACGGCGCCTATCGCATCCAGATGGCGCTCGCCGGCTTCACCCGCGACGAGATCGACGTCACGGTGCAGGACAATGTGCTGATCATCGTCGGCCGCGGCGGCGAGTCCGCCGATGGCGACAAGCGCGAATATCTCCATCGTGGCATCGCCAAGCGCGCCTTCGAACGCCGCTTCCAGCTCGCCGATACGATCAAGGTGACCAACGCCGGCTATGAGAACGGCCTGCTCAACGTCGAGCTTGTGCGCGAGATTCCCGAGCACAAGAAGCCGCGCCGCATCGCCATCGACGGGGTCGAGCCCCGGCCGGTGATCGACGCCGAGCCCTCGAAGGCTGCCGCGTAACGCCGCGGCCGATCGTCGGATCGCAGGAAGCCGGGCCGGCGACGGTCCGGCTTCTTGATTCTTCGTGCCGTACCGGCTTGCTGCGATACGGTATCTTTTGGTCTGCACCGCCTTGCATCATCGGAATACCCCTGCTAACCGGCCCGCGACCCATGCGGGGACGCCGATTGGCGCCCCCTTTTTCGCATGGGGCCAAATCCATTTGGGGGACGAGACGCGCGTGGAGAATTCCGGCGGTATTCAGGCTAGCCTCAGCGGACGTTACGCGTCCGCACTCTTCGGGCTCGCCCGCGACGAGAAGGTGATCGACGCCGTTGCGGCGAGCCTCCAGACGCTGAAGAGGGCCCTGGCCGAATCGGACGATCTGCGCCGCCTCACGACCAGCCCGCTGGTTTCGCGCGACGAAGCGACCAAAGCGGTGGCCGCGACTGCGGCCAGCCTCGGCCTCGATCCGCTCACTGCCAAGTTCCTCGGCGTGCTGGCCCAGAATCGCCGCCTCGCGCAGCTCGGCGCCGTCATCCGCGCCTATGGCCAGCTCACCGCCGCGCATCGCGGCGAAACCACCGCCGAAGTCGTCTCGGCTCATCCGCTCTCGGACGATCAAGTCGAAGCGCTCAAGGCCAAGCTCAAGACCCAGCTCGCCCGCGACGTCGCGGTCGACCTCACCGTGGACCCCTCGATCCTCGGCGGACTGATCGTCAAGGTCGGCTCGCGCCAGATCGATAGCTCCATCCGCTCCAAACTGAACACTCTCGCGATTGCGATGAAAGGCTGAACATGGACATCCGCGCCGCAGAAATCTCCAAGGTCATCCGCGACCAGATCGCCAGCTTCGGCACCGAAGCGCAGGTCTCCGAGGTCGGACAGGTGCTGTCGGTCGGCGACGGCATCGCCCGCATCCACGGCCTCGACAATGTCCAGGCCGGTGAGATGGTCGAGTTCTCCAACGGCATCAAGGGGATGGCGCTCAACCTCGAGGCCGACAATGTCGGTGTCGTGATCTTCGGCTCGGACAGCCAGATCAAGGAAGGCGACGTCGTCAAGCGCACCGGCACGATCGTGGACGTGCCGGTCGGCAAGGGCCTGCTCGGCCGCGTGGTCGACGGTCTCGGCAATCCGATCGACGGCAAGGGACCAATCGTCTCGGAGTTGCGCAGCCGCGTCGAGGTCAAGGCGCCGGGCATCATCCCGAGGAAGTCGGTGCACGAGCCTGTGCAGACCGGCCTCAAGGCGCTCGACGCGCTCGTTCCCGTCGGCCGCGGCCAGCGCGAGCTGATCATCGGCGACCGCCAGACCGGCAAGTCGGCCGTCGCGATCGACACCTTCATCAACCAGAAGGCCGCCAACGCCGGCGACGATGAGAGCAAGAAGCTCTACTGCGTCTATGTCGCGATCGGCCAGAAGCGCTCCACCGTCGCTCAGCTCGTCCGCACGCTCGAAGAGAACGGCGCAATGGAATATTCGATCGTGGTCGCCGCGACCGCATCGGATCCGGCCCCGCTCCAGTATCTCGCGCCCTACACCGGCGTCGCGATGGGCGAATATTTCCGCGACAACGGCATGCACGCGCTGATCGTGTATGACGATCTGTCGAAGCAGGCGGTCGCGTATCGCCAGATGTCGCTGCTGCTGCGCCGCCCGCCGGGCCGCGAGGCCTATCCCGGCGACGTGTTCTACCTGCACAGCCGCCTGCTCGAGCGCGCCGCCAAGCTCAACGACGCCAACGGCAACGGCTCGCTCACCGCGCTGCCGATCATCGAGACCCAGGCGGGCGACGTGTCGGCCTATATCCCGACCAACGTGATCTCGATCACCGACGGCCAGATCTTCCTCGAGACCGACCTCTTCTACCAGGGCGTCCGTCCCGCCATCAACGTCGGCCTCTCGGTCAGCCGCGTCGGTTCGGCCGCGCAGACCAAGGCGATGAAGAAGGTCGCCGGTTCGATCAAGCTCGAGCTCGCCCAGTATCGCGAGATGGCCGCCTTCGCCCAGTTCGGTTCGGATCTCGATGCCTCGACCCAGAAGCTGCTCAACCGCGGCGCGCGCCTCACCGAGCTGCTCAAGCAGCCGCAGTTCCAGCCGCTGCCGTTCGAGGAGCAGGTCGCGTCGATCTTCGCCGGCGTGAACGGCTATCTCGACGGCATCCCCGCCAACGCCGTGACCCGTTTCGAGGCCGGTTTCCTCGCCGAGATGCGGTCGAGGCATGCCGATGTTCTCACCGCGATCCGGGACAGCAAGGATCTGTCGGCGGAAAGCACCGCGGCGCTCAAGTCGGCGCTGGAAGCCTTTGTGAAGACCTTCGCGTAAGTAGCCGTCATTCCAACGAAAGCTGGAATCTCACTACCTTCTCGCAACGAAGAGAAATGAGATCCCGGCCTCGCTGGGATGACGATCAAGGAAAGACGGACATTACATGCCCAGTCTGAAGAGCCTCAAGGTCCGCATCACCTCGGTGAAGTCGACCCAGAAGATCACCAAGGCGATGAAAATGGTCGCCGCGGCGAAGCTGCGCCGTGCGCAGATGGCCGCCGAAGCCGGCCGGCCTTATGCCGAGCGGCTCAACGCGGTGATGGCCAGCCTCGCCTCGAAGGTCACCGTCGGCCCGCAGTCGCCGAAGCTGTTGGCGGGCACCGGCAGCGATCAGGTCCACCTACTCGTGGTGGCGACCTCCGAGCGCGGCCTGGCCGGCGCCTTCAACACCAATATCGTGCGCGCCGCGCGCAAGACGGCCGAGAGCCTGATCGCGCAGGGCAAGACGGTAAAGTTCTACCTGATCGGCAAAAAGGGTCGCGCGGTCCTTGCGCGGCTCTATCCGGGCAAGATCTGCCACCAGGTCGATCAGACCCATATCAAGAATGTCGCCTTCTCCGACGCGCATGTCGTCGCCGAGGACCTGATCCGCCGCTATGCGGCGGGCGAGTTCGACGTGGCGCATCTGTTCTTCGCCAAGTTCCAGTCGGCGCTGGTGCAGGATCCCACCGAGATCCAGATCATCCCGGTGCCGCTGGCTTCAACCAACGGCGTGGCGGCGGCCGGCGCCTCGGCCGCGGTCGAATATGAGCCCGATGAGGAAGCGATCCTCGCCGAGCTGCTGCCGCGCAACGTGGCGATCCAATTGTTCCGCGCGATGCTCGAAAATGCGGCCTCCGAGCAGGGCAGCCGCATGACCGCGATGGACAACGCCACCCGCAACGCGGGCGAGATGATCAACAAGCTGACGATCCAGTATAACCGGACCCGTCAGGCCGCGATCACCACCGAACTTATTGAAATCATCGCTGGCGCCGAAGCGCTGTAGCAAAGAACAGGCAGGCAAGGGAAACATCATGGCTACGACCACCAACAATGTCGGCCGGATCAGTCAGGTCATCGGCGCCGTCGTCGACGTGAGCTTCGATGGCGGCACGCTGCCGGCGATTCTGAACGCGCTCGAGACCAAGAATGGCGACAACCGCCTGGTCCTCGAAGTCGCGCAGCATCTCGGCGAGAACACCGTCCGCACGATCGCGATGGACTCGACCGAGGGCCTCACCCGCGGCCAGGAAGTCACCGACACCGGCTCGCAGATCCGCGTGCCGGTCGGCCCGAAGACGCTGGGACGCATCCTCAACGTGATCGGCGAGCCGATCGACGAGCGCGGCCCGGTCAACGCCGAGCAGACCGCCCCGATCCACGCCGAAGCCCCGCTGTTCGTCGACCAGTCGACCGAAGCCAGCATCCTCGTCACCGGCATCAAGGTGATCGACCTGCTCGCGCCTTATGCGAAGGGCGGCAAGATCGGCCTGTTCGGCGGCGCCGGCGTCGGCAAGACCGTGCTGATCCAGGAGCTGATCAACAACATCGCCAAGGGCCATGGCGGCACCTCGGTGTTCGCGGGCGTCGGCGAGCGGACCCGCGAGGGCAATGATCTCTATCACGAGTTCCTCGACGCAGGCGTCATCGCCAAGGACGCCGACGGCAATCCAACGAGCGAGGGCTCGAAGGTCGCGCTGGTGTTCGGCCAGATGAACGAGCCGCCGGGCGCCCGTGCCCGCGTCGCCCTGTCGGGTCTGACGATCGCCGAATATTTCCGCGACCAGGAAGGCCAGGACGTGCTGTTCTTCGTCGACAACATCTTCCGCTTCACCCAGGCGGGTTCGGAAGTGTCGGCGCTGCTCGGCCGCATTCCTTCGGCGGTGGGCTATCAGCCGACCCTGTCGACCGACATGGGCGCGCTGCAGGAGCGCATCACCTCGACCAACAAGGGTTCGATCACGTCGGTGCAGGCGATCTACGTGCCCGCCGACGATCTTACCGATCCGGCGCCGGCCACATCCTTCGCCCACCTCGACGCGACGACCAACCTCAACCGCGCGATCTCCGAGCTCGGCATCTACCCGGCGGTCGACCCGCTCGACTCGACCTCGCGCATGCTCGAGCCGCGCATCGTCGGCCAGGAGCATTATGAGACCGCCCGCGCGGTCCAGGAGACGCTGCAGAAGTACAAGTCGCTCCAGGACATCATCGCGATCCTCGGCATGGACGAGCTTTCCGAAGAGGATAAGCTGACCGTGCAGCGAGCCCGCAAGATCCAGCGCTTCCTGTCGCAGCCGTTCCACGTCGCCGAGGTCTTCACCGGCATCGCCGGCAAGTTCGTCGCGATCGAGGACACCGTGAAGTCGTTCAAGGCGGTGGTGGAAGGCGAATATGACCATCTGCCCGAGGCTGCCTTCTACATGGTCGGCGGCATCGACGAGGTCGTCGAGAAGGCCAAGAAGCTGGCCGCCGAAGCGGCCTGATGCCGACCGAACTGCGCCTTGAGGACGCGGTCAACGAGAGTTGCCCCTGGTCGGGTGATCCGATCGCGGCGGATTCGCTGACGCTTTATCGGGGCGCGGTCGTCGGCTTCTGCAACAGCGGCTGCCGGGACAAGTTCGAAAAGGCCGTTGCGGCGTTCGACCTTGCCCTTCAGGCGAAACAGGATTGATCATGGCAGACCTGCATTTCGAACTCGTCACCCCCGAAAAGCTGCTCCGCTCGGAGCAGGTCTATATGGTGGTGGTTCCCGGCACCGAGGGGGACTTCGGCGTTCTGGCGGGCCACGCGCCCTTCATGTCGGTGGTCCGCTCGGGCGAGCTGTCGATCTATTCGGGGCCGAACACGGTCGCCGCGCGCATTCATGTCGAGGGCGGTTTCGCCGAGGTCAACGAAAAGGGCCTGACGGTGCTGGCGGAGCAGGCCAGCGAAACCTAATCCCCCTTCCCTCCATCTTCACGAAAAGGCCCGGTCCGCAGCGCGAGCCGGGCTTTTTCTTTGCGCTTCTCACATTTCGACGAAGGCCTTGAGCCGCGACAGCGCATCGTCCCATTGCGCCGCGACCTCGTCGAGATAGGCCCGCGCAGCGCCTAGGCCCTCGGGGCGGCACGCGAAGCGGCTTTCGCGTCCTTCGCGCACATTGTCGACGAGACCCGCCTGCTCGAGCACACGCAAATGCTTGGTCACCGCCTGGCGGGTCAGGCTGATGTCGGCGGACAACGCTCGTATCGATCGCATTCCGCCATCGCTCAGCCGCATCAGCAGCGCCAGCCGCGTGCGGTCGCCGAGCGCGGCGAAGATCGGCGCGGGATCAGGCGTCCGCGGATCAGCAATCGACATAGGCGCGGATATTCTCGACCTGCGCGGTCCAGCCCTGCCCGTTCATCCGCAACGCTTCGTCGCGGCGATGCGCGGGAATGCGGTCGAAGCCTGATTCGGTCACGGTGAGGTGCGTCCCCGTCCCCCTGGACTCGAGGCGGAACTCGACCAGAGTCGGCTCCTCCTTCGAATAATCGGTGTCGGGGTCGATCGCGTAGGGATGCCATGTGAAAGCGAAGCGGTGCGGCTCCTCCAGCGCAACGGTGCGCGCCGTCCAGCGGATATGCTCATAGCCCGGATGGGTGATCCGGCCGATGGTTAGTTCGCCGGGCACGAAAGGCCCTTCGAGCGCGACCCGGAACCATTGTCCGAACTGCTCATGATCGGTCAGCGCCTGCCACACCCGCGTGATCGGCGCCGCGAGGTCGATCGTGCGTTCGATTTGATCGGTCATATTCGCAACCTCCTGGTTGCATATCTAAGGGCGTTCGGATGATATGCAACCTTTTTGTTGCTCTTTCCGCGATCAGTGCACGGGACCGTCGACATCACGATCGTTCAAGCCTTCGTTAAGGAGCGCTCGCGTAAACTCGGTGTTTCCGATCTGATCTGGACCAAAATGATCTTGAATCTCAAGTGCGAGAGTGGAGACTGTGCCGCGGGGGGCGCGGCGGCATGACTTCAATTACGGCGATTCAAGACCAAGAGGTGACCTTCATCAGCGGGGTCGACGCGACCGGGGTCGTCGCGCCAATCAGCTTCGGCACCTGGAACTATGATTCCCCGCCCACCTATGATGGGAGCGCGGGGTACAACTACTCCGCCAAATTCGGTTCTGCGACCTCGGGAACCGGCGCGACCATCAGCTACGCGTTCGACCTCGCGTCGAACTGGACCGCCGCTGAGAAGGCCGCCTTTGCCGCGACCGCCGAGCTCTGGTCGGCGGTCGCCAATGTCAGCTTCGTCCAGGCTCCGCGGCAGTCCGCGCAGGTGGTGCTGCGGCGCTCGACCGACGACAGCGCCTCGGGGGGCCAGACGGCCACGGCCGCAGCCACCGGCACCCATCAGCTCGGCGTCGCCACGGCCGGCTCGATCGACATCGACACCAGCGTGGCGACTTTCGGACCGCTGGGCACCAGCCTTTCCAACTACGGCGGCTATCCGTACACCGTGCTCATCCACGAATGGGGCCATGTCCTCGGCTTGGGCCATGGCGGACCCTATAATGAGGGCGACGTCGACGCGAACGTCTACACGGCGTTCGATAACCGGGCGTGGACCGTGATGTCCTATAACGATCAAGCCGCGGACTGGGGCGTTTCGCGGGGCGACAATAATCTGTTCTACGGCCGGTCGCCCACGACCTGGATGCCTCTCGACATCCTGGCGATCCAGCGCATCTATGGCGCTCCGGTCAACACCCCATTGTCGGGTGGGCAGGTCTTCGGCTTCCACAGCAATATTCAGGGCAGCATCGGCAAATTCTTCGACTTCTCCCAGAACCTCCACCCGGTCGTCACCTTGTGGAACAAGGGGACGAACAACAGCCTCGATCTTTCGGGCTTCGCCACCACCTCCACGGTCGATCTCCATGACGGCGCATTCAGCAGCGCCGCGGGCCTGACCAACAATATCGCGATCGCCTATGGCACGCGCATCGACACGGTCGTCACCGGCAGCGGCGCCGACAGCATCGTCGCCAACGACAATGGCGACGTCGTGCTGGCCGGCGCGGGCGCTGACCAGATCACCGGCGGGAGCAGCAACGACCATCTCTACGGTGCGGGGACCACCGCGGTGACCGGCGACGGCGCCGACAGCATCAGTGGCGGGGCGGGCGGCGATTATCTGCAGGGCAACGCCGGCGACGACCTGCTCGACGGCGGCAGCGGATCAGATCGGATCCAGGGCGGCCAGGGCAACGACAATATCAGCGGCGGCGGCGGCAATGACAGCATCAACGGCAATCTCGGCAACGATTTGATCGACGGCGGCGAAGGCAATGATTCGCTGCGGGGCGGCCAGGGCGGCGACAACATCTCGGGCGGCGCGGGCAATGACATCCTTTCGGGCGATCTGGGGTCGGACCAGCTATCGGGCGGCATGGGCATCGACGCGCTGACCGGCGGCCCCGACAATGACCGCTTCGATTTCGCAGGCGGGGACGCGCTGTTCGTCACGAGCGGGGCCCAGGCGGGTGCGACCGACCTGATCACCGATTTCGTCGATGGGATCGACTTGATCCACATGGCGTTCGGGCTGCCGAACATGGTCCTGCATGGCGGCAGCTTCGACAGCTTCTCCGCCGCCGCCGCTGTGGCGCAGCAGATGCTGAACGCTCAGGGCGGTTATCTCGACATCGCGGCACTTCGGGTCGGCAATGACAGCTATGTCTTCTACGACACCGGCTCGTCGCAGCCGCTCGAGGCGTTCAAGCTGCAGGGTTTCGCCGATCCCGACATGATCACGGTCGGCGACTTCGCCTGACGACCCGTTTCCCCGAGGGGTGCGCGCCGAGTTAACCGTTTCTGAGGGCTTTATCGTTACAGCATCGTCGTTCGGTCGAGGTTCTGACCGCCTGGGGTGAGTCTGCGATGAGTGCATTCGGCAAGCGTGGAGCAATGACACACGGGGCCAAGCCTGCTTTCGGCGTGGCCCGGCCGATGCAAGGCGACAGCGCTCCCGGACTGTTGACAGGCGGCCTTCAATTTCCGCCGATCGAGCTTGGATTGACCCCCGATAGCGCCGATCCGTTCGCTGGGATGCCGAGCTTCGACGAACCGATCGCGATCGACGAGAGCCAGATCGAACTGCCCAAACATGCCGACGCCATGGCGCGGCTCGCGGTCCGCGAGGCCGCGTCGGGCGAGGCCGGCCGGTCCAAGGTCGAGGGCTTCGAAGCCTCGATCCACAAGATCAAGGAACAGGTATTGCCGCGGCTGCTCGAACGGGTCGACCCCGAAGCGGCAGCCTCGCTCAGCAAGGACGAGCTCGCCGAGGAATTCCGCCCGATCATCGGCGAAGTGCTCGCCGAACTGCGCATCACGCTCAACCGGCGCGAACAATTCGCGCTCGAGAAAGTGCTCGTCGACGAGTTGCTCGGCCTCGGTCCGCTCGAGGAATTGCTGGGCGACCCGCTGATCACCGACATCATGGTCAACGGTCCCGACCAGACCTATGTCGAGCGCAAGGGCAAGCTCGAACTCGCCAAGATCAATTTCCGCGACGAGGAGCATCTGTTCCAGATCGCCCAGCGCATCGTCTCGAAGGTCGGCCGCCGCGTCGACCAGACCACCCCGCTCGCCGACGCCCGGCTCGCCGACGGCAGCCGCGTCAATGTGATCGTGCCGCCGCTGTCGTTGCGCGGCACCGCGATTTCGATCCGCAAATTCTCGGCCAAGCCGATTACCCTCGACATCATGGCCCGCGGCGGCTCGATGAGCGAGCAGATGTCGACGATGCTAAAGATTGCAGGCGCAAGCCGGTTCAACATCATCATCTCGGGCGGCACCGGCTCGGGCAAGACGACGATGCTCAATGCGCTGTCGAAAATGATCGATCCGGGCGAACGCGTGATCACCATCGAAGATGCGGCCGAACTCCGGCTGCAGCAGCCGCACTGGCTGCCGCTCGAAACCCGCCCCGCCAACCTGGAGGGTCAAGGCGCGATCTCGATCCGCGATCTCGTCGTCAACGCGCTGCGCATGAGGCCCGACCGGATCATCCTGGGCGAAATTCGCGGCCCGGAATGCTTCGACATGCTTGCCGCAATGAACACCGGCCATGACGGATCGATGTGCACGCTGCACTCGAACAGTCCGCGCGAGGCGCTCGCGCGTATGGAAAATATGGTGATGATGTCGGACATCAAGGTTCCGAAGGAAGCGATCTCCAAGCAGATCGCGGACTCGGTCGACCTCATCGTTCAGGTCAAGCGCCTGCGCGACGGTTCGCGCCGCGTGACCAGCATCACCGAGGTGATCGGCATGGAAGGTCCCGTGATCATCACGCAGGAGCTGTTCAAGTTCGAATATCATGCCGAGGATGCCGAGGGTAAGATCGTCGGCGAATATATCGCCGCCGGGTTGCGCCCCTATTCGCTCGAAAAGGCCCGCCAATTCGGCTTCGACCAGCCGTTGCTCGAAGCCTGCCTCTGACCGGCTGACGCGCGCGCCTCAGCCGTCGCGCAGCCACGCCGCCGCGCAAAAGGCTGTTGCGATCAACGCCAGCACGGTGATCAGCGGCCAAGGCGCCCACCCCGTCCGCGACCGGCTCCGATCCACCGTCAGCGCCCGGTACCGACGCCAGTCAGCCGCCAGCGACAGCGCCGCCAGCGCGGCGAGCGCGATGGTCGGCCACCCATAATCTGATCGCACGCCGCGCGATCCGCCGAGCGCTATTTCAGCTTGTCGATCTGTTCCTGCATCGCGGCAAGCTGCGCCTTGAGCGCCTCGACCTCGGTGCGCGGCGAAGCATTGGGAGCCGGCTGGGGCTTCTCAGCGCCGCCCGGGCGGACAGGCGGTTTGAACGCGCTGGCCGCAGCTTCGAACATGTCCATGTTGCGCTTGGCGATTTCGGCGAAGGGCCCGCCGGCAAAGGCTCCCTCCATCGCCTGGCGGAACTGGGTCTGATTGCGGCGGAACGCGTCCATCGACGCCTCGAGATATTGCGGCACCATCGATTGCATCGAATCGCCATAGAGGGCAATCAACTGGCGCAGGAAGTTGACCGGCAGCATCGTCTGCCCGCGGGTCTCCTCCTCCATGATGATCTGGGTGAGGACATTATGCGTGATGTCGTCTTCGGTTTTCGCGTCGATCACCTTGAAGTCGCGGCCTTCGCGCGTCATCGCCGCCAGATGGTCGAGCGTGATGTAGCTCGAAGTTTCGGTGTTATAGAGCCGGCGGTTGGCGTATTTCTTGATGATGACCGTGCCCGAGCTGTCCGATGATTTCGCCATGATACCCCACCTGCCGCCAAGATGCGGTTCCAGCATAACACCAAATCTTTCCGCGCCGCAACACAGACCGCGGCCGCTGCCCCTGTTCCTCGAAATGCTGCGCAACGAAACCGCGGGCGATCCCGCGCGCGCGCGCGCCGCCTTGGCCGGCCTCAAATCCTATCAGCAGGCGGCGCGGCCCGCCCGGCCGCCCGAAGCGGCGATCGCGGGCCGCATCGGGCGGGTTTCGCTGCGCAGCTTCGCCTCCGGGGGGCGGCCGGTGCTGTTCGTGCCTTCGCTGATCAACGGTTCCGAGATCCTCGACCTGAGCCTGCACAATTCCATGATGCGCGCGCTGGCCGCACGCGGACTGCAGCCTGTCCTGCTCGACTGGGGAACGCCCAGTTCCGAGGAGGCCGATCTCGATATCGGCGGCCATATCGAGCGCTATCTGATCCCCGCACTCGATCTGCTCGGCAGCGACGCGGCGTTGGCCGGTTACTGCCTCGGCGGGACGATGAGCATCGCCGCCGCGAGCTTGCGGCCGCCCAAGGCGCTGATCCTGATCGCCGCGCCCTGGCATTTTACGAGCTTTTCTTCGCAAACGCAGAATGACCTGCTCACGCTGTGGAGATCGGCCGAACCCGTCGCCCGCTCGCTCGGCTTATTGCCTGCGGAAGTTCTGCAGCAAATCTTTTGGAGGATCGATCCCGCCCGCACCATCGGCAAGTTCGAACAATTCGCGGGCAAGGATCCGGCCGGGCCCGAGGGCCAGAATTATATCGCGGTGGAAGACTGGGCCAATGGCGGCCCGCCGCTGACCTTCGCCGCAGGCCGCGAGTTGATGGAGGATCTGATCGCAGCGAACATGACCGGCGACGGGGGCTGGCATGTCGCGGGACGCGCGATCGACCCGGCCTCGCTCACCATGCCGATCCTCAACATCATCTCGACCACCGATCGCATCACACCCGCGGCGAGCGCCTGGTCCGGCGGCGAGCGCGTGCTGCTCGCCGAAGGCCATGTCGGGATGATTGTCGGACGCCGGGCCCCGGACTCGCTCTGGTCCACCCTTGCCGCATGGCTTTTGCAGCTGCGAGGCATCTGATAGGGCGGCGTTCGAGAGCATAGACCGAATCGGCGCAGCTTTGCCCGGCCTCGCCTTCGCGGGTGCAGCATATAAGAGGAACCATCATGACCGACATCGTCATCACAGGCGCCAAGCGCACCGCCGTGGGAAGCTTTCTCGGCGCCTTTGCCGGCACACCCGCGCAAGATCTCGGCCGCGTCGCGATCGAAGCGGCGCTGGCGCAGGCAGGTGTCGATGGCGCCGAGGTGCAGGAAGCGATCCTCGGGCAGGTTCTGACCGCGGGACTGGGCCAGAACCCGGCGCGCCAGGCGGCGATGAGCGCGGGCATTCCCAAGGAAGCGACCGCGTTCGGCATCAATCAGGTCTGCGGCTCCGGACTCCGCGCCGTGGCGCTTGCGGCACAGTCGATTCGTTGCGGCGATGCGCGGATCATCGTCGCCGGCGGCCAGGAGAATATGTCGCGCTCGGCCCATGCGCAGCATCTCCGCGCTGGCACCAAGATGGGTAATGCCTCGCTTGTCGATACGATGATCGTCGACGGGCTCACCGATGCGTTCAACGGCTACCATATGGGCATCACCGCCGAGAACCTCGCCGAGAAATACCAAATCAGCCGCGCCGATCAGGACGATTTCTCGGTGGCGAGCCAGAACAAGGCCGAGGCCGCGCAGTCGGCGGGACGTTTCAAGGACGAGATCGCTCCCGTTACCGTCAAGGGGCGGAAGGGCGACACCGTCATCGACCAGGACGAATATATCCGTATCGGCGCGACGCTGGAGGCGCTCGCAGGGCTCAAGCCCGCCTTTCGAAAGGACGGCAGCGTCACCGCGGGCAACGCGAGCGGCCTCAACGACGGCGCGGCCGCGCTGGTGCTGATGTCCGCCGACGACGCGGCCAAACGCGGCCGTCCCATATTGGGACGCATAGCGAGTTGGGCGAGCTGCGGGGTTGATCCGTCGATCATGGGAATCGGTCCCGCCCCTGCGAGCAGGCTGGCGCTCGAAAAGGCGGGCTGGAAACTGTCCGACCTCGATCTGATCGAAGCCAATGAGGCATTCGCCGCCCAGGCGCTCGCGGTCGGCAAGGAGCTCGGCTGGGACGGCGGCATCGTCAACGTCAATGGTGGCGCCATCGCGATCGGGCATCCGATTGGCGCATCGGGCGCGCGCGTGCTCACCACGCTGCTCTACGAAATGGCGCGGCGCGATGCCCGAAAGGGTCTTGCGACGCTCTGCATCGGCGGCGGCATGGGCATCGCGATGTGCATCGAACGCTAAGAGGCGCGCCTTGGGTTGCAGCGGCATAGCTGCTTAACTGCTTCTTAAATCGCCTCTAATTATGATCGCGGCGATCTGGGTCAGGCGAAGTGGGTGCATGTCCGAAGCGATCGAACAGAGTTCGGTTCAGGGAAAGCGGGCGCGTCCCCGCGACAGCGTGCTCCTGATGGGCACGGTCAGGCTTGCCGGTGAACATGGCGAGCCGCTGCCCATCCGCGTGCGCAACCTTTCTTCGACCGGCTTGATGGCCGAGTGTCAGGCACGCCTCGAGGCCGGGGCCGCCGTCGAGATCGCGCTACGCAACCTGGGTGCGATCGAAGGCAAAGTCATGTGGGCCCGGGAAGGACGAATCGGGGTCCACTTCAGTGAGGCGATCGATCCGCGGCAGGCGCGGCAGCAGGTCGCCGCCCGCCCTCCCGAGCCAAAGCCGCCAGCCGCCACGATTGGGATATTCCGCCGCCCCGGTCTGAAAATCGACTGAACACGACCAAGAGCCTGAACCTCTTGGAGGAAGCTTTTGGCTCCCGCCGAAGAGGTGAATCAGGCTCTTATCGAGGCGTAACGCCCTCGCCGGGGCCGCAGGCTGATACGATCTGCGACAGACCAGGGCGAGGCACGTCCAGGATCAAAGACGGGCGAGCGCCTCTTTGATCTTCAGTTTCTGCTTCTTGAGTTGGCTGATCAGCACCGTGTCAGGCGCGGGCCTTCGGAATTCCGCCGCGATGCGAGCTTCGATGCCTGCATGCTTGGCGAGCATTGCGGAAGAATGGCTAGTCAACATCTAGGATGTCTCCTTCTTTTCCGACTGGGCTGGCGAATAAATCATGATTCGGACCCGCTGTCTGTAGGAAAAAGGAGGTTGGATCGCAGGTTGGGCACGATTTGGCGCGACGCGCCGAAAACAGGAGGGAGAGGCGGCTTCTGCGCCGACCCAATGGGCTTGAGCGCACGCCCGCTCTGTCGTTAGAATCGTTGCGCCTAGAGTCAGGTTGGAGCGAGTCGATTGGATAGCGAGGTTGTGGCGCGACGAATCGAACTCCTTCGGCAGGAGCATGGCGATCTCGAGGCCGCGGTCGAAGCTCTGCTCACCGCGCCGGCCATCGACCAGCTTCAGATCGCTCGAATCAAAAAGCGCAAGCTGCGTCTCAAGGATGAGATCGCGATGCTCGAGGATATGCTGATCCCCGACATCATCGCGTAGTTCAGGCTGCTCCGGGCGATCACTTCGCCGCCCCTGGCGGCCGGTCCGGCGGGCATCAGAGGACCGGGCAGCAAAGCCGCGCAGCCCAAGTAGAAGCCCTATTCTTCGCGGGAGACTTTCTCGTTGCGTTCGTGGCGTTCCTGCGCCTCGACCGTCATCGTCGCGATCGGGCGGGCTTCGAGGCGCCCTAACGAAATGGGTTCGCCGGTCACCTCGCAATAGCCATATTCGCCTTCCTCGATCCGGCGCAGCGCTGCGTCGATCTTCGAGATCAGTTTACGCTGACGGTCTCGGGTGCGCAGCTCGATCGACCAGTCGGTTTCGCTCGAGGCGCGATCGGTAAGATCGGGCTCGCGCAACGAATCGATCTGGAGTTGCTGAAGAGTGCCAGCCGATTCTTTGAGAATCGATTCTTTCCAATTGAGCAGCTTGGCCTTGAAATAGGCTATCTGCCGATCGTTCATGAAAGGTTCGTTGGGCGAAGGTCGATACCCATCGAGATCAGCCGCTGACACGTTCACCGGTTCCCGACCATCAAATACGCCACTCAGCGACGATGCCATTCGACTCTCCGCCCTGCCTTCGAACCGCGCCACCGATGTTTCGGCCGCCGCTATGTTCGCCGCGGCGGGCTATAGACAGGGCCACGCCCGCGCACAAGCGTTGAACCTGTGCGCGGGCGCAGAATCTTGGGGATTGTCGTTCGCCGCTGATCAGCCGGTGGGCGGCGTGCTGCCCTTTGCCGCAGCCTCGAGCTGCGCTTGGGTCATGCCGATCACGGCGCCGTTCGGCCCCTGCGCGATCGCGCTCTTGGGCAGTTTGGCCTTCACATTGGGCGTCGCGACCGTCACCAGATCGCCTTCGACCGACTCGATCGTGCCGACCGCGCCGCCATTTTGGTCGGTGACCGCCGTACCCGGCTTGAGCGAAGCCAGGAACTGCTGCTGCTGGCTCGCCGCCGCGCCCTTGGCCGCGGCTTCGAGCTCGGTCTTGGTCATGCCGATCAGCAGGCCCTTGTCGCTTTGGGCAAAAGCGGAGGTCGGCACGCTCGCCTTGACCGCGCCCGTATCGATTACCGCGATATCGCCGCTGACCGACGCGATCGTCCCAACAGCGCCGCCCTTGGCGTCCATCACCGCCGCCCCGGCCGTCACATTCGCCTTGGCAGCGGCCGGCGCCGATGCGGGCGCCTGGGCGAAAGCCGGCGCGGCCGCGCTCGCCGTCAACAGTGCGGTAGCCAGAAAAGCAGCTCTCAAAGTCACATCCATACTCCTCGGTCCGGTTAACTTCGGTAAATTGACGCACAAGGGCGCGGTTGAGTTCCAGGCGATTTCGATCAGCCGCACTTCGAGCGAGGCAAAGCGACCATTTTCCGGTATCGGCCGATGCAACATAGATAGCCTCCGGCCGTTGGAGGCCGGTTGCGTGCGCAGCGCTTCGCCGCCATAGGGCGGCAATGCACGATATCCGCCTAATCCGCGAAGACCCGGCCGCGTTTGACGCGGCGCTTGCCCGCCGCGGCGCGCCCGCCGCCGCGGCGCAACTGCTGGCGCTCGACGAACGCCGCCGCGCCATCACCACCGCGCTGCAGACCGCGCAGGCGCGCCGCAACGAGGCGTCGAAGGCGATCGGCCAGGCCAAGGCGCAGAAGGACGAGGCCGCCGCCGCCAGCTTGATGGCCGAGGTCGCGACGATCAAGGAGAAGATGCCCGCGCTCGAAGCCGAAGGCGGCGAGATCGACGCCGAGCTCGAGGCCGCGCTCGCCACGCTCCCCAATCTTCCGGCCGACGACGCGCCCACGGGCGCCGATGAGGATGACAATATCGAGCAGCACCGCTGGGGGGCCCCGCCGACGTTCGATTTCGAGCCGCGCGAGCATCCCGATTTCGCGGGGCCGCTCGGGCTCGACTTCGAAACGGCGGCGCTGATTTCGGGCGCGCGCTTCGCGGTGCTCAAGGCCGGCCTCGCCCGACTGCAGCGCGCGCTGGGCGCCTTCATGCTCGATCGCCAGACCGCCGCGGGCTTCACCGAGGTGATTCCGCCGCTGCTCGTCCACGACGCTGCTATGTTCGGCACCGGCCAGCTTCCGAAATTCGCCGAGGATCTGTTCCGCACCACCGACGGCCGCTGGCTGATCCCGACCGCAGAGGTCAGCCTGACCAACATGGTGCGCGAGCAGATCCTCGCCGAGGCCGAGCTGCCGATCCGGCTGACCGCGCTCACGCCGTGCTTCCGTTCCGAGGCGGGGGCCGCGGGACGCGATACGCGCGGCCTGATCCGTCAGCACCAGTTCGAGAAAGTCGAGCTGGTCGCGATCACCACGCCCGAGCAGTCCGGCGCGGTCCATGAAGCGATGACGAAGGCGGCCGAAGCGATCCTCGAGGAACTCGGCCTGCCCTATCGGCGCGTCCTGTTGTGCACCGGCGACATGGGCTTCGGCGCGCGCAAGACCTATGACCTTGAGGTGTGGCTGCCTGGCCAGGGCCGTTACCGCGAGATCAGCAGCGTTTCCAACTGCGGCGATTTCCAGGCGCGGCGGATGAACGCGCGCTATCGTCCCGCCGGCGAAACCAAGGGCACGCGCTTCGTCCATACGCTCAACGGATCGGGCCTCGCGGTCGGCCGCACGCTCGTCGCGGTGCTCGAAAATTATCAGCAGGCCGACGGATCGGTGCGCATTCCCCAGGCCTTGCGGTCCTATATGGGCGGAATCGACACGTTGCGCCCGGCATGAGAATCCTCCTCAGCAACGACGACGGCGTCAACGCGCCGGGCCTGGCGGTGCTCGAGCGGATCGCACGTGCCATCTCCGACGACGTCACCATCGTTGCGCCCGCCGACGAGCAGTCGGGCGCGGGCCGTTCGCTCACCCTGACCCGCCCTCTGCGGCTGCGTCAGATCGACGCGCGCCGCTATGCGGTGTCGGGGACGCCCACCGACGCGGTCATGATGGCGCTGACGCTGATCATGAAGGACGCGCCGCCCGACCTGATCCTCTCGGGCGTCAATCGCGGCGCCAATCTGGGGGAGGATGTCGGCTATTCGGGAACGGTTTCGGCCGCGATGGAAGGCGCGCTGGCGGGGGTGCGATCGGTGGCGCTGAGCCAGGTCTACCCGGGCGAAGGCGCGGGCGAGAATGTAAGCTTTGCCGCAGCCGAGGCGTGGGGCGAGCGCGCGCTACGCCCGTTGCTCGACGCCGCCTGGCATTCGCGCACGCTGTTCAACATCAATTTTCCCGCATGCGATCCAGACGACGTGCCCGGAATCCGCGTCGTGCCGCAGGGTCTGCGCGACTATGGCCGGACCGAAATTCTGCAACGCACCGATCCGCGCGGCTTCGACTATTACTGGCTCAAGCTCGCCGGCATGCCGCACACGCCTGCCCACAGCACCGACCTCGAATCCGCCGCCGATGGATGGGTGACGGTCACGCCGCTTCATTGCGACATGACGCACCATGCCGGCCTCGCGGCGGCGCGCGACTGGTATCGGAACGCCTAGACGCGCGACGCAAGGCCGGCGAAGAGCGGACTCCCCCGGCGTGGACGGCCGGGCCGCGATAGGATATGTGTCGCGGACCCTCGGCATTGTCTCCGCAAGCGCCGATGGCTGAGAGACCTCGTGCTCCCGCTCGCACTGGGAGCACCGACATGTATATCGATCATTCTTCCGCCGACCGCCGGCTTCCGCCCGGGCCGGTCGCCGCGGTCGCTGCGCCTGAAGCTGTTAGCGCGCCGCGCGCCGGCGATCGGCAGGCGCTGGCGCGCGCGCACGCCACGCTCGCCGTGGGGTGCGCGTTCATCGTGCGCCACGCCCAGCATCGAGCCCAGCCCGGCAAGGGCTTGCCCGGCTCCTCACACAGCCGGATGGTCGGTAACCGGCTGCGCGAACTCGACCGCTTCCTGTCGGTCCTGATCGACGAAACCGCCTTGTGCCTCGGCAGCCTGAGCCACGAGCCACGATCCTTCGCCCGGTTGCGCAACACGCCGAACAAGCTCCGTCTGGTCGAAGCGATGATCGGGGTTGAGGGCGAGGACGATGTGCGGCTCAGGGCGATCGGGCGGATCGGCGCTTGCCTGCTCCATTGCTCGGGGTCGATTCACGCCGAGCCGTCGCTGCGCCGGGATATTCTGCTGGCCGACGGCGACACCGCTGGACTGTCCTTTTTGACCGACGCCGCCTGCCGGCTTCGGCTTGCCCCGCGGACGCTGGTTTCGATCTGCCAATTCTACGGCTCAATCGGCAATCGCCTGCTCGCCGAAGCGCTTCGGCGGCTGTCCGACATTGACTCGCAGGCACGTTAGGCCCATGTTACAGGTGCTAACGTCGCCTGCGACGGAATTTGATGCCTTCGGGCTGATCTTCCTTTCCCCGCGCTCACGCTCCGCCAGCACGCTTGCCGGCGGGTCATAATGTTTCGTGAAAGGAATGCTTTATGCCGATCGGCACCGTCAAATTCTTTAATGCCGACAAGGGTTACGGCTTCATCGCGCCGGAAGATGGCGGCGATGACAGCTTCGTCCACATCAGCGCCGTCGAGCGCGCCGGAATGGCGACCCTCAACAAGGATCAACGCGTCAGCTACGAAATCGAGACCGACCGTCGCGGTAAACAGTCCGCAGTCAATCTCCAATCGGCGTGACGTCTTGGCCATGGAGAGCCTTTTGCTCCTCGATGGCCATCGAAGAAATCCTCGCTTGCCGACGGGCCCGCCCGGTCGTGGAAGGCCGCGCCAGATCATCTTGCGCGGCGGCCCGCCGGGGCGGCGGCCTTCATTAGCACCCTATCTTCATAATATACATGCGCGCCCGTTTCGGCGCGCCAAGGATATCATGCACTTCAATACCTATTTCAATCGTTACCGTTTTCGCGCTGTGCGCGCCCTTTTCCGGCCCAAACTGCCCCCAGCCGACGGCACGCTCTCCCGGCGGGATTTACAGCGTCTCGTTGCCGAAATGCTCGACTGACGAAGTTTCATTCAGCACGCCCGGAGCAATCGACCATGTCCGCCACCAGCGAATTCTACCTCGCCCGCGCCATGGAAAGCGCTCAACAGGCCGACGAAGCCAAGCTCGCCAATGTGCGCGAACGCTGCCTGAGGGCGGAGGCGGCATGGCGGGCGATGGCCGAGCGGCTGCTCAAAAGCGAAGCCGAGCGCAAACGTCAGACCGCCGATAAGGCCTCGCGCGACATCGTCGAATAGATCCGGCTTCGATAGTGCGACGCAGCGCGTGGGGTGGCATCGCCCGCCAAGACTGCTAACAGATCGACATGGCCTTGCAGACCCGTCGCCCGATCGTGCCGATGCTGATCGCGCTGCTCCTCACATCCGCGTGCATTCCCGCGCCCCCGCGCGGCGCGAGCCCTGCGCCGCGGCGCGAGCGGCTAAAGGAGCAAACGCCGGCATCGCCCGTACCGGCGGCCGCGCCGTCCGCGGTCCCGGAATCGCCGCCACCCCCACCGCCGCCGCCAGTATCCGAAGCCGCCCCGGCTCCGGCGCCGCCCGCATGGCAGGTGAAGATGGTCACGCCTTCGGCGATCGAGGTCGCGCCATCGACCTATGTGGTTCGGCCAGGCGACAGCCTGCGTCGGATTTCGGACCGGACCGGCGCGGCGTCCGAGGCGATCGCGCGGGTCAACCGGATCCGACCGCCGTTCAAGATCGTGGCGGGCCAGAAGCTGAAAATCCCCGGCGGGCGCTATCATCGCGTCGGCAAGGGCGAGACCGGCATCGCGATCTCGCGCGCCTATGGCGTCGAATGGACGAGGATCGCCCAGCTCAACCAAATCGAGGAGCCCTATATCCTGCGCGAGGGGCAGCGGCTGATGCTGCCCAGCCGGCAGGAGGTGGCGGGAATGAGCGCCAACCAGCGCGCCGCCGCGTTCCGGCTCGACATCGAGGATCTGATCACCGGCTCCGAGCCCGCACTGGCGAGCCGCGAAACGCCCAAGCCGCCGGTCGTCACCCCGAGGGTGATGCCGCCCACGGTCGCGGTGGCCGAGCCCTCTCGTTTCGCGGGGCAATTCGATTGGCCGGTGCGCGGTCAGGTGCTGCGCGGCTTCGGCCGTTATGCGGGAGGGCAGCAGAATGATGGCATCAATATCGCGATCGCGCGCGGCAGCCCCATCTCCGCTGCGGCCGACGGCGTGGTCGCCTATGTCGGGCGGGATATCCCGGCTTATGGCACGCTGATCCTGCTCCGTCATGGGGATGGCTGGATCAGCGCTTATGGCTATGCCGACAGCATCACCGTGACGCGCGGACAGAAAGTCGTGCGCGGCCAGACGATCGCGCGCAGCGGCGCCAGCCCGTACAGCGAGGAGCCCCAGCTCCACTTCGAGATCCGCAACGGCCGCAAGCCGGTCAATCCGCTGACCTATCTCCCCGCGCGGAGCTGAGCGAGCCCGTTTCGTGTCGGGCCGCTGCGATCGCCTTGGCGATGCTTGCCTTGAACCGGCCATAGGGCGGCCGCACGCCATGGGCGAAAAGTTCGCGCCTGATGGGCGGGCGCGTGCCGGTGAGATAGAGGCTCGCACCCTGACGATGCGCCTTGCGGGCGAAGCCGCTGATTGTCGCGGCGGCGGTGGAATCGAGGATGGGCACCTCCGAAAAGTCGATCACATAGGTCTTGGGATGCACGCCGATCCGGTCGAGCGCGGCGCCGACCGTCGCCGCGGCACCGAAGAAGAACGCCCCGGAGATCCTGAAGACGACGATGTCGCGATCGGCGGCAAGCTCGGCATCGTAAGCCGCCTGGTCGCCCTTTCCGCTGTCGGCCCGATCTTCTTCGATCAGCGCTGGCGCATGCTCGATCTCAAGATTCTGGGCCATGCGATGGAGAAAGAGCAGCACGCCCAGTCCGAAGCCGATCACGATGCCTTCGGTGAGATCGCGGAAAACGACCAACAGGAAGGTCGTCAGCAGCACGACCGCGTCGCCGCGCGATGCCCGAAGCAGCGCGACGAATTCGCGCTTCTCGGCCATGTTCCAGCAAACTGCCGCGAGAACACCTGCCAGCGCGGCAAGCGGAATATAGCTGGCGAGCGGCGCCGCGATCAGGAGGAAGAGCAGCAGGAAGACCGCATGCATCATCCCCGCCACCGGGCCGCGCGCGCCCGCACGGACATTGGTGGCGGTACGCGCGATCGTTCCCGTTACGCAAATGCCGCCGAACAGCGACGAAGCGATGTTGGCGGCGCCCTGGGCCACAAGTTCGGCACTCGACCGATGCCGACGGCCCGTCATGCTATCGGCTACGACCGCCGACAGCAGGCTTTCGATGCTGCCGAGCAGCGCGAAGGCGAGCGCCGATGGCAGCACCGCCACGATCTTTTCCACGCCCAGCGCGGGAAGATTCGGCATTGGCAGCGATTGTGGAATGCCTCCGAAGCGGCTGCCGATCGTGTCGATGTCCAGCCCGGCCAGGCGGCCGGCAAGCGCGGCCGCGGCGATGCCGATGAGGAACGCCGGCCAGCGCGGCCGGAAGCGGCGGACGGCGACGATCGTCAGGATGGTGGCAAGCGTGATCGCGACCGCAGCCGCGTTGAATGTGGGCAGCGCGGCCCCCAGCGCGCGGAGCTTGGGCAGCACGGCCGCAGGCTCCGCACCATCGAGAGTCAGGCCAAGCAGTTCTTTGATCTGGCTGACGAAGATCACGACGGCGATCGCCGAAGTAAAGCCGACCGTCACGGGATAGGGGATATATTTGATATAGGTGCCGAGCCGAAGAAAGCCTGCCGCCATCAGGATGAGGCCCGACAGCAAGGTGGCGAGGATCAGCCCGTCGAGCCCATGCTGCGCCACCGTCGCGGAGACGAGGATGATGAACGCCCCGGCCGGCCCGCCGATCTGAAAGCGGCTCCCGCCGAGCGCCGAGACCATGAAGCCGCCGACAATCGCAGTGTAGAGGCCGCGGTCAGGCGTCACGCCCGAGGCAATCGCGATCGCCATCGACAGCGGCAGCGCCACGATCGCCACGGTCAGACCCGCCACCATATCGGCCTTGAAGTCCGGCAGCCGGTAGCGATCGCGCAGGATGGTGACCAGCTTGGGCGTGAACAGCTCACGGAAGCTGGGACTGGAGACTTGCGCTGCCCGGCTCATCGGCGCTCCTCCGGCATGATCAGCCCGCCTTGTCCATCACTGTCCCGGCAGCCTTGAACCGTACTCCGCGCCCTTGGCCCGCGCTCTTGATATTGTCTCCGATCAGTTCGACGCCGGCGGCATCGAATGCCTCGACGATCTTGGTGAGAGTGTCGATCACCCCCCGCACGGTGCCTTCGCTCGCCTCCATCCGCTGGACGGTCGGAAGCGACACGCCCGCCAGTTCGGCGAGTTGGCGCTGGTCGATCCCGAGCAGCGCGCGTGCGGCCCGCATCTGTGCCGAAGTGATCATGGTTATCCCCTTAGCATATTATTATTAACTTGTAACTATGATGTTTAAAACATCATACCTTAGATCGTTCGCTTATACGGCGGGGCATCGAACCGCTGCGCGGCGGCGTCGAAGCGCCGCGTGGCTGACGCCGAGGCTCGCAATTTCCACCGAAAGCGCTTATGTGCGCGCGCTCCATGGCAATTGAACTCCCTTCCCCGCCCAAAATCGGCATGGTGTCGCTCGGCTGTCCCAAGAATCTGGTCGACAGCGAACGCATTCTCACCAAGCTCCGCTCGGACGGCTACGGCCTCTCGCGGGATTATGCCGGCGCCGACATCGTGCTCGTCAACACCTGCGGCTTCCTCGACAGCGCCAAGGAGGAGAGCCTCGAAGCGATCGGCGAGGCGATCGCCGAAAATGGCCGCGTCATCGTCACCGGCTGCATGGGCGACGAGGCCGACAGGATCCGCGAGCGCTTCCCCGCCGTGCTGGCGGTGACCGGCGCGCATCAATATGAGGCCGTGGTCGGCGCGGTCCACGATGCCGCGCCGGTGCCGCCGTCGCCCTATCTCGATCTGGTCCCCGAGGCCGGCCTCAAGCTGACCCCGCGCCATTACAGCTATCTGAAGATCTCGGAGGGCTGCAACCACCGGTGCAGTTTCTGCATCATTCCCTCGATCCGCGGCGACCTCGTCAGCCGCAGGCCCGACGCGATCCTGCGCGAAGCCGAGAAGCTGGTCGCGGCGGGCACGCGCGAACTGCTCGTGATCAGCCAGGACACATCGGCCTATGGGCTCGACCTGCGCCACACCAGCTATCCGCTCAAGGGCGGCGGCGAGGTGCGCGCGCATATGACCGATCTGGCGCGCGCGCTGGGCGGCCTCGGCGCATGGGTCCGCCTCCATTATGTCTATCCCTATCCGCATGTCGATCAGGTCATCCCCCTGATGGCGGAGGGGATCGTGCTGCCCTATCTCGACATTCCCTTCCAACACGCCAGCCCCCGCGTGCTGAAGGCGATGAAGCGTCCTGCCAACGATGCGAAAGTGCTCGAACGCCTCGCGGCATGGCGGGCGATCTGCCCCGACATCGCCATCCGCTCGTCCTTCGTGGTCGGCTTCCCCGGCGAGACCGAGGAGGATTTCCAATATCTGCTCGACTGGCTCGACGAGGCGCAGCTCGACCGGGTCGGCGCCTTCCGGTTCGAGCCCGTGGCGGGGGCCGCGGCCAACGCGCTGGCCGATCCCGTGCCGGAGGAACTGAAGGAAGAGCGCTATGCGCGGATCATGGCGAAGACCGCCGCGATCTCGGCCGCCAAGCTCGAGGCGAAGATCGGCCGCACGCTCGACGTGATCATCGACCTTGTCGACGGTGAAGGCGGCGCGACCGGGCGTTCAAAGGCCGATGCGCCCGAGATCGACGGCGAGGTCCATCTCCGCGACGCAGCGGCGCTGGCGCAGGGCGATATCGTCCGGGTCGAGATCGAGGATGCCGACGAGCATGACTTGTTCGGTGCGCCGGTCGGTCCGGCGTTCTGAAGGCCGCACCGGACGTCGATAGTCGCGCCGCCAGCTTCTACAGCATCGGCGGCAGCCGGTCGATCAGCTTGTCGAGCGTCATCGGATAGTCGCGCAGGCGAATCCCGGTCGCATTGTAGATCGCATTGGCCACCGCCGCGCCCGCGCCGCAGATGCCGAGCTCGCCCACGCCCTTGGCCTTCATCGGCGATGACTTGTCGTCGAGCTCGTCGACGAAGAACACGTCCTGCTCGGGAATGTCGGCATGGACCGGCACATGATATTCGGCGAGGTCATGGTTGACGAAATAGCCGAAACGCCTGTCGACCAGCAGCTCCTCCATCAGCGCTGCGCCGACCCCCATCGTCATCGCGCCGATCACCTGGCTGCGCGCCGATTTGGGGTTGAGGATGCGGCCCGCCGCGAAGGCGCCGCCCTGGCGGCGGATGCGGACCTCGCCCGTCGCGGCGTCGACACCCACTTCGCAGAAATGCGCGCCGAAGGTCGCCTGGGCATAGCGTTTGGCGAGATCGCCGAACTCGATCTTGTCCTCGACGCTGAGCCCGTCGGGACCTGCTGCGTCGCCGAGCCGGATCCGGCGGTTGCCGGCGACGACATGGCCGTCCTCGAACCGGGCGTCCGCAGCGTTGAAGCCCGCCTTTTGCGCCACGGCCGCGCGCAGTGCCATGCACGCGGCATAGACGCCCGCGGTCGAGCTGTTCGCGCCCCACTGGCCGCCCGAGCCAGCCGAGGCGGGGAAATCGCTGTCGCCGAGATGCACGGAAACCTGCTCGATCGGGACGCCCATCGTCTCCGCTGCCGTCTGCGCGATGATCGTGTAGCTGCCGGTGCCGATATCGGTCATGTCGGTCTCGATCGTGACCCTTCCCCGCTCGTCGACCCGCGCCCGCGCGGCCGAGGTGGTGGTGACGTTGTTGCGAAAGGCGGCCGCCATGCCCAGCCCGATCAACCAGCGCCCGTCGCGCACCGCGCCGGGCACGGGATTGCGCTGCGACCAATGGAAGCGCTCGGCGCCGATCCGCAGGCATTCGACGAACTTCCGGCTCGAGAAGGGCCGGCCAGGCCCCTTCTCCGGATCATATTGGACGTCGTTGCGGATCCGCAGCTCGACGGGGTCGATCGCGAGCTTCTCGGCCAGCTCGTCCATGGCGACTTCGAGCGCGAGCAACCCCACCGCCTCGCCGGGCGCGCGCATCGCATTGCCCTCGGGCAGGTCGAGCTCGGCCAGATAATGCGCGATCATCCGGTGCTCGCCGCGATAGAGCAGGCGAGTCTGCAAGGCCGCGGTCTCGGGGCCGCCGCCGGGTAGATCGCCCGACCAGCTCTCATGCGCGATCGCCTCGATCACCCCGTCCTTGCCGGCGCCGATGCGGACCCGCTGGATCGTTGCAGGACGGTGTACGCTGTTGTTAGGGATCTGCGGCCTCGCAAGCGCCACCTTGACCGGCCGTCCGATCGCCCGCGCGCCCAGCGCCGCGAGAACCGCATCGGCCCGGATCCACAATTTGGCGCCGAACCCGCCTCCGATATAGGGCGAGACGATGCGGACATTCTGTTGCGGAATGCCCAGCGTCACCGCCATGTCGCGCACGCCCCAGGCGATCATCTGGTTCGAGGTCCACAATGTGAGCTTGTCGCCTGACCATGCGGCGGTGGTCGCGTGCGGCTCCATCATCATGTGGCTTTGATCGGGGGTCGTATAAAGTTGGTCGATTTTGATCGCAGCGCGGGCGAAGGCGCCGTCGAAATCGCCGACCTGGCTGGTACCCCGCCCGCCGAAACCCGGCGAAGCCGGGCGCGCGCTCTTGCGGCTGGCGGCGAGATCGAAGCGCCCCTCGCCCAGCGCATAGTCGATCCGCAGCCGCCGCGCCGCGTCGCGCGCCTGTTCGAGCGTCTCGGCCACGACGAGCGCGACCGCCTGGTCATAATGCTCGATCCGGGGGCCGGCCAGCAGATGGGCGGTGTTCGATTCGGACTTCTTCAGGGGTCCGGCATTGGCCGCCGTCACGATCGCGAGGACGCCCGGCGCAGCTTCGGCGTCGCGGCTGTCGATCGAGCGGATCCGCCCGGTCGCAATCGCCGAACCCACGATCCAGCCATAGGCCGCGTCGGGAGCGACGTCGTGACGTTCATAGGCGTAGGGCGCCGCGCCGCTGACCTTGAGCGGACCGTCGATACGATCAACCGGCTGGCCCACGATGCGGCCTGCGTCGATCGCATTGGGTCCGGCCGGGCTGTCGAACCTCATGCTCATGCCGCAGCCTCCGAAAGAACTGCGCCGAGCGTTCGGCGCAGCAGCGTCAGTTTGAACGCGTTTTGCTCGGTCGGCTTCGCCCCGAGCGTCGCCGACGTCGCGATCGCATCGGGGCCGCTGAGCTTTTCGGCGGCCGCCACCCGCCACGGTTTGGGGGCGACGCCGCCGAAAGCGAAGCGCTGCCCCTCGGGCCCGATCACAGCCGCGACCGACACCAATGCGAAAGCATAGGAGGCGCGATCCCGCACCTTGCGATAGACGTGCCTGCCGCCGGGCGGCGGCGGCAGCACGACGGCCGTGATCAGTTCCCCGTGGGTCAGCGCGGTTTCGACGTGGGGAGTATCGCCAGGCAGGCGGTGGAAATCGGCGATCGGAATCGCCCGCGTCCGCCCGGCAGGGTCGACCGTCTCGACCACCGCATCGAGCAGTCGCATCGCCACCGCCATGTCCGACGGATGGGTGGCGATACAATGGTCGCTGATTCCTAGGACCGCCAATCCGCGATTGATCCCATGCATCGCCGCACAGCCCGAGCCGGGCTTGCGCTTGTTGCATGGTTTCGTGGTGTCGTAAAAATAGGGGCAGCGAGTGCGCTGGAGCAGGTTGCCCGCCGTCGTCGCCTTGTTGCGCAACTGAGCCGATGCGCCGGCGACGAGCGCGCGCGACAGCACCGCATAATCGCGCCGCACGCGCTTGTCGGCGGCAAGATCGCTATTCCGCACCAGCGCCCCGATCCTGAGGCCGCCCGCATCGGTCTTCTCGATCCGATCAAGCCCGAGATGGTTGACGTCGATCAGATGATCGGGCGTCTCGATCTGCAGCTTCATCAGATCGAGCAGATTGGTCCCGCCGGCGATAAAACGCGCGCCGGGATGTTCCGCCGCCGCCCGCGCCGCCGCCTGGGGATCGGCGGCCCGCTCATAGCTGAAGGCCCTCATGCGCGCCGCCCCGCAACGTCGCGGATCGCGGCGACGATGTTGGGATAGGCGGCGCACCGGCAGATATTCCCGCTCATCCGCTCGCGGATCTCGGCGTCCGAAAACTCGACCTCCATCAGGTCGGCGGTGACATGGCTGGGCGCACCCTGCTCGATCTCCTTCAGCATCGCCACCGCCGAGCAGATCTGGCCCGGCGTGCAATAGCCACACTGATAGCCGTCATGCGCGATGAAAGCCTTCTGCATCGGATGGAGATCGCCGGGCGTGCCGATGCCCTCGATCGTGGTCACGCTCTCGCCGTCGTGCATCACCGCCAGCGTAAGGCAGGAGTTGATCCGCCTCCCCTCGACCATCACCGTACAGGCGCCGCACTGGCCGTGATCGCAGCCCTTCTTGGTGCCGGTGAGATGCAGATGCTCGCGGAGCGCATCGAGCAGCGTGGTTCGCGGATCGAGCGACAGGCCCTGTTCCCGGCCATTCACCTTCAGCCGCACCGGCATTCGCGCCGGAGCCGCCGCCGGCCGCGCGGCGGGTTCCGCCGCCGCGGATGGGGTCGTCAGCGTCGCCGCAGCGGCCGCCCCGGCGGTCAAGACCGTTCGCCGCGTCATTCCATCCATTCCCTCGTCGGAAATGCCATCAGGCATCATCATGAAGACCACTCCGCCGCTCGCCGGAAAGGGAACCTGCAGGCCGGCCGTTCGTTCCCGCCTGCCCGATATTCCGTTGTCCGAACGGTGCCGTAACGGTCGAACCCTATGGGATGGTCGCGCGTTTGTACAATGCGATTCAAGGAGACGGACGATGGCCGACGAAGCTGAAATCGAAAGAAAATTCTGGAATGAGCTCGGCGGCAGCCCGTTTGTCATGCTCGGTCTGGACGGGGTCGGCGACGGCAAGAGCCAGCCGATGACCGCCTTCTTCGATCATGGCCGTTCCCCGCTGTGGTTCTTCACCTCGGCCAACAGCGCGCTCGCCGAGCATGTGATGGATGGGCGCGACCGGCACCAGGCTATCGCGAGCTTCACCGCCAAGGGGCATGACCTATTCGCCTCCCTGCACGGCGTTCTGTCCGTCGAACGCGATTCCCGCGTGATCGATCGGTTCTGGAACCGTAATATCGCTGCTTGGTATGAGCGCGGCCGTGAGGATCCCAATTTGACGGTGCTGCGTCTCGACGCCGATCACGCACGGATCTGGCTGGGCGCGTCGAGCTTCGCGGTTCCGATCCGCCGGCTGTTCGGTCAGAAACCCCAGGACGCCTATGCCGGCAAGGTCGCCGAAGTCCTGCTCTGATCTGCAAGCCGCGATCGCGGGCCGCCAAAAGGACTTACGCGGACCCCCGTTAGGGAAATTAAAGGATTTGCAGGCCTAAACACCATGCACGATGCGCCGTTACCGGCAGCAGCGAGGTGGTGGTTTCATGGTTACGTCGGTCGGCTCTTCCATTCTCACAGCGCTCGGCGCGTCGAGCATCGACACCAGTTCGCTGGTCGACCAGCTCGCCACCGCCGCCAGCGCCGACAAGCAGAAGGCGCTGACGACCCGCGAGACCGCGAATACGAGCAGGATTTCGGACCTCGCCACCGCGATCAATTCGATCACGACCTTTTCCTCATCGCTGTCGACGCTGATATCCGGCGGAACGCTCTACACCCAGCCGACCAGCTCCAACGGCTCGATCCTGTCGGTGAGCGCCGTCGCGGGCGCGCGCCTCAGTGGCCTGTCCGCCAGCATCAAGGTCGGCCAGCTCGCAACCGCCCAGACCCTGGTCGCAGCGCCGCTCGCCGGCGCGTCGAGCCCGGTGGGCGAAGGCACGCTGACCCTTACCGTCGGCAGCCAGACCAAGACCATCACGATCGACTCGACCAACAATTCGCTCGCCGGGCTCGCCAAGGCGATCAAGGACGCAGGATTGGGCGTGACCGCCAGCACCGTGGTCGATTCAACCGGCACGCGGCTGGTGGTCAAGGGCGCGACCGGGGCAGCCAACGCTTTTTCGCTAACGATGGCGAGCGGCGACGCCGCCGGAATCGGGCGCTTCACCTATGACCCCGCCAGCTATGATCCCGACAACATCACCGGCCTGACCTTCCAGCAGGAAGCGCGCAATGCCGAGCTTACCGTCGACGGCGTCACGGTGAGCCGGTCCAACAACAGCTTCACCGACGTTATCGAGGGCGTGAAGATCGATCTCCTCTCGGCCGCGCCCGGAACCACCGTCACGATCGGTTCAAGCCAGCCGACCGACGCGATCAAGCAGGCGGTCAGCGATTTCGTGTCGGCCTATAACGAGATGAAGTCGACGCTGACCTCGATGACCGGCACCACCGGCTCGCTGCGCGGCGACGCGGGCGTCCGCTCGCTTGCGCAACGACTGGGCGCTCTCACCTCGACCAAGCTCACCTATGCGACGGACGGCAGCCCGACCACCCTCGCAGAGATCGGCGTCTCGACCAACCGCGACGGCACGCTCAGCCTCGACAACGCCAAGCTTTCGGCCGCAATGACCGCCAAGCCCGACGCGATCGAGGCCATGTTCAATCCGGGCCAGCGCAGTGACAATGCGCTGATCAAGCTCACCAGCGCGGTCGGCAAAGTCAAGGGCGGCATCTACACCGTCACCAACGCGACGCCGGGCAACGGCACCACCAACGCGGCGGCGACGCTGGATGGCGGCTACACGCTGCCGCTCGGACCGACCGGGGTCACCGCCTCCTATGTGTCGCCCGCAGCCGGCCTTTCGTTCGATGTGCTCGGCGCGGTCAGCAGCGCCAAGATCACGATCGACCTGGGCCTGCAGGGCGCGCTCGATGCGATCAAGAACGACCTCACCGCCACCGCCGGCCCGCTCACGTCGTCGCAGAAGAAGCTCGAGAACGAGAAGGCTTCGATCGCCGACGCGCGCGAGAAGCTGAGCGCGAAGGATGCCGCCTATCGCGCACAGCTAAGCACCCAGTTCACCCGGATGCAGAGCGCGCTGTTCGCCTACAGCTCCACGCAGAGCTACCTCAGCCAGCAGATCAAGCTGTGGACCAACGACAGCGGCAACTGATTCCAACCCCCGTGTGCAAGAGGGATAAGATATGTTCATGAGCAATGGCTATGGCGCCATGGGCGGCGCGAAGATGCGCTACCAGGCTGTCGATCTGGAAAGCCAGATCGAGGGCGCCTCGCCGCATCGGCTGATCGGCATCCTGTTCGAAGAGCTGATGAAAGCGCTCGAGATCATGCTGGCCGCGCAGCGGGCCGGCAACCGGGCCAAGACGATCGAGAAGCAGTCGCGGGCCTCGACGGTGCTGATCGCGCTCGAAACCAGCCTCGATTTCAAAAATGGCGGCGAGCTCGCGGTCAATCTCGCGCGGGTCTATCGCGAGGCGCGCCGGCTTGTCCTGCAGGGAGGACGCGACAACAGCCCCGAGATGGTGACGCAGGCGCGCGACCTGCTCGCCGGAATCGTCGAGGCGTGGGAACAGATCGGCTGATCTTTACAGTCTGTTAACGCTGCCGGCCGCATCATGCGCGGGCAGGAGGCGATCATGGCATTGTTCAAGCACCAATCGACGGCAGAGACGGCTCCGTTTCGCGAGCGTCGCGTCAAGGCTAAGGTCGTCGCCCTGACCGCCGATGCGGTCGAACATGTTCCTTCGCCCGCCCATGCCCTCCAGCAGATGCTCGCCGAGCGCACCGCCGAAGGCTTCATCACCGACCAGCCCCAGCGCCGCCGCGCGCTGCTACGCTTTGTCGGATCGGCGACGCTGCTGTGGGGCGGTTTTGCCGCGACGCTGACCGTGCTGATGACGGTGGCGCGCTGACGCGACCCGCTATCCAACGCCGCTAATCGTCCAGCCTGGCCCCATCGAGCAGCTTCTCGGCCCGCGCCTTCTCCGCTTGTTCGCGTTGCTTCGCCGCCTTGGAGCGACCAAATTTCGCCCGGTTCGCCTCCGCGATAGCGCGCGATTCGAGCTTCGCCTTCGCCTTGCGCGCCCGATTGAGATTGACGACCTCGCCCATCGCGCGATCCTGCCCTTGCGCCGGAGGTGACGCAATCCCCGCGATAGGCTAGGAGCGCCCGCCATGAATGACGACGCGTTCCGCGCCTGGATCGAATCCACCCTCGGCCATGCCCCTCAAGATCCGGCGTTGTTCGCGCGCGCGCTGACCCATGGCAGCCACGGGCCCGCCGATTATGAGCGGCTCGAATTTCTCGGCGACCGGGTGCTCGGCCTCGTCGCCGCGGACTGGCTCTATGCGCTGTTCCCCGACGAGCCCGAGGGCAAGCTCTCGCGCCGGCTCAACGCGATCGTCAGCCGCGAAACCTGCGCCGAGGTCGCGCGCGAGATCGACATCGTCACCTATCTCAGGCTGGGAAAACAGGCGCGCGACGACGGCGCGGCCGACAGCGACAACGTGCTCGGCGACGTGGTCGAAGCGCTGATCGGCGCGCTGTTCATCGAAGGCGGACTCCCGGTCGCGCAGGCGTTCGTCCGCCGCGCCTGGGCGGATCGGGTCGCCAGCCAGACGCAGGCGCCCAAGCATCCCAAGTCGGCGCTCCAGGAATGGGCCGCCGCGCATCGCTGCCGTCCGCCCGTCTATACGATGGGCGGCCGCAGCGGCCCCCATCACGCCCCGCGCTTCTCCGTCACCGTCACTATTCCCGGCAAAGCCGAGGCGAGCGCCGAGGGCAGCTCGAAGCAGGAAGCCGAAACCGCCGCGGCCAAGGCGCTGCTGGAGAAATTGTCATGACCGAACGTTGCGGCTTCGTGGCCGTGGTCGGCGCCCCCAATGCCGGCAAGTCCACCCTCGTCAATGCGCTGGTCGGCCAGAAGGTGGCGATCGTCAGCCCCAAGGCACAGACCACGCGCACTCGCCTGATCGGCGTCGCTATCGCCGGCGAGAGCCAGATCCTGCTGGTCGACACCCCCGGCATCTTCGCGCCGCGCCGCCGGCTCGACCGCGCGATGGTCGCAGCGGCCTGGAGCGGCGCGCAGGATGCCGATCTGATCGCGCTGGTGATCGACGCCAAGACCGGCATCACCCACCGCATCGCCGAGCTTCTCGACACGCTTGCCGCGCGGCGCGAGCCCAAGCTGCTGGTGCTCAACAAGGTCGATATCTGCGCCAAGGAAAGCCTGCTCGATCTCGCGGTCCGCCTGCAGGACAAGCTCGCGCCTGAGGCGATCTTCATGCTGTCGGCGAGCACCGGCGACGGGGTCGAGGATCTGCGCCGCGCGCTCGCCGCGCGCATGCCCGAGGGGCCATGGCATTTCCCCGAAGAACAGGTCTCGGACGCCACCGACCGGATGCTCGCCGCCGAGGTGACGCGCGAGCAGCTATTTCTCCAGCTCCATGCGGAGCTGCCTTATGATTCGGCGGTCGAGACCGAGAAATATGAGGAGCGCCGCGACGGCTCGGTCGCGATCCACCAGCAGATCCTGGTCGCGCGCGATACCCAGAAGGCGATCGTTCTCGGCAAGCGCGGCGCACGGCTGAAGGAGATCGGCTCACGCTCGCGCGAGGAGCTCGAAAGGCTGCTCGACCGCAAGGTCCACCTTTTCCTTCACGTCAAGGTCGCCGAAAAATGGGGTGAGGACCGCGGGCTCTACCGCGAGATCGGGCTCGACTGGGTGGAGTGACCGCGGCCTTGGTCAGATGGCCATCATCTCGTCCACCCATTCGGGCACCAGAAGGCTTGCCGGACCCATCCGGCTCTCGTCGAAAAAATAGCTTCCGGCCGAAGGCTCGAGGTTGAGTTCGAGCGTCCGCGCGCCGTGGTGGTGGGCCGATTGCACGAAGCCCGCAGCCGGATAGACCGCGCCCGAAGTGCCGATCGACACGAACAGGTCGGCACGACGCAGTGCCTCTTCGATGCGATCCATTTGGTACGGCATCTCGCCGAAGAAGACGATGTCGGGACGGAGCGCATCGGCGGTGCCGCACGCGCCGCATTCGGCGTCGTCGAGCATCGCTCCCCCGAACCCCGCCCGCGCCCCGCAGCCTTCGCACAGCGACGACATCAGCTCGCCATGCATGTGCAGCAGCCGCTGCGCGCCCGCGCGTTCATGGAGATCGTCGACATTCTGCGTCACGATCAGCAAGTCGCCCTTCCACGCGCGATCGAGCCGCGCGAGCGCCTCATGCGCGGCATTGGGAGCCACTGTCCCAAGCGCCGCGCGGCGCTGGTCGTAGAAATCGAGCACGAGGCCGCGGTTCCGCGCCAGCGCCTCGGGGGTGCAGATGTCCTCGACGCGATGGCCTTCCCACAGCCCACCGGGGCCGCGAAAGGTGTCGAGCCCGCTTTCGGCGGACACGCCAGCGCCCGTGAGGATGACGATGTGCCTCATTTCATTTGCCATTGTGCTAAATTAGCAGCTCACAGGCGGTTGCCTATCCTGCTCTGTCAAAAGCCCCAAGCCGGGAGTCCGAGGTTCAACGGAACGAGGCCGATCCGGGCTATTGTCGTGCGCTGGTTGATCATTCCTTTCCCAACTGGTCGCCCTGCGACCTGCGGATTGGACCCGTCGGTTTCAAGCTCAATCGGCACTATGCGATCCCTCCCTTTCTCTTGCGTCGCATCGTCCGCGCGGCCATGAAGCGCCGAGCTTGGACGATGGGGCATGAACATGGCGGTGATCGGCATATTGGGCGCGGGCGGGCGGATGGGCCGCGCGATCGCCGATATCGCAGCCGAGATGGGCGGCGCGATCTCGGGCGGGGTCGACCAGGGCGGTGCGATCCATGGCCCCCATGCGACGCCCGCCACGCTCGCCGCCGCCAGCGAGGTGCTGGTCGATTTCTCGGCGCCCGCCGCGCTCGCCGCGCATCTCGAAGCCGCGCTCGCGGCCGGGGTGCCGCTGGTCATCGGCACCACGGGGCTCAAACCCGAGCATCACAAGCTGATCGACGACGCCGCCGCGCAGGGTCTCGCCGTGCTCCAGTCGGCGAATACCTCGCTGGGTGTCAATCTGCTCGCCCATCTCGTCCGCGAGGCCGCGGCGCGGCTGGGCGAGGACTGGGACGTCGAGATCGTCGAGATGCATCATCGCCACAAGGTCGACGCGCCGTCGGGCACCGCACTGCTGCTCGGCGCCGCGGCGGCCGAAGGGCGCGGATCAACGCTGCAGGAGCTGAGCCGCTACGACCGGATCGGCCATGGCAACGACAAGCCGCGCGAGCGGGGCACGATCGGCTATGCATCGTTGCGCGGCGGATCGGTGGCCGGCGACCATATGGTGGTGTTCGCGGGCGAGAGCGAGCGGGTCGAGCTGGGCCACCGCGCCGAGAACCGCGCGATCTTCGCGCGCGGCGCGGTCAAGGCGTGCCTGTGGATGAAGGGCCGCCCCGCCGGGCGCTACGCGATGGGCGACGTTCTCGGCCTGTGAAGAAGGCGGACATCTTCGAGTTCTACCGCCGGCTCGCGGAAAATGATCCGGCGCCCGAAACCGAGCTCAACTATCTGAATCCCTATACGCTGCTGGTCGCGGTCGCGCTCTCGGCGCAGGCGACCGACATCGGGGTCAACAAGGCCACCGGCCCGCTGTTCGCGAAGGTGACGACCCCCCAGCAGATGCTCGAGCTCGGCGAGGGGGGGCTCAAGCAGCACATCAAGACGATCGGGCTGTTCAACACCAAGGCCAGGAACGTCATCGCGCTCTCGCAGATACTGGTCGATCGCTATGGCGGCGAGGTGCCGCAAAGCCGCGACGCGCTCGAGCAACTTCCTGGGGTCGGGCGCAAGACCGCCAATGTCGTGATGAACGTCGCCTTCGGGGCCGAGACGATCGCGGTCGATACACATATCTTCCGCGTCTCGAACCGCACCGGACTCGCGCCCGGCAAAAATGTGCTCCAGGTCGAACTCAAGCTCGAGAGGGTCACCCCCCAGCCGTTCCGCGCGCACGCGCATCACTGGCTGATCCTGCACGGCCGCTATGTCTGCAAGGCGCGCAAACCCGAATGCTGGCGCTGCCCGGTGATCGACCTGTGCGCCTACAAGCCCAAGACGCCCCCGCCCGCCTGAAACCTCGCCAAGCGCTTGGCCGCCGGGGCGGGAGGGAGTATCATCGCCGCCGGCCCACCGCAGCGGCGAAGGGCGGCGAGAGGAGATGGCAATGACCCGTACACTCGCAGGCGCGATCGCATTGATGGCGGCGGCGCTCGGCATGACGGCCGACGCCCGCCCGTTGAAACCCGAGCAGGAGGCGAAGATCAAGCCGGACGGCAAGCCGGTCGACTGCGTCCCGCTCCGGTCGATCCAGAACACCCGCGTCCGGGACGACCGCACGATCGACTTCTACATGAACGGCAACAAGGTCTATCGCAACGTCCTGCCGCAAAGCTGCCCCCAGCTCGGCTTCGAGGAGAAATTCTCCTACAAGACCTCGCTGTCGCAGCTCTGCTCGGTCGACATCATCACCGTGCTGCAAAGCCCGCCGCTGTCCCGCGGCGCCAGCTGCGGCCTCGGCAAGTTCCAGCCGATCAGCGGCGCGCCTCGCTGAGCCCGCGCGATATCGCCTCGGGCGCGGAATCGCTCTAGCCCGCGCCCGATCGCTTTGCTAAGCGCACCGCAGGCACCCGTAGCTCAGCTGGATAGAGCGCTGCCCTCCGAAGGCAGAGGCCAGGGGTTCGAATCCCTTCGGGTGCGCCAAATATCGCATAAAGTCAGTTGGTTGAGAGGAAACTAGCCTCTCCCAGTTGCTACCCCTAATCCGAAAATTCGCTGGCTCGGCGTTGAGGCCGGCACGAGACCTTGCCGCTCATTTGGCCCTATGCGAAGACGCTTGCCGCCGCGCATCTGGCGCGCCAGCGCGATTGAGTGTCTTCGAGCGACAGCGGATCAACCCGACATGACAGCCTCGCCGCCAGCGTCGTGTAGACCAGATCGAGCAGAGCCCGAATGCGCATCCTTCTGACCGGCTCGTCGGGTTGGCTTGGCCGCGTTCTCGCCCCACGGCTCATAGCGCTCGGGCACCAGGTCACCGGCTTGGACATTGCACCGGGCTTGTATACCGACGTCCTCGGTTCGGTGGCTGACCCCGCGCTGGTGGACAGCACCTTCACGAAAAGCGCAATCGAGGCAGTGATCCATGCTGGCGCCCTCCATAAGCCCGACATAGTTCGTTTTTCCGCCCAAGCTTTCGTCGACGTCAACGTCACCGGCACCCTCAATCTGCTGCAGGCGGCGGCGCGTGCGGGTCACGACCGCTTCGTGTTTACATCCACCACTTCGTTGATGATCTCGCACGCGATCCGGGAAGAACTTGGTCACAGCGCGGTATGGCTCGACGAACAGTCGGGCCCCTTGGAGCCGAGGAATATCTACGGGGCGACCAAGCTTGCAGCGGAAGCGCTCTGCCGGCTGCATCACATCGAGCATGGGCTGAACTGCGTTGTCTTGCGCACCGCCCGGTTTTTTCCCGAAGAGGATGACACCCACGCCGAGCTGTCTGGCGAAAACATGAAGGCGAACGAACTGCTCAACCGCCGCCTTACGGTGGAAGACGCTTCCGATATCCATATCGCCGCGCTCGATCAGGCTCCGCGTCTCGGGTTCGAAGTGCTGATCGCATCCGCGCCGTCGCCGTTTACGCGCGACGATCTAACCGCGCTGAAGGAAGACGCAGCGGCTGTCGTCGCCGATCGTTTTCCCAACGCCCGCGCATTGTACGCGTCGCGCGGCTGGCGCCTGCCCCGCAGCATAGGCCGAATCTATGACTCGAGTCGGGCTGAGCGCATGTTGGGCTTCCGTTGCCGGACTGACTTTGGATCGGTTCTGGACGCGCTGGCGGCTGGCGCAGCGCTGCCTTTCGCGCACGATGCTTCTTACGTCTCCCCCAGTGCTTTGGCCGTTGCGCGAGAAGCGCAATCTCGGCGGTAAGGAAGGCTTGCCTAGGCGCCAGGCCGGCTCTGCGCCTCTATCCGTGCGATCTCGCGGCTCTTGACCAGCCAGAAGGACGAAAAGACATAGACCCCCGCGGCCTCGAGCAGGAAGATCCAGGACGGATAGTCGGGAAAGTAGAAGTGCGCGAAGACAATGAACAGCGGCAGGCCCACCATCGCCGCGCCGAGGGTGCGATAGGTGGCGACGAACCTCGCGCGCGCCTTTTCATCGGCGAGCGCCTCGACGGTGTCCTTCGCCCTGAATATGGCGACATAAGCGATCAGCACGAAGAACAGCACCGCGCTCGTTCCATGGACATAGCCGGTGACGCTGGTCGCGGTCCCCGGCCCCACCGGCCAGTCGGTCGGCGCCAGAGCGACGACGATGGCGGCCACGCCGGCGGCGTTGAGCGTCCTGTTCTCGGCGGTCGAATATCCCCGGTAGAAGAAGAGGAAGCTTCCCAGCGCCCAAAGCGCGCCGACGAACACGTCGCCCATATTGGTATGATAATAGGCGCTCATCGAACCTTGGAGGTGGTCGATTCCGCCGCCCAGCCAGAGCACGGGCGGGAGCAGTAGCGCGATCGCCGCCATCCCGCGGCGCAGGCGAAAATAGCTCGAGGAGATGTTCCGCAGGATATCGTCGATGGCGCCGCCCGACTCGAGCACGATGCGCGCGTGGTCCGCCGCTTCCGCGGGCGGGACGCGCCCCAGGCTGGCCTTGAGATCGTCGGGGCGGATGTCGTTTGTCATGGACCGGCTCTCCCAACCGCGAACAGGCTACGTCAAGTCACTGGCCCCGCACGGCGTAGCCTGTCCCGCCCTGCCAGACTGTGATTATCGTCATGATCTTCTTTCCCCCGGCGGAATAGTGGCCGATATCCGAACGGCGCCGGCCGCAACGAAACGACCGGCAGGGCGTTAGGTCCGTTACGGGGCCAACATCAGGCTTGGAACAACGGGCGGGCATGCCGAACCACATCTTCCGGACGGGATCCAACAGCTGGCGGATCGAACAAGCCTCAAAGGCCACCGTCATCATCGACGCCGCCGACTATTTTCGCATCGCGCGCGACGCGATGCTCCAGGCCCGCGAGCAAATCATCCTGGTGGGCTGGGATGTCGATCCCCGCATCCTGCTCGATCCCGACGACGGCGATGGCGAATCGCCCAATGGCCTCGCCCAGTTCATCCCGTGGCTGGCGCGGCAACGGCCCGATCTGCGGATCCACCTGCTGATCTGGAATATGGGTTTCTTCAAGATGCTGCTGCGGGGCCTTTCGATCTTCACCCTCGCGCGCTGGCGGCTGACCCGGCATGTGTCGATCCGGTTCGACAGCAGCCATCCGATCGGCGCCACGCATCACCAGAAGATCCTTGTCATCGACGACAGCCTCGCAATGTGCGGCGGCATCGACATGACGTCGGACCGCTGGGACACCTGCGAGCATCGCGACGGCGACCCGCGCCGCCGACTGCCGGGCGGGAAGCCCTATATGCCGTGGCATGACACCGCGGGCATGATCGAGGGCGACGCCGCCGCCGCGCTTGGCATGCTGGCGCGCGACCGATGGCGGCGGGCGACCCGTCGCGAGCTGCCCTCCCCCACACGCCACACCGACGCCTGGCCCGCGCATGTCGAGCCGCTGTTTCGCGATCGGATGGTCGCGATCGCCCGCACCGTTCCCAAAGGCGACGGGATCGACGAAATTCGCGAGATCGAGCAGCTTTATGTCGACATGATCGAGCGCGCGAGGCGCTTCATCTACGCCGACAACCAATATTTCGCATCGCGTCGCATCGCCGAGGCGCTTGCCCGGCGGCTGACCGAAAAGAACGGCCCCGAAGTGGTCATCGTCAATCCGATCAGCGCCGACGGCTGGCTGCAGGAAGCGGTGATGGGCAGCGCGCGCGCGGCGCTGTTCTTCGCGCTCGCCGAACTCGACAAGCATGATCGTTTCCAAATCTACACGCCGGTCACCGCCGCGGGCAAACCGATCTATGTCCATTCCAAGCTGATGATCGTCGACGACATGATCCTCCGTGTCGGCTCGTCGAACATGAACAATCGCTCGATGGGACTCGACAGCGAATGCGACATCTCGCTCGAAAGCGAAGATGGCGAGGCTCCCGACCCGGCGATCCGGCAGCTGCGCGAGACGTTGATGGCCGAACATCTCGGCACCCGGCCGGAAATACTGCGCGAGGCTCATGATCGAATCGGTTCGCTGATCGGCGCGGTCGAGTGCCTGCGCGGCGAGGGCAAGACGCTGGTCCCGTTCGAGCCTGGCGAGTGGGGCGATACGACGCTGGCGATCGGCGCGAGCGGGCTGCTCGATCCCGAATCGGTCGACGAACGCTGGGAACCGTTGTCGAATCGCGGACTGTTCCGGGGCTTCCTGCGGCGCGGCACCCGCCAGCTGTTCGAGACGATCCGCGAACGCCGCCGTCAGCGCCGCGAACGCAACCGCGGCCGCTGGCGGCGAAAATTCCGTCGTCTCTGGGACGCGACCACCGGCCGCGACGCCTGACCGGCTCAGCTTCCCAGCCGGACCTCGAGAAAGCTCGGCACCGGGCCGTTCCACCCCTCATCTGGACCGTCGTCGCGCTCGTCGCGCCGTGGCCCGCGGCTCTCGGGGCGGCGTTCGCTGCTGTCGCGCGCCGGCCGCTGCGCCGCCTGCTCGCGCCCACGGCGCTGCGGCGCTTCAGCTTCGCCGCGTCCGCGACGTTGCCTGCCGCGCGCCGGCGAGGCCTCGGCCGCCTCGTGCGCCTCGCTCGGCTCGGGTTCGGCGCGAACCGCCTGCCCGGCCGCCGCGGTGCGTGTGATCTTGTGGCTGGTCAGCTTCTCGATCGCCTCAATCGCCTCGGCGTCCTCGGGGGTGACCAGCGTTATCGCCTTGCCCGTCGCCCCGCCCCGGCCGGTGCGGCCGATGCGGTGGACATAATCATCGGGGTGCCACGGCACGTCGAAGTTGAACACATGGCTCACGCCCTTGATGTCGAGCCCGCGGGCGGCGACATCGGAGGCGACGAGGATGTTGATCTCGCCGCTTTTGAACCGGTCGAGTTCGCGCAGCCGCTCGGGCTGCTCCATGTCACCATGGATCTGGCCCGCCTTGAAGCCATAACGGCCGAGGCTCTGGGCGAGGTCGCGGACGGTCGTCTTGCGGTTCGAGAAGATGATCGCGGTGGTGACGTCCTCGGCGCGGAGCAGTTCGCGCAACGTGTCGCGCTTGGCGCGGCTCGAAGTTGTGACGATCGCCTGCTCGATCGAAAGATTCGCGCTCGCCGGCCGCGACACTTCGATCTGCTTCGGGCTCGACAGGAATTTGTCGGCAAGCTTCTTGATCGGTGCGGGCATCGTCGCCGAGAAGAGCAAGGTCTGGCGTTGGGAGGGGAGCTTGGTGCAGATCTCCTCGATGTCGGGGATGAACCCCATGTCGAGCATCCGGTCCGCCTCGTCGATCACCAGCAGGCTGCAGCCGGTCAGCAGTATCTTGCCGCGCTGAAACAGGTCCATCAGCCGGCCCGGAGTCGCGATCAGGACGTCGACACCCTTTTCAAGCGCCGCGACCTGTTCGCCCATGTTCACGCCGCCTATCAGCAAGGCCATGCTAAGCTTATGATATTTACCGTATTTTTCGAAATTCTCGGCCACCTGCGCCGCAAGCTCGCGGGTCGGCTCGAGGATCAGCGAGCGCGGCATGCGCGCGCGGCTGCGGCCATGGGCGAGGATGTCGATCATCGGCAGGACGAAGCTGGCGGTCTTGCCCGTCCCGGTCTGCGCGATCCCAATCAGGTCCTTCATCATCAGGACAGACGGAATCGCCTGCGTCTGGATCGGCGTCGGCTCGGTATAGCCCGCCTCCGTTACGGCGCGGAGAAGTTCATCGGAAAGGCCGAGATCGGCAAACGACATAATGAATCCGGAAATGGACGGCACGAAGCGCCGTTTCGAGCGCCGCTTGGGCGCGAAGCCGCTTTTTGTCAAGGCGAATGGGCCATGCCGCCGCGTTAATCGACGGGCACGAGCTTTCTGAATCGTTCGATCTCGCACTGGCCGCCCGAGCGGGTGCGGATCATATCGCGATCGGCGCAGATCTTGCCGTCCTCGGTCGGCAATATATAGAATCCGGAATAATAATCGAGCGCCGGGCAACGCGAGGAGAATTCGGCGCGCAGACGCTGACCGCCCTTGAGCGCCAAATCTATGGCGTCGGCCGCGACCACCGCCGCCCCCGCGATCGCCGCCATGCTCACGCATTGCGGACCCTTCTTCGATTTCCATTTGAGGGGCTTGACGACCATGTGGCGCGGCACCCGCACGATCAGCGACTGCTGAATCGTGACTTGCGCCAACTCGAGCCTATGCGCGTCGGCGCCGGCCAGCGCCGCCGCGCCCGCCACCACCAGCAACGCCACGGGAACGCCAACGCCCAACGATCGCGGCAATCGGCCCAGCCTCACGATTGTAATCCACCCTTTGCAGGCCCCGTCCCGACCTACGCTGACCTTAAACCCGTCGCTTCTCCGCGCAATTTCTTGAACCTCGGATTAACTGGCCAATCGCCTGAGCCCTGCATTATGTTCCCGTCATGACGGACCTTAACTTTCCTGAGGCATCCTTGCTCGGCCGGCTGGCGGCACTGCTGGGACCGCAGGGCTTTATCACCGACCCTGACCTGCTCGCGCCCTGGCTGTCCGATTGGCGGGGGCGTTATCACGGGAAAAGCGCCGCGCTGCTTGCCCCCGCCAACCCTGGCCAGGTTGGCGAGATCGTCCGGCTGGCGGCCGAAGCGCGTGTGGCGCTGGTGCCGCAAGGCGGTAACACCGGCACCGTCGCGGGGGCGACGCCGCCCGTCGACGGGTCCGCGCTGCTGCTGTCGCTGCGCCGGATGAACCATGTCCGTGCGATCTCGGCCGTCGACAATGCGGTGATAGCCGAAGCCGGCGTGATCCTCTCCGACCTGCACGCCGCCGCCGCCGCGATCGGCCGCCGGTTCCCGCTGTCGCTCGCCGCCAAGGGCTCGGCGACGATCGGCGGGCTGGTCTCCACCAATGCGGGGGGAACGCAGGTGCTGCGGTTCGGACCAATGCGGGCGCTGGTGCTGGGCATCGAAGCCGTGCTGCCGGACGGATCGCTGTTCGACGGGCTGGCCACGCTCCGCAAGGACAATCGCGGCTATGATCTGCGCCAGCTGCTGACCGGCGCGGAGGGCACGCTGGGGATCGTCACCGCGGCGGCGCTGCGACTCGTGCCGGCGGCGGCTTCGCGCGCGGTCGCCTGGGCGGGGCTCGCCGATCCGCAGGCGGCGCTTACCCTGCTGCGCCGGCTCGAGGAACGCACCGGCGAAGCGGTCGAGAGCTTCGAGCTGGTGCCGGCCGACGCGCTGGCGCTGGTGCTCGCCAACATCCCGGGCGCGCGCCGGCCGATCGACACCCGCTGCGCCTGGAATGTGCTGATCGAAGCGGTGGGCACGCATGGAGGGCCTGATCCGGTGGAGGCGCTCGAGCAGGCGCTTGCCGAAGCGATCGAGGCCGGGCTGGTGCTCGACGCCACCATCGCGTCGAGCGAGGCGCAGGCCGAGGCGCTCTGGGCGTTGCGCGAATCGATTTCCGAGGCCGAGAAGATTGACGGGCCATCGCTCAAGCATGATATTTCGGTACCGGTGTCGGACATGCCCGCCTTTCTCGAGCGCGAACGCGAGCGGATCGAAGCGCGGTTCGCAGGGGCGCGGATCATCGCCTTCGGCCATCTCGGCGACGGCAACATCCATTTCAACCTGCTGCCGCCCGAAAGCGCCGACCGCGATCGCTGGATCGCCGAACATGGCGAAGCGGCGAGCGCGATGGTCCACGATCTGGTCGCCGCCGCGGGCGGATCGCTTTCCGCCGAGCATGGCATCGGGCAGGCCAAGCTCGCCGAGTTCGAACGGCTCACCGATCCCGTCCGTTTACGGGCGTTGCGCGCGATCAAGCAGGCGCTCGATCCTCTCGGCATCATGAACCCCGGAAAGCTTGTTCCGCTTGCTTCCGCGGGCCAGGATAAATAGACCCCCGGCGCATCATCCGGGTCGCGCGGCCCACCCGATCCAAACACTGTTTTCAGGAGATACCCCATGGCGAGCGCCCCGGCCAACGGCCTGCCGCTGTTCTATAATGAGCTTCAGCCGCTTTCGAGCCAGCTGCACGCCAGCTGGAAGGCAAAGCCGCTGGACCATGCGCCGTTCTTCGCGAACGCCCATGCCGTGCCGCTGACCGTCGAGGAGTTCATCCTCGCCCAGCGTTTTTATCCGATCGTCTTTTCGGCGGGGGCGCAGCCGGTCCCGCTCGCGCTGTTCGGCCTCAACGAGGGCGTCAACGTCTTCACCGATGAAACCGGCGTTCCGACGCGCGACCTCTATATACCGGCCTATGTCCGCCGCTATCCTTTCATGCTGGCGCGGCTGCGTCAGGACAGCGAGGATCTCTCGCTGTGCTTCGACAACAGCGCGGGCGTGCTGGGAGAGTTCGAGGACGGCATGCCGCTGTTCGAGGGCAGCGAACCCGCCGAGGCGACCAAGAACACCCTCGCCTTTTGCGAACAGTTCGAACAGGCCGGGATGCGCACCGGCATGTTCGTCGAGGAGCTGATTCAGAACAAGCTGCTGATCGACGGCGAGGTGACGATCGACCTCGAAGGCGGGCAACCCTTCGTCTATCGCGGCTTCCAGATCATCTCCGAAGAACGCCTCAAGGAATTGCGCGGCGATGTGCTGCGCAAGATGGTCCAGAGCGGGCTTCTGCCGCTGATCCATGCGCATCTTTTCTCGCTGGCGCTGATTCGCGACGTGTTCGCGATGCAGATGCAGCAGGGCAAGGCGCCGCCGGTCCAGCAGGCTGTCCCCGCCTGAGGAGCGGCCGAACCTCCCGGCGGACGGGAAGAATGACGCTTGCCCTAAGGAATTTTCCCGATGGCGGCGAACGCTTCTTGAAACGTCGGGGCAAGCGGCCTATCTTGCTGATGTGCGGCGGCCGTGCCCCCCTTTCGCGGTCCCGTACTACGCATCCTTCGGGATGCGTTCCTCCCTGAACCTTGGCCACCTCGTGCGAAAGCACGAGGTGGTTCTTTTTTAGGGCAACCTCGCGCGAAAGCCCGAGGCCGTTCCTTCAAGGCAGCCTATTCGGCCGCGATGGGGAGACCGGGCGTCTCGCGACCCAACATATCTCCGATGCGCGACGCGATCGTCGCCAGCAGCTGCGCACATGCCTCGAGGCCGGGGCCCGGCGCGTCGAGCGTGGCATCGAGGTAGAGCGACCGGTCATATTCGATCTGGAAGGCGTGGACCTGCCGGCGCGGGCGGCCGTGCCGGTCGATCGTATAGCCCCCGGCATAAGGATGGTTCCGCGCGACGCGCAGCCCAACTTCCTCGATCGTGGCCATCGCGGTGTCGATCACCGAGCCGGCCGCGCCTGCGCCGAAGCGGTCGCCGAGCACGATCCGCACCGGACCGCCGGGCTGGCGCGACGGCAAGGGCGGCATCGAATGGCAGTCGATCAGCACCGCAACCCCGAACACCGCACGGATCGCATCGATCCGCTCGGCAATCGCCCGGTGATAGGGTCCGTGCGCCTCCGCGAGACGGCGCGTCGCCTCCTCCATGCCGAGACGGCCCCGCCACAATTCGCCGCTCGCGGGCAGCCGGCGCGGGAACAATCCCAATCCAGCCCGCACCTTGGCGCTCTGCAACAGGCGCTCCGCCGCCACCGATCCGTCGATCATCGCCGGATCGATCTCGCGCGGGTCGCGATTGAGATCGATCGCCGCGCGCGCGATCCGGGCGACGATCGCCGTCGCGCCGCCGGCCACCGCCTGCTCAACCAGCCGGTCGGCATGACGGTCCTCGAGCGCCTGCAGCTGCTCGACCGGCACGCGCGCCCGCGCCGTCAGCCCGGCCGGATAATCGCGGCCGGCATGCGGCACCGCCAGCAACACGGGAGTTTGCGGCGTTGGCGGGCCCAGGATCAGGAAGGGGGCGCCATTGGGCATCCCACCTTGCTAGGCACGCGCCGCGCCCAGCGCAACCGCGCTCGACGCATCGGCTGTGCCGGCAGCGTTTTTTGAGGCCCGGCTGGAATTTGTTAAGCGATTGGCGCATAAAGATGGGTGCTGACGGCATGATGCCCTGCGGGATGCGACCAAAAACTATGATCCGGATACTTTTGGCCGAAGACGACGACTCGATGCGCGAGTATCTGGCCCGCGCGCTCGAACGCACCGGTTATTCGGTGAAGAGCGTCGACCGCGGCACCGCCGCGCTCCCGCTGCTCCAGACAGAAAGCTTCGATCTGCTGCTGACCGACATCGTCATGCCCGAGATGGACGGCATCGAACTTGCGCAGCGCGCCAATGTGATCGCGCCCAATATGCGCGTGATGTTCATCACCGGCTTCGCAGCGGTCACCCTCAAGGCTGGCGCGACGCCGCCCGACGCGAAGGTTCTTTCCAAGCCCTTCCATCTGCGCGACCTGGTGCTCGAGGTCGACCGCATGTTCCAGGTCGGCACCGCGACAGGCAATTGAGCGGGCGGCGCAGCCCATGCTTCGCACGATCCCCACGGACGATTTCGAGCGTCATGAAAAAGACTTTCGCCGGGCTTGCGTGCCCGCCGAGCCTCCGCTAGGGAGCCCCGCGTTGGGCGTGTAGCTCAGTGGTAGAGCACTGTGTTGACATCGCAGGGGTCGCAAGTTCAATCCTTGCCACGCCCACCATTTCAAAAGGCCCGCTACCCTCCGGTGGCGGGCTTTTTAATGAGTCGCGATATGGCGGCGGTGTAAGGCATTAGCATCTGCGCCATCTGACTATCGCCCTGCCGAGCTGATAGGGCGCTTCCCGGCCCGGGCCGGCGGCGCGCGAAGGGGCCGTGGCGCGCCGGATCCGGAGGCGGCAGGAGCCGCCCCCGGAGGCCTGGTACGCAAAACTACTGATACAAGGTTCGGGATTTTCTCCCGTCCTGGGAATGACTTATGCCGGATATGCGTTGGGATTCGGTTAAGCTCGGCTTCGCTAATCATTCACCATATTTTCGCCGCGATAGGCGGCGCGGAAGGCGTTGGCGAACGCCGTCAGCCGGCCCTCGGCGATCGCCGCGCGCAGGTCCGCCATCAGCGCCTGATAGAAACCGAGATTATGCTCGGTCATCAGCATCGCGCCGAGGATCTCACCCGCGCGGATCAGGTGGTGGATATAGGCCCGGCTGAATTGCGCGCAGACCGGGCAGGCGCAGCTTGGGTCGAGCGGGCGTTCGTCCTCGCCGAACTTCGCGTTGCGCAGGTTGATCGGGCCGGCGCGGGTGAAGGCCTGGCCGTTGCGCCCCGAACGCGTCGGCAGCACGCAGTCGAACATGTCAATGCCGCGCTCGACCGCGCCGACGATGTCGTCGGGCTTGCCGACCCCCATCAGGTAGCGCGGCTTGGCGGGATCGAGCTGGCCCGGCGCGAAATCGAGCGTGGCGAACATCGCCTCCTGCCCCTCGCCCACCGCGAGCCCGCCGACCGCATAGCCGTCGAAACCGATGTCGAGCAGCGCGTCGGCCGAAGCCTTGCGCAGCTTTTCGTCGAGCGCGCCCTGCTGGATGCCGAACAACGCGGCGCGTTCGGCATGCTCGCCGCCCGCGTCGAACGCCGCGCGCGAACGCTTCGCCCAGCGCATCGATCGCTCCATCGCCTCGGCCTGGAGCTGCACGGTGGCCGTGGTCGGCACCAGCTCGTCAAAGGCCATGACGATATCCGAGCCGAGCAGCCGCTGGATCTCGATCGAACGTTCGGGGCTCAGCATGTGCGCCGAGCCGTCGAGGTGGCTCTTGAAGGCCACCCCCTCTTCGCTCCGTCGGGTCAGCGCCGACAAGCTCATTACCTGATAGCCGCCGCTGTCGGTGAGGATCGGGCGGTCCCAGCGCATGAAGCGGTGGAGCCCGCCGAGCCGGGCGACCCGCTCGGCGCCGGGGCGCAACATCAGATGATAGGTGTTGCCGAGGATGATGTCGGCGCCGCTCGCGCGCACGTCGGCGGGCTTCATCGCCTTGACGGTCGCCGCGGTTCCAACCGGCATGAAGGCCGGGGTGCGGATTTCGCCGCGCCGCATCCGGATCGCGCCGGTGCGCGCCTTGCCGTCGGTGGCGGCGATCGAGAACTGAAAGCGAGGTTCGGTCATGGCCGCGCGCCATATCGCCCCCGCCCGGCAGTGCCAAGGCTTGCAAGGGCCGGGAAGCTCGGGCACGGCGGCGGCCATGGATTTCGGCCCGGATGTCTATGTCCTGCTCACCGCGGTCGCGTTCGTGGCGGGCTTCATCGACGCGATTGCCGGCGGCGGCGGGCTGCTGACCCTCCCGGCGATGCTTTGGGCGGGGCTGCCGCCGATCGCCGCGCTCGCCACCAACAAGCTCCAGTCGAGCTTCAGCTCGGGTGTCGCGACGCTTAATTTCTCGGCGCGCGGCATGATCGACTGGCGCCGCTATGCGCCGCAGGTCGTGCTGATCCTGCTGTTGTCGGCGCTCGGCGCGCATGTGGTGCAATCGATCAGGACCGGCCTGCTCGATCTGATCGTCCCGGTGCTGCTGGTCGCGGTCGCCGGCTATGTGCTGCTCAGTCCGCGCATGTCCGACGAGGACGCCCATCATCGGTTGAGCGCCCGGCTCTATCTTCCGGTCGGCGGCGCGATCGGTTTCTACGACGGCTTTTTCGGGCCCGGCACGGGCAGCTTCTTCGCCGCCACGCTGGTGTCGCTGCGCGGGCTCGGCCTGATCCGGGCGACCGCGCATTCCAAGGCGTTCAATTTCGCGAGCAACCTCGGCAGCCTGATCGTCTTCCTGCTCGGCGGGCATGCCATCATCCTGCTCGGCCTGTGCATGGCGATCGGATCGGCGGGCGGCGGGTGGATGGGTTCGCACACTGCGATGCGCTTCGGCGCAAAGGTGATCCGCCCGCTGCTGGTCATGATCTCGCTCGCGCTCACCGCCAAGCTGCTGTGGAACACGCTCGCCTGACGCGCGCATCCGCGGCGGCGGAACATCGCGGCGTGCGCCCGGTTTGAAGAGCGGACCGATGGCATTTGCGCCGGCGCGCGAATATGACGGGAGTCCATCGCCGTCCGCCACGGCGCCGCAACGACTCGACGAGGACATGCTTGCCTTTCCGGGTCGTTAGCGCCGAAGGTGGCGGCCGAAGATCAGGAGAAGAACGCGTTGGACGACAGCAGCACCCCAGCCCCCGAAGCGATCGAGGCGAGCGAGAAGAAGGGCAGGTCGGTTCCGAAGATCACGAAGAAGACCGCGGTAGTCGGCGCCGCGATCGGTGTCGGCTCGGCAGCGATCGTCGCCGCGCTGCTTTATGCCAATCGCAGCGGCAAGAGCTGATCGGGAGGATCCGGTCCGGATCTTCACGATCGGCTATGAAGGCGCGACCCAGGCCGAACTGGTCGCGCGGCTCGAAGGCGCGGGGATCGAGTTGCTGGCCGACGTCCGCGCGGTGCCGCTATCCCGCCGGCCGGGCTTCTCGAAGAATATCCTCGCGGCGGGGCTGCGCGATGCGGGGATCGACTATGTCGGCCTGAAAGCGCTCGGCACCCCCGCCGAGGGCCGCGAAGCCGCACGCAGGCACGATCTTGCGGCCCTGAAGCGAATCTACGCCGGGCAGCTCGAACTGCCTGAAGCGCTCGCCCAGGCCGCCCAGCTCATCGCGCTCGCGCGCGAGCGGCCGACCGCCTTGCTCTGCTTCGAACGTGATCCGGCGTGCTGCCACCGCACGCTGCTGGCCGAAAACGTGCTGCCCGACGCCGAGCGGATCGACCTGTTCGTCTAGGCTCCCGCGCGGCGCCGCCGCCTTGGATATGGCCGCCTTGGATATGGCGATGGGGAGCCCTGCCGCCCCCGAAGCGTTTTCGCGCTATGCCATCGTCAGTGATCCGCCGCTTCGATTATGACGCCGATCTGCGCCGGCTCGACGTCGAGTTCGTGACCGGCCGGCGCTACAGCTATCATGACGTGCCGGCCGCGATCGTCGCCGCGCTGCGCGCAGCCCGGTCGAAAGGGCAATTCTTCAACCGGCGCATCCGTGATCGTTTCGCTTTCACGCGCCGCGACGCCGCCTGATCCCGAGCGCGCGCCGGAACGCCCGCGCAGGTCGATCGTTAGCTGCGGCTCCAAGGAGGAGAGACTGCATGAAAAAACTTATCCTAATCGCGTCGGCCGGCGTGCTGGCGCTGAGTGTCGGCGGCTGCAAGAAAACCGAGCAGACCGCCGATGCTGCCGCGAATAGCGCAAGCGAGACCGCCGAAGCCGCGGGGGCAATGGCCTCCAACGCCATGGTCGATGTCAAACAGGCGCTCAGCGCCACCCCGACCGGACAGGAGTTCGCCAACATCGCGGGCAAATCCGATGCGTTCGAAATCGCCGCCGCCAAGCTCGCGCTCAAAAATGGCAGCTCCAAGCAGGTCAAGGATTTTGCCGACGAGATGATCACCGCGCACAGCGAGTCGACCAGCAAGATCAAGGCCGCCGCGGCCGAGGCGAGCCCCGCGATCACGCCCGATCCCACCCTCACCGACGATCAGAACGCCAAGCTCGCCGATCTCGGCAAGAAAAGCGGAGCCGATTTCGACGAAGCCTATATCGACAACCAGGTCGATGCGCATCAGGACGCGCTCGCGCTGATGCGCGACTATGCCGAACATGGCGACACGCCGTCGCTCAAGACCGCCGCCGCGGCGATCGCCCCAATCGTGCAGAAGCATCTCGACCATGCCAAGTCGCTGGACAAATAAGCGGACCTGAATCCGGGCCATGCGTCGCCCGGGGACGCCCGCGGGCGGGCCGGAGCGACGCGCCCGTCCGGCCCGGGTCAGCCGACGTTGCCCACCACCAGCACGACCTTGCCGATATGATCCTCGTCGAGCCGCCGATGCGCGTCGGCGGCGCGCGCGAGCGGGAAGGTGGTGTCGATCACCGGCTTGAGCCGCCCCTCCTCGACATACGGCCACACCGCCGCGCTGATCTCGTCGGCGACCAGCGCCTTGAACTCGACGCTGCGCGGCCGCAGCGTCGAGCCGGTCAGCGTGAGCCGCTTCTGCATGATCTTCCAGATCGGGATTTCGGCGCGGGCGCCGCCGAGCACCGCGATCGAGACGTGGCGCCCGTCTTCGGCGAGGCAATCGATATTGCGCGGCAGATAGGCGCCGCCGACCATGTCGAGCACGGCCTGGACCCCTGCTCCGCCGGTGATCCGCCGGACCTCCTCGACATAGTCCTGCGCTCGGTAATTGATCGCGTGCGCCGCGCCGAGCCCGATCGCGGCGGCGCACTTCTCCGCAGAGCCGGCGGTGACGATCGTCTCCAGCTCGAAGATCCGTCCGAGCAGGATCGCCATCGTCCCGATCCCGCTGGTGCCGCCATGGACAAGCACGCGATCGCCGGGCTGCACATAGGCGCGCTCGAACAGGTTGCTCCACACGGTGAACAGCGTTTCGGGAATCGCCGCGGCCTCGATCATCGACAGCGTGTTAGGTACTGGCAGGCAGAGCCCCGCGTCGGCCACCGCATATTCGGCATAGCCTCCGCCCGCCACCAGCGCGCACACCGGCTGGCCGAGCAGCGCGGGCAAGGCCCCTTCGCCGAGCGCGACCACCTTCCCCGCCAGTTCGAGGCCGAGAATCGTTGGCGCACCGGGCGGCGGCGGATAGCTGCCCGCGCGCTGCGCGAGATCGGGCCGGTTGACCCCTGCGGCGGCTACGCGAATCAGCAGCTGGCCGGGCCCAGGCCGCGGAACCGGCCTCCGAACGGGCTGCAACAGCTCCGGGCCGCCGGCGCCGCTCGGATCTATGGCGGTCATCCAGTCAGGAATTTCGGCCATTTTACCCCCTTTTTTCGTGCCGCCCCGGCCGGATCAGACAAAGGGTTTATTGACATGCGGCCCGCTCGGGTCAACGCTGTGCCCATGGAGCCCGACGATCTTTTCGCGAAGCGCCCCGACGATCCGGTGAAACAGCTCATCCGGCAGGATATCGATCATCTGTCGGTCGACGAACTTGAGCAGCGCGTCGCCGCGCTCGAAGCCGAGATCGCGCGCTGCCGCACAAGAATACACAACGCCGTTAACCATCGGGCAACCGCCGAAAGCCTATTCAAGCGATGAAGGCGCGCCAGCCGGAGAGCGGCGCACGCTCGGCTCCGGCAGGAGGCTGGTTCTTGATGAACGGCCTTTGGCACCCGACATATGGGCTACCGGCATGGCTCGGCTCATGCCGCACGGAGTAACAGACTATGCCTTCCTTCGCCCGGGAACTCGAACAGACGCTGCATAACGCGCTGAGCGCGGCCAGCAGCCGCCGCCACGAATATGCGACGCTCGAGCATCTGCTGCTCGCGCTGATCGCCGACGAGCACGCCTCGAAGGTGATGACGGCGTGCGGCGTCGACCTGTCCGAGCTGCGCAACGCGGTCACCAACTATCTCGATACCGAGCTCGACGCGCTCAAGGTCGAAGGGGAGACCGATCCCTCGCCGACCAGCGGGTTCCAGCGCGTCGTCCAGCGCGCGATCCTCCACGTCCAGTCCTCGGGCCGCGAGGAGGTGACCGGCGGCAACGTGCTGGTCGCGCTGTTCAGCGAGCGCGAGAGCTATGCCGTTTTCTTCCTGCAGCAACAGGATATGAGCCGCCTCGACGCGGTCAGCTTCATCAGCCACGGTGTCGGCAAGGCCGGCCAACCCACGGAGCAGCGCGAAGTGAAGGGGGCCGAAGAAGAAAAGAGCCAGGCGAAACCCGATGGTAAGAAGGGTGAGAGCGCGCTCAAGCAATTCTGCGTCAATCTCAACGAGAAGGCCAAGATCGGCAAGGTCGATCCCCTGATCGGTCGGGGCCCCGAGGTCGACCGCACGGTGCAGATCCTGTGCCGCCGCTCGAAGAACAACCCGCTCTATGTCGGCGATCCCGGCGTCGGCAAGACCGCGATCGCCGAGGGGCTGGCCCGCAAGATCGTCGAGGGCGACGTGCCCGAGGTGCTGCTGCCGGCGGTGATCTACTCGCTCGACATGGGCGCGCTGCTCGCCGGAACGCGCTATCGCGGCGATTTCGAAGAGCGGCTCAAGCAGGTCGTCACCGAGCTCGAAAAACTGCCCCATGCGGTGCTGTTCATCGACGAGATCCACACCGTGATCGGCGCGGGCGCCACCTCGGGCGGGGCGATGGACGCGTCGAACCTGCTTAAGCCGGCGCTTTCGGGCGGCACGATCCGCTGCATCGGCTCGACCACCTACAAGGAGTTCCGCAACCATTTCGAGAAGGACCGCGCGCTGCTGCGGCGCTTTCAGAAGATCGATGTGAACGAGCCGACGATCGAGGACACGATCAAGATCATCACCGGCCTGCGCTCGGCCTTCGAAGAGCATCACCAGGTCAAATATACCCCCGACGCAATCAAGGCCGCGGTCGAGCTGTCGTCGCGCTACATCAGCGACCGCAAGCAGCCCGACAAGGCGATCGACGTGATCGACGAGGTCGGCGCGTCGCAGATGCTGGTGCCGCCGGCCAAGCGCAAGAAGCTGATCACCCCCAAGGAGATCGAGGCGGTGATCGCGACGATGGCGCGCATCCCGCCGAAATCGGTCTCGACCGACGACAAGAAGGTGCTGGGCACGCTCGACACCGATCTCAAGCGCGTGGTGTTCGGCCAGGACAAGGCGATCCAGGTGCTGTCCTCGGCGATCAAGCTCAGCCGCGCGGGCCTGCGCGATCCCGACAAGCCGATCGGCAACTATCTCTTCTCTGGGCCGACCGGCGTCGGCAAGACCGAGGTCGCGCGCCAGCTGGCGTCGATCCTCGGCATCCCGCTCCAACGCTTCGACATGTCCGAATATATGGAGCGCCATTCGGTCAGCCGGCTGATCGGCGCGCCTCCGGGCTATGTCGGCTACGATCAGGGCGGCCTGCTGACCGACGCGGTCGATCAGCATCCGCACTGCGTGCTGTTGCTCGATGAGATCGAGAAGGCGCATCCCGACCTGTTCAACATCCTGCTCCAGGTGATGGACAACGGAAAGCTGACCGATCATCACGGCAAGACCGTCGATTTCCGCAACACCATCCTGATCATGACGACCAACGCCGGCGCGTCCGACATGGCGCGCGAGACGCTCGGTTTCGGCACGCTCACGCGCGAGGGCGAGGATGAGGAAGCGGTCAAGAAGATGTTCACGCCCGAGTTCCGCAACCGTCTCGATGCGATCGTCCCCTTCGGCTACCTGCCGGCCGAGGTCGTCGCGCGCGTGGTCGAGAAGTTCATCCTCCAGCTCGAGCTCCAGCTGGCCGATCGCGAGGTGCACATCAGCCTCGACGACGAGGCCAAGACCTGGCTGACCGCCAAGGGCTATGACAAGCTCTACGGCGCCCGGCCGATGGGCCGCCTGATACAGGAAAAGATCAAGCAGCCGCTGGCCGAGGAACTGCTGTTCGGCAAGCTGGTCCATGGCGGCGAGGTCAAGGTCAAGCTGAAGGACGACGCGCTGTCCTTCGAGATCGTCCCCGCCGCGCCGAAGCGCCCCAAGAAAGGCGGCGCCCGGCCCCGAATCAAAGCCTAACCCCCTCCCCTTCAAGGGAGCGCGCAGGGGTGGGTGACGGAGCGAAGGGGTTCAATGCCCCTTCGTGAAGTCCGAGAATGAGATCGAGATCACCGCGCCGCGTCTTCCGGCAACGCTACCGCCACGCCGAACGGCAGGAGGTGTTTCGTGGTGCGGGCGACGATGACGATGTCATCATGCACCCGGAGCTTCTGCGAACCTGTCGCAATGGGCGCCCGCCCGCTCATAGCCTCGGCTGTTCGCGAAAATGAAACTTGCCGCTGCTATTGCTCGCCGGTCGCGCGGCGCTCCCCTTTACCAAGGTCGTATCGGCCTGTTCGGTTTCGGATGTTCGTGTTAACCCTATCTTTCCGGGTGTGGGAGCAGAACGAAGCGTTGGACTCGTGGAAACGGGTGAACCGGGGGATGCGATGCGCTACGAATTGATCGTGGTAGGCAGTGGGCCGGCCGGGCGCCGCGCCGCCGTTCAGGCCGCCAAGCTGGGAAAATCGACGCTGGTCGTCGAGAACCGCTACCGGGTCGGCGGGGTTTCGGTGCACACCGGCACCATCCCGTCAAAGACGCTGCGCGAAACCGTGCTCAACCTCAGCGGCTGGCGCGAGCGCGGCTTCTACGGCCGTTCCTATCGCGTCAAGAAAGACATCGAAGGCAAGGATCTCAATGCCCGCCTGCGGATGACGCTCGAGCATGAGATCGACGTGCTCGAGCATCAGTTCACCCGCAACGGCGTCCGCACCATCGAGGGCGCGGCGCAATTCCGGGGGCCGCATGAAATCGCCGTCACCTGCCCCAAGGGCGACGTTCATATCTTCGAGGCCGAGCGCGTGCTGATCGCGGTGGGCACGATGCCCTATCGCCCCTCCTCGATCCCCTTCAACGACACCAACATCCTCGACAGCGATGCGTTGATCGGCGAGCCGCGGGTGCCGCGCAGCCTCACGGTGATCGGCGCCGGCGTGATCGGCATCGAATATGCCACGATCTTCTCGGCGCTCGACGTGCCCGTCACCCTGATCGAGCCGCGCGACACCTTCCTTGACTTCGTCGACCGCGAGATCATCGATGACTTCGTCCACCAGCTGCGCGACCGCGGCATGGCGATCCGGCTCGGCGCGAAGCTCGACCGGGTCGAGGTCGACGGCCAGGGCTGGGCGATCTCGGTGCTCGAGGACGGCCGCCGCATCCGCTCGGAAATGCTGCTGTACGCGGCGGGCCGGATCGGCGCCACCGCGGCGCTCGGCCTGGAACATTGCGGGCTTGAGGCCGACAGCCGCGGCCGGCTCACGGTTGATCCGGTCACGCTCCAGACCGCGATTCCCCACATCTATGCCGCCGGCGACGTGATCGGCTTTCCGAGCCTCGCCTCGACCTCGATGGAACAGGGCCGCATCGCCGCATGCCACGCGTTCGGCGCGCCGATGCCCCCCGCCCCGGCCTATTTCCCTTATGGCATCTATGCGGTTCCCGAAATCTCGACCGTGGGCCTCTCGGAACAGGAGGTTCGCGAGCGCGGCATCCCCTATGAATGCGGCGTCGCCCGCTTCCGCGAGACCTCGCGCGGGCATATCATGGGGATGCAGGCCGGCATGATGAAGATGATCTTCGCGCTCGGGGATCGCCGCCTGCTCGGGGTCCATATCATCGGCGAAAGCGCGACCGAGCTGATCCATATCGGCCAGGCGGTGCTCAATCTCGGCGGCACGCTCGACTATTTCGTCGAGAACACCTTCAACTATCCGACGCTGGCCGAGGCCTACAAGATCGCCGCGCTCGACGCGTGGAATCGCATGCCGCGCTGCGACGACCATCAGCAGAGCGCGCTCGATCTCGCCTTGCCCGAGCTCCAGCGGATTGCAGCGGAGGGGCCGAAAGCCGCCTGAGCGGCTGGGGCCGGCAGGGCGGCGGCAATCAATCGCGCCACCCCCATTGATACCGGGCGTTGCAATCCTCATGTTGCGGCACAGCAACATCCAAGGATCGTCCCGCCCGCATGACAGCCTCCATCATCGACGCCAGCGCCATCCGGCTTGCGCTGGGCAAGGGGGCCGCGCGGACCGATATCCTCAAGGGCATCGATCTTGCGATCGCGCCCGCCGAGACGGTGGCGCTGTTGGGCCCGTCGGGATCGGGTAAATCCTCGCTGATGGCCATCCTGTCGGGGCTGGAGCGCGCCGACGCGGGGCGTATCGAGGTCGCGGGCCTCGACTTCGCCCGCCTTGGCGAGGATGCGCTGGCGACCGCGCGGCGCGGCCGGATCGGCATCATACTCCAGGCCTTTCATCTGCTGCCGACGATGACCGCTCAGGAGAATGTCGCGGTGCCGCTCGAACTCGCCGGAGAAACCGAGGCGTTCGCGCGGGCGCAAGCCGAGCTCGAGGCGGTCGGTCTCGGCCATCGGCTCGATCATTATCCGGCGCAGCTTTCGGGCGGCGAGCAGCAGCGCGTCGCGATCGCGCGCGCCACCGCGCCGCGCCCCGCGATCCTGTTCGCCGACGAGCCGACCGGCAACCTCGACGCCGAGACCGGTGCTGCGATCATGGATTTGCTGTTCGAGCGTCAGCGCCAGACCGGCGCGACCCTGCTGGTGATCACGCATGATCCCGAACTCGCGCGGCGCTGCGCGCGGATCGTCGAGATGCGCGACGGGCAGATCGTCTCGGACAGACGCGCGGGATGAGGACCGCCTGGGCGCTGGCCCTGCGCGACATGCGCGGCGGAATGCGCGGGCTGCGCCTGCTGATCCTGTGCCTGTTTCTCGGCGTCGCCGGGCTCGCCGGGGTCGGCAGCCTCGGTAGCGCGATCACCGCCGAGCTCGATGCGCGCGGCCGCGAAATATTGGGCGGCGATATCGAAATGCGCGTCGCGCAGCGCGTCGCGAGCCCTCAGGAGCGCGCGGCGTTCGCCCGGCTCGGCGATGTTTCGGCGACGATCCGGATGCGCGCGATGGCGTCGCGCGCCGATGGCGCCGCCTCGCTGCTCGCCGAGCTCAAGGGGGTCGCCGCCAGCTGGCCGCTTTATGGCAGGTTCGGGCTGATGCCCGGCGCGCTGGCGGATCGCCCGGCGGGGCTCGATGCGGCGATTGCCCCCGCGCTCGCCGAACGGCTGTCGCTGCGCGTAGGCGATCGCTTTCGGGTCGGCGAGGCGCGGCTGCGCGTGATCGGGCTGATCGCCGACGAGCCCGATCGGGTCGGCGAAGGCTTCGCGCTCGGCCCCACCATCCTGGTGTCGGACGAGGGGCTCGCCGCGACCCGGCTCGTCCAGCCCGGCAGCCTTTACACCGCGCGCTATCGCATCCGCCTGCCCGCGGGAGCCGATGCCCATGTCATCGCCGAGCGGCTCGACCAGCGCTTCCACGACGCCAATTGGGAGATCAGCGACCGCACCAACGCCGCGCGAGGCTTGCGGCGCTTCATCGAACAGCTCAGCCAGTTCCTGATCCTGGTCGGGCTGACCGCGCTGATCGTCGCCGGAATCGGGGTCGGCAACGGCGTATCCTCCTGGCTCGACCAGCGCCGCCCGGGCATCGCGACGCTCAAGATATTGGGCGCTTCCTCGCGCACCATCTTCCGGATCTACCTGATCCAGATCGCGATCGTCTCGGCGGGGGCGATCCTTGCCGGGCTTGCGCTCGGGGCGATGGCGCCGCTGGTCGTCGCGGCCATTGCGGGCGATGCGCTCCCGGTCGAGCCCCGCTTCGCGCTCTATCCGCTGCCGTTGCTCATAAGCGCCGCTTACGGCTTGCTGGCGGGCCTGCTGTTCAGCCTTGCGCCGCTCGCCCGCGCCGGCCAGATCAGCCCCGCCGCGATCTTCCGCGCGCGGATCGAACCCTTCGGCCTGCCAAGCTGGCGCGTGCTGCTGGCGATGGCCGCCGCCGCGTTCGGAATCGCCGCGCTGGCTGTCGGCACCGCCCGCGAGCCCTGGCTCAGCGCGAGCTTTCTCGCGGCGACCGTCGCGTTGTTCGCGCTGCTCGGCGCGATCGGCTGGCTGGTTCGGCGCGGAGCGCGCGCGCTGCCCCGCCCGCGGCGCCCGCTGCTGCGCCTCGCCATCGCCAATCTGCATCGGCCCGCGGCGCAGACCGATCGCCTGATCGTGGCGCTCGGCCTCGGGCTGACGCTGTTCGTAATGCTCGCGGTGCTCCAGTCGAACCTCGCCAGCCAGATTGAGCGGACGGTTCCCGCGATCGCTCCCACCTTCTTCACGCTCGATATCCCCGTCGACGGGCTCGATCGGTTCCGCGCGGTGGTGCACAGCCGGGCTCCAGAGGCGAAGATCGAGAGCGTGCCCTCGTTGCGCGGATCGGTGGTCGCCGTGCGCGGGATTCGCGTCGCCGACATGAAGCCGCTTCCCAAGGGCGCCTGGATCCTGAACGGAGATCGCGGGCTGACCTATGCGACAACGCTCCCGCCGGGCAATGAGATCGTGGCAGGCAAATGGTGGCCCGCCAATTATGCCGGCCCCCCGCTCGTCTCGATCGAGGAGCAGGCCGCCAAGGCGCTGGATCTCAAGCCGGGCGACGCGATGACGCTGTCGGTACTGGGGGTCGAGATCGACGCCCGGATCGGCTCGATTCGCCGGGTCAACTGGGAGTCGATGGGCTTCAATTTCGGTATCGTCTTCGCGCCGGGCACGCTCGAAGCCGCACCGCACAGCTATATGGCGACCGTCGCGCTGCCCGAGGCGCGCGAGGCGGCCGTGAACCGCGCCGTGATCGCCGCCTTTCCCTCGGTGTCACTGATCCGCGTCAAGGATGTCGTCGGCCAGATCTCGACCATCTTCGGCCAGCTCGCCACCGCCATTCGCGCCGCGGCTTCGGTCACGCTCGCGGCGGGGGTTGCCGTGCTGACCGGCGCGATCGCGGCCTCGCGCCGTGCGCGGCTCTACGATGCGGTGCTGCTCAAGCTGCTCGGTGCGCGACGCGGGCAGATCCTCGCGGCGCAGGCGATCGAATATGCGCTGTTGGCGGCGATCGTTGCGGGCCTTGCGCTGGCAATGGGCGCCGCAGCGGGCTGGTACATCGTGGTCCACATCTTCGAGCTGCGCTGGGCGCCCGACTGGACGCTGGTGCTGGCGACGCTCGGTCTGGGCGCGATCGCGACGCTCGGCATCGGCCTGCTCGGGGCATTGCCCGCGCTGTCGGTGCGGCCCGCCCGCGCGCTACGGTCGCTCTGAGCCGGCTTGCCGTGGGGCGAGGGGAAAGCGCCGCCGCGCCGCGGCCAGCGCTTGCGGCGTATCGATGTCGATCGCGATCCCGGGGTCATCGCACTCGACCAGCCGCACCGCCTGTCCGCCCAGTAGCGCCCGGCCGCCCTCGTCGCCTCGCAGCGCGGCCAGCGCGGCGAAATGCTCGCGCGCCCACAGCACCGGGTTGCCGGGCCGGCCTGCGAAACAAGGCCGGGCGACGCCCGTCGCCGATCCGGCGCGCGCGAGCGCGGTCAAGGTGGACGCTCGAACGAACGGCATATCGCCCAGGCAGATGATCGCCGCGCTCCAATCCGGCGGAACCGCGCGGATCGCCGCTGCCAGCGAAGCGCCCATGCCGAGCCGATGATCGGCGACCTCGATCAGCGCAGCCCTTCCCGCCAACAGCCGGGCGATGGCGCTGCCGGGTGCGACCGCGACGATCGGCCCTTCGAGCCCGGCGTCGGCGATCGCATCGAACGCGTGCAGCAACATGGGCTTGCCGCCAAGCTCGGCCAGCAGCTTGTCCTCGCCCATCCGCCGCGCGCCGCCTGCGGCGAGCAGGACGGCGCCAACCGTCATGCGCCGCGCAACGCGGCGGTCGCCCCCGCCAGGATCGACAATGCGATTTCGGCTGGGGTCGCCGCGCCGATCGCAAGCCCCGCCGGCCCGTCGATCCGGGCAAGCGCCTGTTCGGAAAAGCCCGCCGCAGCAAGCCGCTCGAGGCGCGCAGCATGCGTGCGGCGCGATCCGAGCGCCGCAATGTAGAAGGCGTCGCTGCGCAGCGCGGCGGCGAGCGCGGGATCGTCGATCTTCGGATCGTGCGTCAGGGTGATCACCGCGGCGCCGCTATCGGGCCGCCATTCGGCAAAGGCCTCGTCGGGCCAGCGCGCGTCGACCTCGACATCGGCGAAACGACCGGCCGCGGCGAAGCTGTCGCGGGGGTCGACGAGGTGAACGCGGTAGCCGAGCTGCCGGGCCAGCGGCACCAGGCTCTGGCTGACATGGACCGCACCGACGATCATCATCCTGAGCGGCGGCGGATAGACGTTGAGGAAAAGACCCGCCCCTTCTTCGGCGCCGAGCCGGCTGCTCCCCGTCGCGAGATCGGTCACCACCGGCGCCGCGCGCCCCTGTCCGCGCCGCTCGATGATCGCGTCGATCAGGGCAGGCGGGAAATGGGCCGGATCGATCGTTTGGATCAGCACCGATATGCGCCCGCCGCATGCGAGCCCGAAGCTCCAGGCGTTCTCGTCCTGCACACCATAGTCGCGCCGATCGAAGCCCCCGCCCTTGGCGGCCAGCGCCTGCGCGGCGACGATCACGTCGCCTTCGACGCAACCGCCGCTCACCGACCCCTCGAATCGCCCGTCGCTGCGGATGACGGCATGCGCCCCCCGTCGGCGCGGCGCCGAGCCCCAGGTCTCGATCACCGTCGCGATCGCCACCGCATGGCCATCGGCCAGCCAGGCGCGCGCGCGGCGCAGAAGTTCGTCGAGTTCGTCGAGTTGGGCGGGCATCGATCGGTCCGGACTTGCGGGTATGCGCCGCGCGCGGCATGGGAGCAGGCGGCTTTTGCCAGTTTTTCCACGGGCGCACCAGCCCGCCAAAGGGGCATATCATGACGGAAGCGACCCTCGACGTCGTCGGGATCGGCAATGCGATCATCGACCTGATCGCACATGCGGAAGATGACTTTCTCGAACAGCATGCGCTTGCCAAAGGTACGATGACCTTGATCGACGAGCCGACCGCCGAGCGGCTTTATGCCGCGATGGGGCCGGCGACGCGGGCTTCGGGCGGATCGGCGGGCAACACGATCGCGGGGCTCGGATCGCTGGGCGCGCGCTGCGGCTATATCGGCAAGCTGCGCGATGACGATCTCGGGGCCGCCTATCGCCACGATCTGCTCGCCGCGGGCGTGCGCTTCACCACCGCGATGGCGTCCGACGGGCCGGCGACGGCGCGCTGCATCATCTTCGTGACCTCGGATGCCGAGCGGACGATGAACACCTATCTCGGCGCCTGCGTGAACCTGACGGCCGACGATATCGACGAGCCGCTCGTCGCCGCTGCGAAGATCACCTATCTCGAAGGATATCTCTACGACGAGCCGCACGCGAAGGAGGCGTTTCACCGCGCCGCCGACATCGCCCACGCCGCCGGGCGCAAGGTGGCGCTGTCGCTCTCCGACGCCTTCTGCGTCGAGCGCCATCGCGACGGCTTCCTCGATCTGGTCGCCAACCGGGTCGACATATTGTTCGCCAACGAATCCGAACTGCTCGCGCTGTTCGAGAGCGACGACTTCGATGCGGCGCTCGATCGCGTCGCCGCCCTGGTCGATCTGGCCGCGGTGACGCTCGGTCCGCGCGGCTCGGTGGTCACGCAGGGCGGCGAGCGGATCGCGAGTCCGGCCGCGCCGATCGAACGCGTCGTCGACACGACCGGGGCGGGCGACCTCTATGCCGCGGGCTTCCTCTATGGATTGACCTGCGATTTGCCGCTCGCGGAATGCGCCCGCATCGCCGGGCTGGCGGCCGCCGAAATCATCTCGCATTTCGGCGCGCGGCCGGAAACGCCGCTGCGCGAGTTCGCCCGGCTGGGATAATCGTCCAGCCTCGCGCGCCCTCTCCTTCGAAAAAGGCGAGAATCAAAAAGGGCGGCCCGCGAGCCGCCCTTTTATTCAACGATAGCAGCGAGCCTCAGAAAGCCCCGCCGTATTTCTCGTTGCCGACAAAGCCCATCTTCTCGACCTGCGCCCGCTTGGTCACCGCGAGCACTTCGTCGACGAGGACGTAGCGCGCCTGCGGGTCGGGCTCGAGGTGGAGCTCGGGGATCGGGTTCATCGTCTGGGTGATGTCGAGATACTGGCGCAGCTGGATCTTGTCGATCGGGCTGCCATTCCACAGGATCTTGCCGTCGGGCGTAACTACCACCTTATTTTTGACAGGATCAGGAAGGTCGGGAGGGGGCTTCCCCTGATCCTGCGGCAGGTCCAACTTCACCGCGTGGGTCTGGATGGGGATGGTGATGATGAACATGATCAGCAGCACCAACATCACGTCGATCAACGGCGTGGTGTTGATGTCCATCATGGGCTCGCCTTCGGCAGCGCTTGCAGCCATCGCCATGCTAATCCTCCCCGCAAACTCGCCTAGAATTCAAATCGTCAAAAAGCCCCGCCGTATTTCTCGTTGCCGACAAAGCCCATCTTCTCGACCTGTGCGCGCTTGGTCACCGCGAGCACTTCGTCGACGAGGACGTAGCGCGCCTGCGGGTCGGGCTCGAGGTGGAGCTCGGGGATCGGGTTCATCGTCTGGGTGATGTCGAGATACTGGCGCAGCTGGATCTTGTCGATCGGGCTGCCGTTCCACAAGATCTTGCCATCGGGCGTGATCACCACCTTGTTCTTCACCGGATCGACCGGCGGCGGTGGGCTGTTCTGCTGATCCTGCGGCAGGTCCAGCTTCACCGCGTGGGTCTGGATGGGGATGGTGATGATGAACATGATCAGCAGCACCAACATCACGTCGATCAACGGCGTGGTGTTGATGTCCATCATGGGCTCGCCTTCGGTGGTACTTGCGGCCATTGCCATGACTAAAACTCCTCGAAAGCGGGATCAGAAGCGCTCGTGGACCATGCCTGCGGGCGGCTCCGAAATGAAGCCGACGCGGGTGAACCCGGCGCGCTGCATATTGAACACCGCGCCACCGATGCAACGATAGGGCGTGTTGACGTCACCGCGGATATGGACTTCGGGAAGCTCGAGTCCGGGAGCATTGGGACCGCCCTGGCGGTCGATCTCTTTCCTGAGCTTCACGACCGCGCGGTCGATCAGCTCCTGCGCGTTTACGCGCGTCTGGCCCCAATAGACCTCGCACGAGCCGTCCTTGGCGCCGCGGACCGACAGCGCGACATTTTCGGGCTTGGTGGTCGTGGGCTCGAACACGACGTTCGGCAGTTTGACCGGGACCGTCTGGATCACGACGGGAACGGTGATCAGAAAGATGATCAGGAGCACCAGCATGACGTCGACGAGCGGCGTCGTGTTGATGTCCGACATCGGGGCATCGTTTTCAGCGGGGCCCGCACTCATGGCCATCGGCACAAATCCTATCTACTTGCTCGGCGCATCGGAGGAGCGGCGACCGCCCGGTCCAGGCCATTCTTATCAGCGAACGAGGCGGACGCCGAGCGCCCGCCTCCGTCCGTCAGCCGCTTACTTCTTGACGGCGGGAGCCGGGGCGGCCTTGACCGAAACGGCGGGCTTCACCGCACCGGCCGACACCATATAGCCGTGCAGGTCGGTCGCGAACGCCGAAAGCTGCTCGGCGACGACCTTGTTGCGGCGGATCAGCCAGTTGTAGCCGAGCACCGCCGGAACCGCCACGGCGAGGCCGAGCGCGGTCATGATCAGCGCTTCACCGACGGGGCCGGCGACCGCGTCGATCGAGGCCTGACCGGCGGCGCCGATCTTGATCAGCGCGCGATAGATGCCGATAACCGTTCCGAACAGACCGATGAACGGCGAGGTCGAACCAACCGTCGCAAGCACCGCGAGGCCGTTGCCGAGCTTCGAGTTGATCAGCGCCTGGCTGCGCGCGAGCGAGCCGGTCAACCACTCGTGCTGATCGACCGGATCGGTCAGCTTGGTGTGCTGGTCTTGCGCGATCAGGCCGTCGTCGACGATCTGGCGGTAGGCCGAATTCTTCTCGAGCTTCGCCTGGCCGTCACGCAGGCTCGGCGCGCCCCAGAAACTGGCGCGGGCACGCTTGCCCTGGTTGAGAATCTTCTGCTGTTCGAGCAGCTTGGTGAACATGATGTACCAGGACGCCGCCGACATCACGACCAGGATGATGAAGACGGTCCAAGCAATCGTTCCGCCCTGCTCAAGCGCGGCCATGAGGCCATAGGGATTGGAACCTGCGGCTGCGGGAGTAGCCATAAACTGAATTTCCTTCTCTGAATCTGTCGGTCTTTATTCATGAAACGAGCCGGCCCGCGGGGACCGGCCCATCAAAGATCAATCCTTCGGAATCTGCCAGCGCACGCGATTGCGGTAAGTCTGGGCGATACCGTTGCCGGAAGCATCCTTGGCAGGCGAGAAGCGCGCGCGGCGCATCAGCATCTGACAAGCCTTCGTATCGAGAGACGGGAAACCGCTCGACGAGGTCACCGTGCAGTTGGTCACCTTGCCGTCGGGTCCGACGTCGAGCTGGAAACCAGTGGTGCCCTGGTTGCCGTTACGAAGATCAGCCGAGGGATAATCTTCGGGGGTGACCCATTCACCAGGCACACCACGCGCCTTGAGCGGGGTCGCGACCGAAGGCGGCGGCGGCGCCGGGGGGGCCGTCTGATGGATCACCGGCGGCGGAGCAACCGGAACCGAGACGATCGGCGGAGCGATGGTGGGAGCGACCTGAACGATCGGCGGCGGCGCGATCACGGGCGGCGGCTCGATCTTGGTTTCAGGCGGCGGGGGCGGCGGCTTGTCGGGAGGCGGAGGCGCCTCTTCTTCAACGTCGAACGTCTTGAGGTCGCGCGCGACCTTCTTGACGACGTTATACGCAAGCCCGGTCACGAAGGCGTATCCGATGATCGCGTGCAGCAAGATCACCAGCCCGATCGCCACCGCCTTGCGGGTGCTCATCGATTGATCAGCATAAGCCATTAAGGAACGACACTCCCTCCAATCCATAAGCCTGCAAAACGTGTCGGCTGGCGAACCCATGACACTGCATCGGCGCCCGGCCCCCACACCCGCCAGAACATGTTTTGATATTTAGCGGAGGTGTGTCCTTATCGCGACAGTTCGATTGACGCAATAACCCAAACACCAAGAAGTTTGTGGTTTTCGGGCATAGCCCCTCCCCTCCTCCGCGGCTAAGAAGGAAGGCGATCGACCGGAAATGAGGATTTCGCCCCATGCCACCCAAGGCTGACCGTCTCCGGACAGGTTTTATTGGCACGGTTATTGCTTTATCAATTATTAACATGTCCGCCGCCGGGGCAATGGCGCAGACCGCCGCAGCCTCCACTGCGGTCATGGAAAGCTCTGAAATCCATGGACTTTCTTACGCCGATCTGGCCGATTTGACCCTGTCTTCGCCGCTTGTCGCCGGCATCACGGTGGTCCAGGCCGAACGGCTCAAGGGCGAACTGGCGCCGGGTCTCGCGACGGGCAAGGCGCGTTTCCTGATCCAGGCGAATACCGCGATGCTGCTGCGCGGCGCCGATGGATTGCCGGGGATGATCAGCTATATCGCCGACGTTCCGCTCGACGCGGGCGGGCGGGCGCCCAAGCTCAAAAAGGGGCGGTTTATCGTACTCGCCGAGCGGGTCGTCGGGCGCCCTCAGGAAGTCCGCCTCACCTCGCCTTATTCTCAGCTCGATTGGACGCAAGCGAACGAGGCGCGGCTGCGCGCGATTCTGAACGAGGCGGTGGCGCCGACGTCTCCCCCCCAGATCACGGGAATCGGCAACGCCTTCCATGTTCCGGGCGCGATACCCGGCGAAAGCGAATCCCAGATATTTCTCGCCACGCGGGACAACCGGCCGATCTCGCTCTCGATTCTGCGCAGGCCTGCCGAGCGGCCGCAATGGGCGGTTGCGCTGGGCGAAATGGTGGACGACAGCGCACGGGCCCCCGCGCGCGACACGCTGCTATGGTATCGCCTCGCCTGTTTCCTGCCGGCGCAATTGCCCGATCACAGCGTGGCGGCCTTGTCGGAAAGCGACGCCGCTGCGGTGCGTGAGGACTACCGCTTCGTGCGGGAGGCGCTGGGCGAGTGCGAGCGGACCATTGCGCGCTGACAGGCGACGACGAGTGCCGCAAATGCGGCGAAAAGTTTTAGAAGGAGGAGAGCTCGACGCCGACCGCGGCGCAATCGGGATAGACGTCTGGCTTGCTGACCGCGACCCGAAGCTCGCGGACGCCCGCGCGGGCGGCAACCAGTGTGTAAATGTCGCGCACCAGCATTTCCTGCAGATTGTAACGCTTCCCGGCCACCAGCCGGAGGATTTCGCTGCGCAGGAAATCATAATCCCACGCCGCCCCGACATCATCACGTGCCGCAAAGCTCGCCTCGTCGAGCCAGACTTCGACGGTGACGAACACGCGCTGCGGGTTCCCCACCTCGAAATCATGGAAGCCGATATCGACCGGCAGGGCGAAATCCCGCAGCACGATGCGCCGGGTGCAGGGCGCAAGGTGTTCGGGCACGAGGCCGTCGAGCGTGGCGGGATCCATCAGGGCTCCATGAACTGGACGTCGCGGGGCAAGCCTAGAAAGCGCTGCCCGCCATCGAGCGTGATCGTCTGCCCCGTCAGCGTCGGCACGGCAATGATGAAACGCAAAGCCGCCACGATTTCGGCGACGTCGATGCCGCGCCCAAGCGCGTTCATCGCGTGCACGCGTTCGAAATTCTCGCGGCTTTGCGGTCCCGAGACGAGCGTCACCGAAGGCGCAATCGCGTTGACCCTTATTCCGCGTCCAGCAAGGCTGCGCGCAAGCAGTTCGCCGAGCCCCGCGAACGCCATCTTGGATATGGTGTAGGAAAAAAAGTCGGGATTGGGCTGCGACAGCTTGGCGTCGAGCATGTTGACGATCAGCCCGCCGGCGCCTTGGGGCACCCTGGCCGCAAAGGCGCGCGACAGCAGCGCAGGGCCGCGCACATTGGCGGCCATGTGCCTGTCCCAGCCTTCGACCGAAAAGTCGTCGAGCGCATCATAGCGGAAGGTGGATGCGCTGTTGACGAGCAACCCTGGCGGCGGCCTGCCGTCGAGCGCAGCTATCACCCGCGCGACCCCCTCCTCGGTCGCGAGATCGGCAGCAACGGTCGCCGCGCGGGGAAGCCTTGCGGCCAGCGCCTCCGCCTCGCGCGCCGAATGACGGTAGTGGATCAGCACGTCCCATCCGTCGGCGGCGAGCGCGCACGCGATCTCGGCGCCGATCCGCTTGGCGGCGCCGGTGACGATCGCGGTTCTGCTGGCGCCGAATTCGGGTGTCATCACGCGCTGCGATAAACGCTGCCCGAAAATCGGGCAAGCCGCGGCCGAACCCGGCGGGTGGTGCCCGTGCAGGCGACTATCCCCAGCTTATCCACAGCCTATCCACAGAAACTGGGGAAAAAGACGTCATGCGTCCGCCGAAGGGCGCGCCGAGACCAATGTGTGCCACCGCGCCATCGATGGACGGCCCTCGCGCGGGTCGGGCAGCCGGGTCGCGATTCCGAAGTCGATCGCGACCATTGCCGCGATGTCGGCCATCGAGAAGCCCTCCCCCGCGACATGTTCATGCCCGGAAAGGTGCGTTTCGAGCACATCGGCAAAGGCGTCCCACATGCAGCGCCCTCGCTCCACCAGTTCGGGAATCTGCGCGATCGGGGGCCATTCCCCGCTGACCGCGCGACCCGCGAAGCTCCGCACCTTGTTGCGAAAGGCGAGCACCACCGCCTGAAAGCAGTCATGCTCGATCCGCCGCAGCCAGGATTCGACGAGTCCAATCTGGCGCGGCGTCGCACCGAACAGCGGCGGATCGGGATGAAGCGCCTCGAAATACCGGCATATGCCGAGCGAATCGTCAATCAGCGTGCCATCGTCGAGCAGCAGGACCGGCATCTGCCGTTGCCGATTGACCTCGCTATAGGGAGGCTGAAGATGCTCGCCGCCGCCGATGTCGACCCGGACGCGCTCGACCTCGATCCGCTTCTCTGCAAGAAACACCCGCACGCGCCGCGGACTGGGCGCCCAGTCGGCATCGAACAGCTTCATCGGACCGTCACGCGAATTTGTTTCACATTCATCTGCAAAAAGTTAAAGGCGCCCCTCCCATCCGGCAAGGACCTTCGCTTCCATTGAGCCTGCTCGTTCCCCTCACCTCGGTCGCCCCCTCGGACATCGAGGTTCTGCTCGATCTGGCCTTCGGCACCGATCGCCGCCAGCGCACCGCCTATCAGCTTCGCTCCGGCGTGAACGCGATCGAGCGGCTTAGCTTCGCGGCGCTCGAAGATGGCGCGCTGGTCGGCACGATTCAGTGCTGGCCGGTGCAACTGACCGCCGAGGATGGCACGGTGGCCCCGCTTATCCTGGTGGGACCGGTGGCCGTTCATCCAGACCACCAGCGCCGCGGAATCGGACGCGAACTAATGGAAGCGACGCTGGCCAGCGCTGACGCCGCCGGTTGCGAGCCGCTGATGCTGATTGGCGATGCGATCTACTATGAACGCTTCTTCGGCTTCACCGCGGATCACACCCGCGGATGGATATTGCCGGGCCCGGTCGAACGAGACAGGCTGCTCGCGAGACTGCGACCCGGCCAGGCGCTTCCCAGCCACGCCGTGTTGGAGCCCCGGCGCGCCGCGGCTCTTGTGCAGGGCCGCGATTGACGGCACATCGCCGTGATGCCCGAGAGCCACCCGCCACGCGATCTTGCCGGCCTGTCGCTGAGCGACATCGCCGCCCTCGCTTCGGACAATCGCCGGCCGCCGGTCGAGTCATGGAATCCCGAGCATTGCGGCGACAGCGAAATGCGCATCGCCAGCGACGGCACCTGGTATCATCAGGGTGCGCCGATCGGCCGGCCGGCGATGGTGCGACTCTTCGCCACGATCCTACGGCGAGAGGCCGACGGCGGCTATGTGCTGGTGACCCCCGTCGAAAAGCTCTCGATCGCGGTCGATGACGCGCCCTTTCTCGCCGTCGAAATGAAGAGCGAGGGCGAAGGCAAGCAACGCCGGATCGGCTTTCGGCTCAACACCGGCGAGCTTATCGTCGCTGATGCCGACCACCCGATCCGCATCGTCGAGCGTCGCGATGGCCCGCATCCTTATGTCGGGGTGCGCAAGGGGCTCGACGCCTTGATTGCGCGGCCGGTCTATTATGAACTGGTCAACCTTGCGCTCGGCGAAGAGAGCGACCCGCCGGGCATTTGGAGCGAAGGCCGCTTCTTCGCGCTCGACGCAGGATGACGCCGCTTGCCGAACGGCTGCGCCGCAGCCTCGCCGCCTATCCGGACGAGGCCGCCGCCGGACATCATGATGAGCTGGTCGAGGATATCGCAGCGCTCACCCCGGCTGCCGTGCTCGTCCCGGTCATCGACGCAGCGCCGCCCCGGGTGCTGCTGACGGTTCGCCACGCCGGGCTGCGCGCGCATGCCGGGCAAGTCGCCTTCCCGGGCGGGCGGGTCGATCCGGGCGATGACGGACCGATCGCGGCGGCGCTGCGCGAGGCGTGGGAGGAAGTGGCGCTTCCGGCCACGGCGGTCGAGGTCGTCGGCACCGCGCGCCCCTATGCGACACGCTCGGGATTTCTGATCACCCCGGTGATCGGCGTCATACCCGACGGGCTCGACCTGCGGCCGCACGAAGCCGAGGTCGACGCACTGTTCGAAGTTCCGCTCGCCCATCTTCTCGCCGAGGCCAATCATCTGCGCCGATCGACGATGTTCGAAGGAAGCCGGCGGCAATTTTATGAGATCGCCTGGCCCGATCAGCGCATCTGGGGGGTGACCGCCGGACTGATCGTCAATCTTGCGCCGCGCCTGCGCAGCGCGGTCGGCTTTCCGGCATGACATCGCTGCCGCCCGCGGACTGGCGGGGCAACCGCGGGCTCGACAGCCTGCTGACCGCCCTGGACGCGGAGCACGGCATGGTTCGCTTCGTGGGCGGAGCCGTCCGCGACACGCTGCTGGGGTTGCCGGTCAAGGACATCGATTGCGCCACCCGGCTGCTTCCCGAAGAGAGCAGCCGCCGGATTCTGGCGGCCGGCTTCAAGGTCATCCCCACCGGCATCGCCCATGGCACCGTCACCGCGCTGCTCCCGTCCGGGCCGGTCGAAATCACCACGCTGCGGCGCGACCTCGCGACCGACGGCAGGCATGCGATCGTCGCCTTCACCGATGAGTGGCGCGAGGATGCGGCCCGGCGGGACTTCACCATCAACGCGCTGTCGGCCGACCCCGTGACCGGCCAGATCCACGACTATTTTGGGGGGCTCGGCGATCTCGAGCACGGTCTCGTCCGCTTCATCGGCGATCCGCTGCAGCGCATTGCCGAGGATCATCTGAGGATCCTGCGCCTGTTTCGCTTCCACGAGCGCTTCGGCCGCGGCGCGCCCGATCGCGCGGCGCTGGCGGCCTGCGTCGCGCGCGCCAACGACCTGATGGCGCTTTCCCGCGAACGTATCGCCGACGAACTGCTCAAGCTGCTCGGCGGCCGTGATCCCGGACCGACCGTAAGGCTGATGTGGAGCAACGCAATATTTCGCCCAATTGTGCCCGAAATCGACGATGCTGGGGTACAGCGGCTCGAACGGTTGATTGCGCGCGAACAGACGGTGGGCGTCTCTGCGGATCCGCTCCGGCGGCTGGGTGCGCTGCTGCCGCTGGATGGCGCATGCGCTGCGCTGGTCGGACGGCGGCTCAAGCTTTCGAAGGCCGCCGTGCGACGATTGGAACAGGCGGCGTGCGGCGGCGACGCTCCCTGGCGCGAACTCGCCTACCGTTTCGGGCCCGAGGTCGCGGCCGATATCCTTCTGCGGCGCGACGGCGAGCTCGACGTTGCGCACTTCGGGCAGCTCGACGAATGGCGACGCCCCCAGCTCGCCGTGGGCGGCGGCGATCTCATCGCGATGGGTCTGTCGGCGGGCCCCGTGGTTGCCGCTACGCTGCAGGCGATCGAGCGGCGCTGGATAGGCGAGGATTTCCCCGGATCCGATCGCGTCGCCGCGATCGCCGCCGAGGAAGTTGATCAGGCTTTGCGCGCCATAAGATAGTCATAAGCGGCGTCGGGTGGCAGCGGACGCGAGAAATGATAGCCCTGCGCCACCTCGCAGCCGAGCGCGGCGAGCGTGTCGGCATGATCCCGGGTCTCGACGCCCTCGGCGGTGGTGGTCATGCCAAGCGCCGAAGCCAGACCGAGCACCGCGCGCACGATCGCGACCGAATCCCGATCCTCGAGCATCGGCGCGATGAAGCTCCGGTCAATTTTGAGCACGTCGATCGGCAGCCGCTGAAGATAGGCCAGGCTCGAATAGCCCGTTCCGAAATCATCCATGGCGATCAGCACGTCGAGATCATGGATGGCCCGCAGCACCCGGGCGATGCCGTCGGGATCGGCCACGATGCAGCTCTCGGTCAATTCGATCTTAAGACGGTTGCCCGCGATCCCGCTTTCGACCAGCGCCGCGTTGATCGCAGAGACGACGTCGTCACGGTGGAACTGCACCGCCGAGACGTTCACCGCCATATGGACGGGCAGCGGCGAGCCCGCCTTGCGATCCCATTCGGCGAGCGTGCGCGTGGCGGCGCGCAGCGCCCAGCGGCCAAGCGGCACGATCAGCCCGGATTCCTCCGCGACCGGGATGAACTCGACCGGCGAGATCGAACCCTTTTCGGGATGTTCCCAGCGGGCGAGCGCTTCAAAGCCGCTCACGCTTCCATCGCGCAGATCAATCAGAGGCTGGAAAGCCAGCTGGAGCTGATCGCGCTCGATCGCGCGACGCAGTTCGGTTTCGAGACTGAAGCGCTCGCGCGCGGCGGCGCTGTCGCCCGCCTGGAAGATCTCGGCATGCCCCGAATGCTTGGCGCGCTTCATCGCGAACTGCGCGTTGCGGATCAGATCCTCGGCAGCCTCGATCGGCGATGCCATCATCGCGACGCCAACGGCGCAGTCGATCTTGATTTCCAGATCGCCCAGCCGGATCGGCGTGGCGAGGCAGGCCTGCATACGACGCGCAGCGCGCATTGCTTCCGAAGCGTCGTCGGCGATATTGAGCAGTACGGCGAACTCGTCTCCCGCGAGCCGCGCAAGCATATCGCCCGCCCGCAACGCGGAGATCAGCCGGCGCGCCACCGTGATGATCAGTTCGTCGCCGGCAAGCGAGCCGACGCCTTCGTTGACGCGGCTGAAACGGGTGAGATCGATCAACAGCACCGCGAACTGGCGACCTTCGTTCGCGAAATTGTCCATTGCCGTCTCGACCTGCTCGGCGAAGGCGGCCCGGTTGGGGAGGCCGGTCAGGCTGTCGCGGAGCATCTGCGAGCGTAACGAACGCTCGCCTTCGACTTGCTGGGTCCGGTCCATCAGCGACAGCACGCATCGCGGCAAGGGCGAATCGGTGGTGCGGAGCCGCGACAGGCGGATGGCAAAATGACGCCCGCTGATGCCGTCGCCTTCCTCCATGTCAAACGATCGCTCGCCTTCGTCGGAATCGAGGAAATCCCTCAGCGCCGGGGCCAAGGGAAGATCCAGGCCCCTGCAGAAATGGCGCTCGGCATCGCCGTAGGGAACGACCCCGCCGCGTTCACAAAGCTCGAAAAATGCGCTGTTACGCGCGGTTATCGCCAGTTTGTCGTCGATCAAGCAGACAACTGCTACAGCGATCGGCAGGCTGTCGATAAACTCCTGGCGCTGGATGACACGGGGCGTGTCGAGCATCTCCTGGAGCGCGGCAGGCAGCATGTGCTTCGGCCACTCGGACTCGTCGCCGAGCTGGCCGTTGGGTGCTATGATCTCGGTTTTCGCCGCCCGCATGGTTCATCGGCATTAGCAGCGACGGGTTAACGCACTGTTGCGACCAGCTTAAGGCTTTGATTATCCGAAACGATTGTCGCGTGGGAAGCCAACCGGAGGCATGCGACCCGCGGCCCCTCGCGCGGCGCGCCACAAGCTGAGGTCGGCTTCGGTGCGGGTTCTTCCGCTCTCGCCGCCCATCGTCCAACTCAGCCCGTCGTCGAGCCGGAAGCTGATGGCGTCCGAGAGGCCGCCATCCTTGTAGCGCTGGATGGTCACCCCCTGCCCGCGCGCCATGCGCGGCAGCTCGCTCAGCGGGAATACCACCATCTTGCGATTGTCGCCGATCGCGGCGACATAGTCGTCGTCGGGCGCCACCGGCCGCACCACTTTGAGCTTTATGCCGTCGCGCAGGTTGACGACCTGCTTGCCCTTGCGCGTCTCGGCGGCGACCTCGCCCATATCGACCACGAAGCCCCGCCCGTCGGCCGAGGCGAGCAGCAGCTCGGCGCCCGGCCGCGCGACCAGCATCGCGGCAATCCGCGCATCGCCCTCGATCTCGGCGAACAACCGCACCGGTTCGCCGAAACCCCGCCCGCCGGGGAGCCGATCCGCCGGCAGCGTGTAGAAGCGTCCCTGATCGGTCGCGAGGAGGATGCGGTCGGTGGTCTGCGCCCGGATCGCATGATCGGGACCATCGCCCTCCTTGAACTTCACCGCGGCTAGCGCCGCGTCGTCGACATGGCCTTTCATCGCGCGGATCCAGCCGCGCTGCGACAGGATCACGGTCACCGGCTCGCGCTCGATCATCGCCTCGAGCGGGATCTCGCGCGCCGGCCCCGCCTCGGAGAGGGTGGTGCGCCGCGCGCCGAGTGCGGTTTCGGGCCCATAGCGCTCGCGCAACGCGGTCAGGTCGCGCTTCATCCGCGTGCGCTGGCGCGCGGGGCTCTCGATCAGCGCCTCAAGCCCCTTGCCCTCGGCGTCGAGCGCGTCGCGCTCCTTCTTGATCTCGAATTCCTCGAGGCGGCGCAGGCTGCGCAGCCGCATGTTGAGGATCGCCTCGGCCTGCCGGTCGGTCAGCGCGAACTCGGCGATCATCACCGGCTTGGGTTCGTCCTCTTCACGGATGATCTGGATCACGCGGTCGAGGTTGAGATAGGCGACCAGATAGCCGTCAAGCAGTTCGATGCGGTCGGCGATCTTGGCAAGCCGATGCCTGGAGCGGCGCACGAGCACGTCGAACTGATGCGCGAGCCAGGCGGCGAGCGCAGCCTTGAGGCTCATCACCCCAGGGGTGCGGTTCGCGTCGAGCACGTTGAGGTTGAGCGGCACCCGCACCTCGAGATCGGTCAGCCGGAAGAGGCTGTCGATCAGCATCCCGGCGTCGACGGTCCGGCTGCGCGGCTCAAGGACGATCCGGATCTCCTCGTCGCTCTCGTCGCGGACATCGGCGAGAATCGGCAATTTCTTGTCGTTGATCAGCGCGGCGATCTGTTCGATCAGCTTCGACTTCTGGACCTGGTAGGGAATCTGCTGAACGACGAGGTGCCATCCGCCGCCTTTTTCGTCGACCTTTTCGATCAGCGCGCGCACGCGGAAAGCGCCGCGGCCGCTGGCATAAGCCTCAGCAATCGTCGTGGCGCTATCGACTAACACGCCCCCCGTCGGGAAGTCCGGCCCCCGGACGAACTGCATCAGCTCCGCGGAGGCGGCTTCGGGCCTGTCGATGAGGAAGACCGCGGCGTCGATCAGTTCGGCGACGTTATGCGGCGGGATCGAGGTCGCCATGCCGACGGCGATCCCGCTCGCGCCATTGGCGAGCAGGTTGGGGAAGAGCCCCGGAAAAATCTCGGGCTCCTCTTCCTCGCCATTATACGTCGGCCGGAAGTCGACCGTGCCCTCGTCGAGCCCGGCCATCAACTCGCCCGCCGCCGGCGTCAGCCGGGCTTCGGTGTAGCGCATGGCCGCGGCGTTATCACCGTCGACATTGCCGAAATTGCCCTGGCCGTCGACCAGCGGGTAGCGCAGCGAGAAGGTCTGCGCGAGGCGAACCATGGCGTCATAGACCGACTGGTCGCCGTGCGGATGATATTTGCCGATCACGTCGCCGACGACGCGCGCGCATTTCTTGTATCCCGATGCAGGATCGAGCTTGAGCAGCCGCATCGCCCAGAGCAGCCGGCGGTGAACCGGTTTCAGCCCGTCGCGCACATCAGGCAGCGAGCGCGCCGTGATGGTGGACAGCGCATAGACCAGGTAGCGGTCGGACAGGGCGCTATCAAAAGGGGTGTTGCGGATGCTGTCGTCGGGCAGCTCGGCGATATCGGTCATGGCGAAGCTCTAGCGGGAAAAGGTCGCGGCGGGAAACTTCTTGATCTTCGTCGGCATTGTGGCGGCGAGGATCTAGGGAGCGACGGTTTCCGCCATCAGCCACTCGCGGAAAGCCTTCACCTTCGCGCTGTTGTAGCGATGCTCGGGACAGACCAGCCAGAAGCTTCCGCTGACGCCAACGTGCGGGAAAAGCTGGACGAGGCGGCCGGTCGCCAGTTCGAACGGCCAGAAACGCGGCGTCAGCATCGCTAGCCCTTCCCCCGCGATCGCCGCCATACCCTCGATCACCTGCGAATCGACATGAAGCGAATATCGGCCGAAATCCTCGGGGACCGCAACGCCGACCTGATCGAACCAGGCCCGCCACCAGATATCGTCCGAGTTTAGCCGGAGCACATCCAGCAGCTGCCGTGGATGCTCAAACGGACCCACCCGTTCGACAAAGGCCGGACTGCACATCGGCGTAAAATCAGCCGGGAACATTTCGACCGCGCGCAGCCCCGGCCAGTCGCCCCGGCCGATGCGGATCGCGACGTCGACGCCGTCATGGACGAAATCGGCCAGGTCGCCAGTGGCGAGAAGGCGGATCGCGATATCTGCCTTAGCCATCTGAAAGCGGGCGAGGCGCGGGCCGAGCCAGCTTGCCGCGATCCCCGGCGCGGCGCTGATCGTCAGCACGCCGCTCTCGGCCTCGCGCACCTTGGCGAAGGCTTCGTCCAGCATGTCGAACGCCGCCGATATCTGCGGCGCAAGCCGTTGCCCCGCGGGACTCAGCGAGACACGGCGCCCGGTGCGCACGAACAGGCTGGCGCCGAGCCGGTCCTCGATCATCCTGACCTGATAGCTGACGGCCGCCTGGGTCATCGCCAGCTCCTCGGCAGCGCGCGTGAAGTTCAGGTGACGGGCTGCCGCCTCGAACACCCTGACCGCGCTCAACGGAGGAATCTGCCGCGCCATATCGATAAACTCACCTTATCTAAGACCATCGATAACCGATTGGCATTATCAAAGGAATGCCCATATTTATCGGGTCGTCCTGACGATGGAGACGACCATGCAACAGATAAATACCTATAGTCATTCCACTACTTTCCGGGCTTACGTCCGGACGCTGCGGCGGAGCATCGCCGGTGGCATCAAATGGTGGGCGGAGCACCAGGCGTGGCCGGCGACCGATGAGATCCGCATCGATCGTCACCGCTCGACCTGCGGCTGATCGTGACTCCGGCTAGATGCGAGAGGGGGTGACGGACACGGCATAAGGCGGCATGGTCCGGTCATAATCACAACGGACCCATCCGCCCAATGCGTTGCCTCCCCCTGCTCGTCCTGGCCGCGCTGACACCGGCCTCTCCCACCTTCGCAGACGAAAGCTGGCCGCAGCCGCTGCCGATCCAACGCCTGGTGCCGGCGGCCCAAGACATCGCCTATCCGGGCACGATCGACCTCGCCGTAGATGCGACCGACATTGCTCGCGGCATCTTCCGCGTGAGGGAGCGGATTCCGGTCGCCGGCGCGGGCAGGCTCTATGTGCTTTATCCGCAATGGCTTCCAGGCAACCACGCGCCGCGCGGGCCGATCGACGACATCGCCAACCTTCTGATCACCGCCGACAATCAAACGCTCGCCTGGCGGCGAGATCCGATCAACGTCTATGCGATACAGATCGACGTGCCCGAGGGCGCGTCCGCGGTCGATCTCACCTTCGACTATGTGTCGCCGGTCGCCGCTTCCCAAGGTCGCGTGGTGATGACGGGCGAGATGCTCAGCCTGCAGTGGAACCTCGTCGCCTTCTATCCGGCGGGCTATTTCACCCGGCGGATCATGGTCGCCCCAAGGGTGATCCTTCCCGCCGGCTGGGGCTACGGCACCGCGCTCGACCGGCTGCCCTCGGCTACAGGCAGTCCGATCGCGTTCCGGCCGATCGACTTCGAGACGCTCGTCGACAGCCCCCTGCTGGCGGGGCGCTATTTCCGCAAGGTCCGGCTCAGCCCGAAGGTGCAGCTCAACATCGCCGCCGACCGCCCCGAGGAGCTGATCGCGAGCGACACCCAGCTCGAAGCGCATCGCCGGCTGGTCGATCAGGCGACCAGGCTGTTCGGCGCCGAGCATTATGACCATTATGACTTCCTGCTGTCGATCAGCAACCGGCTGGGCGGGATCGGCCTCGAGCATCAGCAGTCGAGCGAGAACGGGGTCGAACCGGGCTATTTCACGCGCTGGGGCGACGAAACTGCGCGGCGCAACCTGCTGCCCCACGAATATATCCATAGCTGGAACGGCAAATACCGGCGCGGCGCCGATCTCTACACGCCGGACTACAGCGTGCCGATGCGCAATTCCCTGCTGTGGGTCTATGAGGGGCAGACCCAATATTGGGGTTACGTTCTTCAGGCGCGATCGGGGCTGGTTTCGGCGGAGGACACGCTGGCCGGTCTCGCGATGATCGCGGCGTCGCTGGACAAGCGGCCGGGGCGGCGGTGGCGGCCGCTGATCGACACCACCAATGATCCGATCATCGCAGCGCGGCGCCCCCAGCCCTGGACCAGCCTTCAGCGTTCCGAGGATTATTATAATGAGGGGATGCTGATCTGGTTCGACGTCGACATGCAACTGCGCGCGCTGACCGGCGGCCGCCGGTCGCTCGATGACTTCGCGTCCGCCTTCTTCGGCATGCGCGATGGCGACCGGGGAACCCTGACCTACCAGTTCGACGACGTGGTCCGGACTCTTCAGGCGATCGCGCCCCATGACTGGGCAGGCTTCCTCCGCAGCAGGGTCGAGCAGGCTCAGCCCCACGCGCCGCTCGGCTGGCTGGAGCGCGGGGGCTATCGCCTCGTCTATGCCGACAAGCCTACGGGCTATTGGACGACCGAACAGCGCCGGCGTCACAATGCCGATTTCAGCTACTCGCTCGGGCTGGTGATCGACACCGCCGACAAGAGCATCGATCAGGTGATCTGGGACAGCCCCGCCTTCGCAGCCGGCCTCACCAACGGCGATATACTCGTCGCGCTGGACGGTGAAAGCTTCGATAGCGCAAGGCTGAACGATCGGATCGCCAGCGCCGCGACCACCCGCCGGCCGATCGACCTGCTGGTCCGCCGCGGAGATCTTTATCGAACGGTGACGATTCCCTATTTCGGAGGCAATCGCTACCCGCGCCTCGATCGCATCAGCAGCGGCCCCGCCTGGCTGGATATCCTGCTCGCGCCGAAGCGCTGATCGGGCCGTCAGCGAGCCCGGTCCTGCGGACCATCAAGATCCCGGGAAGGGCCGTCAGCCGGGCAATCAGCCGACGAACGCCTTTTCGATGACGAAGTCCGCGGGCTTCGCGTTCGAACCCTCCTCGAATCCTGCGCGCTCGAGGATCGCCGAGCAGTCGCGGATCATGTCCATGCTGCCGCACATCATCACCCGGTCGTTCGCCGGATCGAGCTTCGGCTCGCCATCGACCCCCGCGAACAGGCCGCCATTCTCCATCAGCGTGGTGATCCGCTCCTGCCGCCCGAACGGCTCGCGGGTGACGGTCGGGATGTAGCGGAACTTGGCGGCGGCCTCCTCCTCGACCAGCGGATCGCCGGCCAGCCGGCTTTCGAGCAGCTCGTGGAACGCGAGATCGCTGACCCGACGGACGCTGTGGACGATAACCACCTGTTCGTAGCGCTCATAGATATCGGGATCGCGCATGACGGACAAGAACGGCGCGAGGCCGGTACCGGTCGCCAGCAAAAACAGGCGCTTACCGGGGGTAAGTGCGTCGGCAACGAGGGTGCCGGTGGTCTTTCGGGCGAGATAGATCTCGTCGCCGGCGATAATCTGACGCAGCCGCGAGGTCAGCGGCCCATCGGTGACCGCGATCGACAGAAATTCGAGTTCGTCGGCATAAGACGGGCTGGCGATCGAATAAGCGCGCAGCAACGGACGGGTCTCGGTGGGCAGGCCCAGCATCACGAACTCGCCCGAGCGAAAGCGCAGCGAAGCGGGACGATCGACGGCAAAGCTGAACAGATGCTCGTTCCAATGCTTCACCCAGAGCACCGTCTGAATGTTGAAAGCATCGTTCGGCGCGACCTTTACCGCTTCCGTCCGGCTGCTCATGATGATCATTCCCTTCAAAAAAACAGGCCATCGGCCATTATGGGCGATCCCATAAAGCCGGCGGCAAGCGCACGCCAAACCGGAATATTTTGCCGAGCCGACAGTTTAACTTCGCGGGAATGAAACGCGCGTCGGCGCGACACCGGAACTCGGCAGCGTCACTCGGCAAGCAACCCCGCCCGTTCCCCGGAGATGGAACGGACGGGGCGCGAACCGTCCTAGGGACGGAACAGGGCTGGCGGAGCCGGGTCGCGACCCTTTCCGCCAAAGGCGACGGTGTCGAGCCGGCTGACCGTGCGGCCATGGCCAGGCCCGACCAGTTCGATGAAGCGATCGAGCAATTCTTCTCCTTCGGGCCACCAGCCTAGCCCGTCGGCGGGCGTGAAATGGCCGCAATGGCCGAACCGGGCGAAGCCGGCCCCCCATTGCCGCGCCAGACTGAACGCCCGATCGGCCGCGATCGCCGAATCATCTTCGCTGGCGATCACCAGCGCCGGAAAGGAAAAGATTGTGCTGGGCAAGGGGGCGAAGCATCGCAGCCGCCGATCCGCGCGAGGCAACGCCGGATCGCTCGGCGCGATCAGCAGTGCGCCGGCGACGCTGCCCTCATTTTCATTGCTCATCAGTCCGGACCAAGCGGCGATAGCGAGCGCGCCCGCGCCGTGACCGACCAGGATGACCGGCGCTTCTACGCGCCGCAGCGCATGATCAAGCCGCGTTACCCAGCTGTTGCGATCGGGAGCGCCGGCCAGGCCGAGATCGACCTCGCGACAGTCGATCCGCGTCCGGGCCCAATTATATTGCCAATAGCCGGTCCCTTCGCAATCGAGGTCGGGCAACAGCAACGTAACCGGCTCGGCAGACGGGTGTTCGAAACGGGACGTCGCCATGCTTCGGTCCTCCTCGTCGACTCGAGGCGGCCTCGCCCCGGGTTCGTCGCCAACATATGTCTAGCGCCACGGTTGTAAATGGCGATGCGATCAAATGCGGCAGGATTGCGGCAAACCGGAAAGCGTTACTGCACCGTCGAAGCGAACTCCACCTAAGCTATTGATTTACTTACCGCGATTCTTTCGATGCGTTTCCAGGTCGAGGATCATATTATCGCCGTCGGGCATCAGCCCGAGCCGTCGCGCGATCTCCTGATAAGCCTCCACCTCACCGCCGAGATCTTGGCGGAAGCGGTCCTTGTCGAGCTTTTCGCCGGTCGCCATGTCCCATAGGCGGCAGCCATCGGGGCTGATCTCATCGGCGAGAATGACGCGGCTGAAATCATTGTCCCAGAAGCGGCCGAACTCGAGCTTGAAATCGACGAGGCGAATGCCGATTCCGGCAAACAGCCCGCACATGAAATCGTTCACCCGGATCGCCATGTCGGCGATATCGTGCATCTCTTCCTGGCTCGCCCAGCCGAAGCACGCGATATGCTCGTCGGCGACCATGGGATCCCCCAGCGCGTCGTCCTTATAATAATATTCGATGATCGTCCGGGGCAGCTGGGTGCCTTCCTCGATCCCCAGGCGCTTGACCAGCGAACCGGCGGCGACGTTGCGCACGACCACCTCGATCGGCACGATCTCGACCTGCCGGATCAGCTGCTCGCGCATGTTGAGGCGGCGGATGAAATGGGTCGGCACCCCAATCATTCCGAGCATCGTGAAGATGTGTTCGGAAATGCGGTTGTTGAGAACGCCCTTGCCGTTGATCGTGCCCTTCTTCTGGGCATTGAAGGCGGTGGCGTCATCCTTGAAATATTGGATCAGCGTGCCGGGCTCGGGGCCCTCGTACAATATCTTGGCCTTGCCTTCGTAGATTTGGCGGCGGCGGGTCATCTTGGTCGGGCCTCCGGGGGCACGGGAAAACAGAGAAGCCCCGGAGACAACGTCGATTCGGACGCGCCGCCGAGGCAGTTCGAAACCGTCTTTAGCCCGATTGCCCTCCCCACGCAAACAATGCCGCATCGCAGCGACATTTCGCGTGCATTCTTTCGGCGACAGGCTTAATCCGCCGCCCGATCGCGATCGAGGGCCTGCTTGAATGCAGAGTGACGGAGCAGAAAACGGGACGGCGGAGCCGCCCAGCCGCCGGCGTGGCGACGGGATGGCGGCGCTGACGCTCGGGGCACTCGGCGTGGTGTTCGGCGACATCGGAACCAGCCCGATCTACGCGTTTCGCGAGGCGCTCGGCCAGGCCGCCGCCGACGGCATCGTCGCCGGCGAGATATTGGGTGTGCTCAGCCTTGCCTTGTGGGCGCTGATTCTCGTCGTCACCTGCAAATATGTGCTGTTCCTGATGCGCGCCGACAACAATGGCGAAGGCGGGGTGCTTGCGCTGATGGCGCTCGCTCACCGCTCGACGCGCAAGCGGCGGATGCTGGTGCTCGTGCTGGGCGCCGCCGGCGCGGCGCTGTTCTATGGGGACGGCGTCATAACCCCGGCGTTGTCGGTGCTGTCCGCGGTCGAAGGCTTGCAGACCATCCCCGGGCTCGAACATGCGATATCGCGTGGCGAGATCGTCCTGATCACCTCCGCGATCATGATCGGGCTGTTCCTGATGCAGGCGCATGGCACCGCGGTGGTCGCAAAGCTGTTCGGGCCGGTCTGTCTGATCTGGTTCATCACCATCGCCGTGATCGGCTCGGTCCACATCGCCGACCAGCCCGCGATCCTCGCCGCCTTTCTTCCCCACAACGGCGTGCTGTTCATGACCAATCATGGCATGGCCGGGCTGTTCGTGATGGGCGCCGTGTTTCTGACAGTCACGGGAGCCGAGGCGCTGACCGCCGACATGGGGCATTTCGGCGCCAAGCCGATCCGTATCGGCTGGCTGGTGATTGTCTTCCCGGCGCTTGCGCTCAACTATCTTGGACAAGGCGCCTTCGCGCTGCACCGCCTCGAGGTCGCTGCCGCGCGCGGCGTCGAGTTCACCAACCAGGACTGGTTCTTCCTGATGGCGCCGGGGGCGGTACGCATTCCATTGGTGCTGCTGGCGACGCTGGCCACCGTCATCGCGAGCCAGGCCGTCATCACCGGGGCCTATTCGCTCACCCAGCAGGCGATCCAGCTCGGCCTGCTGCCTCGCCTCAAGATCCGGCAGACATCGGCCCACGCCGCCGGGCAGATCTACCTGCCCGCGATCACCCTTCTCCTCTTCGTCGGCGTGATGATCCTGGTGTTCGGTTTCGGCTCTTCGTCGGCGATGGCGGCCGCCTATGGCATCGCGGTGACCGGAACGATGGTGGTGACGACATGCCTCGGCTTCGTCGTCGTGCGGCGGACCTGGGGCTGGAGCCTGCCGCTCACGCTCGCGGTGATCGCGCCATTGCTGATGCTCGACCTGTTCTTCTTCGGCGCGAATATCCTGCGGATAGCCGAAGGCGGTTGGGCGCCGCTGGTGGTGGCGATCGGAGTGGGGTTGATCATCGCCACCTGGGTGCGCGGGCGCCGGCTTTTGCTCGCGATCGACCAGAGCCAGGCGATCGCGCTCGACGAACTGGCGCGCATTCTTCGCACGAGGCCGCCCGAACGTGTGCCCGGCCTGGCGATCTTCCTCTCGTCGGACATGACGGCTGCTCCGAGCGCGTTGCTCCACAATCTGAAGCACAACAAGATCTTGCACGAACGCAATCTCGCGCTCACCATCAAGACCGTGAACGCGCCCAGCGTCAGCGCCGTCGACCGGCTCGAACTAAACAATATCGACGAGAATTTCACGCGCGCGGTGCTCAGCTACGGGTTCATGGAAACCCCTGACGTCCCGCGCGATCTGGCCTATGCGCTCGGTGACGGGGGCAACAAGCTCGAGCCGATGCAGACAAGCTATTTCATCGGCCGGTCGACGTTGCGCCCGTCGAAGCACAGCGGCATGCCTTTCTGGCAGGATCTGCTTTTCATCTTCCTATACCGTAACGCTTCCGATCCGACCGACTTCTTCCAGATCCCCCCGAACCGTGTGGTCGAGCTCGGTTCCCAGACGACCATTTGAGGCTTGTGCGCGCGCGCCACAACCGCCTATCCCCGCAGCGATGAAGGATAGACTTGCTCTCGAGATGCTGCAGCCACTGAGCGGCCACGCCGCCGAGCTGGGGCTGCGCTATATCGATCATGGCGCGGATTGGGCCGAACTCGCCTTCGACTATGACCCCCGCTTGGCCATGACATCCGCCCATGGGGTGCTCGCTTCCGGCCCCATCATCTCGCTGATCGATTCCGTGTCCGGGGTAGCGATCATCGCCAAGATAGGGCACCGCCCGCACATGGCCACGCTCGACCTGCGGGTCGATTATTTCCGCGCGGCGCCGCCCGGCCGCACGATCACCGCGCGGGCGACCTGCTACCGGGTGACGCGCAACATCGCGTTCGTGCGGTGCGACGCGCATGATGGCGATCCGGCGGACCCGGTCGCCACCTCGATGTCCAGCTTTTATTTCACGGCCGACTGATGGAGATCAAATCCGCTTATGCCGATTTCATCGGCGCGCGCCGGAACAGCGCGACCGGGGAACCGATTCTCACGATCGGCTGGCGAAGCCAGATCGAGGGGCGGCCGGGCTTCCTCCACGGCGGCGTCATCGCGGGCCTGCTCGAAATGTCGTGCTATGAGGCGTTGACCCAGGAGTTTCGCGATAGCGGCCCGCCCAAGTTCAAGCCGATAAACGTCGCGGTCGATTATCTGCGCGGCGGCCTCTCGACCGACACCCATGCGGTGGCGCAGATCGTCCGGATCGGCAAACGCATCGTCAATGCGAGCGCGGTCTGCTGGCAGGACGACCGCACCAAGCCGATCGCGACCGCACGGATGCACCTCCTGCTGGAGCGCTGATTCCGTCGGCTTGCGGGGGTGGCTCGCCAACGGCGGAATCACGGCCGTTCATCCGGGGCTTCCGCTTGACCCCTGCGGATGCTTAGAGAAGCACATGACCGATTTTGCCAGCCTCATCCTGCCCGACCGGGGCGAGCCCGCTCACAGCCTCTCCGCGATCGCCACCGACGGGTTCGAGGCTTGGTTGAGGGCCCAGCCGCCCCAGGTCCGAACGCTGGCGGCGGCGGGACAGTTCAAGGCCAAGCCGAATGAGCTGCTGATCGTGCCGGGAGGCAAGGACGGGGCCTGGTCGGCGGTGTTCGGCGCCGACAAGAAGAACGGGCCGTGGGATCTCGCCGCGGTGGCGCAGAAGCTTCCGACCGGAACTTATCGGCTCGAGGGCGAGGCCGCTGGAGAGAATATGCTGGGCTGGCTGCTCGCGCATCACCGCTTCGATCATTATCTCTCCAAACCCGAGCCGCTGCCCGCACGCGTGCTGCTGACGAAGGATCCCGCCGCCATTGGGCCCGCGGTGGCGCTTGCCGAAGCGGTTGCGCTCGTCCGCGATCTTGTCGACACTCCAGCGGCCGATATGGGTCCGGCCGAACTCGCCGCCGCCGTCGAGGGGGTCGCCAGGGGCTTCGAGGCCGAGGTGCGGATCACCCAGGGCGATGCACTGGAGCAGGGCTATCCGATGATCGCCGCGGTCGGCCGCGCCGCGGTGCGCGACCGCGCGCCGCGGCTGATCGAACTCGAATGGGGCCATCCCCAGCACCCACGCCTGGCGATCGTCGGCAAGGGAGTGTGCTTTGACTCCGGCGGGCTCGATCTCAAGCCCTCGTCGGCGATGCTCCTCATGAAGAAGGATATGGGGGGCGCGGCGCATGCGCTGGGGTTGGCCCGCCTGGTGATGGGCGCGCGGCTGCCGGTCCGGCTCCATCTGCTCATCCCGGCGGCCGAAAACGCAGTTGCAGGCAACGCCTTCCGGCCGGGGGACATTCTGCGCAGCCGCAAGGGCCTATCCGTGGAAATAGGCAATACCGATGCCGAAGGCCGGCTGCTGCTCGGCGACGCCCTGGCGCGAGCGGGCGAGGAGAAGCCGGCGCTGATCCTCGACTTCGCGACGCTGACGGGGGCCGCGCGCACCGCGCTGGGCCCCGACCTTCCCGCGCTGTTCGCCAATGACGACGCGCTCGCCGCCGATTTCGCCGCTGCGGCGCAAGCCGTTTCGGACCCGCTTTGGCGGCTTCCCCTATGGGCTGATTATGGGGAGATGCTCAAGTCCACCGCCGCCGACATCAACAATGCCGGTGAAGGCGGGATGGCCGGCGCGGTCACCGCGGCGCTGTTTCTCCAACGCTTCGTGCCCGAGGGCATTCCCTGGGCGCACCTCGACACGTTCGCCTGGCGACCTTCCGCCAAGCCGGGACGGCCAAAAGGCGGGGATGCGCTGGGGATGCGCGCCGCCTTTGCCCTGCTTCAGGCCCGATTCGTTACGGCATGAGACCAGACGCCGGATTTCGGCGACAAAATAATAAAAGATATATCGCCCTGTGAAACGAAATGCTGCGGTGCGTGTTGTCCTCTCGGGATATCGCAACTCCTGCGGGAAGACAGTTCGAAGGGTGCGTATAAAATGGCGGACAATCAGCTTTCGCAGTGGATGAGGGCTCTGGTCGCCTATGTCCGATCAGGACAGCCTGACCTCACCAACCGGCAGATGGCGCTTTTGCTGATCAGCTATATCACACCCGGGCCGCATACCGTCCGGGGCCTCGCGCAACAGCTCGGTGTCTCGAAACCAGTTATCACGCGCGCCTTGAACACCCTGGGCTCGCTCGGCTATCTGCGCCGTGAGCGTGACGATAACGACCGTCGCAATATCTTCGTCGGCAAGACCGATAAGGGGGCCGCCTTCCTCGATGCGTTCGGAAAGTCCATCGATCTCGAGAAACTGCGCGGCTGACTTTTCCTCAGGCAGCCGCCCGCCCGCGGCAGCCTTTCGTCTCGATGGCCCCAGCCGCACGCTCGACGCGCGGATCAACGCCTTTCGGCCCGATATCGCCGATCTTGCATTGGCGGGCACGCTGTTTGCTCCCCATTATGCCGCTCCGCTTTGCCGGGCCGCCACCGCGAGCACGATGATGCGCTGCGCCGCCCGCGAAGATGCCGAAGCCGTGTCCCAGTTGTTGCCCGGCGAGGATTTCGCCGTGCTTGATCTCGCGGGAAGCTGGGCATGGGGCTATTCGCGCCATGACCATTATGTCGGCTATGTCGCGGCGAGGGCGCTCGGCTTGCCCGTCCAGCCAAGCCATCGTGTCGCAGTGCGCGAGGCGCTCCTTTTTGCGGACGCTTCGATTAAGTCGCCCGCAGTCGGCACGCTGCCCTTCGGCGCCTGCCTCGCCGGCGTCGCGCATGACGGCTTCGTCGAGACTGCGGCGGGTTTCGTCCATGTCCGCCATGTCACGCCGATCGATCACCATGCGGAGGACGCAGTCGCCATCGCCGAACTGTTCCTGGGCGCGCCCTATCTGTGGGGGGGCCGAGGCGCGGGCGGGATCGATTGCTCGGGGCTGGTGCAGGTGGCGCTGGGCGCGATCGGAATCGCCGCGCCGCGCGATACCGACATGCAGCGCAAGAGCCTCGGCGAAACCGTCCCCGAGGACACTCCGCTTCGACGGGGAGACATTATCAGCTTTCCGGGCCATGTCGGGCTGATGGTGGACGAGGCCAGGCTGATCCATGCCAATGCGCACTGGATGAGCGTGGTGGTCGAGCCTCTCGCCGACGTCGTGGCCCGCCTTGCTCATCATCATGAACGGCCGATCCTGGGCCGGCGGAGAATAATGGCGTGACCTTCCGGGTCTTCATCGACGGTGCCGCGGGCACCACCGGCCTCGAAATCGGCGATCGGCTCGCCGGGCGCGGCGACATCGAACTGATCACGATCGACGCATCCCGGCGCAAGGACGCTTCGGCACGCGCCGAGGCGCTCAATACCGCCGATGCGGTTATCCTGTGCCTGCCCGACGACGCCGCGCGCGAAGCGGTGGCGCTGATCGACAATCCGCAGGTGCGGGTGATCGACGCCTCGACCGCGCACCGCACGGCTCCGGGCTGGGCCTATGGGTTTGCCGAGCTCGAACCCGGCCAGCGCATGGCGTTGGGCGCCGCGAGGCGCATCTCGAATCCCGGCTGCTATCCGACGGGATTCCTTGCGCTGGTGGCTCCGCTGGTGCGCGCCGGCTTGCTGCCCGCCGACACCCCGATTTCGACCAACGCTATCTCGGGCTACTCGGGCGGCGGCAAGGCGATGATCGCGATGTTCGAGGACACACAATCGCCCGAAGCGACCGACACCGCGTTCCGCGCCTATGCGCTCGGGCTAGGCCATAAACATGTGCCCGAGATGCAGAAACATGCTGGCCTCGTGCATCCGCCGATCTTCTTCCCAAGCGTCGCGCGAACCTATCGGGGCATGCTGGTCGAGGTGCCGCTGCATCTCCACCTGCTGCCTGGCCGCCCGAGCGGAGCCGCGCTGCGCGATGCGCTGGCAGAGGCCTATCGCGGCAGCCGGGTCGTCAGGGTCGCGCATGAAAATCCATCTTTCCTCACGATCGAGCAGGCGGCCGGCACCGACCGCCTCGATCTGTTCGTCTATGCCGACGAGAAGGTCGGTCAGGCGCGCCTGATCGCAGCGCTCGACAATCTCGGCAAGGGCGCCGCCGGAGCCGCCGTTCAAAACCTCAACATCGCGCTCGGGCTCGACGAAACGGTGGGACTGCGAGTTTAGCAGCGGGGTGATTGTCATTACGGGTAAAGCGGCGCATCTTCCCGCCAATTTGGCGATTAGGGAGAGATCGCGGTGGTTCCTGTCTGCTACTGGATCGTCTCGGCCGTCCTGTTGATCTGGAACGCCATTGGCTGCGCCGCCTGCATCGGTCAGCTCACCGCCAGCCCCGACAAAATCGCGAAACTTCCCGAAGCCCGGCGCGATGCCTGGCTTGCCATGCCCGCGACGGCCAAGCTCGCCTATGCGATCGCGGTCGGTGCTGGGCTGGTCGGATCAGCCGCGTTGCTCGTGCGCTCGCTCGCGGCGGGCCCACTGTTCGTTGCCTCGCTGCTCGGGGTGATCGTCCAGTTCGGCTGGTTCTTCCTGGTCTATCGGGGCGCGTCGCGCTCCGGCGGAGGCTCGGCGATCTTCCCGGCCGCAATCGCGGCGATCGCGGTCGCCGAGGTGGGCTTTGCCTGCTGGGCGAAAACGGAGGGCCTGCTTAGCTGATCGACGGCCTGTAGGATCGTCCTACGTCCGCGCGTCTTCAAGCCGCCCGCTGACAACGAAAAGGGGAGAACGACCATGAACGAAGAGCTTCGCCGGCCCGCCTGGTATTGGATCTTGGGGATTGTGCTGCTGCTCTGGGGGGCGGCCGGCATCTTCGCCTTCTACAGCCAGCTCACCACGCCCTACGACAAGATGGCGGCGGAGATAGGCAAACCTGCCGCCGACTGCATCAAAGGCATGCCGACATGGCTGTGGTGGGTCTACGGCGCCGCGGTGTGGAGCGGCCTGTTCGGCACGCTCGCGCTCTTGCTCCGCCACGCCTGGGCGCAGCCGCTCTATCTGATTTCGCTCGCCGCCGTGATCGTCCAGTTCGGGCACAGCTTCGGCGTGGCGAAGATCCACGAAATCATGGGCTGGAGTGCCGCAATTTTCCCTGCCTTCATCATCTTCATGGCGGTGTTCCAGCTGTGGTTCGCCAGCCAGGCGAAGAAGAAGGGCTGGCTGCGCTAAAGCCAGCCCGTGCGGTCCGCGCACTCGGCTACTGCGGTCGGCTACATTTCTCCGCGTGCGCGGCGGATCGCGTAGAAACGCTGCACATTGGCGTTGTGCTCGGCAAGGGTGTTGGCGAAGACATGGCCGCCCTTGCCGTTTGCGACGAAATAGAGCGCCGGACTCTTGGCAGGATCGAGCACAGCCTCGATCGCGGCCAGGCTGGGATTGGCGATCGGCCCTTGGGGCAGCCCCGCCGACGCATAGGTGTTGTAGCCGTTGACCGCGCGCAGTTCGGATTGCCGGATCCGTCGGCCGAGCGGTTTGCCTTTGGTGATCGGATAGATCACGGTGGGATCGGCCTGGAGCTTCATCCCCTCGCGGATCCGGTTCGAATAGACCGCCGCGACCATCGGGCGCTCGGACGGCAGCGCGGTCTCCTTCTCGACGACCGAGGCGAGGATCAGCGCCTCGCGCTTGGAGCGGACCGGCGTCGTGGGCTTGCGCGCCGCCCAGGCGTCGTCGAGTGCGGTGCGCATCGCGGTCTGCATCCGTGCGAGCACCGCGGCCCGCGGCTCACCGGCCTCGAAGCTGTAGCTGTCGGGAAGCACCGATCCCTCGGCGGGTATGTCGATCGTGCCGGTGAGCTGCGGCTCGGCGAGCAGCCGTTCATAGACGAGGATCGAAGGCATGCCTTCAGGGATCGTCACCAGATGCTGGATCGGCTTGCCATGTTGAAGGACGTCGAGGATTTGTCGCCCGCTGGCATGCGCCGGAATGTCGAACTCGCCCGCGCGGATCGGATCGTTTGAGCCGAAGCGCCGGGCGAAGCGCAGGAAGTTGGTGGTCGAGCGGATCGCCCCCGCCTTTTCAAGCGTGCGCGCCGCCGAGGCGAGCGTGTCGCCTTTGGCGATCCGGATGCTGACTTCCTGGTCGAGTGGACCCTCGCCCCACCAGTCGCGCGAAATCCATAGAGCCGCGCCGCTCGCCAGGAGCGCGATGACGCACAATAATGCGATCAGACGACGGATCACCGAGGGCTTCCTCCGGCGGCTCAATCCTCGACTGCGCGCATGATCAGGCTGGCGTTGGTGCCGCCAAAGCCGAAGCTGTTGTTGAGCACCGCCTTGACCTTGCGCTTCTTCGCCACCAGCGGAACGAGGTCGAAGTCTTCGAGGCCGTCGCTGGGGTTTTCGAGATTGAGCGTTGGCGGCACGATCTGATCGCGCATCGCAAGAATGCAGAAGATGGATTCGACCGCCCCGGCCCCGCCCAGCAGATGCCCTATCGCCGACTTGGTCGAGCTCATCGACACGGTCTTGAGCGCGTCGCCGAACAGCCGGCGCACCGCCCCGGCCTCAAGCTCGTCGCCAAGCGGGGTCGAGGTGCCGTGCGCATTGATATAATCGATGTCCGAAGGCTCAAGGCCGGACTTCCTGAGCGCCATCGCCATCGAGCGATAGGCGCCCGACCCTTCGGGATGCGGCGCGGTGACGTGATAGGCGTCGCCCGACAGCCCGTAGCCGATCACTTCGGCATATATCTTCGCGCCACGGGCCTTGGCATGCTCATATTCCTCGAGCACGACGATGCCGGCGCCTTCGCCCATCACGAAGCCGTCGCGGCCCTTGTCATATGGGCGCGAAGCTTTTTCCGGGCTGTCATTATAGGCGGTCGACAAGGCGCGCGCCTGCGCGAAGCCGGCGATCCCGAGCGGGCAGATCGCGCCCTCGGCACCGCCCGCGAGCATGATGTCGGCGTCATCCATCGCGATCATCCGCGCGGCGTCGCCGATCGCATGCGCGCCGGTCGAGCAGGCCGTGACGACCGCGTGGTTCGGGCCGCGCAGGCCATATTTGATCGAGACTTGCCCGGAAATCAGGTTGATCAGCCGGCCATGGACGAAATGCGGGGAGACGCGGCGCGGCCCCTTTTCGTAGAGCACAATCGATTCGCTCTCGATGCCCGGCAGGCCGCCGATGCCCGAGCCGATCGACAGGCCCGCGCGATAGCTGAGCTCCTCGCTCATGTCGGTGAGCCCGGCGTCCTCGAGCGCCTGGCCCGCGGCATCGATCCCGTAGACAATGAAAGGATCCACCTGGCGCTGCACCTTATGATCGACGCGCTTGCCCGCGTCGAAGCCATAGGGATGATCAGCGGGCTTGACCTCGCAGGCGATCGTGCAAGCCTGATCGCTCGGGTCGAAGCGGGTGATCCGTGCGGCGCCCGACTTGCTCGCCAAGATATTCGCCCAGGCGATCTCGACCTCCGCGCCAAGCGGCGTCACGAGCCCCAGTCCGGTTACCACCACGCGGCGCATGGCATCCTCCTGTAATTCGTCTTGAACGGCAAAACGGCCCCCCGTCCCATCGGAAGACCGGGGTCGGGGAGCCGCTGGTAAGCCTCGGCTCTGTCACCTGCCCCGGTCGCGCAACGGCCGGCGGGCGGGACGATCAGCCCTTGTGGCTCTCAATATAGCTGATCGCGTCCTTGACGGTCGCAATCTTCTCGGCCGCATCGTCAGGAATTTCGACACCGAATTCCTCTTCGAAGGCCATGACCAATTCGACGATGTCGAGGCTGTCCGCGCCCAGATCGTCGATGAAGCTGGCTTCCTCGGTGACCTTCTCGGCCTCGACGCCCAGATGCTCGACAACGATCTTCTTAACGCGCTCGGCGGTCTCGCTCATATTCTAAACCTTCCTTGGGGTCTCTTCGCCTGCCCTAACGAGGGCAGACTATGCTTGCAAGCTTGCTTTGATGACGGGAAATAGGGTTGCGTTGCGGCAGGCGGCTCAGATCATCGCCATGCCGCCGTTCACGTGCAGGGTTTGCCCGGTAACGTAAGACGCCTCCGCGCTCGCGAGATAGACGACCGCCGCGGCGATGTCGCCCCCCTCGCCGAGCTTGCCCGCGGGAATCTTGCCCAACAACGCGTCTTTCTGCGCCTCGGGCAGGACGTCGGTCATCGCCGAGGCGATGAAGCCCGGCGCCACGCAGTTGACGGTGATCTGGCGGCTCGCCAGTTCCTGCGCCAGCGCCTTCGACATGCCGACCAGGCCCGCCTTCGACGCAGCATAATTGGCCTGGCCGGGATTGCCGGTGGTGCCGACGATCGAGGTGATCGTCACGATCCGGCCGAAGCGCGCCTTCATCATCGGCCTGGCGGCGGCGCGGATCAGACGGAAGGCGGCCTCGAGGTTGACCGAGATCACTTGATCCCACTCCTCGTCCTTCATCCGCATGATCAGGTTGTCGCGGGTGACGCCCGCGTTGTTGACGAGGATGTCGAGCTTGCCGCCCAACGCCTCGACGGCGCGCGGGATCAACCCGTCGACGGCTTCGGCGTCCCCGAGATTGCACGGCAGGATAACAACGTCGCCGCCGATGTCAGCCGCGACCGCCTTGAGTGCGTCTTCGCGCGTGCCCGACAGGGCGACCTTCGCTCCCTGCGCCGCGAGCGCCTTCGCTATCGCCGAACCGATTCCGCCGCTCGCGCCGGTGACCAGCGCGGTCATGCCTGAAAGATCGAACATATTTCCTACTCTCCTCCAAGCGTCATCCTCGCGAAGGCCGGGATCTCGGGCCTGGGCCGCGCCCTGGCCTCTTGAGATGCCAGCCTGCGCCGTCACGACGGATTAGCGTGCTAAAGACTTGCCGCAAGCGCCTCGATGTCAGCCATTCCCACCACGCTCGTCGCGGTCGCCCGATCGGTGATGTCCTTGACCATCGGGCCCACCACCTTGCCGCCAAACTCGACGAACTGCTCGACCCCCGCCTCGGCCATTGCCGCGACGCTTTCGCGCCACCGGACCGTGCCGGTGACCTGCTCGACCAGCAGCCTGACGATCTCCTGCGCCGCCGCGACGGGCGCCGCGGTGACATTGGCGTAAACCGGCACCAACGGGCTCTGCACCACAATCTGGCCAAGCGCCTCGGCCATGGCCTCGGCGGCGGGCTGCATCAGCGAGCAGTGAAACGGCGCCGATACCGGCAGCAGCAAAGCGCGCTTCGCCCCCTTGGCCTTGGCGATCTCGATCGCCCGCTCGACCGCGGCCTTATGCCCCGAAACGACCACCTGTCGATTGCTGTTGTCGTTCGCCGCCTCGCATATCTCGCCTTGCGCAGCCTCCTCCGCGACCGCGCGGGCGCCGTCAAAATCGAGGCCGAGAAACACCGCCATCGCACCGACGCCGACCGGCACGGCCGCCTGCATCGAACGGCCGCGCAGCTTGAGCAGCCGGGCGGTCGTGGCGAGATCGATCGCATCGGCCGCGCACAGCGCGCTATATTCGCCGAGGCTGTGGCCCGCCACGAACGCCGCCTTGTCGGCCAGGCTGACATTGCCCTCCTTTTGGAGGACGCGCCAGGTGGCGATCGCATTGGCCATGATCGCGGGCTGGGCGTTCTCGGTAAGCATGAGCTCGTCCGCGGGACCTTCGACCATCAACTTGAACAGATTCTGCCCAAGCGCGTCGTCGACCTCCTGGAACACCTCGCGCGCGACGCTGCTCGCCGCGGCAAGCGCCTGGCCCATGCCGACGGCCTGGCTACCTTGGCCTGGAAAGATGAATGCTCGCATCGACGGCTCCCCACGATCTGGCGTGCGCCCCTAGGAAAATGCCGCGCCCGACGCAAGCATCTTGGCTTGCTTTCGCCCGCCATATCCGCCATAGGCGCCCGCAGTCGGGGTGGAGAGCCTGTCTCTCCGCCCCCGCTCATTTTGGAAGACAGCCGGAGGGGCTCCGTGATCGGCACGGCGTCAGCGATCGGCCAAATGAAGGAAGACGCGAGCATGGCTCTCTACGAGCATGTGTTTCTCGCGCGTCAGGATCTGGCTCAGGCCCAGGTCGACGCGCTGGCGGAAACCGCCACCAAGATCGTCGAGGAAGGCAATGGCAAGGTCGTCAAGACCGAGACCTGGGGGCTACGCAGCCTCGCCTACCGGATCGCCAAGAACCGCAAGGCGCATTATGTGATGCTCCAGATCGACGGCCCGGCGGGCGTCGTCGCGGAGCTCGAGCGCCAGACCGCGATCAACGAAGATGTGATCCGCTACATGACGATCCGTGTCGACGAGCTCGAGCAGGGTCCGTCCGCGATGATGCGCCGCAGCGAACGCAACGAGCGCGATGGCCGCCGTGGCGATCGTGATGGCCGCGGCGACCGGGGCGACCGCCCGCGCCGCGAAGATCGCGAATTCGCGTAAGGAGATAGAGAGACATGGCACGCGCATTCTTCCGCCGCCGCAAGAGCTGCCCCTTCTCCGCGAAGGACGCTCCCAAGATCGATTTCAAGGACGTCCGTCTGCTTCAGGGCTTCGTGTCCGAGCGCGGCAAGATCGTCCCGAGCCGCATTACCGCGGTATCCGCCAAGAAGCAGCGCGAACTCGCCAAGGCGATCAAGCGCGCCCGTCACATCGGGCTGCTTCCCTACATCGTCAAGTAAGAAGGGAGGACCGCCACCATGGACGTGATCCTGCTCGAACGCGTTGAGAAGCTGGGCCAGATCGGCGACGTCGTCTCGGTCAAGGCCGGCTTCGCACGCAACTATCTGCTGCCGCGCAAAAAGGCGCTACGCGCCAACGAGGCCAATAAGAAGGTCTTCGAGGCGAACCGCGCCCAGATCGAGGCCGACAACGCCAATCGCCGCGTCAACGCCGAAAAGGAAGCCGGCGGAATCGACGGCAAGTCGATCGTCCTGATCCGTCAGGCTTCGAACACGGGCCAGCTCTACGGTTCGGTTTCCGCCCGCGACGTCGCCGAGGCGCTGGCCGAGGACGGCGTCAAGGTCGCCAAATCGGCAATCGTGCTCGGCCGCCCGATCAAGACGATCGGCGTTCACGAGGTGAAGGTGGTGCTGCACGCCGAAGTCAGCCGCAGCATCAAGGTCAACGTCGCTCGCTCGCCCGAGGAGGCCGAACTGCAAGCGCAGGGTGTCGACGTGATGGCGTCTATGTTCGAACGCGACGAGGCCGGTTTCACCGAGGACTATGATCCGAACGCGGAACCGGGCGAGATCACGGCCGAGGTCATCGAGGAGCCGGCCGCCGACGAGGCCTGAGCTTTTCGATCCGTGTTGAGAAAAAGGCCGTCCGGACGATCCGGGCGGCCTTTTCTATCTGGCTTGCGTCGCCCCGCCAACCGGCGCGACCTGATGCAGTCTGGAATCCGGGGCGTCAGGGTCTGGCCGCCTGCGCCGCATATCTGTCACGTTCCGCGCCGATCAGGATATCGGCCAGGAACCAATAGGCCTCACCCCAGGCTTCGAGCGCCCGCTGGTCGACAGCATCGCCCAGGACATCCTTGATCGCCGGCAGCAACGCATTGGCCACGGCGGGATAATGTTCGGGCTTTACGCCGGTGTCGACATGGCGCTCGGCCATCCGGCCTACCGCCTGGCTGAGCGCCCCGAGATTGTCGACATTCTTGGCGTAAGCGAGGATCGCTGCGGCGAGCCGTTTCGGCTGCTCGCCCGATTCCTGCGCCGCCTGATCGAACAGTGCCTTGATCGCCGGATCGACGAACAGCCGCTCATACATGCGGGTGGTGATTGCCACACCGTGCTGCTGAAGCGCCGGGGCGGTCGATTTGACGATGGCGATGGTTTCGGCGGAAAGCGGCTGGCTCATTGACGGCTCCATGAAAGATGTATTTGCGAGAGGACGGACCGGGAATCGTCCATAGCTTCGCCAGGCTCACCATGGCCATTTCTCGATCGCCGCACGCGACGCCGATCGTTCGGGTAACGACCCACCGCTCCAGAAGGTCCGGGTCGTCACGACGATCGATTTCTATCCGGAGAAACCGAACGAAGCCGGACGGTGCAGCGGGTGCCGGCGTGCGAGCTTTCGGTCACAAGCTCGCCCTGCGCTTCCCCGACGAAGGCGGTGATCAGCCGCCTTCCGAGGCCGCCGCCAGGCGGTTGATCCGGCAAGCCGCAGCCATCGTCTTCGACCGCGAGTTCATGGCCGTCGTCCACCGCCCGGAAAGCCACGGTGATCGTGCCGGCGCGCCCGTCGACGAAGGCATGGCGCGCGGCGTTGGTGACCAACTCGTTGACGATAAGGCCGACAAGCGCGGCGCGATCGCGATCGAACATCACCGATTCGGCGGTACAGCGCAGCCTGACCCGCTCGGACGACAGCAGCGCGGTTTCTAGCGCGCCGCACAATTCGCGCAGATAGTCGGCCATATCGATCTTTCCGGCTGGCGCTCCCCCCCGGTACAGGAAGCGATGTGCGGTCGCGATGCTCTCGACCCGGCTGAGCGCACTGGCAAGTTCGGCGCGGAGCACGGGGTCGGTCGCGCGCTGGCCTTGCATCTGGAGCAGGCTCGCCACCGCAGCGAAATTATTCTTCATTCGGTGGTCGAGCTCGCGGAGCAGCAGCTCGCCGCGCTCAATCTGGCGGTCGCGCTCGGCATTGGCTTGCGCGATCGCCCTTCGGAAGATCTCGAGCAGCACGATCATACCGAGCAGAACGATGCTGTTGACCACCACCCGCGGACCATCCGAGTCATGCATGAGGGTCAGGCCGTCCGGGCTCATCATCAGGAAGATGACGGTGTAGGCCATGGTCGCGACGAGGGTCAGCAAACCCGCAAGCCAGCGTCCGAACAAGGTGGCGAGCGTGACCGCTGGATAGATCAGCGCCAGCGGTCCGGCTCCTGGCGCGACCGTGTCGATCGCCATCCGCAGCACGATCATCGCGATCGAGACGAGCAAAGCGAAGATGAGCTGACTGACGACGACAGGCAACGCGGGCGAAGTTTGCGAGGGAAAGTCCCAGCCGGCGAGCCAGTTCATGGCAGAGGAACACCATGTTTATCGCGCGGCGTCAATCGCAGGCGGAACCATCAGCCTGGCCGGGAGGAAAATGATAGCCCATCGGGCCATGGCCGCCGCCGAGACCGGGAGCGGCGACCAGCGCTGCGCGCACGAACGCCCTGGCCCGCAAGATCGCGTCGGGCAGTCCCATGCCCTGCCCAAGGCCGGTCGCGATCGCGCTGGCCAGCGTGCAGCCGGTGCCGTGATCGTGGATCGTATCGATCCGGTCGCCCTCCCAAAGCACCGGCCGCGCCGCGGTCGTGACGAGCATGTCGCCGAGCCGATCGAGCGGCAGGCGGATCCCTGTGGCGAGAATAGCGCCTCCGCCGGTCGCCGCGATCAGCTGTCCGGCCATGTCGGCGATGGTGCCTCCTCGCCGGGAGGGTAGCGGCTTGTGTTGCGACCGAGACCGGATTGGGACTGGCGCCGCGCCGCACAGAACCTCCAGTTCGTCGAGATTGGGCGTCGATACCGTGGCCCGGCGCAGCAGCCGAGCGAAGACGGTGATCGCTTCCTGGCTGGCAAGCCGGCTGCCGCTGGTCGCGATCATCACCGGGTCGAAGACCAGCGGCAGGTCCGCGAGATCGGGGCGGTCGAGGCGGTCGGCGACGGTCGCGGCGATCGTTGCCGATCCGATCATACCGATCTTGATGGCGTCAATTCCGATATCCGAAGCGACCGCGTCGATCTGCGCGATGACCATCTCGGCCGGTATCGGATGCACCGCATCCACCCCTAGCGTGTTTTGCGCGGTGATCGCCGTGATCGCGGTCATCGCATGACCGCCAAGCAGGGTCACCGTTTTGATGTCGGCCTGGATCCCCGCCCCGCCACCCGAATCGGAGCCGGCGATGATGAGGATGCGCGCGCTGCTCACGCCGCCTTGCGCACCGCCTCGCAAATCTGGTTGACCATCGTCTCGACGAGCTTGGGATCTTCGCCCTCGGCCATCACGCGGATCAGTGGTTCGGTGCCCGATTTGCGAATGACGAGACGCCCGGTGCCGTCCAGCTTCCGCTCGGCGTCGGAGATCGCGGCGAGCACCTTGTCGTCCCTAAGCGGCTCGCCGCCGGCGAAGCGGACGTTCTTGAGCAGCTGGGGCAAGGGATCGAACAGGTGGAGCAACTCATGGGCGGGCTTGCCGCTTTCGACGAGCCGCGCAAGCACCTGCAACGCCGCGATCAGCCCGTCGCCGGTGGTCGCGTGATCGGTCATGACGATATGCCCCGACTGCTCGCCACCGATGTTGAACCCTTCGGCGCGCATCGCCTCGACCACGTAGCGATCGCCGACCTGGGTGCGGTGGAGGCGGAGATCGTGACCCGCCAGGAAGCGCTCAAGCCCGAGATTCGACATCACCGTCGCGACGATCCCCCCCCCGCGCAGCTCGCCGCGCCCTTGGGCGCCCGTCGCAACCAGCGCCATCAGCTGATCGCCGTCAACCACCTTGGCATGATCGTCGACGATGATCAGCCGATCCGCATCGCCATCGAGCGCGATGCCGATATCGGCGCGTGTCTCGCGCACCTTGTCCTGCAGCGCCTTCGTGTCGGTGGAGCCGCATTTGTCGTTGATGTTGATGCCGTTGGGGTTAACCCCGATCGAGATCACATCGGCGCCGAGCTCCCAGAGCGCCGAGGGGGCGACCTCATAGGCCGCGCCATGCGCGCAGTCCACGACGATGCGCAGACCATCGAGGCGCAGATGTTCGGGGAAGCTCGATTTCACCGCGTGGACATAGCGGCCGCGCGCATCCTCGACGCGGCGGGCGCGACCGATATCGGCCGAAGCGGCGAGCCGCACCGGCTTGTCGAGGCGCGCCTCGATCGCCGCTTCGTCGTCGTCCGACAGCTTATATCCGTCGGGGCCGAACAGCTTGATGCCGTTGTCCGCGAACATATTGTGGCTTGCCGAGATCATCACGCCAAGATCGGCGCGCATCGAGCGGGTCAGCATCGCGACCGCCGGCGTCGGCATCGGACCGAGCAGAACGACGTCCATTCCGACGCTGGTGAAACCGGCGACCAATGCCGACTCCATCATATATCCGGACAGGCGCGTATCCTTGCCGATCACGACGCGGTGGCGGTGCTCGCCGCGCACGAAGTGCGCGCCCGCCGCCTGGCCCACCTTCATTGCGATTTCGGCGGTCATCGGGCTTTCATTGGTGCGGCCGCGGATGCCGTCGGTCCCGAAATATCTACGCGCCATCAGCCGTCCTCAACCGAAAATCTGCCGCTAGATGCGCCGATTTTCTCGCGTGCTCAAGTGCTATAGCGCCGCCCCCGCCTTGGCCGGAAAGGGGCAATGCTACCGCTCATAGGCCTTGGGCAGCGCCTTCTCGACGGGGTCGAGATAGCGATCGCGCAGCCGGGTCTGGCGGCTCGTCATCGGCTGGGCCGCGCCGTCGACGAAGATCGCCGTCGGGGCCGAGGCGAGCTCGAGCGGATCCCCGTCCCAGATCACGACGTCGGCGCGGCGGCCGGGCCGCAGCGAACCGATCTCGCCATCCATGCCGATCGCCGCGGCGGGCTTCGAGGTGATCGTGGCAAAGGCGGCGCCCCAGCCCAGCCCTTGCGCTCCAGGCACCCGGGTCAGCGCGACGAGATTGCCCGCATATTGCGTGAGATAGGACTCATAAGGCCCTTCGGAGATGTCGATGTTCGAAATCGCCACGCCGACTCCAGCGCGCACCATTCGCCCGACATTCGACTGGGTCGCGGCAAGATTTTCAAACTTCTCGGGCAGGTCGAGCAGCGCCGCCGCGATCACCGGTACGTGCGCAGCAGCGATCCGGTCCGCCACCAGCCAGCCCTCGCTGGCCCCGACGAGCACCAGCCTAAGCGCCGGATAGGCGGCCTTCAGCCCAAGCGCCGCCCGGATGTCGGCAGCGCGCTCGACATGGACGAGCAGCGGCATCGTGCCGCGGATCACCGGGACCAGCGCCTCGGCATCCTGCCGCGTAATCAGCGAATCCTTGCCCGCGATCCCGGCCGAGCCGGGATTGGCGGCCGCGGCGAGCGCGGCGCGCAGCAGCGCATGCGCCGCAGGGCGGCTACCTCCGCCGGGCGCAGCGCCGTCCTCGCCCAGCTCGACATATTGGAAGGCGCGCGGACGGGTGACCGGATCGCCATCCGCCCCGAGATCGATCACCGCCCCCTGCCCTGCGAACATGGTGTTGCCCGCTACCGGCATCACGAAAGCGCGAGTGACGCCCGCCGACCGCTCGATCGCAACGCGCTGGCCGGCCGGATCGATCGCGGGGGCGACATCGATCGCTGCGGAAAAGGGTGACTTTTCCGCGGTCGAATCGTTGGTTTCGGGCATGCCATAACCGTCGAGCAGCCCCAGCGTGCTGATCCCGGCGACGATCCCGGGCGACACCCATTTTCCCTCGGCATCGATCCGCCGCGCGCCGGGGGGCGCCGCGACATGCGCGCCCGCGGCGAGAATGCGGCCATCGGCGATGACGACGGTGCCGTTCGGGATCGGCGCCGACCCGTCGCCGATGGCCACAGTACCGCCGGTGATCGCGATCGTCTCGGCGGACAAGGGAGCGGCGAGCAAGGCCGCACATAGAAAGCCCGCACGCACGGGGCAAAATCGAACGGTTCGCCTGGGCAAAGGCGAATCCTTGGATATCACGTCTGAAGCGAAGGCGATCATTTCACATCTCCCTCGCCGGGCTGGCCGAGCTCGAAATCGCTGACCGGCCGCAGCTTCGGATCGAGGGCGTCGTAGAGCATCGCCCCGTCGATCCAGACCTTTTCGGGGCGGGTGTAGACGCTGAAAGGATTGCCGTTCCACAGCACCACGTCGCCCATCTTGCCGGGTTTGAGGCTGCCGGTCTTGTCGGCAATACCGAGCGCGCGGGCGGGATTGATCGCGAGCCACTCCCACGCGACCTCGTCGGGGATGGCGATGCCGGCGCGGCGGCCTGCGGCAAGACCCTTCGCTACCCCCTGGTTGAGGCGCTGGATGCCATTCTGGTCGTCCGAGTGGATCATCACGCAGGCTCCCGCCTTCTGCAGGATCGCGAGATTTTCCGGGATGCCGTCATAGCTTTCCATCTTGAAGCCGTACCAATCGGCCCACACCGCGGCGCAGGTGCCGTTGGTCTTGAGCAGGTCGGCGATCTTGTAGGCTTCGACCGCGTGATGGAAGGCGGTGACATGGTAGCCGAACTCCCTCGCCATATCGAGGACGACGGCCATCTCGTCGGCGCGGTAGCAATGATTGTGGACGAGGATCTCGCCGTCGAGCACGCCCATAAGCGTCTCCATCGCAACGTCGCGCGCCGGCGGCTCTCCACCCTTCTCCTCATATTTCTGCCATTTGCGCCGATATTCGACCGCCTTCATCCAGGTCTGGCGATCGACCGCGATATTCCCCATCCGCGTCGATGGCTCGCGGTTCTTGGCGCCGTAGACGCGCTTGGGATTCTCCCCGCACGCCATTTTGAGCCCGTAGGGGGCCCCCGGGAACTTCATCCCCTGCATCGTACGCGCATAGACATTCTTGAGCGTGACCGAGCGGCCGCCGAACAGGTTGGCCGATCCCGGCAGGATCTGCAACGTCGTCACACCGCCATTGGCAAGCGCGCGGCTGAAGCCTGGATCCTGCGGCCAGACGCTGTGTTCGGCCCAGACATCGGCGGTCACCGGGTTGGTCATCTCGTTGCCGTCCGACAGCGCCTTGACCTGCGGCGAGGGATAGTCGCCGAGATGGCTGTGCACGTCGATGACGCCTGGCGTCACCCACTTGCCCTTGCCTTCGATCACCATCGCGCCCGCAGGCACCGGCAGATCGGTCCCCCCGACAGCCTTCACCTTGCCGTCGGCGAGCAGCAGCGTCCCGTCCTCGATCCGCCCGCCCTCGCCGTCATAGACGGTCGCATGAACGATCGCGGTCAGAACCCCGGGATAGGCCCGATAGGTCGACGGAAAAGGGTCATGGTTGAACCCTTTGCCCCTGCCGGGCGGGGGGGCATCGGAGGATGCCGATTGGGCCGGGCCGCCGCCTGTACAGGCCGTCAACGCAAAGGCCAGCGCGATGCTCAGCATGAGCTTATTGGACACCGTGCATCCACCTCTTGATCGACGGAGAAACCAGAAGGAGCGCGACGCCGATACCGATCGACGCCAACCCGATCGTCTGGAAAACCCCGGCATAGGTCTCGAGGCTGACCTTGAGGTTCGTGACCTGGCCCCCCACCGTCTCCACGCTCGCCACCTGCGCGACAATCCCGGCGACATATTGCGCGCAGCTGATCGAAAGGAACCAAAGCCCCATCATCAGCCCCACCACGCGCGCGATCGACAATTTGGTGATCATCGAGAGGCCGACCGGCGAAATGCACAGCTCGGCCATCGAATGGATCAGATAGAGCAGCGCGAGCCACCAGACCGCGACCTTATAATCGGGGCCGGCATAGGCCGTGCCCCACACCAGCGCGAGAAAGCCGAGGCCGACCCCCGCCAGCGCGATCGCGAACTTGATCGGGATCGACGGCTCGAGCCCGCGCCGTCCGAGCGCGTTCCACATCAGCGAGGCGAGCGGCGCCAGCACGACGATGAAAAAGGCGTTGAAGAACTGGGTTTGCCCCGCGGTCATCTGATAGCCGCCGAGCAGAGTCAAATCCGTGTTGCGATCAGCGAACAGCGTGAGCGACGATCCGGCCTGTTCGAACAGCGTCCAGAACACCACGTTGAAGATGATCAGCACGATCGCGGCGATCATCATCTGGAACTCGGCCCTGTTGCCGGCCTTCCACGCCCATAGCGGGATGAAGATCACTGAGGCCAGAAAGGTGAAGAACAGCACCTTGCCCATGATCGGCAGCGCCAACAGATAGCCGATGATCCCGCTACCCGCCGCCGCGCCGGCGCTGTCCATCAGGTTGACGAACAGGAACCAGCCGACCGGGATCACGCAGACCGCGCCGACATAGATCAGCAGCGAGCGGTCCTTGATCTGTCCCGGCGGTGGATCGCCATAGCCTGCAAGCTTGTCCCCCGCGAACTGGATCAGCCCCCAGCTGATCAGCATCCCGATCGCGGCAAGGCCGAAGCCCGCCCACCAGCCGACCGCCACGGCGAGGAAGGGACAAAGAATCTGCGAAAAGAGCGAGCCGAGGTTGATCCCCATGTAGAAGATGGTGAAGCCAGCGTCGCGCCTGCGATCCCCGACCGGATAGAGCGCGCCGACGATCGTCGATATGTTAGGTTTGAAGAAGCCGTTTCCGACGGTGACCATCGTCAGCGCCACGAGCATCAGCATCGTGTAGAACTGGTCACGGTCGGCGTCCGCCTTGAAGCCGCCCTTCGCGATCGTCCGTTCGATCACGCCATCGGGGGCGACAAGCTGGACGGAGCCGTCTTCCTGGCCCTTGATCGCAAGCTTGCGTCCGCCGTGGATGACATATTGCTGCTTGGCATTGTCGATCGTCACCTCGTAGCGTGCGCCGTTGATCGTCGCATAGGGCTTGGCGGTAGGGCCGCCGAAGCACAGCACCAGATAGCCCAGCGACATCAGGATCGCCCCGAACTTCACCGATTTCTTGGAGCCGAGATAGCGATCGGCAAGCAGCCCGCCGATCAGCGGCGTCAGATAGACCAGCGCGGTGAAACCGCCATAAAGCCCATTGGTGGTCTGATCGCTGAACAGGAAATGTTGGGAAAGATAGAGGGTGAGCAGCGCCCTCATTCCATAAAAGCCGAAGCGCTCCATCGCCTCGGTTGAGAAAAGCCTGGCAAGCTGCCGGGGATGCCCGAACCATGTGTCGCCGTCAGATCGGCTTATGTGGGCGCTGCCGCGCTCGGTCGTCGCATCAGCGTCGGGATTGACCATGAACTGCTTTCTATGGTTCGCGGCGCACGACGCCTGCACGGGCGCGCACAACCTTCATGGATGTAAACAGTAACAACGAATCCGGCGCTGTGAAGCCGATTGTTGATGCGCTAGGAAGCCGGGCATGTTCAACGATCTTTCGTCCGCTGCGGCCTTGCTCTCCACGCGCCGCTCCGCCAAGCCGCGTGACATGGTGGCCCCCGGCCCTGATCCGTCGCAACTGCGCCGGATATTGCAGGCGGCGATGCGAACGCCCGATCATGGCAAGCTCAATCCGTGGCGCTTCGTCCTGTTCGAGACCGATCAAAGGGAGGCGTTCGCCGATCTGCTCAAACAGGCCTATCTGGCGGAAAAGCCGCAGGCGGGCCGGCTCGAACTCGAATCGATGGAGCAGTTCGCGCACCAGGCGCCGACGCTGGTGGCGGTGCTGTCCACGCCGACCGAAAACAGCAAGATCCCGCTGTGGGAACAGCAGCTGTCGGCCGGTGCCGTCTGTATGAACCTGCTGATCGCAACGCATGCGGAAGGCTTTGTTGGCTGCTGGCTGACCGGTTGGCCGGCTTACAGCGCCGAGGTGCTGGCCTCGCTCGGCGGCGCGCCGAGCGACCGCATTGCAGGATTTGTCTTTCTGGGTTCGCCGTCGCGCCCGCTCGAGGAACGGCCCCGCCCGGCCTATGAAGCTGTCGTTTCGACATGGAAAGGCTGATTGCCATTGACGCGCCGTGCTGTGTTAGCACAGTGTGACGCCATGAGCAGCCAGGATCGCCCCGTCTATCTCCGCCTTCGCGATGTGATCGCCGAATCGATCCTCGACGGCACCTATGGCGATGGCGATGCGCTTCCTTCGGTGCGCGCCTTCGCTGCGCAGCATGGCGCGAATCCGCTGACCGCCGCCAAGGCCTATCAGGGTTTCCAGGACGAGGGCTTCGTCGCGGTGAAGCGCGGGGTCGGCATGTTCGTCGCCGAGGGCGCCTCGGCTCGTCTGCGCCACGCGGCACGCGACAGCTTCCTGCGCGACGAATGGCCGCGTATTCTGCGCAACATGCGCCGGCTTCACCTCGATCCCGCCGAACTGCTCGAACAGGTCGGACGCTAAGCGGCGCGAGCCGCTTGCCCTGGCCTTGCCCCGGCTATAGCGGGCGGGCGTGACCCATACGCGTATCATCCCCGCCGACGAGATCGGCATCGCGCAGGCCGCGGCGCTGATCGGACGCGGGCTTCCGGTCGCGGTGCCCACCGAGACGGTATATGGCCTTGCCGGCGATGCGCGTGCGGGCGAGGCCGTGGCGGCGATCTATGCTGCGAAAGGCCGGCCGAGCTTCAATCCGTTGATCGTTCATGTCGACGGCATGGCGATGGCCGAAACCGTCGCCTGCTTTTCGCGGCTGGCGCATCGCCTCGCAACCGCCTTCTGGCCGGGGCCCCTGACGATGGTGCTGCCGATCGCGCCACATGCGCCGATCGCCCCTCTGGTCACCGCGGGGCTACCGACCGTCGCCGTCCGCGCGCCCGCGCATCGGGTGATGCGCGCGTTGATCACGGCGACCGGCGGCCCGCTCGCCGCGCCGTCGGCCAACGCGAGCGGCGCGATCAGCGCCACCCGCGCCGAACACGTCGCACAGTCGCTCGAGGGACGTATCGAACTGGTCCTCGACGGCGGGCCTACCGAGGTGGGGCTTGAATCGACGATCGTCGCGGTCGAGGACGATCGCCTGCGACTGCTGCGCCCGGGCAGCATCACCGTTGAAATGCTTCGGAGCGTGGCGGGCGTGCCCGTCAATAGCTGCGACACGGGGGCCATCGAAGCCCCAGGCCAGATGCTGAGCCATTATGCCCCCACCAAACCGTTGCGCCTCGGCGCACAGCAGGCCCGGCCTGGTGAATTCCTGATCGGGTTCGGCGCGGTGCGCGGCGACGCGAACCTGTCCGAGCACGGCAATCTCGCGCAGGCTGCGGCGCGGTTGTTCGATCTTCTGCACGTGGCCGACGCATCCGACGCTGCGGCAATCGCGGTGGCGCCGATTCCGGAGCAGGATCTGGGACTGGCGATCAACGACCGGCTAAGGCGGGCCGCCGCGCCGCGCGACTGAAGACGTCCTCCACAGCACACGGCAATATCGACTTCAGACCGCCGCCTTATCCTTCAGCCGTGCGGCATAGCTTTTGCGGAATTTGGCGAGCTTGGGCGCCACGACCATGACGCAATAGCCGTTATTCTGGCCTTCGCGCGCGAAATATTCCTGGTGGTAACCCTCGGCCGGGTACCAGGGCGCGTCGGGCTCGATCGTGGTGACGATCGGCTGGGGCCAATCCGCCTGGGCGCGCTCGATCGCGGCGCGGGCGGCTGCCGCCTGCGCCGGCGAATGGGGGAAGATCGCCGAGCGATATTGCGTGCCGACATCATTGCCCTGCCGATTGAGCTGCGTCGGATCGTGGACGTGGAAGAAGATGTCGAGCAGTTCGCCATAGCTGATCACGTCCGGGTCGAAGCTGATCCGTATCGCCTCGGCATGGCCGGTATCGCCGCCACAGACCTGCTTGTAGCTCGGATTGGAGACCTGACCGCCGATATAGCCGCTCTCAACCGAGCTGACCCCGATCACGTCGTCGAACACCGCTTCCACGCACCAGAAGCAGCCGCCGGCCAAAGTCGCGATTTCCTGAGCCATGTCGTCCTCCGCTGATCGGGAAGATAGGCCGCCCTGCCCCCAAATCAAGCGATGCCCGACCGTCGGCCGCGGAACAGCCGCATCGGCGCGACGTTGCGCCGCCATGACAGCCGATATGCCAGAACTTCCTTGGATCACCCCGGAATTGGTGGACGTGCTCGAGACGGCGCTGCTGTTGTCAATCGCGACCGCAGGGGCGCTGCTCGTCCATCGCGGCGGGCTGCTCCTGCTGCGCCGGCTCGCCGCGCGCACGGCGAGCAACACCGACGATCTGATCCTCGCACGGGTCGCCGCACCCATGCGCTGGATCGTCGTCGCGGTGGCGCTGAGCCTCGTTCAGCGAGGGCTGCCGCTGGCGCCCTGGGCGCTTGCGATCTGGGAGCAGGCGACCGGCTTCGTCCTCCCAGGCCTGATCGGCTGGCTCGCCATCGCGCTGGTCTATGCGGTGAGCGATGTGATGGCGGTCCACCATGACATCAGCGTCGCCGACAACCTGCGCGCCCGACGCCGGCGCACGCGGATCGCGATCCTCACCCGGATCGCGATGTTCACCATCCTGTTCCTCACCATTTGCATGATGCTGCTGAGCATTCCCGGCATTCGCAGCATCGGCGTGACGCTGATCGCCTCGGCGGGGCTCGCCGGACTGGCGGTCGGCGCGGCCGCGCAACCCGCGCTCAAGAATCTCATCGCGGGCCTGCAGCTCGCCTTTTCCGAACCAATCCGCATCGACGACGTGCTGATCATCGATGGCGAATGGGGCCGGGTCGAAGAGATTAGGCTGACCTACGTCATCGTGCGGATCTGGGATGATCGCCGGCTGATCGTGCCGGTGGCCAAGTTCCTCGAGCAAAGCTTCCAGAACTGGACCCGCACGACCTCCCAGTTGACGGGATCGGTGTTGCTCTATCTCGACCATGCCGCCGACGTGGCGCGCATCCGGGCCAAGACCGAGGAGATCGTCTCGCAGAATCCGCTCTGGGATCGGCGGTTCTGGAATCTCCAGGTGACCGATGCGAAGGAGGAGACGGTCGAACTGCGCGTGCTCGTGACGGCGCGCGACGCATCGGCCGCATTCGACCTGCGCTGCGATGTGCGCGAGGCACTCCTCGCCTTCATCGCGGCAGAAATGCCCGAGGCGCTGCCGCGGCGGCGGCAGATGCCGGTGCCGCCCGGGATTTCTCGCGCGGCGCCAGCACCTTAAGCAGGCAATGGATGCGCCTCTTCGCCGATCATGCTACTATGCCCTCATCTGGCCGAGGAGAGTGTGATGAGGGTGCTTCGCGCTGCTGTTCTGCTGGCAGGCTCGCTGATCGGCTGGGGTTGCGCCGCGCTGGCCGCCGACGCTGATTGGAGCCGTGCCGAACCGGTCGAAATTGAGCTGTCGAACTTCGCGTTCAAACCTGCCGATCTCCACCTCCGTCAGGGCCATGCCTATCGGCTGCATTTCGTCAACCGGGGATCGGGCGGCCATAACTTTTCAGCCCCCGCCTTCTTCTCCGCGGCGCGGATCGCTCCGGGCGACACTGCGGGCCTCACCAATGGCAAGGTCGAACTCGACAAAGGCGCGGCACGCGACATCCGCCTTGTACCGGCGGTCGGTAGCTACAAGGTCAAATGCACGCATTTCCTGCACTCGGGTTTCGGCATGAAGGGCACGATCACCGTCGAATGACCGCGCAGCGAGCGCTTCGCAGCTTTTACCCGCTATGCTATCCCTCCGATGGGGGGAACGGTCGCCTCGAGCGATCCCAACCACGGAGGAGAGACACATGTCTGCTTGTTTTTCACCAGCGCGCTTCGCCGCTGCCTCGTTCGCGCTCACCATGCTGCTCGCTGCAGCCGAGACACCGGCGATCGCCGCCGACCACGCTGCGCACCATGGCGGCGTCAAGCTCTCCGCGACCCTGAACGGGGCCAATGAGGTCGACGCCAAAGGCACCGCCGCCCAGGGCGATCCCGACGGCAGCGGCAGCTTTGCGGCACGGCTCGTACCGGGACAGGGTCAGCTTTGCTATACGCTGACATCCGCGTCCATCGATGCGCCGACGATGGCGCATATCCACAGTGGAGCGGCGGGGGTCAGCGGCCCGGTGTTCGTTCCGTTGACTGAGCTCGCGGCCGGTGAACATTGCATCGCCATCCCCGCCGACAAGGCAACGGCGATCGTCGCCAAGCCCGGCGACTATTATGTCAACATCCATAACGCCGCCTTTCCAGGAGGAGCGGTGCGCGGCCAGCTCGTGAAGAACTAAAGCATCAATCGCGATCGACGGGCGCCCCTAGCGGGAACATGTGCCGGTAGGGGCGCGCCTCGTCGAGAGCGCGGGCATAGGACGGCCGTGCGAGCAGCCGCTGGCGATAGGCGCGCAGCGCTTCGAAGCGTGGGGGAATGGTCCAGCTCCAATCCGCATAGAGAAGCGCCGGGGCTGCGGCGCAGTCGGCAAGGCTGAAATCGCCCGCCGCCCAGACCCGTCCCTCCAGGCGGCGGTCAAGCAAGGCGTAGGCGGTTTCGAGCGCGCTCTTCCACTTCGCCCCGCCCTCTCCATCGTCGGGCTCGCGGCCGATCGCTAGAAAGACGAGCCGCTGTTGCGGATAACTGACATAATTGTCGAAGAAGCGATCCCACATCCGGACCTCGACCGCCCGCATCGGATCCGCGGGGATCAGCCGCGGCGTATCGGGGAAGCGTGCATCGAGATAATCAATGATGCTGGTCGCCTCGAAGATCAGGTCGCCATCATGATCGACCACCGGAAAGCGGCCGATCGGCCAGAGCGCCGCGAACTCGCCCGCCACCGGCATGCCGCCGTCGAGCAGCTTCGCCTCGAAAGGCACATCCTTTTCGTAAAAGGCGGTTTTCACCTTCTGCACATAGGAGGAGAGCGGGTGCTGGTACAGGATCAGGGACATGGGGACTCCTATCGGCTGAGCACGAGATGGGTCGCATGCTCGGTCGCGGCATGTTCGACGACCCGGTAACCCAAGGCAGGCAGGTCGATCCCGGCGAACATCGCTTCCCCACGTCCGAGCACAATCGGGGCGATTGCGAAATGGAGCTCGTCGATCAGGCCGGCGCGCAGATATTGACGCACCGTCTCGACCCCGCCGCCGATCTTGATGTCGAGTCCCCCGGCAGCCTTCCTCGCACGATCGAGCGCCGCCTCGATCCCGTCGCTCACGAAATGGAAGGTTGTCCCACCCTCCATCACGATCGGATCACGGGGATGATGAGTCAGGACGAAGGTCGGTGCATGGTAGGGCGGATTGTCGCCCCACCAACCCTTCCAATTCGCGTCGGGCCAAGGGCCCCGGACCGGGCCGAACATGTTGCGGCCCAGGATGAACGCGCCGAAGCCCGCCATCGACCGGCGGGCATAATCGTCATCGACCCCTTCCGAGCCGCCGGGCTCGCCGAACATCGTGCGAAAGCTTTTTGTCGGAAAGGCCCAATGATGCAATTCCTCACCACGCCTTCCCAACGGATTTTCGAGGCTTTGATCAGGGCCGGCCCCAAAGCCGTCGACCGACAACGAGAAACCCGCGACACGTATTCTGGACATGGCCATCTCCACTGATTGCGTTTTACAACCAGTTGCGGAATAGCGCAAGTGGTTGCTATATGCAAGCGGCCATGGAAACAGCGCGCTCTTCCTGCCCGATCAATCTTACGCTCGAAGTGCTCGGCGACCGCTGGAGCCTGATCGTCATCCGCGACATCATGTTCGGCAATCGGCGCCACTTCAGGGAGTTGCTCGCCCATTCGGAAGAGGGCATCGCATCGAACATATTGGCCGACCGGCTCAAACGGCTGATGGCGGCCGGCGTATTGACGCGCGATGGAGATCCCACGCACAAGCAGAAGGCGGTCTACAGCCTGACCGAAATGGGGATCGAGCTCCTGCCCTTGCTCGTTCAGATGGGCGCCTGGGGCCGCCGCCACCTGCCGACCACCCCCGCCTTCGCGATCCGGCAGAAACTGCTCGAGGAAGGCGGCGGACCTATGCTCGAAGATTTCATGGCCGAGCTGCGCACCATTCATCTCGGCACGCCGCTGCCCGCCGGTCATCAAAGCGTATACGAACGGCTCGCGGCGGCCTTCGCGCGCGCTATGGCGGAGCAGCGATAATTTCGATTGGCGACAGACCTGCCCAGCTAGGTCCAATAAGGCCGGCTCTTGGCCAGACATGTGTGCGCGAACGCGGTGAAATCGTCGCCCCGCCACGCGGCGCTGAGCACTTCGATGCTGATAAGTCCGGCTGCGCCGATGGCGCGCATCGCATCGGCAAAACGCCCGCAGTCGAACACGCCATCGCCGGGGAAGGTGCGACGGGACAATGTCTCGAAACCGAGATCGGCCCGCTCGAGCGGCAAGGCGTCATCGAACTCAATATAGGCGACCGCCTCGGGCGGCACGCGGGCCAACGCGTCCCAATCGTCGGGCCCGCGCTCATGATGCCAGATATCGATCAGCACGCCGGCGCGCTCGAAGCCGACCGTCCGCGCGAGCTCGACAGTGTCGCCCACGCGAGCCAGCGGGGTGAAGGGAAGATATTCGATGGCGAGCCGCGCCTTGCCGTCGACCGCCGAGCACGCCACTTCGAGCGCCGCCGCCTGGGCGGGCGGTTCAGCGACGACGTTGATCTGCACCAGCGCCACGCCGAGGCTCTCAGCCCAGGCGGCCGCCTTGCGCAACGCCGTATCGGTGTCGCTGCCATCGCCGAGCGCGGCAGCCGCGGTGATCGCTCCGCAGCCGATGCCAGACCGTTCGAGTCGGCGCAGAAGGTGACTCATAACGCCGCCATCGGCCTCGAATCGCTCGAGCGAGAACCGGTCGAAGGCGACAAGGTCGAAGCCGGCTGCGGCGGCCGCTTCGATCTGCTCGGGCAACGGGACCGGCGCGCCCAGAAAGGGAGAGGCATTGAAGCCGTTGAACAGGAATTTGCTCGTCATGACACCGCTCCCTGGCCAACTCGGGCATCATAGGCGAGCTGGCCATCGGTTTCGCGCTGGTGACCAGGTGAGAGAAAAGTGCCGTCTTGCATCGGCACTCTCCATATCACAGCTAGTCTCCATTGGACGCGCTTCACAGCCGCCCATTGAGAGGGTGGGCCAGAGGGTCTGTAAGCCGGGTTTTGTCCACCGGCGGGAGGTTCCCCGCCGGATGGGCGATCATTCCTCTAGGACCGGGCTCGCGCCCGGCCTCCAGCAATCAACCCGGACGACCGGGCGGAGTAGCCCATGCGCCGTCCCTATTCGATCTTGCTCCCGGTGGGGTTTACCATGCCGTTCCCGTTGCCGGGCCCGCGGTGCGCTCTTGCCGCACCCTTTCGACCTTACCCGGAACCCGCGAGGAAATCCTGGGCGGGTCCGCCGGGCGGTCTGCTTTCTGTGGCACTGTCCCTGGGGTCGCCCCCGCCGGGCGTTACCCGGCACCGTCACTCCTTGGAGCCCGGACTTTCCTCCCCGCACCGCATAAACGATGCGCAGCGATCGCCCGACCCTCTGGCGTCGCCTAGTTAGGATGCTTTGGGCCCGGGCTCAAGCAGTCCGTCGCCTTCGCGGTGGAGCAGCAGCCGAAGCAGGATCGCGCGGGTCTCGCCATCGGCGATCCCGTCGATCATCTCGGGGCGGAAACGCCGCTGGAACGCGGCGACGGCCGCCGGCCCGTCGCTGACGTCATAGCCGAAGCGCTCAAGCGCGAGGAGGAAGCCGCCCGGCGTCCAATGCGGATCGGCGAGGCCGTGCCGCGGCCGCTTGAGCGCGAGACCGAGCTTGCCGAGCAGCGGCCAGTCGAACAGTTCGCCGGGATCCCGCTTCCGCGCGGGGGCTACGTCGGAATGACCGACCACATTGGCCGGCTCGATCCCGTGGCGCGCGACGATATCGGCTATCAGCGGCACCAACGCGTCCATCTGCGCCGCGGGAAAGGGGCGATAGCCGAACTCGTGGCCCGGATTGACCAGCTCGATGCCGATGCTCGCCGAGTTGACGTCCGAAATCCCGCGCCAGCGGGATTTGCCGGCGTGCCAGGCGCGGCGTTCCTCGGGCACTAGCCGCAACAGCTGGCCATCCTCCGCGACCAGATAATGGCTGGACACCTTCGCTTGCGCATCGGTCAGCCGCGTAATCGCCGATGCCGCGTCCTGCATCCCGGTATAATGCAGCACGAGCATCGAGACCGGCAGAGCGCGCTCATCATGATTGGGCGATGGACAGTCGATGATGTCGCTCATGACCGCTCCATAGACAGGCTGGTGCAGCCCGCGCAACGCGGCAAATATTAGGCGGCAGCCTCCGCGGCTCCTGCATGGCCGGCCGGACGATAGATGTTCTGCATCATAGGATCGTTGATGAAGCGCCGCGAATTGCCGAGTGCGGTTTCGCCGGCGCCGAGCATCAGCACACCATCGGCGGCGATCGCAAGCGAGAGTCCCTCGAGCATCTGATGCCGTCGCTCGGGGGCGAAATAGATCAGGGCGTTGCGGCACAGGATCAGGTCGAACCGACCTCCCGCGGGCGGAGGACCAAGCAGGTTGTGGCGTCCGAAGCTGATCATCGACATGAGCTGCGGCTTGGCGCGCCAGCCTTGATCGAGCACCGGCTGGAACCAGTCGACCAGGTGCTGAATGGGCAGACCGCGCTGGACCTCGAACTGGGTGTACAGGCCCCGGCGCGCGCGCATGACCGCCGAGCGCGAAATATCGGTCGCCAATATCTCGATATTCCAATCCGCCCAGCGCTCGCGCTGCTGGGCGAGGATAATCGCCAGCGAAAAGGCTTCCTGGCCCGTCGAGCAGGCTGCCGACCAGATCCGCAGCCGCTTCTCGCGCCGACGGGCAGCGGCGAGCTGCGGCAGGACGCGGTTGGCGATGTGCTCGAACACCAGCTCATCACGAAAGAAGCTGGTCTCGTTGTTGAGCAGCGCGTCGATCACATCGAGCGACAATTCCGGGGTGGCGCCTCGTTCGAGCGTGGCGGCGAGCTGATCGAAGCTGGCGATGCCGCGCGCGCGGCAAAAGGGCGTAAGCGTCGCCGCAATTCGCCAAAGGCGGTCCTGCGACAGCACCTGCCCGGTCGCCTGTTCGAACAGGCGCGCGATGATGCTCGCGGATCGAGGGCTTACTTCCATGGCGCACCGGCGCGCGCACAGACATGGCGCGCCAGATCTTCCGGTGGCATCACCAACGAAGCGAGCCCCGCCTGGGCGACCGATCCGGGCATTCCCCAAACCACCGACGTTCCCGAATCCTGCGCCAGAATCTCGGCGCCGCTGCGGACCATGGCTTCGGCGCCAAGCGTGCCGTCACGGCCCATGCCGGTGAGCACCACGCCCACGCCCTCGGCGCCATAAATATCCGCAACGGCCTCGAACATCGGGTCGACCGACGGCATGCAGCGGCTCGGGGCGGGCCCCGAATCGAGCCGGACGACGACCTGCGATCCCTTGCGCGCCAGACGGATATGACCTTCGCCTGGGGCGACCAGCATATGCCCCGGAACCAGCGCCATCCCCTCGGTTGCGACCGCGGTCGGCCGACCGGCGATGTCGCGCAATTGCGCTGCAAAATAGGGCATGAAAGGGGGTGGAAGATGCTGCGTGATCAGGATCGGCGCGGTGAACGCGGGTGGCAGCTTCCGGAAGAAGGCGGAAAGCGCGTGCAGTCCGCCGGTCGACGCGCCGATGGCGAGACAGCCGATAGCGCCGGTCTTGGCGGGCCGCAGCGCCACGATCGGCGCCGCAACCGCGGGCCGCGCCGCCGACTCTCGCGTAACGGCGTCGCTTTTTTCGACCCGGTTCTTGGCGTGGCCGATACGCAGCAAGGCATCGACGAACTTATGCGCAAACTCGCCAGCGAAATTGCCGGCCATCGGTTTGAGCAGGGTATCCGCCGCGCCCAGCGTCAGCGCACGGACCGTGGCCGAGGCCCCAGTCTCCGCCGCCGAGGACACGATCAGGACGCGCGCTCCGTGACTGGCCTCGAGAATTTCGGGGAGCGCAGTGAGACCGTCCTTTCCCGGCATTTCGACATCGAGCACGACGATGTCGATCTGATGGTTTGCCAGGAAATTGATCGCCTGGTCGGCGGTAGGCGCGGCTCCAGCTATCTCAAATTCAGGACGCCCCTCCAGCAGGCGCGCAAGGACCGTCCTGGCAACCAGCGAATCGTCGACCAGCAGGACGCGGATGGGGCGGATCGCCGGCCGGGCGGCGCCGGTCGCCCCCCGGCGGACGCTGCCGCTAAGGCCCACCCGCCCCATGGATCAGGCAACGCCGACGAGCTGCAACTTGCTTTCGAGCGTCTCACGATCAAATGGCTTCATCATATACTCGTCGGCGCCAGCATCGATCGCGGCGCGAATATGCGCCACGTCGTTTTCGGTCGTGCAGAACACAACCTTGGGGCGGTTGGGGATTCCCGACGTGCCCAGCGAGCGCAGGAATTCCATGCCGCTCATCACCGGCATGTTCCAATCGAGCAGGATTACGTCGGGCACCTCGCCGGCCTGGCAGCGGTCCAGCGCCTCCCGCCCGTCCCCAGCCTCTTCGACATTGAAGTGGAGGGCTTCCAAAATGTGACGAGCGACCTTTCGGATCACCTTTGAGTCGTCAACCACGAGGCAGGTCTTCATCACGGTCTTCCGTTTTGCTTAAGCATGGGGGCACTTGTAATGCGGCACCGGTAAGCGCCGCGTTAACGGGGGTTCAGGCTGCCATGTCGAGTGGCCCTGCAATCAGGGCGGGAACGTCGATCAGCAACAACGGCTGCCCGTCATGTTCAAGCACGCCCCTGGAGAATCTGGTCCAGCCGGGCGAGAGCAGCGCGCGCGGCTGCGCAGGGCCACCTTCGATCGCCACCACATCGTCGACATTGTCGACAAGCAGGCCGTAAAGATGGCCGTCCACGGTTACGATCACAGCTTGCTTCTCCCCGACGCTGCTGCGTTCGCCACCGAGCGCCGCGATCGTATCGATCACCGTCAACACCCGGCTGCGCAACGCGAAGAGGCCGAAGACATGCGCAGGCGCGCAAGGCACCGGTGCGACTTCCTCCACCTCGACCACCGACTCGACGATCGAGGCGGGCAGCACGGCACGCTGGCCGGCCACTTCGACTATGAGATAAAGATCTTGCATCGTCAGGCGCTCCGCTCGTTCCAGTGCTTGCGCAATTCCGCCGTGAGCCCTGCGCGATCATAGCGCCACAGGCTTTCGGGCGAGGCGCCGCGCTCTTCTGCAGTGGCGCGCAGCCTCACTACCCTGCTGCCCTCGATCGACCGAACCGGCGAAGCATCGGACAGGATCACCAGATCGGCCGTAGTCTGGGAGGCCTCGGTATCGTAGACCACCTGATAACCGGCGCTTTCGACCAGCGGCGCGAGCACTTGGCGGGTCCAGGGATCACCGTCGGACAATAGGCAGATCGGACGGTCGAGTGCCGCAGGGCTCGCGCCACTTCCCTGTGCAAACAGCCAGAAGGGGTCGAGAAACTCGATCGGCCGCTCTTCGATGAGCATGACGCCCGCGACCGGGCCGGGCTCGGTCGAGCGCTGCAGAACGATCGGAATCGGCACAATATCGATGACGGTCTCGATCGCGTAGGCGATCTCCTCATCGCCATCGCGCATGCGGAGCACGCGCGCTTTCATATCGGGAATCGGCGCTCCGCACGAGATCAGCGGCACCAGCCGGCCGTCGATGTTCAATCGAATGCGCCCCGCCGTGCGGCTGATCGCGCTGGCGAAGCAGTCCTCGATCCGCTCGACGAGCGCCAAGGGGATGCCACGTTCGATCCCGTCGAGGTCACGGAACAGCAGCACCGGAACCGCGCTGTCATCCTGTACGACTTCCTCGGCTTCTTCGGGCGCTGCGTCCGCATTCTTGTCGTCGCGGCCTACTCCCGCCTTCTCCGCGACTCCTGCAACGTCGAGCAGCAGCATCGGCCGGCTGTTGTCGGGCAAGGTCGTGCCGCCATAAATCCCGCAGGCCATGACGACCGGCGCTGCGGGTTTGACGACAAGCTCCTCATGATCGTGGACCGCCTCGACCGCGAGCGCGTAACGCGCGCCGCCAGAAAGCTTGAGCACCACGAGATTGGTTTGATTGCCCCGCGCTTCGAGGCCGATCACGTCGCCGAGCGAGACCACCGGCAGGCGCGTGCCCCGGATGAACACGATATCGGCGCCGCCAAGCGTGCCCATCTTGACCGTCTCGCCGCCGATCCGCACGATCTCGTCGATCGCCGAGCGGGGAATGGCGAAATGCTGGCCGCCGCCGCTGATCGTGAGCGCCGGTATGATGGTGAGGGTCAGCGGAACGCGCAGCGTCAGGCGCAGACCCTGGCCGGGGCGGCTGTCGATGTCGACCAGCCCGCCGATCCGTTCGACATTGGCGCGCACCACGTCCATCCCGACGCCTCGGCCCGAAATGGCGGTGACCTGCTGCGCCGTCGACAGGCCGGGTTCGAAGATCAGCTCGAGCTTGCGCTCCCAGCTCAGCGAGGCGGCCCGGTCCTGGTTGATCAGCCCGACCGCGAGTGCCTTCTGGACGATGCGATCGGCGTCGATGCCGCGCCCATCGTCGATCACCTCGATCAGGATCTGGTTGCCGACCTGTCGAGCGCTGACGTGCAGACGTCCCGTCTTCGGCTTGCCGGCCAGGATGCGCGCCTCGGGCGGTTCTATGCCATGATCGATCGCGTTGCGGACGATGTGCGTCAGCGGGTCACGGATCATCTCGATCATTTCGCGATCGAGCTCGACATCGCCGCCGTCGATTTCAAGCTGCACCAGCTTGCCCAACTCGGCCGAGATATCGCGCACCATACGCGGCAACGCGGTAAAAAGATTCTCGACCCGCGCCATGCGCGTGCGGGTGATCGCGTCGCGCATCTCGGCGACGCAAATCGAGAGCCGCTCGAACGCGACGTCGGTGGCCGACTCCGCTCCGCTGTCCCGCAGGCGGCGGGCGAGTTCGTTGCGCGCCAGCACCATGTCCGAAACACCCGCCATCATCCGGTCAAGCAAGTCGACCGGAAGCCGGATGGTGCGCGACACGGCGCGCGCCGACGACGCAGAACCGCCGCCTTGCTGCTCGGCCGGTTGAACCGGCTCCGCGGCCGGCTGGGGGGCGCCCGTGGCCGCGGCCTCCGCAGCGCCAGGCTGGAGCGCCGCGATCAGGTGCTCGTCGCTGTCGGCGATCGCGGTTCCGCTTTCGATCGCATCGGCCAGTTCGACGATACGGTCGATCACCGCGAGAACCGCACTGACCAGCTGCGCATCGGGCTTACGCCGGTCGCCGCGCACGTCGGCCAGCACATCCTCGGCCGCGTGGCTCAGTCGTTCGAGCCGCGGCAGATCGAGAAAACCGCAGCTTCCCTTGACCGTATGGACGAAGCGGAAAATCGAATCGAGACGCGCGCGATCGTCGGGCGCGGCTTCCCACGCGACGATCTCGCCCGTGAGGGCTTCGAGCGTCTCGCGGGTTTCCGCGACGAAATCGCCGAGCAGATCGTCCATCTCATCCTTCCCGATGCGAATATTCGGGGGAGTGATGGCACCTGGATGGTTAAAAGCTGGTATACGGATCAGCGCCGGAAGAATTGGCGGTGGAAACGCGACGGCCCCGGCGCCCGCCCCGGCAGGCGTTAGCCGGGAAGGTTCGCGCCCATCATCAAGACCCCGTCGGCCGGCTGCGATATCTGTACCGTGCCGCCATAGTCGGCGACCAATATATGAACGAGCCAGGAGGCCGCCGCGCGCGGGCTGAGCAAATCCGGGTCGGCCTCCCCCAGCAGCGCGTTGCGCAGCTCGGGATCGAGCACAAGGCGCGGCCCTTCCGCGCGGATCACGATCTCCCCGGCCTCAGCGGCGATATCGAGCTGGCCGCCGCGGACCAGCGCGTCGCCGGCGATCAGCGCGAGATTGAGCAGCACTTTGATGCCGATCTTGGGCAGCGCCGGCGCCTCCACCATCCAGCCGAGCTTCACCTTGCCGTCCTGGCCGTGCAGCCCTTCGATCGCGGCCCGAGCCTCACGCGTATCGACCATTTCGCCGAAGCCGCCGGCCGCGCCAAAGGCCAGCCGAAAGAATTTCAGTTTATTGGCCGAGGCTCGTGCGCTGTCGGCCAGCAACTCCATGCAGCGCGCGCGCATTTCCGGATCGGTTTCGTCCGCCAGAAGCTCGATGCCGTTGTTGAGCGCGCCGACCGGAGACAGGAGATCGTGGCACAGCCGCGAACAGAGCAGGCTCGCAAACTCGGCCGAACGATTGACCATCAGATATTCCTCAGTGCGGCAATACAGGTCGGGTCTTTTGGCAAGCGGGCGGCGGTTAGGCAATCAGCGATTATCGGGCGTAACGATGGACACCGCTTCGAAGGCTCCTCCCGTCGCCGCGCGCCAGCATCTGAGTTCGACGCCCGCGATGATGATCCAGTAGCTGCCCGGCTCGGCCGCCGCGGCGTCGCGCGCAGATGGCTCCGCCAAACCACGCGGATGTGAGTGATAATGGCCGATCGGCGCCGGCCCGCCGCTCCGGGCCGCGCGGTGGGCCGCGATCAACGCCACGGGATCGATCTCGAAACTGTCGCGCGGATCCGCCGCGACGTTCGCACACCGAACCACCTTCTCCACCCGATCGCCATGACCGAGCAAAAGCCCGCAAATCTCGCGCCCGGGGCTCTCGCCGGCCGCCCTCATCATTTCGTCGAGCAACGGGCTTGATATCATCAGCGACATCGCCACATCGGTACAGGATGATCGGGGGAAAATCGACATTGCAGGCGATCGTGCCTCCGAGCGCGGAGGGATGGCGGCTCGACCGCGCGCTGGCGGCCGCCCTGCCCCTTCTGTCGCGCGAGCGGCTGAAGGCGCTGATATCGTCGGGGCAGGTCATGGCCGCTGGGGGCGCGCTCGCGCGCGATCCCGCCATGAAAGTGGCTCCGGGCGCCGCCTTCGCGGTGACGGTGCCCGACCCCAGCCCCGCGCACAACGCCGCGCAGGACATTCCGCTCGTCATCGCCTATGAGGACGAGCACCTGATCGTGATCGATAAGCCGGCCGGGCTGGTGGTTCATCCGGCGGCGGGCAATCTCGACGGCACGCTGGTCAATGCGCTGCTGCACCATTGTCGCGGCAGCCTTTCGGGCATCGGCGGAGTCGAGCGCCCCGGCATCGTTCACCGCATCGACAAGGACACGTCGGGTCTGATGGTCGCGGCCAAGACCGATCCGGCGCATGTCGGGCTGGCGGCCCAGTTTGCCCGGCACAGCATCGACCGGCGCTATTTGGCGATCGTCGCGGGCCTTCCCCGCCCCGCCGAAGGAACGATCGACGCGCCGCTCGCGCGTTCGACGGCGAACCGCAAGAAGATCGCGATCGTCGAGAGCGGGCGCGGCAAGCGCGCCGTCACCCATTATCGCACGCTCGAGCGGCTGCGGAGCGCGGCGCTGGTCGAATGCCGCCTCGAAACCGGCCGGACCCATCAGGTGCGCGTCCATATGGCGTCGATCGGCCATCCACTGCTGGGCGATCCGGTCTACGGCCGCAGCCGGCCGGAACACCGCGAGCTGCTCAGCCGTTTGAGTTTCAAGCGGCAGGCGCTGCACGCGGCCTATCTGGGCTTTATCCACCCCGTGACAAGCGCGCCTTTATGTTTCCAAAGCGAAATTCCGCGGGATATGCACGATTTGTTCAGCGTTTTGAAAAATTAAATGATATAGATGTTACAGAACGGTACGGGGTGATTCTCCGTATCGACTTTTCAATGGTTCCGATGCTCACTCAAGGCATCGAGATGGGAGTAGATCGATCATGGCAAGCGGTAAGAACGTGCCCGCCACGATTCCCGCACTGGGCGGGGAGCAAAGCCTCAACCGCTATCTGGCCGAGATCCGGAAATTTCCGCTGCTGACGGCGGAAGAGGAATATATGCTCGCCAAGCGTTTCCAGGAGCATGGCGACCCCGAAGCCGCGACGCGGCTCGTCACGTCGCACCTGCGCCTCGTGGCGAAGATCGCGATGGGCTATCGCGGCTATGGCCTGCCTGCGAGCGAGCTGATCTCCGAAGGCAATATCGGATTGATGCAGGGCGTGAAGAAGTTCGAGCCCGATCGCGGCTTCCGCCTCGCCACCTATGCGATGTGGTGGATCAAGGCCTCGATCCAGGAATATATCCTGCGGTCGTGGAGCCTCGTGAAGATGGGCACCACCGCGGCGCAGAAGAAATTGTTCTTCAACCTGCGCCGGATGAAAGCCAAGCTCGACGCATTCGAGGACGGCGACCTCAAGCCCGAGGATCTGCGCAAGATCGCGACCGACCTCGGCGTGTCCGAGGAAGAGGTAACGAGCATGAATCGCCGCATGTCGATGGGCGGCGATGCGTCGCTCAACGTCTCGATGCGCGAGGATGGCGAAGGCGAGTGGCAGGATTTGCTGGTCGATCAGAGCGCGCTGCAGGACGAGCGCATTGCCGACGCCGAGGAAAAGAGCGTGCGTCACAACATGCTCAACGAAGCGCTGGCTGCACTCAACGACCGTGAGAAGCATATCCTGGTCGAACGGCGGCTGGTCGACGAGCCCAAGACGCTCGAGGAACTGAGCCAGGTCTATGGCGTGAGCCGCGAGCGAGTCCGCCAGATCGAGGTGCGGGCCTTCGACAAGCTGCAGAAGGCGATGATGCGCATCGCCGGCGAAAGGCGGCTGTTGCCGGCGCTCTGACGCCGATATGAGGCGCCGCCAATAGGGGCGGCGCCTATTTCATAAACGGGACAATAGCCCCAGGATCGCCGGGATATCCGCTTCCCAGGTGGAGTCATGGCGGCCGTCCGCCCCGGGATCGACGATCGGATTGACCAGCCCCGCATAACGCAGCCGTTTGACCTGACAGAGCTTCAGATAGGCTTGGTGGATGTAATTTTCCTGATGGAGTTCGACGACGATCGGTCCGTCGCTTCCCGGCCGTGCAAATAGAAGGTTGGTAAGCGCCGCGCCGTGAGGAGCCACGACCAGCGCCGCGTCGCGGAACAGCGCTATCTGCTCCGATGGTGATAATGCCCCGCACTGCACCGTTTCGAACCCGGTCGCTTCCAGCGCTTCGGCCAGGGCCGGTTCATTGACCATCTGGCGTTTGTGCGCATCGGCGCGCGAGACAAAGACCTTCCGGCCCGCATAACGCGATCGCGGCGGGCGGGCGGCCATCATATCGAACGCTGTCACCAGCACGGGGTGCGGCAGGAAAGCGAAGGCCCCCGAGCTGAGATTGCTGTAAACCCCTCGATCCGCCGCCAGCGCCGCCGTTGCGGGCAGCTCCCGGACGCGGGTATCGTCGATCCCGGCGAGGCGGAGTGTTTCGCGCCAAGCCGAGCCAAGGGGCGGCACGACCACGCCGAAGTCGCGTCCCAGATGCGCCTGGCCGACGAGCACCGCGCCAACGCACTGGACCAGCCAGTGATAATAATTGTTCCACGCGGCGTTGGCCGCAACCAGGAGCGCGCGATCGGGCGCGGTCTCCACCACGGCGACCGAGCTGAACAGGTCTTTCCAGGCATAGTCGCCGAACAGATAGGTCGATTCTGGAATCACACCCACGCGTTCGGCGAGCACGGTGAAGCTGCCGCCCCTCACAAACAACGGTTGCGGCGCGCTGAACCGGATCTCAGGCGCGGTGTATTTCGAGGGAGCCCTGTAACGGAGAATCTCGAGCGGTTCGCTCGGCGCTACGCGATCGGAACATGGGATCTCCGGATCCCACCGCGGCACCACCGCCGCAGCAATGCGGAGCGGCTCGTCGAATATCGTGGGCGGCAGCCCCAATCCCTCACCGTACAACATGATCGCGACATGACGGCGCATCGTCGGCTAATCAAGCCTGCGGCGCTCGCGACCGCTTAGAAGCGCCGCGAAACGCCCAGATAGAGTTCGACATCGGGCGCTTGGCGGCCGAGCCCGCCGTTGACGCCGGCATCGAACTGGAGATTATCGCGCGGCTGCCAGGCTACCGACAGCCCTGCCAGGCCGATCGCCATATGACCCGATGGATCATCGTCGCGCGTCAGCCGATATTCGATGCTTGTCGACAGCGCATCGCTGAGCTTCGCGGCAAGGCCCGCCACCGCGCCATAGGCCAGATGGCGGCCCTCGCGGTCGCCGTCCGCCGCCGCGTCTATTTCGGGCGTCAGCGCCAGGCCGAAGCGCTCGTCCAGCTGCCAGGAGAGCGGTGCCTTCAGCCCCGCCGCCCAGTCGCCCGCGCCAATTGGAGACCCGCCGAGCGGCAGCGTCGCATAGGGCATCAGCGCGATCGAAAACCCTGCTCCGTCGGGATGGCGCAGATTGTGCCGCAACGCGATAGTCGCGTCGCCTGCCGCGCTGCGGCGGGAGCGCGCGCCGGTCATGCGGTCGCGGTTCCACTGGCGGCCGAAGCTGGTCCAGCCGAGCTGGAGCTCGGTGCTATCGCCCACCCCATAGCGCAGCAGCAGATCGCCGAGGACCAGCTGTTCGTCCCGCTCGGCACGGGTGCGGTCGAGCGTCCAGTCGGCCAATCCCAGTTCGAGCGACGCATGGCCCTTGTCGATCGTGCAGCTCGGTGTGCCCAACCCCGGCCGATCGGGGCAATAGTCGCGCATCTTCGCGACTGCCGCTGGTGACAGCGCGAGGACGAGCGAAAGCGCGGCGAGGCGATGGATCATGCAGTTTCTCCCTGGCGCACTTCGGTCATTGCTTCGCCGCATCAATAGCTCTTATCGGCGGGGCGAGGCATTGTTAATGCGAGATCCATGACCAAAGCGACCTTCGCCCGCCGCGCCCTGAGAGGGTTGTTACGCGCATTTTTGATCGTCACCGCTGGATCGATCCTGTGGGTCGTGATCTATCGTTTCGTCCCGCCGCCGATTACCGCGACGATGATCGCCAACGCGACGGACGGTCGGGGCATCGTCAAGGATTGGATGTCGCTCGATGCGATGTCGCCCAATATGGCGCGCGCCGCGATCGCCGCCGAGGACGGCAATTTCTGTTCGCATCACGGCTTTGATTTCAGGGCAATCGGCAAGGCGCTCCAAAGCAATCTGCAAGGAGAGCGACGCCTTCGCGGCGGTTCGACGATCAGCCAGCAGACGGCGAAGAATGCGTTTCTGTGGCAGAATGGCGGATATGCGCGCAAGGCGCTCGAAGCCTGGTTCACCCTGCTGATCGAAACACTCTGGTCCAAGCGCCGGATCATGGAGGTTTATCTCAATATCGCCGAAACGGGGCTCGGCACCTACGGCGCCAACGCCGGCGCAATGCGCTATTTCCGGCATGACGCGTCCCACCTGACCCGCGCCGAAGCCGCGAGGATCGCGGCGGTGCTCCCGCAGCCCAAAAAGCGCGAGGCGATCGCGCCTACCGGCTTCACGCGCCGCTATGGCGATCGGATCCAGCGCCGGATTGGCCAGGTGCGGCAATATGGACTGGACAGCTGCTTGTAGCGCCGAAGCTGCACTCAGCCGAAGGGAAGCTTGAAGCCCGGCGGCAGCGGCAGGCCCTGGGTCATCTTCTGCATCTCGGCGTTCGAGGCGGCATCGGCTTTGGCGCGGCAATCGTTGAGCGCGGCGGCGATGAGATCCTCGAGCATCTGTTTTTCGGCCGGCACCATCAGCGAATCGTCGATCGACACGCCGAGTATCCGTCCTTTGGCCGTCGCGCGGATCTTGACCAGCCCGCCCCCCGACGCGCCTTCGATCTCGAGCTTATCGAGGCCTGCCTGAGCCTGTTCCATCTGGGCCTGGATCGTCTGCGCGGCGTTCTGGGCAGCGGCGATCATTTCCTCGAGGCTTTTCATGATGCAAGACTCCGTGGTTCGGGGGCGCTGTAGTCGATCAGCTCGGCATCGGGAAAGGCCTGTAACGCGGCCTTTACGAGCGGCGATTCAAGAATGGCGGCGCGCGCCGCCTCCTGCTCGGCGCGCTGGCGAGCGAGCAGCGACGCCTTGCCCGACTGATCCGACAAGCTGATCGTCCAGGAACGGCCGGTCAGCTTGCGTAGAATATTCCCGAGATCGGTGGCAAAACTGGCTGGAAGCCGGGAATGCGCTCCGATCACAAGTTCGGTGCTGTCGAGCCGGACGATAGCGGCATAATCGTGGAAGAGCTGAGCGAGCAGCGCATTTTCGCCCATCAGCATCGCATGGATGCCCTCCGCGCTCGTAGGCAACGCGAGCAAGGCGGTCTGCGGATCGGCCGCAGCGGCCGGCGCCGCGGGAGCAGAAGCGGCCGTCAGCTCGCCAGCGGCCAGCCTGCGCACCAGCTCGCCCGGATCGGGCAACTGACTTGCGTGCACCACGCGCAGCAGCGCCATCTCGGCGGCCTCGATCGGCATCGTGGCACTCTGCACCTCGCCATGCCCCTTGAGCAGCAGCTGCCAAAGTCGGTGCAGCGTAGCAAAACCGAGCTTGCTCGACCAATCGGCATAGGCCTCGCGCTCCTCGGCCGAGAGCGCGGGATCGTCTGCGCCCGCCACTTTGGCGCGGGTGACCCCGTGGCACGCCTCGAGCAGCCCCTGAAGCATCGCCGTGGGCTCGACCCCCAGATCATATTGCGCGCGGATCGCGGCAAGCACCCCCGCCGCATCGCCCTTGAGCAACTCGCCGAACAGCCCGCGGATCGCACCCCGGTCGCTCAGCCCCAGCATGTCGCGCACCTGCGCGGCCTCGACGCGGCCCGAGCCGTGCGCAATCGCCTGATCAAGAATCGAAAGCCCATCACGTGCGGAGCCTTCGGCCGCGCGCGCGATCAGGGCGAGCGCCTCGGGCTCGGCTTCGACTCCTTCGGCCGCAACGACATGGGTGAAATGATCGGCGAGCTTATCGGCCGGAATGCGGCGCAGATCGAAACGCTGGCAGCGCGACAGCACGGTGATCGGCACCTTGTTCACCTCGGTGGTGGCGAACAGGAATTTCACATGCGCGGGTGGCTCCTCGAGCGTCTTGAGCAGACCGTTGAAGGCCGGCTTCGACAGCATATGGACTTCGTCGATGATGTAGATCTTGTACCGCGCCGAAACCGAGGCGTAGCGCACCGCCTCGATGATCTCGCGCACATCGTCGATGCCGGTGTGGCTTGCCGCGTCCATTTCAACGACATCGATGTGACGGCCCTCGGCGATCGCGACACAAGGCTCGCAGGTCCCGCACGGGTCGATGGTCGGACCACCCCGGCCGTCCGGCCCGATGCAGTTCAGCGCCTTGGCGATCAGCCGCGCGGTCGAGGTCTTGCCGACGCCCCGGACGCCGGTCAGTAGGAAGGCGTGCGCCAGCCGCTCACGCCGGATGGCGTTAGCGAGCGTCGTCACCATCGCGTCCTGGCCGATCAGTTCGCGGAAATTCTGCGGCCGGTATTTGCGCGCGAGGACGCGATAGGGAGCGGTGGATTCGGACATGGACCGAGCTTACCGGGCGAAGACCCGCTTGTCGTTTTCAAATTGGCGACATGGCCGATTGGGTGGGAGCCGGAACGACCCGATACGAAATCGTTGCGGCTGCTTCCTTCCGGATCTGACCGGGTTGGCGACGGCACCGTCCGCCCGACTCCCGCGGCGCATATGGGGGAAGCCGGGCGGTGATGCAAGCCGGACCGCGATCCCCGCGGATTCGGGATCGCGCGTCACCGTCCCTGCATGTTGCGCGAAGCGCCCGGCATCCGCACCGTGAGCGAGGACAACGCGCCGTCGAGCCGGATCTGGCACGCCAGCCGCGAGGTGCGACTCACATGGCTGGCGAGATCGAGCAGATCCTCCTCCATCTCCGACGCGCGCGGCAGTCGCGCGAAATCGGCGGGATCGACGATGACATGGCAGGTCGAGCACGCCATCTGGCCCTCGCAGGTTCCCTCGAGCGGCTGTCCATCGGACTGCGCCACTTCCAGCAGCCGCTGGCCGGGCGCGGCATCGACCTCGCTGCGCTTTTCGCCATCGGCGGAAATGAAGATCACCTTGGTCATACCGCCCACATAAGCTGTCGCTCGGCCGCCGCCAGCAGCAATGTCGCCGCGCGTTCGATCTCGTCCTCGGTGGTATAGCGGCCGAAGCCGAGCCGAATGCTCGAGCGCGCCTCGGCGTCGCTGAGACCGATCGCCTTGAGGACGTGGCTTGGCCGTCCCGAGCCGCTCGCGCAGGCCGATCCCGCCGAAAAAGCCAGCTCACGCGTATTCGATATCAGCCGCGCGGCATCGACGCCGTCGCAATGGAGATTGAGGTTGCCGTGATAACGATGGGCGAACGACCCGTTGATCGTCCATTCGGGGCCGAGCCGTTCGGTCGCGATCCGCCAGAGATGGTCGACATGGATCTTGTCGATCTCGATACGGTCACGCATCAGCGCCGCCGCCGCCCCGAAACCGACGCACAGCATCGGCGCGAGCGTGCCCGATCGACCGGGCGCTTCCTGTCCACCGCCGTGCAACAAGGGCTCGAGGCTGACGCCGTCGCGAATCCACAGCGCGCCGACGCCTTTGGGTCCATGAATTTTGTGGGCGGCGATTGCGACCAGATCGCAATTGTCCGGGATCGGAAGACGCCCATAGCCCTGCACCGCGTCGCAGAGAAACAATGCGCCGTGTGCGTGCGCGAGCTCCGCTAGCTCGGCGACCGGCTGGATCACGCCGATCTCATTGTTGACGAGCATCGCCGCGACGAGGCCGGTTCCCGGGCGGATGGCCGCGCGCGCGCGATCGAGATCGACCAGCCCGTCGCTACCGACCGGCAGGATCTGGACCTCGCGCCCCGCCTGGCCGACCGCACGGACGCTATCGAGCACCGCCGCATGCTCGGTCGCCAGCGTGACGATCGGGCCCCGGCTGCCCTTGACCGCCCAGTTGAGCGCCTCGGTCGCGCCACCGGTGAAGGCGAGTTGGCCGCCGGGTGGACACAGCGCGGCGACCTGCTCGCGCGCGACCTCGACCGCCGCCGCCGCTTCGCGCCCGAGCCGATGCGGCGAATGCGGATTGCCGAACTTTTCATCGAGCCATGGCAGCATCGCGCTGCGCGCCTCGCGCGCCAGGGGTGTGGTTGCCTGATAGTCGAGGTAGATCATGCCGCCCTCTCCTTTTGCTGTCCCCGCATCGAAGCCGCGAGCGCAAGCCATTGTGCGACGACGCGGTCGACATCGGCGTCGTTCGTATCGGGTCCAAAACTGATGCGGATGACCTCGCGCGCGGCCTCCTCTTCCCAGCCCATCGCGGCGAGGACATGGCTGGGCTTGAGGCTGCCCGAGGAACAGGCGCTGCCGGCCGAGACCGCGATGCCTGCAAGATCGAAGCGGATCAGCTGGCTCGTCGCGGCGACGCCCGGCATCCGGTAGCTGCCGATCGTGGCTAAGCGTTCGACCGTCTCGGCAACGACGGTCCCGCCGCCCTCGCGAATGGCGGCATCCAGCCGGGCGCGCAGCAGGCGCGCGCGATCGAGCCAGTCGGCGCCCGCCTCGACGGCGGCCGCGAATCCCAGCGCTGCGGGAAGATTTTCGGTGCCGCCGCGATAGCCCTGCTCCTGCCCGCCAGTCGGGTTCAGGGTCGCGAGGTCGCGCACCAGCAGCGCGCCGATGCCGGGCGGCCCGCCCAGCTTGTGCGCCGACACGGCGATGAAATCGGCGTCGGGCAGCGGCAATTTCCCGGCCGACTGCGCACAATCGGCGAAGAACAGTCCGCCACTTTCCCGGACGCTGGCGATCCGCTCACCGAGCGGCTGGATCACCCCGGTTTCGTTGTTGACCGCCTGGATCGCGACGAGCGAACCCGGCATGGCGGCCGTTACCGGCTCGACGACGCCGTCCGCGGTTACCGGCAAGGTCGCGGCGTTTCCGGCCGCGCGGCGCACCGCGTCATGCTCCGCCGCGGAGACCAGGTGCGTCCGCGCCTTCGCACCGCGCAGCACGATCTCGATCGCCTCGGTCGCGCCGCTGGTGAAGATGACCGCGCCGTTGAAACCGAGCGCCGCCGCGATCCGCGTCCGCGCCTGCTCGAGCGCTGCACGCGCGGCGCGACCTTCGGCATGGGGCGACGATGGGTTGGCCCAGCGTTCCAGCCCCTCGGCCATCGCCGCCCGCGCCGCCGGCAGCAGCGGGGTGGTCGCGGCATGATCGAGATAAAGACGCGTCATGCTCAAACGCCGAGATGCTCCAATTGATTGCGCCGGAAGCGCCCACTCTTATATAGGCTCTCGATCCGCGGTGCGCCATCCGGCGCGGCGCGTCCAGGCACATCAGAAGGACATCGATGCCCGAAGTCATTTTCCCCGGTCCGGAAGGCCGTCTCGAAGGGCGCTTCAATCCAGGGCCGCGCCCGCGCGCACCCGTGGCAATGATCCTTCATCCGCACCCGCAGGGCGGCGGCACGATGAACAACCGGATTGTCCAGTCGCTTTATCAGACCTTCGTGCGCCGCGGCTTCGCGACGCTGCGCTTCAACTTTCGCGGCGTGGGCAAGAGCCAGGGCACCTTCGACAACGGCGTCGGTGAGCTTTCCGACGCAGCGTCGGCGCTCGACTGGGTCCAGTCGATCCATCCCGAGGCGCAGACCACGTGGATCGCGGGGTTCAGCTTCGGCGCGTGGATCGGGATGCAGCTGCTGATGCGCCGGCCCGAGATCAAGGGCTTCATCTCAATCGCGCCGCCCGCCAACATGTATGACTTCACCTTCCTCGCGCCCTGCCCCTCCTCGGGGATCATCATCCAGGGCGACGCCGATGAAGTGGTGACGCCGAGCGCGGTGCAGAAGCTCGTCGACAAGCTGCGGACGCAGCGCCACATCACGATCCATCACGACGTGATCCCCGGCGCGAACCACTTCTTCGCCGACGAGATGCCGCAGCTGATGAGGTCGGTCGACGGTTATCTCGACATGCGCCTCTCGGGCGACCGCTAGCGCGATTTCGAGCCAGATGGAATCTGGCGCGACTTGGAAATCATGGAAGAGAAAGGGTTCTTAGCGTCGAAATCCGCGGGAGCGCTGCCGCCGTCAACCGGGCGGCAGCATCCAGATCGCGACATTGCCGAACATCACCAGCCCGGCCGCGAGCATCAGCAGCGCACGCTTGCGGTCTCCTCCGTTGGCGATCAGCCAAAGGCCGCCCGCCGAGAGCAGCAGTCCCGCCAGCATCAGCAGCGAAAGGACAAGAGCGCCCGGCCCCGTCATGGCCGGGCCCGCACGACCGATCGCCCAGGCGCGCTTTGCCGCCGGCACCCGCCGCCGAGCCGATCCTTTTCACTGGCAACGACGTAAAGCCCGGGCATATTTCCTTACCCATCCTACCGATCGCCAGCCGAAGCGGTCGACGCGGCCGCCTGGAAGGCGGCTCGTCCTGAAACTTTTCCGGCCCGATGTCGACCCCGGCGCCATCGCACGCGCATCAAGCGGTCAGAAGAGACGCAGGATTGAGTATTTCGATTATTCGGATATATTCGAATAATCGAAATTCACCCGCACGCCCTGCGAGGACATGATGCAGATATCGGAAGCGGCGAGCGCACTCGGCGCGCTTGCCAATGTGCATAGGCTGGCGGTGTTCCGCCTGCTCGTGGAGGCGGGACATCAGGGGATGGCCGCCGGGGCGATCGCCCGTGAAGTCGGCGCACTGCCGAACAGCCTCTCTTCGCACCTCGCGATTCTCAGCCAAGCGAGGCTGATCCGATCGCATCGTTCAGGACGATCGATCATCTATTCGGCCGATTATGATGGCATGCGCAGGCTGCTCGGCTTCCTGGTCGCCGACTGCTGCGGCGGACGGCCCGAGTTCTGCGCACCGCTCGGCGATGTCGTAGAACGATGCTGTCCCAATCCGTGACGCCGCGCCGCGCGCTCGCCGCCGAGTGCATCGGCACGGCGATGCTTCTCGCCATCGTCGTCGGCTCGGGCATCATGGGCCAGCGCCTTTCGGCGAGCAACGAGGCTATCGCACTGCTCGGCAACACGATAGCGACCGGCGCCGGGCTGGTGGTGCTGATCCACATCTTCGGCCAGGTGTCGGGCGCGCATTTCAATCCCGTCGTCACGCTTGCCGCCGCGCACAGGCACGACGTCAGCATCCCGACCGCCGCTCTGTATATGGCGGCGCAGTTCGCCGGGGCGATATTGGGGGTGTGGGCCGCGCACGCCATGTTTGCCGAGCCGATGCTGCAGATCTCGACCAAGCTGCGCGCTGGCGGCGGACAGGGCTTCTCCGAGTTCGTCGCCACCTTCGGCCTTATTGGAACGATCGCCGGTACCAACCGCGTGCGCGCCGAGTTCACGCCGATCGCGGTGGGGCTCTACATCACTGCGGCCTATTGGTTCACGGCGTCGACATCGTTCGCGAACCCTGCCGTCACGATCGCGCGCAGCCTGTCCGACAGCTTCGCCGGAATAGCGCCGTCGTCGATTCCCATGTTCGTCATGGGACAAGTCGCTGGCGCGGTGGCCGGTGTCGGCTTTTTCGAATGGCTGTTCCAAGAGGAGATCCGGCGATGAGCGACGCTTTTCCCATCACCATCTATCACAATCCGGATTGTGGAACCTCGCGCAACGCGCTTGGGATGATCCTTGCCGCAGGCTACGCCCCCGACATCGTCGAATATCGCAAGGTCGGCTGGAGTCCGGCTCAACTGCGCGACCTGCTCGCCGCGCTCGGGCTGTCCGCCCGGGACGTGCTCCGCGACAAGGGAACGCCAGCCGCGGAACTGGGCCTGCTCGATGGCGGCATGTCCGAGGACGCCATCCTCGATGCGATGGTCGCCCACCCTATCCTCGTAAACCGCCCGATCGTCATAACCCCGAAAGGCGCTCGGCTGTGCCGGCCCTCGGAACTGGTCCTCGACCTGCTCGACACAAGGCCGGCCAGCTACGCCAAGGAGGACGGGGAGATCGTCGCGGCGGATGGCCGCCGCGATCCTGATGCGGAGTCACCGAAGTAGGTCTGTCGGGATCGATGCGATCGCCCTGTTCGGCGCCGGGAGGGTCTTGCTGAACAGGGGCGTGTCGAGGCACAGAGTGGTGGGCGCAGCAGGGTTTGAACCTGCGACCCCTGCGGTGTGAACACAGTGCTCTACCACTGAGCTATGCGCCCACTCTGATCGGACAGGCGGGGCGTGCCCCGCGGCCGGGGTGAGCGGATAGGGCGGGTTGCCGGCGCTGTCCAGACAAAAAGCGACGCCCGGGCGCCCCGGGGCGCGACAGCTTCAATTGTGAGAGGCCGGATAGCGCTCCGGCCCCTCGATCAATCAGTTGACGGCGTCCTTCAGGCCCTTGCCCGGCTTGAACTTGGGTTGGCTCGACGCGTTGATCTTCATGGGCTCGCCGGTGCGAGGGTTGCGGCCGGTTGACGCCTTGCGCCGGCTCACCGAGAAGGTGCCGAAGCCGACGAGCCGGACTTCGTCGCCACCCTTCAGCTGCGATGTGATCGAATCGAACACCGCCTCGACCGCCTTCGAAGCGTCATTCTTGGTCATGCCGGTGTTCTCGGCAACTGTGCCGATAAGCTCCTGTTTATTCATGCCTTCATCCCCTACCCAATTATCTGTTTGCGGCACGACGGAGCATGCCAGCCCTAGCGACCGACATTGCGACCGCGGAAAGATGCTGCAACAAAGGCGTCATAACCGCAAGGGCGAGAAACGGTTTCGCCCCCCGAATTCAGGGCTTTTTTGAGACACCCAGCTGGCTGGCGGCATAGCGGGCGAAATCGGGATCGAGTTCGGGCGGCTTGACCGGCACCACCCGCTCCAACGCGTCGGCGATATGGGTGAGTGCAGCGATGCGGGCGGCCTTCTTATGGTCGCCGTCGATCACGTGCCACGGCGCCCAGCGCGTATCGGTCTCGCGGAACATGTCATTGATCGCGTCGATATAATCCGCCCGCCGTGCGCGGTTGCGGAAATCCTCGGGCGTCACCTTCCACCGCTTCCATGGATGCTCGAGACGCGCGGCCAGCCGCCGGTCCTGCTCCTTCTGGGTGACATGGAGGAAGATCTTGACGATATGCACGCCGTCGGCCTGCTGCTGCGCCTCGAACTCGTTGATCTCGTCATAAGCGCGCCGCCAGCAGCGCTCGCTCGCATAGGCCTCGACCCGTTCGACCAGCACCCGGCCGTACCAGGTCCGATCGAACACCGCGATCTTCCCCTTGCCCGGCAGCTTCTGCCAGAAGCGCCAGAGGAAATGCCGGCCGCGCTCCTCCTCGGTCGGCGCGCCGATCGGCCAGACATGGAAATGGCGCGGATCCCATCCGCTGGTCAGCCGCTGGATGGTGCCGCCCTTGCCTGCCGCATCCCAACCCTCGAACAGGATCATGCTGCGCAGCCCGCACACGACATGCGCGACCTGCAGGCGCGACAGGCGCTGCTGCACATCGGCGAGCGCGGCGTCATAGTCGCCGTCGAATGCCGCCCCCCGCTCGTAATCCGCCAGATTGATAGGCAACCTACGCAACTCCCTACCCGTGCGTTCCTATAATCCTCGAGGAACGGCCCATTAAGCGCGGGAGATGCTTAATAGCTGCGGCGCCGTCCAACTATGAGACAGATCACGGCTTTGCGGTCAGCCCTTCTGCGGTTCGACGATTCGGATGTTGAGTTCGCGGAGCTGCTTGAGGCTGACCGCCGAGGGCGCCCCCATCATCAGGTCCTCGGCCTTCTGGTTCATCGGGAAGAGCACCACCTCGCGGATATTGGGCTCGTCGGCGAGCAGCATGACGATGCGATCGATGCCGGGGGCCGAACCGCCGTGTGGCGGCGCGCCATATTTGAAGGCGTTGATCATGCCCGAGAAATTCTCATCGACCTGGTCCTGTGTATAACCCGCGATCTCGAACGCCTTGTACATCACCTCGAGCTTGTGATTCCGGATCGCGCCCGACGACAGCTCGACCCCGTTGCAGACGATATCATATTGATAGGCGAGGATATCGAGCGGATCCTGGGTCTCCAGCGCCTCGAGTTCGCCTTGCGGCATCGAAAAGGGGTTGTGGCTGAAGTCGACCTTCTTCGCATCCTCGTCATATTCGAACATCGGAAAATCGACGACCCAGCAAAATTTGAAAACCCCCTGCTCGATCAGGCCCAGCTCTTCGCCGACCCGCGTGCGCGCGGCGCCCGCAAGCTTGGCGGTGGCCAGTTCCTTGCCTGCCGCGAAGAATACGCCGTCATCGGAACCGAGGCCGAGCGCGGCGATCAGCTCCGCGGTCGCCTCTTCGCCATGATTCTTGGCGATCGGGCCGCCCGCTTCACCGCCCTTGATGTTGATATAGCCGAGGCCGGCATGCCCCTGCGCTCGCGCCCAATCGTTCATGTCGTCGAAAAATTTGCGGCTTTTCGCGCCGGCGCCCGGAGCGGGGATCGCGCGGACGACGCCGCCGCCCTCGACGATCCGCGCGAACAGGCCGAAGCCAGAGCCGGCGAAATGCCCCGTAACGTCGGTGATCTCGAGCGGGTTGCGCAGGTCGGGCTTGTCTGACCCATAGCGCAGCATCGCATCCCGATAGGCGATCCGCGGGAAAGGCGCGGGCGTAACCGCGCGGCCATTCGCGAATTCCTCGAACACGCCATGGAGCACCGGCTCGATCGCCGCGAACACGTCCTCCTGCGTGACGAAGCTCATCTCGAAATCGAGCTGATAAAATTCACCCGGCGAGCGATCGGCGCGGGCGTCCTCATCACGGAAGCAGGGTGCGATCTGGAAATAACGGTCGAAGCCAGCGACCATCAGCAGCTGCTTGAACATCTGCGGCGCCTGCGGCAGCGCATAGAATTTGCCCGGATGGACGCGGCTCGGGACGAGATAGTCGCGCGCGCCCTCGGGGCTCGACGCGGTCAGGATCGGGGTCTGATATTCGGTGAAGCCCTGCGCGATCATGCGCTGCCGGATCGACGCGATTACGTTCGAACGCAGTACGATATTGGCGTGAATGCGATCGCGGCGCAGATCGAGAAAGCGGTAGCGCAGCCGGATATCCTCGGGATAATCGGCCTCGCCCGCGACCGGCAACGGCAGTTCCTGCGCTGCCGACTGGACCGACACCTCCCGCGCGCGCACCTCGATCTCGCCCGTCGCAAGGTTGGGATTGACCGCCTCGCCCGCCCGCGCGACCACGTCGCCGGTGATCGTCACGACCGATTCCACCCGCAGCCGCTCGAGCTGCCTGAACGCCTCCGACTCGATGTCGGTGACGATCTGGGTCAACCCATGATGATCGCGCAGGTCGACGAACAGCAGATTGCCGTGGTCGCGCTTGCGATGTACCCAGCCCGACAGGCGCACCCGCGATCCGACTTCGGCGGCGCGGAGCTGGCCGCAATGATGGGTGCGATAGGCGTGCATCGGGATTCGACTTTCAGGTGATTTTGCGAGCGGAGCGCTTCGCGCGGGCGCGCAGTGCTTGTCAAGCGTCGTAACGGAGCTATTCACGTGCGGATGCACATTCACCCGTTGATTAGCGACAGCGCGACGCTTGCCGGCCTCTGTTCCCGCCTCTCCCAGTCGGCCTTCGTGACCGTCGACACCGAATTCATGCGCGAAAGCACCTATTGGCCCGAGCTGTGCCTGATCCAGATAGCCGACGGCAAGGAGGCGGCCGCGATCGACCCCAAGGCCAGGGATATCGATCTCACGCCGCTGCTCGACCTGCTCGTCGAGAATGACGAAGTGCTCAAGGTGTTCCACGCCGGCGGGCAGGATCTCGAAATCGTCCACAACCTGACCGGCAAGACACCCTATCCGCTGTTTGATACCCAGGTCGCGGCGATGGCGATGGGTCTCGGCGAACAGATCGGCTATTCGAACCTCGTCGAGACGATGCTCGGCGCCAAGCTCGACAAGGGCGCGCGCTTCACCGACTGGGCGCGCCGCCCGCTCGACAAGCGCCAGATCGATTATGCGATCGGCGACGTCACCTATCTGGCCGAACTGTTTCCGCGCATGCTCGAGAAGCTTCGCAAGACCGGGCGCGGCGGCTGGCTCGACAATGAGATGGAGCGGCTCGGCGATCCCGCCAGCTACGCCAATCTTCCCGAGCTGGCCTGGACCCGCATCCGCCTGCCGAGCCGCAAGCCCGAGGTGCTGGGCCGCCTCAAGGCGATTGCGGCGTGGCGCGAGCGCGAGGCGCGGTCGAAGAATCTGCCGCGCGGCCGGATCGCCAAGGACGAGACGATTGCAGACATCGCCTCGCATCCGCCGCGCGAGCAGGCCGATCTTGCGCGTGTGCGCGGGCTGTCGCCGAGCTGGGCGCAGAACGATATCGGCGCGCGGCTGATGGCCGCGATCGCCGACGCCCGGCCGCTCGACGAGGCCGAAATGCCGCCGCGCGAGGATCGCAAGCCGGGCCTCGGCAAGGAAGGCGCGCTGATCGCCGACCTGCTCAAACTGCTGCTCAAGGTGCGCTCGCGCGACGCCGACGTCGCCCCCCGGCTGATCGCCCGCGCCGACGATCTCGAGCTGCTCGCGGCGGGCGTGCGCGACCTGCCCATGCTCCAAGGCTGGCGCAACGACATCTTCGGCAAGGACGCGCTCGCGCTGGTCGAGGGACGGCTGGCGTTCAGCGTGCGCAACGGCAAGATGGTGATGTCGGCAATCAGCGGAGATTGACGGAGCGAGTTTGCCTGACGCAACCCACAATGCAGTTCTCGGCGGCGAGGCAGAAAAAATAGCGGCTCATCTCCAGAGCGGATATGTCTCCGCAGGTAACCCGAGATGCTTTCCCCCTAGTTGGTAGAACTTCAACGGCAGTGCGATCTCACGCGCGCAACCTGCTTTCGCACAGCTAACGGATAACTGAGCGCACGAGCCTACCGAACGGCATGGAGCAGTTTCTTCGCAACCTTCTTAGCGAGCGCGCTGGGCCCCAAAGCGCCTCGGCTCGGTCGAATGATATGCATGATCTGCGGAGCCGACAGGTCGTTGAATAATCCGTTCGTCGGCTCATAGAATTGGAACTGCATTCCATAGCGCTGATCTGGGACCTGGTCGGTGATTGATGTCACCGAATGGAACGACTGCCTGGTCTTATGAAAAAGCAAGAAATTGTTCGGCTTATAAGGCGCAATTTTTTTCACCTGGAATCGATCGTAACTATAATGATCGTTACCCCAGCAGCGATCGAGCCGATCCTTGGGAGCGAGCAGCTCAGTCCCGTATTGCTCCCAGCCCTCCTCTCGGGCGAGTGAAAAGATGCACGTGAATACGCGTGTCGGCACATCCGTGTGTGGACCAATATAATAGCCAGGTTCATGACGCTGCAGAAACAGCTCACGTCTGAACAAACTGAAAACGTCGGGTTCGTCCATTAGGTCGCCGAAGCGATATCGAAATATTTCCGGAAATTTTTTCGCCACCAGCGCGGGAAACCAGTCATCGTCGAGAAAAATGCCCTTCAGGTCATTCCAGAAAGCCTGCTGCTCCTCGGGCGCATTGAATTTTTGGCCAGCGTGAAAATTAATCTGCTTGCGGGCATAATAAGGCGTTGCAGAGGCCACATCTGCAGACGCTTTCTTGCCCATCCATTCAACACCTGCATTTTGGTGGAAGGGATTGAAATCAATCAGCTTTTGGTAAATTTCTTCCGGGAAGAAATTCTCGATGACCATGTGAGGAAACGGAGAACTATCCGGTTCGGCCGCGGAGATCCTCGACTCGATATGTTCCCGCAACTGCTCACGCATGTTCTTAGGCCCCACGATTCGATTTCTCAATTATGTAGCTCGGTATTTTGCCATTTCAAAGTATCGAAGATAAATCATTGCTGCGGCGCGTCATCCGCCCGGCGCGCGGAAGGTCGGGACGGGTGAGCCCGCCTCGACCGCGCCCGAGATTGTTGGGCGGCAGCGGCTCAATCACGCGCCATTCGAAGCCGGTTAGATTATATCGGCTCATGCCGCTTCTGAATCAGGGTTTAGCGCGATGCGGAAGCTACGATGGCATCGCGTCGTAGCAGCCTCAGCTTGAAAAATAGGCCCCTCTCTGGATATCCTGCGACTGCCGAAAATAGAGTGGCAGGTCGGTAGCTCCTGCGCCCGTCTCACGGGTTCTTCTCGGCCGCGGCGTTTACCCAACTTGCGTGGGGAGACGCTGGCTGTGTTTTTCGCATCTTCCCGCTGATAGTGAGGCAAATCTATGACGCTGCTACCAATCGTCGCGCTGATCGCCGCCGCATTCTTCACCGGAGCAGCAGGATACATCACCCTGGTCGAACATCCCGCCCGGCTGCAGCTGGAAGATGGCCCGTTGCTCGCGCAATGGCAGCCGAGTTATGCCAAAGCACTGCCGATCCAGTCGGGCCTAGCCATCATTGGCGGCGTTTGCGGCTTGAGTGCATGGTATTTTTCACGCGATTGGCTCTGGATCGCGGGCAGCGTGGCGCTGCTCGCCAATTGGCCGTTTACTCTGTTAGCAATCATGCCGACGAACAGACGGCTGAAAGCCATTCGACCCGACCAAGCGAAACCGGAAATCCGACCATTGCTGCTCACCTGGGGTAAACTTCACAGCGTGAGAAGCGTGCTCGGGCTGGGATCGACACTGTTGTTCGCGTGGTGCCTCACCGTGAGGGATTAACAGCCGCTGGGTTCACGTCCTAGTGCCGAGACCTGTTGGTATCATTGCATCCTGTCGGCGGCGGGGGCCTTCGCGGCGGCGCAACGTCGCATGGGGGCTCCACCCGGCCTAGCCGACGATCAGCCTCGGCTCGGTCGCGAACGCGGCCGCGAGTATCCTGTGCCGCCGTTCGACCGCCTCGCCGTACAGGATCGCGTTGTCGCGTTCGACGTGCAACTCAAGCGCGCCGGGCGTCAGCGCGAGGCGACTGCCCACGAGCGCGTCGGCAACACCGCCCGAGAAGCGCTGCCCGAGGCGCAGCGCATAGCCCCAGCGTTCGGCGGTGAGAATCTCGAGCGGCGAGCAGATGCTGCTGATCACCGGCACCGCCTCCTGCCCGCCGAAGCTCGTCCAGAGCGCGTGCGCCATCATACCGCGGCCGCGCGAGTCGATGCCGACCCAATTGCCGTGGAGCGCGGTTTCCACGCCGCGCTCGGCGCGGAATTCGGGGTGCGCGCGCCAGCCGACATCGGCGAGCAGGCAGGTGGCGTGCCGGACGCGCGCGTCGGCCGGGCTCTCATTCTCGAACAGCGGAGCGAGCCAGCGTTCGAGCAGATCGCCATGCTCAGGGAAGCGGCCCTGCCGCGCCCCTTCCTCGCGTGCCGAGGCGATCAGCGGATCCTGCGCGCGCTGATATTCGCTGAGGTCGTCGTAGAGCAGTCCCTCACGCAAGCCATAAGCCGAGACGATCAGCTCGCTCGATCCAAGCTGGCGGACGACCTGGCTGAGCAGCGACGCGGCGTGCGACAAGGTGGGGATGCGCGCGCCCGAAAGGCCAACCACGTCGCGCAGCCGCTTGCGATCGAGATGCGCCAGCACCCGCACGAGATGCTGCGCATTTTCGGGAGGCATCCAATAATGATGGACGATCGGGAGCGGATATTGGGTGAGGTGCATGTCGAGCCGCGCAAGCGAGCGCCACGATCCGCCGACCATGTAGAAGGGCAGGCCGGCGCCCTTCCCTGCCCAGCCGCTTTTCTTGAAGGTCTTGGCGACGAGCGCGGCGAGCGCGCGGGGCCCCTGCTGCTTGACCGCGCCGATGCGCAGCACGCCGAATGGAAAGGAACTCGTTTCGCGCACTTCGCCGTCGACGACGCGCGCCAGTTCGAGGCTGCCCCCGCCAAGATCGCCGACGATGCCGTTCGCCTCCGGGATTGAGGCGATCACGCCGAGCCCGGCCATGCGCGCCTCGTCATCGCCCGAGAGCAGCTCGATCGGCAGGCCGAGATCCAGAACGCGATCGATGAACATCCGGCCGTTCGCGGCTTCACGCACTGCGGCGGTCGCGACGGTGCGCGGGCGGGGGACGCCCATCTGCTCTGCGAGGCGTTTGAAACGGCCGAGCGAAGCGATCGCGCGCTCCATCGCCTCGGCATCGAGCGTGCCGTCGCGCGACACGCCCTTGCCGAGTCCCGCCATCACCTTCTCGTTGAACAGCGCGGCGGGAATGCGCGCCGGGCCGTCATAGATGACGAGGCGGATGGAGTTTGATCCGATATCGATGATTCCCATGCGGGCGTGGCCAGGCGCGGGACTGCGGGCGCGACGAAACATCGAGATGGCTGACATATCGCTCGCATGTAGCCGATTTCAGCGGCGGATCAAACGCGGTAAAACGCCATTTATGCACGCTAAAACCGGTCTCGACGCAACCCCGGACGAGGAGCGCGGGAGGGAACCGGGGGCCGAGCTGCCACAACAAATCGGCGCCGCAAAAGAGCGCCGGCAACTGTGTCGCCAGCGCAACAGACCGGCTATTCAACTGATTTATCTGCCGAAGTCCGCTTGCCACCTGCGCGGCGCAGGTTATTAGGCGCTCCGCCCGCGGGATCTTCGCGGGTCTGAAAGGGAAAAAACATGAAGAAGATTGCTCTGGCGGCGATCGTTGCCGCCGGCATCGCCGCGCCCGCAATGGCGCAGGACACCCCTAGCTTCACCGGCTTTCGCGTCGAAGGCCTGATCGGCTACGACAATGTCGGCGTGTCCGGTCTGAAAAATCCCGACGGGCTGCTCTACGGCGTCGGCGTCGGTTATGATTTCGCCGTTGGCGGCCTGGTGCTCGGCGTCGAAGCCGACGCCACCGACTCGACCTCGAAGGTCAAGCTGGTCGGCCCCGATATCGAGACCGATCGTGACCTCTATGTCGGCGCGCGCGTCGGCGCGGTGGTCGGCTCGGGCCTGCTCTACGCGAAGGCCGGCTACACCAACGCCCGCCTCGAGGTCGACGGCCTCGGCGGCAGCAATGGCGACGGCGTCCGCTTCGGCGCTGGCTATGAGCATGCGGTCACCGGCAACACCTTCGCCAAGATCGAGTATCGCTACTCGAACTACGAGGCTGATCTCAGCCGCAATCAGCTCGTGGCCGGCTTCGGCGTCCGCTTCTGATCGAACGGGAGCCGGCCTCGCGCCGGCTCCCCCATCGCCGTCAGGCGATCTCCGAATCCTGCCTGAAGGCGGGCGGCAAGCTCGCCAGCAAGCCATATTCGTTGATCACGTTGATATATCCGGCCCCGCGCCATCCGCGTTCCGGACTCACACGGGCGACCGTGCCCGCAAGTCCCGACCAGCCATATTCGCCGGCGCCAGGCCCTGACAGAGTCACCGAGCCTCCCGCGCCGAATCCGTCGGTATCGATACGCATCAACGCGCGATAAGGCTGAAAATCGACCCCCGCGGGCAGCAGATTGGACAGGCCGGCCGCCACGACATCCGCCGGCATGATCCGACGCCCCTTGTAGATGCCCTTATGGGCGAGCATCGCCAGGAAATGGTCATAGTCGCGCGCAGTCGAGACGAGCCCGCTGCCGCCAAAAGGAAATGGCGGCTTCTCCAGAAAGACCGAGGTCGGCCCCGGATCGACCAGAGCCAGCTTGTCGCCGTCGCGACGGTAGTTGCCGGCGAGTTGCGCCGCGTCGTGGGTCGATACGGCGAACCCGGTGCTGCGCATCTCCAGCGGATCGAAGAAGCGCTGCTGCAGGAAGAGATCGAACGGCTGGCCCGAGGCGATCTCGATGACGCGGCCGAGCAGGTCGATCCCGAGCGAATAATTCCAGCGCGCGCCGGGCTCCGACAGCAGCGGCAACGTCGCCAGCCGATCGGCGAACTCGGCGAGGCTCGGCGCGATGGGCGGGCTGGACGACGGCCCGGCCTCCCCGCCGCGCCCCGGATTCAGGCCGAGGCGAAGATAGGCTGCGGTCAGCGGCTCCGGCATCTGTCCAGCGTAGCCGAAGCCGCCCGTGTGGGTCAGCAGATGGCGCACCGTCAGCTTTACCTTCGCTGGCCGCGACTGTAACCCGGCCGGGTCGGTGAGCACGCGCAGATCGCCAAAGGCCGGAATAAACTCGGCGACCGGCTGGTCGAGCCGCAGCCGTCCCTCACCGATCAGCAGCATCGCCGCCATGCCGGTGACGGGTTTGGTCATCGAAAAGATGCGCCAAAGCGTGTCGGGGCCTGCAAGCCGATCGGAATCGAACGCAATGACGCCGCGGCTCACGAAGGTCGGTTCATCGAAATCACCGCCCAGTGCCGCGACTGCCCCGGGGAATCGCGCGGCAGCAAGGCTCCGCTCCAGGATCGCCATCGTGAGAGCCGGCTCCGCCGAGGCTGCCCGAGCCCCCGACGGCGCCATCCCCAGCACAACCACGCCCGCCGATCGGCCGAGGAATTCGCGGCGGCTGATCGACCCGACAGGCGTTTTCATCATCGTCCCCTCTTCATTTGCGCGTGACGTCTCGCATCGGGCGTCATCGCCTCCGGCCTATCACCGCAAGCAGCGCTCCGCCATGCAGGAACCGCCTCGTGTAGCGGCCACTCGCTCAGGCGCTGTTGCCCGCCATGCTGCCCGCCGCGACGTCGAGGGCCGATCCGGTGATGTGGCGCGCTTCTTCGGACAGCAGGAACAGCACGCTGTCGCTGACGTCGGACGGCTCGACCCAGGGCACGCCCTGCGGCGCGAACGGGTTGGCGCGCATCTTCGCTTCAAATTTCGCCTGATCGGGAGCGGGATCGCCGGGCAGCGCACGCGCCCACGCGCGAGGATGATTGACCAGCGGGGTGTTGACCGAGGTCGGACAGACGAGATTGACGGTGATGTTCTGCTTCGCGACCTCGAGCGCCGCCGCCTTGACCATGCCGATCACGCCCCATTTCGAGGCGCAATAGGCGGCGCTGTTGGCCAGGCCGCTGCGACCTGCGAGCGAGGAGGTGACCACGATCCGGCCGAAACGCCTTCCGATCATCCCCGGCATCACCGCGCGAAGGCTATGAAAAACGCCGAAGAGATTGGTGCGAATGAGGTCGTCAAACATCGCGTCGCTCATCGTGGCGATCGGCGATGTGGCGTAGATGCCGGCATTGGCGACGAGCAGGTCGATCTTGCCGAACGCCTTCGCACCCTGATCGGCGACCGCTTGCGCCGCCGCCGGATCGCGCACATCGGATTTGAGCGCGAGCACCCGGCGGCCGGCGGCGCGGACCATTGCCGCGGTTTCGTCGAGATCGGCCTGGGTGGCGAGCGGGTAATCGAGCGTCGCGACCGGGGTCAGGCTGTCGCTGAGGATGATATCCGCTCCCTCGGCCGCGAGCCGCTGGGCATGGCTGCGCCCTTGCCCCCGTGCGCCGCCGGTGATCCAGGCGACCTTTCCGGCAAAGCCTCCCGCGGCCCGCGCCGCCGGCGCATCCGACGCCGCCGCACCCGTAGCGAGCGATGCTGCGACCGTGCCCGCAGCGGCGACGAAGCCTCGGCGCGAAACGCCCACATCGTCCTTGCGGTCGTCGTCTGACATGATCCTGCTCCTCTGGCTTACCGGCAATATCCTATCGTTTTGCCATATCCCGGCGTTGCGGCGCCCAGGATTTTCCACGTCGCCGGAATCAAGCGGCCGATCGCCGCGACAGGGGCGGCTCGGGTGTCGGGCTTGCCCGCCCTCCCCGTCCATGCCACGCCGTCGCACATGGCAAAATCCAGAGCGGCGCTGTTGCTGCCCGTCACCGGCCTGTTACTGTTCGTCGCTGGCGCGCTGCTCTGGCGATTTGGCGCGCCGATCGACCAAGAGATATTCGGTGCGCTGCGGCTCGATCCCGGTAGCGCATGGGTCAGGCCGGTCGGATGGTTCACCCATCTTGGCGGCCTTGCGGTGCTGGGGCCGCTGGGATTGGCCGTGGTCGGATGGCTGTTATGGCGGAAGCGCGGCGGCCAAGCGCTATGGCTGCTGCTGACGATTGCGAGCGGCCGGCTGATCGTTGAGGCCGCTAAGCTCCTGTTCGAGCGCGGTCGTCCGCCATCGCCCGATCGGCTCGCGACCGTCACCTCCTACAGCTTCCCCAGTTCGCACAGCGCTGGCACGATGCTGACATGGCTGGCGCTTGCCATGCTGCTGCCCGCACGTAGCCGGACGCTGCTGCCGCTCGCGCTGCTGATGGGCGGCGCGATCGGCTGGAGCCGGATCGCTCTGGCGGTCCACTGGCCCAGCGACGTGATCGCAGGCTTCGGGCTGGCGATGCTGTGGGTGGGAATCGCCCGCCGCTGGCTGCCGCGCTCCGCTCCGCGCTGACGCCGGTCAGCTGCCTCGCCGCAGCGACAATTTCGGGACCTGCCCGCTCTTACGCAGCGCGGCGCCGCGGCCCGAAAGCGAGGGGTTGGTCATGAAATAGCGGTGGAGGTTGAATGGGCGGGGGCCGGGCTTGATCCGCTCATAGCTTCCGTCGGGCATCAGCCGCCAGCTCTGCTCGTCGTCGATCAGGTTGGCGACCATGACCTGATCGAGGATCTGCGCGTGAACGGTCGGATTTTCGATCGGAAGCAGATATTCGACCCGCCGGTCGAAGTTGCGCGGCATCCAGTCGGCGGAACTGATCAGCACCTTGGCCTTGCGGTTGGGCAGCGCCGCGCCGTTGCCGAAGCACACCACCCGGCTATGTTCGAGGAAGCGCCCGACCACCGATTTGACGCGGATATTGTCGGAGAGGCCCGGCACCCCCGGCCGCAGACAGCAGATCCCGCGTATCACCAGATCGATCTCCACCCCAGCCGCGCTCGCGCGGTAGAGCTTTTCGATGATCGCGGGATCGACCAGCGAGTTCATCTTCGCCCAGATCGCCGCATCGCGGCCCGCGCGGGCATGGTCGATCTCGGCGTCGATCAGCGCGCTCAGCTCCTCGCGCATGCCATGCGGCGAAATGGTCAGTTGATCGAGATCGCTCGGCTCGACATAGCCGGTGATGTAGTTGAACAGCTGCGCGGCATCGCGGGCCAGCCGGGGATCGGCGGTGAAGAAACTGAGGTCGGTGTAGATCCGCGCCGTGATCGGATGATAGTTGCCGGTGCCGAAATGGCAGTAGGAGCGATGTCCTTCGGCTTCGCGGCGCACCACCATCGAGACCTTTGCGTGGGTCTTCCAGTCGATGAAGCCATAGACCACCTGCACGCCGGCGCGTTCGAGCTGCGACGCCCACAGCAGATTCTGCTCCTCGTCGAAGCGCGCCTTGAGCTCGACCACGGCGGTCACCGACTTCCCCGCCTCGGCGGCGTCGACCAGCGCGCGGATCACCGCCGATTGCTTGCCCGCGCGGTAGAGCGTCTGCTTGATCGCAAGCACGTCGGGATCCATCGCCGCCTGGCGCAGAAAGGCGAGCACCACATCGAACGTCTCATAAGGATGATGGACGACGATGTCCTTCGAGCGGATCGCAGCGAAGCAATCGCCGCCATGCTCGCGGATGCGCTCGGGAAAGCGCGGGCTGAACGGCGTGAATTTCAGATCGGGGCGATCTTCGTCGACCAGCTGCTCGAGATCGGCGATGCCGAGGAAATTGCCCGATTCCGTGATGAACGCGTCGGCGCCGCCGATCTGATCCTTCCACAGCGGCTCGAAGGATGAGGACATCCCGCCTTCGAGCTCGAGCCGGATCACCCGCCCGCGACGGCGGCGCTTGATCGCGGTGCGGAAGTAGAGGACCAGATCCTCGGCCTCTTCTTCGACTTCGATATCGCTGTCCCGGATGACGCGGAGCGCGCCTTGCCCGTTCACCGCATAGCCGGGAAAGAGAACATGGGTGAAGCGCCGCACGAGGGTTTCGATCGCGACATAGCGCGCGCCATCGCCGGGCAGACGGACAAAGCGCGGCAAGGTGGCAGGCACCATCAACAGCTCGAAGATCTGCTCCCCGTCCGACTGGCGGGTCAGATCGAACAGCAGGCTGAACCCTTTATTGGGGATGAACGGAAAGGGATGCGCGGGATCGAGCGCCTGCGGAGTGAGCACCGCGAAGATATGGTCACGAAAATAGATTTCGAGCCATTCGGCGTCGGCGCCCTCAATCTCTCCCTCCTCGAGCACGACGATCCCCGCCGCGGCGAGTTCGTCGCGCAGCCGATCCCAGACGCGTTGCTGGTCGGCCATCAGCCGGTCAGCGCCCTTGGTCGCGCCTTCGACCTGCTGCGCGACGGTCAGCCCGTCGGGCGAGAACGTATCGACCCCTTCGAGCAGCTGGCCCTTGAGGCCGGCGAGGCGGACCATGAAGAACTCATCGAGGTTGTTGCCCGAGATCGACAGGAAGCGGAGTCGCTCCAGCAGCGGGTGCGCCGGGTTGCAAGCCTCTTCGAGCACACGCTGGTTGAAGGCGAGCCAGCTCAACTCGCGGTTGAAATAGCGGTCGCGCAAAGCGATCGGCTCGAGCGGCGTCACCGCCCCCACCATTTCGTCGTCGAGCTGTGCCTGTTCTATCGAGTCCATGACCGCCTGCTATAGCAGCGTATATGTATCGTCGGTGACTCCGATCGTCGCAAGGGCCTCTCGCGCGACCTTGAGGCTGATCGCCCTGCGGCGGGCGAGCGCGGCTTCGTCGAGCGCGTCGACGATCCGTCCCACCCCGACATAACTGCGCTCGATGCGCGGCACGACGTAGCGGACCACGTCGGCGGGTGCGGCAAGGCCGCGCGCATGGAGCAGCTTTTCGATCAGCGCGGCCATCAACGCCGCGTCGGGCACCTCGATCGCGACATGCGGGCTCGCGAGCAGGCGCGAGCGCAAATCAGGCAACCGGATGCGCCACTTGGCGGGCGGCAGATCGGCGGCGAGCAACAGCGGCTTGCGCTCGGCCTGGGCCGCATTCCAGCTGTGGAACAGGCGCTCCTCGTCCTGGGTATCGGCATTGTCGACGAAGCGCCCGCCGGTCTTCGCCGCGAAAATCCGTCCGAGCAGACTGCGTCCCGATTTGCGCGGTCCCGTCAGCACGGTCGCCATCACCGGCCACAACGACCAATGCTCGAGATGCTTGACCGCGAGGCTGTTCGCGTCGCTGATGATGAAATCGCGTTCGTCCTCGTCGGCCGGCCACTGGAACGGCAGCGCGATCTGATCGGTCATCTGGCCGGCGGCGCCCCGCTGCTGCCGCGCCGGATGCGGACGCCGCCCGAAACCTCCTCGATCTGCCAGCCCCGCGCCGCGAGCGCCTCGCGAAACGCCTCGGGCGGCCCCGAGAAGCTCACCCGAAAGATCGAGACGCCGCCGAGCGCAAGACTGCTCGTCTGCACAGCGGTCACGCCGGTCATTGCCCTGAGCGCGCTCTCGTTCGCATGGAGCGCCGCGGGGTCCGGGGTGTCGGCCTGGACCGTGATCGTCGAGGTCGCAGACGAGGCGATCTGCGCCAGCACATCGTCGATCGGCACCTCCTCGACCGGCGTTTCGACCACCAGCGACTTGTCGGGGCGCAGGGCGCCTTCCTGGAGCGCCCGCACATAAGCGGCGTCGATCCGTTCAATGCCCCGGTCGAGCATCGCAGGCAGCGCGTCGCCATTTTCGGCGGTGAGGCTGAACTGATCGATCACCGCGGCATCGGGCCCATGCCGTGCGACAAACTTGCCGATCACGGGGCCGCCCGGCCATTGGCGGAACAGCGTCACCTCTGGCACGACGATGTCGGCCGCGCCATATTGATCGAGCAGCATCCGCCACCAGCCACGCCCGGGACGCCGGGTCTGCGCGGCGTTAAGCAGCACCGGATCGGCGCCGGTCCCCGAGACGCGGACATAATCAATCGGGCTGTTGTTCGACCGGAAGCGCGCCCAGGCCTTTTGCCATTCGGTCCGCGCCTCGAACGTCAGCGGCGTGCCGCCGCTCCATTCGATCGGAATCACCAGCATCGGCGCCGAACGGCGCATCGCGCCCTTCACCCCGAGCAGCTCCCCGGCGCGCGCGCGATCGAACAACACCCCAAGCTGCGCTATATAGCGATTGGGGCCGATCTGCTCATGCTCGACGACAATGCCGCCGCTGATCGAATCGAGCGTCGAATCGGGCAGGCCCGGTGCATTTTCGACCGGCTTGCCGTTGACGCGCGCCCATAGCATCTTCCAGCCCTTGCGCTGTGCTTCGCGCCAGCCGCCCATGCGCGCTTGATCCGCGGTGCGCGCCGCGACATCGACCCGGACGCCGTCAACTTCGTAGCTGCCGGAGCCGTCGACCGGGGGAACCCCGCGCTCATCGGGTCGCTCAAGCTGGGCAATGGCCAACGCCGCCGCAAACAGCGCGGCGAACAGGATCGACAGGGACAACGGGCGGAAAAGACGTTCAGCGATGATCACAGACGCCTTTTGACGACTTGGCCGTGGAAATCCAAGCGGGATATGGCTAGGCGGCTCCGATGACCGACAGCAACAAGCCGACAAGCTATACCTACGCCAAGGCAGGAGTCTCGATCGCGGCGGGCAATGCGCTCGTCAAGGCGATCGGCCCGCTTGCCAAATCGACCCGCAGGCCCGGCGCCGATGCCGACCTGGGCGGCTTTGGCGGGTTCTTCGACCTCAAGGCGGCCGGATACAAGGATCCGCTGTTGGTCGCCGCCAATGACGGCGTCGGCACCAAGCTCAAGCTCGCCATCGACAGCGGGCGGCACGGCGGGGTGGGTATCGATCTGGTGGCGATGTGCGCGAACGATCTGATCGTCCAGGGCGCCGAACCGCTTTTCTTTCTCGATTATTTCGCGACGGGGAGGCTCGACAACGGCGTCGCCGAACAGGTGATCGCGGGCATCGCCGAGGGCTGCAAGCTGGCGGGCTGCGCTCTGATCGGAGGCGAAACCGCGGAAATGCCCGGCATGTACGCCGATGGCGATTACGATCTGGCGGGCTTCTGCGTCGGCGCGGTCGAGCGCGATCAGGCGCTGACTGGCCACGGCGTCGCCGCCGGCGACGCGATCCTCGGCCTCGCCTCTTCGGGGGTTCATTCGAACGGCTTTTCGCTGGTCCGCCGGCTTGCCGCCGACAAGGGCTGGAAGCTCGACCGCCCAGCCCTGTTCGACCAGGACGTGCTGCTGATCGAAGCATTGATGGCGCCGACGCGCATCTATGTGAAGCCGCTGCTGCCATTGGTCCGGTCGGGTCAGGTCCGCGCGATGGCGCACATCACCGGCGGTGGCCTGCTCGAGAATATTCCGCGCGTCCTGCCCGAGGGGCTGCACGCGCAGGTCGACGCCGACGCCTGGGACCAGCCGCGCCTGATGGCGTTCCTCCAGGCGCAGGGCAATATCGAGCCGGAGGAGATGGCGCGCACCTTCAACTGCGGGATCGGCATGGCGCTGATCGTCGCCGAGGCCGACATCGCCGGCGTCACCAGCGCCCTCGAAGCCGCAGGCGAGACCGTGCTGCGCGTCGGACGCATCGCGACCGGCGACAAGGGCTGCACCGTCAAGGGCTCGATCGAAACGTGGAGCGCGCAGGCCGACTGGTCGGCGACGCACCTGGGTTGACGATGCCGACGTGCATCGCGTGAAAGCCCGCCTCGGCATCCTGATCTCGGGGCGCGGCAGCAATATGGCAGCGCTGATCGAGGCGGCGCAGGCCGATGATTGCCCTTACGCGGTCAAGCTGGTCGCCTCGAACAACCCCGACGCCGCCGGGCTCGCCCTCGCCCGCGCGTCGGGCATTCCCACCTTCGCGCGCAGCCACAAGGGCATGCCGCGCGAGGCGTTCGACGCGATGCTCGATCGGGCCCTGCGCGATGCGGAAATCGACTATGTGGCGTTGGCGGGCTATATGCGGATCCTGTCCGAAGGCTTCATCGCCGGATGGGCGGGCCGCATCGTCAACATCCATCCCTCGCTTCTGCCGAAATATAAAGGGCTCGACAGCCATGCCCGTGCGATCGGCGCGGGCGATGTCGAGGCGGGCTGCTCGGTCCACCTGGTGACGCCCGAACTCGATGACGGCGAAGTGATCGGACAGGCGCGGGTGCCGATCCTTCCGGGAGACAGCGCAGAAGCCCTCGCCGACCGCGTGCTGATCGAGGAACATCGTCTTTATCCGGCCGCTCTGTCGGCTTATATCCGGCGCCATGGCTGACGATGTTTCCGAAGCCGCGATGCGGCGGCGCTGGGTGCGATGGCTGACCCTGGGCGAAGTCCTGGGCGTAGCCGCTCTGGTGATCTCGGCGCTCACCTTCTGGAACAGCTATAGCGAACGCCGCCACAGCGAGGCGGCGAAGAACGCGGAGAGCCGCGAGGCGAGCGCCAGGGCCCGATCCCTGGTCCTGCGCGCCGAGCGCGAGAAGGATGGCGACCGGCTCGTGCTCAGCCCCGCGGGCGATCAGGTGATCCAGAGCCAGACCATCGCCTTTCCCAAGGCGCTCGGCGTCGAGCCGATCGACAGCACCGATCCTCGCATCGAGGCCGGCTGGTTCGCCGAAGGCCTGAAGAAAGCGCGCCGAGCGGCCGGCGAGGACGAACGGCGACGCGGCGACGCGCGCGTCCCGGTCGCGATCACCACCCGCTTCACCGTGGACGGCGCGCTCGCCGAAGACGTCACGCTCTACGATATCGGCTATGCGACCGAAGGAGGCCTGCTCGGCGGGACATCGATCCGGCTGCGCGGCCTGTCGCTGATCGGACGCGTCCGCGCCGATTCCGCCCCTGCCCGGCTCGACGCGCTGTGGGCCGCGCGGCACAAGACAAAACAGGGATGACGGTCGCGGATCCGGGCGCGGTTCATGGCCGCATCGCGCGGATCGCCATGGCGTTGCCGCAGGTGGAGGAGAAGGTTTCGCACGGCTCGCCCTGCTGGCGGGTCGCGGACAAGCGCATGTTCGCCTATTTCTGGCACAATCATCACAGCGACGGCATCACCTCGCTGCTGATCAAGACGAGCGGCGCCGAGGAGCAGGAGATGCTGATCGAGATCGATCCCTTGATCTATTTCAAGCCGGCCTATCTCGGCCCCGCCGGCTGGGTGGGTATGCGGCTCGACCTGGAGGCGACCGACTGGGAATTGGTCGAGCACCGCCTTCGCGAAAGCTGGCGGTTGACCGCGCCGCCAAAGCTCGCCGCGATGATGGCTTTCTAGGCGATTTCCTTCTCACGCGGGAAGAAGCTGTGGCGCCCCCCAGGCGCAGACGTCAAGCTTCGCTATCCTCCCGCAAGGAGAGAAGATAACGTCAGCCGACGATTTCTTCGGGCTTGAAGAAATAGTCGATCTCGATCTTCGCATTGTCCAGGCTGTCCGAACCATGGACCGAGTTCGCCTCGATCGATTCGGCGAAGACCTTGCGGATCGTCCCCTCATCGGCGTTGGCTGGATTGGTGGCGCCCATGACTTCGCGGTTCTTCGCGACGGCATTCTCTCCCTCGAGAACCTGGACGACGACCGGTCCCGAGATCATGAAGCTGACAAGATCGTTGAAGAAGGGTCGCTCGCGATGCACCGCGTAGAAGCCCTCGGCTTGCTCCTTGGTCATGTGGATGCGCTTCGAGGCGACGACGCGGAGCCCCGCCTGCTCGAGCTTCGCGGTGACCGCGCCGGTGAGGTTGCGACGCGTGGCGTCGGGCTTGATGATCGAAAAGGTACGTTCGGTCGCCATGGCCGAGCGGCTCCATATGTTGAGGGTCGTTGGAAGATGCGCGCGCCTTTAGATGGTACGCGGCGGGATGGCAAGGCGCGAGCACCGCCCGCCCGCATCGCGCGAGGCCGTCGAAGGAATTCCCCGTCAGAGCTGGAACTGCGGCGGCCGCACACCTAGATCGGTGGGGAAAAGGAGCCACCATGGTTGCGCTGTCCATCCTCGATCTCGTTCGCGTTACACAGGACACCGATGCGCGAGGGGCGCTCGACAATGCGCGCGATCTCGCCGCGCACGCGGAGAGCTGGGGCTATCAACGCTTCTGGGTGGCCGAGCATCACAACATGGCCGGCGTGGCGAGCGCCGCGACATCGGTGGTGCTGGCACATATCGGCGCGGGCACCCGGCATATTCGGATCGGCGCGGGCGGGATCATGCTGCCCAACCATGCGCCGATTGTCGTCGCCGAGCAGTTCGGCACGCTGGCGCAGCTGTTTCCCGGGCGGATCGATCTTGGTCTCGGCCGCGCGCCGGGCACCGATCAACCCACCGTCCACGCTTTGCGCCGGACGCTCGCCGGCTCGGAGAACTTCCCGCGCGACGTGCTCGAGCTCCAGTCCTATTTCACCGCCGAAAGCGCGCGACAGCGCGTGCAGGCGGTGCCGGCCGCCGGAACCGGAGTACCGCTGTGGATCCTTGGATCGAGCAGCTATGGCGCGCAACTGGCCGCCGAGCTGGGCCTGCCCTACGCCTTCGCCTCGCATTTCGCGCCCGATCTGTTGCTGCCCGCACTCGACATCTATCGCAGCCGCTTCCGGCCGTCCGATCAGCTTGCGGCGCCCTATGCGATGGTGGGCGTCAACATCATCGCCGCCGCGACCGATGCCGAGGCGCGGCGCCTCGCCACCACCCAGCAGATGTCTTTCGCCAACATCTTTCGCGGCGCGCGCGGGCTGAGCCAGCCGCCGATCGACGACATCGACGACTATTGGTCGCCCGTCGAGAAGGCACAGGTGATGCAGATGCTCGGCCGCTCGATCGTCGGGTCGCCCGACACCGTCCGCGCTGGGATCGAGGCGCTGGTGGCGGAGACCCGCGCTGACGAGCTGATGGTCGTCTCGGACGTTTACGACCATGCCGCGCGATTGCGCTCGTTCGAATGGATCGCCGCCGCGCGGGACGCCGCGGCCGAGAGCCCGCGCGAAGTGCTGGCGTGACGGTGTCCGGCGAGGACGACACGCCCGAACCGACCAAGCTCACCCGAAGCAAGCAGCGTTGGGCGCGCGAAGGGCGTTTCCTCACGGGGCGGACGGCGCGGCCCGAGACCGAACGCCTGCCGCCCGGCCAGCATCTCACCCGCGACTGGCCGGTGCTCGATCTGGGCCAGCAGCCCGCGATCACGCGCGACAACTGGCGGCTGCTGATCGGCGGCGCAGTCGAGCAGCCAAAGGTCTGGGACTGGGAGAGTTTCGCGCGGCAGCCCCAATCACATAGGATATCGGATATCCACTGCGTGACGAGCTGGTCGCGCTTCGACAATGATTGGGAGGGCGTCGCCACCGCCGATCTGCTCGACATCGTCAGGCCCAGCCCGGCGGCGCGTTTCGTCGCGCTGCACGGCTATGACGGCTACACGACCAACCTCACGATCGAGGATTTCGCCGCCGACGACGCGCTGCTCGCGCACAGCTGGCAAGGCAGGCCGCTCGGCCGGGAACATGGCGGGCCGGTGCGCCTCGTCGTGCCGCACCTATATTTCTGGAAGAGCGCGAAATGGGTCAAACGGATCGACTTTCTCGCCGACGACCAGCCCGGCTTCTGGGAAGCCAGCGGTTATCATAATCGCGGTGATCCCTGGCGCGAGCAGCGCTACACCAACGATTGAACCGACCCACCAGCGACCGGAGTGAAGCATGGCGTCCCGACTGTTCGAACCCCTGACGATCGGCAATCTCGAACTCGCCAACCGGATCATCATTGCGCCGATGTGCCAATATTCCGCGGTCGACGGATGCATGACCGACTGGCACCTAATCCACCTCGGCCATCTCGCGCTGTCGGGCGCTGCGTTGCTTACGATCGAAGCGACCGCCGTGGTGCCCGAAGGCCGCATCAGTTGGGGCGATGTCGGCCTGTACGACGACGCCACCGAAGCGGCGCTGGGCCGGACGCTGGAGAGCGTGCGGCGCTGGTCCGACATGCCTGTCGCGATCCAGCTCGCGCATGCGGGCCGCAAGGCCTCGACCGACCTGCCGTGGAAGGGCGGCGGCCAGATCGCGCCCGATGCGCCCCATGGCTGGCAGACCGAGGCGCCGTCGCCGATCGCCTTCGGCGACCACGCCCACGCGCCGACGATGCTCGATCACGCCCGCATGGCCGAGATCCGCGAGGCGTTCGCCGCCTCGGCGCGCCGGGCCGCGCGGCTTGGCATCGACGCGGTGCAGATTCATGGCGCGCACGGCTATCTGCTGCACGAGTTTCTGTCGCCGCTCTCCAACCGCCGCAACGATACCTATGGCGGAAGCCTCGAAAACCGGATGCGTTTCCCGCTGGAAGTGTTCGAGGCAGTGCGCACGGCCTTCCCGGCCGATCGCGCGGTGACGATCCGCGTCTCGGGCACCGACTGGGTCGAAGGCGGCTGGGACATCGAACAGACCATCGCCTTTGCGCAGGCGCTCGAGGCGCGCGGCTGCAGCGCAATCCATGTCTCGAGCGGCGGGCTCGACGCCGCACAGAGGATTCCGGTGGGCCCGGGCTATCAGGTGCCGTTGGCGCGCGCGGTCAAGGCCGCGACCCGCATGCCGGTGATCGCGGTCGGCCTGATCACGGACTATGAGCAAGCCGAAGCGATCGTGGGCACCGGCGACGCCGACATGATCGCGCTCGCCCGCACCATACTGTACGATCCGCGCTGGCCCTGGCATGCCGCGGCCCATCTCGGCGCGCGGGTGAAGGCTCCGCCGCAGTATCTCCGCTCACAGCCGGCACGCTTCCGTCATCTGTTCGACGAATGAGACCGGCGGCGCCGGATGCGGATGCGTTGCAGATGCTATGAGCGCCCGCTCTTTTCCCGCCAAAAAAAGGCGCTTAGGCTCAATACCCTTACGACCACCAGGCATCGCCAGCATCGGAATCCCAGCATGCGTAAGCTCACTGCCTTGCTCGCCACCGCGGCGGTCCTCGCCCCCACGCTCACGATGGCCGCCACCCCGCCCATCTTCGACCCGGTCCGCGTCAGCCGGGACGTCAAGATCCTGGCCGACGACGCTTTCGAGGGCCGTGCGCCGGCCACTCCGGCCGAGGCCAAGGTGATCGATTTCGTCGCGAAGCAACTGCAGTCCGCGGGTCTCCAGCCCGGGGGCCCTGGCGGCGGCTGGACGCAGGATGTCCCGCTGCTCAAGTCGGATATTGTGGGCCACCCCGCGCTGTCCCTGCGTCTCGGCGGCAGCCCGGCCCGGCCGTTGACGCAGGGCAATGAGATTGCGGTGCGATCGGCGCTCAACGGGCAGAGCCGGATCGACATCCGTTCGGCCCCGCTGGTGTTCGTCGGCTATGGCGTCAAAGCGCCCGAGCGCGGCTGGGACGACTTCAAGGGCGTCGACCTCAAGGGCAAGATCATGGTCGTGCTGGTCAACGATCCCGACTTCGAAGGGGGCGAAGGCGATTTCGGCGGCAAGATGATGACCTATTACGGCCGCTGGACCTATAAATATGAGGAAGGCGCGCGGCAGGGCGCGGCCGGCGTGCTCGTGATCCATGAATATGCACCCGCCTCCTATGGCTGGGCGACCGTCAAGAACTCGAACATCAATACGATGTTCGACATCGTCCGTCCCGATCCTGCCGCCGTGCATGTACCGATCGAGGGCTGGATCCAGCGCGATCTCGCCGCCGAGCTGTTCAAAGCAGCCGGAATGGACTTCGACGCGATGAAGAAAGCCGCGCAACGCAAGGACTTCAAGCCCGTCGCGCTCGACGCGACCCTCGACGCCGCCTATGCGGTGAGGGCCGAGAAGATCGTCTCGCACAACATTCTCGGCCGGCTGCCCGGCGCCAAGCACCCCGACGAAACGCTGATCTATTCGGCGCACTGGGATCATCTCGGCGTTGGCGAGCCCGACGCGAGCGGCGACCGGATCTATAACGGCGCTCGCGACAACGGCTCGGGCGTCGCCAGCCTGATCGAACTGGCCCGCGCCTTTGCGCAAGCGCCGCGCACCGACCGATCGATCGTCTTCCTGGCAGTCACCGCCGAGGAGAAAGGGCTGCTCGGTTCCGAATATTATGCCTCTAACCCGGTCTATCCGCTCGGCAAGACTGTGGGCGTGATCAACATGGACAATATGTTCGGCTACGGAAAGGCGAAGGATTTCACCATCTCGGGCGTTGCCAAGCTCGGCCTGCTCGACATGCTGATCGCCGAAGGGCGCAAGCTCGGGCGCAGCTATACCCCCGATCCGAAGACCGAGACCGGCGGCTTCTACCGCTCGGACCATTTCACGATGGCGAAACAAGGGGTGCCCGCGATCTCGTTCAAGCCGGGGCTCGATCTCGACAAGGGCGGCGTCGAACGCGGAACGGCGCTTTCCGACGCCTACACCAAGGAACGCTACCACCAGCCCGCCGACGAATGGAGCGCCGACTGGGATCTATCGAGCGTGGCGCCCGATCTGACGCTGCTTTACAACACGGGCCGAGCGCTGGCCGACAGCCGGGCGTGGCCCGACTGGAGCCCGGATTCGGAGTTCAAGGCGAAACGCGACGAGACGGTAAGCGAGCGGCGGCAAGCATCGCACTAACGGGATAATGCGCAGGAAGCGATGGCGGATGATGGCCAGCTTCGGCCCGCGGAGGCTGTCGACCCCGGAAATCGCCTGACCTCCGTATAGAAACGGCGTTCGAGCGCGCGTTACCCGTTTCGATCGACTGACACATGATATGGTCATAGGTATCGGCTGGCAAAACCGGGGGGTGGCATGATTCTCGTTGTTCGGACCGTGAGTGCGCTGATGCTCGTCGCGGCGTCCAGCATTGCGCTGGCCCAGGGCTCATCGCAGCAGCAGACGGCAGCCAGCAGCGGCGCGATCGACGCCGACACGGACCAGATCATCGTTACCGGGGAAAAGATCCGCCGCAGCCTGCAGGACACCCCCGCCAGCGTGGCGGTGACGACGGGCGACGCGATCGCCAACCAGAATCTCAACAATCTCTATGACATTCTCGAACGTACGCCCAACCTGTCGATCGACGGCAACCGCGCCAGCTTCTCGATCCGGGGCATCGACGTTCTGGACGTTTCGGGCGGCGGCGACGGACCCTTGGCGAGCATCTATCTCGACGGCGCCGTGCTGCCGCGCACCGTGTTGGCGGCCGGACCGCTGGACCTGTATGACGTCGCGCAAGTCGAGGTGTTTCGCGGGCCGCAATCGACGGTGCAGGGCCGCAACGCGCTTGCCGGCGCGATCGTCATGCGCACGACCGATCCTGGCGATGACTGGTCGGGCCGCGCGCGCCTGATGATGACCGATCAGACCGGCGAGCGGCGCTTCGCTGCTGCGCTCGGCGGGCCAATCGTCGATCGGCAGGTCGCATTCCGGGTGGCGGGGGAGGTAAGCCGCAGCGACGGCCTGTTGCTCAACAGGACGCTCAACCAGGATGGCGACCGCCGCAGGTCGGAAACCTTGCGCGGCAAGCTGCGCATCACCCCCGATGCTATCCCCGGCCTTCGTATCCTGGGCACCTACGCGCACGACCGGCATCGGCGCGGGGGATTCTACAGCGAGTTCGATGCGCCGTTCGATCCGCGCGAGCGCGTCCAGACGCAGGATGTCGCCGACCGTCAAACGGTGAAAAGCGACATCGGCACGCTCGATATCGGCTATGACCTCAGCAACGGACTGAGCGTCAGCGCGATCACCAGCTACGGTGACGTCCGCCTCCGCTCCATCGCCGATCTCGATCGCAGCCCGACTCCGGGGCAGATGATCAAGGGGTTCAGTCCCGACAAGGCCTTCCAGCAGGAGCTTCGCCTTAACGTCGATCGCGACTGGGTGCAGGGCTTGGTGGGCGCTTATTTTCTGCGCAAGGACGATCGCGGCTATTTCTTCGAGGCGACCCAGAATCTTGGCCTGCGCCAGCTGGGCGTCGACCGGGCGCTGCTCGCGCTCGGGCTGCCCCCGGCGATCGTCGACACCGTGTTGAATCTCTACAATGGCGGCGCGGTGCCGATCAAAAATTCGCTGTCGCAACCGCGCCTGATCAAGAATTACGCCGGCTTTGCCGACTTCACCTTTCCGCTGACCGACCGGCTCAAGCTGCACGCCGGGCTGCGCTACGATTATGAAAGTCAGCTGCGCGGAGCCACACAGGTCGTGACGCTCAACGGCTCCCTCCCCGATCCGGCGGCGCTGCCCATCCCGCTCGCCCCGATCGTCGCGCAATTGAACGCGTCGCTGCTGCAGATGGCGGCCGATGCCAACAGCACTGAGCCCGAGCACAAGGTGACCTACCATGCCTGGTTGCCCAAGGCTGGACTGACCTATGCGATGACGGACGATATCTCGCTAAGCCTGACCGCGCAGCGCGGGTACCGCGCAGGCGGCGCCGGCCTCAACCAGCAGCGTGCGCAAACCTATGAATATGGACCCGAATATACCTGGAACTACGAACTCGCATTGCGATCGCAATGGTTCGATCGGCGCCTGACGGTCAACGCCAATGCCTATTGGATCGACTGGACCGACCAGCAGGTCTCGGTTCAGCTCACCCCAGGCGCGGTATTCGACACGCAGACGATCAATGCGGGCACGTCGCGCCTCTACGGCGCGGAGCTGGAAGTCAGCGGCCGCCTGCAATGGCTCAGCCTCTACGGGGGGCTGGGCTACAGCAATACCAAGTTCCGCGATTTCGACGTGGCCGTAGGCCAGCTGCTCGGAGCCGCGACCGGCAACGAATTCGCCAATGCGCCGCACTGGACGCTTTCGGGGGGCGCCACCTGGCGGCACCCGAACGGTCTGTTCGCCGACATCAACGCTCATTACCGCAGCGCATTCTATCAGGACGCCTTGATCCAGATGGGCCGTGACATCCACGGACGGACCTTGGTCAACACCAAGCTCGGGTGGCAGGGTGAACATTTCGGCGCGTTCCTGATCATGACCAATATCTTCGACGTGCAGAAAGCCGCCGCGCGCTATCTCGACAGTGACGGGCGCACCCGCGGCATCCTCACCGAGCCGCGCGTCATAGGGCTGAGTTTCGAAGGACGTTTCTGACCCGAGCGATAGCGCTGCATGCAGAGGAAGCTTGACCGCCGTTATATGCATCGATATACATATATATCAACATGCATATAGATGTTTTCGAAACCCTCGCGGATCCCACCCGCCGCCGCATCGTCGAGACGCTGCGGGGCGGCGAACGGCAGGTCAACGACATCGTCCGACAGGCGGGAGTCCACCAGTCGGGCGTCTCCCGCCATTTGCGAATCCTGCACGACGCCGGTTTTGTCTCGGTGCGGCCCAGGGGCCAGCGCCGCCTCTACGCGCTCCGGCCCGAGCCGTTTCGAGAGCTCGAGGCCTGGCTGGTCGGATATCGCCAGCTATGGGACGCCCGCCTCGATCGTTTTGGCGCGGCGCTCGAAGAGCGCTGCAAGGACCGCGAAGCCGCCAACAAGGAGCCCGGCACATGAATGGAACAGCGACCGACACGCCCCAGGCGAAACTCGTCATCGAACGCAGCTACCGCGCGCGTACGGAGGATTTGTGGGCGCTGTGGACAACCAAGGCCGGATTCGAATCCTGGTGGGGGCCCGAGGGTTTCCGTGTCGAGGTCCACGCGCTCGAGGCGCGCGAGGGCGGCGCGCTCGCCTATGACATGATCGCCGACGCCCCGGACGCAATCGCCGCGATGAAGCAGATGGGGCAACCGCTCTCGCACAGCACGCGCGGCCGGTTCGCCGAGTTCAGGCCGCTCGAACGGCTGACGCTGATCCACATGATCGACTTCGTTCCCGACACCGCGCCTTATGAGAGCGTGATCGAGGTCGATTTCCATGCGACGGGCGATCAGGCGCGGATGGTCGTTACGCTCCATCCCCACCGCGATCCGCATTGGACCAGAATGTCGATCGAGGGCTTCCGCAGTCAGCTCACCAAGCTCGACGCGCGGTTCGACCGACCAGCGGATTAGCCCGCGCGCCGTTATCCGCGCGGGGCAGGCAGCAGCAAGCTGGCATCCCCATAGCTGTAAAAGCGATAGCCTGCGCCGATCGCATGTGCATAGGCCGCCTGCATCCGCTCGCGCCCCATCAGCGCGCTGATCAGCATGAACAGCGTCGATTTGGGCAGGTGGAAATTGGTCATCAATCCGTCGACGGCGCGGAAACGATAGCCTGGGGTGATGAAGATCGCGGTGTCGCCTTCGAACGCGCGGATCCGGCCATCGTCATCGGCCGCGCTTTCCAGAAGGCGCAGGCTGGTCGTGCCTACCGCGATCACCCTCCCCCCGCCCACGCGGACCGCGTTGAGGCGGTCAGCGGTCGAGCGATCAATGCGGCCCCATTCGGCGTGCATCCGATGCTGGTCGGTATCTTCCGCCTTGACTGGCAGGAAGGTGCCCGCCCCGACATGCAGGGTGAGCGTCTCGCTGGCGATCCCCGCCTCGCCGAGGGCCGCCATCAGCCGCGGGGTGAAATGGAGCGCGGCGGTGGGGGCCGCCACCGCGCCCTTTTCGCGCGCGAACATCGTCTGATAATCCTCGAGGTCGCGCGCGTCCGCCGGGCGCTTGCCGGCAATATAGGGGGGCAGCGGCATCCGCCCCGCGCGCTCGAGCAGCAGTTCGACGGGCTCGTCGCCCTCGAAATCGAGCAAGATCGATCCATCGTCGCCGCGCCCGGCCGCGGCGGCCGCGACGCCCGCGCCGAAGTCGATCCGATCGCCGGTTCGCACGCGTTTGGCGTTGCGGACAAAGGCGCGCCAGCGGCGCAGACCCTCGCGCTTGTGAAGCGTCGCGCCGATCCGCGCTTCGCCGCGCGACCCTTCCAGCTGTGCCGGGATCACACGGGTGTCATTGAACACCAGACAATCGCCTGCGCGAAGCAGCCGGGGAAGCTCGGTCACGCGATGATCGGACAGCGCACCCCCACCCCGCACGAGCAACAGCCGCGCGCTGTCGCGCGGGCTGGCCGGCCTCAGCGCGATATTTTCGGGCGGCAGTTCGAAGTCGAAGAGGTCGACGCGGATGGCTCGAGATCCTTAGGGTGATTTCGAGCCAGATGGAATCATCCGGCTCGAAATCACGGTAAAGAAAGGACTCTTAGCTTCGTTCTGGTTCAAATTGAATCAGAACGAAGCTAGTCGCGCTGCGGCTTGGCGATCGCCTCACCCGACACCGCGTCGACGGCGGCATCGGTGCCCGGTGGGGCGGCGGCGGGCGCCTCGGTAGCAGCAGGAGCAGCCGGAGCTTCGGCGGCAGGCGCGATGACGGCCGGCTTGGCCTCTTCCTTCTTGTCGGCAGGCTTCTCCGACTTCGGCTTTTTATCCTTCTTCGGCTTCTTGCCCGGCGCGGCGACCGCCGCCGCGGGAGCGGGAGGCGGCGGCGCGAAAGCTGCGGGAGCTTGCCCCTGATCGTCGGACTCGATCGAGGCATGGACGATCTTGGATGGGGTGGCCGGCGGCTCGCCCTTCGCAATCGCGTCGACATAATCCATGCCCGAGATCACCCGGCCGATCGCAGTGTAATTTCCATCGAGCGAAAGGTTGGGCTGAAGCATGATGAAGAACTGGCTGTTCGCGCTGTCGGGCGATTCGGCGCGGGCGAGCGACATGGTGCCGCGGACATGCGGAAGATCGTTGAACTCGGCCTTGAGGTCCGGAAGGTCGGAGCCGCCTTCACCGGTGCCTTTGGGATCGCCGCCCTGCGCCATGAAACCCTCGATCACGCGGTGGAAGGTCAGCCCATCGTAGAAGTGGCGGCGCACCAGCGTCTTGACCCGATCGACCGAATAGGGCGCCTTGTCGGGTCGCAGCAGGACCTTGACGCGCCCGCCCGTCGACAGGTCGAGATTGAGGATGTTCTGCGGATCGGTCGGCGGCGCGACCGGCGCCGGATCGGCTTGCGCGAACGCCGCACCGGCCATGAACAGGCCTGAAAGGGCCGCAACAACGAACTTCGATCGCATCAAACTCTTTCTCCACACCGCGAGAACGCCGCAGCTTCCGCTATCCGCGTCCGGATTGCCGATGGCTGAACCGGATCAGCTGCCCTTCTTACCGATCTTTTCGACGCGCGCGACGACTTCGTTGACCACGCGGGAGGGCACGAACCGGTCGATCGCGCCGCCATAGAGCGCGATCTCCTTGACGAGGCGGGACGCGATCGGCTGAAGCGCGACATCGGCCATCAGGAAAACCGTCTCGACGCGGTTGTTGAGCTGCTGGTTCATGCCGGCCATCTGATACTCATATTCAAAATCGGCGACCGCGCGCAGACCCCGGACGATCACCGCGGCGCCCATCCGCTCCGCGAAATCCATCAGCAGCGAATCGAAAGCGACGATCTCGATCTGCGCGCCGATATTGGCGGTTTCGCGGCGCACCATGTCGAGCCGCTCATCAAGGCTGAACATCGGCGACTTGGACGGGTTGGTGGTGACCCCGACGACGAGCCGGTCGACGAGCTTCGCACCGCGCCGGATGATGTCCATATGACCGAGCGTGATCGGATCGAAGGTGCCGGGATAGACGCCGGTGCGCATGGATATTCCCCCCTGGCGTTTAGCGGTCGCGTTCGACCGCATAGGCCGCGATATGGCGTAGCAGATCGGCTTCGCGCCCGAAATTGGCAAGATGCGCGATCGCCTGTTCGGACAGCGTCCGCGCCTGGGTGCGCGCGCGTTCGAGGCCGAGCAGGCCGACGAAGGTCGCCTTGCCCGCCTCGCGGTCCTTCCCCGCCGCCTTGCCCATCGCGGTCGGATCGCCCTCGGCGTCGAGCAGATCGTCGGCGATCTGGAAGGCGAGGCCGAGGTCATGGGCAAAGCCGCGCAGCCTGTTGCGGCCTTCGGGCGGAACGCGGCCCAGGATCGCGCCCGCCTCGATCGCGAAACCGATCAGGGCACCGGTCTTGAGCTGCTGGAGCCGGGTGACGTTGCCTAGGTCGTGCATTGTCAGCGCCGCCGCCATGTCCATCGCCTGGCCGCCGACCATGCCCGCCGGACCGGCCGCAACCGCCAAGGCGGAGACGAGTTCGGCGCGGACAAAGGGATCGGCATGGGTCGCCTCGGCCGCCAGCAGCTCGAAAGCAAGCGCCTGGAAGGCGTCGCCCGCGAGGATCGCCGTGGCTTCGTCGAAGGCCATGTGGACGGTGGGACGGCCGCGGCGTATCGCATCGTCGTCCATCGACGGCAGATCGTCGTGGATCAGGCTGTAGACATGAATCGCCTCGACCGCGAGGCCGGTGCGCAGCGCGCATTCGCGATCGACCGCAAATAATTGCGCCGAGGCGCAGACCAGCAGCGGGCGGAGCCGCTTGCCGCCTCCGATCGCGGCATGCCGCATCGCCTGATAGAGGCGGCGGCGGCTATCCTCGGGAGGTGTCAGCAGCGCATCGAAACGAATGTCGATATCGTGCGCGATCCGCTCGAGCTCGGAGGACAGCAGCCGCGCCATCGCTCAGCCCGCGGTAAAGGGCTCGGTCCCTCGCGGTGCGCCATCGGCGCCGATGCTGATCTGCTCGATGCGCGCCTTGGCGGCCGCCAGCCGCTCCTCGCATTGCCGCTTGAGCGCATCGCCTTTGGCATAGAGCGAGATCGACTCGTCGAGCGGAACCTCGCCCGATTCCAGCTGGCGCACGATCGCCTCGAGCTGCTTCAGGGCATCCTCGAAGGAGAGATCGGCGAAGGCGGTGCTGTCGGTCATGCTTGGGCTTTTGGGCTCGGCGGGGGACAGGGTCAAGCAGGCTCGCCATCTGCGTCGCCACCGGCCGAGGCCGGGGCGACATGGCCTCTTACTTCTTGAACGGATCCTGGAACGCCGGACCGCCGAACAGCGCGGCTTCCTCGTCGGCGTGGGTCATCTCGGCGGTCTTGCTGGCCGCGTCACGCTCGGCGCGGAGCTGCTCGATCAGCGCTTCCCGATCGCCTTCGAGGCGCGTGTCGGTAGGCGCCTCGATGCCCGCCGCCTTAGCCGCCTTGGCGACCACGGCGTCGAGTTCCCGCTGCGAGCAGAGGCCGAGCGTCACCGGGTCCTTGGGAACGATATTGGCGATATTCCAGTGGGTGCGGTCGCGGATGGCCGCGATCGTCGTGCGAGTCGTGCCGATCAGCTTGGAGATCTGGCCGTCGGAGACCTCCGGATGGTTGCGGATGATCCAGGCGATGCCGTCGGGCTTGTCCTGCCGCTTCGAAACCGGGGTGTAGCGCGGCCCCTTGGTGCGGCGCATCTGCTCGGGGCCCTTTTGCATCACCAGACGGTAGTTGGCGTCCTTCTGCCCCTTCTCGATCTCGGCCATGGTCAATTCGCCGGCGCGGACCGGATCGCGGCCGGTCAGCTTGGTCGCGGCCATGTCGTCGGCGATCGCCTGAATCTCGAGGATGTGCAGGCCGCAGAATTCGGCAATCTGCGGGAAGCTGAGCGCGGTGTTGTCGACCAGCCACGATGCGGTGGCGTGGGGCATGAGCGGCTGGGCCATTGCGGTCTCCAAAATAAAAGGGCCGCCCCGTCACGGAGCGGCCGAAGCATGGAGCCGATGTAATGAAATCGGCCAATTAGCACAAGCTGGTTCCGCGGTTGCGGGCTAGGCCGCAAGCCGGCGCCGCCCCTCGCCTTGCGGCACGAGCGCCGAAAGGAACTGCTCGGCGCTGCGGCGCCAACCGAAAGATGCGCCATAAGCCGCGGCTGTCCCGCGGTCGCAGGATAGCGCCTTGACGATCGCGCGGCCGAGATCGGCGTCCATCGCCGAGGAGGCCGGATCGAGGACGTCGATCGGACCGGTGACCGGGAACGCGGCGACCGGCGTGCCGCAGGCCAAGGCCTCGATCATCACCAGCCCGAATGTATCGGTGCGGCTGGGAAACACGAACACGTCCGCGCCAACATAGGCGGCCGCCAGCGCTTCGCCGTCGAGGGCGCCCAGGAAATGCGCCTCGGGCCAGGCGCGCGCGAGCGTCGCGCGTGCGGGCCCGTCGCCGACGATGACCTTGCTGCCGGGCGTTCCGGCGGCAAGGAAGGCTTCGATATTCTTCTCGACCGCGACGCGGCCGACATAGAGTTGGATCGGCCGGGGGAGCGTGGTCAGGGCGGGATGCGCGCGACGGTCGGGCCTGAACAGATCGAGATCGACCCCCCTGCCCCAGCGCCGCACCGGCCCGATTCCGCGCGCCGCGAGGATCGCCTCGACCGATGGGGTCGAGGCGAGCACCGCCGCCGACGGGCCATGGAACCAGCGAATGTAGCGCCAGAACCACTCGGCGGGCATGCCGGTGCGCTCGGCGACATAGTCGGGGAACTGGGTGTGATAGGCGGTCGTGAAGGCGAAGCCGCGACTGAGGCAGTGGCGGCGGGCGGCAAGCCCGATCGGCCCCTCGGTCGCGATATGCACCGCCTCGGCCCCGAATTCGGCAAGCCGCCGCCCGACCGTCCCCGGCCCGGTCAGCGCCAGGCGGATCTCGGGATAGCTGGGACAAGGCAGCGTGCGGAACTGGTCGGGGGCGATCACGCAGACCTCATGGCCCATCGCCCCGAGTTCGCGGCTCACGGCCTGCAGCGTGCGGACGACGCCGTTGACCTGGGGTATCCAGGCGTCGGTCGCAATCGCGATGCGCACCTGTCAGGCCGCGATCGCGGCAGTCGCGTGGCGGCGCGCGGCGATCTCGTCCGCCCAGTGGAGCACCTCCATCCGACCGTCCATATGCTCGACCAGCGCGGTGCACCCTTCGACCCAGTCGCCGTCGTTATAATAGACGATGTCGCCGAACTGGCGGATTTCGGCGGTATGGATATGCCCGCAGACGACGCCGTCGACCCCACGTTCGCCCGCCTCGTGCGCGACCGCTTCCTCGAAGCGAGATATGAACTCGACCGCGTTCTTGACCTTGTGCTTGGCGTGCTTCGAGAGCGACCAGTAAGGCAGGTCAAAGCGCTGGCGCACCGCGTTGATCACGATGTTGAGCCGCATCAGCATCGAATAGGCGGCGTCGCCCGCGAAGGCGAGCCAGCGGTGACACATCACCACCGTGTCGAACTCGTCGCCATGCGTGACCATCAGGCGGCGCCCGTCGGCGGTCTCGTGGATCGCGCTGCGGCGGATTTCGATCCCACCGAACGTCATTCCCGAAAATTGCCGGAACATCTCGTCATGGTTGCCGGGGATAAAGACGACGCGGGTTCCACGCTTGGCGCGCTTCATCACGCGCCATACGATGTCGTTATGCGCCGCGGGCCAGTACCAGCTACGCTTCAACCGCCAGCCGTCGATGATGTCGCCGACCAGATACATCGTCTCGCTGTCGGTGGAGTCGAGGAAGTCGATCAGCATCTGCGCGTTGCAGCCACGCGTGCCGAGATGGACGTCCGATACCCAGATCGTGCGATAGCGGCGACGCTGACGCCGCGCCTCGGGAATGGCAGGCGCCTTGTCCTGATAGGCGGCAATCCGGCTGATCGCATTCATCACTCGTCTCCTGCTGGATGACGAGCCGACCCTATGATGCAACTATGTTACAACCGCCCCGACGAACGCTTACCGCTTTGTTACAGTGGCTTGGGCAATCCCACCCGCCTGCGCCCGAGGAACAAAAAAGTCCAGCGATCGCAAGTCGATAAACCATTTTCATGAAAGATGACGGCAGCTTTGCTTGGCGCGGCGGGAAAATCGCGACTATCGCAAAAACAGCGGTTCGGAGGATGCGATGGAGATTTTTGGCGATTCGATCTCGGGCAATTGCCTGAAAGTGAAGTGGACCGCCGACCTGCTGGGCGTCGATTATCGCTGGGTAGAGACCAGCGTGCTGACCGGCGCCACGCGCACGCCGGCCTTTCTGGCCATGAGCCCCGCCGGCCAGGTGCCCTTGCTGCGCTTCGACGATGGCCGGACTCTCGCGCAGTCGAACGCGATCATCCTGCATTTCGCTGAAGGTTCGCGGCTGATCCCGAAAGACGGTTTCCTGCGGGCCAAGATGCTCGAATGGCTGTTTTGGGAACAATATAGCCACGAGCCCTATGTCGCGGTCGCGCGCTTCCAGCTCCATTATCTCGGCAAGGCCGCGTCCGATCTCGAACCCAAGATCGTCGAACGCGGCAAGGCTGCGCTCAAACTGCTCGACGATGCGTTGCTCAACAGAGATTTTCTGGTGGGCGGCGCGCTCAGTCTCGCCGATGTCGCGCTCGTCGCCTATACCCGGGTCGCCGACGAAGGCGGATTCGCGCTGGCCGATTATCCGGCGGTAGAGCGCTGGATCGCGCGGGTCGAGGATGCGCTTGGCATTCTCGACGGAAATCCATGAAATCGATGGGAGCATAGCGATGCCGACAATTGCCGAAAGGCGCGACACCTTCCGCAAGCTGCACGAGTCCGGCTTTTTCATCATCCCCAATGCCTGGGATATCGGCAGCGCGGTGCGCCTCGCGCGGCTCGGTTTCAAGGCGATCGCCTCGACCAGCGCGGGCGCCGCCTGGGCGCTGGGCAAGGAGGATGGCGAACTCAGCCGCGACGAGGTGCTCACGCATCTGAGGATGCTGGTCGCCGCGACCGACCTGCCGGTCAACGCCGACTTTGAAGAGGGCTTCGCCGACGATCCCGAAGGCCTGGCGGTCAACGTCGCCATGGCCGTCGACACCGGAGTCGCCGGGCTGTCGATCGAGGACTGGTCGGGCAGCGACCTATACGACGCCGCGTTGGCGCAGGACCGCATCGCCGCCGCGCGGGAGGCGATCGACGCACGGGGCGGCGACGTCATGCTGATCGGCCGGCAGGAGAATTTCCGCGTGCCGGGAATGAGCGCCGCCGACAGCATCGCGCGCGCGGTCAGCTATGCGAAGGCGGGCGCCGACTGTCTGTTCGTCCCGGGCATGAGCGATCAGGGCGCGGTCGCCGAGCTGATCGCGGCCGTGGGGCCGAAGCCGGTCAATGTCGTCGTCCACGCCTATGACGGGATGATCACCGAGTTCGCCGGACTGGGGGCGCGGCGGTGCAGCGTCGGCGGCAGCCTCGCCAAGGCGGCCTGGGATAGCTTCGATGCCGCCGCCCGCCTGCTCAAAGATCAGGAACCTTGACGCACGTCCCTCGTCGCCGCGCCCGGACTATAAGGCCGGGGCGTGACGGCGAGAGGCGGCGCGCTTCTCAGTCGGCCGGGTGCGCCTTCAGCCATTCGAGCACATTTTCCGGCGCGCTCACGCCATAGGGATCGTCGTCCATGCCGGCGTCGTTGATGCCGGGCTCCTCGAACCACGCGGTGATCCTGCCGTCGTCGACGACCATCGCATAGCGCCAGCTGCGATCGCCAAAGCCGAGATGATCCTTGTTGATCAGCATGCCCATGCGCCGCGTGAAGTCGCCCGAGCCATCGGGCAGCAACTTGACCTTTTCGAGGCCGAGATGCTTGCCCCACTGATACATGACGAAGGCGTCGTTGACCGAGAGACAGTAAATCTCGTCGGCTCCGGCCGCCTTGAGATCGTCGTAGCTGCGCTCATAGGCCGGGCATTGTTCGGTCGAACAGGTCGGCGTGAAGGCGCCGGGAAGCGCGAATACCACTACGCGACGGCCGCTGAACAAATCGCCGGTGTGAACATCCTGCCAACGAAAGGGATTGGGGCCGCCGACGCTTTCATCGCGCACGCGGGTCTTCAACGTCACATCGGGTATGGTTCGTCCGAGCATTCTCAGGTCCTTTCAAATCGATGACCCCATCTGGCCGAGATGGTCTGATCGATCCAATGAGAAAGAACGCTTTCAGTGATCGAAAACGTCGAACAGTCTGCTAGCGGATCGGCCCCTCGGCCCGGCCCTGAACGAACTGGTCGACATAAGGGTTGCCGCTATCATAGAGCCGGTCGCGCGGACCCGACCAGATGATCCTGCCCTGATAGAGCATCGCGACGCGATGTGCGATCTTGCGCGCCGAAGCCATGTCATGGGTGATCGTGAGCGCGGTGACGCCCAGTTCCTCGACCAGCTCGACGATCAGATCGTTGATCACATCGGCGCGGATCGGATCGAGGCCCGTCGTGGGTTCGTCGAAAAAGATGATCTCCGGGCGAGGCGCGATGGCACGGGCGAGCGCGACACGTTTCTGCATCCCGCCCGAAAGTTCGCTCGGGCGCAGATCGAGCACCTCGGTGCCGAGCCCGACCCGCTCGAGATTCTCGGCGGCAATCTTCCGCATCCGGGCGGAATCGAGCAGGCGGCCCTGGGTGAGCGCAAAGGTCACGTTGCGCCAGATGGGTAGCGAATCGAACAGGGCCGAGCCCTGGAACAACATGCCGAACTTGGCACGGGTGCGCTCCAGATCGCGCGAGTTCATCGACAGCATGTCCTCGCCATCGATCCGGATCGCGCCGCGGTCGGTCCGCAGCAGCCCCAGGATGATCTTGAGCATCACCGACTTGCCGCTGCCCGACTGGCCGATGATCGCCATCGACTCGCCCCGCTCGATCCCGAGATCGACGCCGTCGAGCACCTGGTTCGCGCCGAAGGCCTTCGCGACGCCCTCGAGAACGATCTTGTGTCCGTCGGCCATCAGCCGAACGCCATCAGGGTGATGATCATGTTCGATAGCAGGATCAGGATGAAGGCCGAGACCACCGCGTCGGTGGTGGCGCGCCCGACGCCCGCCGCACCGCCCTGCGCCTTAAAACCGTGATAACAGCCCATGAGCGCGATGAAAAAGCCGAAGAAGGCCGATTTGACGAGCGCCATCTCAAGGTCGGTCGCGGTCAGATATTGGCGCGTAGTGTGCAAATAGCCGACTGCGTTGAAATCGAGCTTGTAGACAGCGACGAAATAGCCGCCGAAGATCCCGATCGCGTTTGCCGCGAGGACCATCAGCGGGATCGCGATCAGCGCGGCGAGCAGGCGCGGCGCGATCAGATAGCGATAGGGATCGGTCCGCAATGTCGACAGCGCGTCGAGTTGCTCGGTGACGCGCATCGTGCCGAGCTCAGCGGCCATCGCCGAGGAAACCCGGCCCGCGACCATCAGCCCGACCAGCACCGGGCCGAGCTCGCGGACGATGCCGAGCACGACGATCGCGGGCACGGTCGAGGTCGCGTTGAAACGCGAGCCGGCGGTAAAGGTCTGCTGCGCGAGCGCCGCGCCCGAGAAAATCGCGGTCATGCCGACGACGGGCAGCGAGAACCATCCGATCTGCAGCAGCTGCTCGAACAGCCGGGCAGGATAATAAGGTGGCCGGATCGCCCGCGACAAGGTGGTCGCGGCGAAGATGGTGACCCGCCCGATCGCTCCGAGCGCGGAGATCAAAAGCCGGCCGATAGAAGCGAAAAACACGGTTATTGGCTGAATAATCACAGGCATCCTAATCCGTCCAGCGCCGCTGATAGCGGCTGCCCAGCCCTGTCAGCAACTCATATTGCGACAGTCCTGTCGTGCGCGCGGCCTGGTCGAGCCCATAATCAACCTCGAGCCATTCCCCCTCGGCGGCATCGAGCGCGCCGATGTCGACCGCGATCAGATCCATCGACACCCGCCCGACCAGCGGACAGACCGTGCCGCCGCGCCGCGCGAAGCCATGACCGGCAAAAGCGCGCAGATATCCGTCGGCATAGCCCAGATTGAGGATCGCGACCCTCGTCGGCCCGATCGCGCGGTAGGTCGCGCCATAGCCGATGGCGTCGCCCGCCGGCACATCGCGAATCTGGAGGATCTGCGCCTCGATGCGAACCACCTGCGCAATCCGCCCGGCCGCCTCGGCGCGCGGCGCTGATCCGTAGAGCGCGATGCCCGGACGCGTCAGATCGAAGCCGTAAGCCGAGCCAAGGCAGATCCCCGCCGAGTTCGCCAGGCTGTAGCGGCGCGCGCCGACCCGGCCGGCCACCAGGGCGAAGCGATCGCGCTGAAGCGCGTTCATCGGGCTGTCGGCCTCGTCGCCGCAGGCGAGATGACTCATCAGCACATCGATATCGAGGCCGTCGAGCAGTCCGGAGCAGGCCTGTTCGACCGTGAGCCCGAGCCGGTTCATGCCGGTGTCGACCATCACATCGCACGGCCGTCCGGGCGCCGACGCTTTCCAGCGCGCGACCATCGCCGGGCTGTTGAGCACCGGGCGGGCGCCGAAGCCGAGCGCGGCCGCCATGTCCTCCTTGCGCACTCCGTGGAGGACCGACAGCTGCGCCCCTTCGGGCAGGGCGCCGAGCGCTTCCGCCTCCGCCCATGTCGCGACGAAGAAGTCGCGGCAGCCTGCATCACCGAGACGGCGCAAAACCTCCTGCGCGCCCAGCCCATAGCCGTCCGCCTTGATCGCGGCCCCAGCGCAGGCGCGCGCATGTTCGGCGAGCCAGCGCCAGTTGGCGACGAGCGCCTGACCGTCGAGGATCAGGCGAAGGGGAAGATCGTCGGGCATCACGCACCGCGCGATAGCCGCCAAGTCGCGGCTATTCCAGTGCCTTGCCCGCGGTTTCGGGCAGCCAGATCAGCGTGACCAGGAAAGCGATCGCGACCACGCCCACCGTATACCAAAGGCCCGCAAAAGGATCGCCCGTCTTGGCGACGATATACTGGCTTATGAAGGGGAGGAAACCGCCGAAATAGCCCGTGCCGAGATGATAGGGCACCGACAGCGAGGTATATCGCACCCGTGCCGGGAACATCTCGACGAGCAGCGCCGCGGTCGGCCCGTAGGTCATGCCCGAAAGGAAGCCGATGGCCAGCACGCACAGCACGATGCGGGCGCCGTCGGCGATCGGCGGGGTGATCTTGTCGAGCTTGTAGCCAGCTTCGGCAAGGCCGGCCGCGAGGCGCTCGGCATCGCTCGCGTCGACCGGCTTGCCGCCGATCGCGACGATCGGTGCGCTGCCGGGCGCTCCTTCGGCCTTGGTATAGGCCACCCCTTTCTTCGATAGCGTATCGAGGATCTTGCCGCAGGCTGTGGCCTGCTCGTTCGCGAAGGGGTCATAGCGGCAGTCGCTGCCCCTCACCACGACCGGCGCGCGCTCCATCGCGGCGGCGAGATGCGGGTTGGCGGCGGCGGCCATCCAGTGGAACAGCGGGAAAATCAGCACCAGCGTCAAGGCATAGCCGATCAGGATCGGCGGACGGCGGCCGATCTTGTCCGACAGCCAGCCGAACAGCACGAACCAGAACAGGCTCCCCGTCGCCGCCGCGCCGATGATGATCCGGGCTGCATTGTCCTCGACGCGCAGGCTGTTCTGGATGAAATAGAGAGCCTGGAACTGCGCGGTGTACCAGATCACGGTCAGCCCGGCGGCGATCCCGAACAGCGCCACGAGGATCATTTTGACGCGCTGCCAGCCGGCGAAGCTTTCGCGCAGCGGGTTCGAAGCGATCTCACCACTATCCTTCATCGCCTTGAAAACAGGGCTTTCCTTGAGCTTCAGGCGCACCCATAGCGAGATGCCGAGAAGGACCAGCGAGAAAAGAAAGGGGATCCGCCATCCCCAGGCGGTGAAAGCCTCCTTGTCGACGAACAGATTGGAAACCAGCACCACCGCAAGGCTGAGCAGAAAACCGCCGATCACGCCCGACTGGATGAAGCTGGTGTAGAAACCGCGCCGGTTCGCCGGCGCATGTTCGGCCACATAGATCGCCGCGCCGCCATATTCCCCGCCGAGCGCGAGCCCCTGAAAAACCCGGCAGAGCACGAGCAAGATCGGCGCCGCCACGCCGACGCTCTCATATGTCGGGAGCACACCAACCGCCGCGGTGGCGACCCCCATCATCGCGATGGTGACGAGGAAGGTATATTTGCGGCCGAGCCTGTCCCCGAGCACGCCGAACAGCACCGCGCCGAGCGGCCGCATTCCGAAGCCGACGCCAAAGCTGGCGAGAAAGATCAGTAGGCTGACTGCGGGGTTGTCGGATGGAAAGAAATGGCCCGCCACGATATTCGCGAGGGTTCCGTAGACGAAGAAATCATACCATTCGAACACGGTACCGAGCGTCGAGGCAAAGATGACCAGCCGATCGCGTTTAGCATCGATTTCCACCGCCCCCGCCATGCCACATCCCCGTGCCGATCGTTCATTGCGGCAAAACGCCTATGGCAGAGACGGGTTCGAGACAAGGCGGCTCTCGCCGGCCAGGGGGCCGTTCCCGCCGAGGCCGCGAGTATCAGCCCGCTTTCGGCCGATCCATCAGCGGATGGCGGCTGTTGACCAGCTCGACGAGATGCGCGCTGTCGACATGGGTGTAGATCTGGGTGGTGGCGATATCGGCATGGCCGAGCATCACCTGCAGCGCGCGCAGGTCCGCGCCGCCCTCGAGCAGGTGGGTCGCGAAGGCGTGCCGCAGCACATGCGGGCTGATCCGCTGCGGCGCGATGCCCGCCTCGGCGGCCAGTTCGCGCAGCAGCTGAAACAGACGAACCCGGCTGAGATGGCCATGGCCCGACGGAAACAGAAAGGGCTGGTCGCCGGGCACATGGACGCTCCACCCGGCGACGGCGGCGCGCGCGCGATCGGATATCGGCACCAGCCGCTCGCGCCCGCCCTTGCCGCGCAGAATGAGGAAGGGCTGGTCGCCGCGCAGCGCGTGGCGCGGCAGCGAGACCAGCTCGGTCGCGCGCAGCCCCGAGCCGTAGAGTAGTTCGACCAGCGCGATCAGACGCAGCGTCAAGGGATCGCCATGCCGGTCGTTGCGGCGTTGTTCGAGCGTGTCGAACAGCCGGGCGACATCGGCATGGGACAGGATGCGCGGCAATGCGCGCTGCGTGACGGGGCGAGGCAGCGCGTCCGAGGGATCGTCGCTCCTGATCCGCTCTTCCTCGAGAAAGGCAAAAAAGCGTCGCAGAACCGACGACTTCCGCGCAACGGTGGTGCGGCTGAGCCCCATCCACGAATCGCCGAGCTTCTGCAGTCCGGCAGCGTCCGCCGACACCAGCCCGCCATCGAGCCCCTCCGAAGCCCCGCGCAGATCCGAGCCATAAGCGAGCAGCGTATTGCGCGCAGCTCCGCCTTCCGCCGCCAGCATCTCGAGAAATTGCCCGATCGCCTCGGCGTCTTTCACTAACCCCTCCGCGGTTGCCGGCTCAGCTACAGGCGCGTCATCGCCTCGGCGGCGATCATTCGGGCTTCGCCTTCCAGCCCGACATCGTGCAACGCGCGGATCATGGTGGCGAACATCGGCGACGAGACGCCGCTCCAGCCGGTCCGCTGCAGCCCCGCGGCTACCATCAGCGCAACGGTCGCAGGCTCCTTGCGGCGCGCGGCCTCGAGCAGGATCCGCGCCCAGTTGCTGCGATTGTCGAAGCCGACCTGATAATCGACGAGCAGCTTCATCTGCTCGGGCGTGCGCAGCCTGTCGAGCCCGGAGAGCGCGCCGAGCAGAAGCTTGAGTTTCTGCGGTTTGCTTTCGCTCCAGCGGTCGGCGACGCCCGACAGGCGATCGGCCGACAGATCGACTGCGACACGCGGCGTCCCCACCGCTAGGACCGCCCAGGCCGGATCGGCCTGTTCGGGCGCCATCGCTGCGACTATGGGCGCCCAGGCGGCCGCCTTGCGATCGAGGCCCGCGGCCATCATCGATCCGATCAGATCAGCAACGTCGGCGGTATGATCGCCCTCGGGCGCGATGCGCGCAGCGGCGCGCGCCGTCAGGATCAGGTTGGCATAGCGATCGACGCGCTTGCCTTCGTCGAGGCCGTCGCCCGTCCAGAAGCCGCGCATCGCCGCCACGCGCGCTCCATCGTCATCGCCGACATAGCAGGTGCGCAGCCGGCCCGCGACCGAGTCATTGGCGAAATCGCCTTCATCCTCGGCCGCCTGCGCATAAAGATCAACCAGCGCCGAATTGGAGAAAACACCCAGCCGCGCCGCCGCCAGCGCCGCATCGAGCCGCTCCGCCGCGGGGATCATCGGCGCGCGCGCCGACCAGGCGACGACCTGGGGACCGACCGTCTGGAGCAGGTCCGAAGGGATGGTGAGGCCAAGCGCGCTGGCCATGCCGAACCGCCAGGCGGTCAGCTGGTTCACGCCGGTCCATTCGACCGAGGCGCTGCGCTGCGCTCCGCCATTGACCCCCATCATCCGCTCGGCGAGCTGGATGTCGATCCCGCGCGGATCGCGCGTGCGCCGCCGAGCCTGGTCCATCAGCACCCCCGCAATCGCGGTATCGCCCGACAGCGCCGCGCAGATTGCGCGCGCCATCGGCCAGATCGGCTCCTTGCTGCGAATCGCCCCCCCGTCGGCGAGCGGACAAAGTCCCGCAGCGTCGGCGGTGGCAAGCGCGCTCTGCCCGGCAACCGCATACAGCTTGGCATTGAAATGATCGACGTCGACCGACTGCACGAGCATGCGGGCGCCGTCGGCTTCCCCCATCCGCAGCAGCAGCCAAGCCCGCTCGGCAACCCAATCCGGGGCCGAGACATGATCGGGGGTGCCGACCCGCGTCAACAGCGCGCGGCGCAGCGTGATAGAGGCCCAGCGCGAGGCGAGCGGGACGTCGAGCCGCCGCATCAGCGTCGACAGGAAGCGTCCGTCGCTCGTTCCCCATGCCTGCTCGCCGAAGCCGGCAAAAGGGCCAACGCGGTCGATCGACCGGCGCGCGGCGTCGGGCATTTCGGAAGGCTGCTCCAACGGCGCCTCTTCCGAAGCCGAAGCGAAGATCGCGGGATCGAGATCGAGCATGGGTGGCGTCGCGGCCGGCGGGGGGGCCGCCGCCGGCTGGCCCGGAGCTGGCGGGGTCACCTGCTGCGGCCGGTTCGAGGGCCCGGGTTGCGTACCGAAACCGGGTGGCAACAACGACTCCTGCGCAAGCGCCGCCGCCGCGACCAACGCCGCGACAGCCGCCGACAATGCAAGAGCCGGCCTCTTACTTGGCCTGGGCTTCATTCAGCATCGCTTTTTCGACAGGCACCGGTGGCCTTTCCGTGTTCACGAAGCTCAGGCCCATGAGCGCCACCACGACGATCACCACGATACTCAACAGGATGAAGCTGAACCGCGACATATGTTTATCCGAATGGTTGCAATGGGCGCGCTTTTGCCCGAGGGGGCGGCCATGTGTATAGCCCTCGAAGACATGCCGCAAAGCCTGCCGCCAAATCTTCCGCGTTTTGACCGCCCGCTCGTTCTGGTGGGGCTTATGGGCGCAGGCAAGTCGACCATCGGCAAGAGGCTCGCCGCGCGTCTCCATCTGCCGTTCGTCGATGCCGATCACGAGATCGAGCGCGCCGCCGGGCTTAGCGTCGCCGAAATTTTCGAACGATTCGGCGAGAAGGAATTTCGCGACGGCGAACGCCGCGTGATCGGGCGGCTGATCGACGGCAGGCCGAAGGTGATCGCAACGGGCGGGGGCGCCTTCATGCAGGGCGAGACCCGCGCGCTGATCCTGGAGCGCACGATCGCGATCTGGCTCGATGCCGACATCGAGGTGCTGGCCGAACGCGTCCAGCGCCGCGAGGGAAGCCGCCCGCTGCTCAGGGACCGCGACCCGCGCGAAGCGCTGGCCGAACTCGCCGCGATCCGCAACCCGATCTATGCGCTCGCTCCGGTTCATGTGCGCAGCGAGCCGTTGCCGCACGACGCCACGGTCGACACCATCCTGAAGGCGCTCGCGCAATGATGGTGCGAGTCGCGCTCGATGAGCGGAGCTATGATATCCGGATCGAAGCCGGGGCGCTCGACCGCGCCGGCGAGTTGCTGACGCCTTACGCCGCCCGCGGCCGGTTCATCATCGTCACCGACAGGAATATCGTCGCGAACCAGCTCTATCGACTGGAAAGCTCTTTGACGGCCTCGGGGATCGCCAGCGCGATCGAGGTGCTGCCGCCGGGCGAAGCGACCAAGAGCTGGACCATGCTCGAGAAGCTGACCGACGCCCTGCTCGCCTATGGCGTCGAACGCGGCGATACGATCATCGCGTTGGGCGGCGGCGTGATCGGCGACCTTGTCGGCTTCGCGGCTGCGATTCTCAAGCGCGGCTGCCGCTTCGTCCAGGTGCCCACCTCGCTGCTTGCGCAGGTCGATTCGTCGGTGGGCGGAAAGACCGCGATCAACAGCAGGGCCGGCAAGAATCTGATCGGAGCCTTTTATCAGCCCGCGCATGTGCTGATCGATCCGACCACACTCGACACGCTCGCCCCGCGCGAGCTGCGCGCCGGCTATGCCGAGGTGGTGAAATACGGGCTGATCGACGATCCCGCCTTCTTCGCCTGGTGCGAGGCGAACGGGGCCAAATTGCTCGCCGGAGATAGCGACGCCCGCACCCATGCGATCGCCACCAGCGTCGCCGCCAAGGCGCGGATCGTCGGCGAAGATGAACGCGAGACCAGCGGGCGGCGCGCCCTGCTCAACCTCGGGCATACGTTCGCCCATGCGCTCGAGGCCGAGACCGGATTTTCGGACCGGTTGCTCCACGGCGAGGCGGTGGCCGCGGGCATGGCGCTGGCCTTCCGCTTTTCGGCATCGCTCGGCCTGTGCGCCGCCAAGGACGCGCAGCGGGTGACCCGGCATCTCGAGGCTGCCGGCCTCCCCGCCACTCTCAGCGCCGCAAGCGTCGACGCCGACGGTCAGACGCTGGTCGCACACATGATGCACGACAAGAAGATGGAAGGCGGCAAGCTGCCCTTCCTCCTCACGCGCGGCATCGGCCGGACCTTCCTCGACAAGCAGGTCGATCTCAGCGCGGTGGAGGCCTTCCTCGATAGCGAGCGTGGCGCGCCCGTCTGAGTAGGGTTTCTACGCAAAGCTCCGCCCGCACGCCCGATAGATTTGAGCCCGCGCGCCGAGGAGATGAGAGAGCCGTCACCGGCCCCGCAGATAGATCACCGCCCACCACATCCAGCCGAGGATCATCCCCAGCCCGCCGAGCGGGGTGACCGCGCCGAGCCAGCGCGGCCCGCCGAACGCCAGCGCATAAAGCGTGCCTGCGAACAGCGCGGCGCCGAGCAACAACAATGCGGCCGGGCCCCTGCCCTTGCCGAGCGCGGCGAGGCCGGCGACCGCGTGGATCATCTGATAATGCGCGCCGGTGGTCAGCCACTCGGTCGCGCGTCCGCTGACGCCGTGCGCGCCATAGGCGCCGGCGATCACCGCGACCGCACCCGACAGCGCGAGCAGCGCGGCCAGCGGATCCCCGCTATTCTTCGATCGGCTCATCCTTCCCCTCCGTCGCTCTTTCTCCGAGATCCAGGCTGCGCTCATGGGTGAACATAGCGTCGCGCTGGACGGTCATGTCGCCGGTCGCCATCTGGGCTTCGAGCCGGGATCCGTCGCGGCGGCGATATTCGGCTTCGATCTTCTCGACATTCGCGGCGCTGACGCCGACCGCCTCGAGCGCCTCCCGGCCGAGCAGCACCGCGGATTCGAACAGTTCGCGCACCGCGCCTGCAATATCGAGCCGCGCCAGCACCATCATGTGGCGGCGGTCAAAGGCGCGCACCAGCACCGCTGCATTGGGAAAGGCGTTCAGGACCGGTTGGAGCTGCTGCTTGCCGAGCGCATCGCCATCGACACAGAAGATGATCGCCTGCGCTTCCTCGGCACCTGCCTGGCGCAACAGGTCTACCCTGGTGCCGTCGCCATAATGAACCTTGAGACCGAATTTCTCGGCGATGTCGATCTGCCCGGTCTCGCGGTCGATCAGGCTGACCCGCACTCCCGCCGCCAACAGCATCTGCGCCACGGTCTGTCCAAAACGGCCGAAGCCTATCACGATCGCCCCCGGGCTCGCGCCGCCTTCGGGGCCGGGGCGGGTCTCCAGCGACGGGGGAGCGGCGATATGGCGTCGCGCCACCATCATCAAAAACGGCGTCGTCGCCATCGACAGGGTGACCACTGCACCGAACAGGCTTGCCGCCTCGGGCTGGATCAGCAGCGCGTCGCTCGCCTGCGCGAACAGCACGAAGGCGAATTCGCCGCCTTGGCTGAGCAGCAATCCGAAGGCTAGCGCCGAGCGGTTGGACACGCCGAACGCCTTGGCGATCGCGAACATCACCAGCGCCTTGATCGCGACAACCGCGGTCGCCATCCCCACGACGAAGAATGGCCGCTCGGCGATGACATGGAGATCGAGCATCATGCCGATCGTGATGAAAAACAGGCCGAGCAGGATCGTGCGGAACGGCTCGACATCGGCTTCGAGCTCATGACGATAAGGTGAATCGGCGAGCATCACGCCGGCGATGAAAGCGCCGAGCGCGGTCGAAAGATGCAGCGCCTCCATGACGGCCGCGCTGGCCAGCACGGTGAACAGCCCCGCCGCAACGAACAGCTCGCGCTCGCCGAGACTGCCGACCAGGCGAAACAGCGGATTGAGCACGAAGCGGCCCGCCAGAACCAGCCCGACGACCGCGAGGACCGTGTAGACCGCCAGCTGCCAGCCCGGCGGCGTACCCGGCGCGGGCGGTGTGCGCGATAATGCAGCGATGATCGTGATCAGCGGCACGATCGACAGGTCCTGGAACAACAGCACCGAAAAGGTACGCTCGCCCGACGGCGTGTTGAGCCGGCCGGCGGAGCGCAGCATCGGCAGCACCTGCGCGGTCGACGACAGCGCCAGCGGCAGACCGAGCGCGAGCGACGCGGCGAGGCTGAAGCCGGTCGAGAAATAGATGACCGCCGTGATCGCAAGACCGCAGGCGGCGACCTGCGCGAAGCCCAGCCCGAAAATGTCGCGCCGCAGCCGCCAGAGACGGTTGGGATGAAGCTCGAGCCCGACGAGAAAGAGCAGGAGGACGATCCCCAGTTCGGCGATGCCCATTTTCGATTCAGCGCCGCCGATCAGTCCCAGCCCCTGCGGGCCGATCAGCGCGCCCGCGACCAGATAACCAAGGGTCGCGCCGAGCCCGAGCCGCCGGAAGATCAGGACGAACAGGATCGCAGCGCCGAGCAGCAGCACCCCGTCGCGCAGCAGCAGGCTCGCGCCCGCGGTTTCGCTCACCGGACCCCCAGCGCGGCTGCCTCGGCGGCGGCTTCGGCGACCGCTTCGAAGGCCAGGCGGATCGACGGATGGCGGGCCGGATGCGGGCGCGCGGGGCCGAACAGTTCGAGGCCGGGCCAGTCGCCGGGATCGTCGCGTTCGCCCGCGAGAAAGGCAGCCAAGCGGTCGCGCGCGCCGGCGAGTTCGCTCGGCGTCTTGCCGAGCGCATGCTCGCCCATCAGCGCGGCCGACGCCTGGCCGAGCGCGCAAGCGCGCACCTCCTGGCCGAGCTCGACGAGGCGGCCCGTCTCATCGACGACGACATCGACCGTCACGCGGCTGCCGCAGATGGGCGATCGCCGCGACACGGTGGCTTGCGGGCGGCTCAGCCGCGCCTGGTGCGGAATACTGGTGGCGAGGCGGAGGATCTGGGCGTTGTAAAGTGTGGCCGGCATCCGCCCCATGTAGGGCGGAATGGGCGGGACCGCCACCGTCTCCACTGCCTCCCGCGCCGCAATTGCGATCGCGGCGAAGAGCGTCGGTTTCAGCCCTCGAGCTGGCGGATCAGCAGCCGCACGTCGGCGTCAAGCTCGGCGTCGGTCTGGCGAAGCTTCTCGATCTGCTTAACCGCATGAATGACGGTGGTGTGATCGCGTCCCCCGAAGCGCCGGCCGATCTCCGGCAGCGAACGCGGCGTGAGCTGCTTGGCGAGATACATCGCGACCTGACGCGGCCGGGCCACCTCGCGCGCGCGCCGTGCGCTCGACATCTCGGCCTGGCGGATCCGGTAATGGTCCGAAACCTTGCGCTGGATCTCGTCGATCGTGACACGCCGCTGGTTGGCGCGCAGGATATCGGCGAGCGTTGCCTGGGTGAAATCGACATCGACCGGCTTGCCCGACAGCGCCGCATAGGCCACGACGCGATTCAGTGCGCCTTCGAGCTCGCGTACATTGGCGCTGATCCGCCGGGCGAGAAACATCACCACGTCCTGCGGAACATTTGCCTGGGGCATGCCCTGCAGCTTGCGGGTGAGAATGTTGAGCCGCAGTTCGAAATCGGCGGGATTGACGTCGGCAACCAGCCCCCAGGACAGCCGCGAGAGGATACGGCTCTCGATGCCGTCCAGATCCTGCGGCGAGCGATCGGCGCTGATCACCAGGCGGCGCCCCGCCGAGATCAGCTCGTTCATGGTGTGGAAGAACTCCTCCTGGGTCGACTCTTTGCCAGCGATGAACTGGACGTCGTCGATCATCAGCACGTCGGCGGCCCGCAACCGCTGCTTGAAGCTGAACGTGTCCTTCGCGCGCATCGCCGAGACGAACTCGAACATGAATTTCTCGGCCGACATGTAGACGACCTTCGCTCCGGGATGGCGCGCGAGATATTCATGGCCGATCGCATGCATCAGATGGGTCTTGCCCAGTCCGGTGCCGCCGTGGAGGAACAGCGGGTTGAACACGAGCTTGCCACCCTCAGCCAGCGTCCGCGCCGCGTTATACGCCACCTCATTGGCCTTGCCGACCACGAAGCTGTCGAATGTGTAGCGCGCCTCGAGCGGCGTGCCGCACCGCGCCTCGACCTCGGCCGTCGGCTGCTCGGCGGCCGTATCGTCCGGTGCGGGAACGTCGGGCACGTCGGCGGAGAACAGCGCCGGGCGCTCGAACACCGAGGCCGGCACGATCGAGAGTTGCCGGACCTGCGGCAGCAATGCCCGCCAGCCCTGGAGCAGATGCTCGACGAAATGCGTGGTCACCCAGTTCGCCATGAACTCGCTAGGTGCGATCAGCTTGAGCGTGCCCGCGGCCAGATCGCACTCGCCGAGCGTCAGCGGCTTGAGCCAGCCGTCGAACGTCCTGACCCCGATGCTACGGCGTAGACCGGCTCGGATCGTGTCCCAGGCCTGAGCGAGCGCGACATCGACACCACCACCAGTCGACGGAATGCCGTTCATGTCAAACCCGCCAACGTCTTCAGCCACGCCTAACCCTTCCCGAGCGGACGGTCCGCCCTCGCTAAATGTCATAGCTAAAGGGCAAAGCCCTCCCCTGCCCGGAACCACCCGCTCCGAGACCCCCCGACACAAAATCACTGTGAAGCCGGTTGCGACAGAATCGCGCACCGACCGTGAACGGCACTTTATGGAGAAGCCGCGACGCGGATCAAGACCATCAATTCGTCACACCCCCGCAATATGGGCTTGACACCCCATAAGCCGGGCCGCGCGCTCTTAAAATAATTTTCCTGTTGATTAACAGTGGCTTATCTAGCCAGATAGGAACGAATCAAACTAATTCCGAGGGTTACGTTTCGATGACTGCCGCATGACAAAGGCCCGCCGACATTCCTGCCGACGGGCCCTGTCTCATAACGAAACTTTTTGTGTCAGCCGAGCGCGGCGACACGCTTGGTCAAGCGCGAAAATTTGCGCGACGCGGTATTCTTGTGAACGACGCCCTTGGCGACGCCGCGGAACAGCTCGGGCTGGGCTGCGACGAGCGCCGCCGTCGCCGCGGTCTTGTCGCCGGCGGCGAGCGCAGCCTCGACCTTCTTCACGAAGGTGCGGACCCGGCTGACCCGTGCACCGTTGATCTCGGCGCGACGATCGTTGCGACGGATGCGCTTTTTTGCCTGCGGCGTATTCGCCATGCTCGTTCAAACCCTAGCTAAAATGACCAAAGGCGCGAGAATTCTCCCACGCCGGGAAGGCCGCGCCAATACACAGACCGGCCCCCATGGTCAACCGCCAAAGGCGATCAGCGCTGGCATGCGGGGCAATAGAAGGTCGAACGCCCTCCATCGGCCCGCCGTGCAATCGCCGCCCCGCACCGGCAAGCCTCTCCCTCGCGGCCATAGACACGCCATTGCTTCGCGAAATAGCCAAGCTCGCCATCGGGCCTCGCATAGTCCCTGAGCGACGACCCGCCCGCCTCGATGGCCGCCTCCAGCACCGTGCGGATGGCATCGGCCAGCCGATCGAGCCGCTTGCGGCTGATTCGGCCCGCCGCGGCGCGCGGAGCGATCCCCGCCATATGAAGCGCTTCGCACACATAGATATTGCCAAGGCCAGCGACGATGCGCTGATCGAGCAACATCGCCTTGATCGAGGCGACACGCCCCCCGAGCGAGCGCGCCAGGCTCGCGCCATCGAAATCGAGGCCGAGCGGCTCGGGGCCTAGTCCTGCGAATGGCCGGAACACCGCCAGGTCCTCGTTCCGTACCAGGTCGACCGAGCCGAATCGCCGCGGATCGCAGAGCGAGAGCCTCCGGCCCTGTTCGGTTTCGAGCAGCAGATGATCGTGCGCCCCAATCTCGGCGGGATCGATTCGCCAACGGCCCGACATGCCCAGATGAAAGATCATCACATCGCCACGATCGGTTTCGATCAGGCCATATTTGGCGCGGCGGCGAAGGCCGGTGACGGTCGCCCCGGTCAGCCGCTGGCGAAGATCCACCGGAAACGCCCTGCGCAGATCGGCGCGCCGCGTTTCCACATGGGTCAGGCGGTGCCCCTCCAACGCGGGCCGGAGCCCCCGCACGGTGGTTTCGACTTCGGGGAGTTCAGGCATGCGGGCTCCGGCGAAATCGACCTCATCTCCTAAGTTAGGTTGGGTTTGCGGCGCGTACAACCTGCCGCTAGAGCGTGCCCGCATGAGCGACAGAGTCTCCTTCGGCTACACCGATGTTTCGCCCGACGAGAAGACCGCCAAGGTTGGCCAGGTCTTCCGCAGCGTCGCCGCGCGTTACGACCTGATGAACGATGCGATGTCGGCGGGCATGCATCGGCTCTGGAAGGACCGTTTCGTCCGCCGGGTGAAGCCGCGACCAAGTGACGCGATCCTCGACATGGCGGGCGGCACCGGCGACATCGCCTTCCGGCTGGCGCGATCGGGGGCGCAGGTGACCATATCCGACATCAACGGGGCGATGCTCGAGGTCGGTCGGGAGCGAGCGCGCAAGCGCGGCATCGAAGGACTGGCCTGGTCCGAACAGAATGCCGAGGCGCTCGGCTTCGAGGCCAACCGCTTCGACGCCTATACGATCGCCTTCGGGATTAGGAACGTCACCCATCGCGACCAGGCGCTGGCGGAAGCCTATCGCGTGCTGAAACGCGGCGGGCGCTTCTTCTGCCTCGAATTCTCGACTACGCTTTGGCCCGGCTTCAAGGAAGTCTATGACGGCTATTCGCACCGGCTCGTGCCCAAGCTGGGCAAGCTGTTCGCCGGCGATGAAGCGAGCTATCGCTATTTGATCGAGTCGATCCGCCGCTTCCCCCCCATGGAGGAGTTCCGCACCGAGATCGCAAGGGCGGGCTTCGTCCAGACGCGCGCCGAGCCGATCCTGGGCGGGCTGGTCGCGATTCACAGCGGCTGGAAGATTTGACCAGCAGCGTCATCCATGTCTGGCGGCTGTTGCGGTGGGGCCGCACGCTCGCGCGCCACGGGGCGTTGCGCGGCATCGAGCGGGACGCGTTGACCCCGGCGCCGGTTCGCCGGCTCGTTCGATTCGCGCGCTTCGGCGCCAGGATTCCGAAGCAGCCGGCCTATGCCGAAGCGTTCGAGGCGCTCGGGCCCGCGGCGATCAAGCTCGGACAGGCGCTCGCGACGCGTCCCGATCTTGTCGGGGAACAGGCCGCCGCCGAGCTGTTCCGCTTGCAGGATGCCTTGCCGCCGGCGCCGTTTTCGGCGATCCGTGCGGCCGTCGAGCAGAGCCTCGGCCGGCCGATCGAGGCGATGTTCGCGAGCTTTGAAGAGGAGCCGGTCGGCGCCGCCTCGATCGCGCAGGTGCACCGCGCGGTCACGACCGACGGAAATCAGGTTGCGGTCAAGGTGCTCCGGCCCAGCATCGAGGAGGAGTTCGCCCGCGCGATCGAAACCTATGAATGGGCGGCGGCGCATGCCGAACTGATGGGGGGCGAGTTGGCGCGCCTGCGCCCCCGCATGGTGATCGCCACCTTCCGCCAGTGGACGGCGCGCGAACTCGATCTGCGCCGCGAGGCCGCCTCGGCATCCGAGCTCGCCGAGAATATGGCGGCCGTCCCCGGCTTCGTGGTCCCGGCCATCGACTGGAACCGCAGCGCCCGGCGCGTGATGACGATGGAGTGGATCGAAGGCGACAAGCTGGCCGACCGCGCCGCGCTCGCCGCGACGGGGCAGGACGGCAAGGCGCTCGCCAGGCTCCTGGTCCAGGCTTTCCTGCGCCAGGCGATCGCCGACGGCTTTTTCCATGCCGATCTCCACCAGGGCAATTTGTTCGCGCTGCCCGACGGTCGTATCGCCGCGATCGACTTCGGCATCATGGGCCGGATCGACCGGCGTGCGCGCATCTGGCTGGCCGAGATCCTCCATGGGCTGATCACCGGAAATTACCGGCGCGTCGCCGAGATCCATTTCGAGGCGGGTTACGTGCCCGCGCACCATAATGTCGGCGAGTTCACCACCGCGCTGCGCGCGGTGGGCGAGCCGATCCGCGGTTTGGCGGTCAAGGACATATCGATCGGGCAGATGCTCGATGGGCTGTTCGCGATCACCCGTGACTTCGACATGCCGACACAGCCGCACCTCCTGCTGCTGCAGAAGACCATGGTGATGGTCGAGGGGGTGGCGACCGCGCTCGATCCCGATCTCAATATGTGGGAAACCGCTGGGCCGTTCGTCCAGGAATGGCTGCGGTCGGAGCTCGGCCCCGAGGCGTGGCTGGCCGATCGGCTCGTCGACGACCTGCGAACCTTCGCGGCGCTTCCCGAGCTGGTCCGGAGGATCGAGGCGCGCTTCCCGGCTCCGGGCGCGGCGCCGCCGCCCCCGCCGCTGCGTGAGGTGCAGGTCATCCGCATCGGCAGCGGATGGCGCTATGCCGCGGTTGCATCGCTAGCCGCGGCGGCCGGCGCGGTGGTGATGGCGCTGTTAGGTTGATACGCGACACGCACGGCATTAGGTGTGGGCCATGGTCGCTCCTCGCATCCTGCTGATCGTTGGCGGCGGCATCGCGGCGTACAAGGCGTGCGAGCTGGTGCGCCTGATCCGCAAAGCCGGCGGCAGCGTGCGTTGCGTGCTGACCGAAGGCGGCGCGCAATTCGTGACCCCGATGACGCTCGCAGCGCTCAGCGAGCAGGAAGTTCACACGAGCCTGTGGGATCTCAAGAACGAAACCGAGATGGGTCATATCCAGCTCAGCCGCGAAGCCGATCTCGTCGTGGTCTGCCCCGCGACCGCCGACCTGATGGCCAGGATGGCGGCGGGGATCGCCGACGATCTCGCCACCACGCTGCTGCTCGCAACCGACAAGCCGGTGCTCGCAGCGCCTGCAATGAATGTCCGCATGTGGCTTCATCCCGCCACGCAGCGAAACGTTGCGCAATTGCGGGCCGATGGCGTAACCGTGCTCGATCCCGACGAGGGCGCGATGGCGTGCGGCGAATATGGCCCGGGCCGCCTGCCCGAGCCTCCTTTCATTTGGAGCGCAATCGAACAGCGGCTCGCGGCGGCGCCCGCCCCCCCCGCGCCGGGCGTCCAGGGCGGAGCGCTGGCGGGGCGTCACGTGCTCGTCACCGCGGGCCCCACCCGCGAGCCGATCGATCCGGTCCGCTACATCGCCAATCGCTCGTCGGGGAAACAGGGCTTCGCGATCGCCGGGGCGCTGGCGGCGCTCGGCGCGCGGGTCACGCTGGTCGCGGGTCCGGTCGAACTGCGCACCCCCGAGCGCGTCCAGCGCATCGACGTGGAAACGGCGCGCGAGATGGCGGCGGCGGTCGAAGCCGCCCTGCCCGCGGACATCGCCGTGATGGTCGCCGCGGTTGCCGACTGGCGCGCGGCATCGGCCGCGGGACAGAAGATCAAGAAGAACGGCTCAGGCGCAATGCCGACGCTGACGCTCGAGGAAAATCCCGACATTCTCGCAGCGCTCGCCTCCAGTCCGCAGCGGCCGCGCCTGCTGATCGGCTTCGCCGCTGAAACCGAGCATGTCGTCGAACATGCCATAGCCAAGCGCCAGCGCAAAAATGCCGACTGGATCGTAGCGAACGACGTGTCCGGCGACGTGATGAGCGGTGACAGCAACAGCGTCCATATCGTCACCGACGCCGGGGTCGAAAGCTGGGAAACCCTTCCCAAGACCGACGTCGCGCATCGCCTTGCCGCGAGGATCGCCGATGAGTTTGCCTGAAATCGCCATCCGCCTCCAGCGCCTCGCACATGGCGCAGGTTTGCCGCTGCCCGCTTATGCCACTGAACATGCCGCCGGGCTCGACATCGTCTCTGCCGAAGACCTGATCCTGCCGCCGGGTGCACGGCACGCGGTTGCGACCGGCTTCGCGATCGCGATTCCGGCGGGTTTCGAGGTGCAGGTGCGCCCTCGTTCGGGGCTGGCGCTCAAGCACGGCATCACCTGCCTCAACACCCCCGGCACGATCGACGCGGATTATCGCGGCGAGGTCAAGGTGATCCTTGCCAATCTTGGTGACGATCCCTTTGTGATCAAGCGCGGCGAGCGCATCGCCCAGCTGGTTCCCGCGGCGGTGCAGCGGGCGCGCTTCGCCGAAGTCGGCGAACTCGACGAAACCGTGCGCGGCGTAGGCGGCTTCGGGTCGACCGGGCGCTGACATCGACGCTGGAGCTCCATGGCGGACACGAGACCTGTGATGTCCCTGACCGACGCCCAGCTTGAGCGTTATGCCCGGCATATCGTTCTCAAGGAGATTGGAGGCGCTGGCCAGCAGGCGCTGCTCGACGCCGATGTCGCCGTGATCGGCGCAGGCGGGATTGGATCGCCCGCGATCCAATATCTTGCCGCGGCCGGCATCGGGCGGCTGCGCGTGATCGACGACGATGTCGTCGATCTTTCCAATCTGCAGCGGCAGACGCTGTTCACCACTGCCGATATCGGCCGGCCGAAGGCGGAGCTTGCCGTCGAGCGGGTCGCGGCGATGAATCCGGATGTTATGGTCGAGCCGGTGACGGTTCGGATCGACGCGGACACCGCCGAGGCGCTGCTGGCGGGCGCTGATCTCGTGCTCGACGGCTGTGACAATTTCGCGACCCGCCTCGCGGTGTCGGACGCCACGCTCCGGCTTCGGGCACCGCTGATAACGTCGGCGGTCGGCCAGTTTGATGGGCAGATCGGCGTGTGGCGCGGCTGGGAAAAGGACCGTCCCTGCTATCGCTGCCTGGTCGGTGACGATCCGGGCGGGCCGGACATGAGCTGCGCCGATCAGGGTGTGCTCGGCGCGCTGACGGGGGTGATGGGCAGCCTCGGCGCGATGGAGGCGATCCGAGTATTGACCGGTTTCGGGGAGGATCCCGCCGGCCGGCTGTTGCTCGTCGACGCGCTCGCCTTTCGTTTTCGGACGATCGCCGTCCCCAAGGATCCTGGCTGCCGATGCGCGGCCTGACGATCCTCGTCGTGGCGGCCGATCCCGAACGATTTCATGCCGCGCTGACCTATGCCGCGGCGGCGGCGGCCACCGGCTGCCCGGTGCAGGTCCATCTTCACGAGGCCGCGGTGGCGTTGTTGCGCTCCCCGATGGCCGCACCCTCCGACGCGGACCGGGCCGATGCCGGAATACCGACGCTCGCGCAGATCTTTGACGACGCCCTCTCGCTCGGCGTGGCGATGACGATCTGTCAGAGCGGGCTCGCCCTCGCACGGCTCCAGCTGGACCGGCTCGATCCCCGGCTCGAACCGCAAGGACCGGTCGGCCTGCTCGCAGCGCTAGGGGACGCGCGTCTGCTCGTCTTTTAGGCGGATGCCCGCTCGCCTCCGGCGACGGCGACTGCGGCGTCCTCGCCCCTGCGCGACGGCGCCTTGATATAGGCGACATAGCGCTCGCGATGGTTCGCTTCCCCCTCGACGACGCTCGGTGCGGGAAGCGACCAGCCATATTTGCGCAGAAAGGAAGCGTAGCGATCCAGCGCGGAAGCCGCGTTGATCTCGGCTTCGACCGCGGACCCGCCATAGGCCAGGCAGTTGGGAATGTCGACGAACCGCGCCTGATATAGACCGCTGTCGCGGCTGATCAGTGCGGGATAGAAATCGAGGCCCCTGATGTAGATACCCATAAGCAACTCCCTCGTCACTGGGTTATGCTCGACGGGGGTGTCCGGCCGATACGCAAACCTCACAACGGGGGATTCACCCTAGGCCGATGGTCGAACCGTCCCGGCCGAAGCGCGCGGGGCTGTACCGCGCGACATCGATGGCGCGGATGGCCTCGGGCAGCGCGCGATCGAGCAGCAGCGCCGCGCCGATCATCGCCGCGGCCGGCGCGGTCTGGATGCCGAAACCGCCCTGCCCGGCAAACCAGAAGAAGCCCGCCGCGCAGCCGTCGAAACCATAGACGGGTGCGCGATCCGGCGCAAAGCTGCGCAACCCGGCCCAAGCTCGGCCGCGCCGGACGATTTGCCAGTTCACCACCTGTTCGAAGCGGTCGATCGCAATCGCGACGTCGAGCTCCTCGGCCGCTGCGTCGCACGGCGCGGTCGGTGTCTCGTCGTGCGGCGAGAGCCAGATCCGGCCTCCCGCCTCCGGCTTGAAATAGAAGCGCTGGTCGGCGTCCATCACGAGCGGCAGACCCGGCGGCGCCGGCGGGTCGACCTCGAGCTGGACGATGGTGCGCCGATAGGGCTGGATCGCGATCGGCTGCGCGCCGGCCAGGGCCGCGATCTCTCCCGCCCAGGCTCCCGCGGCGTTGACGATCTTGCTGGCTGCGACCTCGCCGGCGTGGGTCGATATCCGCCAAAGGCCCGCGTGCCGGCGAATATTGCGGACCTCCGCTTCGACGAGCAGTTCGACCCCGGCGCGCCGCGCCCGCCCGAGATAATGGGCGTGGAGTCCCGCGACATCGATATCCTTGCAGCTCGGTTCGGCGAGCCCCTCGCCCCAGCCCGGGCGCAAGCCGGGAATAAGCGCCGCAAGCTGCTTCGCGTCGAGCGGCTGGAGCCGGACCGTAGCGCCATAGGCGTCGATCAGCGCTGCGATCGCGCGCCCGCTCCCCTCCGCAGCGAGATGCACCGCGCCGCGATCGGCCAGGAATCCCCACTCCGAAAGATAGGCGAAGGAGGCGGTCGTCAGCGGCTGGATCGCGGGGCCGCCGTAGGTTTCCGACCAGAAGGCCGCCGACCGGCCCGTGCTGTGATAGCCGGGGTGCGCCTCGCGCTCGACGAGCACGACCTTGGCAGCGCCGCCGATCTCTGCGGCAAGGCTCGCGCCCGCCATGCCGCTGCCGATGATGGCGATGTCAGCCGTTGCGATCGTTGCGTCCATAGCCGCGTTTAGGTTTTGGTAAGCCGACGCGTCTACCCTGCTTAACCATGAGCATCCAAAATCCTGATCTGTTCGGTGTGGTGCTGGCCGTCCTGCTCCTGATGGGAGCGTGGACCGACCTGAAGACGCGCACCATCTCCAACGAACTCAACGCCGCGATCGCGCTGTTCGCGATCGCCTTCTGGTGGGTCGCGGGCGAACCTTTGTGGCCCGACGTGGCAATGAGGATTGGGGGCGCGCTGGGGCTCTTCACGATTTTCGCGCTGCTCTTCATGCTTCGGCTGATGGGCGGCGGCGACGTCAAGATGATCGCCGCTGTCGGGCTGTGGCTGCCGTTCAAGGCGCTCGTGGTGATGCTGACGGTGATGGCGCTCGCGGGCGGGCTGATCACGCTGTTCATCCTGATCAGCCAACGCTGGCGGCCGAACGCCGAGCGCCCGGAAGTTCCTTATGGCGTCGCGATCGCGATCGGAGGGCTGTGGGTCATAGCGAACGGCTTGTTAACCACTTCTACGGCATAGCAGGGAAATGGGCCCGAACCGGCCCCGATCATAACCATGCCCGGATCGGGCGAAGGCGGGTTTAAACCGATGGATGCAAGAAAGTTGCTGCTCCTGGTCATGGCGCTGGTCATGGCTGGAATCTCCGCAGTCGTCGTCCGCGGCATGTTCGGCGGCAAGAGCGAGGCAGAGGCCGCGCCCGCCGCCGCCGCTCCACAGCCGAGCGGTCCCGAGGTCGCCGTCGCGATCCGTCCGCTTCCGGTCGGAACGATCATCGGTCCGGAGAGCTTCCGCTACCAGCGCTGGCCCGCCGAGCTGGTCAACAAGACCTATTACATCAAGGGCGAGAGCGATCTGACCGCGCTGAACGGCTCGGTGGTGCGCTATGCGGTCACGGCCGGCGCGCCGGTGACGCAGGGCGCGCTCGTTAAGCCCGGCGACCGCGGCTTCCTCGCCGCGGCGCTCGGCCCAGGCATGCGCGCCGTCACCATCTCGGTTTCGGCCCAGTCGGGCGTCGCCGGCTTCGTGTTCCCGGGCGACCGCGTCGATCTGATGCTCACCCAGGAAGTGCCGGGCGGCGGCGATGGCGCCCCACTCAAGGCAGCCGAGACGATCATCCGCAACATCCGCGTGCTCGCCGCCGATCAGCGCACCGACAAGACCGTCGACGAACAGGGCAAGACGGTCGTCGCCAACACCTCGAACGTCACGCTCGAGGCGACACCGAAAATCGCCGAGAAGATCGCGGTCGCGCAGACGATCGGCCAGCTCTCGCTCGCGCTCCGCTCGATCGCCGACGATCGCGCCGAACTGGAAGAGCGGATCGCCAGCGGCGAGGTCAAGCTGCCCGCCGACGCCGATCCGAAGGCCGAGCGCCAGATGCTGCTCGAGATCGCCTCGCGCCCGATGGACACCAACACGACCTACACCGTCGGCGCCGACGTCTCGCGCTACCAGCGCTCGAGCGTGCCGGCCAAGCCGAACGCCGGCGCGTCGGTGCCGGCCATGCCCAACGCCGCCGCCGTCCCGCTCGGACCGGTGGTCCGGGTCGCACGCGGCAACAACGTCACCGCCACCTCGGTCGGAGCCAAGTGAAGATGCGCAGGCTAATCCAACAGACGCTCGGCGTCACCCTGACGGGCGCCGTCGCGCTGGCTCCGATCGCCGCCGCCAGCGCGGCCGTCTCGGCCGGCGGCAGCGGCGTCCGCACCGCGACGATCGGCAAGCCCTCCGAAACCACGACGCTGTCGATCGGATCGGGGCAGATGGTCGCGCTGCCCAGTGCAATGAGCGACCTGTTCGTCGCCGACGACAAGATCGCCGATGTGCAGGTGCGCTCGCCCAACCAGCTCTACATCTTCGGCAAGGGCGCGGGCGAGACCGCGGTCTACGCCACCGACAAGGCGGGCCGCGTGATCTGGTCGTCGACGGTCCGCGTCGGCAGCAACATCTCGAGCGTCGATACGATGCTGAAGCTCGCGATGCCCGAAGCCGCGATCACCTCGACCACGATGAATGGCATCGTGCTGCTGACCGGCACGGTCGCCGACCCCAGCGACGTCGAGGAAGCGCAGAAGCTCGTAGAGACCTTCGTCGGTAAGGACATCCAGGTGGTCAACCGGCTGAAGTCGGCGGTGCCGCTGCAGGTGAGCCTGCACGTCAAGATCGCCGAGGTCAGCCGCGAGTTTGCGAAGACGATCGGCGTCAACCTGCTCAACCGCGACTTTACCGGCGGCTTCCTTTTCGGCATCGCCCAGGGGCGGAACTTCGGCACGATCAAGGATTTTCCGACATCAACTTTCCCGAGAGCGGACGCCTCGGCCCTTTACAATCTGCCCGCGGGCTCGGTTTCGCTGCCGCTCAATCCGGCAACGGGCCAGTTTGTGACGCAGCCTGGCACGCTCTATGATCTGAAGGATCTCGGCAGGGGCGCGGGTTCCGGCACGTCGATCGGGCTGATGGGCAAATTCCTCGGAATGGATCTCGCCGCCGCGATTGATCTTGCCGAGGCCGACGGGCTCGTCTCAACCCTCGCCCAGCCGAACCTGACCGCGATCTCCGGTGAGACCGCCAGCTTCCTGGCCGGCGGTGAAATCCCGATCCCGATCTCGCAAGGCCTGGGGGCGGTTTCGGTCGAATATAAACAATATGGCGTCAGCCTGGCGTTCACGCCGATCGTTCTTGCCGACGGGCGGATTTCGATCCGGGTTCGGCCCGAAGTGTCGCAGTTGACCGACGCCGGTTCGGTCCGTCTTAACGGCTTCACCATTCCCGGCATAACCACGCGACGCGCCGAGACGACGGTCGAGCTCGGCTCGGGGCAGTCGTTCATGATCGGCGGGCTTATGTCCAACGGACAGAATAGCTCGGTCGACAAGGCGCCGTTCCTTGGCGATCTGCCGGTGATCGGCGCGCTGTTCCGGTCGAACGGTTTCAAGCGGAGCGAAACCGAGTTGATGATCGTGGTCACCCCTTACCTCGTCAAGCCGGTCTCACAGAACCAGATCGCGCTGCCGACGGCCGGTTTCCGCGGGGCGACCGATGGGGAGAGGATCATCGCTGGCCAGACCTTCTCGGGCAAGTCGGGAGAAAAGAGCCCGGCCCCTGCCCCCGCTCCGCCGCAGACAATCCCTTCGGCCGATCGCGTCTCGAAGGTCGATGGCCGTACCAAAGCGAAGTCAGCATCGGTGCCCGATGCCGGCTTCTCGCTGAACTGATCGTCCGATGGAGAGCATCATGACCCGTTCGATCCTCCTCGTTCCGATGATGGCGATCGCCACCATCGCGATCCCCCTGAGCGCTGCGCAAGCCGGTCGCTTCAACCGCGGCGTTGAATCGGTTCATCAGCCGGTCGTCCAGCGCAGCGATTATATCCTGGATGTCTCGGACAATGGCCTCGATCCGGCCGAAAGCGCGCGGCTCCAGCAGTGGTTCGATATGATCGGCCTCGGCTATGGTGACCGCGTCAGCATCGACACCAGCGCGGGCGCCGTCGGTTCGAACGCGGATATCGCCGCCGTCGTAGGACGTTTTGGACTGTTCGTGAGCCCCGGCTCTCCGGCCACACAAGGAGCGATCGCGCCCGGCAACGTCCGGGTGGTGGTGAGCCGCTCGACCGCGAGCGTGTCCGGCTGCCCCGATTATAGCCAATTGTCGCAGCCGAACTTCACGGCGGCGGCATCCTCGAACTATGGCTGCGCCATCAACTCGACGCTCGCGGCGATGGTGGCAAACCCCGAAGACCTGATCCGGGGGCAGGAAGCCCATGGCTCGAGCGCCGACACAGCCGCCAAAGCGATCCGTGTATGGCGCAATGCCGATCCGACCGCGAAGAACGGGCTCAAGATCGAATCCACCAAGGGAGGCAATTGATGAACGCTCCCTTCAACGCCAAGCAGCCGCAGACACGCAATCCTTTCGCTGCATTCGTGTGCGACGATGCGAGCGCCGAGCTGTTGAAGCCGCTGATCTTCGACCTTGGCTGGCCGCCTGAATCGGTCAACAAGGGCGGGCTGCGTGCCGCCGTGCAGTCGCTCGCGGTCTCAGCAAGCCCGACGATATTGTTCGTCGACCTCGCCGACTCGGCCGATCCGATGAGCGACGTCAACGCGCTCGCGGAAGTCTGCGAGCCGGGGACGATCGTGATCGCGGCCGGCACCACCAACGATGTCCGCCTCTATCGCGAACTGCTCAACGGCGGCATCCAGGACTATCTGCTCAAGCCGTTCACCGCGGACCATATTCGCGACTCGCTGGCGCAGGCGCAGATGATGCTGATGGGGCCGCGCCACGGCATGGCCGCCGAGGACACGATCCACCTGATGACCGCCGTGATCGGCGTTCGCGGCGGCGTCGGCGCTTCCACGGTCGCGAGCTCGCTCGCTTGGTTGATGGGGGAGAATGGCGGGCACACCACCGCGCTGCTCGATCTTGACGTCCATTTCGGCACCGGCGCGCTGGCGCTCGACCTCGAACCCGGACGCGGCCTGACCGACGCCATCGACAATCCCGCCCGCATCGACGGGCTGTTCCTCGAACGGGCGCTGGTCAAGGCCAATGAAAAGCTTTCGGTGCTGTCTGCCGAGGCCCCGATCAGCAATCCGATCATCACCGACGGCGGCGCCTATTTCCAGCTCCAGGAAGAGATGAAGGGCGCGTTCGAATGCACCGTGGTCGACGTGCCCCGGAACATGATGGTGCAGCATCCGCTGCTGTTTCACGACGTTCAGTCGGTGGTGCTGGTGGTCGAGCTGACCCTCGCCGCGACCCGCGACGCGATCCGCATTCTCGCCTGGCTCAAGAACAATGCGCCGCAGGCGGGCGTGCTCGTGGTCGCCAATCGCGTCCACCCGAGCCTCACCGAGATCAGCCGCAAGGATTTCGAGAATTCGATAGAGCGCGCGATCGACTTCGTCCTGCCTTATGACCACAAGAATACGGTGAACTCCGCCAAGCTCGGCAAGCCGGTGGCCGAGGCCGCCAAGACTTCCAAGCTGGGCCAGGGTCTCGCCCAGATCGCGAAGAAGCTGCTCGAGCTGGTGACCGACGATTTCAGCACCGAAGGCAAGAAAGCCAAGCCGTCGCTGCTCGAAGAACTTTCGTCGATCTTCCAGCCCAAATCGAAGATCTCGAAGAAATGACGCCGCCGGTGATCGCCCAGCCATGATCACGGCGCTCTTCATGATGATCATGGCCGTGATCATGACCATGGCCCTGTACGTGGTGGCGCGGCCTCCCGAGCAGCGCGCGCTGGCGCGCCGGCTGTCGACGGTGCGTGGCCGCTTCAACGTCAGCGGCGAAGCGATCGCCAGCGAGCAGGTCAGGAAATTGCTGGCGAGCCGTGCCGCGCTGGTGAGCAAGGAAAAGACGTTGCTCACCCGCTTCCTGCCCGATGCGGCCGATGTCCATCGCAAGATCGAAGCCGCCGGCAAGAAATGGTCGGTTCGCAACTATTTCATCGCCTCGGGAATCACCGCGGTGGTTCCTTTCCTGGGGCTGCTGATCCTCGGCCTGCCCTTCGGCATGGCGCTGATCGTCGGCGTCGCGGCGGGCCTCGCGCTGCCACGCATGTTCCTGAACTTCCTGGGCAAGCGGCGCATCGCGCAGTTCGTCACGCGCTTTCCCGACGCGATCGAGCTGCTCGTGCGCGGCCTGCGCGCGGGGCTTCCGATCGCCGAGACGATGGGCGCGGTCGCAAGCGAGATCGACGGACCGGTCGGCAGCGAATTCCAGGCAGTCAGCGATCGCATGAAGATCGGCCGCACGCTTGAGGCCGCTCTTCAGGAAACCGCCGATCGGCTGGGTACCTCCGAGTTCCAGTTCTTCGTCATCACCCTGGCGATCCAGCGCGAGACCGGCGGCAACCTCGCCGAGACATTATCCAATCTGTCCGATGTGCTCCGCAAGCGCATGCAGATGAAGCTCAAGATCGCCGCGATGTCTTCCGAGTCCAAAGCCTCGGCTTACATCATCGGCGTGCTGCCTTTCGCCGTGTTCGGCCTGATCAGTTTCATCAGCCCGACCTATATGGGCGCGTTTTTTCATGATCAGCGGCTGATGATCGCGGGCGTCGGCGGCATGGTCTGGATGTCGATCGGCGGATACATCATGCGCCAGATGATCAACTTCGAGATCTGAGGTGACCATGGAACATGTAGTCACCCCCAATTTATTCGGCACGCTGCTCTCGATTGGCATCGCGCTGGCCACGACGGTGATCATCCTGATCGCGGGGCGCGGCGTGATCAAATCGGTCGCCCCCGACCCGATGAGCCGCCGGGTGCGCGCGCTCAACGATCGCCGCGAGCAGCTCAAGGCCGGTGTCGCCGCCTCCAAGACGCGCCGCCGCGAAAAGATGGAGAAGAAGAACCGCCTCTCCATCAACCGGATGAAGGCGATCCTCGGCAGCATGAAGATGCTGCAGGATTCCCAGCTCAAAACCGCGTCGCTCAACCTGTCGCGCGCCGGCATCCGTACCAAGGACGCCGCGATCGCCGTAATCTTCTTCCGGCTGGTCGGGCCGATCATGATCGGCGGCACCGCGGCTATTGGCGTCTATCTGCTTCACTGGTTCCCCAATGCGAGCGCGTTCAAGCAATATATGATCGTCGCCGGCTCGCTGCTCGCCAGCTACAAGGCGCCCGACGTCTATGTGACCAATCTGATCAAGAAGCGGCAGCATGCGATCCGCAAGGCGCTTCCGGACGCGCTCGATCTGCTGGTGATCTGTGCCGAAGCCGGCCTGTCGGTCGATGCCGCGTTCAATCGGGTGGCGCGAGAACTGTCCAAGGCCTATCCCGAGTTGGGAGACGAGTTCGCGCTGACCGCGATCGAGCTGGGGTTCCTGACCGACCGACGGCAGGCCTTCGAAAATCTTGCGCAGCGGGTGAACCTCGACTCGATCCGGGGCGTCGTCACGACCATGATCCAGACCGAGAAATATGGCACGCCGCTCGCCGCCGCGTTGCGCGTCCTGTCCGCCGAGTTCAGGCATGAGCGGATGATGCGCGCCGAGGAGAAGGCCGCACGCCTGCCGGCGATCATGACCGTGCCGCTGATCATGTTCATCCTGCCGGTACTGTTCATTGTCATCCTCGGGCCGGCCGCCTGCTCGATCAAGGACAATGTGATGCATTGACGGCGCCGCCGTCCTCGCCGCGCAACCCCGTCCCCCAAATAATATCGGAACGTCCGAGCCTGGTAACGGTTAAGCCTTCCGTAGATTGGGAGGCGCTGAATGCCGGATTTCACCACCAACCAGTGGGTTATTCTTGCGCTTGTCCTCGTCCTTGGCTGGTTCCTCGGTTTGCTGACCATGGCCGGCGGACGCAGATGGCGCAGGGAATTCGAGCGCGAACGCGAAATGCGGATAGCCGCCGACAGCGAGGCGGACCGGCTCGCGGCTCGCATCAATGAACTCGAGGGAGAGAGCGAACGCCGCGTCGCGCTCGAGCAAGAGCGCGAGACCCATATCGCGCGCGCCGCCGCGGCCAATGATCGCATCGCCGAGCTCGAGCGGCGGCGCGCGCCGATCGACGCCGGCACGGCGGCGGGGATCAGCGCCGCCGCATCGGGCGAACGCGACGACCTGTCCCGAATCTTCGGCGTCGGACGCGGCGGCGAGATCAAGCTGAACGAGTTCGGCCTGTACCGCTATGCCGACATCATCGCGCTTTCACCGCAGGACGAGGCGGGCCTCGAGGCGCGGCTCGGCCTATCGGCGGGCACCATCGACGACGAACGTTGGCGCGAACAGGCTGAGATGCTCCGCAAGGGCGAACTCGACGAACATGCGCGACGCTTTGCCTAGAGGGATTCGAGCCAGGAGGAATCGTCGGCGACCCGGAAATCACGGAGACGACAGAACGATCGGCGGCCGCCGCCAATAGGTGCCCCAGCGCCAAAGCCATTCGGCAGGACCATAGCGAAACCTTTTGAACCACAAGGTGGCGAACAAGGCCTGGGCGCTCAATATCACGAGCGCGACCAGCCAGAGTTGGGTCCAGCTCAGCCGGTTCCACAAGCCGAGGCCGAAGCCCGGGAAGAGGCAAGCCGCAATCAGGCTCTGCCCCAGATAGAGCGTCAGCGCCATCCGCCCCATGGCGGCGAGACGGTTGGCCAGCCCAGACGGAAACGACCTGCGCCAGAGCAGCAGGAACAAGCCGACATGGCCCAGCGTCATTGCCAGACGCCCCGGCTGATCGAGCAAGGCGCTTGGCAGGGTGGGCGCGCCATCATGCGCCCACAGCAGGAGAAGATGGAGGACGCGCAAAACCAGCCCCACGCCATAGCCGAAACCCGCCAGCCGCCGGAGCAGTGCGCGATCGGCATCGGCGGCGAACAGTCCCGACCGGCAGAGCGCCATGCCGATCAGCATGAAGGCGGCCGCGTCACCGATCCAGCGGAAGGTGAGGAGGTTCGTCGTCCAGGTCCAGCTGACCTGGCTCATGAAGGCCAGATTCTGCGCATAACCGCCGTGTCGAGCGGCTGTTTCGAGGGCGAGCATCACGGGTGAATAGACCATGTCCCTGGGCTTGATCCCGAGCGCTTCATGCCCCGCCCAGAGCGAAATCAGCAGCAGGATCACCCCCGCTGCGGCAGTCAGCTGGATCGGCTGGAGGCGGTGAAGCGCCAATATGATCGGCCCCGCCAACGCATAGACGACTAGGATGTCGCCCGGCCACAGCAGCAAGGTGCTGTCGACGATGCCGAACAGCAGCAACAGGAAAAGCCGGCGGAAATAGGATTGCACCCGATCGCGGCCGCCGCCCTCGCCGATGAAGATCAACAGCCCCGCGCCGAACAGCATCGAGAACAGCCCGCGCATCGTGCCTGTGATGAACAATTGGGCGACGGCCCAAACCTGCCAGTCGGGATCGCCCAGCGCGGGAGCGGTCATCGGCCGGTCCATCGCGATCGGACCACCCATGTCGACGATGTTCACAAATAGGATGCCGCACAAGGCGAGCCCCCGCAGCGCGTCGATCGATGCGATGCGCCGGGCGGGGTCAACGGGCTGACGGGTGGCCATCGCCTTTTCTAGCCGGATTTCGCCCCGCCGGAATTCAATATTCCGTCCAAAACGAACCGCGCGATTCTCCCCTCCCCGTCAGGGAAGGGGAGAATCGGCTAGCCTATCCCCGCGCCTTCAGCGCCGCCTGAGCCGCGGCGAGGCGGGCGATGGGGACGCGATAGGGCGAGGCGGACACATAGTCGAGCCGGGTGGCTTCGCAGAACGCGATCGACGCCGGATCGCCGCCATGCTCGCCGCAAATGCCGAGCTTGATGTCCGCGCGGGTCTTGCGGCCGCGCTCGGCGGCCATCTCGATCAGCTCGCCGACGCCCTCGACATCGAGGCTCACGAACGGGTCCTTGGCGTAGATGCCCTTGTCGACATAGGCAGTCAGGAACCGGCTCGCATCGTCGCGGCTGACGCCAAGCGTCGTCTGGGTGAGATCGTTGGTGCCGAAGGAGAAGAATTCGCCCACCTCGGCGATCTCGCCCGCCTTGAGCGCGGCGCGCGGCAGCTCGATCATCGTGCCCACCAGATATTCGAGCGTGCGGCCCTTTTCGGCGAACACCGCCTTCGCGGCCTTGTCGATCACCGCCTTCATCAGCTCGAGTTCGCGCTTGGTCGCGACCAGCGGCACCATCACTTCGGGAATCGGCGCATTGCCGGTCTTGTCGGCGACGTCGCACGCTGCTTCGAAGATCGCGCGCGCCTGCATCTCGTAGATCTCGGGATAGGTGACCCCGAGCCGGCAGCCGCGATGGCCGAGCATCGGGTTGAACTCGTGTAGTTCAGCCGCCCGGCGCTTGAGCGCCTCGACGCCAATGCCGGTGGCCGCCGCCACCTCGGCGAACTCCTCCTCCTGATGGGGCAGGAATTCATGGAGCGGCGGATCGAGCAGCCGGATCGTCACCGGCAGACCCGCCATGATCTCGAAAATCTCGGTGAAGTCGGCGCGCTGCTCGGGCAGCAGCTTGTCGAGCGCGATGCGACGGCCCTTCTCGTCCTCGGCAAGGATCATCTGCCGGACGGCGGTGATCCGCGCCGCGTCGAAGAACATATGCTCGGTGCGGCACAGCCCGACGCCCTCAGCCCCGAAGATCCGCGCGGTCTTGCAATCGAGCGGGGTTTCGGCGTTGGCGCGGACCTTGAGGCGGCGAACCTTGTCGGCCCACTCCATCAGCGTGCCGAAATCCCCCGCAAGCTCGGGCTGGACGGTCGGCACCGCGCCGAGCATCACCTCGCCGGTCGCGCCGTCGATCGTGATGACGTCGCCCTCGCGCACCTCGCGCCCGGCAACGCGGAACAGCTTGGCCTTGGCGTCGATCGCGAGGCTGCCGACGCCCGAGACACATGGGCGCCCCATGCCGCGCGCGACCACCGCCGCGTGGCTGGTCATACCGCCCCGCGCCGTCAAAATACCCTTGGCGGCGTGCATGCCATGGATATCCTCGGGGCTCGTCTCCACCCGCACGAGGATGACATGGTCGCCGAGTTCGGCGCGCTTCTCCGCGGTGTCGGCGTCGAACACGACGAGGCCCGAAGCAGCGCCCGGCGAGGCGGGCAGGCCTTTCGCGATCACGTCGCGCGGCGCCTTGGGATCGAGCGTCGGATGGAGCAGCTGGTCGAGCGCCGCCGGATCGACGCGGGCGACCGCTTCCTCCTCGGTGATCAGCCCCTCATTGGCCATGTCGACCGCGATCTTGAGCGCGGCCTTGGCCGTGCGCTTGCCCGAGCGGGTCTGCAGCATCCACAGCTTGCCCTGCTGCACGGTGAACTCGATGTCCTGCATGTCGCGATAATGGTTTTCGAGCAGGTCGAACACCTTGGCGAGCTGGCCATACACCTCGGGCAACGCCTCTTCCATCGAGGCGGGCTTGGCGCCTGCGGCCTCGCGCGCCTGCCGGGTCAGATATTGCGGCGTTCGAATCCCAGCGACGACGTCCTCGCCCTGGGCATTGATCAGGAACTCGCCATAATAGCTGTTGTCGCCCTTTGACGGATCGCGCGTGAAGGCGACGCCGGTGGCCGAGGTGTCGCCCATATTGCCGAACACCATCGCCTGCACGTTGACCGCGGTGCCCCAGTCGCCGGGAATGTCGTTAAGCCGGCGGTAGACCTTCGCGCGTTCCGACTGCCACGAGCTGAACACCGCGCCGATCGCACCCCAAAGCTGCTCGTGCACATCCTGCGGGAAGGGTTTTCCGTCCCACAATTCGACGACCAGCTCCTTGTAACGCCCGACCAGCGCCTGCCAGTCCTCAGCCCTCATCTCGGTATCGAGACTGTAGCCCTTGTCCTCCTTCGCGATCTCGAGCGCCTCTTCGAACGCCGCATGATCGAGCTCGAGGACGACGTCCGAATACATCTGGATGAAGCGGCGATAGCTGTCCCACGCGAAACGCGCGTCGCCCGAGGTCGCGGCGAGCCCCTCGACGGTTTGGTCGTTGAGGCCGAGGTTGAGAACCGTGTCCATCATGCCGGGCATCGAAATACGCGCGCCCGACCGGACCGAAACGAGCAGCGGATCCGCCGGATCGCCAAATTTTTTCGCGGTGATCGCCTCGATATGCGCGAGGCCGTTGGCGGCCTCCGCCTTCAGGCTGTCGGGAAAGCGCTGGCCTTCGTCATAATAGCGCTGGCACATTTCAGTGGAGATCGTGAAGCCCGGGGGAACCGGCAGGCCGATCGCAGCCATCTCCGCCAGGTTCGCGCCCTTGCCGCCGAGCAGGTTCTTGTCGCCCTTGCCGCCGTCGGATACGCCGCCACCGAAACGGTACACATATTGCGTCGTCATACGCCGTCACTTTCCCCTATCACGACCCACCCCCTGCGGGGCGGAGTCATCGAATCAGCCTTCTACTTTGGAGAAGTCGGCAACATTGTGCACCGCAGCACGGATTTTTTCAAGCAGGGCGAGGCGAGCGTCTCGTTTGCGGTGATCGGCGTCATTGACCGTGACCTGGTCGAAGAAGGCGTCGATCGGCCCGCGCAGCGAGGCGAGCGCCGCCATCGCAGCGGCGAAATCCTCCGCCGCGACCGCCGCCGCAGCGCGCGGCTCGGCCGCCGCCAACGCGTCCGCGAGCGCGCGTTCGGCGGGTTCGGGTTCGTAGTCGAAGTTAAAGCCCTCTTCCTCAGGGAGCATCAGGCCGGTCGTGCCCCCGGCACGACCTAAACGATGCGGGGCATCGTTTACCTGATGCTGGTTGGGCGAGGGTGTCCCCCCATCCGAGGTCGGATGCTCGCCTCTGGCCCGCTCCCCTTCGCCCCGATCCTCTCTCCGCTGCGGAGAGGGTGATTCCTTCTTCAGGATATTGGCCGCGCGCTTGTAGCCGGCGAGCAGGTTCGCGCCGTCCTCGGTTTCAACGAATGCCTGCAAAGCCTTCACCCGCGCGAGCAGCCGGACGAGATCGTCCTCGCCGCCGAGCGCGAACACCGCGTCGATCAGATCGTGGCGGACTCCTGCTTCGCGCTGCTGGACCTTGAGGCGGTCGTCTAGAAAATCGAGGAACGAGGCGACGGTGTCGTCGCTCAGTCCGTCCGCACCGCATATCGACCTGAAAGGCAAGCGCAGCTGCGACTGGAAGATAGTCGCGATCACCCCCAACATCGCCCGCCGCAAGGCGAACGGGTCACGGGAGCCCGTCGGAAGTTCTTTGATCGCGAAGAAAGAGAAGAGCGTGTCCAGCTTATCCGCCAGGCTGACTGCTACCGTCACCGGCGCGGTCGGCACCTCGTCGCCCTGCCCGACCGGCTTGTAATGATCGCGGATCGCGTCGGCCACTTCGGCCGGAAGGCCCTCGGCGCGGGCATAATAGCCGCCCATCACGCCCTGCAGCTCGGGGAACTCGCCCACCATGCCGGTGACGAGATCGGCCTTGGCGAGGCGCGCGGCTTGTTCGGCGAGATCGGCCAGCAAAGCCCTCTCCCGTTCGGGAGAGGGCTTTATGATGCCTTCCTCGACCAGCCAGCGCGCGAGCTTTGCAACGCGTTCGACCTTGTCGGCGATGGTGCCGAGCTTCTCGTGGAAGACGATCTGATCGAGCTTCTTCGCCTGCTCGGCGAGCGGAACCTTCAGATCCTGCTCCCAGAAGAACTTCGCGTCCGACAGCCGCGCCGCCAGCACCTTGCCGTTGCCCGCGACGATCGCCGCGCCGCCGTCCTTCGCGGTGATGTTGGCGGTGCAGATGAACGCCGGGGCCAGCCGCCCCTGGGCATCGTTGAGCACGAAATATTTCTGGTTGGTGCGCAACGTGAGCTGGATCACCTCGCGCGGTACGTCGAGGAAGGCCGGATCGAAATGGCCGAGCAGCGGCACCGGCCATTCGGTGAGCCCGGCATTTTCGGCGACCAGCCCCTCGTCGGGCACCACCGTCAGCCCCGCCTCGGCGGCGAGCTCGGCGGCGCGCGCGCGGATCAGGTCGCGGCGTTCGGCCGGGTCGACGATGACATGGCAGGCGCGCAGCTTGGCGGCATAGTCGTCGGCGTTGCCGATCGTGATCGCGCCGGGATGGTGGAAGCGATGGCCGACGGTCCCGGCGCCGCCGACGATGCCGTCGACCTCGACCGGCACGACATCGTCGCCGAGCAGCGCGACGATCCCCTGCAGCGGGCGCACCCAGCGCAACGACGACGTCGATTGCGAGGCCGTCCCCCAACGCATCGACTTGGGCCAGGGAAAGGCGCGGACGATCGCGGGAATCGCCTCGGCAAGCACCTCGGCGGTCGCGCGGCCGGGCTTCTCGATCTGTGCGAACAACACGCCGTCGCGCTCGACCAGCTGCCCGGCGGTCAGGCCGGTCTTGCGGAGAAAGCCTTCGAGCGCCTGGGGCGGCGCGGAGACCTTCGGGCCCTTGATCTCTTCCGAGACGGCCGCGGTCTCGAGCGGCAACCCGCGCGCGATCAGCGCGAGGCGGCGCGGCGTGGCATAGCTGATGAGGCCGTCGGGCTTGAGGCCGGCGCGGGCCAGCTCGTCGGTGAACAGCCGCGCAAGATCGGCCGACGCCTTGTCCTGCATCCGCGCAGGGATTTCCTCGGAAAGGAGCTCGAGCAGGAAATCAGCCACGAGCATCTCCCACCAATCTCGTCATCCCGGCGAAGGCCGGGGTCTTTCTTTTTCTTGGGCATCGCTGAGCGCCGAAACGAACCGGGATCCCGGCTTTCGCGGGAATGACGGACGGGAGGAGCATCATCAAGCCTCCCACCCGTTATGCGCCATCCAGGCGGCGCAGGCGCCCTTCGCCAGTTCGCGGACGCGACCGATATAGGCCTGGCGCTCGGCGACCGAGATCACGCCGCGCGCCTGGAGCGTGTTGAAGATATGGCTCGCCTTGATCGCCTGGTCGTAAGCGGGGAGCGGCAGCGGCGTTTCGCGTTCGAGCAGCGCCTTGCATTCATCGGCGGCCTGGGTGAACTGGCGGAACAGCAGGTCGGTGTTCGCCGCCTCGAAATTATAAGCGCTGAACTGGCGCTCATTTTCGAGGAAGACGTCGCCATAGCTGACGCCCCCCTCGCCGTCTTTGGCGTCGTTGAACGCGAGATCGTAAACGCGGTCGACGCCCTGAATATACATCGCCAGCCGCTCGAGCCCATAGGTGAGCTCTCCGGCGACAGGCTTGCAGTCGAAGCCGCCGACCTGCTGGAAATAGGTGAACTGGGTCACCTCCATCCCGTCGCACCACACTTCCCAGCCGAGCCCCCAGGCGCCGAGCGTCGGGCTCTCCCAGTCGTCCTCGACGAAGCGGATATCGTGCGCGAGCGGATCGATGCCGATCCGTTCGAGGCTGCCAAGATAAAGCTCCTGCAGGTTCGCGGGCGAAGGCTTCAGGATCACCTGATATTGGTAATAATGGCCAAGGCGATTGGGGTTCTCGCCATAGCGGCCATCGGTCGGCCGCCGCGATGGCTGGACATAGGCCGCCTTCCACGGCTGCGGCCCGAGCGCGCGCAGCGTGGTCGCCGGATGGAAGGTGCCGGCGCCCATCTCAAGGTCATAGGGCTGCAGGATCACGCAGCCCTGGTCGCTCCAATAATCATGGAGCGTGAGGATCAGGCGCTGGAAAGAGAGCGGCTTGGTCGCCAAGACAGGGTCCTTCGGGGCGGCTTGGAATTGGTCCGCCCTTTGCGGCACGGGCGGCGGCGGGTCAAGAATGCGGCACGCACCCTGGCCGGCCGCCCTTTCCGGTGGCTCTGGCAAGGGCCGGAGCAGAGCCGACCGTAAACGAAAGTGATTGGCGCTTTAAGATGGCTTGGATCATCCCTACACAATCCCCATGAATTTGCTCCGCCGCGCTATGGTCGCGCTCTGCGTCCTCTGCATAGCAGCACCGTCGTCCGCCGCGCCCGCGCTGTGGAGGTTCGGCGATGCCGACACCACGATCTATCTGTTCGGCACCATCCATGCGCTACCCCCCGGCTATCGTTGGCAGGACGAGCGGATCGAGCAGGCGATGGCGTCCGCCGACACGCTGGTGATCGAAACCGTCATCGACAAGGATCCGCGGGCGGTCGCCCGGCTGTTCCCGCCGCCCGATCCGGCCCTGCCGCCGATCCTCGATCGGGTGCCCCCCAAGAGCCGCAAGGCCTTTGCGCGCGAGCTGGCGCGATTGAACCTCCCCCCCTCGGCGCTCGATCGCATGCCGACCTGGCAAGCCGCCTTCATGATGATGGGCGCCTTGATGAAGCATCTCGGCATCGAACGCGGCGCGGGCGTCGAGAACAGCATCACGCCCGCCTTCGAGGCCGCGCCACCGGCGGGCGGCGCGCCGAAGAAGATCGAAGCGCTCGAGACCGCCTCGGCGCAGCTCGCGCTGTTCGCTCGCCTGTCCGAATCCGACCAGCGCGAACTGCTCGCGAGCATCATCGACGGCAAGCGCGACGCCCGTGGCGACTATGCCCGGATGCTGCGCGCCTGGTCACGCGGCGATGATGCCGCGATCGCCAAGGCCTTCGACGAGGATCGCGACCTCACCCCGCATCTGCGCGAAGTGCTGCTGCGCGAACGCAACGCCAATTGGACCCGCTGGCTGAAGGCGCGGCTCGCGGTTCCCGGCACGGTGTTCGTCGCGGTCGGCGCGGGGCACCTGGCCGGACCGCTGTCGGTGCAGAAGATGCTCGCCGCCGAGGGAATCAGCGTCGAGCGGGTGTTCGAAAAGCCCCTTCGCCAGCCGGGCGGTACCGGCGTATTCCCTTCGCCGGCTTCTTCGGCGGTGCAATAAGCTCCGGAATGGATACAGATTTTTTACCTAAGTAAAAATCGCGACTAGCTTTAACACCGCATTAACCTTTTACCTTCATTAACGGCATGGTTAACCGATCACGGGCGATGCGCGCCTGAGCGCCCCGCCACCAACGCTAGAGCAGGAATAGGTCCAATGCGGGTATTGCTGATCGAGGATGATCCCACCACGGCGAAGAGCATCGAGCTGATGCTGGGTTCCGAAGGCTTCAACGTCTACACCACCGATCTGGGCGAGGAAGGCCTCGATCTGGGCAAGCTCTATGATTACGACATCATCGCGCTCGACCTGAACCTGCCCGACATGCATGGTTATGACGTGCTCAAGAAACTGCGCACCGCGAAGGTCCAGACCCCGGTGATGATCCTCTCGGGCATCGGCGAGATGGACTCGAAGGTCCGCGCGCTTGGCTTCGGTGCCGACGATTATGTCACCAAGCCGTTCCATCGCGAAGAGCTGGTCGCCCGCATCCACGCGATCGTCCGCCGCTCCAAGGGCCACAGCCAGTCGGTGATCCGCACCGGCAAGCTCTCGGTCAATCTCGACGCGAAGACGGTCGAAGTCGACGGCGCGCGCGTGCATCTGACCGGCAAGGAATATGCGATGCTCGAGCTGCTTTCGCTGCGCAAGGGCACGACGCTGACCAAGGAAATGTTCCTCAACCACCTTTATGGTGGGATGGACGAGCCCGAGCTCAAGATCATCGACGTCTTCATCTGCAAGCTGCGCAAGAAGCTCAGCCTCGCCTGCGGCGGCGACAATTATATCGAGACCGTGTGGGGCCGCGGCTATGTGCTGCGCGATCCCGAAGAGGGTCAGGCCGCGGCCTGACCCGCCTGTTGACCGCAAGGGCAAAGCGAGGCCGCGTTCCGACGAGGAGTGCGGCCTTTTCGCGTCCGGCGGACAGCCGTTGAAGTCCGAAATCGCTATGTACCGAGATTGCTCCAATCCGGACTGATCGGCTCTTGCGCGTCTTGTTTGCGCAGACCCTGAGGGTAGCCTGTCCCGCTACGGCAGGATGAGGCAGACACGAATGATGCTGACGCGAAGGACATTGCTGGCAGGCGGGTCGGTGCTAATCCTGCAAGGTTGCGGAGGCGGGTCCTCGGATAGCGCTGCGCCGCCGAGCCCACCGCCTCCACCGCCGCCTTCGTACGATCTTGCTTCGGATTTCGGTCGAGACCGCAGTTTCACCGCGATCGGCCAGCGCGTCGTCGTCGCCGCAGTCCCGGGCAGCGGAGGGCCACGGATGGTCTTGGACAACGTCTTGGATATTGAGAATACGGGAATCGGTTTCGACTTCGCGGCCGCGTCACGAACCTACCGCGCACGCTATAACGCGGACAACATTACCGCCGTGACGCAGGCCGTGGTCGATAGTCTGGGTATTGACCAGGATCGCTTCGTCGGCACAAACAGCAGTTTCATCCGAGCACCTTATCCTCTTTTCGTGCCGACGTCGAACACCTTCACCGGTACGAAATATGTCGGAGTCGTAACCTGGTCGAACAATAACGGGACCTCCAGTACCGACGCGGGCAGCCAATACACCCAACGGCGCCTTTTGTTCGGCGCGAGGACTGTGACAAGCGACTTGCCGACGACTGGCATGGCGACGTTGAAAGGCTCTGCAACAGTCGATGATGTCAACGGCGTCGGCGGCAGCGGAGAGACCTCGCTCAGTATCGATTTTGCTGCGAAGACCGTAACGGCGACGACGGCCTATCGCCCCACACCGTCCGGGGGGGCAGGATCGAGTTTCCAAGATCCTATTCCCATAGTTTTTTCGGGCGTTCTCGACCCGACGACCGCACGGATAAACGGAACCGTGAATTATGCGGCGAACAGCGCGACGGGGACGTTCGAAGGTGCGCTCTATGGCCCGCGCGGAGCCGAAGGCGCAATTCTGTTCAAAATACTCTTCGCCAACGGAAACCTGATTTTTGGCGTCCTCGTTTGTGGAAGTTGAGCCTCAGACGGAAGCGCCCGAAATCAGCATTACGGTGACGCCTTACTTAATCCCCTTTAATCAGCACCCGGCTTCAACTCTCCTACCGAGCCATCGCGCCCCCTGCCCCGAACACCTTCTTGTCGACATACTCCAGAAAATCCTTCGAATAGGCGTCGAGCAGCTCCGCCTTGGCCGGCTCGATCTTGTCCGGCGTCTTCGCGGGAAAATCCTCCAGCGGATTCTTGACGGAGCCGGCGAACGACTTGGCCGTCTTGCCCGTCGAGGGGAACGGGCGATAGATCCAGCCCGCGAACAGGTTGCTCCCGTACATCATCGCCTTGTGATACAGGATCACCGAGCCGATCAGCTCCGCATAGCACGGAGCGGTCGATGCCGACAGCCGCTCGCCCGACCTGATGCGGGCATTCATCGCCTTGACCTTGTCCCTCAGCGCTGGATTGTTCTTCAGATCCTCCGGTCAGATCAGCAACGCCGGATCCTCGCCCGCGTCGATCGGGTAGCCACCCTCGCGCCACGACTTCATGCCGCCATCGAGCGCCACCGCCCGGCGGAATCCGAGTTCGCGCAACGTCGAGGCCGCCAGCGTCGAAATCTTGCCCAGTTCGCACACCGTAAGGATCTCCAGATCCGGGTCGGGGAAGGTCTGGTCGACCTTGAGTTCGAGCTGGCCGCGCGCCAGATGGAGCGCGCCCGGGACATGACCGCGCGCATAGGCGTCGCGCTCGCGCACGTCGAGCACCACAAAGTCGTTGCGCTTCGCCTCCAGCCGCTGCGCCAGCCCGTCGAGCGAGACGAACGGGATTTCGCGCGCCGCCTCGCTGAGCAGCTGCCGCACCGTCTTGCCGCCCGACATGTTGGTGCGCAGCGCCTCGGTCAGGTGGGTTGGCGCAGACAGGTTCAGGTTGCGCATCATCTCGACGAAAGCGGCGCGTTCCTTGACCTGGAGCCTCGGATTGTCGTCGATCTCGGCGCCGATCGTGCTGTGGCTGCGCCCCTTATAATCATGCGCGGGAAACACGAGCGTGCCGCGATCGAGTTGCAGCAGCCTGCCGAACAAGCTTTCGTAAAGCTGCTCGGGATCGCCGGAAGGAAGATCGGTGCGGCCGGTGCCGCCGATCAGCAGCGTGTCGCCGGTGAAGACGCGGTCCTCGACATGGAGGCACATCGAGTCGCGCGTATGCCCCGGCGTAGCGATCACCTTGAGGCGGAGCTCCCCGACGATGACCATCTGGCCGTCGTCGACCGCCATGGCGACATGCGGCGCCACGCTATTGCGATGCATGACTACCGTCGCGCCGAGCTGCGCGGCCAGCTCGCGCGCTGCCGAGAAATGATCGGCATGAGTGTGCGTCTCGACGATATAGCGGACGCGAAGCCCTTCGCGGTTGGCGATGCCGATATAGCGATCCGCCTGGCCGAGCGCAGGATCGATGATCGCCGCGGCGTAGGTCGACGGGCAGCCGATCACATAGGACTGGCATCCGCCGTCGGCGATCTGCTGGAAGTACATCGCCCCTCCCGCGCGGATCAGTCCAGCGGCTGCGGGACGATGCGCAGATAGGGTTTTACCGCATTCCATCCTTCCGGGAAACGCTCGCGCGCTTCGTCGTCGCTGACGGCGGGAACGATGATCACGTCCTCACCCTGCCGCCAATTGGCCGGCGTCGCCACCTTGTGCTTGGCGGTCAGCTGGCACGAATCGAGCAGCCGCAGAACCTCATCGAAATTGCGGCCCGAACTCATCGGATAGATCAACATCGCCTTGATCAGCTTGTCGGGACCGACCAGGAACACCGTGCGCACGGTCTGGTTGGTCGCGGCGGTCCGCCCTTCCGAGCTGCCCGCCTCGTCAACCGGCAGCATGCCGTAGAGCTTGGCGACGTTGAGATCGCGATCGCCGATGATCGGATAGCCCACCGCTGCGCCCGACACCTCGCGAATGTCGTCAAGCCAGCGCGCATGATCACCGATCGGATCGACCGACAGGCCGATGATCTTGCAGTCGCGCTTCTCGAACTCGGGCTGAACCTGCGCGAGATAGCCGAGCTCGGTGGTGCAGACCGGGGTGAAATCCTTGGGGTGCGAAAACAACATGCACCAGCTGTCGCCGATCCATTCGTGAAAATGGACCGTCCCCTGCGTGGTCTCGGCGACGAAGTCGGGAGCCTTGCTACCGATCGAAAGAGTCATGGCGATACCCTCCGCAAATCGGGGAAAACGCTAGGCCGCCGCGCTCGACGGGGCAAGCGAACAATCTTTTCGGAACAGTCAGGATGAGGAACTTCCGACGGCGAGCAATTTCCCGATCGGATCGTGCAGATCGAAAGCCTGCGAGACAATCACCCGATCGCCTCGACCCCCAACACCTCGATCGCGTCGGCCTTGCCACCGAAATCCGCAAAGTCGCCCTCCCCCGCGCCGATCAGTGCGCGCGCCAGCGGAGAGGCGTAGGAGATCAGCCCCGCCGGCGGGTTGGCTTCGTCGTCGCCGACGATCGCGACGGTAGCCTCCTTGCCGTTGAGCCGGTAGCGCACGCGCGTTCCGAAAGCCGCCTCGACGCCGTCGGCGGGAGGCTGGATCTCCATCGTCGCATGGCGCGTGTTCCAGTAGCGCAGCTCGCGCTGCAGCGCCTTGATCTCGTCCTCTGCCCCGCCGCGTTCGATCGCCGCCTGGATTTCGGCGACCTTCGCCTCGATCAGCGTCGCGCCGCATTCGGTGACAAGATTGGGACCCGGCGGGATCGGCAGTTCGAACTTGGGTTCGAGATGCTCCTCGTCGCTTTCCCGGCGGAAGGCGACGCTCATGCCGCGACGATCGACACGCCGTCGCCGCCAGCGGGCACGTGACGACGGACGCCGATCCGCTTGAGCAGGAGCCAGAGCGCCTCGACGTGAATGCCCGCGACCACCTTGAGCGTCAGCAACGGATGGCGCAGGAACGCGCCGGCCAGCGCCCCGTCGCCAATCTCCCGGCGCACGCCCGAGAAGGCGGCGACGATCAGCGGCCCTGCCGCATCGGCTCCCGCGACCACAACGCTGGCCTTCTCCATCGGCGGCTCGACGGTAAAATCGTAGCGCATGTCGAGATCCATGAAGGGCGAGACGTAAAAGCGCTTGTCGCACGACTGGCGGATCGTTCCGCCGTCGCGCCCGCCTTGCCCCTCGGCCACCGGGATCACATAGCTGTGACGTTCCTTGAAGGTGTTGGTCACCTCATAGATGATCGTCGCAAGGCTGCCGTCGCGGCGGTGGCAGAACCACACGGATAGCGGATTGAAGACATGGCCCAGCATGCGCGGCATGGTGAGCAAACGAATCGGTCCGCCATCGGGTTCCTGCCCCGCGCGGCGCATCAGCGCCTCGATCTGCGGGCGTAGCGGCTTTCCGCTACGGTTTCCGAAATCACGGTCATGAAAGGAAAAGAGGTTGAAGCGATTGCGCGCGAACAGCCGGCAGCGCCGGGCAATCACATCGATCTCGTCGAGATCGAACAGGCATTGGAAGATGCGGTAACGCAGACGATGCGCGCGCGGCCGGAACCGCTCGTGGAACACCTCGCCTGTATAGATCGCCGATTTCATGCCGCGGCTTCCCGTAGCGGCGCGAGCTCCATCGCGAGCCGGCCATTGGGTTCGGCCACGGTCCAGGGTCGGCGCGCGCCGAGCATCTCGGCGATGGCGAGCCCGGCCTGCAGCCCATCCTCATGGAAGCCCGCGCCCAGATGCGCGCCGGCGTAGAAGGTGTTGCGCTGCCCCTGGATCGCCCAGATGCTGCGCTGCGCCTGAAGCGCGGCATGATCGAAGATCGGATGCTCGAAGCTGGTGCGGCTGATTTCATGCCCGTGCCCGATCGCGCGGTTGGGGTTGAGCGTGACGATCAGCGGCCTCTTGGTCGCGAAACCCTGCAGCCGGTTCATCCAGTAGCTGACGCACAGATCGCCGGTCGCGTCATTCGCGTGGCGGCGGCCGAAATAATTCCACGCCCCCCACAGCGCGCGTCGTTTGGGCATGAGCTGGGGGTCATCGTGCAGAACGGTGAGGTTGGTGCTGTAGCGGAACGCGCCGAGCAGCTCGCGCTCCTGCGGGCTCGGATCCGCGAGCATCGCAAGCGCCTGGTTGGCATGCGCGGCGATCACCACCTCGTCGAAATGATCCGAGTGGCCGCCCCGGTCGATGATCGTCACCTGCCCGGCTTTGCGCTCGACGGCGGCGACCGGGGCGGCGAGGCGCAACTCGCCCGCGAAATCGGCCAGCAGACGATCGACATAGCTGCGACTGCCGCCGATCACGGTGCGCCATTTGGGACGCCGGCCGAGATCGAGCAGACCATGATTGTCACAGAAGCGTATGAAAGCTTCGGCCGGATAATCGAGCAGCAGCTGCGCGGGCGCGGACCAGATCGCCGCGGCCATCGGCAGAAGATGATCGTCGCGGAACGCCTCGCCGTAGCGCCCCTGCTCGAGCATCTGACCGAGCGTCATGTCCCCGAAGCCGCCGATCCCCTCCGCCGCCTCGCGATAAAAGCGGACAAGGTTGCGGAGCATCGACCAGAAGCGGCGCGAGAACAGATTCGAAGGCTGGGCGAACAACTGCCAGATGCGGTCGCCCGCCGCATATTCGAGCTTGCCGTCATCGAGCGAGACCGCAAAGCTCATGTCGGTCACACGCACCGCGACGCCGATATGCTCGAACAGCGCGATCAGGTTCGGATAGGTGCGGTCGTTGAAAACGATGAAGCCGGTGTCGACCCCGAGCGACGTGCCGTCGCCCATGTCTACGTCGACCGTGCGGCTATGCCCGCCCGCGCGGTCCTCGGCCTCGTAAAGCACCACGTCATTGTCGCGGGAGAGCAGCCACGCTGCCGAGAGCCCGGTGATCCCGCTGCCAACCACCGCGATCCGCTGCCCGCGCCGATTGGCTGTCATGCCCCTGCCTTCCGTCATCGCCCCGCTTTCGATCGCCTCGGCCAAGATACGGCCGCTGCAGCGCCCCGGTTGCGCGTCTGCCCCCGGCATCTGCTAACCCACGTCATCGAAAGCGCAACGCCAATCTTCGGCGGGGGACGGCCTGCAACGCCTTGGCTGCGGCGGCCGTATAGGGTTAGGAGACGGATATGGGGGCTTCGACAACATGAGCGCGATCGGCGGCGTGATAGCCGCATCGCTGGCCGTTTCGGCGATGATGATGGCGGCGTGGGCGACGCAAAAGGCCACCCGCCAGGCCGGTTGGGCCGATGTCTTCTGGTCGTTCGCGATCGGCATCGGGGGCTTGATCGTCGCCTTGGCCGTCGCGGGCCAAGGCCCAGCCGAACGCCGCTGGCTGGTGGCCGCGATGGTCGCCTTCTGGTCGCTGCGGCTCGGTTTCCACATCCTCGCGCGCACGGCCACCACGCGCTATGAGGATCCGCGTTACGCCGATCTCCGGCGTGAATGGGGCGACGCTTTCCAGCTCCGGCTGTTCCTCTTTCTCCAAATCCAGGCGCTCTGCGGGATCGGGCTGATCGTCACCGTCTTTGCCGCGGCGCATCGGCCGGGTCCGGCATTTTCACCAGCCGACGGCCTCGGTCTGGCGCTGCTGATCCTGTCGGTCATCGGCGAGGGTATCGCCGACCGTCAGTTGCGCGCCTTCGCCGCCGACAGCTCGCATCACTGCAAGGTCTGCGACAGGGGCCTGTGGGCATGGTCGCGCCACCCCAATTATTTCTTCGAATGGTTGGGCTGGCTCGCCTATCCGGTCATCGCGATCGACCTGTCGGGCGGCTGGTCGCCGGGCTGGCTGGCGCTGGTCGGGCCGGTGCTGATGTATTGGCTGCTCGTCCATGTCTCGGGCATTCCCCCGCTCGAGACGCATATGCTCAAGAGCCGCGGCGACGCCTTCCGCGATTATATGGGGCGCACCAGCGCCTTTTTTCCCCTGCCACCCAAAAAAAGCTGACGGATCAGAACTGATGGACTTCATCGCCGCCGCCACCGCCGCCGTCGAGCGGCTGCCCCTTCCCGACGCGGTCACGCTTGCCGGCGTCGAATATCTCGTCGGGCGCACCGGCCGCAAGCTCGCGCGGCAGCCCGACCGCGAAGAGGCGTTCGCGCGGACGATGGCCGACTTCCCGATCGCGATCCACACCGACGACGCCAACGCGCAGCATTATGAAGTCCCGGCCGCCTTCTTCGACCTCTGCCTCGGCCCGCGCCGCAAATACAGCTGCTGCTATTATGCCGGTCCGGAGACGACGATCGCCGAAGCGGAGGAGGCTGCGCTGGCCCAGACTGTCGAGCACGCCCGGCTCGAAGATGGTCAGCACATCCTCGAACTCGGCTGCGGCTGGGGCTCGCTGAGCCTGTACATGGCGGCGCGCTACCCCCATGCGCGTATCACGGCCGTGTCCAACTCGCATTCGCAGCGCCGGCACATTGAGCAGCTCGCCGCGGCGCAGGGCTCGACCAACCTCACTGTCATCACCTGCGACATGAACGATTTCAGCGCCGATGCGCGCTTCGATCGCGTCGTCTCCGTCGAGATGTTCGAGCATATGTCGAACTGGGAAGCGCTGCTCGGCAAGGTGAAGAGGTGGCTCAAACCCGACGGCTATCTGTTCGTCCACATCTTCACCCATGACAAGGCGAGCTATCGCTTCGATCATGCCGACAAAGCCGACTGGATCGCCCAGCACTTCTTCACCGGGGGGATCATGCCGAGCCACGGGCTGATCCGTCATTTTCCAAGCCTGTTCGCGGTCGAGCAGGAATGGCGCTGGAGCGGTGGTCATTATGCGCGCACCGCCTTCGACTGGCTTGCCCGGTTCGACGCTAACCGGCCGGCCATCGCGCAGATCCTCCGCGACACCTATGGCAAGGACGCTAGGCTGTGGGAGCGTCGCTGGCGTCTGTTCTTCCTCGCGACCGCCGGTCTCTTCGGCCATAAGGGCGGCGTGCCCTGGGCGGTCAGCCATTACCGGCTGAAGCCCGCGGGATGATCTTCCATCAGATCCCCGGCACGGTCTCTCCCTTGCCCCAGTCGCGCCCCTCGAACGGAGTGATGCGCACCTCCAGATCCTGCCAGCCATCGACGCAGCGAAGCGAAATGCTGATCCCGTCGGGGTGCGAGCGGGGGCGATAGAAGCTCTTGATCCCGCATTGCGAGCAGAAGATGTGGCGCGCCTGGCCGGTTCCGAACCGGTAGGTGGTCGTATCGCGCTGACCCTCAAGCAGGCGAAAGCGGGTGTCGGGCACGATCAGGTGAAGATAGCCGGTCATCGAGCAGATCGAGCAGTTGCAGTCGAGTATCTCGATCGGCTCGTCGCCCACCTCCGCCTCGAAGCGCACCAGCCCGCAATGACAGCCGCCCGCGATCTTCATGCTGTCACCGCCGGGTGAAGAAGCGGGTGACGGCATAGCCCCCCGCCGCCCCGCTCCCAGAAACGAACGTGCCCCAGATCATGTCGATGATGGTGATCCGGGTCGACCATATCGCCAGCGTCGCCTGGTTGGTAAGGTCATAGGTCGCGTAGGCGAAGAAGCCGAACAGCGCCCCCTTGAGCAGCGCCGCCCGCCAGCCGCCACCCGCAAGACCCGGCATCACCGCAAAGTAAACCAGCCCAACGATGTAGAGCAGATAGAAAATGATGGCGGGCGCGATGCGCGGTTCGGGAGCAAGCAGCGACCCGATGACCGGCCGATAGAGCAGGTCGGCCGCGTGGGTCAGCCAGACCGCGTCGATCGCGGCGAACACGGCCAGCGTTGCAAGATAGGCGATGATGATGCGGACCATGACGCTCCCCCGGATTCGGCGCAGCATGGACGAGCGGCGCGCTCTCGTCATCCTTGTCTTTTGAACGGCGAAGTTCGATGAGACGGGCGCCAAGCCCGCTCGGGGTGCAGATTCGGGGAATGCATGTCGGTTTCAGCGCGCGGCCCGGGCTCAGCGACGATCTTCATTGTCGTGACCATCCTGATCGATGCGATCGGGTTCGGCATCGTCATTCCCGTGCTGCCCCGTCTCGTCATGGAGCTCGGCCATCTCTCGCTGGCCGACGCGACCCGCATGGGCGGCTGGCTCGCAGCGGTCTACGCGCTCACCCAGTTTCTCTGCGGGCCGCTGGCGGGCAATCTCGGCGACCGGTTCGGACGGCGGCCGGTGGTGCTGCTCGCGCTGGCGGGGCTTTCGCTCGACTATCTGCTGCTCGGCTTCGCGCCCAGCCTCGCATGGCTGTTCGCCGGGCGCCTGATCGCCGGTATCTTCGGCGCGTCCTTCGGCCCGGCGACCGCGGCGCTCGCCGATATCACCGCCCCCGAGGAACGCGCGAGGCGCTTCGGTCTTGTCGGCGCGTCGTTTGGAATTGGCTTCATCGTCGGACCGGCGATCGGCGGCCTGCTCGGCGAAATCAGCCACCGTGCGCCCTTCTACGCCGCCGCCGCGCTCGCCGCGCTCAACATGCTGTTCGGCTTGTTCCGCTTTCCGGAGACCCTGCCCCCCGAACGACGCCGCCGCTTCAGTCTTGCGCGCGCCAACCCCATCGGCGCGGTGCTGGTGGTGCGCAAGCTGCACGGCGCGATCGGCTTGGCCGGCATCCTGCTGCTCTGGAACGTCGCTTCGATGGTCTATCCTGCGACCTGGGCCTATTTCGCGATCGCCCAATATGGCTGGTCCAACGGCATGATCGGTGCGTCGCTGGCGCTCGCGGGTGTTTCGATGACGGTGATCCAGATGGCCGTGCTGGGCCGGACCGTGAAGAAACTGGGTGAGCGCCGCACCGCGATGATCGGCACCGGCGTCGCCGCGCTCTGCTATCTTGGCTATGCGCTGGTGCCCCTCGCCGCCTTCGGGTTGGTGATGATCGTCGTGTCGTCGCTTCAGGCGCTCGTCCAGCCCTCGCTATCGGCATTGATGTCGCGCCGCGCACCTGCCGATGCGCAGGGCGAGATGCAGGGCTTCATCGGCAGCCTTAACGCGATCGGAGCGATCGCGGGGCCGCTGCTGCTCAATCCGGCGCTGGCGTGGTTCACCGGACCGCATGCGCCCCGGTTCTTTCCGGGAGCCGCTTTCGTCATCGCCTCGGCCTTCGCCGGCCTCGCCTGTCTGTGGCTCCTGCTCGCGAGCGCGATCCGCGATCAGGAGGGTTCGACCAGGATCCCGTCGGCGACAGGCGTGTAACCCAGCCGCGCGAGCCCCGTCTCGATCGCGGCAATGCAGCTGTCGATCGTGGCCGCATCGGTCGAGCGCACCACGAAGTTCGCGCCGACCTTGCCGTCGTGAAAAAAGGGATAGCTGCCGATTTGCGAGCCCGGATGGCCCGACTCGGTTTGGCGCAGCAGATCGGCAACCTCGCTTTCGGGCGCCCAGCAGCCGAGCGTGCGCGAGAGCATCGGCCTCCCCCCCTGCAGCCGGTTCGAAAGCGCCTCGAGCATCAGACCCGCGATATGGGGGACGCCCGCGAGGATGAAGATATTGCCCATCCGAATGCCAGGCGCGCCCGACATGCGATTTTCGATCAGCTCGGCACCCTCGGGCACGCGCGCCATGCGCAGACGGGCTTCGTTCAGGCCGCCACGGGGTGCGTAATAATGTTCGAGCGCGGCTCGCGCTCTGGGGTGGACCACGACCGGAACGCCCAGCGCCCGCGCGATCGCATCGACCGTGATATCATCGTGGGTCGGCCCGATCCCGCCCGTCGTGAACAGATAGTCGTTGCGCGCCTTGAGCTCGACCACCGCCTCGCCGATCCCGGCCATGTCGTCGGGGACAACCCGGACTTCGGACAATCTGATTCCCTGCAGATTGAGCCACAAGGCGACCTGCGACACATTCCGGTCCTGGGTGCGCCCCGAGAGGATCTCGTCGCCGATCACTAGCAGCGCGGCGGTCCAGATGCGGTCTTCAGTGTCCGGTGGAGTCATCGACCTTGCCATAGCGCGCGACACGGCGCTCGCAAAGCAGGTGCGCTTGGACTATATTGAGGCGATGACCAATTATGTGATCGCCGACGAAAACATCGCCGCCAATCCGCGGAGCGGGGCTATCAAACTCCATGGTGAGGCGGGCTTTGCAGGCATGCGCGCCGCGGGGCGCCTCGCCGCGGAAATCCTCGATGCGCTGGTCCCCCATGTGGTGCCCGGCGTAGAAACCGCCGAGCTCGACCGGATCGTCTACGACATGACGATCGCAGCCGGCGCGGTGCCGGCGACGATGCATTATCGCGGTTACACCCATAGCTGCTGCATCAGCGTCAACCATGTCGTGTGCCACGGAATTCCCGGAGCGAAGACGCTCAAGGATGGCGACATCGTCAATATCGACGTGACCCCCTTGCTCGACGGCTGGCACGGCGACAGCAGCCGCATGTACCTGGTCGGCGATGTCGGCATCAAGGCGAAGCGGCTGGTGGAGGTCACCTATGAGTGCCTGATGCTGGGCATCGAACAGGCGAAGCCGGGCAATCGGCTTGGCGACATCAGCAACGCCATACAGCAACACGCCGAAAAATACCGCTATGGTGTGGTGCGCGACTTCTGCGGCCATGGTCTGGGTCGGGTATTCCACGATTCGCCCGAGGTGGTGCATGTCGGCCGCCCGGGCACCGGGCCCGAACTTCGTCCAGGCATGTTCTTCACGATCGAGCCGATGATCAACATTGGCCGCCCCGATGTGAAGATGCTCGAAGACGGCTGGACCGCGGTCACGCGCGACCGTTCGCTGTCGTCCCAGTTCGAACATTCGATCGGCATCACCGAGCAAGGTTGCGAGATCTTCACGCTCAGCCCCCGCGGGCTTCACAAACCGCCTTACGCATAACGCCCAAGACGGCTTGCTGGCAGCAGCAAGCGCCCGCGGCAAAGGTTAATAGCCGGGCAGATCGCTGCCCAATTTTGAGGCATATTGATGATAGATGCCGCGATTTGCGGCATTGCGGCGGAATATCGCCGCTTATGGTCCTAGCGTCCTTGCGACTCGCATTCTGGCACGCTTATTGAGGCCCCGCAAACGCGCTGGCCGGGGAGGGCTCGGGTGAAGAAAATCGAAGCGATCATCAAGCCGTTCAAGCTCGATGAGGTGAAGGAAGCCCTCCACGAAGTGGGCGTATCGGGAATAACGGTGACCGAAGCCAAGGGTTTCGGCCGCCAGAAGGGGCACACCGAGCTTTATCGCGGCGCGGAATATGTCGTCGATTTCCTCCCCAAGGTGAAGCTGGAGGTGGTCGTCGACGACAGCCTGGCCGAACGGGTGGTCGAGGCGATCGCATCGGCGGCGCAGACGGGTCGCATCGGCGACGGCAAGATCTTCATCCTGCCGGTCGAGGGCGCCGTCCGCATCCGGACTGGAGAGAGGGACGCGGACGCGATCTGATCGCATTCTGCGGCAAATAGGGCGCAACGAAGCCCGGCACATTCACGGTTTTTCTCACGGGGAAGGCAAGACTTATGGCGAACAAGCCCGCTGACGTTCTGAAGATGATCAAGGACAAGGAGATCGAATGGGTCGATCTTCGTTTCACCGATCCCAAGGGCAAGTGGCAGCATCTGACGATGTGCTCGGTCGTCGTCGGCGAGGATGAGCTGACCGACGGCTTCATGTTCGACGGCTCTTCGATCGAAGGCTGGAAGGCGATCAACGAATCCGACATGATCTTGAAGCCCGATCTCGACGCGGTATGGATCGATCCCTTCTCGGCGACCCCGATGCTGATCCTGGTCTGCGACATCGTCGAGCCCTCGACCGGCGAGCTTTACGCGCGCGACCCGCGCTCGACCGCGAAGCGCGCCGAGGCCTATGTCAAGTCGATCGGAATCGGCGACACCGTCTATGTCGGTCCCGAGGCCGAGTTCTTCATGTTCGACGACGTACAGTTCGATACGACCTATAATTCGAGCTATTACAAGCTCGATGACGTCGAGCTGCCGACCAACACGGGCAAGGCGCTCGAAGGCGGCAATCTCGGCCATCGTCCGCGCGCCAAGGGTGGCTATTTCCCCGTCGCTCCGGTCGACTCGGCGGTCGACATTCGCGCCGAGATGGTCTCGACGATGCTTGAAATGGGCCTGCCTTGCGACAAGCATCACCATGAGGTCGCCTCGGCCCAGCACGAGCTTGGGCTGACCTTCGGCACGCTCGTCACGACCGCTGACCGCATGCAGATCTATAAATATGTCTGCTGGCAGGTGGCCCAAGCCTATGGCAAGACGGTGACCTTCATGCCGAAGCCGATCAAGGAAGATAATGGCTCGGGCATGCACACCCACATCTCGATCTGGGACAAGGGCAATCCGCTGTTCGCCGGCAACGGCTATGCCGGCCTGTCGGACATGTGCCTCTATTTCATCGGCGGCGTGATCAAGCACGCCAAGGCGCTCAACGCCTTCACCAACCCGACCACCAACAGCTACAAGCGGCTGGTGCCGGGCTATGAGGCGCCGGTGCTGCTCGCCTATTCGGCCCGCAACCGTTCGGCTTCGTGCCGCATCCCCTATGGCGCGGGCGCCAAGGCGAAGCGTGTCGAGTTCCGGTTCCCGGACGCGATGGCGAATCCCTATCTCTGCTATTCAGCGCTGCTGATGGCCGGGCTGGACGGGATCGAGAACAAGATTCACCCAGGCGAGGCCATGGACAAGAATCTGTACGACCTTCCGCCGGAAGAGCTCGCCGAGGTTCCGACCGTGTGCGGCTCGCTCCGCGAGGCGCTCAACAGCCTAGCGGCGGACCATGCCTTCCTGACCAAGGGCGGCGTGTTCACCGAGGACCAGATCGAGTCCTATCTCGAGCTGAAATGGCCCGAAGTCGCCCGTTGGGAAATGACGCCGAGCCCGGTCGAGTTCGACATGTATTTCTCCGCCTGATCCAACCGGTCACAGCTACCGAGGGGGCTCCGGAGCACCGCTCCGGGGCCTCTTTGTTTATTGCCTTATCGAAATCGATGCCTATCTGCCTGTCGCCAAAGGACTTCCGATGAACGCGCCTGCCATGCTCCCGACCCAGAAGGCCGTTCATGGCCTGCGCTTCGGCGAGTTCGTGGCGCTGATGGCGTCGCTGATGGCGGTCAACGCGCTCGGCATCGACATGATGCTCCCGGCGCTAGGATTGATCGGCGCCGAGCTGGGGATTACCGTCGAAAATCATCAGCAACTTGTGATCGCCGTCTACATCGCAAGCTTCGGACTGGGCCAGCTTCTCTACGGCCCGCTGGCCGATCGATATGGCCGCCGCCCGATATTGCTTGGCGCGATGCTGGTCTACGCGGCGATGAGCTTGCTGGCCGCGCTAGCGCACAGCATCGAGTTGCTGCTCGTGGCGCGTGCGTTCCAGGGCTTTGCCGCCGCCTCGACCCGAGTGCTCAGCGTTTCGATCATCCGCGATTGTTATGCGGGGCGGACGATGGCGCGCGTCATGTCGCTGACCTTCATGGTGTTCCTCGCGGTGCCCGTGCTGGCGCCGACGCTGGGCCAGCTCGTGCTGCTGGTGGCGCCGTGGCACTGGATCTTCTACGGACTGGCCGCCTTCAGCCTCTGCGTCGCGCTATGGGCGCACCAGCGGCTTCCCGAGACGCTGGCCGCGGCGGACCGGCAGTCGATCGCGCTCGGCGCGATGCGGAGGGCCGCCCGCGAGATCCTCGGCGATCGCTATTCGATCGGCTACACCCTCGCCGGCGCCTGCCTTCATGGCGGCCTCCTCGGTTTCCTCAATTGCTCGCCGCAGATCTTCGCGCACAGCTTTGGCGCGCCTCAACTTTTCACCCTCTGCTTCGCCATCATCGCCGGCATGATGGCGGGCGCGTCGTTGCTCAACTCGCGCGTCGTCGAGCGCCTCGGCAGCCGCTTCGTCTCGCACGGCGCGCTGCTCGGTCTTGTGCTGATCGACCTCGTTCGTGTGGCGATCGTGCTGGGGGGCGTCGAAACCGCGAGCCTCTTCACCCTGACCTATGCGGCCAGCTTCTTCCTGTTCGGACTGACCGGGCCGAACTTCGGGGCGATGGCGATGGAGCCGATGGGGCATATCGCCGGGACCGCATCGTCGCTTCAGGGATTCATCAGCACGATGATCGCCGCAGCGATCGGCCTGATCATCGGTCAGTCGTTCGCGGGGACGACGTTACCGCTGGCGCTTGGCTGGCTGTTGGGCTCGCTGGCGGCGCTCGCCATCATCTTCATCGCGGAACGGGGACGGCTGTTCCGGCCACATCACGCGCAGCCCGGTCCGCCGCCCGCTCAATAATCCTTCGACACCTTCACGCTCGCGCTCTGGCGGCCGATCGTGGAGATGCTCGAGAGCAGCGATAGCCAGCGGGTGATCTGGAACTCGACGCGCGTCGCCGAATAGCCCTGACCATCGCTGATCACTTCGACATAGGTCCGCCGCCCGATATATTTGCCGGCGGCGACCGCCGTTCCCGCGCCGATCGTCGGGTCGGCCGGCAAGATGCGCAGGCGGTCCAGACCCGCTGCGCGGCGGACGGCGTTGATGGGGTTGAGCCCCCCGCCCCCGCCGCGCAGCGATCCGACGGCGGCAGCGAGCTGGAGCGCCTCGGGAGCCGACAGGTTGGTGATCGAGGTTCCGAACAGCAGCCGGGACAGCAGCTCGTCCTCGGGCAGCGCGGGGATGCTGGTGAAGCCGATCTCGGGATGCTGGCCGGTGCCCCCGACCGAGATCGTGGCGCTGACGCCGTTGAGATTGGCCTTGGCGGTGATGTCGAGCAGCGGATCGGGCGGAGCCTCCCCGAGGAAGCGAATCGATCCGCGATCGAGATCGAAGCGGCGGCCGGCAAACTCATAGCCGCCGCGAACCAGGTCGACCCGTCCGGTGATCGCGGGATTCTCGATCGTCCCGCCCAGATCAAGCTTTCCACGCCATTCGCTGTCGAGCCCCAGCCCCGTCACCGCGAGCTGGTTGGGCGAATCGACCTTGATCGCCAACCGCCAGGGGGCGCGGCGAACGACCATGCCATCATCGTCGGGGCGATTGAGCTCGATCGTCTCGAACTGCGGAATGGTCGCGACCGCGGCCGCGCGGCCGAGCTGGAAGCGGCCGCGCACGAGGCGGACATCGCCCGCAATCGTTCCGCCATTTCCTTCCGACTTGATCGTGAGCGGCCCGGTTACCGTCGCCCCGATATCGTCGCGGTTGAGCAGCTGGGCGTTGCGCGCATCGAGCGCAACATCCATCCCCAGGCCCTTGCCGCCAGCGAAATCGAAAGCCGCCCGCCCGGTGACGGCGCCGCCGCCTTTCGTCTGGCCGGAAAGCCTGTCGATCAGCAATCTCGATCCGTCGAACCGACCCGACGCAGCGATGTTGCTGATCACCGTCCCGGTCACCGCGCTTTCGAGGCGCGCCTGGGTCGAACGAAGCGACCCGCGGATCAGCGGATTGGCCCCCGTGCCGCTGATATCGGCGCCGATCGCCACCGGCCCGGAAATGTCGATCGTCTCGATCCCGATCAGCCGCCACAAAGTGTCCGCGGGGCCGCCATAACGGATTTGCGCGAACAGATCGCCGCTGCGCATCCGATCGGACAGCGTGCCGGTTGACGGTAGCCCGCTGACCCGCGCCTGCGCCCTCCCGATCACCTTGCCGCCGCTCGCAACCACCGCGCGCCCGGCAGCGACCGTATCGGTAAGCACCGCGGCGATCGCGACATCGGCCGGCCGCGAGGTCAGGACAAGGCCCGAACGCGACAGGCCTTTGATCTTGAGATTTGCCCGTCCGGTCGGGATGTGGGCCCCACGCTGCAGCCGATAATCGACGTCGCCGGTCGCCATGCCCGATAGCCCGAGTTCGGGATAGAATATATCGAGCACCGAGAGCGGCATTGCCTGCACCCCGGCGCTGATCTCGTTGGCCGCCCCGCCGAAGCGTCCGGCGAGGCGGGCCTTGCCGCCAGCGAAGCTAAGCTGGGTCGTTTGGAGCCGCCAGGCATCGCCGTCCCGACGGAGCACCGCGGGCGTTTCCAGCCTTATCGGTCGGCGATCGATCGCGCCTTCGGCTGTGAGCGTGACGCTGTTGGGATCGAAGCGCGCCACCGTCGTCAGCTGGAACCCGCGCCCTCGCGACCCGGACAGATTGGCGGTCACACTGCCGCTGCCGCCGTTCATCCTGATCTCGGCGCGGCCGCGCGCGAGGGTGACGCCGTTCATGGTCGCGCCAAGAACACCGACCGTGCCGTTAAGCTGGAGACCGGCGGGGTCGAGCAGTGCCGTTCCGTCGAGCCGCGCACGGCCGACGCTGAACGGCGCGGGCCCAGCGAAGCTTGCGCGCTGAGCGCGGAGATGCGCCTCGATCTTCTGCAGCCCGCGCTCGACCGAGAAGGCCAGTGGCCCGGTGACGCTGCCTCCCGCCAGATCGATCCTGCCGGTAAATCCGCCCGGATCGGACCGCAACGCGCCGCTGCCCTTCGCGCCGCTCACGGCGAGCGCCGCGACCGCGATCGTGGCGGGTTGCCCCGATGGCAGCAGAATCGCTCCATTGCTGGTCCACGGGCCCAGTTGCGAACCGCCCGCAGCGACATAGGCGAAGCCTTGCGGCGTCGGATCAAGCCGGACCGACACGTCGGACAGGCCGAGCGCGGGCATCGGCGCCGCCAGCACAAGATCGATCTTCGGCCGGCTGATATTGCCGTCGAGGGTCAGCTGGAGCGGACCGTAGCGCGCCTGGGTGCCGCTGCCCTTGAAGTAGAAGCTGCCGTCGCGCCGGCGGAAGCCGCTGCCGGTGATTCTTATTTCGGGCCCGGTCAGCAGCAGCCGATCGAAATGGAGCACCCCGTCATTCCCGCGGCGCAGCCGCGTGTCGATCGTCGGCAATCCTCCCGCCAGCGAACGCAGGAAGGCGTTGTCGAAGCGCCGGACCCAGGCGCGGCCTCGTCCGGCGACCATCGTCCCGCGCCCCGCCGCCCCCGGCACCACCTTGAGGTCCGAACTGACATCGACAATGCCGATGCCAGGAATTAGGTATCTTAATAATTTTCCTTCCAGTGCAACATCATATTCGCCAGTTCTCAGATCGAGGTTGAGCGAGAGGCTGCCGCCCAGCTTGTCCGAACTGAGCTTCAGCCCCTTGCCGGTGACCTTGGTCGAACTGACCAGCAGGAACCCGTCGACCTTGAGATTGCCGAGGATCCCTCCCGCGACGTCGCCCACCCCCGTCACCCGCCTCGCCGAGAGCCGCACCGGCAGCTTCACAGGCGGATCGGAGAGATGGCCCTTGCCATCGGCACGCACGAGATCGAAGCCCGTATTGTCGAACGCGACATGATCGGCGGTGAGGGCATAGCCGAAGGCGGCGGTCCCGAACGGGCCGTCGAAGGTGGCATGGAGTCGAATGTTGTGGCCGGTCATGTTGGGGAACATCGCGGGCGGCTTGAGCAGCCGCGCGTCCACCACCACGCCCTTGAACGCGCTCGCCGCAAGATCGAGCCTGCCCGATCCGAGAAACTCGATCTCTGGAGTCTTCAGCGCCAGCGATCCATCGAGCTGGCGGTCGGCAAGGGTCGCGGCGGCGTCGACGCGGATCGACGGCGCGGTCAAGCGCTGGAGCTTGCCCTTGAGAAAGCTGGTCGGCGCCAGCGTGCCGTCGACCGCATAATTGCCGCGGGCCGCCGAAACCTGCAACTCGATCAGGCGCACGTCGCCGACATCGAGCGTCGCCCGCCCTTTCCATCCGCTCCAGTTGCCCGCCCCCGAGATGACGCCGTCCACCGCACGCTTCCACCCGGTCGCGCCCGCGATCGCGCCGCTGGCCGGACCGATAAGCTTGGCATCGATATCGAAACGATCGCTGCCGGGCTCCGAATCGAGCTGCAGCGCCAGACGATCGCCGCCGCTCGACGCCGCGTTGAGCTTGAGCAGCGCCCGCCCCTTGTGAATGTCAGTACTGGCGAGGATGCCGACCGTCTGACGACGCCCGGCGACCGCCGGTTCGAGCCGCAGCCGGGCAACTTCGAGTTTGCCGACATGGATATCGAAGCCGGGCAGCAACGGCCCCTTCCTCGGCGAGGGGGTGAGCGACGGCAGGCGGCGCAGGATCAGCAGGTCCGAGCGCGCGCTGCGGATCCACAATTTGTTGGCGAGCCACGCCGCCGGCCGCCAGTCCACGTCGATCTCGGGCGCCTCGAAAAAAAGCCCCTTATTGTCATATAGCCGCAGGTCACGGACACGCAGTCTGTTCCAGATCGATCCGTCGATCCGGCCGATTCTGACCTGCAGGCCCGACGATGGCCTGAGCGCGCTGATGCGATCGATGATCAGCCGATGGCCCGGACCGCTGTCGAGCATCCAGATCGCCGCCGACAGCAGCAGAAGCAGCGAGAGGAGCCCGATCGCCAGTGCGCGCAGGATCGGATGGCGGTTGCGCCAGGCGACCACCCGCTCCTCGATCAGGGCGATCTCGTCGCTCATTAGAAGGCCTGTCCGAGCGACACATAGACCGCGATCCGCGAGTCGCCGCTCCGCCGGTTGATCGGCGTCCCGACATCGACACGGATCGGTCCGAAGCTGGTATAATAGCGGACCCCCAGCCCGGCGCCGTAGCGCAGATGCTGGAAGCTAGGCAGCTTGGCCGTATAGAGATTTCCTGCGTCGAGAAACGGCACCACCCCGAAGTCGCCGAAACGAACCCGCGCCTCGATCGAGAATTCGGCGAGACTGCGCCCGCCCGCCGGGTCGCCGTTGACGTCGAGCGGCCCGATCTTCTGATAGCCGTAGCCGCGCACCGATCCGCCGCCGCCGGCGTAAAAGCGCCGGGTCGGGGCGATGCGATCGGCCGAAGCGCCTATGATCGAACCGAAGCGAGCCCGCCCTGCGATCACGGTGCGTCCGCCCAGCGAGACGTAGGTGCTGCCGTCGACCTGCGCCTTCACATAGCCGAATGCACTGCCCTGCAGCGAAAGCTCGGGCGAGACGCGGGCAGCCAGACGGTAGCCGCGGGTCGGATTCAGCAGATCGTCCGATCCGTCATAAGACAGGCTCGAGGGCAGCGCACCGGTGAGATATTGCCGCCGGCGCGGCGCACCGGTCGCCTTGACAGTGTCGTCCTCTTTCGAAGCGGTAAGCTCGGCGCCGTAGGACCATGTCCATTTCTTCTGCCAAATGATGTTGGTCTGGCGCTCAAGCCCGGCAGCAAGCGTGACGCTTCGCGCCTCGAAGGCATTTTCGTCGAGATGGCTGAACAGCAGCTGTCCGGTCAGCACGCGATCGCGCGCCTTGTAATTGTTTCGGCGCAGCGTCGCGCCGAGCGACTGTTCCTGCGTGCCCAGCACGCCTCGGAAAGTGACCGCGCCCTCGGGGCGGATGAGGTTGCGGTGCTGCCAGCTCGCCTCGAGCCGATAGCCTTCGCCGGTGCCATAGCCGACTGCGCCGGAGACGGTGCGCTGGGGCGCGGGCTCAAGCTTGACGGACACGTCGACCACATGGGGATCGGCGGTCGGCACCGGTTTGATCACCACCGACGACACCAGACTGGTCTGGATAAGCGCGCGCCGGAAATCATCCATCTTGGCGGCGTCATAAACATCGCCCGGACGAAAGCGCGCGATCCGGCTCAGATGCTTGGGGCTGAACAGCCGCTTGCCGTCGATAGTGATCCGGCCGATCCGTTGGATGCCGCCGGGATCGACGTCCATCGCAAGTGCGACGCGGTGCTCGTCATGATCGACCGTCAGCTTCGGCTCGCCGACCTTGGCGAAGATGAAACCCGCGCGGCCCAGTTCGGTCGCGAGCGCAGTCGCGGCCGCCGCAATCCTGTCCGAATCGGCGGGCTGACCGGCTTCCAGCCCGAACGCCCGCCGCAGTTCGGGGGTCTTGTCGCCGGCCTTCTCGACCCCCGCGAGATCGACGGCGGACAATGTGTATAACGTTCCAGGCTCGACCAGCAGGGTGACGAGCAGTCGGCCGCCGCTCTCATCCTCGATCCTGGTGGTCACTTCGGCATCATAATAGCCCGCCGCGCGCATGAACTGGCCCAGCAGTTCCTCGTCCTGCCGCGCGCGGCGATCAATCTGGGCGGTATTGCCGCTCCCCTTGCCTTCCTCGAGCGCGGAGAGCTGCCGGAATCGGCTGCGGATCGCGGCTTCGGCCCCGCTGGTAACACCTTGGTCGCCCGCCAGGCCGTCGAGCGCGACCCGATAGCGCCGTTCGGCCTGCGCGTCGCCGTTCGCCGATGCCTCCAGGGGAGGCTTCACGCCGGTGGCGGCCGGCGCGCCCGCCGCATCCGCCTCGGGTGGCTGGGGCCAATCGACCTCCATACCGGGCAGCGGCGCCATCGCGGTCGATGGATCGAGCCCGGGCAGCGACGTGCTATCGGCAGGGTCCGCGGATGGCTGAGCGTCAGGTTGCGGCGCGGCCGGGGTCTGTGCCGGGGTCTGAGGCGGCGCCTGTGCCGCCGCCGGAGCCGACACGCACAATATCGCGCCCAAAAAGATCGATGGCGCACGCACCGGCGTGCTGGCTGCACTCATGCCGCGACCCTAGCGGGAGCTTGTGCGCCCCGCCAGTGGCTAGTGCGAAGCCTCGCTCGTCCGACGCCACGGCGGGATCAGCCGCCGGCGCGGCCGATCAATGCACCGTACCGACCGGGGCGTCCTGCACGAGCACCACCAGGAAGCGTTCGATCTGCCGCCACTCGCAGAAGCGCACCGCGTTGCCGAGTTCCCGATAGTGGCGGCTGCGCGCCGCGGCTTCTTCCATGGCGAGCATACCGAAACGATGCAGCAGGTCTTCGGCCAGGGCGATGCTGCTGCGACTGGCGATGTAGAATAATTCTTCCAACGGCTATGCCTCTGCGAGAGTCGGGCCTCCCCACTCAAGCCGCGTGCCACAAACGGAAAATGGCGTGGCTGTGGGATTTCTATGGTCTGCGCGCAGTTTACCAAGTCCCGCTTTGCGACAGAATGTCCCACCGCGGCACGATCGGGACAGGCGCTGGCGCCCGGCCTTCAGCCATGGCATGGGGGCGCCATGACACAGCAGAACGGCCAGGCCTCGCGCGCCGGCGGAGCCATCATAGCCTTATCGGTCCTCGCGGGCGCTTTCATCGGTGCGAGACAGGGCCAGCCTTCGCTGGGCACAGTGATCGGCACGGGCGTCGGCGTTGCGATCGCGATCGCGCTCTACCTCTACGATCGCTCGCGCGGCTGAGAGAGCCGCCGCCCGCACCATAGCACGCGTCCGATCAGCTCGACCGAGCGCGGTTCATAATCGCGACGGTCGGCATAGGCGGGATTATCGCTGCGGATCACGAAGGGCAGGCCGCCCACCCCGGGACGCACCAGCCGCTTCACCATCAGCATGTCGTCGAGCCGCAGCACGTAGATCGCGTCCGACCTGACCGCGGTCGACGAACGGTCGACGAGAATATCGTCGCCGGCACATAAGGTTGGCTCCATAGAGTCGCCGATCACCCGGATGATCGACAGGGCCGAGGGCCGGCGCGCGCCAAGGTCGCGCAGCAGCGCGCCGTCGAAGGCGATCGACGGGCCGTGCTCCTCGATCTCGGCGATCCCGCCAGGCCCCGCAGAAGCGCCGACCTCGATCCGTGAGATCGGCACAAGATCCCGAGGTGCGCGGGTTTGGGCTGCGATCCGACCACCGAGACTCTGTTCGGATACCCGGAAATAGGCCGCAAGTTTCCGCCGGTCCTCCTCCGCCAGCCGCCGAGGCGTGCCGCGTTTGATGAATTGCTGAATATAAGCCGGGTTGCGGCCAAGCAGCCGCGAGATCGAGCTGTAATCCTCGCCGCTGTCGCGGATCAGGGCGTCGAGCGCAGCGCGGGTGTCATCGGCCATGTCCCCAACCTACCAATAGGATTTTTCCTAGACAAGTAGGAAATCGATGTGAACATATAGCGAACACATGAGTCGCTTGGAGCCTGTTATGCATCTGCTGTCGATGATCGAACGCCATCTGCGCGAGCGCGGCATTCCGCCTTCCCGCTTCGGACGCGAGGCGGTGGGAGATCCGGGCTTCGTCGCCTCGTTGCGGCGCGGGCGCGAGCCGCGCGAGTCGACGATCAAACGCGTCGGCGCCTATATCGCGGCGTCGCGCGCCAAGACGGACGGCGATCGGTGAGCGATCCTATCAAGGCCATCACCCGCCGCATCGCCCGACGCTGCGACGGACTCGTAACATCGCTGCTCCAGCGACAAAGCAGTCCTTGGCGGAGCGTGGTGTTCGATGGCGAGCGACACCGCTTCCAGTTGAGCATCGAAGGCGAGACGATCGAGGAGGCGCTGCTGGCGATCCAGGATGAAATCGCGACCGACCTTCCCATACCGGGTCACCTGCTCAGCGAAATCTCGGTTCACCGGATCGACCGCGCGCCGATGGCGGCGTTCGTGACGCTCGACGCCACAACGATCCGCCTTGAAAAGGCATGACGCCGGGCAATAACAGCTAAGGCTTTACCCTGGCTCGCAGGATTTCAAGAGCTTCCTGGAGCGGCCGATCGAGCAGGTCGTCCTGGCCCCGCTCGGGCTTTTCTGGCTGGCGCGGAGACGAGCAAGTCGGTTGCGCCGTCCGAGGCGGAGGCAAGGCGCGGGCTGCGGCGGCTCGGCGCCGCTCGATGCCGCGCTCGAGTCGGACGAGCAGTTCCTCCAGCCGCGCCATTCCCGACCCGGGATCAAGCGAGGCCGAGATAGCGCGGCTCCCCGATGCAACCACCGCCGACGGCATGACGGGCGCGCCCGCGGCCATGGCTGCGCGAGCTTCTGGCGAGGGCGAAGCACCGACAATCTCTCGGGAGGGTGATATCGGCTCGCGGAAGACCGAGGGCGACGGCACCGATGCTGCGACCTCCAGCGGCGGCCAGGAAGCCGGCACCGCTTGGCCGGGCCGGTCGTGGGCAACCGGCGCGGCGGTCGCGCGGCTGCTTTCTGCTGGCGCGGGGACCGGCGACACCTCAGGCACCGTCGGCTCGGGCGAAATGATGGGCGTCGCCGGCGGCTCGGGATCGATGGCCGGATCCACGGCCCGCTGTAGCACCTGGTCGATTGGCGGCAAAGCGCGATCGAGGCTAGGGATCGCCGCCACCTGAACCAGCGGCGAACCGGCCGCGATCGGCGGGGCGCCGATTTCGCTGTGCGCGGATAGCGGACGCCGGGCCTCGCTCGGGGGGCTGCGGAAACTGTCTTCGGAATCGGCGAGGCGCCTCAATCCCAGCGCCTCGGCGAGCGCCGAAGGTAGGGCGTCGTCGCCCCTTTCGGGGAGACGGGCTGGAATGAGAACAAGGGTCGCTATGCGCGATAAGAGCAGACGATCGACGAGTAACCAGCCCAGCCCAGCCATCGCCACGCCGGTAAGCACCGAGAGAAACGCGCGCGCATCGGAAGATATCGGACCGCCCGCACCGGAAAGCCCTGTTAGCCCCACCACCGCTCCGAGCAGTTCTGCCGGCAGCGCGAGAATGAGCAGCGCCGTCGCCATCCCGAACAGAATCGCCAGGGTTGCTCCCGCCACGAGGATCGGCCTCCGCCCTGTTTGCCGCTGCACCATCCGATCGCCCCTATCAGATCTGCTTTCTCGCCAAGTTAACGGCGCGGGTGCGACCCGCGTCAACCGCCGAGACGCGACATCGCCGCAGAAAAGCGTTAGGAGCGCCACACCCGGCGCGGCCACGCCCCGGTCGATCGGCAGCGGCGGAACGCCGTGAAGCCGAAGCTCGTTGGCAAATGATCGTGCTGCAGATGATGGATGTCTGAATGAACGACCCGGTTAAGGCCGCCCCCGATGCGGGCGCACCGCTGATCCGTGCGACCGCGGATCTTGAGCTGCTCTCCCGCCAAACGGTCGCATGGATCTCCAGCCATTATCTCAACATCGCGATCGCCTGCGCGTTCGCCGCGATGATCGTTGCGCTGCTCTATGGTTTGCGGTCGGCGGGCACCCGACTCTGCCGCCGCCGGCAAATCGGCCATTGGCCGCGGATCATCGGCCGTGCGATCGCCCGGACCAATCCATTCTTCATCGTCATGCTCGCGGCCCGCATCGTCAGCGGCTATGCCTCGGCGCCCGACATGGTGGCGGACACGATCCGCTTCCTGTTCATCGTCGCCTCCGCGCTCCAGTCCGCGCTTTGGGCGCGCGAGCTGCTGATCGGCATCGCCGAGCATCGCGCGGGTGAGGATGAGGGCAACGGGACGACGCTCGGATCGGCGATCGGGCTGATCCGGGTCCTCGTCACCGCGGTCTGCTTCATCGTCGCGACGCTGCTGGTGCTCGACAATGTCGGGGTCAACATCACCGGCCTTGTCGCCAGCCTCGGGATCGGCGGCATCGCCATCGGCCTGGCTGCACAAGGTATCTTCTCGGATCTCTTCGCCTCGCTCGCGATCATTTTCGACAAGCCCTTCCGGCGGGGCGACACCATCAAATGGGACCAGACCACCGGCAGTGTCGAGGCGATCGGATTGAAGACGACGCGCGTGCGCGCGGTCACCGGCGAGGAGGTGGTGATCTCGAACACCAACCTGCTCAACAAGGAACTGCACAACCTCGCCGACACGAGGCGGCGGCGGGCGACGCTGATGCTCGGGGTGACCTACCAAACCTCCCCCGACCTCTGCCGGCGCATTCCTGCGATCGTCAAGGAGATCGTCGTCAAGCAGGACAAGAGCGCTTTCCTGCACTGCTGCATGATCAATTTCGGGGCGTCGAGCCTCGATTATGAGTTGCTGTTCGACGTCATCGATGAGGATGGCGAGGTTTTCAACCGGGTGCGCCACGACGTGTGCATCGCCATCCTCGAGACCTTCGCCCGCGAGGGGATCAGCTTCGCCTACCCCACTCAGACCAGCTTCACCGCCGCCCCCGACGGGACAATGATCATGCCTTATGCTGAACGGGCGACCTGAATCTCGGGTTCACCGGCAGAAGTTCCAACCACGGCCAAACGTGATGAGCGACATACCTGCCAACATGCCTCAGCGCCCGGCTGGTTGCCGCCGCCTCAACGGCGGGCGCTACGCGCGATCGTCGACCAGGCGGCGACGCCGATCAGGAAAGCGAAGTCGGCCGCCAATATGCCGATCGCCAGCGATTCGGTCGCGCGCGCAGCGGCGTAACCGGGAATAGCGAGCAGGGCTGCTCCAAAGATCACGGCGCAGCCCCTGACCAGCAGCTTCGACCAACGCTGCGGCAACGCCTCACTGGCGCGCGGCGACGGCGCCCTTGCAGCGGGAGCGGCCGCGGCTTTGACCGGCGCCGTCGAAGGCGGCAGATCAGATTGCAGATACGCCATCGCCCGTCTCCGTCTTCGGATCGCGACGATCGCGATCGCTGTCGCCGTCAATATAGGATGCGCACGTACCGACCGGTACATCCTATTCGGCAACTCATCGTTCGCATTTGTGGACGATTCGTGAAGTGACGCGGCTCACAGATCGGTCGAAATTTTAGCGGAGCCATGCAACGCGAAGACCAGCCCGTCCGCCAAGGGTGATGTTCAGGCCGGGCCGATTCCGCGCACCGCGATCAGCGTCTCGCCGTACTTGACCCCATCGATGTTGACGCGTTGATCGAGCAGATGCTGTGGGATGCTGTCCATCTCGAGCCAATATTCGTCACCGTCTTCACAACGCAGCGCGAAGCAGTTGTTCTTGGCGATGAGCCACCCGGTCTGGTGGCAGCTTAGACAACCGGTGTTCTCGTCCAGCATTCGAATGCTCCCTACCCACAAGGAAGCATCCTCTCCGCCTGAGAGCTTACGCTCTTTGCGGCTGCGCGCAAGAGTATCCCGCGCTCCGGCCGTAAGGGTTCGACCGGAGCGCGGCTTCCCGTCAGATGGGAATCGGGCCGGTTGTGCAGGGAGCCGCCGAAAAAGCGCCGAGATAATGCGCCTCGATCGACTTGGTGTGCTCGGTGCCGAACGGGTTGGAGAAGTCCCTGCCGAAGGAGCCGGTGGGGTCGACCGGCGTCGCCAGCGTGAAATATTTCCCGTCATCCGCGCGGATCTCGATCAGCACGGTTCCCCCGGCCGTGACGCTCGACCCATTGGTGAACACCACCTCCCCGGCGACATAGGTCGGCCGTTTGGCGCGGAGCTTGATCGTCGTCGCGCGGCCCGCGCCGATTTTCATGCCGACGCCGCCGGTCAGCGTGCGGGCTCCGCAATCGGCTTCGAACGGGCGCGCCGCCCAGCCGGTGATGCTGAGCCGGTTGGGGATTTCCCATAGCTGCTTGGGCACGCGCTGCTCGCGTTCGTCGGCGATCAGCTTCCATTCGGGCGTGCCCCAGACCGCTTCGTCCCAGACGCGGATCGATCGCTGCCCCTTGCCCGCGACGCGCAGCCATTGATGGTCGATGAAGACACGATGTTGCGGATGCGTCTTCTTCACCGCGGCGAAGACATTGGTCGGCCGGTCGAATGGATTGGCGAGCAGCACAGCTGCGCCCACCCGGCTCGAGGGCGACGCCGAGGCCGAGACAAAGCTCGTATAGTTGCTCCGCGCCTCATTGTTGTAGATGTTCTGATCGACCACCGCGAGATTGCCGGGATCCTGGTAGAGGCGGATGCGCACGATCACGCAATAATGGCGATCCTCGTCCGCGGGCGGGCTCCATCCGACCTTGAACTCAACGGTCGCGCCGGGCCCTACGTCCTGCGTGTCGCTGCCAAGCGGCGCCCAGGGCCCGTCGCCGGAGGAATATTCGGTCACGAAGAAGTCGACCACCACGCCCTTGGCGAGCAGGTCGCCCGAATTCTTGACCTTGGCGACGACGATATTGTCGTGGCCGACCCACGGCGTGTTGAACCAGCGGCCGGGATCGGCTGTGGCCTTGTCATTGCGGATCTCGATATCGGGGCTCTGCCAGTTCGAGGCCGCGCCGGACCATGGCCTGATGCCGGGCTCGGGCTTGCCGTTCGAGCCGTAGCTGACCTTGACCACCGCATTATCCGCAGCGGTCGACACGACCTCGACCTTGAGGTCCATCTGGGTGCCGGGGTCCTTTTCCTCGAAGTCCGAGCCCGAGCCGATCAGCGGCCCGTCACCGTCGATATCCTTATGGACGAACAGGATCGGCGGCCGCGTCAGCGGCGCGGTGTAGCTGTCGGACGTGACGTCGGTGATCACCACTTGCCGATCGGTGAGGAGGTCATCGGAGATCAACGCCGCCTGCTCGGCGCGATATTCGACATAATAGTTCCAGCCGTCGCCGAGGCGTATCTCGATCGTCTTGAATTGGCCCGCGGGGGCATCCCCAAGCTCGGCCGCGTGCAGCGTGATATTCTCCGCGACCGCACTCGATCCCTGGAAATTGTATAGCTTGACCTGGCCCGCGGGAATCCAGCCCATCCGCATCTTGTTGGAGATGGTATAGTGCGGCAGCGCATCACGCGATCCGCCCATCATATCCCAATCGGTGGTCACCCGCGCGCTGACATCATCCGAATAGGAATCGGGAAAATCATAGAGATCGGGCAGGCCGAGGGTATGGCCAAGCTCATGCGACAAGGTCGTGTGGAGCTGGCGCCCGTCCTGCACGTCAAAATCGAGCGGAGCAAAGATGAATCCGAAGCTGCGCTGGTCGGTCATCGGATTATTGCCGCACAGCCAGGTCAGCGCATCATGCGCGTGCGGCCACACGAACTGTGAATCCGCACCGCCCGGCGAGAAAGGCAGCATGATCAGCACGTCGATCGCGCTGAAATCGGCGGTCGTGGCGACGCCGTCCGCGATCGCGCGGCTGATGATCGTCTGCACAGTCGCGCCTTTCGATGACCATCGGTCATCGAGGATGGTGCCGTCGTCGGCCACCTTCTGCGCGAAATAATCGGTCCAGGCGTTGGGCAGGCTGACCGGGCCGAAGGCTTGGTTGTTATAGACTTGGAGCGTCAGGCCGCGATCGGGATTACCGCCCGACCCGGGCGTGTAGCGCGAGTTTTCCTCATAATAGATGCGCGCCGAGCGGCTGTCGCCGTTGAAGGCCACGCCGTCGCTGACATGCCCGAGAATGCTCGTGCGGTTGGCGTTCATCGTGGGCGCGTCGGCCGGCCAGCGCGCCGACGACGTATCGACCATCAGCACCATGGCACGCCAGGTTCCCGAATGCGGCTGAGTGGCGACGTTCTGCGGCGAACCGGGCCCCCCGCCCCAGCCGCCGCCGTCCATCGACGCGCTGGCCGAATAGAAGCCGGCGGGACCAACATCGTCGTCGGGCCAATGGTCGGTAATCTCGAAGTCGATGCTCGCCAGCTCGGCCGAAGTCGCGTTCTCGATCAGCCTGACCTTGTGGGTTCCTGCCTTGCCGCCGACGACCAGCAGCGGCACCGGATCCCCGACGCCATTGGGTCGCGTATAGGAGACGAAGCCCGCCTCGGGCCCATCGGGCACGTCGAAATGAACGTCATTCCTGGTCAGGCCGGTCGTGCCGAGATCGAAGCCCAACTCGACCCAGGAGCCCACGAAGATCGGCGCCCCGATCGGATCGATCCTGGGATCGCGCGTCAGATCGGCCAGTGTATCGATCAGATAGAGCCCGGTCCTGGCGAGGATCGCGATCCTGCCGTCGCCGAGGCCATGCGCCTCGATCACGCCGCCGTCGACGGCGCTGGTGGAAACGGTCTCAACCGCGCCGGTCGCCGGCCTGACCGCGCTGAGCCGTCCGCTGCCTGGATGGGCTAGGAGCAGCAGAGCGCCGCGTTCGGCGAGGCCGATCCGGCCCGCCGCGGGCAGCCCCGTCGCAAGGTTGCGGAGCTGAGAGCCTCGCAGCGAGGCGACCAGGCCGCGCAGTGGCAGGCCGCTGTTGCGAGCGACATAGGCCGTGCGGCCCGCGATCGCGACCCCGGTAAGGCCGGATATCGCGACGTTTGAAATCGACCCGTCGCCGACTTTGACCAGCGACAGCGTGCTGCCCGAGCCGCCGAATGGCGGTCGGCGCAACGGGGTGTGGCCGCCGGTGACGATGGCGGCGGTCGGAGCGATGGCGGAACTCAGCCCGAGTTGGCCGTAATTGGCGCGATGCCGGCTGATCTCGACGGCCGCCGCGCCGGGATCGTCAAGGTCGAGCGACCGCACCGACCCGTCGGCGAGCGCCACGATCAGCGTCTGGGCGCGGCCGTCCATGCCGGTGACCCCCGAGGGCAGCGTCTGGGCGAGCAGCGCATCGCCGGTGAAGGAGACGCGCCGCAGCGCGCCATCGGCATGGCCCACCCAGATGGCGGAGCGCTGCTCATCGACGAAAGCGGCGGTGGCGTCCTGCAAGGAAACGAGCTTGTTCAGCATCCCGACTCTCCTCTTCGGTGGCCGAGCATAGGCTGCGCGCCGCGCGGCCCGCGTGACTGTCGTCACGGCGCTGGCGGTAAGGATTTCCGCCCGCCGCCATCTTGCAGAAGGGCCGCTTGGCCGCTGTCCATCGCAGCCCGCGCCTGTATAGGAGCCGCGGGGAGCCGTCATCGTCGGGCGGACAGTCAGTGGAATCGCACCGCATGATCACCATCATCCTGACCGCGCTGCTGCCCGTGTTCGGATTGATTTTGCTCGGCTTCGGCTGCGGCCGGGTCAACCTGCTCGGGGACGGGGCATTCACCGTTCTCAACCGCTTCGTGATCACCCTCACCCTGCCGGTGCTTACCTTCCGCACGCTGGCGCATATGCGCGCGGAGGACTTGGCGGTCCCCTCGATGATCGGCGCGGTGCTGGGAGGCGCTTTCACCATCTATGCCGCCGCCTTCGCGGTCGAGCGCCTCGCAGGGCGCGGTCGGGCCGAGGCGAATGTGGCGGGGCTTTCGGGCTGCTTCAGCAACACCGGCTTCGTCGGCCTGCCGATCGCCCTGGTCACGCTGGGCCCCGCCAGCCTCGCGCCCGTGGCGGTGACGATGGCGCTCTATTCGTCGGTGGTGTTCGGAGTCGCGATTCTGATGGCCGAACTCAGCACGCCGGGCCACGGGCTGGCCGCTGGCGTCAAACGCGCGGCGCATGCGCTCTCGCACAGCCCGCTGATCATGCTGTCGATTCTCGGAGTGGGCTGGTCGGCGACGGGGCTCGCGCTGTGGCAGCCGCTCGACGATCTGCTCAAGACGCTCGCGGGCGCCACGGCGCCCTGTGCGCTCGTCGCGATCGGATTGTTCATTTCATTGCCGCGCCAATCGGCTGCGCCCGGGCCGATCGCGCGTATTGCGCTGGCGAAGCTGGTGCTTCACCCGCTGGCGACCGCCGCCTGGGTGCTGCTGCTACCGCCCATGCCGCCGCTGTGGAGTTCGACCGCGATCCTGATGGCGGCGATGCCCGCGGGCGCCAGCAGCTTCGTGCTCGCAGGCGGCGCGGGCCGCTGGGCGATGGAGTTGAGCGCCTGGTCGATCATCGCGACCACGACACTGGCGGCAATCAGCCTTGTGCCGTTCCTCTGGCTGCTTGGCGGCGGCTGACGGGTCGCTGGAGGCAGCGGCGCGGTCGTGGCCCGGACGGCGAGCGGCTCCACGATGAAGGCGATGGTTCAAACAGCGAGCCATATCCGCAGTGCAGCATTTGCATGCAGGTTGGGTCCGCAACGGATTGTCGCAGAGACTGGCCTTTTGTATGCAAGGTTGGTGCGCCGCATCGGCGAGCGCAATTGCACATGCGAACGAAAGTGGAAGCGGTGCCGAGCGGGACGACGGTGGACAAGCTCGCCGACGATTTGGCAGAGGCCATCCTCTCCGGCGAGTTCGCGCCTGGCTCGCGCTTGGACGAACAACATCTCGCGCAACGCTATGCCGTGTCGCGCACACCGGTGCGCGAGGCCCTGCGTCAGCTGGCCACGACCGGGCTGATCGAGATCAGGCCGCGCCGCAGCGCCGTGGTCGCGCGTGTCACACCTGCGCAGCTCGAGGAGCTGTTCATCGCCATGGGCGAACTCGAGGCGACCTGTGCGCGGCTCGCGGCGTTGTCGATGAGCCCGACCGAGCGGCGCGGACTGCTGGCGTTGTACGACAACATGAAAGCTTTCGCCGAACGCAACGACCCGGTCGGCTTCGCCGACGCCTATCACGTGCTCCATTCGATGATCTACAAGGGTGCGCACAACAGCGTGCTCGCCGAGACGGCGGCCGCGATCCGGCGGCGGCTGGAGCCCTTCCGCCGGGCGCAATTCAACCTCGGGCGGCTGCCGGGTTCATTGGCCGAACATGGCGCGGTCGTCTCCGCGATCATGCGCGGCGACGCCGCCGCCGCCCACGCCGCAATGCTCCACCACGTCACGCTGGTCGAGCAGAGCTTCGAGGAGCTCTGCGCCGTCAACTCGCCAGCCATGGCGGTCGACGCGTAGCGGATCTGTCTCGCGGGTTGGGTCGGTCGCAATGGGGCGCTTGCGCTCGGGATCAGGCCAGCCCGAGCAGCCGCAGCGTCGCCTGATCCTCGCGCCCGTCGAACCAGCGGTCGAGCGCCGCCACGAACAACCGTTCGCCGCTCGCCCTCGCGAACAGCGTCAATGACGAGCGCAGCTTCATGGCGTCGACCTCGCCGAACACCTCCTGCGCGGAACGGGCCTCGAGATCCTGCAGCGCCGCGACACAGGCGCGCAGGCGCGCGCCCAGCAGCGGATGCGCGAGATAGGCTCGCGCCTCCTCGAGCGACGCGATCGCATAACGCTGCGCCATCGCGCTGCGCCCCAGCCCGGCGAGCTGCGGAAAGATGAACCACATCCAGTGCGTGCGTTTGAGCCCGCCTCGGATCTCGCCGAGCGCGACCGCATAGCTGCCCGCCTGCGCCTCGACGAAATGATCGAGGTCAGAAGGCCCGCCCGTCACCTCCATCCACCGGCGCTGGATCGGCGCCGCCTCATGGAACGCAGCCGCGCGCGGAGACGTTGTGGTCCGAGCGAAGGAGGTGCTGCCGGTGACGATCGCGAGCGAGGAATGGACGGCTGCGGACCTCCAGCGGCTGCAGCGGCTCGACGCCGCGGGCATGTCGATAGCCGATATCGCGCACGAGCTCGGTCGAAGCGATGCGGCGATCAGCGATCATCTTGCCATCGTCCGCGCGCGCGCTGGGTCCATCCCGACCCCGCTCGCCGACAAGACCACCGAACTCGAGTGGAACGGGCCGGACGAAGAAGGCGATGTCCCGCCGCCCACCGGCCGGCCGGCCGATGACAGCGCCGCCTGGGTTCACAGCGACAAGAATAGCTAGCGCGCGGGCTGCCATCGCCGGCGATCAAGCGGCGTCCGTCGCTCAACCCTTGCGGTCTTCGGCAGCTCCGCCCGGCAACCGGCTGCGCCGCGCAGCGGCCGCCCTCGAATCGGCGACGTATCGGCTAAGGTCATACCAGGCTTCTGGCGTCAGCTGTTCCAACAACGATCGCGCACGATCCGCCCCGAGACCACGCTCGCGCATTTCGCATCCCTCCTGTTCCGCCTTTTGCCCCGGCAGTGAGGAGCTTATACTGTCCTTCATCTTTGAATGCAGTAAAAATCGTCGATATTGCCTTCGTGCCGTAGCGGAAACCCTCAGCGCCGCCGCGCCGCGCGCATCTTGCCATATTTCGTGGTGCGGGTGCCCGGCTTACCGCCGCTCGCATGCGCTTGCATCGGCGCGCGATGCTGATCGACCGGAAGCCCGAGCTCCTCCTGCTGGAGACGCCGGATCTCGTCGCGCAAGCGGCCAGCCTCCTCGAATTCGAGATCGGCCGCCGCGGCTCGCATCCTGGCCTCCAGGTCGTCGATATAGGCGCGCAGATTATGGCCCACCATGTGCGGCTGCTCATCGATCCCGGTGTCGACCGTAACCTGGTCGCGCGAGGCAAGATGCCCGACGATGTCGGTGATGTTGCGACGGATCGTCTCGGGGGTGATGCCGTTCGCTTCGTTATAGGCCTGCTGCTTCTCGCGCCGGCGCCCGGTCTCGGCCATTGCGCGCTCCATCGACCCGGTAATCCTGTCCGCGTAAAGGATTACACGTCCGTCGACATTGCGCGCCGCGCGTCCGATCGTCTGGATCAACGAAGTTTCGGACCGCAGAAAACCTTCCTTGTCGGCGTCGAGGATCGCAACCAGCCCGCATTCGGGAATATCGAGCCCTTCGCGCAGGAGGTTGATGCCGACGAGGACATCGTAGACGCCGAGCCGAAGATCGCGGATCAGCTCGATCCGTTCGAGCGTCTCGACATCCGAATGCATGTAGCGAACCTTGATCCCGGCCTCATGCAGATATTCGGTGAGATCCTCCGCCATCCGCTTGGTCAAGGTGGTGACAAGCGAGCGATAGCCGCGCTTCGCAGTCTCGCGGACCTCGAACACGAGATCGTCGACCTGACTCTCGATCGGCCGCACCTCGACCGGCGGATCGATCAAGCCGGTGGGGCGGATCACCTGTTCGGTGAACACGCCGCCGGTCTGCTCCATCTCCCAATTTCCCGGCGTCGCCGAGACATAGACGGTCTGCGGACGCATCACCTCCCATTCGGCGAAGCGAAGCGGCCGGTTGTCGATGCACGACGGCAGCCGGAAACCATATTCGGCGAGCGTGATCTTGCGGCGGTGATCGCCGCGCGCCATCCCGTTGATCTGGCCGATCGTCTGATGGCTCTCGTCGACGAACAACAGCGCATTCTCCGGCAGATATTCGAACAAGGTCGGCGGCGGCTCGCCGGGAAGGCGGCCGGTGAGGAAACGCGAATAATTCTCGATCCCGGCACAGCTTCCGGTCGCCGCGATCATCTCCAGATCGAAATGGGTGCGCTGCTCGAGCCGCTGCGCTTCGAGCAGCTTGCCCTCGGCGACGAGCTCCTTGAGCCGTTCGGCCAGCTCGAAGCGGATCGCCTCCATCGCCTGCTTCATCGTCGGCCCGGGCGTGACATAATGCGAGTTGGCGAACACGCGGACATAGTCGAGGCTGGCGGCCTTCTTGCCGGTCAGCGGATCGAACTCGACGATCTCCTCGATCTCGTCGCCGAAAAAGACGATCCGCCAGGCGCTATCCTCATAGTGCGAGGGGAAGATTTCAAGATTGTCGCCCCGCACGCGAAAATTGCCGCGCGCGAAGGCGGCGTCGTTGCGCTTGTACTGGAGCGCGACCAGCTTGCGGATGATCTCGCGCTGATCGACGCTCTGCCCTTTCTTCAGATCGAAGATCATCGCCGAATAGGTCTCGACCGATCCGATGCCGTAGAGACAGGAGACCGAGGCGACAATCAGCACATCGTCTCGCTCGAGCAGCGAGCGGGTGGCCGAATGCCGCATCCGGTCGATCGCCTCGTTGATCGAGCTTTCCTTCTCGATATAGGTGTCCGACCGCGGCACATAGGCTTCGGGCTGATAATAATCATAATAGCTGACGAAGAATTCGACCGCGTTTTCGGGGAAGAACTGCTTGAATTCGCCGTAAAGTTGAGCAGCCAATATCTTGTTGGGCGCCAGAACCAGCGCGGGCCGCTGGAGCTGCTCGACGACCTTCGCCATGGTGAAGGTCTTGCCCGATCCGGTCACCCCGAGCAGCACCTGATCGCGTTCGCCCGCCGCGGCCTGCGCCGCCAGTTCGGCAATGGCGGTCGGCTGATCACCCGATGGCTCATAATCGGAAACGAGCCTGAACTTCTTGCCGCCCTCGCTCTTCTCCGGCCGCTCGGGGCGGTGAGGAACGAAGGTCTGGCCAAGCTCGACCTCGTCGAGGCTGGTGCGGATCTGGATCGTCATGGCAGGCCCTATGTAGGACGGCCCGCGCTGATGTTCACCTTTTATCTTCACTTGCTGTGCGCGAGCCCTGAGACTTGAACGATCATTCGCAAACGCTAAGGGTGCGATGCCGAGGAGAAAAAGCCGGATGACTGGACGTTCACGCGATCTCGACACCCTCCCGTTTCGCGTACCGCGCGGACGCGCCGCATGATCCGGCTTCCCCTCGCGGCGGCGGCGCTGGCCCTCGCCGCGCCCGCTTTTGCGGACGGATTCGCGCCGGGCGCGTGGCTGCACCGCACGACCACTGTCAGCGCCGAGGTGCCCGGCGTGCCGCAATGGCTGATCAAGGTTTTCGCCGGCAACAGCAGCCGCAAGAGCTGCTACTCCGCGCAGCAGGCGGTCAGCCGGCCCGAGGCCCTGCTGACCCAGGACGACGCCGCGGTTTGCAAGCTGCGCCGCTTCTCGATGGCCGGCGGCAAGCTGCTGTTCGACACATTCTGCGTCAACAAGCGCTTCCCCGAGGGACTGCTGGTCGCCTCGAAGGGCAGCTACACCCCCGACAGCTACGAAATATCGACGATCTCGACCGGCACCAAGGAGGGCGCGCCTGTCAAGATCGTCACGACCGGGACCGGCCGGCGCACGGGGCCATGCAGATAAGCGCGCCGATCGACCTCGACGCCTATCTCGCGCGGATCGGCCTCGGGTTGCCCCCGCCGGCCGACGCCGAAGGCTTGGCCACCGTCCAGCGCGCGCACCGCCTTTCGATTCCCTTCGAGAACCTGGACGTGCGGCTGGGTCGCGGGATCAGCCTCGATCCCGATCATGTGTTCGAGAAAATCGTCCACCGTCGGCGCGGCGGCTATTGCTTCGAGCAGAACCAGCTGTTCCTGCGCGCGCTCACCGCGATCGGTTTCGATGCTCGTCCGCTGCTCGCCCGCGTCTGGCTGCTGGCCGACGGCGTGCCGCCGCGCACGCACACGCTGAACCTTATCCAGATCGACGGTGAGCCCTGGGTCGCCGATGCCGGCTTCGGAGGCAGCTATTCGCCGCCCATGCAACTGCGCGACGGGTATGAGGCGGTCGGTCCCGACGGTGCAAGCTTCCGCCTGTCGCTCACCGAGGATCATGGCTGGCTGCTCGAACGCCGCGGGGACCCGGCGGCCACCGACGGCCGGGCTCCCCATGACGGTTGGCAGGCGCAATATGGCTTCACACTCGAGAAAGTCGCCGGGAGCGATCTCGAGCTCTCGAACCACTGGACGTCGACCCGGCCCGGCACGCGCTTCACCACCCTGTCGGTGGTCAGCCTCTGCCTGCCTTCGGGTTTCGCCTCGCTCACCGACCGCCACTATACCCGGCGCAACGCGGACCAGCTGGTTGAAGCGGATATCGAGAGCGCGACCGCCTACCGGCTACGGCTCAACTTCGTGTTCGGGATCGTGCTCGACGATGTCGAGGTCGGCGGGCTGGGCTTATTTTGAGCGACGCGCCTCCGTCGCCTGTCCCCGGCGCAAGCATATGACGGCAGGCCCCCGTCGCGCCGTCCGCTCGGTCATCGGCGGCTCGCTCGGCAATCTCGTCGAATGGTATGACTGGTATATCTATTCGGCCTTCTCGCTGTATTTCGCCAAGAGCTTCTTCCCGGAGGGCGACGCCACCGCGCAGCTGCTGAGCGCGAGCATCGTCTTCGCGATCGGCTTTCTGATGCGGCCGCTCGGAGGCTGGCTGCTCGGCGTGCTCGCCGATCGCTACGGGCGAAAGAGCGCGCTGACCTGGTCGATCGCGCTGATGTGCGCAGGCTCGCTAATCATCACCTGCACCCCCACCTACGCGTCGATCGGCATCGCCGCGCCGCTTCTGCTGGTGGTCGCCCGGATGGCGCAAGGGCTCAGCCTCGGCGGCGAATTCGGTACCGCCGCCACCTATCTGACCGAGATTGCGCCGCCCGACCAGCGCGGTTTCTGGTCCAGTTTCCAATATGTCACCCTGATCGCTGGCCAGCTGCTCGCGCTGACACTGCTCGTCCTGCTCCAGTTCGTCTTCCTCACCGAGGCCCAGCTCGAGGCCTGGGGGTGGCGGATCGCCTTCGCGACCGGAGCGATCCTCGCGGTCAGTGTCTTCTGGCTGCGGCGGGGCATCGACGAGACCCCCGACTTTCTCGAGGAAAGCGGCGCGGCGCGGCGCAAGGGCGGGCTCGTGACGCTGATCCGCGAGCAACCGCGCCAGGTCGCGCTGGTGTTCGGCCTTTCGATCGGGAGCAATGTCAGCTTCTACGCCTTCACGACCTATATGCAGAAATATCTGGTCGCGAGCGCCGGCTTCGCCAAGGGCCAGGCATCGCTGATCTGCTCGGCCGCGCTGATCTTCTACATTGTCGTCCAGCCTGTCCTCGGCGCGCTGTCCGACAAGATCGGCCGCAAGCCGCTGCTCTACTGGACCTGGATCGCCGGCGTGATCGGGACGGTGCCGCTGTTCACCGCGATCGGCGCCTCGCACAGCATGGCCGGCGCCTTCCTGCTGATCTGCGCCGCCTATCTGATCATATCAGGAGCGAGCGCCACCAGCGCGGTGGTGAAGGCCGAATTGTTTCCCGCTCATGTCCGGGCGCTTGGAGTGGGACTTCCCTATGCGGTCAGCCAGGCGATCTTCGGCGGCACCGCCGAGTCGGTCGCGCTCTCCTTCAAGGCGGCGGGCATCGAGGCGGCTTTTTTCTGGTATGTTGCCGGCTGCATGGCGATCGCGCTGCTCACGACCATCTTCCTGCCGGAGACGCGCTGGCCCGACCGCAAGCGCGGCCACTAGGCGATGTGTGTGCTCGCCCTCGCCTGGCGCGCGCATCCGCGCTGGCAGCTCGTGGTCGCGGGGAATCGCGATGAGTTTCACAGCCGTCCGGCCGCCCCGCTCGCCCGCTGGACCGATCGCATGCATATCCTGGCCGGACGCGATCTCGAATCGGGAGGCACCTGGCTGGGTATTTCCGAACATGGCCGTTTCGTTGTCATCACCAATATGCGCGGCTTCGGCCCGCCCGCACCCGGCCGGCGCTCGCGGGGAGCGCTCGTTACCGATCTGCTTGACGGCGCTGATCCCAGCGAACTTCCGTTGGAGCCTTATAATCCGTGCAATCTGATTGCGATCGAAGGCGATCGCGCGCGGTTCCTCTCCAACCGGCCGGCGACTCTCCGCACCGACCTCGACGCCGGCCTGTTCGGACTCTCCAACGGCGCGCTCGACGAGCCATGGCCGAAGACGCTGCGGCTGAAATCGGTCTTGCTCGCATGGCTGCTGGGGGCGGCAGACGCGCCCGAAGCGCTCTTCGACGGCCTGCGCGAGGAGACCCTCCCACCGATCGGCATCGATGCCGCAACCCCGTCCGACATCGCTCAGGAGCCGCCGCACAGCCCGATCTTCATTCGCGATCCGGTCTATGGCACGCGATGCAGTTCGGTCGTCGCGATCGATCGGGACGGCGCGGGGCTGTTCATCGAACGCCGCTACACCCCGACGGCGGAAATCGCGGGCGAGACGCGGCTTTCGTTCGCCTGGCCGGTTCGGACCTAGAGCCCACGCAAAGCCTTGGTGCGACCGGCTCCTGACAGCGTACGACTGAGCACTTGCACAATGGGCCAGCCGCGCTAAAGAAAGCCAAATATTATAGGAGACTCAAAATATGCGTTTCGCTGTCATTTGCTCGGCTATGCTGTCCGCCGCTTCGCTCTCGTCCGTCGCGCTTGCCCAGGCCGCGGCTCCGGTCATCAAGAACGGGATGACGGTGACAACCTCCGACGGTAAGCGCGTCGGTCGTGTTTATGATGTCGACAAGGCGCGCGACGGTTCGCTGTCGGTCGCCATCATCCGCGACGCGAAGATCATCCGTATCGCGGTGTCGACCCTCACTGCCGCCGACAAGGGCCTGGTCACGAGCCTGACCAGCGAACAACTGTCGAAGCTCCGCTGAACATCATCGCCCCGGCCTGACGCCGGGGCGAACCGTCTCAAGCGCTCTCGAGCAGCTTTTCCTTCGCGATCTTGTCGCGCCACACGAGCGGCGCGGTATGGTGGACGCTCTCCCCGGTCGCATCGACCGCGACCGTCACCGGCATGTCCTGCACCTCGAACTCGTAGATCGCCTCCATGCCAAGGTCGGCGAAGCCGACGACCTTGGCGGCCTTGATCGCGCGCGCCACCAGATAGGCCGCTCCGCCCACCGCCATCAGATAGGCAGCCTTGTGCTTGCTGATCGCCTCGATCGCCACGGGCCCGCGCTCGGCCTTGCCGACCATCGCGATCAGGCCGGTCCTGTCGAGCATCATTTCGGTGAACTTGTCCATGCGGGTCGCCGTGGTCGGCCCTGCGGGGCCCACCACCTCGTCGCGCACCGGATCGACCGGGCCGACATAATAGATCACCCGGCCGCGGAAATCGACCGGCAGTTCCTCACCCTTGGCGAGCATGTCCTGAATGCGCTTGTGCGCCGCATCGCGCCCGGTGAGCATCTTGCCGTTGAGCAACAGGCGATCGCCCGGCTTCCAACTCGCCACGATCGCGGGCGTCAGCGTATCGAGATCGACGCGGATCGATTCCTTCGACGGCGCCCATTCGACCTTGGGCCACTCGTCGAGGTTCGGCGGATCGAGATAGGCGGGGCCTGAACCATCGAGATGGAAATGGGCGTGGCGGGTGGCCGCGCAATTGGGAATCATCGCGATCGGCTTCGACGCCGCGTGGGTGGGATAATCGAGAATCTTGACGTCGAGGATCGTCGACAGGCCGCCAAGCCCCTGCGCGCCGATGCCGAGCGCGTTGACCTTGTCGAAGATCTCGATTCGCAGCCGCTCGATGTCGTTCTGCGGTCCGCGCGCCTTGAGCTGGGCCATGTCGATATCGCCCATCAGCGACTCCTTGGCCAGCGTCATCGCCTTTTCGGCGGTGCCGCCGATGCCGATGCCGAGCATCCCCGGCGGGCACCAGCCCGCCCCCATTTTGGGGACCATCTCGAGCACCCAGTCGACGATCGATTCCGACGGGTTGAGCATCGCGAATTTCGACTTGTTCTCGGAGCCGCCGCCTTTCGCCGCGACCGCGACCTCGACATGGTGGCCTGGCACCATCTCGACGTTGAGCACCGACGGCGTGTTGTCCTTGGTATTGACGCGGCTGAAGGCGGGATCCTTCAGGATCGATGCGCGCAGCCGGTTCTCCGGGTGGAGGTAGGCGCGGCGAACCCCTTCGTCAACGACCTCCTGCAGGCTGCGGTCGCTGTCCAGCATGCACTGCTGGCCCCATTTGACGAACACCGTGACGATGCCGGTGTCTTGGCAGATCGGACGGTGGCCTTCGGCGCACATCCGGCTGTTGGTCAGGATTTGCGCGATCGCGTCTTTGGCCGCGGGCCCCTGTTCTACCTCATAGGCCGCGCCGAGCGCCTTGATATAATCCATCGGATGATAATAGCTGATATATTGGAGCGCGTCGGCGACGCTCTCGATCAGATCGGCTTCCTTGATGATGACGGTCATGGCCCCGGCTCCGGAAAATGGCTGCCTCTTTGCACCGCCCATAGACCCGAAACGCGACGGCGGTCAGCCCCAAAATGCCGGTGGCGATGCCAGGTGCAATGCCTGCGCCAAAAGCCTATATATAATCCGTGCTGAAGACCAGCGAGACCATTGCCCCGACGCCGCCTGCGGGCGCAGCCGCCGACTGGACGATACCCCAGGCGTGGGGCAGCTATACCCAGGCCGAACATGCGATGTGGGACCAGCTGTTTGCGCGCCAGTCGGCCATGCTACCCGGGCGGGCCGCCCCCGCCTTTCTCGAGGGGCTCGACATATTGCGGCTGTCCAAACCCGGCATCCCCGACTTCGGCGAATTGTCCGAGCGGCTGATGCGGGCAACCGGCTGGGAGGTCGTTGCCGTGCCGGGGCTCGTCCCGGACGATATATTCTTCGAGCATCTGTCACAGCGGCGCTTCGTCGCGGGCCGCTTCATCCGCACGCCGGCACAGCTCGATTATCTGCAGGAGCCGGACGTCTTCCATGATGTGTTCGGGCATGTTCCGCTGCTCTCGCACCCGGTGTTCGCCGATTATATGCAGGCCTATGGCGAAGGCGGCCTGCGCGCGATCGAGCATGGCGCGATCAACCGGCTGGCGCGGCTCTACTGGTACACGGTCGAGTTCGGCCTGGTTCGCGACGGCGGCGGCCTCAAGCTCTACGGTGCCGGAATCGTGTCTTCCTACGGCGAATCGATGTTCGCGCTGGATGATCGCTCTCCCAACCGGATTGGCTTCGATCTGCGCCGGGTGATGCGCACGCGCTATCGGATCGACGATTACCAGCAGAATTACTTCGTGATCGACAGTTTCGATGACTTGCTGCGCCAGACGATTGAAACCGATTTCGCGCCACTTTATGCCGAACTCGCGGCGCTCCCTGATATCGAGCCAGGAACCATCGTGGCGGGGGACCGGGTTCTGTCGCGCGGCACGCAAGCCTATGCATTGGAAAAGGCGGGGGCATAGCGCTCGCCCGCGACACCGGATCGCCTCCAGGCTACGCGTATCGCCTGTCGTTCGACAGAGAATGCTTGAGATCGCGTAACGCAGCGCGCTAAACGAAGCGCGACGACTATGCGCCAGCATAGGCAATCTCATGCAAGAGGATCGCACGAATGACCGAAAAGCGGAAAGCCGCGTTCAGTTTCACCAAGCTCATCGTCGAGGACGAGGAAGCGATGGCCGAATATTATCACCAGGTCTACGGCCTCAACAAGCTGCAGCGCGTCGAGGAACATGATGGCGGCGCGGGCGGTCCGATCCGCGAAGTGATCATGGGACCGGGCGACGCGATGTCGTCGGAATCGCTGGTCATGCTGAAATTCCTCGATCGCCCTGCCCCGCGCGACCAGGAAGCGATTCTCGGCTTCATTACGGACGACCTCGAGGCCCTGGCGGCGCGGGTGCTCGCGAACGGCGGCAAGCATGTCGAGGCGATCAAGGACATGCCGCACCACGGGGTCCGCGTGCTGTTCGCCACCGACCCCGAAGGCCGGCTGTCGGAGAATGTGCAGTTGCTGACGGCGTGACGCTACCCCCGGCCTCGCACCTGGAGCGGCTGCGGGGCCGGCGCGGATCGAACTGGGCCGATCGGCCGGCGATCAGTGACGATGCGCCGGAGCCGGGTGGGCGCATCCGCCGCGCGTGTCGGCGCAGGCGCCCTGTTCGATCTGGAAGGTCGAATGGCCGATACCGAACTCGCTGCGCATCAACTGGGCGGTCGACGCCAGGAAATCGTCCGAGTCATGAGCGAGCGGCATCAGCAGATGCGCGGTCAGCGCAACTTCGGTTGTGCTGGTCGGCCAGATGTGGACATGATGGACCGCCGCGACGCCCGCCAATCCCGCGAGGCGCTCGGTTACGGCGGCCGCATCGATGCTGCCGGGAACGCCGTTGAGCGACATGGTCAGCGCGTCCCGAAACAGCCCCCAGGTGCCCGCGACGATCACCGCGACGATCACCAGGCTCACCGCCGGATCGATCCACAACAGGCCGGTCTGCGCCACGATCAGCCCGGCTACGACCACGCCCGCCGAAACCACGGCGTCCGCCGCCATATGCAGAAAGGCGCCGCGAATGTTGAGATCATGCTCGCCGCCGCGGAAAAACAACAACGCGGTGCCCAGATTGATGACGATGCCCGCCGCCGCCACCGCAACCATCGTACCGCCCGCCACCGGCTCCGGATCGAAGAAGCGCTGGATTGCTCCGAGCGTGATCGCTCCACACGCGACCAGCAGGAAGATCGCGTTGAACAGCGCCGCCAGGATCGACGATCCCCGCAATCCGTAGGTATAGCGCATACTCGCCGGCCGCTTCGAGAGCGCATAGGCGGCCCAGGCCATCAGCAGGCCGAGCACATCCGACAGATTGTGGCCGGCGTCGGCGATCAGCGCGATCGACCCGGACAGCCAGCCGGCGCCCCCCTCGACCAGCACGAAACCGAGGTTGAGGACAACCCCGATCGCGAAAGCTCGGCCGAAGCTGCGCGGGGCGTGCGCATGGCGGTGGCCATGATCGCCGCCGGGGCCCAAATGATCATGATCGTGCATGCAAAGCTGCCAAGCCACAGCTGCCGCGCAAAGGCAAGCGCAGGCGGGTGATTCGCATCCGCCGCCGCCGTCGAGGGCCGCCGCCATCCATTTCGATTCACCAGCTTTTCCGGGCGTTTTCCCGCCAGTTAGACCGTCCATTGCGATCGGCTACGCATCGAAACTTTACATCAAGCATTTCACGCCATATATCGCCGCCTCCGCTGCCCCATGGGACTTCCACCGCAAGGCAGCTTTCTTGCCAACGTTACACCCGGAGGTCCCTTGAGTTGCACAAGCATCATAGCGCGCTGGGGCTAGCTACGTCCCTGAAGCCGGTTCAGCCGGTTACGCTCCTTCGTCCGCACGCCGCTGCGCGGGCCGCCCGGTTCTTCGTCGAAAAGTTCCAGGGTCGTTCGATGTATGCGGTGAAGGCGAATCCGTCCCCCGATCTGATCCGCATCCTGTGGGAAAACGGCATCAGCCATTATGACGTCGCGTCGATCGCAGAGGTGCGGCTGGTCGCGGGCATCGCGCCCGAAGCCACGCTGTGCTTCATGCACCCGGTCAAGGCCGAGGAGGCGATCGCCGAGGCTTATTTCAACTATGGCGTACGCACCTTCTCGCTCGATTCGATCGAGGAGCTGGAGAAGATCTGCCGCGCGACAAAGGATGCGACCGATCTGACGCTTTGCGTGCGGATGCGCGTCTCGTCGGAAATGTCGAAACTCAGCCTTGCGTCCAAATTCGGCGTCGAGCTGAAGGAAGCCAAGGAGCTGTTGTTCCGCACCCGCCAGGCAGCGGACGCGCTGGGCATCTGTTTCCACGTCGGCAGCCAGGCGATGAGCCCCTCGGCCTATGTCCGCGCGATGGAGCGGGTCCGCGCAGCGATCGTGTCGGCGGCGGTCACGGTCGACGTCATCGATGTCGGCGGCGGCTTCCCCTCAGTCTATCCCGGCATGGAGCCTCCCGCACTCGAGGCGTATTTCGGCGCGATCCACCAGGCGTTCGAAAGCCTGCCGGTCAGCTATTCGTCCGAGCTGTGGTGCGAGCCTGGCCGCGCGCTCTGCGCCGAATATGCGAGCCTGCTGGTCCGTGTCGAGCGCCGCCGCGGTGATGAACTCTACATCAACGACGGCGCCTATGGCGCGCTGTTCGACGCAGCGCATATCGGCTGGCGCTTTCCGGTGAAGATGCTGCGCGACCAAGCATCGCGCGCGCGCGAAATCGCGTTCAGCTTTTATGGCCCGACCTGCGACGACATGGATCGCATGGCCGGCCCGTTCATGCTGCCCGCCGATATCGGTCCCGGCGATTATATCGAGATCGGCATGCTCGGCGCCTATGGCTGCGCGATGCGCACCGGCTTCAACGGCTTCACGGCTGGGGAACGGGTGATCATGGACGACGAACCGATGGCGACGCTCTACGTTGCTGACGACGATGCAGGCGAAGCGGTTTCGTCGAACGTCATCAAGCTGTAAGAGCAGCCCACCACATTATTCCGTCATTCCAGCGGAAGCTGGAATCTCTTTTCTTGGAACGAAGAAGGGAGGTCCCAGCTTTCGCTGGGGTGACGCTTATTTGGATTTCCGGAGATCATCATGAACGACGCAACCTTGAACGACACGCGCAAGGCCGAGCTGCTCTCGACCACCGTCGAGCATATCGACATCAAGAGCTTCGATGCGCGCCCGATCATCGACGCGATGGGCAAGATGAGCTTCACGAGCCGCGACCTCGCCCGCGCCACCGGCATTTACAACCAGATGCTCGAGGATCCGGACTGCACGATCTTCCTGGTGATCGCCGGCTCGACCTCGGCGGGCGGCTGCATGGACGCCTATGCCGAGCTGGTCCGCTCCGGCATGGTGGACGCGGTCGTCGCGACCGGAGCGTCGATCGTCGACATGGATTTCTTCGAAGGCCTCGGCCACAAACATTATCAGGCGCTCGAAGTGCCCGATGACGACACGCTGCGTTCGCTGCTGATCGACCGGATCTACGACACCTATATCGACGAAGAGCAGCTGCAGGATTGCGACCACACGATCTACGCGATCGCCAATTCGCTCGAGCCGCGTCCCTATTCGAGCCGCGCCTTCATTCGCGAGATGGGCAAATATCTGGTCGAGCACGGCAAGAAGGAGAACAGCCTCGTCAAGCTCGCATATGAGCATGACGTGCCGATCTTCTGCCCTGCCTTCGTCGACAGCTCGGCCGGCTTCGGCCTCGTCAAGCATCAGGTCGACTGCATGAAGGCCGGCCGGCCCTATATGGTGCTCGACGCGATCGCCGACTTTCGCGAACTCACCGACATCAAGATCAAGGCGGGCACGAGCGGCCTGCTGATGATCGGCGGCGGCGTGCCCAAGAACTTCATCCAGGACACCGTCGTCTGCGCCGAGATCCTCGGGCATGACGATGTCGAGGTGCACAAATATGCGGTGCAGATCACCGTCGCCGATGTGCGCGACGGCGCCTGCTCCTCCTCGACGCTGCAAGAGGCGGCGAGCTGGGGCAAGGTCAATACGGGCATCGAACAGATGGTGTTCGCCGAGGCCGGATCGGTGGTGCCGTTGCTCGCCTCGGACGCCTATCACCGCGGCTATTGGAAGAACCGTCCGCGCCGCGCGTGGGGCAAATTGTTCGACTGACCGATCGCAAGCGCCGCCGCCTCTCCACCCTGGCGAGCGGCGCTTGCTTCAGTCCGGAGAGGGCCGGCCAATCGGCCGATGCTGCCGACGGCTCTCCTGCGAGAGCCGCCACATCAGCTCGTACAGCTCACGCGGATGGCGAAGCTCGTCCTGCCGGTCGAGCACCGCTGCGATCTTCTGGTCCATGTAGCCGGCGTCGCCCCAATAAGCGAGGCTCCAGTCGGGAAAGCGGTAGCCGTCGGTCGGCCGTCGTTCGATGACAGTGAACCGATCGTGCCGAGGATCGAGGCGCATCGCGGCCACGAGTTCGTCGACGGCGGCCTCGGGTCCCTCGAGTAGCTGGGCGAAGTACCGCTCGGTGACGATCAGCGCGCCACGGACGCCGATACTTGCATTGCGCGCCGCAAGCGCATCGACGAGGTGCTGGATTTCCGCCCGCTGCCCCGCTCGCGCTACGAGACTCCGACTCACGCAGATAAGCGAAATAAACATGTCCTGATGTGCCACGCGGCTCGACCGACTGCACAGCGCAATATTACGACCCAAAAGTCCCGTTTCCGATATTTGTCCCACCTTAGTACAAGGATGATGGTGAACACGGCACCAACTCCGGCGCAACCGGGCTGCAAAAAAGAGAAAAGATCCGTGCACACGCCGATATTGAGTGCGGTCATCGCGCTCGTGCTTTGGACCTTCGTGATGTGGATCTGGCTTTATGCAACCCGGATTCCGGCAATCGTCAAAGGCGGCATCGTCTGTGACCCGCAGCGGCCATCCAGCGAATTTCTCGGCAAGATTCCAGCCCGGGTGCGGTGGAAGGCCGACAATTACAATCATCTGCCCGAATAGCCGACGATATTCTATGCGACAGCCATCGTTCTTTAACAGCGCCCCAGACGTCAAGCGCTCATCGCGGCATGCTCGCCGGCCGAGATAGGCAGTGCCGACCGGCCTGCAGCAGCGGATTGAGATTAACGGTCGTCCGTTCAGCACGCGCGTGGGGCGATTGACTCGATGAGCGCAGTCTTGGACTTGTTCTTCGGTGGTAAATCCAATGCTCAAGGCAATCCGCATCGCTTGAATGAGCTTTCGTCAAGGCGGAGATATGTTCTTGTGGCTCTTACAATGCGGCATTCCACTTCCTATTTTCACGTAACCGCTCCACCCATCCGGCACGACGCGGCTGAGAGACACGATATGCTCCCGCCCCTACGAAGAGCATCTCATGACCGATCCTACTGCCGCCCCGGACCTGAACGCGCTCCTTGCGGAGGAACAGACCGCCATCATGACAGCGGAAGCCGCGGGTGATGATCGAGCTCGTGACGAACAGCGTGAGATCGCCAGGCAGGCCCGGGACGAAGTGGATCTGACGCCTTTCCCTCGACGCGAACCCCATGACTTCGAACGGCCTTTGCCCGCGGCATGCTCTCAATCCGACCATTCGGACCAGTTCATCCTCGAGTTCGAAGCGCTCAAGCAGCAGGTCGAAGCCATGGACAAGCAATTGGGTGTGCAGCTCTCCGAAGGAACGATCGGTACCAAGCATAACGTTTACGAGCATCGCGCCCGTCTGGTTCGCCAAGCCCGCGGCAGGTTGAGCGTCCTTGGCGAGGCATCGGGCGCCGCGCTGCGCTTGTAACCGAGCCGTATCGACCCCACATGCAATACGTCAGCAGTCGCTCACGCGATCGGCTGGCTCGCAAATCGGCAGCGCTGGCTCCCCCTTGTGAAAGCGGCATTCGATGTCGCGGCCCAGCAACGGGTTAGCTGTCCATGACATTTCGGCCTCTGCACAACAGCGTCCTCGTACGCCGCCTCGCCGCACAGGAGAGGACCGCGGGTGGGATTATCGTTCCCGGCACCGCGCAGGAAAAACCCGTCGAGGGCGAGATCGTCGCGGTTGGCGCGGGTTTGCGATCAGAGGGCGGCATCATTGTGCCGCTCGACGTCAAGGCCGGGGACCATATCCTGTTCGGCAAATGGTCCGGTGCCGAAGTCAAGCTCGACGGCGAAGAACTGCTCATCATGAAGGAAAGCGACATCCTCGGCATCGTCTGCTGACCGCTCGCTCTGCTCCCTGTCATATCATCGGAAGGAAGACGGCATGTCAGCCAAGGACATCAAACTCTCCCGCGACGCGCGCGAAGGCATTTGCCGAGGTATCGATCTCCTCGCCAATGCGGTCAAGGTAACGCTCGGCCCCAAGGGCCGCAACGTCGTTATCGACAAGGGCTATGGCGCGCCGCGCATCACCAAAGACGGGGTAACGGTCGCCAAGGAGATCGAACTCAAGGACAAGTTCGAGAATATGGGCGCGCAGATGCTGCGTACGGTCGCTTCGCGAACCCATGACCATGCCGGCGACGGCACCACCACCGCCACCGTGCTCGCCCAGGCGATCGTCCGCGAAGGCATGATCTCGGTTTCGGCCGGAATCGATCCGATGGACCTCAAGCGTGGCATCGACCTCGCGGTGATACGCGTGGTCGATGACCTCAAAGCGCGGTCGAAACCGGTCGCCAATAATGAGGAGATCGCCCAGGTCGGCATCGTCTCGGCCAATGGCGACGAGGAAATCGGCCGCAAGATCGCCGAGGCGATGGACAAGGTCGGGAAGGAAGGCGTGATCACCATCGAAGAGGCCCAGGGCCTCGATTTCGAGCTCGACATCGTCGAGGGCATGCAGTTCGACCGCGGCTATCTGTCGCCCTATTTCGTCACCGACGCCGAGAAGCTGATCGTCGAGCTGACCGATCCCTACATCCTGATCCACGAGAAGAAGCTGTCCAATCTGCAGGCGCTACTTCCGGTGCTCGAGGCGGTGGCGCAATCGGCCCGGCCGCTGCTCATCATCGCCGAGGACATCGAGGGCGACGCGCTGGCGACCCTGGTCGTCAACAAGCTGCGCGGCGGCCTAAAGGTCGCAGCGGTCAAGGCTCCCGGTTTCGGGGATCGCCGCAAGTCGATGCTCGAGGACATCGCCATCGTCATCGCCGGACAGACGGTTTCGGAAGATCTCGGCATCAAGCTCGAGAATGTCACCCTCGACATGCTCGGTACCGCGAAGCGGGTGACGATCGACAAGGATAACACCACGATCGTCGGCGGCGCGGGGCTGCCCGAGACGATCAATGCACGGGTCGAATCGATCCGCGCCCAGATCGAGAACACCACTTCAGAATATGATCAGGAGAAGCTGCAGGAGCGGATGGCCAAGCTCGCCGGCGGCGTCGCGATCATCCGGGTGGGCGCTGCGACCGAGGTGGAAATGCGGGAACGCAAGGACAGGGTCGACGATGCGTTGCATGCCACCCGCGCCGCGGTCGAAGAAGGCATCGTTCCCGGCGGCGGCACCGCGCTGCTCTATGCCAGCCGATCGCTCGTCGATCTTCGTGGCGCCAATGACGATCAAACCCGTGGCATCGACATCGTCCGCAAGGCCTTGCAGGCGCCGCTTCGCCAGATCGCCGAAAATGCCGGCCATGACGGCGGCGTGGTGGCCGGCCGACTGATAGACGGCAACGATCACTCGATGGGCTTCAACGCCCAGACCGAACAATATGAGGATCTGGTCGCGGCGGGGGTGGTCGATCCCGCCCTGGTGGTGCGTTCAGCGTTGCAGGACGCGGCCTCGGTGGCGGGCCTCCTGATCACGACTGAAGCGGCGGTCGCCGAATGGCAGGCGCCCGACGCCTGACCAGCGCGATACCGGCACAGCCAGTTTCAACGGGAGACAGCAGATGAGAAACGACAAGACAGCCGTCCAGAGCGACAATGCCACGCTGATGGAGCGGTACGGGATTACCCACAGCACCGTCGATCAGTTCCGCTACAAGCGTTACCTCTACACGAAGCTGAGCGATGCGCTCGCTCAAGCCCGACGCGATCACCCGTCGTCCTGATCCGTCACTGACCGAGACTTCCCAGCGCCACGAAAGGACGCCCATGTATCCATCAGCCACCCTGTGTCGAAGCCAGCAAGCCTATCATCTCAAGCGTGCGGAAACCTCGCTGCTCGACAATGTCCGGACGGTTGCCAACAAGGCGGCCCTGGCCTGGAGCAAGGAAGCCGAAGCAGCGGAGCTGCGCGAAGCACGTCGCGTGCGGACGCGTGAGATCGCCGATCTCATCGCGTCGGGAAAGCTCAAAGCAACGGATGATACCGACGACGATCCGAGCGAAAACCCCGATCGTATCCTTGCCGATGTTCGAATATCCGGGTGATGCAGCTCACCATCCGCCATCGTACGAGCGACCATTATCGCGAAGCGGGCCCACTGCTGGCGCTGATCAACACCGCGGGGCTGCGTTTCCCGATCTTCGCGATCGGCTCGGTCGTGCTGTTCATTCTGGCGATCAGGGCTGCGATGGTGGTGTTCGGCGGCCCCCCGGCCTAAAAATGGTGGGCGGCAGAGAGTTGCAGCATGATCCCGTAGGCGCGGGCGCCATCCCGCGACGGCAGCGCCTGATCGACCGGCGTCAGCAACACGCTGCCATGTCCGGCCGTCAGGGGGCGGACCGTCACCCCCGCATCGACGCCGAACGCGAGGCCCGGCGAGAGCTGCCCGGCATAGCCGAGCGAGACCGCCGGCGCATAACGCGCGGAGCCGATCTCAGCCGCGTCGCCGCGGTAGCGAAGCAGACGTCGATTGGCGCTCTCGCGCACGCCGAACGAGACGCGCCATCGGCTTCCGAACGGATGGATGTCGCCGACCATCGCATATCCCCCGCGCGGCGGCGCAGAAGCCCGGGCTGCGGACGCCGCCGCCTCGGCCGGATCGAGTCTCACAAAAGCGATGCTGCGCCGGATCGTCAGCCAGCGGCTCGGATGGTAGCTGACCTCAGGCCCGGTTTCGAGCGCGGCGAGGTCGAACGGCAGGCGGATCTGCCGCGGGGCCGCCGACGCTGCGCAGGCCGACGCCAGCCCCGCCAGCGCGAAGATCGTTCGGCCCACGGCCATGCTGCATCCTCTCCGAAATGACGGCGCCACTGTGCATCGGGAGGCGATAAAATATGGTTAAGCGATCGTTACGGGGGTGCGGTTATCGCGTGAAGCCGGCGACCAGCTCGACATGGGTCGACCAGCGGAACTGCCCGACCGGCGTGATCCGTTCGAGCCGCCAGCCGCCGTCGATCAGCGTCCGCGCGTCGCGTGCGAAGGTCGAAGGATTGCACGAAACATAGGCGATCCTCGCGAGCTTCGCAGCCGCGAGCGCGGGCATCTGCTCGCGCGCGCCGGCGCGCGGCGGATCCAGGATGACCGCGCCGAAGCGCTCGAGCTCGGCGACGTCCAGCGGCCGCCGGAACAGATCGCGATGCTCGACGGCGACTGGACGTAGCGCGCGATCGGCCGCCGCCTTGAGCGACAACGCCGCGTCGCGCGCGCCCTCCGCCGCATAGACCCGCCGGCCACGCGACAGCGGCAGCGCGAAGGTGCCGAGCCCCGCAAACAGATCGGCCACCACCCCTGTGTCGCCGACGATCGCCTCGACCGCGGCAGCCAGCGCCGCCTCGCCGTCGGCGGTCGCCTGCAGAAAGCCGCCCGCCGGGAAACCCACGGCCACCCCGCCGAGCATCACCGTCACGGGCTCGGGCTCCCACCGGGACTGCGCGCCAAAGCCGTCGTCGATCGACAGGCGCGCGAGCCGATGCTGCGCAGCAAAGTCGTTGAGCGCCTCGATCGCGGCAAGCCCCTCGACCTCGACCTTCTCGATCAGCAGGTCGACGCCCTGATCGACCAGCGTCATCTGGACACCCGCGGCGCGGCGGTCGCGCAGCATAGGATGCAGCAAGCGGCGCAGCGGATCGACCAGCGCGAACAGCGCGGGATGGAGGATCGCGCACATCTTGATGTCGACGATATGATGGCTCTGCGCCTCGTTGAAGCCGAGCAGCATCCGCTTGCCCTGCCGCTCGGCGCGCAACGCGGCGCGACGACGGGTCTCGGGCGCCGACAGCAGCGCGGGCGCCATCGCGGGGGCGTCGATCCTGTGTTGCGCGAGAGCGCTCGCGATCCGTTGCGCGAGGAAGTCGGCATAGCTCGGATCGTCGACATGCTGGAGCTGGCAACCGCCGCATTTCGGGAAATGGCGGCACGGCGGCGCGACATGGTGCGGCCCGTGCGTCAGCGTTCCGTCGATCGCGATCAGATCGCCGGGCGCCGCATAAGGCGAATGCCGCCCATCCTCGGTGATACCGTCGCCGCGCGCAGCGATCCGGACGATGGGCGCCGGATCGTTCACAGGCAGGCGGCGAGCGCGGGAGCGAGATGCCCGATCAGATCGTCGGCGATCAGGCCCGGCCCCGCGAGCTCGGCGGCGCGCGCATGCAGCCAAACCGCCGCGCAGGCGGCCTCGAACGGCGGTAGCCCGCGCCCGCGCTGGGCCGCGATCAGCCCGGCGAGCACGTCGCCGGTCCCGGCGCTCGCGAGCCAGCCCGATCCCGGACGGGCGATCGCCGCGCGTCCGCCGGGCGCGGCGACGACGGTGTCCGGGCCCTTGAGCACCACCGCCGCTTGCACGCGATCGGCAGCCGCCCGCGCGCGATCGATCCGGCTACCGGGCAGGTCGCCGAACAGCGCGCGGAACTCGCCCTCGTGCGGGGTAAGGATCGGCGCGCCGGGCAGCGCGCCCGAGCCCGCGAGCAGTATCAGCGCATCGGCGTCGAGCACCAGCGGCTTGCCGCTCGCCAGCGCGGCGTCGAGCAGCGCCCGCGCGCCGGCGTCGCGCCCCAGACCCGGGCCGACCAGCACCGCGCTGACCCGCCGGTCGCCGATCAGCGCGCCGAAGTCGCTGTCGCGGCGGACGATCGCGGCGGGACCGCCGTTGCCCTTGCCCGCGAGCGTCACATAGCCCGCGCCGCCGCGCTGCGCGGCCATTGCGGCGAGCAAGGCGGCTCCGGGCAACGCGCCCTCGGCGACGACGACCTGCCCGCGCGTATATTTATGGTCGGCCGGGCCCGGCGCGGGCAGGTGCGGGCGGGCGATCTCCGACAGCTGCGACGCGCCCGCTATGCCGATGTCGCCGACAACGACGCGGCCCATCAGGGCCGCCGCGGGCTGGAGGCGATGCGCGGGCTTGAGCACCGCGAGCGCGACGGTGAGGTCATAGCCGATCGCCGGGCCGAGCAGCGCGCCGTCGTCGGTGCCGACCCCGCTTGGCAGATCGACCGCGATCCGCCGGTCGGCGGCGGCGGCGAGGCGCTCGAGCGGGCCGGCGATCGCGGGATCGAGCGGCCGCACCAGCCCGGTCCCGAACAGCGCGTCGATCAGCAGCCGCGCGGGCCGGGCCCCGGCCAGCGGCTCGACCGGGCCGTCCCAGCGCGCGCGGTTCGCCTGCGCGGCCGCGGTCCGGGGCGGGCCGCTCGCCGCGACCCGGACCTTCACCCCGCGCTCGCGCAGCAGCCGCGCGATCACATAGCCGTCGCCGCCATTATTGCCGGGCCCGCACAGAACCAGCGTCGGCGCCGATCCCGCATAGCGCCACGCCGCCTCGGCGACCGCGGCGCCCGCGCGCTCCATTGCCTGCTCGACGGTGACGCCGGTCGCGAACACCGCCTCCTCGGCGGCGCGCGTCTCGGCCGCGGTCAGGATCGGGCGCCCTACCATCTGGCGGTCAAAAGCCCTCTCCCCTCGGGAGAGAGATGAGGTCCGCCAGCAGCAGCTCAAATATCCGCGTAGACATGGGTCTCGGCTGCGGCGCCGGGGTGCGTCACCGCGCCCTTCCAGGCCGGGCCGACATTCTGGGCATAACGCCACAGCGCGCCCGCCTGATAGTCGTTGCGGCGGGGCTGCCACCCCGCGCGGCGCGCGGCGAGCACCTCCTCGGCCACCTCGAGGTCGATCGTCCCGGCCTCGGCGTCGATGCTGATGATGTCGCCGTCTTCGATCAGCGCGATCGGGCCGCCGTCGGCCGCCTCGGGCCCGACATGGCCGATGCAGAAGCCGCGCGTCGCGCCCGAGAAGCGCCCGTCGGTGATCAGCGCGACCTTCTCGCCCAGCCCCTGGCCGTAGAGCGCGGCGGTGGTCGACAGCATTTCGCGCATGCCGGGGCCGCCCTTGGGGCCTTCATAGCGGATCACGATCACCGATCCCTCGACGATCGCGCGCGCCTCGACGGCGGCGAAGCAGTCCTCCTCGCAATCGAACACCTGCGCGGGGCCGCTGAACTGGAGCCGCGCCATCCCCGCAACCTTGACGATCGCCCCGTCGGGGGCGAGCGTGCCACGCAGCCCGACAACCCCGCCGGTCGGGGTGATCGGGGTCTTCGCGTCGTAGATCACCTTCTGGTCGGGGTTCCATGTGATCTCGTCGATATTCTCAGCCAGCGTGCGGCCGGTCACCGTCAGGCAATCGCCGTGAAGCAGCCCTTCGGCGAGCAGCGTCTTCATCACCATATAGACCCCGCCCGCCTCGTGCATGTCCTTGGCGACATAGCGGCCGCCGGGCTTGAGATCGGCGATATAGGGGGTGGTCTTGAAGATCTCGGCGACGTCGAACAGCGTGAAATCGATCCCTGCCTCGTTCGCCATCGCGGGCAGGTGCAGCCCGCCATTGGTCGATCCGCCGGTCGCCGCGACGATCCGCGCGGCGTTTTCGAACGCGTCGCGGGTGCAGATGTCGCGCGGGCGGATGTTGCGCGCGATCAGCTCCATGATCTGCCGCCCCGCGGCGCGCGCGATCTCGTCGCGCGCCTTGTAGGGCGCCGGGGCCATGTTCGAATTGGGCAGCGACAGCCCGATAGCCTCGCCGACGCAAGCCATGGTGTTGGCGGTGAACTGCCCGCCGCACGCGCCGTGGCCAGGGCACGCCGCCTTCTCGATCGCGGTCACCTCGGACAGCGGGCAGGCATGCGCGGCATAGCGACCGACCACTTCGAACACGTCCTGCACAGTCAGGTCGCGGCCCTGATAGCTGCCGGGCAGGATCGATCCGCCATAGACGAAGATCGACGGCACGTTGAGCCGCAGCATCGCCATCATCATGCCGGGCAGCGACTTGTCGCACCCCGCGAAGCCGACCAACGCGTCATAGCAATGCCCGCGCACCGACAGCTCGACCGAATCGGCGATCACCTCACGGCTGACCAGCGAGGACTTCATCCCCTGATGCCCCATCGCGATCCCGTCGGTGACGGTGATCGTGTTGAAGCGCCGCGGCGTGCCCCCCGCTTCCATCACGCCCTCGCGGCAGATATCGGCCTGGGCATCGAGCGTGGTGTTGCACGGCGCGCTGTCGTTCCCCGCCGAGGCGACCGCGACGAAGGGCTGCGCGATCTGCTCCTCGGTCATCCCCATCGCATAATAATAGCTGCGGTGCGGGGCGCGCTCGGGGCCGACCGAAACATGGCGGCTGGGGAGCTTCGACTTGTCGAACTTGTGCGTCATCAGGCCTTCCTTGGTGTCGCGCAGGCTCTAGGCGGGCGACGACGCGGGGGCAAGGGGATGGTGGCAGCGGCGCCCCGCGGACGGCGCGGCTCTGGCGGGAATGGCTTATTGCCCTGCCACCGAAATGGCTCCGCCGATCGGGCTCGCCTTGCCATCGGCGGCCGACCTCCCTAGCTTCGCCGCCCGCGTCCACGAGGTCGGCGATCGGGTCGGGGTGGCTGGGCGTTCGGCCGTCGGGAACAGGAGGATGTATTTGAGGCGGGGTAAGTTCTCGCGCTTTGCGGGGTCCTTGGTTCTGCTGTTTTCGCCAGCCGCTGTCCGAGCCTCCCCCGCGATCGATGTGGTGATCAACGCCGTCGATCAGGCGAAAGGCGACGACTGGGCCTCGGTCGATCTGTTGATCGTCAACAACCGAGCGAGCAATGAAATGGTTGCCCTGCCCGATCGGCTGGCGGCCAGCGTCGCCGGCGACGCACCGCGCGCTGTCGAGATCGAGCGCGCGCCCGGCGTACCCGCCACGATCGCGGTACCCGCCAGGGGATTCGCACGGGCGCGCTATCGGCTCGCGCTGTCCGCGGGGCTGGGTTCTGGGCCGCTGCTGGTCAGCATCCCGGCCTGGCGCACCCAGCAGGTCGCGCTGAAACGCGACGTCGCGCCGGGATCGTCGTTGGTTTCCGCGGTCTCGGAAGGGCGGGTCGCCCCCGCCAGCGCTCCGCCGCCCCTTCCCGCCCAGGCATCCGCCGCGTCCGCTCCGCGCGCGGCGCTGCTCGACCGGCTGTCAGCCTATCAGCCGGTCTATGCCGCCTATGGCCGCGTGTCCGACAGCGAGATCAAGATCCAGCTCAGCTTCAAATACCGCGCCGCGGGCAGCGACGCCGCCGCGTCGGCGCTCTGGCAGGACGGGCTCTATCTGGCCTATACCCAGATGATGCTGTGGGATCGCGCCGGCGATTCCGAATTCCACGACGTCAACTACATACCCGAAATCTTCTACCGCAGCCGATCGATCGCGATCGCGCCTGGCCTCGATGCCGGGTTCCAGATCGGGGCAAAGCATGAATCGAACGGGCGATCGGGCCCGCTCTCGCGCAGCCTGAACAATGTCTATGTCGGCTCCGCGCTGCGCTGGGGGCTCGAGCGCGGCTTTTTCGTGACCGTCGAGCCGCGGCTGACCTTCCTGGTCGGCGGGCGTCATGACAATCCCGACATCCGGGCGTATCGCGGCGTCAGCGGGCTCAACGTGCGGATCGGCCAAGAAGACGGGCTCCAGTTGTCAGCCAATGGCCGCCTCAACGCCTCGAACGGCCGCGGCGCGCTGGTCACCCAGCTTAGCTACCCGCTGCCGCAACTCACAGGGCGCGCGCCCCAGTTCTACCTGTTCGGTGAGAATTTCGTCGGCTATGGGGAAAGCCTGGTTGATTATCGGCGCCACATGACCCGATTGAGAATCGGTCTGGCCGTCATACCGTGAAGCGCGCGTCCTTCGCTCTTTTCGCCACGCTGGCGCTCGGCGGCCATGCCTTGGGCGGAGCGGCCCATGCCGAGATGGCGGCGAACGCGCGACCGCTGCTCGCTGAGGGGCTTGACTTCTCGCTGCCCGCCCAGGCGCCGGCGCAGTCGCTGGCCTCGATCGACATCACCGCCTTTCGCTTGTCACCCGAGGCAAGCGGAGCGGCCGCGGGTGAAAAACCCCCGCTGCCGATCCGCGAAGCCGGCGGGCCGCGGCCGGCGTGGACCGATCATGTGCCGAGAAGCGAAAGCGCCTATCCGACCTTCGGCCGCCAGGTCGGGCGGATCAAGTGGGAGACCCTCGGGGTGCTGGGCTATTTCACCCTGGTCAACTCGCCCAAATTCTTCCGCGACACGCGCCCGCTCCATTTCAAAAATGAGGGCTGGTTCGGCAAATCGACCGCAAATCTCGGCGTCGACAAGCTGACCCACGCATTCGATTCCTACATCCTCGCCGAGGCGCTGCACGCCCGGCTGCACGACAGGACCCATGCGTCGGGCGGAGACGCGCTCACCGCGGCGCTGCTCGCAACGGGCGCGATGTTCTACAGCGAGCTATCGGACGGGATCGAATCCGACAGCGGGATCTCGCTTCAGGATATCGCGATGAACACCGCGGGAGCGACCTTCTCCCTGCTGCGCAACACGGTGCCGGGTCTGCGCGAGAAGCTCGATTTCCGGCTGCTGCTGATCCCCAATTCGAAGATCTACAGCCGCACCGGCAAGCGCCATTATGCGCAGCAGCGCTACCTGATGGCGCTCCAGCTCGCGGGGTTCGAGCGGTTCAGGGAGACGCCGCTGCGGCTGGTCGAGCTGCACGCCGGCTATTATGCGTCGGATTTCACCAATCAGGATATCGCGCGCGGCAAGACGCCGCGACGCCACCTGTTCGTCGGCGTGGGGATCAACCTGCGCGAGCTGCTGTTCCGCTCGCCGCGATCGCGCGCCGGGCGGATCGCGGGGGTCGGGCTCGATTATCTGCAGGTCCCCTACACCGCCGCGCATTGGGATTGAGCGCGACCGCAAGGGCAACCGCGCGACAATTTAATCCGGTTCGGATCAAAAAGGGGGTCAACCCACCGATATTCAAGTGAATCCTGCGAAGAGTGCCCGGCGCCCGCCCTTTTCAACCAGGATTTTGCGGCTATTACTAGGCGCGGGGAAGTCGGGGGCAATATGGGAAAGCATCTCTGGCGTGCCGCGTGCATCGCCGCAATCGTTTCGATGTCGGTTCCTCTTGTGGCGCAGGAGAGGACCGGCAACAAGAGCGGCTTTTCGCTCAAACCCGGCACCGCACGCATAATATTGATGCGCCCGACGATCCGGGTCGGCGCCCAGTCGACCGGCGGAATGGCCGAGCCCAACGCCGATTGGACCCGCCAAGCCCGCGAGAATATCCTGCTCGCGCTGCGCAATGCCCAGTCGGGCCTCGGCAACAGCATCGTCGAATATGACGAAGGCGCGAGCGGCGAAGGCGCGCTCACGACGCAATATACGCGGCTGTTCGGCGCGGTGGCCGATTCGGTGATCGAATATCAGTTCTTCGCGGGGAACCGGTTGCCCACCAAGAAGCGCAAGGACAGCTTCGAATGGAGCATTGGCACCCAGATCGGCAAGTTGCGGTCACTCGAAAACGCCGACTATGCGCTGTTCATCAACACCGACGACCAATATGGATCGACCGGCCGCAAGGTTTTGCAGATCGTGGCGATGATGGGCGGGGTGAACGTCAAGTCGGGCGTGCATGTTGGGCATGCCGGCCTGGTGGATCTGCGAACGGGCGAACTTGTCTGGCTGAACGCCGACCGCGAGATGGGCGGCGACGTGCGCACGCCGGAAGGCGCCGCCCGGCGGGTCAGCCAGCTGCTCGAAGGCTTTCCCGGCAGGGCGGCCGGAACGCCGGCCGCCTCGCAATGAGGAAGGGTGCCGCCTTCGCTTTGACCTGCGTCGGCATCGCGCTCGCGGGCCGGGTCGCCGCGGCGGATCCCGGTCTGGCGCTGCCCGCCTACACCGCCGCCTATCAGCCGACCACCGTCGACGAGCGCGGTATGTGGATGGAGGCCGACGAGCGCGAGCGCATGCTGCGCGACAGCCCGCTGCGCATCCGTGACGGCCAGCTGGAGCATTATGTGCGCGACGTGCTCTGTCGCGAGGTCGGCGCCGAGCGCTGCCAGAGCGTGCGCGTCTATGTGATGGAAATCCCGGCGCTCAATGCGTCGATGATGGCCAATGGCTGCATGGAAGTCTGGACAGGCCTGCTGCTGCGCGCGCGTAACGAAGCAGAGCTGGCGGCGGTGCTCGGGCATGAGTTCGGCCATTTCGAGCTGCGGCATCAGCTGATGGGGTTCAAGGCGCAGCGTGGCGTGACCGACGCTGCAGCCTGGATCGGCGTAATCGGCGCGATGGCGAACACCAATGTTAATGGCGCGCAATTGTCGCTCGCCGGATCGTTGTACCGCTTCAATCGTGATCAGGAGACCCAGGCTGATCTGATCGGTCTGAAATATCTGGCGGCGTCGGGCTATCCTGCGAAAGCCGCTTCCGAAGTCTGGCAGCAGGCCATGGCCGAGCAGGATGCGACCGCCATCGGTCGCGGGCAAAAGCCCAAAAGGCAATATAGCGCCGGATTTTTCGACACCCATCCGCCCGACCTGAAGCGATCGCAATATCTCGCCGAAGCCGCGGCGAGAACTCCTGGCGGAAGTGATGCCCGCGCAAAGGAATATCGGGAGGCGATCGCGCCCTATCTGCCGCGCCTGCTCGCTGCCCAGGTCCGGAAGAATGATTTTGGCGGATCGGATTTCATCCTCGCCGCCCTGGCCGAACAAGGCGGATGGACCGGCGATCTGCTGTTCGCGCGCGCGGAGCTCTATCGGGCGCGCGGCAATCCGCGCGATCTGCAGATGGCGAGCCTCTGGTACCGCGACGCGAAGGCGGCGGGGTATGCGGCGCCAGAGCTCGATCGCAATCTCGGCCTCGCGCTGCTGCGCAACGGGCAGGCGCAGGAAGCCCGGCAGGCGCTGAGCGCTTATCTGGCGGCCAAACCCGATGCGAGCGATGCCAAGATGATCCAATCCCTGCTGGCGAACTGAGGATGATGATGAAGCTTGTTCCGATCATGATCGCATTGTCGATTACCGTTGCCACCACGGGAGCGAGCTTCGCCAATTCGCTGGTTCCGGCCGGCCCCAGAGCGGGGATCGCCAAATCGGCGCTGTCGGCCAAGCCGGACAAGGAGTGGAACAGGCTCAGCCTCGCCTTGGGTAGGAATGTCGAGGTCTGGACGGTCGACGGCGATGCGCTGAACAAAGTTACCTTCTTTGGCGGGATCGCCAGCGGCAGTCCGCTGATGCGCGAATTCGACAAGAAGCGTCAGCCCCTGCCCAAGGTCGCGACGAACATGCTGATCACCGACATCCCGGCGCTGCTCGAATCGACCTATCGCAGCCAGAACGCGGTCAGCCAGATGAGCATCGACAGCCAGGAGCCCGCGATGCTGGGGGCGCATAAGGGGATACGCTTCACCTACAGCTTCACCCGCAGCGACGAGGTCGCCCGAAAAGGAGAGGGCCTCGGTGCGATCGTCGGCGGCAAGCTATACCTCGTCACCTACGAGGCGCCCGCGCTCCACTTTTTCGACAAGGATCTGGAACGGTACCGGGTGCTGGCGGCGTCCTTAGCACTGTGAGCCGGTGGCCGGCGAGCCACCAAGATTCATGCGATAGCGCTGCTCCTTGGCAACACCGAAGCGAGCAAGGCCGACCTTCTGCGGCAAGCCGAGCTCAGCGCCCTCCACACGATCATCATCGAAATCACCCGGGACACGCGCCGGAAAGCGACGGGGCGGTCCGGACGGTGGCGATCACCGCCGCCAGTGTCTCGCCCCACGCCTCGACGCCGTGCGCGTCGGCGATCAGGTCCTGCCGCACCTCGAGCCCCAGATAGGGGATCCCGTTCGCCTCAGCGTGCAGGTTCATCGTCGCGTTGAGAACCTTGCCCGAATAGGGCTCGTTGTCGCCGGTCGCGACGCCGGCGGCGCGCAGCGCGGCGATGCCAGGGCGGGCGGCGCGGTCGTCCCGGTTGTAGAGCACCCCGACACCCCAGGGCCGCGCCTCGTGCGGGCGGGCGGCGAGGCGCGGGGTGAAGCTGTGGAGCGAGACGATCAGGCGCGGGCGGTCGGCGGCGATACGGGCGGCGATGGCGTCATGATAGGGGCGCCAGAAGCGCTCGATCCGCGCGCGCCGGCCTTCGGCGGAGAGCAGCTTGTTGCCCGGGATCGAAAAGCCGTCGCTTTCGGTGGGGATCAGCCCGGGCGCATCCTGCTCGCGGTTGAGATCGATCACCAGCCGCGAGACCGCGCCGAACACCCCTTCCATGCCGAGCCGTTCGCACAGCAGCGCCCCGAGCGGCGCGACGCCGATGTCGACCGCCATATGCTGATCGAGCAGCGCCGGATCGATGTCGAGATCGATATCGGCCGGGACATGGTTGGACGCATGGTCCGCGATCAGGAGCAGGCCGGTCATCGCTCGCCGGTTCATGCCCGAAAGGCTGGCGGGCGCCGCTCGCGGAACGCTGCGACGCCCTCGCGAAAATCGGCGCCGCCGAACGCGTCCTCGAACAGCCGGCCGGCTTCGGCGCCGCCGGCGAGAATGTGCTTGAGCCCGGCGACGCTCGGGCGGCTGTTCGCGGCGATCGTGCCAGCGAGCGCCAGCGCAGCGCCGTCGGCGGCCCTGGCGCGCTCCTCTACCAGCCCGATCGCAAGCGCCGCATCGGCGTCGAGCGTCATCCCCGACAGCAACAGCCGCGCCGCATGCCCCGGCCCGACCAGTGCCTTGAGCCGCGCGACGTCGCCCGCGGGGTAGACGATGCCGACCTTGGCGGGGGTGATCCCGAATGCCGCCTTGTCGCCGGCGATGCGGATGTCGCAGGCGAGCGCGAGCGCGACCCCCGCGCCGTAGCAGCCGCCGTCGATCGCCGCGATCGTCGCGATCGGCAGCGCCACGATCGCATCGAAAGCCTGCGCCATATCGTCGCGGAAACGGGCGCGCATCGCGGGATCCCCGGCCAGCCCCTCGAGATCGTCGATATCCGCGCCCGAGCAGAAGATGCCGGGCGCGGCCGAGCGCAGGATCAAGGCGCGCGCGTCGGATGCCGCTATGTCGGCGATCGCCGCGCCGAGCTGCTCCCAGCGCGGGATCGAGATCGCGTTGCGCGCGGCGGGACGATCGAGGCTGATCCGCGCGATGCGGCCGGTCGAATCGCCAAGGTAATCGATGGTGAACATCGGGCGACTGTTGCCCCGCGGCTTCGGAAATGTCACGACGGCACCATGCCCTCTCCCTGTGGGAGCCACCAGATTCACGCACCGTCCCTCGTATCCAGCCTTTTCTCCGGGAAAGCGGGGATCTCGAGAGGATATGGGCGCTCGCTCGGCCTCAGGAGACCGCAGCTTGCAGGGCGATCGCATCCGCATGGTCCCGTCGCCCCGGCGGAGGCCGAGGCCGGCGCGTTGAGCGTTCCACCCTTGGTTATTTCGCCTGAGATTGGCGGCCCCGGCCTCCGCCGGGGCGACGCGCGGGCGATATGGCGGCCATGATCCTGTCGCGCCGCCGCTTCGGTCTCCTGCTCGGGGCTGCCGCCATCGTTCCGCCCGCGCCCGCCGGGGCCGGCCCGCGCTCGCCCGCGCCCTGCCCCATCCTCACGCCGATCGACGCGATCAGCGACACGCTGCTCGAGCACACCCCCGAAATGGGCGTCTATGGCGGCGTCCCGGGCGCGACCGGCGGGGGGCCGCTCGCGCGGCGGATGGACGATTATTCGCCGGAAGGCGAGGAGGCGTGGCGCGGCGCGCTCGGCGAGGCCGGGGTCGCGATCGAGCGGATCGACTGCGCGGGCGACAGCCTCGGCGCGCTCAGGTTGCGCATCGCCGCTGCGGTGATCGACAATGGCACGCGCTCGGCCGCGATCGGCTATGGCCGGCCCAACCCCTTCTGGTTCTCGGGGCATGAGCCCTACATCGTCAACCAGCTCTCGGGCCCCGTGGTCAACACCCCCAATGTGATGATCGCGCAGCAGCCGCTGTCGTCGCCGGTCGAGGTCGACGCCTGGCTCGAGAAGCTCGACGGCTTCGCCCCCGGCTTCGACGGGGTGATCGAGAAGCTGCGCGCCGATCGCGCGCTGGGCTGCGTGCCGCCGCGCGCGCTGCTGGAGAAGACGTTGCCGGTGATCGAGAATTTCCTGGCCGGGCCTCCCGATGCGCATCCGCTGATCGTCGCGCTGCGAACGCGCATGGCGACCGCGGGCCTCGACGGCCGGATCCGCTCCGCCGCCGAAGCGCGCGCGATCGCCGCACTCGAGAAGCGGGCGCGGCCGGCCTATGCCAAATTGCGCGCGCGGGTCCGCGACATGCTTCCCGAGGCGCGCACCGAAGCGGGCATCTGGGCGCAGCCCGATGGGGAGGCGCTCTATGCCGCCAATATCCGCTCGGTCGGCGACAGCGCGCTGCCGGCCGGGCAGATCCACCGCATCGGGGTCGAGCAGGTCAATCTGGTCAGCGCGCGGCTCGACGCGCGGCTGCGTGCGCTCGGCTTGCGGCGCGGCACGCTGCGCCAGCGGCTCGATACGCTCGCCGCCGATCCGCGCCAGCGCTTCGCCGACAGCGCCGAGGGCCGCGAGCGGGTGCTCGATTATCTGCGCGGCCTCGTCGCCGGGATGGAAGCGCGCCAGCCCGCCTTCCTGCCGCACGCCATGGTCCCCACCCAGCCGCTCGAGATCCGCGCGGTGCCGCCGGCGACCCAGGACTCGGCCCCGGGTGGCTATTATGACGGCCCCTCGCTCGATGGGTCGCGCCCGGGGGTCTATTGGATCAACCTGCGCGACATGGCGAGTGTCCGCCGCTATGCGCTGCCGACGCTCACCTATCATGAAGGCGTGCCCGGCCATCATACCCAGGGCGCGACCCTGCTCACGCTGCCGCAGGCGCCGCTGCTGCTGCGCATCGCCAGCTTCAACGCATATCAGGAAGGCTGGGCGCTGTACGCCGAGCGGCTCGCGGCCGAGCTGGGGGTCTATGCCCATGATCCCGCCGGCGACATCGGCCGGCTCGCCGACGACCTGTTCCGCTGTGTGCGGCTCGTCGTCGACACCGGGCTGCACCAGCTGCGCTGGACCCGCGAACAGGCGATCGCCTATATGCAGACGCATAGCGGCGCGCCGACCAGCGAGGTGATCGCCGAGATCGAGCGCTATATGGCATGGCCGGGCCAGGCGCTCGGCTACAAGCTTGGCCAGCTCCGGCTGCTGCAGATGCGCGACCGGCTGCGCGCGCGGATGGGCAAGGCCTTTAGCCTCAAGCAATTTCACGCGCTGGTGCTCGGCGACGGCGCTATGCCGATGGACCTGCTCGAAAACGTGGTGCTGCCGCCCCGCGGCCGGCGCCGCTGAACGATTCGGGCGCACGGACGAATCCGCCGGGCAAAAAGCGAACGATATGTTTCCCCTCCGGCTATGGTCTCGGACGCCCGCGGCCGCTAGCCACGACCGTGTAACGAACGCCGATCCGGAGGAACCGCATGACCACGCGCCACACCGACACTAACGTCCATTCCCTCTTCGTCGAACGCTGGTCGCCGCGCGCCTTCGACGGATCGGCGCTGGCCGAAGCCGATGTGCGGAGCCTGCTCGAGGCTGCGCGCTGGGCGCCCTCCGCGTACAACGCCCAACCCTGGCGGCTGCTCTATGCCGTGCGGGACGACGCCAATTGGGATCGCTTCGTGTCGCTGCTCGTCCCCGCCAATCAGTCATGGGCGCGCAACGCCTCGCTGCTGGTCTTCTTCGTCTCGGCGACGACCTTTCGCGGCAGGCCTTCCTACACCAACAGCTATGATAGCGGCGCCGCGTGGATGTCGCTCGCGCTGCAGGCGCAGCTGATGGGCCTCCATACGCACGGCATGGCGGGGATCGAGCATGACCGGATCCGGCTCGAACTCGGCGTGCCCGACGATTATCGGGTCGAGGCCGGCGCCGCGGTCGGCCGCCGCGCCGATCCCTCGATCCTCCCCGACAGCCTCCGCGAGCGCGAAGCTCCGAGCGAACGCCTGCCGCTCGAGGAGATCGCCTTTGCCGGCAAGTTCGGAGGATAGGGCGGGTCGATCTCAGGGAGATAAGCCGTTCGTCGATTAATCTGCACCATTGAGCTCGTCATGCGTTACCATGCTCGATTGGGACGGGACGTGACATGGCTAAGGACCAGGCGTCGGAGGCAGGCGAACGCATCGCCCGGTGGCGGCTGAAGCTGCGCAGGCATCGCGAACGGCCGACCCCCCTCTTCTCGGTCGCGATCGGGCTTGGCTTCATCGCCGCCGCCGTGGCGATCCGCATCGCGCTCGAGCAGTTCGCCGACGCGGTCGCCCCGTTTCTGCTGACATTCCCGGCGGTGATCGGGGCCACCCTGCTCGGCGGCGCCCTGGCGGGAGCGGTCGTCGCGATCGGATGCCAGGCGCTGCTGCTGATCTATATCTTCCCGCGCTGGGAATATACCGGCGTTCATCCGCCCAATGAGATCGTCAACCTGGCGATCGCCTCCTGCGCGCTGCTGGTGACGATCTGCGCGGGCGAGGCCTACCGTCGCGCGGCGGCGCGCCTGCGCGGCCATTATGAGCATGAGGTGAGAACGCTGTCGCTGCTGGTGCGCGAAATGGATCACCGCACCAAGAACAATCTCCAGATCGCCGCGGGCCTGCTGGCGTCACAATCGCGATCGAGCGCCAATGCCGACGTTTCCCGGCAGCTCGCCTTGGCATCGGCGCGGGTACAGGCGATCGCCTCGGTCTATCCCAAATTGTCGATGGCGGCCGATCCGTCCGCGCAGGTCCAACTCGGCGATTATCTCACCAGCCTGTGCGAAGCGCTGCGCCAGAGCGTCGTCCCCGACAATATATCGCTCAGCGTGAGCGGCGACGGCGTCACGATCGAGGCCAGCCAGGCGATCATGGTGGGGCTGATCGTCAACGAGTGGGTCGCCAACGCGGTCAAATATGCGTTCGCGGGCAATGGCGGCGACATAATGGTCGCGCTGCAGACCGAGGATGACCAAGTCATCGTCGAGGTTTGCGACAATGGAGTGGGACGGTCGGAAAAAGCGCTGGCGGGTGTCGGAACCAAGTTGATCGGCGCGCTGGTCAAATCGCTTGGCGGCGAAATGGCGATCGAGGGGAGCGGCGGCACGCGCTGCCGGCTGACGCTGCCCGCCGGATGCGGCAAGGCGGCGCGGGATCCGCTGATCGCCGCCTAGAGCGATTTCGAGCCAATCTGGGCCATCAGCCCAGGCACCTCGCCGATCAGGTCGCGCGCGAGGAAACCGAGCGGGCCGACGCGCGCGGCGGCGGCCTCACCCGCGCGGCCGTGCAGCCAGACGCCCCAAGCGGCAGCGGTCAGCGGATCGGCGCCGCGCGCCGCCAGGCCGGCCATGATTCCCGCCAGGACATCGCCCGAACCGCCCGTCGCGAGACCGATGCAATCGCTGCCATAGCGCAGCGTCGCGCCATCGGGCGCGGCGATGATCGTCTCGCCCGCCTTGAGCACGACGATCGCGGCGAACAGCTCGGCGGCCGATCGTGCGCAAGCGACCGGGTCGGCGGCAATCGCCTCGGGGTCGACCCCGGTAAGCCGCGCCATCTCGCCATGATGCGGCGTCAGGATCACGCGCCCGCGCCGCGCGGCGATCAGCGGCGCGAGCGGCGGCGCGCAGGAAATGGCGGCGGCATCCAGGATCGCCGTCCGGTCGTCGTCCCCCTGGTCGATCAGCCCCTCGATCAGCGCGCGGGCGCTCGGCTGGCTGACCATGCCGGGGCCGATCAGCAGGGTGTTGCAGTAACGCGCGGCGTCGACGAGCCGCATGCTCGCATCGGTTGCGATCTCGCCGTCGGGGTCGGTTGGCAGGCCGATCATTGCCGCCTCGGGGACGAGCACGCCGAGGTGCATCGCCGCCGCATCTACCGTCGCGATCTGGAGCTTGCCCGCGCCCGCGCGCAGCACAGCCTCGCCGGTCAGGCGCAGCGCGCCGGGCACGAACATGCTGCCGCCCACCAACAGCACGCGGCCGCGCGCGTTTTTGTCGGTCGCGGCGCCATGATCGGGCAGCGGATGGCGCTCGAGCCAGCCGGTGCCGAGAGCCTCGACCTCGCTCATCCGCGCGCGGCGACGATCGGGTCGCGTGCGCGTGTCACCGGGGCATGCTCCTCCTCCATCGGCGCAGTCGCATTGTAGCGCACGAGCATGAGATTGCCGTCCTTACCCGCCGCCGGATCGAAGCGATATTCGGTGACCGAGCAATTGGCGACGTCGCCCGCGCGATCGATCGCGAGGATTTCCGCCTCGTCGAGATTCTCGATGATGTAGCGCAGGCACAGCACCACCACCTGGTGCGCGAAGATCATCACGCGCCGCTCGGCATAATGGAGCGAGACGGTGTCGAGCAGCGAACGCAGCCGCAGAATCACGTCGCACCAGCTCTCGCCGCCGGGCGGGCGATGGTAGAATTTGCCGAGCAGCTTGCGGAAATCGGCCTGCTCGGGGAAGACGTTGGCGACGCCATGGGTGGTCAGCCCGTCGAGGATGCCGAACTCCTTCTCGCGCAGCCGTTCGTCCATGCAAATCACCTCGTCCGCCGCCGCGCCGCCCGCGTCGCGGAAGCGGCGCGCGGTCTGCAGCGAGCGGCAATAGGGCGAGGAGAGCAGGATATCGGGGCGTTCGTCCGCGCCATATTGCGAGAACCAGTGGCCGAGCGCGTCGGCCTGCCGCTCGCCGAGCGCGCTCAGCGGCACGTCGACGTCGCGCGCGGTCAGCCCGATGCGATCGAGCTGCGCCTCATGCGCCGCATCGCGTGCGACATTGCCGGCGCTCTGGCCATGGCGGATGATCCACAGACGAGCGGGCCAGCGCTGCCGCATCAGCGCGCCCCGAACGTGTCACAGCGCGCGGGATCGCCGGTCGAGAGTCCGATCTGCAGCCATTTCTGCCGCTCTGCGGCGCTGCCATGGGTGAAGCCCTCGGGAACCACATAGCCCTGGCTCGCCTTTTGCAGCGTGTCGTCCCCCACCGCCGCCGCCGCGCGCATACCCGCCTCGGCATCGCCGGGCTCGAGCAAATTCTTGTCGTTGGCGGCCCACACGCCCGCATAGCAATCCGCCTGCAGCTCGACCTTGACCTGGAGCGCGTTCGCCGCGCTTTCCTCCAGCCCGCGCTGTTCCGAATGAACCTTGCCGAGCGTGCCGTCGAGATCCTGGACATGATGGCCCACCTCGTGCGCGATCACATAGGCCTGCGCGAAATCGCCGGGCGCGCCGAAGCGATTGGCGAGCTCGTCGAAAAAGGCGGTGTCGAGGAAGACGCGCTTGTCAGCCGGGCAGTAGAAGGGCCCGGCCGAGGCATTCGCAAAGCCGCAGCCCGCCTGGGTGCCTCCCGAATAGAAGACCAATGTGGTCGGCGCATAGCGCGCACCAGCGTCGGCGAACAATTTGCCCCAGACGCGCTCGGTCGATCCCAAGATCTTGAGCGAACGCCGCTGCACCTCGGTCAGTTGCTCGGGGGCGCCGCCGGGCTGGCTCTGCTGGACGACCGGCGCGCCGCCGTCGCCGCCGATCAGCGAGAGCGGATTGACCCCGAAGACCAGCGAGATGATCCCGATCAGGATCAGCGATCCGCAACCGAGCCCGCCGCGCCCGAGCGGAATGCCGAGCGGCAGGCCGAACCCGCCGCGGCCCGACCGCACCTCATAGTTGCTGCTTTCCGTTTCGTCGTCGAGCCGCATCGCGCTCCTCCCTCGGAAAGGAACAATGCTCCGGCCCCGTTATGGTTGCGCGCGCGCTTCACCCTTTGGCGCGGACGATCGCATTCACTCCAGAAATCCGGCCTCGAGCGTATGGCGTTCACCCGGATAGAGCTGGCGCACATAGGTGATGCGCTGCTCGCCCCGCCACGTCCAGCGCTCGACCGCAAGGCACGGCGCGCCGAGGACGAGGCCGAGCCGATCGGCGGTGACCCGGTCGGCGGCGATTGCGCAGATGCGGTGGCGCGCGTCGCTCCACGGGACATGCGCGAGCAGCCAGGCGCCGGGGCTTTCGCGGGCGAAATCGACCGTGCGCGCGGCGGGAACGAGCTCAAGGTTGATCAGCCGCTGTTCGAGCGCGAACGGGCGTTCGTCGGCGCGGTGGAGGCAGGTCAGCGCGAGCACGCGACCGTTCGGCATCGCCAGTTGCTCGCGGTCGGCCGGCTCGGCTTCGCGCTCGGCGCGGGCGATCAGGCCGATGCGGTGCGACCGGCCCTCCGCCGCGATCGCCGCGGCGATGTCGGGAATGTCGAGCGCGGCGCGGTGGCCGCGCGGCGCGGCGACAAAGGTGCCCGCGCGCTTGCGGCTGTCGAGCAGGCCGCGCCCGGCGAGCGCCGACAGCGCCTTGTTCACCGTCATCCGCGAGCAACCATAGGCGGCCATCAGCTCATGCTCATAGGGGATGCGATGCCCGACCGCCCATGCGCCCGACATGATCCGCGCCTCGATATCCTGGCGGATGCGTTCGTGGAGTGCGCGCGGCTTCATGCCAGCAGCTCGGTGAGCGCGGCGCGGCAGCGCGCGGCGATGCGCTCGCGATCGCGGTGGCGGCCTTGCGCGACGAGGCGGCGGCCGCGCCGCCACACCCCGTCGATCGCGCGCGATCCCGCCGCGAAGATCAGCGCGTCGAGGACCGCGTCGCCCTCGCGGCCCGCCAGCGAGACATGCGCGGTGTCGAGCGTGACGAAATCGGCGGGCGCCCCCGCGGCCAGCCCCGCCGCCGCGCCGAGCGCGCGCGCGCCGCCGGCAAGGGCCGCGCGATACAGTGCACCGCCGGTCGACCCGCCGGGCGGCGCAAGCCGGTTGCGGCCGTGCGCGGCGAGGCGCTGGCCATATTCGAGCAGGCGCAACTCTTCGGTCGCGTCGATCAGCACGTTCGAGTCCGAGCCGACGCCATAGACGCCGCCCGCCGCGAGAAAGGGCGCGGCGGCGAACAGCCCGTCGCCGAGATTGGCCTCGGTGATCGGGCACAGCCCGGCGACCGCGCCGCTCGCGCCGAGCCGGGCGGCCTCGATCTCGCTCATATGGGTCGCGTGAACCAGGCACCAACGCGCATCGACCGGCGCATGATCGAGCAGCCATTCGACCGGCCGCGCGCCGCTCCATGCGACGCAGTCCGCGACCTCCTTGCGCTGTTCGGCGATGTGGATGTGGATCGGCCCTTCGGCGAGCCCGACGACATCGGCCAGCTCGTCGGGCGTCACCGCGCGCAGGCTGTGCGGCGCGACGCCGAGCACCGCATCGGGCGATGACGCCAGTGCGCCGCGCAACCGCGCGAGCAGCGCGGCATAGCCGTCGCGATCCTCGACGAAGCGGCGCTGCCCCTCGCCCGCCGCCGCGCCGCCGAAGCCGCCATGCGCGTAGAACACCGGCAAAAGGGTGAGCGCGATGCCGGTTTCGGCCGCCGCATCGATGATCGCGAGGCTCATCGCGGCGGGCTCGGCGAAGCGGCGGCCGTCGCGATCACGGTGGAGATAATGAAACTCGCCGACGCGGGTGAAGCCGCTTTCGAGCATCTCGGCATAAGCGAGCGCGGCAATTGCGCGGAGATGATCGGGGGTCAACCGGTCGACGAAGCGGTACATGGCCTCGCGCCAGGTCCAGAAGCTGTCGTCGCTCGCGCCGCGCCGCTCGGCGAGCCCCGCCATCCCGCGCTGGAAGGCGTGGCTGTGAAGATTGGGCAGGCCCGGCAGCGCGAGCGCGTGGCGCTCGTCGCGCGCGGCGGGGTCGGCGCCGGTCGCGATATCGGCAACGATGCCAGCGACCACCGACAATCGCACGCCGCGCGCCCAGCCGCCGGGCAGCAGCGCCCGTTCGAAATGGAATGTCCGCGCCTGCCCTGCGTCCATCTGCGTCTCCCCAATTATGTCTATACATTATTGGGACGCAGTGCAAAGATACTGGCGGAGATTCGGGCATGCGGTGCGACAGGCTTTGGACCGGGGCGCGGCTGGCGACGATGGCCGGCGACGGCCTCGGGATGATCGAGCAGGGGCTGGTCGCCGCGCGCGACGGGCGCATCGTCTTTGCCGGAGCAGAGGCCGACGCGCCGTCCTTCGATCCCGCCGAGACGATCGCTTGCGACGGCCGCTGGATCACGCCGGGGCTGATCGATTGCCACACCCACCTGATCCACGCCGGCCACCGCGCGCATGAGTTCGAGCTGCGGCTGCGAGGGGCTTCCTATGAGGACATCGCGCGCGCGGGCGGAGGCATCGTCGCGACGATGCGGGCGACCCGCGCCGCCGACGAGGACGCCCTCGTCGCCAGCGCGCTGCCGCGGCTCGACGCGCTGATCGCCGAGGGCGCGACGACGGTCGAGGTCAAGTCGGGCTATGGCCTCACCCTCGACGACGAGATCAAGATGCTGCGCGCCGCGCGCCGGCTCGGCGAGGCCCGCGCGGTGCGGATCCGCACCACCCTGCTCGGCGCGCATGCGCTGCCCCCCGAATATGCGGACGATCCCGACGGCTATGTCGATCTGGTCTGCGAAGAGATGATTCCCGCCGCCGCCGCGCACGGCCTCGCCGACGCGGTCGACGCCTTTTGCGAGGGGATCGGCTTCAGCCCGGCACAGACGCAGCGCGTGTTCGACGCCGCGAAGCGGGCGGGCCTGCCGGTCAAGCTCCATGCCGAGCAGCTCTCCAACCAGCACGGCGCAGCGCTTGCGGCGGAGGCGGGCGCGCTTTCGGCCGACCATCTCGAATATCTCGACGAGGACGGCGTCGCCGCGATGGCGCGGGCGGGGACGGTCGCGACGCTGCTGCCTGGCGCTTTTTACTTCATGCGCGAGACGCACCGCCCGCCGGTAGAGAGGCTGCGCGCGGTGCGGACGCCGATCGCGCTGGCGACCGATTGCAACCCCGGCACCGCGCCGCTGACCTCGCTGCTGCTGGCCATGAACATGGCGGCGACGCTGTTCGGACTGACCGTCGACGAATGCCTCGCCGGGGTCACGCGCAACGCCGCCCGCGCGCTCGGGCTGCAGGCGGAGGCGGGCATGCTCGCCGCGGGCCAGAGCTGCGACCTTGCGATCTGGGACATCGGGCATCCCGCCGAGCTGGTCTACCGGATCGGTTTCAACCCGCTCCATGCTCGGGTCTGGAGAGGCCAATGAGCGAGATCGTCCTTGTGCCCGGCGCGGCCCCGCTCGATCTTTGGCGGGCGGTCTATCGCGGCGCGGCGCCCGGCCTCGACCCGGCCTGCCGCCCGCCGATCGCTGCGAGCGCCGCGGCGGTGGGGCGGATCATCGCCCAGCACAAGCCGGTCTATGGGCTCAACACCGGCTTCGGCAAACTCGCCAGCGTCAAGATCGGCGAAGAGGATCTCGCCACGCTCCAGCGCAACATCGTGCTCAGCCACGCCGCGGGCATCGGCGCCCCCTCGCCCGGGCCGGTGGTGCGGCTGATGATGGCGCTCAAGCTCGGAAGCCTCGCGCAGGGCGCTTCAGGGGTGAAGCCCGAGACGATCGAACTGCTTGAGGCGATGCTGCTCGCCGGGCTCACGCCGGTGATTCCCTCGCAAGGATCGGTCGGCGCGAGCGGAGATCTTGCGCCGCTCGCGCATATGGCGGCGGCGATGATCGGGGTCGGCCAGATCGATCTGGCCGGCCAGCGCCTGACCGCGGAGGGCGCGCTCGCCCGCGCCGGGTTGACGCCCTTAACGCTCGGTCCCAAGGAGGGGCTCGCGCTGCTCAACGGCACCCAATTCTCGACCGCCAACGCGCTGGCGGCACTGTTCGAGGCCGAGCTGCTGTTCCGCTCCGCGCTGGTCACCGGCGCGCTCGCCACCGAGGCAGCCAAGGGCTCGGACACGCCGTTCGACCCGCGCATCCACGCGCTGCGCCGCCAGCCCGGCCAGATCGAGACCGCCGATGCGTTGCGGCGGCTGATGGCGGGATCGGCGATCCGCGCCAGCCATCTCGACAATGACGCGCGTGTGCAGGATCCCTATTGCTTGCGCTGCCAGCCGCAGGTGATGGGCGCGGTGCTCGATCTTTTGCGGCAGGCGGCGGCGACGCTCGGCTGCGAAGCCAATGGCGTTTCGGACAACCCGCTGATCTTCCCCGGCAGCGACGAGGCGCTGTCGGGGGGCAATTTCCATGCCGAGCCGGTGGCCTTCGCCGCCGACATGATCGCGCTCGCCGTCTGCGAGATCGGGTCGATCACCGAGCGGCGGATCGCGATGCTCGTCGATCCCGCGCTGTCGGGGCTCCCCGCCTTTTTGACGCCCCAGCCGGGACTCAATTCGGGATTCATGATCGCGCAGGTGACCGCCGCCGCGCTGGTGGCCGAAAACCGCCAGCGCGCGACCCCCGCAAGCGTCGATTCGATCCCTACCTCGGCGAACCAGGAGGATCATGTCTCGATGGCCGCGCACGGCGCACGGCGCCTGCTCGACATGACCGCCAACGCCGCATCGATCGTTGCGATCGAGCTGCTCGCCGCGGCGCAGGGCTGCGACTTCCATGCGCCGCTGCGCTCGAGCGATCCGCTCGAAGCGGCGCGGGCGCGATTGCGGGACGACGTGCCGATGCTCGATCACGACCGGTATTTTCACCCCGACATCGCCGCCGCCGAGGCGATCATCGGCTCGGGCGAACTGATCGATGCGGCCGGCGTCGAGCTACCGGGGCTTTCCGCCCCCCGTGGCGACGCATGACGATGGACTGGCTCGAGGTCCAGCGCGGCGATGCGCCGCTGGTGGTGGGGTTGCCGCACAGCGGAACCGACATCCCGCCCGATCTCGAAGCCCGTTTCGTCTCGCCCTGGCTGGCGCGCAAGGACGCCGACTGGTGGGTCGACCGGCTCTACGACTTCGCCACCGGCCTCGGTGCGACGACCGTGCGGACGCGCATCTCACGGAGCGTGATCGACGTGAACCGCGATCCTTCGGGGGCGTCGCTCTATCCAGGCCAGATCACCACCGAGCTTTGCCCGACCACGACCTTCGCCGGCGAAGCGCTCTACCGCGACCAGACGCCCGATCCTGCCGAGATCGCCCGGCGGCGCGCGACATGGTTCGATCCGTATCACGCGGCGCTCGAGACCGAGCTCGGCCGGCTCCGCGCGGCACACGGCGCTGTGGTGCTCTGGGACGCCCATTCGATCCTCAGTCATGTACCGCGGCTGTTCGACGGCGAGCTGCCCCAGTTCAATATCGGCACAAATTATGGAGCGACCTGCGCCGGGGCGCTGAGCAACGCGGTCGCCGCGCTCGCCGCGGCGAGCGGGCGCGGACATATCGTCGACGGACGCTTCCGCGGCGGCTGGACGACGCGCCATCATGGGCGGCCGGCGGCGGGCGTTCACGCGATCCAGATGGAGTTGGCGATGCGCGGCTATCTGGCCGAGCCGGCCGAGATCGCGCCCGACAGCTGGCCCGCCCCCTTCGATCCCGCAAGTCCGCTGCTCGCGGACCTCCACGCGATGCTCACCGCATGCATCGCCTTCGCCCGCGCGCCCGAAAGGACCGACCGTGACCCGCCTCGACAATAGCCGCATCATCCGGCCGGCGACCGGCGCCAGCCTGTCCGCGAAGAGCTGGCTCACCGAAGCGCCGCTGCGGATGCTGATGAACAACCTCCACCCCGATGTCGCTGAGCGCCCCGAGGAGCTCGTCGTCTATGGCGGGATCGGCCGTGCCGCGCGCGACTGGGAAAGCTACGACCGGATCGTCGAGACGCTGCGCCGGCTCGAGGCCGACCAGACGCTGCTGATCCAGTCGGGCAAGCCCGTCGGGGTGTTTTTGACCCATGAAGACGCGCCGCGCGTGCTGATCGCCAACTCGAACCTCGTGCCGCGCTGGGCGACCTGGGAGCATTTCACCGAGCTCGATCGCAAAGGGCTGGCGATGTACGGGCAGATGACGGCCGGCAGCTGGATCTATATCGGCACGCAAGGCATCGTCCAGGGCACCTATGAGACCTTCGTCGAAATGGGGCGCCAGCATTATAACGGCGACCTGTCGGGCCGCTGGCTGCTCACCGCGGGGCTCGGCGGCATGGGCGGCGCGCAGCCGCTCGCGGCGGTGATGGCGGGTGCCTCCTGTCTCGCGATCGAGTGCCAGCCGAGCCGCATCGAGATGCGGCTGCGCACCGGCTATCTCGACCGCGCGGCCGGCACGCTCGACGAGGCGATGGCGATCATCGAGCAAAGCTGCGCCGAGCGCAGGCCTGTCTCCGTCGGCCTGCGCGGCAACGCCGCCGAGCTGTTGCCCGAGATCTTTCGCCGCGGTCTCCGCCCCGACCTGCTCACCGACCAGACCTCGGCGCATGATCCGGTCAACGGCTATCTGCCGATCGGCTGGACGGTCGCCGATTGGATCGAGCGGCGCGAGCGTGAACCCGAGAGGGTGGCGGCCGCGGCGCGGGCGTCGATGGCGGCGCATGTCCGCGCGATGCTCGACTTTCATGCGGCGGGAGTGCCCACCGTCGATTATGGCAATAATATCCGCCAGGTCGCCAAGGACGAGGGTGTGGCGAACGCCTTCGATTTTCCGGGCTTCGTTCCCGCCTATATCCGTCCGTTGTTCTGCCGCGGCATCGGCCCGTTCCGCTGGGCGGCGCTGTCGGGCGATCCCGAGGATATCTGGAAGACCGACGCCAAGGTCCGCGAGCTGCTGCCCGCCGACCAGCATCTCCACCGCTGGCTCGACATGGCGCGCGAGCGCATCCGTTTTCAGGGCCTGCCCGCGCGGATCTGCTGGGTTGGCCTGGGCGACCGCCACCGGCTCGGCCTTGCTTTCAACGCGATGGTGGCGAAGGGCGAGCTCAGCGCCCCGGTGGTGATCGGACGCGACCACCTCGATTCGGGCTCGGTCGCGAGCCCCAATCGCGAAACCGAGGCGATGCGCGACGGCAGCGACGCGGTATCGGACTGGCCACTGCTCAACGGGCTGCTCAACACCGCGAGCGGAGCGACATGGGTCTCGCTCCATCATGGCGGCGGCGTGGGGATGGGCTATTCGCAGCATGCCGGCATGGCGATCGTGGCGGACGGCAGCGAGGCCGCCGCCAGACGGCTCGCGCGGGTGCTGTGGAACGACCCGGCGACGGGAGTGATGCGTCACGCCGACGCCGGCTATCCGATCGCGGTCGCGTGCGCGCGCGAGAAGAGGCTCGATCTGCCCGCGCTATCCGGCTGAACGCCGGGCTCGGTGTTCAACCGCCGCGGCAAGGCTAACCTGTCCTTAACCCTTCCATGCCTAATTTACTCCGACAGGAGAATGCCATGGACATGTCGGCAAAACCGCAACGACCGACCGAAGCCTCGCTGACCAAGGACGGGATCGCCGCCCGTATTGCACATTATAACCGCGATGGACGCCTCCGCTCCGAGCTCGCGGCGGTATGGGAGCGCGCGTCGGACGTGCTGATCGAGACCGCGCTCGAATTCTGGGGGCCGGTCGCCGAAAAGCTCGGACCGATAAGCGCCGGCAGCAACATGGCCGTGGACATCGAAACCTTCCTCACGCGGCGCAAGCTGTCCTTCACCCGCCCGATCGATGCGCAATGGATCGATCTGCTGACCGAGAACGCGATGATCGCCTATCATTACCGGGTTCCGATGCCGGAGGTGGTGACGGGGTTGACCAGCGAGGCCGAATTGCTGGGCGACCGGCTTGCGGCGCGCTTCCCGGACGACCCAGCCTTCGTTATGGCGGCGCAGCGCACGATCAACCTGCTCAACTTCATCCAGCTCGAGCTCAACCTGTCCTATCTCAACGCCGTGCGCAGGCACGAGGCGACCATCCAGAAGGAAGCGGCGGGCGAGGCGTTCCGCACCACCATCGGTGACATATTGGCCGAAACACTGACGAATTCGGGCGAACTGCGCGGCCAGACCGAGCATGCGGCGCATGCCGCGCGCGGCATGCTCGGCAAAACCTCCGAGGTTGCGTCCGCCGCCGAGCAATCGGCGGTAGCGATGCGCGACGCCGCACAGACCGCCGCCGGGCTGATCCGCGCGATCGAGGATGCGCGGCGCGAGGTCGACATCGCCGCCGAGGTCGCCACACGCGCCGCCGATCAGTCGGTCGATGCGCTCGACGTTTCCGAGGCGCTTTCGACGCATGCGCGCGCCATCGAGTCGATCCTGGGACTGATCCGCGACATCGCCGGCCAGACCAACCTGCTCGCGCTCAACGCGACGATTGAGGCGGCGCGCGCCGGAGACGCCGGGCGCGGCTTCGCCGTGGTGGCACAGGAAGTAAAAAACCTCGCCAGCCAGACCGCGCGCGCGACCGACGACATTGCACAGAAGATCAGCTCGATCCAGACGGCGACGCGCCAGGCGGTCGAAGCGAACAGTTCGATCCGGAGCACCGTCGGCGAGGTGGAGAATCTGGCCTGCCGGATCCGGGACGCGATGGACGTTCAGGCCCACACCGTTACCGCGATCACCGCGGCGGTCGACGAGACCGCGCTGGCAGCGGACTCGATGTCCTCGACGATCGCCGAGATTCGCGCCGAGACCGAACATGTTGCCGCCGATATCGATCGGCTCGACGAGGGTTTCCGGCGGGTCGACACCCGGCTCGGCCAACTCGAGAATACCGCACACGACTTTGCCGCACGGATGGTGAGCGACGCCGCGGTCATCGAAGCGGTGGGCCACCGCTGATCGCCGGCCCGTTCTGACGAACTGCCCATCTGCGGATCGAGCGATCCGCACGGGCGGCAATTCCCCTTCCCTCCCCCGGCCGCCCCGCTATGTTCGGCCGATGACCAAGGTTTCGGGGGAGGACGGCGCGCCCGTCCAACGGCAAGGCATCATCGCGGCGATCAAACCCTATACCGAGCCCGCGCCGCTGGCCGCGCTGTTCCTCGGCATCAGTTCGGGCTTTCCCTATGCGATGATCGGCGCGACGCTGACCACCCGTCTCGCGCAGGACGGGATCGACAAGAAGGCGGTGACAGCCTTTGCGCTCGCCTTCCTCGCCTATAACCTAAAATGGACTTGGGCGCCGATCATCGACAAGCTCAGACTTCCTTTGCTTGGGCGCCTTGGTCAACGACGGTCCTGGATGCTTGTCGCGGGCTGGCTCGTAATGCTGAGCGTGCTTTGGCTCGGCAATCTCGATCCAGCCAGTTCGCTGCAAAGCGTCGTGGTAGCCGCGATCGCCGTGGCTGCCGCAGGAGCGACGTTCGACATAGTCATCGACGCCTATCGAATAGAGCTGCTTGAAACAGACCAACTCGGCGTCGGATCGGGCATGTCGCAATATGGGTGGCGTATAGGGTCAGCTGGGGCAGGCGCGATGGCTCTGTTCGTGGCTGCGCGTTTCGACTGGTCGCTCGCCTACGGTCTCTGTTCGCTTCTCGCATTGCCAGCCATGGCTTGTGCGGTGCTGATTGGTGAGCCGAAGCGCTCACAGCCCAAGGAATGGCCGAGATTCATGGAGCGAAAACTATATTCAATTTTCGTGGTTTCAGTTCCGATTGTTCTACCGCTTTGTGCGTTTCTCGACCGCTGGTTGGGGATTGGGATACTCGCAACCATGGCATTCTGTGGCTATCTCTTTCCGCTGTTCGATCTGTCCGCGCGGAGAGCCAATGATGCCGGCCTCCCGGGTACATGGTTCGGGTGGCTCGCCTTGCTACCGGTCTTCGCAGCCGTCGCCGCTACCTGGCGCGATCCAAGTTGGGTATATATCGGTCTCATCACGGTGATCATCTGCCTTACATTGTGCATACTCCCAAGCCGCAGCGAGAGCGAACTTCCAAAAATCAATCCCGTTGGGCCACTGATGGAGTTTTTCCGCCGCCGGGGCGCCGCGCTCGTGCTGCTGTTCATCCTGCTCCACAAGATCGGCGACACCCTCGCCAACCTCACCTTTCGGCTGCTGTTCAACGATCTCGGCTACACCAATGACGAGATCGCGATCTACGATATCGGCTTCGGCTTCTGGGCCTATCTGATCGGCATCTTCATCGGCGGGATGCTCTATTCGCGGCTCGGCATGAAGCGCTCGGTGCTGCTCAGCCTGGTGCTGATGGCGGTCTCCAACCTGAGCTTCGCCGTCCTCGCGCAGATCGGCCATGACAATTGGGCGATGGCCGGCGCGATCGGCTTCGAAAATATCGCCAGCGGGATCGGCGGGGTCTGTGTCGTCGCCTATTTCTCGGCGCTGTGCGACCTGCGCTTCACCGCCGCGCAATATGCGCTGATCTCGGCCGCCGCGAGCGTGGTCGGCCGCGTGCTCACCGGCACCACCGCCGGCGCGATGCTCGACGGGATCGGCTATGTGAGCTTTTACCTGCTCACCACCCTCGCCGCGCTGCCCGGCATCATCCTGTTCTGGCTGATGATGCGCGCCGGCCTGATCGACCAGTCGATCGGCAGCGCGGGTGAGGAGGCGGCCTGAAAGCCCCTCTCCCACTTTGGGGAGAGGGAGGGGCCCGCCGCGAAGCGGTGGGAGGGTGAGGGCACGCGCCAATCCCAGATGTAACGCGGATGAAGGCGCGTGCCCTCACCTTCCCACTGCCTGCGGCAGCGGGCCCCTTCCTCTCCCCAAGTGGGAGAGGAGTTAATGTTCACTCGGGCAGGAAGTCCGGCACCGACAGATAGCGTTCGCCGGTGTCGTAGTTGAAGCCGAGGATGCGGGCCGCAGGCGCCTCCTTGAGCTTCTGCGCGATCGCCGCCAGCGTCGCACCCGAACTGATGCCGACCAGCATGCCTTCCTCGCGCGCCGAACGCCGCGCATAATCCTTGGCGTCGGCGGGATCGACCTGGATCGCCCCGTCGAGCAACCGGGTGTGGAGATTCGCGGGGAGGAAACCCGCGCCGATCCCCTGGATCGGGTGCGGTCCGGGCTGCCCGCCGGAGATCACCGGCGACAAGGTCGGCTCGACCGCAAACACCTTGAGCCCCGGCCAACGCGCCTTGAGCACCTGCGCGCAGCCAGTGATATGCCCGCCGGTGCCGACCCCGGTGATCAGGATGTCGATCGGGCTGTCCTTGAAATCCTCGTAGATTTCCTCGGCGGTGGTGCGGACATGGACCTCGATGTTGGCTGGATTTTCGAACTGCTGCGGAATCCACGCCCCCGGTGTCTGCGCCTGCAGTTCGAGCGCGCGCTCGATCGCGCCCTTCATGCCCTTTTCGCGCGGGGTAAGGTCGAAGGTTGCGCCATAAGCGAGCATCAGCCGCCTGCGCTCGAGCGACATGCTCTCGGGCATCACCAGCACGAGCTTATAGCCTTTGACCGCGGCGACCAGCGCCAGCCCAATGCCGGTATTGCCGCTGGTCGGCTCGATGATCGTGCCCCCGGCCTTGAGCTTGCCCGACCGCTCGGCGTCCTCGATCATCGCAAGCGCGATGCGGTCCTTGATCGATCCGCCGGGATTGCTGCGCTCGGACTTGATCCACACTTCGGCGCTCCCGAACAGACGATTGATGCGCACATGCGGGGTGCCGCCGATCGTCTCGAGCACCGATGTCGACTTGGTCATGCTGCCTTCTCCTGGCGTGGAATATCTTCGAACGAAGCGGGCGGTTCCAAAGTCCGCGCGCGCACTATCTCCGGGAACAGCTTCGCCCACAAGATCGCGACGCCGATCGTGCCGATCCCGCCGGCGACCACCGCGGCGACGGGGCCGATCAGCGCCGCCAGAAAACCCGACTCGGCCTCTCCGAGCTCGTTCGAGCCTGAGATGAACAGCACCGAAGCCGCCCCCACCCGCCCGCGCATCTCGTCGGGCGTGTAGATCTGCACCAGCGACTGGCGCACATAGACCGACACCATGTCGGCGCCGCCGAGCAGCGCCAGGCAGGCCAGCGCCACCGCGATCGGCGCGGGCGTATGCTGCGCGAGGCCGAAGGCAATCGTGGCGACGCCGAATATCGCCACGGCGATCAGCAGAGTGATCCCGACATTGTGTCGGAGCGGCCGGCGGCTCAGCCAGAGCGCGACCAGCGCCGCCCCGACCGCCGGCGCGGCGCGGAGATGGCCGAGCCCGGACGAACCGATGTGCAATATGTCGCGGGCGTAGATCGGTAGCATCGCCGTCGCGCCGCCAAGCAGCACCGCGAACAGATCGAGCGAGATAGCCCCGAGCACGAGGCGGTTGCGGCGGAGATAAGCGAAGCCCTCGATCATCTGCGCCCAGGGACTGCCCCTGCCGTCGAGCAGCGTGCGGGGGACGGGCCCGATCATCAGCAGCATCGCCCAGGAAACCAGCAGCAGCAGCGCGCTCGCCAGATAGGCGAGCGGCGGATCGAGCGCGTAGAGATACCCCCCAAGGGGCGGCCCGGCGATCGCGCCGACCTGCCAGGCGATAGAGCTGGTCGCGATCGCCGCGGGCAGCAACCGCCTCGGCACCAGATTGGGCGCGAGCGCAGACAACGCGGGTCCGGCGAAAGCGCGTCCGACCCCGAGCAGCGCGGCGACCGCGAACAGCGCCGGCAAGCTGGCGACGTCATACCAGGCGATCAGCCCGAGCGCGGCCGCGCACAGCAGTTCAAGCGCGGTGGTGGAGCAGGCGACCAAGCGGCGGTCGAGCCGATCGGCCGCGAGCCCGGTCACCAGGGTCAACAGCATCAGCGGCAGGAACTGGGCGAGGCCGACCAGCCCGAGCTGCAGCGCCGCGTCGCGCGGCGCCATGCTGCGGCGAGCGACATCATAGACCTGCCAGCCGATGACCACGACCATGCCGTTGAGCGCGATGGTCGAGGAAAAGCGCGCGAACCAATAATGACGGTAGGGCGGTATCGAAAAGGGCGATTCACGCGCGGCCATGGAACCCTCTAGGCAGTTCGGACGGCGCGGGGCAACCCTGGGATCGCATGCTTCCTACAATTTCTACTTTATCGATAGAAAACTAATCGGGCAGGCTGACGAAGCTGTCGAGCACCCGCTTGCGGCCCGCATGTTCGAAATCGATTTCGAGCTTGTTGCCTTCGATTTCGACCACGGCGCCGTAGCCGAACTTGGTGTGAAACACGCGCTGGCCGAGCGCGATGTCCTTGCGCGAGGGCTGGGCGAAACTGACCGCCGAGGCGCGCGCCTCGACGACGCGCGCGCCGGCTAAAGGCTGGCCGAGCCCGCCCGCGGCGGTCGCCCGCTGCCAGCCCGGGCCGCGCCCGGTTCCCCGTCCGACATGCGCGAAGGGATCGGCATGTTCGGACCATTGCGCACGCCAAAGCGACTCGCCGCCGGTCATGGTCGTTTCGGATTCGATATGGGCAGCGGGCAGCTCGGCGATGAAGCGCGAAGGAATCGAAGAAGTCCACTGGCCATAGATGCGCCGGTTGGCCGCGTGCAGGATCGTGCAGCGCCGCCGCGCCCGCGTGATCGCGACATAAGCGAGCCGACGCTCCTCCTCGAGGCTCGCGAGCCCGCCCTCGTCGAGCGATCGCTGCGACGGAAACACCCCCTCCTCCCACCCCGGCAGGAAGACGACGCCGAACTCGAGCCCCTTCGCAGCGTGGATCGTCATCACCGTCACCTTTGCGGCCTCGGCGTCGGCGTCATTGTCCATCACCAGGCTGACATGTTCGAGGAAGGCGGAGAGGTTTTCATAATCCTCCATCGCGCGCGCGAGCTCGCCGAGATTCTCGAGCCGCCCCTCGGCCTCGCTCGTCTTCTCGTTCTGGAGCATCGCGACATAGCCCGATTCCTCGAGCAGCTGGCGGGTGAGATCGGGGTGCCGCAGCTCGCCGAGCAGATCGCGCCAGCGCGCGATGTCGCCGACCAGATTGCCGAGCGCGCGCCGCGCCTGGGGGGTGAGTTCGTCGGTGCCGAGGATACGGGCCGCGGCGAGGGTCAGCGGAATGCCCTCGGCGCGGGCGAGCTGGTGGAGCTTGGCGATCGCCTTGTCGCCGAGCCCGCGCTTGGGCGTGTTGACGATCCGTTCGAAGGCGAGGTCGTCGGCGGGCTGGCTGATCACACGCAAATAGGCCAGCGCGTCGCGGATCTCGGCGCGCTCGTAGAAGCGGAAGCCGCCGACGATGCGATAGGGCAGCCCGATCGCAATGAAGCGGTCCTCGAACTCGCGGGTCTGGAACTGCGCGCGCACCAGGATCGCGATGTCGTCGAGCCGTCCCCCGCCGCGCTCGTGCGCCTCGATTTCGTCGCCGACGCGGCGCGCTTCCTCAGGCCCGTCCCAGATGCCGACAATGCGGACCTTGTCCCCCTCGCCCGTCTCGGTCCACAGCGTCTTGCCCAGGCGCCCGCCATTATGCGCGATCAGCCCGCTCGCGGCCGCGAGGATATGCGGGGTCGAGCGGTAGTTCTGTTCGAGCCTGATCACCGCCGCGCCGGGAAAATCGCGCTCGAAACGCAGGATGTTGGCGACCTCAGCGCCGCGCCACGAATAGATCGACTGATCGTCGTCGCCGACGCAGCAGATATTCTTGCGCTCCTGTGCGATCAGCCGGAGCCACAGATATTGGGCGCTGTTGGTGTCCTGATATTCGTCGACCATCACATAACGGAAGCGCTGCTGATAATCGGCGAGGATGTCGCGATGCGTCTTCAATATCGTCAGCATGTGGAGCAGGAGATCGCCGAAATCGCAGGCGTTCACAGCGCGCAGCCGGTCCTGATAGAGCTGGTACAGCTCACCGCCGCGGCCGTTGGCGAATTGCTCGGCCTCGCCGGCGTCGATTTCGGCCGGCGTCAGGCCGCGATTCTTCCAGCGGTCGATCAGCCCCGCGAGCTGACGCGCGGGCCAGCGCTTCTCGTCGAGATCGGCGGCGGCGAGCAGCTGCTTAAGCAGGCGAAGCTGATCGTCGGTGTCGAGAATCGTAAAGCTGGAGCTCAACCCGACCAGCTCGGCGTGGCGGCGCAGCATGCGGGCGGCGACCGAATGGAAGGTGCCGAGCCAGGGCATGCCTTCGACTGCCTCGCCGAGCAACCGCCCAACCCGCTCGCGCATCTCGCGCGCGGCCTTGTTGGTGAAGGTGACCGCAAGGATCTCCGAGGGCCAGGCGCGGCGCGTCGCGACCAGATGGGCGAGCCGCGCGGTGAGCGCCGCGGTCTTGCCGGTGCCGGCGCCCGCGAGCACCAGCAGCGGGCCCTCGGTGGTGAGCACCGCCTCCCGCTGCGGCGGATTGAGCCCGCGCAGATAGCCGGGTTCGGGAGCGGGGACGGGCTGAGTCACCCGCGAACAGTTAGGGAACGCAACGCGCCGGGGCAAGGCCCCGGCAGGTTCCCGGCCGGTCCGGAGTACCGGCCGGGATAGCGGAAGCGCTTCGGAAAGCCGTTAAGAGGCCTTCATGTTGTTGCTGACGTTGCCGAAAGTGTTGACCAGGCTATTCCCCAGCGCCGACATCGCGGTGATCGCCGCAACCGCGATCAGCGCCGCGATCAGGCCATATTCGATAGCCGTCGCGCCGCGCGTGTCGCGCAAGATGCTGATGAACTTATGCATGGCATGATCCTCGTTCGCCCGTGTGCGACAGGGCTTTAACCCACCCGCCATTAAGGGTGCGTAACAAGACCAGGTTAACGGAGGTTTTTTGAGGCCATTCCGGCTTAGCGCTGGTGGGTCCGCCGGGATTCGAACCCGGGACCTCTCGATTAAAAGTCGCTTGCTCTACCGACTGAGCTACGGACCCACCGACGCCGCCTCCCTATTGGGCGCGGCGTCCAGGGTCAACCCGCCGCCCGCCGGATCAGCCGCGACCGCGCCTGTCGGACCGTGCCCGCTCCCGCGCCCACGCGCCACAGCGGCGCAATGCGCTCGAGCGGTTTGAGCACGAAGTCGCGCTGCTCGATCGCCCGATGGGGTATGACGAGGCGACGCCCGCCGTGACGCGGCCAGCGTCCCTCCGACCATAAGAGAAGGTCGAGATCAAGCACGCGAGCCCCCCAGCGGCGGCCGCGCCGCCGCCCGAACGCCCGCTCAATCGCCTTCAACAAGTCCAGCAGCGCGGGCGGGTCGAGCCTTGTTTCGACGATGATCGCGGCGTTGGCGAAGCCGCGCCCGGCCGGGCCGAGCGCGCGAGTCGCGATCACCGGCGAGACGGCGACGATCGCCAGCCCCGCAGCGCGAAGCGCCGCAACCGCCGCGCGCAGCACGCCGGCCGGCGCGCCATGGCGGCGGTGACGCCGGTTCGAACCCAGCGCGATCGCGTAACGATAAGGCGACATGCAGCGCGCCTATCGCCATCTCCGCGGATATTCCAGAGCTCAGGCGATCGGCGTCCCGATTCGGACCCGAGGCCGTCAGCCTGCGATCATCCAGGCCTAGCGCCAGTTAGCGACAAGCGCCTGCATCACTTCCGCCGCGACCCGCGCCCCGACCTGATCGATCGAGGGCGGCAACGGGCGCTCGCGCTGGTAGCCGTTGGCCCCGGCGACCCACTGGCCCGGCCCGGCGGGCGGCGGATTGCCCTGGGTGACGACCGTGGCGAGCAGCGCGCCGCTGCGGATGTCCTTGACGTCGGCCCGGAAGCTGTAACCGCTCGGCGCGCTCGCGTCGGGGGTCTGAAGCACCTCGACGAGCAGATCGGCCTTGCCCATCAGCGCCGACATCTCGACCGACTGGGCGTCGCCGCGATCGACCCCTTTGCCAAGCGCGGTCGACCGCATGATCAGGGTGCGGTCTATCAACCGCGCGCCGCCCGCGAGCATCGTGCGGTTGAAGCCCTGCGCGGCGCGCCAGTCGGCGCGCTCGGGCAGGCTGACCCCGCGCGCGCCATCGGCGGGCGCGGCGGTCCGTCCCGTGCGGACCTCGGCTTCGGCGGCGCGCGCGGAGATCGTCGTCGCGCCGTCACTATATTCGGTCGTGTCGGAATAGCGCCCGTCGACCAGCGAGACCCGCGCCCACTCCTCGTAGCTGCTCGACAGCGTATCTGTCAGCTGGCGATTCCAGAAAATCACCATGCGCGGGCTCTTGCGGCGGGCATAGGCCGCGCGGAAGGCGTTCACCGATGCGGCATTGGCCTGCCCTGCCCCCGGCGGAGGCGGAGGCGCCTTGAGCACGTCGGGCATGCCCTGGCGATATTCCTGCGCGTCGGCGGCGCCGGCCAGCAGCGCGGCCGCCGGCAGCAGGACGAAGAGCCCGGCGTTGATCCTCATCTCCACATCCCCCATGCCGCAAAGCCCGGTTCATTCTCGAGATCGGCAGGCCCGCCGTCCTCATCGCTCCATTCATCGTCGATCGGCGCCACTTCGATGACCGGCACAAAGCGGTCGGGCGGCCCGTCGCGCAGCCGCGATTCATAGGCCAACGCCGGCTGCACCGCGCGGATCACGCGCGGCGCGGGCACGTCGCGGCCCGCAGCGGCGGGCTCCGCGAGCGCCGCCAAGCCGAGCAGCGCCGCGCCGATCACGGCTGTGAAGTCCTCACCTCGACGAGATAATATTTGACCTCGTCGCGGCCGATCGACAGGCCGCGATAAACCCCGGTCGCCTTGGGTTGAAGGATCACCTTTTTCCAATAGGTCGAATCCTCGGTCGGCACCTGGTCGGCGTCCATGAACGACGAACGCGCGTCGAGCTCGACCACCTTCTTGGTGCAGTTGACGAAACGGGTGATCACCTCGACCGAGTTGGTTTCGGTGCGGCGCGCGAACATCGCCTCGACGACGACCCGGTTGGCGAGCTTCGTGTCGGTCATCTGCACTGCGTTGAGATCAATCGGCGTCATCGCCGAAGCCACATTGGCGACCAGCGCCGGACCGCCGGCCGAGACCGAACGCTTGGCGTCGCCTATGTCGCATTTCACGGGGCGGTTCTCCCGCGTCGCCGCCGGCGCGCCGATCAGCGCCGCAGCGACGGCCAGCCCGAGATATGAAGTCCTCATCATCCTTCTCCCAAAGCTCAGCGCAGCGTCGCGCGGAACGCCTCATCCTTGGCCCAGGCGGTCTTGTCCCGCTTGCGGGCCGCCGCGACCTTGGCATTGTCGCCGGGGGCTGCGGGCGACAATGCGCCGATGCTGCGCGACCGCGACCAGACGATGCCGCATTTTCCGGCATTGGCGGTCATCGGCGCGATCCCTGTCAGATCGAGCACTGCGTCGTTGTTGCGCCACGCCATGTTGACCGGGGGCATGCTCCACGCACCTCCCGACGCTGGCTTGGGGGCAGGCTTGGCGGGCATCTTCCTGCCTTTGCCCCCAGCTGGTGCTGGTGCGGGAGCCGCCGCACCCCAGCGCGTAGTGCCCAGCATAATATTCGCGGGCAGGCTGTCCCACATCCGGATGTCGGCGGTCGGCCGCACCGTGGTCGACAGCATTCCGAGCAGCGCACCGGCCCCCTGCGCATAGAGCGCGTTGCCGCCCATCTGCTGCGCAAAGGATGTGCCGACCGTGGTCGCCAGCATGCTGGTCGTCTCGAGTCCGCTTTTGAACTGCGCCTTGCCGTTGAGGATGCCATCGATAGCGCGGCCGCCGCGGGTGGACGCCTGGGTGTAGAGGTTGGCGGCGGGCGTCAGCGGCCAGGCGCGGGTGGTCTTGCCCGAACCGAGCGTCACGATCGCGCCATTTTCGGGAAGCGGAGCGCCCTCGCGGAAGACCATTTTCTCCTGATATTGCCCGTCGGTCGCCTTGACGGGCCCGCTGCCCAGCTCGGCAAGCACTAGGATATTGTCGCCCGGCCCGGGCGGCTTGAGCTTGGCGTCGATCTTGGCCGCCGCTTCGAACGCGTCCGCGGCCTGGCTCTGATCCCCCGCGCATTGCGACGCCCAGCCCTGCAAATAGGTCAGCAGCGCGAAATCGGACTGGAAAGTCTCCTCTGCCGAGACCGTGTCCTGATATTCTGCCGCCTTGAACGAGGCGCGAGCGTTGTCATAGTCGCCTTTCCGCAGATAGAGCAGGCCTCGGTAATAATAGGCCATGGCGCGCTCATAAGGCTCGCCCTTGAAGTCCTTGTTGACCTCCAGCCGGGTAGCGCTGGTGGCCTTTTCGGCCTGCTTGTCCTTGCCGTAAAAGGCTTCGATGCGGTCGAGCGCGCCGTCGAACGCCTTTTCCGCATCGACATAATAGCCAAGTTCCATCGCGAGCAGGCCGAGGCGCTCGAAATTGAGCACCGCATTATGCTCGCCGTCATAATAGAGCACGCGATAATATTCGCGCAGCTTCTCCTGACGGCTAGCGAGATAGGCGTCCATCTCGTCGGGATAGGGCCCCGGCCCATATTGCGCCTTCCACACCTTGAGCTGCGCCGCGCGCACCTTGGCGGCGGCCTTGGCCGCGGCGGGATCGGGCGCGGCGGCGGCGTCCGATTGCGCCCAAACAGGCGCGGCGGCGACCGATGCCAGCAACAGAGCGGCCGCCCCGGCCGCGATCGTCCTCGTCATGTTCGTCGAACCCCCGTTCGGTATCGGATCAGCGATAAACGACGTCGTCGGCCCCCGCGCGACGGATCTTGTAGGTTCCGTTCCAAACCAGCGTGCCATATTCGAGATCGAGCATCTCAAGCGAAATGACTGTCAATCTTTCCTGCATGCCCGTGTCGTTGTTGCGCGAATCGAGCGACGTGATCTTGCCCACCAGCTTATAGTCCGCGCCGGCGGTCGCGCGGGTGAGGCCGGTCGTGCCGGTGTCGACCACCCCCTCGCGCTTGAGCGCCCGCTCCTGCTCCACCGCGGCGATGAATTCGCGGCTGACAAAGCGCATCTTGCCGCGCGCTGCGTTCATCAGCTTGCCGCGCAGCTCATCGGTGATGATGTCCTTGTCGATCCGCTGCGAACTTTGGTTGCGAAGATCGGAGCTGTCGAGAATGATCCGCGGCGGGGTCGCGCGGTTGGAGATCTCGGGATTGGCCATCAGGTCGCGGACCATTTGATCGGCCATCCGCCCGAGATCCTGCCCCTCGATCCCGACCCCCGAAACGATGCCGCGCTGATCGGGATCGAGATCGACCGCCTGATGCGAACGGTCTTTCGCCGCGGCGGGCGCCGCAGACGCGATCAGGCCCGCCGCCAGAAACGCGGCACAAGCCACTCGATGCACTTTCATCATCTAACCCCCTGTCCCGGCCTCGGTCCTGACGGCGCCCCCGCCGCAGCAACCGTTTCGGTGCCGGACGACGCTAGAGCCGCCATGCCCGGCGTCAAGCCCGTGATGCCGCGGGCACGGCCGCCGCGATATGATATGCGTCACACATATCCGCGCCGTCGCCGCACGCGGGTCTTCGGCGGCCAGGCGATCGGTGCGGAGCGTGCTCGCATGCGCTCGGGGCGGAAAATTAGGCATTTCAGACACCAAGCCTGCAAAAAGGCTTGATCCCATCCGGCATAGGTGATTCTGTTCGGGGCATGAATCGCGTTCCCCTTCTGCAAATGGCGCGCAGCGCCGCGCTGCCGGCGGTCGCGATCCTGATCATCGGCTATTTCGCGAGTTCGGCGCTGTTCGGTCCGAACGGATTGCTCGCGCTGGGCGGCTATAAGAGTCAGCTCGAGGCGAAGAGCCAGGAGCTTCACCGCATACAGGAACTGCGCGACCGGCTGCGCCATCACGCCGACCTGCTCGATCCGGCCAAGGTGGACCCCGACTTCGGCGATGAGCTCGTTCGACGTTCGACCGGGCAGGTGCGTCCCGACGAGGTCATCATCCCGCGCAATTAAATTCGCCATGCCGGCTGAGCGACGCGTTGAAATCCGCGTGTGCCGACGCCTATAAGCGGCCGACACCCTCCCCGGGACAAGGAGCGAACCGCTTGGCGAAACCAGCACAGCCGCGCGCAACCGCGAAGGCGGCCCCGCGCAAACCCGCCACGACAAGATCGGCGCCGCGCGCCGCCGCATCGCCGCCGCCCGCTGCTGCGAACCGCGAGCGGCCCGCCGAGCCGAAGCGCTACGAGGCCAGCAAGGCCGAGATGCTCGAATTCTACCGCCAGATGCTGCTGATCCGCCGGTTCGAGGAAAAGGCGGGCCAACTTTACGGTCTCGGCCTGATCGGCGGCTTCTGCCATCTTTACATCGGACAGGAGGCCGTCGCCGTCGGTCTTCAGTCGGCGCTCCAGGTCGGCAAGGACTCCGTGATCACGGGCTATCGCGACCATGGCCACATGCTCGCTTATGGCATCGACCCCAAGCTGATCATGGCCGAACTCACCGGCCGGGCCGCCGGCATCAGCCGCGGCAAGGGCGGTTCGATGCATATGTTCTCGGTCGAACATCGCTTCTACGGCGGCCATGGCATCGTCGGCGCGCAGGTGAGCCTCGGCGCGGGCCTGGCGTTCAAGCATAAATATGCCGGCGACGGCGGGGTCGCGATGGCTTATTTCGGCGACGGCGCGTCGAACCAGGGCCAGGTGTATGAGAGCTTCAACATGGCCGAGCTGTGGAAGCTGCCGATCATCTTCGTGATCGAAAACAATCAATATGCGATGGGGACCAGCGTCAACCGCTCCTCGGCCGAGGACCAGCTTTATCGGCGCGGCGAAAGCTTTCGCATTCCGGGCCTCCAGGTCGACGGCATGGACGTGCTTGCGGTGCGCGGCGCGGCCGAGGAAGCGGTCCGGTGGGTGCGCGGCGGCAAGGGGCCGATCCTGCTCGAGCTCAAGACCTACCGCTATCGCGGCCACTCGATGTCCGACCCGGCCAAATATCGCTCGCGCGACGAGGTCCAGGCGGTGCGCGAAAAATCCGATCCGATCGATCTGATGAAGAAGGAACTGGAGGCGATCGGAGTCGGCGAGGACGAACTGAAGAAGCTCGAAAAGGAGATCCGCACGATCGTGACCGAGGCGGCCGACTTCGCCGAGCAGTCCCCCGAGCCCGAGCCCGGGGAGCTTTATACCGACGTGCTGGTGGGACAATATTGAAATGGCTGTCGATCTGAAGATGCCCGCGCTTTCCCCGACGATGGAGGAAGGTACGCTCGCCAAATGGCTCGTCAAGGAAGGTGACACCGTCAAATCGGGCGACATCCTCGCGGAGATCGAAACCGACAAGGCGACGATGGAGTTCGAGGCGGTCGACGAAGGCACGATCGCCCAGATCGTCATCCCCGAAGGCACCGAGGGCGTGAAGGTGGGCGCGGTGATCGCGCGGATCGCCGAAGATGGCGAGGACGCCTCGGCCGCCCGAAGCGCGCCGCAACCCGAGCCTGAGGTCGCGGCCGCCGCCGCCGAGGCGCAGCCCAAAGGCGAGGCCCAGCCGCCGCAGCCGGAATCGCAATCGCCAACCCCGCACAAGATGGAGACCGCCGCGCGCGACCTCGTCGCCGCGGTCGCCGACACGCGCGACGATCCCGAAGTCCCCCAGGGGACCGAACTGATCAAGACCACGGTTCGCGAGGCGCTGCGCGACGCGATGGCCGAGGAGATGCGCGCCGATGACGCCGTCTTCGTGATGGGCGAGGAAGTCGCGCAATATCAAGGCGCGTACAAGGTGACGCAAGGCCTGCTCGACGAATTCGGCGACCGCCGGGTGATCGACACGCCGATCACCGAATATGGCTTCGCAGGCATCGGCACCGGCGCGGCGATGGGCGGGCTCAAGCCCGTCATCGAGTTCATGACCTTCAACTTCGCGATGCAGGCGATCGACCACATCATCAACTCCGCCGCGAAGACCAATTACATGTCCGGCGGTCAGATGCGGTGCCCAGTGGTGTTCCGCGGCCCGAACGGGGCCGCAGCCCGCGTCGCCGCGCAGCACAGCCAGAATTATGCGCCCTGGTATGCGAGCGTTCCGGGGCTGATCGTGATCTCGCCCTATTCGGCCGCCGACGCCAAGGGCCTGCTCAAGGCGGCGATCCGCTGCCCCGATCCGGTGGTGTTTCTCGAGAATGAGCTGCTCTACGGGCAGAGCTTCGAGGTGCCCAAGCTCGACGATTACGTACTGCCCATCGGCAAGGCGCGGATCTGCCGTCCGGGTTCGGATGTGACGATCGTCAGCTATTCGATCGGGGTGGGCGTCGCGCTCGAGGCGGCCAAGCAGCTCGAGGCCGAAGGCGTCGATGCGGAGGTGATCGACCTTCGCACGCTGCGCCCGCTCGACAAGCAGACGGTGCTGGCCAGCCTCAAGAAGACCAACCGGATGGTAATCGTCGAGGAAGGCTGGCCGGTCTGCTCGATCGCATCGGAGCTCATCGCGATCGCGATGGAGGAAGGCTTCGACGATCTCGACGCGCCCGTGCGCCGGGTTACCAACCAGGACGTGCCGATGCCCTATGCGGCCAACCTCGAGAAAGCCGCGCTGCTTAAGGTTTCGGACGTGGTCGCAGCGGCGAAATCGGTGGCATATAAGAGCTAAGAAGCTGTAAAGATTGCCGCTACGGTATATTGCGGAAAGGAAGATCGCCAAACTGTGGTAAGCTCTTGATCGAGTCGGAAGCGACTCGGGAGATTGGCAATGCCCGGCGAACAGAAATCTGGCACCGCGCATATTCCTGCCTTCGAGGCGGGCGATCAGCTCGTGGGCCGTCTCCTTTATGTCGAGGACAATATCCCGATCGCCGAGATCACCTGCCTGATGCTCGAGGATTCGGGCCTTGAGGTGATCCAGGCCGTCTCGGCCGAACAGGCGCTGCAGATCGCCGCCGAAGCCGAAGGATCGCCGCCCTTCGATATCGTGCTGACCGATGTCGTCATGCCGGGTTTGAGCGGAGTCCAACTTGCGCGGCGGCTCAATCGACGTTGGCCCGATCTTCCCGTGGTGCTCGTCAGCGGCTTCAGCGACGAACTGGCCATGGGCTATGGCGGTCAATATGAGCTGCTCCGCAAGCCATTCACCCGCGGCGCGCTGCTCGAATGCCTGCAGCGCCATCTCGATGGCGAAATCTACCAACACGCCTGATCCCGCCATCCTCGCCGATCCCGAACGCCAGCTGGCGCTGAGCTATGCTCCACGGCAACGCGAGCCACTCGCGTTGCTCTGGGGGATCGACGAGCGGATGGGCGCGATCGTCGCGGCGGCGAGCGAACCTGCGATCGGCGCGATGCGGCTGCTGTGGTGGCGCGATGCGCTCGTCCGGCTCGATGATCCCGCCGCGCCCCCGCCGGCCGAGCCACTGCTCGCCGCCGCAGCCGCGACATTGCTGCCCGCCCGGCTGAGTGGCGAATCCATCGCGGAGATCGAACAGGGATGGGCGGCGCTGCTCGAGGCGGCGCCACCCGGCGAGGACGAGATCGTCGCCCACGGCGCGGAGCGCGGCGATCGGCTGTTCGCGCTGTCGGCGAGGCTGCTCGGCCCGGTGTCCGACCCGCTGCCCCCCGATGTCGGGCGCGCCGGCGAAGGCTGGGCGCTCGCCGACCTCGGACATAGGCTGAGCGACGCGGAGGGCCGCCGCTTCGCGCGTGCGCGTGCGGCCGATCTGCTGCGCGGGGTCGACCTTGCCCGCTGGCCGCGCGCGCTGGCCCCGCTCGGGCTGCTTGTCTTGTTCGCGCGGTACGACGCCGCGCTGCCGGCGGACCGCCAGCGTCGGCAGGGTTCGCCAAAACGGTTGTTTCGGGCTCTCGCCTATCGTCTCACGGGACGCTAAACTCAAGCGATCGAGGGGAGAATCCGAATGTGGCGTTATCTGGCAGGCGGGGTCGGCGCCTTGTTGCTTGGCGGCGGTGGGCTGTTGCTATGGCAACAGCTCGGCGCGAGCCCTCCGGTCGCGCCGCCGCCACCCGCCGCGATGGCGGGCGCAGCGCCCGCAGCCGAGCCCCCTGCCGCCACCGAAAAGACGCGCGAAGAAAAGCGTTTCCAGCGCTATGACAAGGATCGCGACGGCCGCGTCAGCCGCGAGGAATTCCTCGCTAGTCGCCGCAAGGCCTATGCCAAGCTCGACGCCGACGGCGACGGCAAGCTCAACTTCGACGAATGGTCGGTGAAGACCACCACGCGCTTCGCCAAGGCCGACAGCGACAAATCGGCGACGCTGACCGCGGAGGAGTTCGCCACGACCCGCATCGCGCGCAAGGCCGCACGGCCCGCACCATGCGTGCCCGACAGCGACGGCTGAGACCGCGGCCCGTGAACCGGCGGCCTATTTGGTCGCGTATTGACCCGCTTCAGCGTTGAACTGCTCGCGCGCAAAGGCGCGGGCCGCAGCCATTGTCTTGAAGGTCTCGTCCTGCAAGGTCGCGGTGACGAGCGGGTAGTTGTTCATGTTGTAGCGCGTGACGCGCACCGTCAGGCGGAAGTCACCATTTTCATCCTTGGTGATGAGAAAGGGCTTTACGGGAACGCGAGACATGGGAACTTCTCCAATCAGGGACAATAAAGGCTAATCTGCCTCAGCGCGGGGCGCCGACGGCTTTCGCGGCCTCGTTGACCGAGGCGCGTGCCATGGTATCGGCGGCATTGGCCGCCATCGCCTCCCAGCTCTCCGCCGAGCGCTCGTGCATCGCGCGCCGGTTGGGCAACGTGCTATTTTCTGCTGCGAGCCGTTGCGCCGCAGCATTGGCGCGATAGACTTCGATATTCGTCATTGAACCCCCTTTCGGGCCAGCTTAGAGCGGCGCGAGCCGCGTGGTCGGAAGAAGCTCATTCCTGCGCATCTTCGCTTGGATGAGAACGGCCAGATTGGCCGAGATCGCCAGCACTGAACCGGCCGGATCGAGCTTCGCCCTCTCCACCCCGAAATGCTCGATGTCGGCGATGCTGACGAGGAATTTGTGCGTTTCGCCTTCGACAAGGGCGTTGAAAGCGATGTTGCGTTTCTCGACCGTCGCGCTGGCCGCATCGATCAGAATTACAGCTTCGGTCATTCGCATGGTTCCATGGCAATCGGCGGTGGTGCACCGGGGAGCCAGACATGGGACGCCATAGACTCTATCGTTGAGCGGGCCGGCCTAGCGAAAAGCTGAAAAATCACAAGCTTTATTATGCCTAACGCCAGCCCTCCCGGACCGCTCAGGCCGGCATTCGACGCCGTTCACGACTCCAGGCGCCCGGAGGCACCCCATGTTCGCGCTTGAACGCGCGGCTGAACGCCGCCTCTGAACCGAAGCCGACCGAATAGGCGACGCTGCCGGCATTTTGCCGATCGTCGCGCAGCATGTTCGCGGCGACGCGCATGCGCCAGCGCCCGCAATATTGCATCGGCGCCTCGCCGAGGAGCGCGCGGAACCGATCGTTGAGAACCGTCTTCGACACCCCGCTTTCGCGCGCCAGCGTCTCGATCGTCCAGGCTTCGGCATATCGGGCGTGGATCAGCGAGAGCGCCTTGCCCACCGCGGGATCGCGCAAACCGGCGATCCAGCCCCCGTCTCCCGGCGGCAGCGCGTCGCAATAGCGCCGCACCGCCTCGGCAAAGAGTCCCTCGGCGAGCTTGCCGACCATTTCAGGCGCGCGGGCGCCGAGATTTTCGGCCGCAAACGCCATCGATTCGACCATCCACCGGTCGCGGACGGCGTCGAGCGAAACGGTCATCACAGGCGGCAGGCTGGCGAGCAACCGGTCGTCGGCGGCGCGCGTGCCGAGATAGCCGCAATAGATTTTGGTGGCCTCGCCATCCCCGCCCGCGCGCACATGGAACAATCCGTCGTCGCCCGGCGGACCGAGCAGTTCGTGCGAGTCGACCGGCTCGCAGGCGATCGGGCCACGCAGGCAATGCGGATCGTTGCGCGGGATCAGCACGATTTCTCCGGCCGAGACCCGGACCTCCGGGCCATCGCCGACCTGGCAGGTCAGCCAGCCCGAACGCACGAAATGATAGCCGATCACATGATGGGGCTGATCGAAGAAGACCGCGCAATCATCGGGGCTGATATGTGACAGCACCGCCCATGGCGTTCGGAACTCGCCATCGAGGAACACGCCGGCGACCAGGCGAAGCGACGATAGCATATCGGCAAGAACGTCCACCGCGGCTCCCACTGTTCATTCCGGTCGATCGATCAAGTCTTGCGGTCGGCCGGTCATATCCGGGGCCCGCCATTCCGGACTAACCACAAGAGGCCGCCCTGACGGCGGACAATAACCAAAAACAAGCACGGCGTCGCGCAGCCAGCAAGACTAGCCCGTTCCCGAGGGGCGGGCAAGAAAAGGAGACCAACCATGACAGACCTGATGACCCGCAACATCGTTAACGATCTCGATCTCACCGCGCTTGGCGAGGTGGTCGAGGCGATCCAGGCGGATCCCGCCAAGGCGCTCGTCCGCTTCGCGGTGTCGACCCGCTGGACCGGGCAGACCGGCAGCACCAGCCGCGTGCAAGGCTATGAGATCGCGGGCGAGCATGTCGAGCGCGCCTTCGAGATCGACGCCGACGAACCGCTCGAGCTGCTCGGCCGCAACAGCGCGCCCAATCCCCAGGAACTGCTGATGTCGGCGCTCAACGCCTGCATGACGGTGGGCTATGTCGCGGGCGCGGCGATGCGCGGCATCAGCCTCGAGAAGCTTGAGATCGAAACCAGCGGCCAGCTCGATCTGCGCGGTTTCCTCGGCCTCGATGACGCGGTGCCCGCAGGCTATGAGGCGATCGACTATGTCGTTCATATCCGCGGGGACGGGACGCCCGAGCAGTTCGCCGACATCCATCGGACGGTGATGGCGACCTCGCCCAATTACTTCAACATGGCACGGCCGATCCGGATGAACGGCCGGCTGAATCTCGGCTAGACCGCCACCTGAAAGCCGGCCGCCCGCGGCCAGTGCGAATCGACCATTGCGATCGCGCGAAACAGCGTGCCCATCTCCTCCTCGTCGGTGAGGCGGCGATGGGCCGCAGCGATCTCCTCGGTGCGCTCGGGATGGAGCCGCGACAACGCGGCCGCGCGTGCGGCGATGCCGAGCGTGCCGAGGAAGAAGCTTTGCGATACCGGCCCCTCGATCCGCACGCCGCCGACCTTGCCGGCCCTGGCCAGCGCGGTGAAATCGACATGCGCGGTCAGGTCGTTGGCGCCGGGGTTGCTGAACACGTCGGCATAGGCATGGGCGTTGAGCGCCTGGAGCGTATCGCCCGCGGCATAATCCTCATGGCCATAATCGATCGCGAGCAAGGCGCCGCCCTGCCGCTTGATCCGGCCGGCTAGTGCCCGCGCGATCGCGAGCCCGGCGGGTGATGTCTCGTAGATGCTGCCCGCGATCGCGTCGTGGAGATGTTCGGGTACCATATGCTCGGCCGGCGCGGTCCCCGGAACCGGGGCGAAACCGTCCTGATCATGGCCGACCATCCGCTCGCGCCAGCCGGTGTAGGTCTTGATATATTGGTGGTAGGGCAGCGCATCGAAAAACTCGTTGGCGATGATGATCAGCGGGAGATCGGTCGGCAGCGTCTCGATGCCCTCGTGCCAAATGGCGTCAGGCACGCGCGCCTGCTGGAGCTTGCGCAGCACCGGGCTGGTCTCGACCATATGGACCTGCGGCTTGCGCCCTTGCGCTGCCATCGCCCGCATCGCGTCGGCGGCAAGCGTGCCACGCCCCGGCCCCAGCTCGACATAGTGAACCGCGTCGGCCGCCGAGCGCGCCCACAGGTCGGCGGCCCAGATGCCGATCAGCTCGCCGAACATCTGGCTGATCTCAGGCGAGGTGATGAAATCGCCCTGCCGGCCGAACGGATCGTGCGAGGCATAATAGAAGCCGTTCGCGGCCTCCATATAGGACGCGACCGGGATCGGCCCCTCCGTTTCGATCCTCCGGATCAGCTCGGCGGCCAGCTCGGCTTGTGTCTCCATCTCTCTCTGTTCTGCGAAGCAAAATCGCCGCGGACGGTAGGCTTATTGGGTTAGTAAAGCATTACCCGACCGAAACGGCGCGGCGGCGCGGCGCGGTTGCGATCAGATAGGCGCCGCCGACCAGCATCGGCAGCGTCAGCGTCTGCCCCATCGTCAGGCCCCAGCTCAGCGTGCCAAGCTGGACATCGGGCTCGCGGAAATATTCGACCAGAAAGCGGCTGATGCCGTAGCCGAGCAGGAAGATGCCGACCAGCTTGCCCGGCTGGTTGCGCGCGTCGGTCCGCCAGAAGAAGAAGGCGAGCACCAGTCCGAGCAGCAGGCCCTCGAGCCCCGCCTCGTAGAGCTGGCTCGGATGGCGCGGCAGCCCGTCAGGCGCATTGGGAAAGATGATCGCCCAGGGCACGTCCGAGGGACGGCCCCACAGCTCGCCGTTGATGAAGTTGGCGATCCGCCCGAAGAACAGGCCGAAGGGCGCGCAGCAGGCGATATAATCGTGGAGCCGCAGCCAGCTCAGTCCGTTGCGACGCGCCATGTAGAGAATACCGAGCGACACGCCGAGCGCGCCTCCGTGGAAGGACATGCCTCCCTGCCACAGCTTCAATATGTCGAGCGGATGCCGCAGGATATCGGGCTGGTAGAAGAACACATAAGCGAGCCGCCCGCCGACCAGGATACCGATCGTCGCGTAGAAGACGAAATCATCGGCATGACGCCGCGCCATCGGCGCGTTGGGCTGCGCGATCAGCCTGGTCAGATAATACCAGCCGAGCAGGATGCCCGCGATATAAGCGAGCGAATACCAGTGGATCTGGAGGAACCCCACATCGAGCGCGATCGGATTGAGGTGCAGATCGTCGAAATGCAGCGCTGAGGCCGCGGCGGCGAGGACAGGCAGGTGCAAGGGCGTTCCCCGGAAACAGGTCTGCGCCCGCCATAGCCGCACCAGCGCGACAGCGGAAGCGCCGCCTCGCCGGCGATGTCACCGAATTGGTAATCGGAGTTCGAGGCGGTTGCGGCCCGGCTCGCTATGGTAGTCGACGATCTCGGTCCAGGCGCGGACCAGGTCGATGCCCGCGCCGCCGCCGCGTTCGGGGATGGCCTCCTCCGAGGGGGCGGTGCGCAAGTCAAAGGCGGCGCCGCTATCGCTGAGCACGATGCGCACGCCGTCGGCCTCGTGCGCGAGCAGCAGTTCGATCTCGCCATCGCCGCCGACACCGCCATGCTCGATCAGGTTGGCCGCAAGTTCCTCGACAATGATCGCGAGCCGGGCGGCGAGGCCCGCGGACAGGCGGCCGATCTCCGCGAAGCCCTGCGCGGCCTCGACCAAGCGATGAACCGCCCCGTCGGCGCCGCTGCAGCAAAGTCTGACCGGCGGAGATTTCGAGTCGCGGGAGCCCATCTTTGCGCTATGTCATGACTCATAGGCGATGGGGATGCGAGAATGAAGGGCAAGGCTGTTTTGATGGTGGTCGGCCTGGCGTTGGCGGCCCAGCCGGTCTGCGCGGGGATCGCCCGGATCAAGCGTAGCGTCGGCACCGCGGCGATCGAACGCGGCAAGGCAAAACTGATCCCGGCGCCGGGAGTGGAGCTGCTCGCCGGCGACACGCTCGTCACGGGGAAGGACGGGCAGATGAGCCTGACCTTCGTCGACGACACGCGTTTCTCGGTCGGACCGAACAGCCGCATCTCGGTCGACCAGTTCGACTATGACCGCAGGAACCAGACCGGCGCCTTCGTCACCCGGGTCAATCGCGGATCGCTCGCGATCGTCTCGGGCCAGATCGCGCATTCGAAGAAGGACGCCATGAAGGTCCGCACGCCGACCTCGCTGCTCGGCGTGCGCGGCACGCGCTTCATCGTCGAGGTACCAAAATGACCCTGCGGCGGCTGTCAGTGCTGGCGATGGCCGGCCTGCTCGCCGGCTGCGCGACGCCATCGCTCACGCTGCTTCCCAGCGAGGAAGGCAAGCAGGGCGCGGTGGCGGTGCTCGAGGCGGACGGTAGGCCGGTCGAAACCGTGGTCGACGAACTCAACAGCCGCACCAGCCTGACGCACCGTCCGAAGACCCGCGCGATCGATCCCGACCGGCTCAGCGCGCGCAATCGCGAGCTGCTGGCCGAACTGCCGCCCGCGCCGGTGCGGCTGACGCTCTATTTCAAGGAAGGCACCACGGAGCTCACCCCCGACTCGCGCGCCGGGCTCGACTTCCTGAAGGCCGAGGTGGCCCGGCGGGCCGGCGCCGAAGTCCAGGTTACGGGCTATACCGATACGCTCGGCAGCGACGAAGATAATGACGATCTGTCGCAGCGCCGGGCTGAGGAGATCCTGGAAGCCCTGGCAGCGCAGGGGATCGACAGGCGGCTGATGAGCGCGGTCGGCCGCGGCGAGCGCAATCTGCGCGAACCGACCGCCGACGGCGTGTCCAATCCGGCGAACCGCCGCGTGGTGGTGATCGTCCGCTAGGCGGCGCAGGCGTCCATTTTCACGCGGGTCCCAGAAAGCGCACCGCCATCACCGTGAGATCGTCGGTCGGATCGGCGCCGTCTTCGAACACGCGCACCGCCGCGCGCACGGCTTCGACCATCGCGGTGGCGCTGCGCTGCGTTTCGAGCGCCGCCAACAGGCGCGCATGGCCGAACAGGGCATCGCTGCCGTTGAACGCTTCGCTGACCCCGTCCGAGATCAGCAGCAGCGTCTCGCCCGGCCGCAGCGTCATCGGTTCGTCGGGATAAGGAAAATCGACGATGCAGAAAGGCGGCCCACCCTCAAGCCTGTGAATCGCGACGCCACCATCGGCGCGGATGTGCAGCGGATCTTCATGCCCTGCGCTCATAAGCACGACCTCCCCACTTCGAAGGTCGAGCAGACCGATCAGCATCGTCACATTCATCGACTCGCTGTTGTCGCGCATCAGCTCCTCGTTGAGGACTGCGGCGGCGGCGGCGAGGCTGGGCATTCCGCGCAGCACCACACTTTTCGCCAGCGCCTTCGACAGCGCCATGAACAGCGCCGCGGGCACCCCCTTGCCGGTGACGTCGCCGACGAGGAAGGCGATCCGATCGGCGTCGAGGCGGATCACGTCGTAAAGATCGCCACCGATCGACTTCGCAGGCTCGAGCAGCGCATCGATGTCGACGCGCGGATCGAAACTGGCGAGATCGGCGCGCGGGGGCAGCATGCCGAGCTGGATCGTCCGCGCCGCCTGCAGTTCGCCCTCGGTTGCGGCCGCGGTGATCCGCTCGCGGACCAGCGTCTCGCGCAGCCGCTCACGCTCACGCCGCGCCTCGACGAACATCCCGCCCGCGACCCCCGCCGCGGTGGCCGCGCCCAGCAGCAACGGCCGCAGCGGATCGAGCAGCAAGGCGGCCTGGGCGAAGGCGGCCCAGCCGATCGCCGGAATCAGCAAACCGAGTGCGGCGGGAACCAGCAGCAGCGCGCGCCGCCGCCCGGGCAGGAACAGCAGCACCAGCAGCGCCAGCAGCACCCCCGCCGCCCATTCGGCCGGGGCGGCCCAGCGCGGACGATCGAGCCAGCCGCCGCGCAGGATCGCGTCGACCGCCTGCGCCTGGACGAGGGTGCCATAGGCTTCCGAAGCGAGCGGGGTCGCGACGATGTCGGCGGTTCCCTCGGCGGCAAGCCCCACCAGAACGATTTGACCGGCGAAGGCGTCGGCGGGAAAATGGCGGCGCAGGACGTCCGCCGCGGAGCTGATCATGACGCCGGGAACCGGACCGAAGTGGAGCAGCATCCGCCCTTCCTCATCAACCGGCACGGTCGATCCGCCGATCATGATCGCATCGCGGCGCGACAGGATCCGGTCCGTGCCCAGACCAATCCGCGCGAGTTCGAGCGACAGGCTCGGCATCGGCCTCCGCCCGAGCTGCATCAGCATCGGCACCCGGCGGACCTTGCCGTCCCGGTCGGGTCTGCCGTTGAGCAGACCGTGGCCGAGCGCCACGGCTTCGAGCTCGGGAATGTTGACTATCGCGCGCGGTTCGACATGGAGCGCGGGCGGCAGCTCGCCCGCAATCTCGGCGTCGACGATCAGGCCGGTCGGATCGCTGCCGCCCGCCGCGACCCCTGCCCGCCCGAGCACCACCGGCGCCCCGCCGATCACCTGGCCCCACAGCCGGTCCATCGGCGGCAGCGCATGGACCTCCGCTGCGGCGGCGGCGCTCAGCTCAGGATAGAGCGCGGCGAAGATATCGGGCCGCACGCGATCGGGTTCGGGGAACAGCATGTCGAAGCCGATCGCCTTCGGGCGGCGCGCGGCGATCTCCTCGGTAAGCCGCGCCATATGATAGCGCGGCCATGGCCAAGGGCCGACCGCGGCGATGCTGTCGGCGTCGATCAGCACGACATGGACCTTGGCGCCGCGCAAATCGCGCGGCGCGAGACGCTGCCACGCATCGAACAGCGGCCGGCGCATCGCCTCCCCGCCCCACGCGCTCAGGGCAGCGGCCGCCAGTGCGGCGGCAATCCCCGCCAGCCAGATGCGGCGGCTCGGCCTAAAGCCGAACTTCGAGGCCGTCATAGGCGCACAGCACGTCGAGCGGCTGCTCGCGCCGGGTCAGCTCCTCATAGCGGATGCTTTCCTGGTGCATCCGCTGGATATCCTCGTCGCTATAGATCGGTTCGTGATGAAACAGCGCGAGCCGCCGGGCGCTCGCTTCATGACAGATGTCGATCGCGACGATGTTCGAAGAATGGCCCCAATCCTCCTTCATCGATACGGCGTCGGCGAGCGAATACATCGTGTCGCAAATCACCAGATCGGCATCGCGAAAGAAGTCGGCGACATGCGCCTCGCCCTCCATGCTCTCGATCTTATGCTCGCTGTCGGTGGAGAAGACTGCGGTCTTGCCGGCAGCGTCGGTGAAGCGATAGCCGTAGCTCTTGTGCGAGTGATGCTGCTCCACCACCGCGACATCGACCCCGCCGATCCGGTACGTCCCGCCCGGCGCGAGCGTAACGAACTCGATCTTTGCGCGCAGCCAGTCGAACGCCACCGGAAAGCTGATCTCTTCCTGCTGGCGCCGCAGCGCCTGCTCGGCGTCGGCATGCCCCGAATGGATGATGATCCGCGCATTGGGATCGAAGGCCGGCCCGAAGAAGGGGAAGCCTGAGATATGATCCCAGTGAAGATGCGACATGAAGAAATTATAGACGCGCGGATGCCCCGTCGCGCAGCGGCCGAACGCGTTGATCCCGAATTCCCTGAGGCCGGTGCCCATGTCGCAGAGCATGAACGAGCCGTCCCCATCGGCCTCGATCTCGACGCAGGTGGTGGCGCCGCCATAGGTCCCGCCGGTGGCGAAATCGAGCTCGCGTTCGATGAACGCCGCGGCCTCGGCCTCGCCAGCAAAGCTGCGCCCGCCAGCGGCGACCAGCGCGCGCGCCATCTTGGCTTTGATCGCTCCCGCGGTCGGCGCCACCGCGAGCGACCCGCGTGTCCCCCAGAATCTGACGAGCATTGCCTGCCTCCCCAAAGCGCGCCGATCAGGCCGACAGCGCCGCCTCGACCGATTGTTCGACCCCGAAAAGCTTGTCGTACCGGCTGATCGCTAGGATCTCGGCGACGATCTCGTTGGGCGCCGCGAGCAGGATGCGGACGCCTGCGCCGTCCGCCTTGCGCTTGGCGAGCGTCAGCGCGCGCAGGCCGCGCGAGGACATATAGGCGATTCCGCTGCAATCGACGACCAGTTTTCCCACCGCGCCGCTCGCCTCGTCGACCGCCTGCTCGAGCCGGCCGCCGAAATCCTGGGCCGTGCTTTCGTCGACCTTGCCGTACGGCGACACCACGATCGCCCCCGCATGTGCAGCCTTCGACCACTCCATAAGCAACGCCTCTCCGCTCCTGCCGAACATGCTAACCATTATTTGCGCCACAGGGAAGTTGGGCGATCAGGACTCGAGGCGATCGAGCCAGTCGGCGATCATGCGACGCCCGGCGGCGACGGCGGCCGAGCCGTGGCGGCCGTGCTGGCCGCGCAGCTCGGCAACGGTCAGACCGGCCTCGTGGACATAGGGTTCATCCTCGAGCCAGGCTTCGAAGCGCGGGTCCTCGCCCATTTCGGGATGGCACTGGATCGCGAGCAGATTGTTGCCGCGCCGGAACGCCTGATGCGCATAGCGGCCTGTCGAGGCAAGCAGCTCGACCCCCGGCGGCAGATCGAAGCTGTCGCCGTGCCAGTGCAGCACAGGCACCTCCTCGACATGGCGCAGCGACGAGGCCAGTCCCGCCGGCGTCAGCTCGAGCGGCGCGAAGCCGACTTCCTTGACAGGACCGGGGTAGACCCGCGAGCCCATCGCCGCCGCGATCATTTGGCTGCCGAGGCAGACGCCGAGCGTCGGCCGGTCGAGCATGATCCGCCGCGCCAGCCGCGCGATCTCGCACGCGATCCACGGATGCCGCTCGGTCTCATAGACCCCCATCGGCCCGCCCATCATCACGACCAGATCAGGCGCGTCGAAATCGACCTCGGAGAAGGCGGGATCGGTGACATCGATCCGATCGATCTCATAGCCGGCCGCCTCGACCGGCGCGCGGAAGCCGGCAATGCCCTCATAAGGTGTGTGGCGGATCACGAGCGCGGTCTTCATGGCCGCGACGATAATGGAAATGCCCGCGAGTCCAAGGCCAATGCTTCTTGGCGACGGGAAAGGCAAACTCTACTCGCTGAGTAGATTAGCCACGCCAGCCGCGCGATCCCGATGAGATCCAGGGATATCGCTCGGCCGGCCAGCCCAGCCGGCGCCGCGTCAATCCCCCGTCAGGATGCGATCGACGAGTTGCTTTACCGTCGGCACGAAGCCGTTCGAGTAGAAGGGATCCTGCTTGAACTTGTAGGCGGCATGCCCTGCGAACATCAGATTTTCGTCGATCGGACCGCCATGGGCGATGTCCTGCAGCGTCTTCTGGATGCAGAAGCTGCGCGGATCGGCGAGCCGGCCGGTCGAATTGCCTTCGGCATCGGCCCAGGACGAGAAGCCGCATTGGCTGAGGCAGCCCATGCAATCGGCCTGATCCTTGCGGATGGCCTTCATTTCGTCGATGGTGACGAAGACCAGCGTATTGTCGGGGGTCTTGAGCGCGCTGGTGTAGCCGAGCCCGTGCCATTCGCGCGCGCGATGAAGATCGCCGAGCGTCACCCAGAAGCTCTTGCCCTTGACCCCGACATCGAGCTGGAACTGATGGTCACCCGCCGCCTCCATCGAGAAGGCGATTTGGCGCTCCGAGCGCGCCTCGAGGTTGCGCAGGAAGCTGTTGCGCACCGCCGACGAATAGAATCCGGTCGGCGAAAAGCGATGGAGCAGCACGTCGCCGGGCTCGAGCCCGGTGAGATGATCCTTCCACGCCTGCGGGATCGGGCTCTCCTGCGTCAGCAGCGGGCGGGTGCCGAACTGGAACGCGATCTGGCCAAGCTCAGGATTGTCGATCCAATCGTTCCAATCGCGCAGATACCAGACGCCCCCCGCCATGATGATCGGCACATCATCCGAAATGCCGCCGCTGCGCATCGTCTCCCGCAGCACCTTGACTCGCGGATAGGGATCCTGTGGCTGCTTGGGATCCTCGGCATTGGACAGGCCGTTATGCCCGCCCGCGAGCCAGGGATCCTCATAGACCACGCCGGCCAGCCATTCGGCGGCCTTCGAATAGGCGCGCTTCCACAGCGCGCTGAAGGCGCGGCCCGACGACACGATCGGCAGATAGTTGACGCCATAGGAGGCGGCGATCTCGCTGAGCTTATATGGCATGCCCGCGCCGCAGGTGACTCCGGCCACCATGCCGCGGGTGCGTTCGAGCACGCCGTGCAGGATGCGTTGCGCTCCGCCCATTTCCCACAGCACATTGATGTTGATCGCGCCCTTGCCGCCCGCGATGTCGAACGCGCGCTTGACCTGTTCGACCGCACCGTCGATCGCATAGGCGATCAGTTCCTCGTGGCGCTCGCGCCGTGTCAGCGCGTGATAGACCTGTGGAATGATCTTGCCATCGGGATCGTAGCTGTCGGCGTTCACCGCCGACACCGTGCCGATGCCGCCCGCCGCCGCCCAGGCGCCCGAGCTCGCATGATTGGTCGCCGAGACACCCTTGCCGCCCTCAATCAGGGGCCACACCTCGCGCCCTCCATAGAGTATCGGCCGCAAACCTTTGAACAACGGGACCTCCAATCGCGCGCAAACAGCGCCCCAGAATTCGGGCCCTATAGGGCGAAGCGTCATAAATTGCGCGTAAAATCGCTTCGTACGGATCGATATCCGCGATGTTACCGTCTCAAGCGGACCACCTCTCCGCAATATAGGTGGCGATCGCCCGACGTCATCCTCGGCCGGGCGAAATCACGCCGCGTCCCGGCGCATCAACCGAGCTTGGCGACGCGCGTCAACAGGCGATCGATCGCCGCCTGGCAATCGGGCTCGAACAAGGTCGGTGCATGACCGATGCGCGGCAGATCAAGCCGTTCCATCAGCGGCAAAGCCGCCTGCATGCGTTCCGCGGTCTCGGCGGAGAGGATATCGGAGATCGCACCGCGAACCAGCAGGCTCGGGATCGGCGCGAGCGCGTCGAGCAAGGGCCACAGATCACCGCCCGATTCGCCCCCGGGCACGCGGAACGGCTCGGCGATCGCGCCGTCATAATCGGCGACCACCCGGCCTGCCGAAGTCAACCGGCACAGCCGCTTCGCCATGTCGAGCCATTGTTCGAGCCCGTAGTCGGGATAAGCGACACGGTGCGCCTCGGCGATCGCGCGCGCGGCATGCAGCCAGGTGGGGTAGCTGCCGACCTTGCCGACATAGCCCCGGATTCGCTGCAATCCGGCGGGCTCGATCGTCGGCCCGACATCGTTGAGCAGCACGCCCGCGACCCGGCCGCCGTGGGTCGCTGCGATCAGCAGCGACAATATCCCGCCCAGCGAGGTGCCGAACAGAACGAAGCGATCGAGCCCGAGCCCCGCGATCAGCAGCGAAAGATCGTCGAGATAGGTGGCCGGCTTGTAGCTCATCGGATCCTTTGCCGACGCGCTCTCGCCCCGCCCACGCAGTTCGACGACGATGATCCGGCGGCGGCCCGCGAGCCGATCGGCGAGGGGGCCGAAGTCGCGCGCGTTCCGCGTGAGGCCGGGGATGCAGAGAATCGGCAGCTGGCGGCTACGGGGCGAGGCGGGATAGTCGCGATAATGAAGCCGGAGACCGTCGTTGGACATCCAGTAACCGTCTTCCCAGTCCGCCATGCTTGCACCTCCCGGTTCGCGCACCCCATATCGCTGCATGATCATCGCCCCGCAAGCCGCCGCCTATCGTCCCGACACGCCGATCGACAGCCTCCGCGATCGCCTCGCCGATCGGGTGGCCGCGGCGGATTTCCCGCAGGCGATTCTGCGCTTCCGCAACCGGCGATGGGACGGCGCGGTCGGGCTCGACGGCCTCAGCGACGATCGATGGATCGCCCATTTCGGGCGTTTCGAGCCGCTGCCGGACAATCTGCCCGAGCCGCTGGCGCTACGCTATCACGGCCACCAGTTTCGGAGCTACAATCCCGAGATCGGCGACGGACGCGGCTTCCTGTTCGCGCAGCTGCGCGATGGCGCGGGCCGCCTGCTCGATCTTGGCACCAAGGGATCGGGCCAGACCCCCTATAGCCGCTTCGGCGACGGCCGGCTGACCCTGAAGGGCGGGGTGCGCGAGATTCTGGCGACCGAGATGCTCGAGGCGCTCGGCGTCGAGACATCGAAGACATTCTCGCTGATCGAAACCGGCGAGCAGCTTCAGCGCAACGACGAGCCCTCGCCGACGCGCGCCGCGGTGCTGGTGCGGCTCAGCCATGGCCATATCCGGATCGGCAGCTTCCAGCGGCTCGCCACGCTCGACCAGCCCGATACGATGCGCGATCTGATCGGCTACACGCTCCTCAACCTGTTCGGGGCGACGCCCGGCAATGCCGCCGCGGGACAGATGCTCGATCTCGTGTGCCGACGCACTGCGCGCCTCGCGGCCAGCTATATGGCGGCGGGGTTCGTCCACGGCGTGCTCAACAGCGACAACATCAACGTGACGGGGGAGAGCTTCGACTATGGCCCGTGGCGGTTCGCACCGATTTGGGATCCGAGCTTCACCGCGGCCTATTTCGATCATCAGGGGCTTTATGCCTTCGGCCGCCAGGCGCAGGCCGTCCATTGGGACGTCGTGCAGCTGGCCCGATCACTGCGCAGCGTCGCCGAGGCCGACGAACTCGCGCCGGCGCTGGATGCCTGGCCGACCCATTATGAAGACGAGATAAGGCGCGAGATCTGCGCCAGGCTGGGCGTTGTCCCGCGCGGCGCCGAACAGGATCTCGCGCTGCTCCAGGCGATGGACCATGCCCTGCAGGAGACCCGGGTTGGCGTCGATCGCTTCTTCTTCGACTGGCGCGGCGGCCGGCGACGCGCGCCCTCCCCAGCCGATCCAGCCTATGCCGACCCCGCCTTCGCGGCCTTCGGCGAGGCTATCGCCAGCTATCAGGGCACGGACGCGCTCGATCATCCCTATTGGAGCGATGCCGCCCCCTGCTCGATGCTGATCGACGAGGTCGAAGCGATCTGGAGCGCGATCGACGAGCGCGACGACTGGACAGCGCTCGAGAACAAGGTCGAGGCGATACGCAGGATGGGCGAGGCGATGCGGGGTTGAGAAGCCCGGCCCTTCAAAGAAGCATCCGCGCGAAATATGGCGTGCTGGGCGGCGCCGGCCGGGCCATGGTGACCGGCGGCGTGCTGACCATGCTGTACCGTGCCGGCTATGTGGTGAGCTATCCCTTTTGGATTTCCCGTCGTCCGGCAGAGGCCGGGGCCGGCCCCTTGAACGGACCCTTAATTGACGCACCATGTCCCAGCGACAGAAACAAAACAGTGAATCCAAGTAATATAATTCCGGATCGCCATGGGCCGCAATTTTTTCATGAACAGTGGATTAACAGATGGCGGGATAGTGTTGTCTCGTATTCGCTTCTATCCGCCCTCTTGTCATTTCGTCTCGAGCCTGCGTCCTTTCGTCTGACGAACGGAACCCGTTTGGCAAGATCGTGGTTCGTCGTGCATGAGCTACGCACCCTATCCCCTTCGCCCCGGCTTCACCGCGCTTGCCGCCGTGCTTGCCCTGTCCTCCACCGCTTCGATCGCGCAGAGCGCCGATACGCCGGTTGCCGCCGATCCGGCGCAGCCCGTGCTGGTGACGCCGCCGCCGGTTTCGACCGCTCCCGTTTCGGCTCCCCCTGTAATCACGCCCGCACCAAGCGCCGCACCAGCGGCATCCGCCTCCGCGCCGATTTCGACCGCTGAGACTGTTGATAGCACCCCAGCGCCTGCTCCGGCGCTCAAGGCTCCTGCGCCCGTCGCGCATCAGGCCGATAAGGCCGCCTCGAGCTCGGCCGCCGCCCAGGTGCGCCCCAAAGCCGCTAAGGCCGCGCCCGCGCCGGCTGCTGCACCGACGGTCGCAAAAGTCACAAAGCCCGTGCCGGCGCCGGTCGTTGCCAGCATCCCCGCCGTCCAGCGCGTGCAGCCTGCCCCGGCAGCGCCTGCAACCCAGCGGACCGCGCGCGAAGCGGACGATCTGACGCCGCTCGCGGGCGCCGCTGGCATAACGGTGCTGTTGCTGGGCGGGGCCTATGCCCTCAGCCGGCGGCGTCGCCAGGAGGAGCAGCCGGCGATGATCGTCGCCGCATCGCCAGCCTCCATCGACGCGCCGATCGTTCCCGCGCGGGAAGCGACGCACGAGCCGGCTACGGTCGCTGCCATCCCCGCCGGCTTCGACATCTCGCGCTTTGGCCGCCATACCCAGGCCGCCTACCGCGGACCAACGCCGGAAAACCCCTCGCTGTCGCTCAAGCGCCGGCTCAAGCGCGCCAGTTTCTTCGACGCGCGCGAACGGATGGCGGCCACCCCCTCGGTCGCCCAAGGCCGCAGCCAGGCCATGGCCGACGCCAAACCGGTCGCGCCACGCCCCGCCGAACATGTCACGACGCGGATCGGCCGGCCGCAGCGCCCCGCGTTCCGACCCGCTTACCAAAGCTGATTGCCTGAGGTTCGCCGCGCAGCCGCCCTCCGCCCCCGCTCCGGCGGGTCAGCGGAGGGCGGTCAGCAAGTTCCAGAGCTTAATCGGTGAGGTCTTCCCACATGCCCTTGAGGCGCGCGAAGAAGCCGCTCGCCTGCGGACTTTCCTCACCGGTTTCGGTGCCTCGGAATTCCTCCAGCAGTTCCTTCTGCCGCGCGGTCAGCCGCGTCGGCGTTTCGACGTCAATCTGGATCACCAGATCGCCATAGCCGCGCCCGTTGAGCACTGGCATCCCCGCGCCGCGCTGGCGAATCTGCTTGCCCGACTGGATACCCGGCGGAATGCGGATCTCGTGCAGCCTCTTGTCGAGGCCCGGAACCTCGATCACGCCGCCGAGCGCGGCGGTGGTGAAACTGATCGGTGCGCGCGCGAACAGCGTAGTGCCGTCGCGCTCGAACAATTCGTGATCGGCAAGATGGATGAAGATGTAGAGGTCGCCCGGGGGTCCACCCCGCGCGCCCGCCTCGCCCTCGCCGGTGAGCCGGATGCGGGTGCCCTCGTCGACGCCGGGAGGAACGCGCACATCGAGCGTCTTGGTCTTCTCAACGCGGCCCTCGCCGCGACATTCGCCGCACGGATCGGCGATCACCTCGCCCGCACCGTGACAGGCCGGACAAGCGCGCTCGACGACGAAAAAACCTTGTTGCGCGCGCACCTTGCCGTGTCCGCCGCAGGTCTTGCAGATTTGGCTGCCGGTTCCCGGCTTGGCGCCTGAACCGTCGCAGCGGTCACACTGCGCCGCGACATCGACGGTGATCGAAGACTGCTTGCCCGCATAGGCGTCCTCGAGGCTGATCTCGAGATCGTAGCGCAGATCGGCGCCGCGCCGCACGCTCGAGCGCTGCCCGCCGCGGCCGCCTCCCATGAACTCGCCGAAGATATTCTCGAAGATATCGGAAAAACCTTCGAAGCCGTTCGCGCGGCCGCCGCCGAAGCCGCCATTTTCGAACGCGGCCTTGCCAAACCGATCATAAGCCGCGCGCTTCTGAGGGTCCTTCAGGCAATCATAGGCCTCGCTGATCGCCTTGAACTTCGCTTCGGCCTCGGCCGATCCCGGATTGCGATCGGGATGATATTGCATCGCGAGCCGCCGGTAAGCCGACTTGAGCAGCTTGTCGTCGGCGGTCCGATCGACCTCCAGCAGTTCGTAATAATCGATGTCAGTCGCCATCATGCCCCCGCACGATGTCACCCGGCTCGGCCGCTTTGCGCGGCCGAGCCGGGTGACGCATCACGCCTACCCGTCTTACTTCTTGTCGTCGACTTCTGAAAACTCAGCATCGACCACATCGTCATCCTTGGGCGCCTCGTCGCCGGAAGGCGAAGCGGCAGCCGCCTGTTCCTTCTCGTAGATCGCCTGGCCGAGCTTCATCGCAACCTGAGCGAGCGCCTGGGCCTTCTCGGTCATCGCCGCGGCGTCGCCGCCCTCGACCGCGCTCTTCGCCTCAGCGATCGCGGTCTCGATCTCGGACTTGAGCCCCGCATCGACCTTGTCGCCATGCTCCTGGAGCTGGCGCTCGGTCGAATGGATCAGGCTCTCGGCGTTGTTCTTCGCCTCAGCCGCTTCGCGACGCTTCTTGTCCTCCTCGGCGAACTGCTCGGCGTCCTTCACCATCTGGTCGATGTCCGAGTCCGAAAGGCCGCCCGAAGCCTGGATCTTGATCTGCTGCTCCTTGCCGGTGCCCTTGTCCTTGGCATGGACGTTGACGATGCCGTTGGCGTCGATGTCGAAGGTGACCTCGATCTGCGGCACGCCGCGCGGCGCCGGCGGGATGCCGATCAGGTCGAACTGGCCCAGCAACTTGTTGTCCGCGGCCATTTCGCGCTCGCCCTGGAAGACGCGGATCGTGACGGCGCTCTGATTGTCGTCGGCCGTCGAATAGGTCTGCGACTTCTTGGTCGGGATCGTCGTGTTGCGGTCGATCATGCGGGTGAACACACCGCCGAGCGTCTCGATGCCAAGCGACAGGGGGGTCACGTCGAGGAGCAGCACGTCCTTGACGTCGCCCTGAAGCACGCCGGCCTGGATCGCCGCGCCCATCGCCACCACCTCATCGGGATTAACCCCGGTGTGCGGCTCCTTGCCAAAGAAGGCCTTCACGACGTCCCGCACCTTGGGCATGCGCGTCATGCCGCCGACCAGCACGACTTCGTCGATGTCGCCCGCCTTCATGCCCGCATCGGCGAGCGCCTTCTTGACCGGCTCGATCGAGCGCTGGATCAGCGGTTCGACGAGACGTTCGAGATCGGAACGGCTGAGCGATTTGACGAGATGCTTGGGACCCGTCGCATCGGCGGTGATGAACGGCAGGTTGACCTCGGTGGTCTGCGCCGAGGACAATTCGATCTTGGCCTTTTCAGCGGCTTCCTTAAGCCGCTGCAGCGCGAGCCGATCCTTGGTCAGGTCGATGCCTTCGGCCTTCTGGAAGTCCGCCGCGAAGAACTCGACCAGCTTGGCGTCGAAATCCTCGCCGCCCAGGAAGGTGTCGCCATTGGTCGACTTCACCTCGAACACGCCGTCGCCGATCTCGAGGATCGAGATGTCGAAGGTGCCGCCGCCGAGATCGTAGACCGCGATTGTCTTGCCGTCATTCTTCTCGAGACCATAGGCGAGCGCCGCCGCTGTCGGTTCGTTGATGATGCGCAGCACTTCGAGGCCCGCGATCTTGCCCGCGTCCTTGGTCGCCTGCCGTTGTGCATCGTTGAAATAGGCCGGGACGGTGATCACCGCCTGGGTCACGGTCTCGCCGAGATAGCTCTCGGCGGTTTCCTTCATCTTCTGCAGCGTGAAGGCCGAGATCTGCGACGGCGAATAATCCTCCCCACCCGCCTTGACCCAGGCGTCGCCATTCGGGCCCTTGACGATGTGGTAGGGCACCAGTTCGGTGTCCTTCTTGGTGATCGGATCGTCGAAACGACGGCCGATCAGGCGCTTGACCGCGAAAATCGTATTGTCGGGATTGGTCACCGCCTGGCGCTTGGCCGGCTGCCCGATCAGGCGCTCGCCATCCTTTGCGAATGCCACGATCGACGGCGTGGTGCGCGCGCCTTCCGCATTTTCGATCACCTTGGGCTTGCCACCTTCCATCACGGCGACGCAGCTGTTGGTGGTCCCTAGATCGATACCGATTACCTTAGCCATTCCAGTCCTTTCAAACCCCCAAAGGTCGATCCCGTCTATGCCCCCAGATCATGAGGCGAGCATATGGCCGATCGCATTGAACGCGGGCGATATAGGAGGGGATTTGATTGCTGCAAGACACAAGTGGGCTTAATTGCCCCGCATGCTTCTGCGCCGTCCCCAAGGAGTTGCCATGCGCCGCCTGTTCGCCGCCACGCTCGCCCTGCTCGCGCTGGCGTCCTGCCATCCCAAAGGAAGCGATAAGCCGCTGGTCGAGGATGCCTGGGTTCGGCTTCCGGCGATCCCCGATCGGCCGGGCGCGGGCTATTTCACGCTCCGGGGCGCGAAGGCCGACGACACGCTGCTTAAGGTCGAAAGCGCGGTCGTCGGGCGGATCGAGCTGCATGAAGGCGGGATGCGCGGCGGCATGATGACGATGACGCCGATCGCGGAGGTGCCGCTGGCCGCCCGTTCGACGGTCGACTTCGCTCCCGGCGGCGATCACGCGATGCTGTTCGGAATCGATCCCCGCATCACCCCTGGTACTGCGATCCCGATGCTCTTCACCTTCAAGAGCGGAGCCAGGGTTGAAGCCGAGGCCAAGACGGTGCCCGCGGGCGGCGATCCGTCTCACTGAGACTCGCCTTCAGCCCTCAGCCGGGGCTATAGGATCGCACACCGTCGTTATTCCCGGGTGTCGCGCCCCGGCGTGGCCGGGATCTCTGTAGCATAAGAACGCGCGGCCGACCTCGCGGAACCCGTCAGCCCTGCTTAGGCATCCGGCGTCTTCGCCACCGCAACCAGCGCCGGACGCAGCAGCCGGTCCTTGATCATGTAGCCGACCTGCATTTCCTGGATCACGGTGCCCGGTTCGGCCTCGGCGTGGGGCAGCTCGATCATCGCCTGATGGCGGTTGGGATCGAGCCTGGCGCCGAGCGCCTCGATCTTGGTGATGCCGTTGCGCTGGAACACGCTGTCGAGTTCCTTGGCGGTCATTTCGATGCCGGTCAGCATCGGCTTGATGCGCTCGTCCTCGCGCAGTTCGGAGGGAATTGCGGCCAGCGCGCGGGAGAGATTGTCGGCCACCGACAGGATGTCGCGCGCGAATCCCGTCGCCGCATAGGCCGAGGCGTCGGCCTTCTCCTTTTCGAGGCGGCGGCGGACATTCTGCGTCTCCGCCTGCGCGTAAAGCACCTCGTTGCGCAGCTTCTCCAGCTCGCCCTCGAGTTTGGTGAAGGGGCTGTCGCCCTCGGCCACGCCGTCCACCGGGGTTTCCACTTCGCTCTCGCCGATATTCTCTTCGCTCATGCCGTCTTCCGGTTGTTGTGCGGGCGCGCCCGCGATCGTTCGCGCGCTGATATAGTCAAACCGCGCCGATCGACCAGAGGCCTGTTGCAAAATGCTGGGCCGTCCCTCTGCCGGACCGGAGCGACGAATGTCTGGTGACGCGCATTATCTGCCGCTACTGGGCTGGTTCGATGTCGATCCTCGATACCCACCGCGAGGCGCTGAGCCTCCTCGACCGGCGATCGCGCCGACGCACGCTGATCGCGCGGCGCGGGCATGATTTCGCCTCGAACGATTATCTCGGCCTCGCCGGGGCGCCCGAGCTGCGCGCCGCGGTGGCCGAGGCGCTCGAGCGCGGGGTGGCGATCGGCGCGGGCGGATCGCGGCTGCTACGCGGCAACGATCCCGAACATGAGGCGCTCGAAGCCGAAGCGGCCGCTTTTTTCGGCAGCGAGACGGCGCTGTATTTTTCGACCGGCTTCGCCGCCAACAGCGCGATCCTCTCGACCCTGCCGGCGGGACGTGACCTGATCGTCCATGACGCGCTGATCCACGCCAGCGCGCATGAGGGGATGCGCCTCGGCCGCGCCACCGCCATGCCCGCGGCGCACAACGACGTTCAGGCCTTCGCCGACGCGATCGGCGGCTGGCGCGCCGCCGGCAACAAGGGCCGGGTCTGGATCGCGGTCGAAAGCCTGTACAGCATGGACGGCGACATCGCCCCGCTCGAGGCGCTGTCGGCGCTCGCCGAGCGCGAGGACGCCTTCCTGATCGTCGACGAGGCGCACGCGACCGGCGTGTTCGGCACGGAGGGCCGCGGGCTCGCTGAGGGCCTCGACGGGCGCGAAAATGTCGTAACGCTGCGGACCTGCGGCAAGGCGCTGGGTTGCGAGGGCGCGCTGATGTGCGGACCGCAGGTGCTGGCCGACACGCTCATCAACAAGGCGCGCGGCTTCATCTTCTCGACGGCCCCCTCCCCGCTCTCGGCGGCCGCTGTGCGCGCGAGTCTGAGGCTGATCGCGACACAGGCCGAGCGGCGCGAACGGCTAGCCCAGCTGATCGCCTTCGCCGGCACCCGCCTGCCGGGCGCCGGCTCGCAGATCCTGCCGGTGATCCTCGGCGACGACGCCCGCACGATGGCGGTCGCGGCGGCGCTCCAGCAACGGGGCTTCGACGTGCGCGGGATTCGTCCCCCGACGGTGCCGGCCGGCACCGCGCGGCTGCGCATCTCGCTCACCCTCAACGTCGACGAGCCGATCGTCGCCGCGCTCACCGACGCAATCGCCGAGCTGACCCCATGACCCAGTCGATCCTCGTCACCGCAACCGATACCGACGTCGGCAAGACCATCTTCTCAGCGGCGCTCACCCGCGCAATCGACGGCTGCTACTGGAAGCCTGTCCAGGCCGGTCTCGACGGCGGCACCGACAGCGAGACGGTCCGTCGGCTGTCGGGCCTGCCGCCTGCCCGCATCCTGCCCGAGGCCTATCGGCTGGCCACCCCCGCTTCGCCCCATCTGGCGGCCGCGATCGATAAGGTCGTGATCGATCCCTCGCGGCTCGAGCCGCCGCCATGCGAGCGCCGGCTCGTCATCGAGGGCGCCGGGGGTCTGCTCGTGCCGCTCGGTGGCGGGCTGCTCTATGCCGACATCTTCGCGCACTGGCGCGCCGAAACGGTGATCGTCGCGCGCACGACGCTGGGCACGATCAACCACAGCCTGCTGACGATCGAGGGATTGCGCGCGCGCAACATCCCAATTCTCGGCATCGCCTTCGTCGGGGACGCCAATGAGGAGAGCGAGCGCACCATCGCGGCGATCGGCCAGGTGAAACGGCTCGGCCGGCTACCGCGGCTCGACCCGCTCGACGCCGCGACGCTCGCGCACGCCTTCGCCGAGCATTTCGACATCAAGGATTTCGCGCCATGAGCTCGCCGGTCTGGCACCCCTTCACCCAGCACGGGCTGGGCGAAGAGATCCCCTTGATCATGCGCGCCGAGGGGGCGGCGCTCCATGCCGCCGACGGGCGCCGCTATGTCGATGCGATCTCATCCTGGTGGGTGACGACCCACGGCCATTGCCATCCGCGGATCATGGCCGCGATCCGCGAGCAGACCGCGCGGCTCGACCAGCTGATCTTCGCCGGATGGACGCACGAGCCTGCCGAGACCCTCGCGCGCGGGCTGATCGAAATCGCCCCTGCCCCGCTCGCGCATGTCTTCTTTTCCGACAGCGGATCGACCAGCGTCGAGGTCGCGCTCAAGATGGCGCTCGGCGCATGGCTCCATCGCGGCGAACCGCGGCATCGCATCGCGGTAATCGAACACAGCTATCATGGCGACACGATCGGCGCGATGTCGGTGGGCGAGCGGGGCGTCTACAACCGCGCCTATCAGCCGCTGCTGTTCGATGTCGCGACGCTGCCCTTTCCGCAGGGGGATGGCGAGGCGACGATCGCCGCGCTTGAACGGCTCTGCTCGGCCGATCCTCCCGCCGCGCTGATCGTCGAGCCGCTGATCCTCGGCGCAGGCGGGATGCTGATTTACCCGCCGCATGTGCTGAAGGCGCTGCGCGACATCTGCGCGCGCGAGGGGGTGCTGTTCATCGCCGACGAGGTCATGACCGGCTGGGGCCGCACCGGAACATTGTTCGCGTGCGAGCAGGCCGGCATCACGCCCGACATCATGTGCCTGTCGAAAGGGCTGACCGGCGGATCGGTTCCCCTCGCCGTGACGCTCGCGACCAGCGAGATATTCGACGCGCACCTCTCGACCGACCGCGCGCGGATGTTCTTCCACTCGTCGAGCTACACCGCCAACCCGATCGCCTGCGCCGCCGCCAACGCCAATCTCGCGATCTGGCGCGACGAGCCGGTGCGCAAGCGCGTGCTCGACCTCGCCTTCCGCCAGACCCGCCGCCTCAACGGGCTGGACCATCCGGCGATCGTCGGCAAGCGCCAGATCGGCACGATCACCGCGATGGAGTTCGTCGATCCCTATGGCGATTATCTGTCGGCGATGGGCCCGCTGCTCGGCCAGTTCTTCCGCAAGCGCGGCCTGCTGCTGCGCCCGATGGGCAACACCGTCTATGTGATGCCGCCCTATTGCATCGAGGACGCCGATCTCGACGCGATCTACGATGCGATCGCGCTGGCGGCGAAGGAGGTCGCAGCATGAAAAAACAGATCGTGGCGGCGATCCTGCTGCTGGTCCTGCTACTGCCGATGTGGGCCGGGATCCGGCGGATCAAGCGCCTTCCACGGGGGAAGCCGAATGATCAGGATCCGAAGCCCTGACACTTTGCCGGCAAGCGGATCTCATTGTAAAACAACCGGGATCCGCTGCGAAAAGCGCTCGAACGCGGCCCGCCTCCGCCTCAGGGCTTGGATGGCTGCTGCGAAGCCGCCGCGACCTGGATCTGCTGCTTGAGAGCCGGATCGCTCTGCGCAGCTTCGGCAATCGCGTTGAACTTGGCCGGATCGAGCCCCTGTTTCTGCGCGGCCCCCGCCATCTTCGCCTGCTTGTCGGCGGCGGGAATCGTGGCGTCGGCCTGGATTTTGTTCATCTCGACCGCCGCGGTCGCGAATTTCTGGATGTCGGCACGGCTGAAGCTGCCTTGGGCGGCGGCCGGCGCGGTCGAGCCGGACTGCGCGGCCTGGGCATGGGCACCGGTCGTGAAAGCCAGCCCGCTCAGGGTGGCGAAGACGAGCTTGGATGCGATGTTCATGATCATGCTCCTGGGATGAACCATTGCCAGCCGGTGGCCTGACCCCCGCCGCCCGAACTGTGAACCCTGTTTTTGACGGGGCGTGGCATTCGGCGGACGCGCGGAGGCGGTCGAAGCTATTCGTCCTCGGGATCGGCCTCGACAGGTAAATGAGCCCGACATCATGCAAGCGAAGGCTAGTTCTGACGGCTATCGCAATTCGGCGGCCGGCCGATTTGGCCATACTGCCAATCCCAAGGTGGCAAGAGGATCTGCAATCAACCCGCCAACCATGGCGGCTCCCTTCATCCCTTCGTCTAATCCCCCGCGAAACGCTTCATTAACCATGATCGGCGACAATTAAGCGATGTTAACGGGATCTCCGTCATGAGCTTGCCTAGCTTCGGCCATCGCATCGAGCGCGACGTCAATGAGGTGCGCGGGGCGATCAGCCGCGCGGCGCAGCGGGTGGGGGTCGACTTTTCCTATCTGCTCAATCAGGCCAAGTCCGAGAGCGGGCTCAATCCGAACGCACAGGCGCAGTCGAGCTCGGCGGGCGGGCTTTTCCAGTTCATCGACCAGAGCTGGCTGGGCGCGGTCAAGCTGCACGGGGCCAAGCACGGCCTCGGCTGGGCCGCCAATGCGATCAGCCGGCGCGGCGATGGCAGCTGGAAGGTCGACGGATCGGTGCGCGAGCAGGTGATGGCGCTCAAGAACCAGCCCGAAGCCTCGGCGCTGATGGCGGCCGAGTTCGCCAGCGACAACGCGCAGGGACTGCAGGCCGCGCTCGGCCGGCAGCCGCGCTCCGCCGATCTCTATTTCGCGCATTTCCTCGGCCTCGAGGGCGCGACCAAATTCCTCCGGGCAGCCGATGCGCGGCCCGACATGAGCGCCGCCGCACTGTTCCCGCGCGAGGCGCAGTCCAACCGTTCGATCTTTTACGACAAGGGCGGCAGCGCCCGCTCGCTGGGTCAGGTCTATGCGCTCATGGCGAAGAAGATCGATGACGGCGGCGCGCCGCTCTCCCCGGCTCCCGCGCCCGCGGCCGACCCGCTGTCGTCCGACCGCATGCGGCTCGCTTATGCCCGCGAAGTGTTCGAGGGCGACGGCACGGCGATGCCCGATACCAGCGATGTGCTGGCGATGATCGGCTCCACCCAGCAGCGGTTGAACCTGCTCAAGCCCAACCCGGGCAACGCGATGCTCGCTTATATGATGCTCGCCTCCGACGGCGACAGCACGATCGGCGACACCGACCTCAACGGGTAACATCCACTATCCGCCACCCCGGCGGATGTTGATCCCTCAGTGCTTCTTCGCCGCCGCCGCTGCCGCGAGCTGCGCCTTCGCTTCGGCGGGCATCGCGGTCGGATCGTTCGCGCCTGTGTTCGCCATCAGGTCGACCGGCTGGCGCGATGACGGGCCGTCGCCCGACGGTGCGTCACCCGAGGGGGTGTCGGCCGACCAGGCGAGCGTGATCGACATGCGGCGGTTGCGCGGATCATAGGGATCCTCGGGCACATAGGGCTCGCGATCGGCAACGCCCTCGATGCGCGCGAAGCGGCTACCCGGCACCCCGAAGTCGGAGAGGGCGCGGCGGGTCGCTTCGGCGCGCGCGGCCGACAGCGTCCAATTGTTGACGGTGCGCCCCTTGGCGTAGGGCATCGCATCGGTATGGCCGCGCACGATCACCGCATTGTCGGCGAGATCGGTGACCTCGGCGACCTGCTTCATCAGCGCGCGGGCCTGCGGCGACAGCGCGTCGGTGCCCGAGCTGAACATCGAGAAATCGGCCTGGTCGACGAGATCGATGCGCAGCCCCTCGCGCGTCTCCATGAAGCGAACATTCTTCGCGAGCGAGGCGAGATTGGGATTGCTCGCCATCTTCTGCTCGAGCGCCTGCTTGAGCCGCTGGAAGGCGACCCGATCGCGCGAGCGCATCGCCGCGCCGCCTTCCTTGTCGCCGCCCGACGCATCCTTGGGGATGGTGATCGACTTCGAGCCGGTCTGCGAGGCGCGGTGCGGATAATTGTCCTTGTCGATGATCGACTCGCCCCCGAAGATGCCGTTGGCGCCCGCGCTCTTCTCCTTGAGCTGGACCATCGTCGGGGTGAAATAATCGGCGATGCCCTTGCGCTGCTTCTCGGTGGTGGCGCCCAGGATCCACATCAGCAGAAAGAAAGCCATCATCGCCGTTACGAAGTCGGCATAGGCCACCTTCCAGGCACCGCCATGATGGCCGCCATGCCGCTCGGCGATAATCTTCTTGATGATTATCGGTCTGGGTTCGGGCTCGTTCTTGCCGCGCTTGGAAGGCGATTGCGCCATGGAGTGAGCGTTCCTTCGGAAAGCAGGGGCTTAGCGGCCGCGCATGCCGTCGAACACGTCGGCGAAGGCGGGCTGGTTCGAATGGGTGATCCCCGAGCGCGCGGCCTCGATCACCAGCGGCAGCGGATGGCCGTGGAGCGAGGCGATGATGATCTGCTTGACCACGCCATAGATCGCCGCATCGGCCTCGATCACCTGGCGGCAGCGGCCGGCGAAGGGGGAGACGATGCCATAAGCAAGCAAGATGCCGAGGAAGGTGCCGACCAGCGCCGAGCCGATCATCGCCCCGAGGATCGCCGGCGGCTTGTCGATCGAGCCCATCGTCCTGACCACGCCGAGCACCGCGGCGACGATCCCCAGCGCTGGCAGCGCGTCGGCGAGGCCCTGCATCATGTCGGCGGGCCTAATCTCGTCATGGTGGTGGGTCTTGAGCGCGTTGTCCATCACGTCCTCGACCGCCATTGGATCGAGCGTGCCCGACGAAATGACGACCAGGCGCAGCGTATCGGTGATCATGTGGATCAGCGTGCTGTCCTTGAGCAGCTTGGGATATTCGGCGAACAGCGTGGAGGCCTTGGGGTCCTCGATATGCGGCTCGAGCGCGACCGGCCCCTCGGTACGCAGCTTCTTCATCAGCGTCGATACGAGGAAGATGACGTCGAGATAGTCCTTCTTATTATATTTCGGACCCTTGAACACCTTGGCAAAGCCGCCGCCGAAGGCTTTGAGTTCCTTCATTGAATTACCGGCGACGAGCGCACCGACGCCGGCGCCGCCGATGATCAGCATTTCGTGCGGGATCGCATGGAGAATGGGTTCGAGATCGCCGCCGGTGATCGCGAAGCCGCCGAACACCATGGCCAGAAGAATGACGAGGCCGATGCCTGCAAACATGAACGCTTACTCCCGCGCGGATATCGGGGTCCGGAGCGTTGGTCGGCGCCTTCCCCATCAACGTTAACGACAGGAAAAGCAGAGCCTTTATCCAATCGTCGTGAGAGTGTCTTAACTCAGAAAGTCAAACAAAGTGTTGCGATTGACCTTGGCGAAGGCCGCCTGCGCCGCCTGAAGGCTCAAAGTTTTCGCGTTGAGCTTCATCACTGTCGCGGCGACATCGGTGTCCTCGAGCGAGCTGCGTTCCTCGGCAAGCTGGGTCGAGGCTTCTTCGATCGTGTCGGCGGCAACATCGAGCTGCGCGGCGCGGACGCCCTGCGCGGCGCGCTGGTCGGTGACATGGGTAATCGCGATGTCGACGTCGCTCAGATTGGCGTCGGAAAGCGCGCGGCGGGTCGTCACGTCGTCGGTCGAGATCGCGGCGATCGCATCACCGATCACCCAGTCGAGCGTGTCGGCGCCGTGCGCGAAGGCGATCCCCTCGAACACGTCCGAGCGCTGCGCGGTCGCGGAGAGGCGCTGCGTGGCCGAGGTCGAGACCTGCAGCGGCGCGTCGGTCGGGAACAGGGGCTGGCCGGTGGGGGTGGTGGAGGTCTGGATGTTGGCAAGCGACGTGCGCAGCGAGGCCAATTCCTGCACGATGGCCTGGCGATCGCTGGGCGAAACCGATTCGGTCGCGCCGGCCAGCGTTAGTTCTTTGACCCGGTTGAAGATGTCGCCGACGTTGGACATCGCGGTGTCGACCTGGGCCGCGACCGATTTGGCGGTCTGGATATTGCGCGTCCATACCGCCTGATCGGCCTGCGCGCGGCGCAGTTCGCTGACGCGCGCCGCGGCGATCGGATCGTCCGACGCCGCCTGAAGGCGCTTGCCGGTGGAAATGTCTGATTGCGCGCGCGCAATCTCCGCGCCGAGCTTGGATTGCCGGTTTATCTCCGCCAGTGCGCGGTAGCGTGTCGCCGTGATCACCGTTCAATCCTTTTAGCTGAACAGGTTGAAGATATCTTGCAGCGTCTCGCGGGCGACCTGGATGATCCGGGCCGAACCGCTATAGGCCTGCTGGTAGCGCAGCAACTGGGCCGCCTCGACGTCGAGATCGACGCCCGCCACCTCGTCGAGCGCCTGCAACGCGCCGTCGCGCTGGGCCGCGGTCGCCGACTGCTCGGCCTTCGCGGCCGAAACGCTCTGCGCATGGGTAGAAACCAGCAACGCCCATTTCGCCTCGGGGCCGCTCGAATTGCGGTAATCCTTGAGCGCTAGCGCGTTGCCGTTGGCGACACCCGTTGTCGATGCCGCGGCGATTTTGGACAGGTCGGTGGTGGCGACCGCGATTGTCGTCGCGGTCGTGCCGCTGATCAGCGCCGCGCCGGCCACGCCGTCGCGGTCGATGCCCGCCTGATTCCATGTGTTGATGACGCTGGCGAAGGTCGCCGCGGTTGCGTCGAGCGCCTCGCGACGCGACGCGATCGTATTCGACACGTCGACGAGCCCGGCCAGCGATCCCGACTGCGGGGTGACCGCGGTCTGCGCGCCGAGCCCCGAGACGACCAGCGACAGACGGCCATCGCTCGCCTGGACGAGCCCGACAAAGGCGGCATCGGGCCGCGACGAATCGACCAGCTTGGTCGCGGTGTCGCCGAGCAGCCGCACATCGGCGCGGCCGTCATTCTCCAGCCGCACGTCGACGCCGATCGCGCCCGAGATCCGCTGCAACACGGCGTCGCGCTGATCCTGCAGCAAGGCCTGCCCAGCCGAACCGGGGGTCGCGCGGCGCAGCCCGGTATTGATCTGCACCAGCGTCTTGAGGTCGGCGTTGACCAGCGAGACGGTGTTCTGCGCCGAGCTCGCCACGCCGTCGGCCGCCGACTTGAGCGCGCTGGCGGTGCTGTTGAACTGATTGGCCGCTTCGTTGAGCGCGGTGAGCATCGTGCGCCGGTTGGTGTCGCTGGTGACATCGGCGCTCATCGCTTCGGCCGAGTTGAACACCGTGCTCATCTTGACGCCGAGACCGACATCCGAATCATCGAGCGCGCCTTCGGCGGTGTCGAGCCAGGTCGCCTTGGCGTTGGCGCGCGACGCCTCGGAACCGGCGAAGCGGGCGGCCGCGCTGCGATAATTGTCGAATACGCGCTGGACACCCGCCACATTGACGCCGCCGAACACCGCCGACGAGCGATATTGAAAATTGTTCGACGTGGAGACCGCCGATTCGCTGAGGCTCACGGTCCGCCGGGTGTAGCCTTCGGTCTCCGCGTTCGAGACGTTCTCGCCCACCGTCGACAATGCCGCGCGATAGGCGACGATGCCCGAGCGGCCGATCTGGAGAAGATCGCTCATCCGTTCGCCCCGTCAGGCGTGGCCGCGGGGCCGGCGGCCGACGCACCCGGCGCCACCTTCGACACGCGCGCCTCGAACTGCTTGATCAACAGATCGGCGATGCCGAACGCGCCCTTGCCGGAGAGCTGATCGGCGAAGTTCGAGTCCTGCATCTCGCGGAACTGGTCGCTCGCGTCGCTGCCGAACAAATCGTCGTCGCTGAGCTTGGCGTCGCGCATCGACTTGAGCATCTGGCGCGTGAAAACCGCCTCGAACTGCTTCGCGGCGGCTTTCAGCTTGTCGAGCTCGCTGGCCTTGGGATCGGCGAGCGCGCCGGCCTTGATCGAAACGCCGCCTATCATAGCACCACCAGCTCCGCCTTCATCGCTCCGGCCTGCTTGAGCGCCTCGAGGATCGCGACCAGATCGGCCGGCGAGGCGCCGATCGCATTCACCGCCTTGACGATCTCGGCGAGCGAGGCTCCCGGCTGGAACTCGAACATCGGCCGCGCTTCCTGATCGACCTTGATCGCACTCGACGGCTGAACCGCGGTCTCGCCGCGCGAAAAGGGCGCGGGCTGCACGACCTGCGGTTTCTCGTCGACCTGGACGGTCATTTTGCCATGGGTGACGGCGACTGGCGCGATCCGCACCGCTCCGTTGATCACCACCGTGCCGGTGCGGGCGTTGACGACGACCCGCGCGGGCGCATCGGCGGTGTCGACATCGAGATTCTCGATCCGGCTCATCAGCGCCGTGCGCAATTCCGCGCCGGGCGCGGCGTCGATCGTGATCGTGGTCGCGTCGATCGAGCGCGCGATGTTCTGGCCGAGCCGGGCATTGATTGCCGCGGCGACGCGCTGCGAGGTCGTCAGATCGCCGTCGGCCAGGTCGAAGCGCAGCTGGGGCGAGGTGGCGAAGCCTGCGTCGACGCTCTTTTCGACCGTCGCTCCCCCCGGGATGCGGCCCGCGGTCGGAACATTGATGGTGAGCTTGGACCCGTCGGCAGCGTCGATGCCGAGGCCGCCGACGGCGAGATTGCCCTGCGCCATGGCGTAAATCTGCCCATCGGCGCCCTGTAGCGGCGCGAGGATCAGCGTGCCGCCGCGCAGGCTCTTGGCCTTGCCCAGCGCCGAGATGGTCACGTCGAGCCGCTGGCCGGGCTTGGCAAAGGCCGGCAGCTCGGCGGTGAGCATCACCGCGGCCGCGTTCTTGAGCGCCGGATTGACCCCTGCGGGCAATTGCAGCCCGAAGCGAGAGGCGACGCCCTTCATTCCCAGCGTCGAATAATCGAGGCTGTCGTCGCCGGTGCCGGCAAGGCCGACCACGATCCCGTAGCCGGTCAGCTGGTTGGCGCGCAGGCCCTGGAAGGTGCCGATGTCCTTGATGCGCTCGGCATGGCCCGCGCCCGAAAGCGCGAGGCCCGACAAGGCCGCAAGAATGGTGATCATCACGCGATACATCAACGGCCTGTCCTCGAAATTCTTAATTAGAATGGGCTCAAGATGGAAAAGAAATGGTTAAGCCATCCCTGCCGCGAGCCGCGCGCGATCTCGCCCCGGCCCGCATAGGTTATGCGGGCGTCGGCGACGCGGGTCGACGCGACGCGATTGTCGGGGCCGATATCGGCCTGGCGGATCAGCCCTGTGATCGCGATATTCTCGTCGCCACGGTTGAGCGTGAGCCGCTTTTCGCCGCGCACGAGCATCGTGCCGTTCGGATAGATCCGCGCGATCGTCACGCTGATCTCGCCGTTGAGCTGGTTCGACTGTGCCGCGGCGCCCTTGCCGGTGAAGGTACTCCCGCCGCTCGCGCCGACGTCGGTGGGCGCGAAAAAGGATGCGGGGCCCGTGATCGGCGGCGTCAGGCTGATGTCGCCGGTGCGATCGGTCGAGGCGCTGTTGGTCTTGGCGGCCTGCGTGCGTTCGACCAGCGTGATCGTGACGATGTCGCCCACCATAGCGGCGCGCGCGCCATTGGTCAGTGCCGAATAGCCATTCGCCGCCTGGAAGATCGCGCCATTGGCGACCGGCGGAAGCGGATCCGCGGCGTAGCTCGGCGCATATTCCAGATCGCGCTTGCGCGGCTTCTTCGCGTCGACCGGGTCGGTCGCCATGCCGAGCAGCAGCGCGGCGCAGAGGCCGAGCGCAGTCAGCGCGCTCCAGTCGGGGTTAAATGTTCTGGTTGGCATATTGCAGCATCTGGTCGGTGGCCGAAATCATCTTGCTGTTCACCTCATAGGCGCGCTGGGTCTCGATCATGTCGACCAGTTCCTCGACGATGTTGACGTTCGAGGACTCGAGCGCGCCCTGGCGGATCGCGCCGCGACCTTCGCTGTCGCCCGCGCCGGTTTGCGCCTGGCCCGACGCGCCGGTTTCGGTGAGGATGTTGTTGCCCTCTGACTGCAGGCCGCCCGGGTTGACGAAGCGCGCAATCTCGATCTTGCCGATCTCGCTCGACTCGGTCTGCCCGGGAAGGCTGGCGCTCACCGTGCCGTCGGTCGCGATCGTGATCTTCTCGGCGCCCTCGGGGATCTGGATCTGTGGCTGCAGCTGATAGCCGTCACCGTTCACGATCGTACCATCCGACGACAATGTGAAATTGCCGTCGCGGGTGTAACCCGTGCGACCGTCGGGCATCTGGATCTGGAAATAGCCGGACCCCTCGATCGCGAGATCAAGCGCGTTCGACGTGGTCTGGAGCGATCCCTGCGAGTCGATCTTGGCGGTGCCGTTGATGTGGACGCCGGTGCCGAGATTGGTGCCGGTCGCATATTTCGTCGATTCCGACGAAGCCGCGCCGGGCGCCTGCATCGCCTGATAGGCCAGCGTCTCGAAACTCGCGCGATCGCGCTTGAAGCCGGTGGTGTTGACGTTCGCCAGGTTGTTGGCGATCACCTGCATGCGCATATTCTGGGCATCAAGCCCGGTGCGCGCCACGTGCAGTGCTGCATTGCTCATCGAAGCTTACTCCGTTCTAGCTCAATCGAGCCGCATCAGGTCGGTCGACGCCTTGTCGATGTCCTGTGCGGAGCTCATCATCTTGACCTGCATGTCCCAGTCCCGGCTGGCTTCGATCATGTCGATCAAAGTCGCCGTGGCGTTGACGTTCGATCCCTCGATCGAACCTTGGCGGACCGTCGCCTGCGGATCGGGCGCCAAGGTTCCGCCGCCGCGCACCCGGAACAGCCCGTCGACGCCTTTGGCGACGTCGACCCCGTTGGTGGAGACCAGCTTGAGCCGGTCGACCGTCTGGATCTGCGAGGCGTCGCCGCCTTGCGGCACGATCGAGATCGTGCCGTCCGAAGCGATCGTCAGCTTGTCATATGGCGGCAGGGTGATCGGGCCGCCATCGCCGAGCACGGGAACCCCGTCGCCGGTTGTGAGCAGGCCCGACTCGCTCAGCTGCAGGTCGCCGCGCCGCGTATAGGCCTCGTCGCCGTCGCGGCTCTGCACCGCGAGGAAACTGTCCTTGCCCTGGATCGCGACGTCGAGCGAACGCCCGGTGTCGCTGACGGTGCCTTCGGACATGTCGGCCGACAGCACCTCGCCCGAATTGGGTGCGCGGCTCTCGAAGCCGCCGCCCCGCAGCCACAGGGCCTGGCTCGAGCTCATCTCGCCGCGGAAGCCCGCGGTGTTGATGTTGGCGAGGTTGTTGGCGGTCGTCGTCTGACGCGCCATCGCCGTGCGCATCGCCGACAATGAGCTGTAGATCAGCTTGTCCATGAGCTCGCTCCGCTAGTCCTTCAGGATCAGGTGCGCAGGTTGACGATCGTCTGGGTCATCGTGTTGGCCGCTTCGATCGCCTTGGCGTTGGCCGAGAAATTGCGCTGCGCCTGGATCAGCGCGACCAGCTCCTCGGTGATGTCGACATTGGCCTGCTCGAGCGCGCCAGACTGCAGCAGCCCGGTGCCGTTGGCGTTGGCTTCGCTGATGATCGGCTCGCCCGAAAGGCCGGTCGACCCCCATTTGCTGTCGCCGAGCTGGCGGAGGCCTTCGGGGTTCGAGAAGGTCGCGAGCACGATCTTGCCGAGCGCCTGGGTGTCGCCGTTCGAGAAGGTCGCCGAGACGAGGCCGTCCGCGCCGACCGAGACGTTGTCGAGCTGGCCCGCGGCATAGCCGTCCTGGGTGAAGCTGGTCAGCGTGAACGGCGAGGACGCCATCCGGGTGCTGCCGCCATAGGTGAGCGCGAAACCGATCGGGCCCGAGGCGCCGCTGGGGCTGACCGGATCGGTGTTCAGGGTGGCGGGGGTAGCGCCGTTGACCTGGGTCAGCGTGCCGTTCGAATCGAAGGTCAGCGTTACCGGCGCAGGCTGCGTCGTGGCAGCGGCATCAGAGCTGACTTCCTTGTCGCCGATGAAGGTATGCGCGGTCCAGGTCGTTGTCGTCGTCGAACCCGAAGGCAGATTCTCGCGAATATAGTAAGTGGTCATCGGAAAGGCGGTGCCCGACGCGTCATAGACGGTCGTCGTGGTCGACTGGTTGTAGCTGTTCGCGTCGAACCGATCGAATGCATAGACGTTCGTGCTGTTATAGACTGAGCGGTTCGAAGGCACGTCGGCGTCCGACGGGAAAGTCACCGCAAGGTCGACCGACTGGGTCGCGCTCGACGTGCCCGAGGTGAGTGGCAACTGAAGCGAGCGGGTCGAGTTGAGTCCGGTGGCGGTGACGGTTCCGGTCGCGTCGGTCGGCAGCACCTGCAGATAGGCGCCGCCCGAATCGACGACATAACGCTCCGAGTCGACGCGGAACGAGCCGTTGCGGGTGTAGGCGACGCTCGAGTTCGAGTTCGAACTGCGCGTCACGAAGAAACCCTGACCCGAGATGGCGAGATCGAGCGAGCGATCGCTGTTCTCGAAGCCGCCCTGGGTGAACTGCTGGGCGATGCCGCGCAGGCGGGTGCCCTGCCCCGCGACCGTTTGGCTCTGCAGCGGCGCCGAGGAGACGATGTCGCCAAATTCGGCCGAGCTCTTCTTGAAGCCCGTGGTGCCGACGTTGGCGACGTTGTTGGCGATGACCGCGAGTTCGGTCTGCGAGGCCTTGAGGCCGGAAAGCGCCGTATAGAAGGACATGGTCTAAGCTCCGTTACCGAAATCAGGAAAGCTGGATGGCGGCGGCGGGATCGATCGTCCCGAGCGGCGTCACGAGTTTGGTGGAACCGCTGGCCGGCGACTGGACCCCGGAGACGGTGGTCCAGCTCGACGTCTTGACGTCGATCTGCTCGGCAGAAGCGTTCTTGGCGTTGACAGAGATGGTCAGCGGGCCGGGGACCGCGGCGCCAGCGGCGTCCTTGCCGTCCCAGTAGAAGGGCACGTCACCCGCGGCGACATTCTGGGCCGAGCCGTTGTAGACGACCTTGCCGGTCGCATCGACGAGGCTGATATCGACCCGCGACGCGGCCTCGGGAAGCGTTACGTTGCCGGCGTAAGCGCCATCGGCGAGCGCGGTGGCCTGCTTGGATTCGACGAGCGCGGACTTGCCGATCCAGCTCGCCGCGTCGCCGACCCGCGAGGCTGCGAGCCCCGCCGCGATCGTCTTGAGGGACTGGTTCATCTCGGCGATGCCGGTGGTCGAAGAGAATTGCGCCATCTGGGCGACCATCTGGGTGTTGTCGACCGGGTTGAACGGGTCCTGGGTCTGCATCTGGGTGGTCAGCAGCTTCAGGAAAGCGCTCTGGTCGAGCGCGTTGTTGCTCTTGGCCGGCGCTGCGCCGTTGTTCGACGTGCCCGAAAGGCTGTCGAGGTAGCTGTTTCCGGTGGATATCGTCATTTGCCGAGCCTCAGCGTGTCGAGAGTGAGCGTCTTCGCGGTCTGCATGACCTGGACGTTGTTCTGATATTGGCGCGCGGTCTCCATCATCTCGACCAGCTCCTGCGCCTGATCGACCCCGGCCTCCCAGACATAGCCGTCCTTGTCGGCCTTGGGATGGTTGGGATCGAAGCGCTTGGTCGGCTCGATGTTGGAGGCGATGACCTGGTCGACCTTGACGGTCGCGACGCCGGGGCTGTCGGTGACCGACGAGAACACCGGCTTGATCGCGCGGAAGGCTTCGGCCTTGCTGCCCGCGACCGAGCCCGCATTGGCGAGGTTCGACGCCGACGTGTTGAGCCGCACCATCTGCGCGGACATCGCGCGTCCGGCGATGTCGAAAACCGAGAGATTACCCGCCATCGCTTATTCTCCCTTCAGCGCTTGCATCACCGTGCCGATGCGTCCTTCGAGGAAGGACAGCGTGGTGCGGTATTTGATGGCGTTCTCGGCGAACTGGTTCTGCTCGGTCGAAAGCTCGACGGTGTTGCCGTCGAGTGCGTTTTCGAGCGGGATGCGGTATCCGACATGGCTCTGCGCTGCCTGCACGGCGCTCATCCCCGCGCCGTTGGCGCCGGTCGCGTCGGCCAGCGCCTTCTCGAAGTCGATGTCGCGCGCCTTGTAGTTCGGCGTCGCGGCGTTCGCGATGTTGGACGCGAGCATCGCCAGCCGCTGCGAGCGGATCTCGAGCGCCTTGCCATGCACACCGAAAAGTGGATCAGCCATTTTTCGTCCAGTCCTCTAAAATCCTGTCAGCCGCCGCCGTTAATCATGCTCGAACAGGATCGGCGGCTGCCTTGGTGACATCCCAAGCAACTGCCGTGCCAAACATGGTTAATCGGGCGCATCTTCCGATATTTCGGGGGATCTGGCGGGATATCGGCAGGTTGTTGCCGGGCGCGGCAAGCTTTTGCCGGCCGATCTTGCCGGGCGCGTTAGCCATGTTCGACAACGGTCCCTTGAGCAATGAAGGCCATTTAAAAACAATGTTCCTGCTCGAACAGATCGGCCGCTACATCGACCCTGTCGCCATCGCGATCGTGTTCGGCGGCACGCTTCTCACGACCCTCTTCCGGGCGCCCCGCTCCGATCTCCGCCGCGCCGTCGCCGCGATCCGCCCGCTTCGCAAAGCCGATCCCGACGCCGACGCCGCTGCCGCGCGCGTATCGGTCGGCCGCATCCGCGAACTCGCCGAAGTGCGAAGCATCGCGTGCGTCGATCGCCTCGAGACCGCGCAGCGCTTTCTGCAGCGCGCCGCACGCGAACTGTCGGACGCGCGCAGCGCGACCGACTTCACGCGCTGGGCCAGCGCCGAGATCGACGCCCGCCGCCATCGCCACCAGGCGGTAATCTCGGTGTGGCGCTCGGTCGCCGAAAGCGCGCCGGCGATGGGCATGATCGGCACAATCATCGGGCTGGTCCAGATGTTCGCCCATATGGACGATCCGGCGGCGATCGGACCGGGGATGGCGGTTGCGATGCTCACGACGCTTTATGGGGTGATCCTGTCGTCAGCGATCGCCGCACCGATCGCGGGCCGGCTCGAACGCCTGTCGGAGACCGAGCTTGCGTGGCAGACCGCGGCCTGCAAGCAGCTCGAGCTGATCGCGCAGGAGGAACTCGACCTGACCCAGCCGCGGGCGGCCAGGCCCAATCTGCGCACCGTCTCGTGAAACGCGACATCTCCCAGCGCTGGGTACTGAGCTTCGCCGACCTGACGCTGCTGCTGCTCGCCTTCTTCATCATGATGCAGGCGCAGGCGGGCGACCGGCTGAAACTCGTAGCCGGCATGCGCGGCGCGTTCGGCAGCGGCGAAGATGGTGCGAAGGACTCGCTCCATGGCTTCGCCGCAGCCGCGATCTTCGAGCCCGGGGAAGCGATCCTCAAGCGCGGTGAAGCAAGGTCGCTCGAGGCGCTCGGCGCCGCGAGCGCGAAAGCCGGGCAGCGCGTCCTCGTCGCCAGCCAGGGCCGTGATGGACAGTCGGAACGGCTCGACAGCTGGGAGCTTGCGGCCGCCCGGACCACCGCGGTCGCGCGCGCGCTCCGGCGCGGGGGCCTGCGCGACACGATGATCGACGTCGCGATTCCGCCGATGCGGGCCAGCGACGCCGCCAAGGGCCAGCGGATCACCGTCCAGCAGCTCGCGGCGGCGCGCCGCTGAGCGCGGCAAGTTTTCGGTTGGTAAGCGCTGCGTTAACCCTTTCTTTGCACCCTGGCGGATATGGTCGCGCAATGACCCGGACTTTCGCCATGATCCGCATCGCCCTCCCGCCACTGCTGCTGCTGGCCGCAGCACCGTTGCGCGCGTTGCCGAGCCTGCCGCCGGCGCAGGATCTCAACGAGCTCGAGCAGATCGTCGTGACCGCGCTGGGAGCCGATGTCGGCCAGCCGGGCGGCCCGATGGCGCCGATCGACCGCCGCATGCGGCTGAGCGCGTGCCCGGTCGGCATCCAGGTTGACCCGCCGGCGGCCGGCGCGGTCACGGTTCGCTGCACCACCTCGGGCTGGCGCCTCCGCATTCCGCTGATGCGCGCCGCTCCCGCGATGGCCAACGCCGGGCCGGGCGGTGCGGCCTCGTCGTTCGCGGCCGCCGATATCCGCAAGGGCGATCCCGTCCAGCTGGTCGCGCGAGGACAGTCCTATTCGATCAGCATCGACGCGGTCGCGATGGAAGACGCCAGGATCGGAAGCCGAATTCGCGTATCAACCAATTCAAAAGGTTCGACATTATTTGCCGAGGTGATTGATGTCGGCCGCGTCCGCCTGCTTGGATTTAAATAAATTCGAAAGCTGTCGTTATAAGGGACAGAGGTGGATATTGGCCGCAAGGCCGAAAGTGAAAGGACTGTCATGATCAATGGGGTAGGATCGGCCAGCCCGACCCGCATCGGTCAGGTTAAAGGCGAAAAGCTCGAAGCCGCGACGCCGGTGAGCCCGGCGGCAGCGGCGACCGACAGCCCGGCGGCCACGCCGTCGCTCGTCGCAGCACTCGCCGAAGCCGGACCGCCGATCAACGACGAGAAGATCCGGGCGATCCGCCAGGCGATCGCCGCCGGCGCCTATCCGATCGACGTCAAGGCGATCGCCGCGCGGATGATCGCGCTGGATCTGCCCAAGGCTACCGCATGAGCGAGGCTGCGATCGATCATGTCATCAATTCGAGCGAGGCATTGATCGCCGCGCTCGATGCGCATGACATCGATGCGATCGAGGCCGCGCTGCCGATATTCGGGCGAAGCATCGAAACTCTGAAATCACCCGGCGGCTGGGTCCAGGCGCCGGGTCTTTCCGCGCGCGTCGCGCGCGCGATCGAGCTCGCCGACGCCGCACGGATCCGCGTCTGCTATCTTGCGGACCGCACCCAGCAGCAGATCGACATGCTTGCCGCCGCGGCGGGCCGCTTCGATTGCATGCCGGCTACGTACCGCCCGGCGCGCTGAGGCGGCGTCAGATTCTCCTCGCTCGCGGCATAAAATGCTGAGCTAAATCTCCGTCTCCCCGCCGGGGGTGCGGCATTCCCACATCTCTTCTTCTATGGCGTCATCCAGCGAAGGCTGGGGTCTCGCGAGGTCGGAAACGCCCGACGCTTTAACGGCATTCCGCCGCCCAGCTTTAGCCGCCGTCCGCCAAAAGTATTAATGCGCCGCGAGCTCGGGCGCTCCTCCTAACGGTAAATTAACCACATTACTGGCAATCCTCGTCCTGCATTCACGCGAAGGCGACCGAGGACGACATGCCCAGAGCAGGAGTTTCCGCCAGTTTCAGCCCGCTTCGGGGCTCCGAACGCCAGGAGCGCTGAACATGGCGGCATCCAGTTCGATGACTCGCAAGCTGTGGGCGGCGACCGGGCGCGGCGCGATCCTGCCGCTCGCGACGCTGATGCTGGTCGGGCTGATGGTGATCCCCGTTCCGGCCTTCATGCTCGACATGGGCTTCATCGCCAACATCATGATCAGCCTCGCGGTGCTGATGGTCGCGCTCAACGCGGCCAAGCCGCTCGACTTCTCCTCCTTTCCCACCGTCCTGCTGTTCGCGACGCTGCTGCGCCTGGCGCTCAACGTCGCCTCGACCCGCGTGGTGCTGGTGGACGGCCATACCGGCCCCAATGCCGCGGGCCATGTGATCGAGAGCTTCGGCAATTTCCTGATCGGCGGCGACTATGCGGTCGGCCTGTTCGTGTTCGGCATCCTGATGGTGATCAACCTCGTCGTGATCACCAAGGGCGCCGGCCGCGTCTCCGAAGTGTCCGCGCGCTTCACCCTCGACGCGATGCCGGGCAAGCAGATGGCGATCGACGCCGATCTCAACGCCGGGCTGCTCACCCCCGAGGAAGCCAAGATCCGCCGTCAGGAGGTCGCAACCGAAGCCGATTTCTATGGTTCGATGGACGGCGCCTCCAAATTCGTGAAGGGCGACGCCGTCGCCGGCGTGCTGATCCTCGTGATCAACATCCTCGGCGGCCTGATCCTCGGCGTGATGAGCCACGGACTGTCGCTGAGCGAAGCCGCGTCCACCTATATCATCCTGGCGATCGGCGATGCGCTGGTCGCGCAGGTTCCCGCGCTGCTGCTCTCGATCGCCGCCGCCGCGATCGTCACGCGCGTGTCCTCGCCGCTCGACCTTTCGGGCCAGATCATCAGCCAGTTCGGTTCGGCGCGCGCCTGGGCGCCGGTCTCGGGCATTCTCGCGCTGCTCGGCATCGTGCCCGGCATGCCGCACTTCATCATCCTCTCGGCCTCCGGCGTCGCGGGTTTCCTCGCGTGGAAGCTGAGCAAGGCCAGAAAGGTGCAGACCGCGCTGGATGTCGCCGCCGCCGAAGCCGCCGCCGCCCCTGCCCCGCTCTCGCCCAACAGCATCGACTGGAACGAGATTTCGGACGGCGCAGCGCTTGGTCTCGAACTCGGCTATGGCCTGGTCGGCCTCGTCGACGATCGCAAGGGCGCGCCGCTGATGGCGCGGATCACCGGCATTCGCCGCCAGCTCTCACGCGAACTCGGCTTCGTCATTCCGCTGGTGCGCGTGCGCGACAATCTCAGCCTGCCGCCCAACGCCTACCGTATCACCGTGGCGGGCGTGATCATGGGCGAGGACGAGGCCCACCCCGATCAGCTGCTGGCGCTCGACAGCGGCGATCTCGAAGGAACCGTCGAGGGCCGCGCCTGCCGCGATCCGAGCTTCGGGCTCGAAGCGGTCTGGATCCACCCCGATCGTCGCGGCGACGCCATCGTAGCGGGCTACACCGTGGTCGATCCCGCGACCGTGGTCGCGACCCATCTCAACCAGGTCATCGCCGCCGCCGCCGCCGACCTGTTCGGAATGGACGAGGCGCAGCGGCTGCTCGAGGCGCTCAAGGAGGCCGCGCCGCAGTTGGTCGCCGGGCTCACCCCGGCTCCGCTCAGCCTCGCACAGATCGCCGCGGCGTGCCGGGCGCTGCTCGCCGAAGGGGTGCCGCTCCGCGATTTCCGCCGCATCGCCGAGGCGATGGTCGACGCCGCCGGCCAGTCGAGCGACGCGCCTGCGCTGGTCGAGAATATCCGTTCGCGCATCGGCGCGCTGATCGTCCAGACGCTGGTGCCCGTGAAAATGCCGCTGCCGGTCGTCACGCTCGACGCCGGGCTGGAGTCGCTGCTGGCGCAGGCGGTACGCACCTCGCCGGGCGCCGCGCATCCGTTCGAACCGGCGCTCGCCAATCGCATCGTCTCGGCGATCTCCGAGGCCGCTGCGCCGCTGGTCAACAGCGCGACGCGCTTCGCCATCGTCACCTCGCCGATCGCCCGCCGCGCGCTGGCCCGGCTGCTCAAGCCGCATCTGCCCGAAACTCCCGTCATGTCCTTCCTCGAGATCCCCGACGGCAAGGCCGTGGAAGTCGCGGCGGTGGTCGGTGGCGGGCCTGCCCATAATGCGAACGCCGGCGCGATCGGCGCCCGGCCAATGGAGACCGCAGAATGACCCTCGCACGGATCGGTCAGGCTCGCTCGAGCTGCGCCGCGGCCTCGCAACGCAGCGCGCGGGTGATCAGCATCGCCTGCGGCCGCAGCGGCGTCGGCAAGACCACGATCGCCGCCAATCTCGCGCTGTCGCTGTCGAAGCTGCATCGTCGCGCGATGCTGGTCGACTGCGACCCCTGCCCCGGCGACGCGACCCGGACGATGGGATTCGATCCGGCCGAGTCGATCGATGACGTGATCGGCGGACGCCTGACCATCGACGAGGTCGTCGTGGATGGCCCCGAGGCGCTGTTCGTCGTGCCCGCAGGGCCGGTCGACGCCGCCGGCCGGGTCGATCTCGCCGCGCGGCTGCGGCTGGCCGACGCTTTCCGCCCGCATCGCCGTTCGCTCGACTATGTGATCGTCGACACCCCGGGCAGCGCCGATCCCGACACGCTCGACATGGTCGCCTCGGCCGACCTGCCGGTCGTCGTGCTCGCTCCCGATGCCGATCGTTTCATGGACGCCTATGGCACCGTCAAGCTGCTCGCGCTCGAGCATGACGTCCGCGACATCGCGATCGTGACCAACCGGATCGCCGACGAAGCGATGGGGCGCGAGCTATTCCGTCGCTTCCGCGAGGTCACCGGCCGCTTTCTCACCGACACCTCGCTCAGCTATCTCGGCGGCATCCCCCGCGACGATCGCGTGCTGACCGCCGCCGCGCGCAGGCGCCTGGTGGTCGATCAATATCCCCATGCGCGCGCCGCACAGGCGCTTGCCGGCCTCGCCCGCACCGTCGACGATCTTCGTCTGACGGCGCAGGCGGGCGGAGATTGCTTCTTCGGGATGGAGGCGCTGTTCCATGCAGGCTGAGACCCGCGAGTCCTACGCGCATACCTATGGCCGCAAGCCCCAGAAGACGCGGCCCGAGGATCTCGTGCGCGGGCATATGCAGCTCGTCCGTAAGATCGCCTGGCACGTCCACGGCCGTGTCTCGTCAGCGATCGATGTCGAGGATCTGATCCAGATCGGCATGATCGCGCTGGTCGAGGCCGCGAACGGCTATGAGGATCGCGGCCATGCGTTTTCGACCTATGCGTCGATGCGGGTGCGCGGCGCGATGATCGACCATCTGCGGCGGCACGCCTCGATGAGCCGGACCGCGATGACCAAGCGGCGCGAGCTGCTCAAGGCGAAGTCCGAGTTCGAAAAGCGCCACGGCCGCAGCCCCAGCGAATCCGAACTTGCGCAGGCGATGGGCCTCGACGGCGCCACGTTCCGGGCGCTGCTCGACGAGACCGCCGCGACCTATCAGGAATCGCTCGACGAGATCTATTCGGATCAATCGATCTGGTTCGCCGATGTCGAAGAGCGCGTCGACCAGACGATGGAACGCGAAGAGCTTGCGGCGGCGCTGGGCGCGCATATCGCCGAGCTGCCCGAACGCGAAGCGATGGTGCTTCAGCTCTACTTCGTCGAGGAGATGAACCTCGAGGAAATCGGCCAAACCCTCAATATCGGCGCGGCGCGCGTCTGCCAGATCAAGAAGGCGGCGCTCGACAAGCTACGGGTCTCGCTCAAGGATCTTAGCTGAGCTAAGCCGCCCCACCGCCAGGTCTCAGCGCCGCTCGATCGCGGCCTCGACCCGCGCCATCTTCATCCCGAACTCGTTGAGCCGCGCGTTGACGTCGCCCTGGCCGTCATGGATCGCGCGCACCACATTGTTCAGCGGATCGCGCGCGAGCAGGCCGGTCTGCAACGCGTCCATCTTGCGCTGGAGCTCGTCGCTGGTGACCGGGTTGCTGGCGAGCTGCGCGCGCTGCGCCTGGAGCAGTTCGATCTGCCGGTCGCGAACCAGCTCGAGATCCTGGATCAGCTTGTTCGCCTGCTCGAGCTGGTGCTGGCGCTCGCGCGCGTCGGCGACGACCAGCTGGGCCGACATGATCGTGCGCTCGGCGACGACCAGCCCGATCCCCGAAAGGAGACTTGAGAAGAGCCCGAGCCCGACCGCAGCCTTGACGAGCAGCCCGATAGGCTGCCGCACCGGGGCCGACGACGGCGCATCGGCTTGGGCCTCCAGGCAAGCGGCCGCCGGCGGGGCTGGCGGGGTCGGCGCGGCGGCCTGGGTGGGAGGAGACGGCGGGACCGCGATTTGCACCGGCGCGGGGATCATCTCCTCGAGCTCGGCCAGGGGCATCGCCATGATCGCCATGACTTCGTCTTCGGCCGACAGGGCTGCTGGAGCAGGCGCAGGCGCAAGGGCAGGCCCAGGTGCCGCTTCTTCATCCTCGGCATCGGAAAAGGCGATGGCGCCGATCGGGTCGGCCCCGGCTGCGGGCTTGTCCTCGCGCGTCTCGACCATGCCGGCTTCGAGTTCTTCGAGCGCCTTGAGCGCTTCATCGAAACCATTTCCGCTGGCCGAAGCCGGATCAGCACCCATCGAACCCGTCCTGTAAAACTCTGAACTTCAAGAAAAAGGCCCCCGGCGCGGGGAAATGATGCGCCGGGGGCCCCTTGCGACGGCCGAGGTGTTTAGGCCGTCTTATCCTTAGCGCAGCAGGCTCAGCACATTCTGCTGCGACTGGTTCGCCTGGGCGAGCATCGCCGTCGAAGCCTGCGACAGGATCTGCGACTTGGCGAGCGAGGTCGATTCCGCCGAGAAGTCCGCATCCTCGATCCGCGAACGGGCCTCGGACAGGTTGGTGACGTTGGCGGTCAGCACGTTGATCGCAGCGTCGAGGCGGCTCTGGATCGCGCCGAGGCCGGCGCGGGCCGTGTTGACCTGGGTCAGCGCGTCGTCGGCAGCGGTGATCGCGAGGCCGGCGTTAGTCGTGGTGTCGACCTTGATCGTGCTGACATAGGCTGCCGCGACATCGTCGAGACCGCTGACCGAGATCGAGGTGGTGTCGCCCGAGTTGATGCCGCTCTGGATCGAGAAGCTGGTGCCACCCGAGGACGCCGAGAACAGCGTGTTGCCGTTGAACTTGGTCTTGGTCACGACATCGCTGATCTGGCTCTGCAGCGCCGCGACTTCGGTCTGCAGATTGGCGCGGTCGCTCGCCTGGTAGGTGCCGTTCGAGGCCTGGACGGCCAGCTCGCGGACACGCTGCAGCATGTTGCTGACTTCGCCCAGCGCGCCTTCGGCGGTCTGCGCCAGCGAAATACCGTCATTGGCGTTGCGGATCGCGATGCTCATGCCGCGGACCGACGAGGTCATCGACGAAGCGATCGCCATGCCGGCGGCGTCGTCCTTGGCGCTGTTGATGCGCTTGCCGCTCGACAGGCGCTCCATCGCGGTCGCCTGCAACTGCGAGGCAAGACGGCTCGCATTCTGCGAACGAAGTGACGAAATGTTGGTGTTGATGACAGCCATTTAAATAATCCCTTCCGCTACTACTCGGCGTGTCGGCATATTGACCGTCCTCGCCACGATCCGGATAACGACCCGTCCAAAGCAGCCTTAAGGAAGAAAGATGGTTAGCCTGGATTAACCATAAATAAGTTTGGTAAAGCCATTTTCCGGACCCGCCCCCGTCGCCAATGATCCATTTATCTGCAGCGCTTTTCACCGAACCGATCGATTTGATTGGCAGTTCGAGAACAGCGAACTGAATCGCGGTGCGGCCCGGTTCTCAAATCGAAACGGCCCCCGGTGCGATGCACCGGGGGCCGTCTCGGCCAGCAATCGAAGGGAGAAGCTTATTTGAGTAGGCTCAGCACGCTCTGCTGGGTCTGGTTGGCCTGGGCCAGCATCGCGGTCGAGGCTTGCGAGAGGATCTGCGACTTGGCGAGGTTGCTCGATTCCGCCGAGAAGTCGGTGTCCTCGATCCGCGAGCGGGCCTCCGACAGGTTGGTGATGTTGGCGGTGAGCACGTTGACGGTCGCCTCGAGGCGATTCTGGTTCGCGCCGAGATTGGCCCGGGCATTGGCGACCTGCACCAGCGCGTCGTCGGCCGCGGTGATCGCGGTGCCCGCCGCGCTCGAGGTGTCCACCTTGATCGTGCTGACATAGGCGGCTGCGACCTTGTCGAGCCCGCCGACGGCGATGTCGGTGGTGTCGCCCGAGTTGATGCCGGTCTGGATCGCGAAGGTGTTCGCGGTCGAGCTCGCCGAAAACAAGGTGTTGCCGTTGAACTTGGTCCCGGTGACGATGTCCGAGATCTGCGACTGGAGCGCGGCGACTTCGGTCTGCAGATTGTCGCGGTCGGTGTTCTGGTAGGTGCCGTTGGCGGCCTGCACCGCCAGCTCGCGGATGCGCTGGAGCATGTTAGCGGCTTCGCCGAGCGCGCCTTCCGCGGTCTGCGACAGCGAGATGCCGTCATTGGCGTTGCGGATGGCTACCGTCATACCGCGGATCGAGGAGGTCATCGAGGAGGCGATGGCGAGGCCGGCGGCGTCGTCCTTGGCGCTGTTGATGCGCTTGCCGCTCGAGAGGCGCGCCATCGCCGAAGCCTGCATCTGATCGGCGAGGCGGCCGGCGTTCTGGGCGCGAAGCGAAGAAATGTTGGTGTTGATGACGGTCATTGGATCAGTCCTTGTTCCTGTTAAGGGGCGATGATCCGGTGCTGGCCGTTCTCGCCTCGATCCCATTAACGGCCGTGCTTACCCCTGCTTTAACCAGAAAAATTCACTACGATCGTTTTTGGCGCCAACTTTCGATTAAGTGACTGATAAAAAATGTATTTATTTGTGATCGAGGCCCTTCGGCGGCACGGCCCGCTGCGTCCGGCCGGCATCGGCCAGCCGATGAGCGGCAAGGGCGGCAAGTCTTTTCCGGCTTATACCAAAGACTGAGCAAGCTTTTGCCGCCCCTCCGGAAACCCCCGGAAGACGGGGCTTTTGGACCCACCGTCCAGCGCCTCCTCGCGTGCGCGTGCGCGATCGGGTGGGCGGGTCGCGCGGTCTATTAAGACTTTCGTAGTTAATTCACCGGTAAGGATGTCGGGCAAGAAATGGCGTGGCTGGCACGCCGGATCCGTGAGGATGAACATGGCGATGATCGGCATCAGCGAGAAGGCTCAGGGCTCCCACCCGACGCTCGTCGCCTGGCTGACCGGCGCCGGGATCGAAACCTATCGCATCGATCCTTCGGCTGCGCCCGAACGCGACGCCCAGCGCATTCTGCACGTCACTGAGATCGGCCTCGCCCGCCAACACGATATCCTGATCGATTTCGCCGATGGCGCGCCCGTGCTGCGCCGCGCCAAGGTCGGCCGCCCCACCACGATCGTGTTCGGCTTCCAGGACATGGCGTTCGGACATGCGCTGATCGCCGAGATGATCCGTCCGCGCCTGATGCCCGCCTGCGGCGAGCCCGGGAGCGCCCACTTCCTGGCGATCGCCGCCCGGGTCGCGCGCAGCGACGCGACCGTGCTGCTGCTCGGCGAGACCGGCACCGGCAAGGAAGGCGTCGCGCGCTACATTCACGCCGCCTCGCCGCGCGCCGACAAGCCGTTCGTTGCGGTCAATTGCGCGGCGCTGCCCGATACGATGCTCGAGGCGATGCTGTTCGGCCACCAGAAGGGCGCCTTCACGGGCGCGAGCGGTTCGGGAGAAGGCCTGTTCCGCGCGGCCGAAGGCGGCACGCTGCTGCTCGACGAGATCGCCGAGCTCCCGCTTCCGCTTCAGGCCAAGCTGCTCCGCGCGCTGCAGGAGCGCGAAGTTCTTCCGGTCGGCGCGACCGCCGCGATCCCCGTCGACGTCCGCATCATCGCCGCCGGCAACCGCGATCTGACAATTGAGGTCGAGGCAGGCCGCTTCCGCGCCGACCTCTACTGGCGCCTCAACGTGATGCCGATGACGCTCCGCCCGCTGGGCGAACGCCGGCAGGATATCCGGGCGATCACCGCCGCGCTGCTGCTACGCCACACCCATGAGCAGGACGAACTCGCCTGGCCGACCGCCGACGCGCTCGAGCGGCTGATGACCCATGGCTGGCCGGGCAATGTGCGCGAGCTCGAAAATGTGCTTCAGCGTGCGATGCTGATGCGCGACGGCGAGCGGATTGAAGCCGCCGACCTGATGATCGACGCAGCCCCGCCGGCTCCGGCTCCGGCTTCGCGCCTTTCGGCGCCGGCCGCCGCTGAACCGGCTCCGGTGCGGCTCGCCGACGCGCGCCGGCTGAGCCAGGCGCGCGCGATCGAAGAAGCTCTCGCCGCGACCGGCGGCCACCGTCTCCGTGCCGCCCAGCGGCTCGGCATTTCCGAACGCACCCTGCGCTATCGCATGGCCGATATGCGCGCGGTGGCTTGAGGAGGGATAGATGACGACCGTCAACACCAGCAATCTCCTGGCGATGCGCAACGCTATTCTCCAGCAGAACTCGGCGCTGCAGAAAGCCGCCGCCGCACCGGCGCCCAACCCGCTCGAGGCGATCGGGTCCGTCGGCAATGCGAACAGCGCGCCCGACGGCAGCTTCGCCTCGACGATCCGCGGAGCGCTCACCGAGGTCAACAGCCAACAGGCCAAGGCCGGCGCGATCACGGAAAGCTACGAACGCGGCGAGACCACGGATATCGCCGCGGTGATGCTCCAGCGCGAACAGGCCAATGTCGGCTTCCAGGCCACGCTGCAGGTCCGCAACAAACTCCTGTCCGCCTATAAGGACATCATGAGCATGCCGGTGTAACCCATGGCTGACATCATCACCTCCCCCGCCCCGAGCACTCCCGCCCTGCCAGCCGCCGCAACGGCCGCCGGCGGCGTCGGCGCCTCGGCGATGCTCGAGCGCGTGAAAGCGTTCACCGGCCAGCCTGCGGTGCAGCGCAGCCTGCCGATGATCGGCCTGATCGGCCTGCTCGGCGCCGCGGCGCTGCTGTGGTCGATCATGGCCGGCGCGCCGCAGCGCGACCTGTTCGCGGGCATGGCCGATGCGGACAAAGCGGCGGTGGCCGACGCGCTCAAGGCTGCGAACATCCCTTACCAGGTCGATCGCGACACCGGCGCGCTGACCGTTCCCGAAACGAGCTTCTATCAAGCCAAGATGCTGCTTGCGCAGCAGGGCTTGCCCAAGGCCGCGCCCGATGGCGACGCGATGATCTCCTCGCTCCCGCTCGGCGCCAGCCGCGCTGTCGAGGGCGAGAAGCTGCGTTCCGCCCGCGAGATGGATCTCGCGCGCACGATCGAGGCGATTGACGCGGTCGAGACCGCCAAGGTGCATGTGGCCGCCGATCAGCCGAGCGTGTTCCTGCGGGACGAGGCCAAGCCCCAGGCGTCGGTGATGCTGCGATTGCGCGCTGGCCGCATGCTGGCGGATTCGCAGGTCCAGGCGATCATCCACCTGGTCGCGTCCTCGGTGCCCAATCTGTCGCCCGACGGCGTGTCGGTGGTCGATCAGGCCGGACGGCTGCTCTCGGCCTCGGGCAATGACCCGCTGAGCCAGGCTTCGAGCCGCCAGGTCGATATCCAGAACAAGATCGAGCAACGCTATCTCGAGGCGCTCAACAAGATCCTGACGCCGATCGTCGGCCCCGGCAATTTCACCGCCGAGGTCCATGCTGACGTGGACTTCACCGAAACCCAGGCCACGCGCGAGAGCTTCCCCAAGGACAACGCCGTCGTCCGCACCGAACAGGGCGGCTGGACCGGCGACAAGAATGGCGGTGAAGCCAGCGGCATCCCGGGCGCGCTGTCCAACCAGGCTCCGCTTGCGAGCCAGGTGAGCGCGGCGCCCAACCAGACGATGAACGCCCCCGCCCCCGCGGGCACGACCGAGGCCGCCACCACCGGCAAGACCTCGGAACAATATAACCGCACCTATGAGCTTGGCCGCGAAGTCTCGGTGACGCACAATCCGATCGGCCAGGTCAAGCGCCTGTCGGTGGCCGTCGCCCTGCGCGAGGGCAGCCGCAAGTTCAGCCGCGCCGAGCTCGCCTCGATCGAGACGCTGGTGCGCGGCGCGCTCGGCGCCGACCAGGCGCGCGGCGACGTCGTGGCGCTCTCCGCCCGCAGCTTCGCGATCGCCGAGGAAAGCGAGGTCAAGCCGAGTTGGTGGGAAGCCCCCTGGATCTCGACCATTGCCCGCAACGTCTCGGCGCTGCTCGTCGTTGCGCTGCTGCTGTTCGGGGTCGCCAAGCCGATGCTCAAGCGTCGTTCGGCGCTCGCCGAGGAGAAGAAGGCGGCGATGGATGCGATGATCGCCTCGGGCGGCCACATTCCGCAAGGCACCAGCCCCGCGGTCCGCACCGAGATCGCCTCGGCGCTCGCCCAGCAGGCGCTCCACGATCCCAACAAGCCGGTGACGCTCGACATGATCCAGGCGACGCCAGGTTATGCCAACCGCGCCGAACTGATCCGCAACTTCGTTCGCCAGGACCCTGATCGCGCCGCCCTCGTCGTCCGCGACCTGATCCGCGCCGACATGCCGGGAGCCGCCTGATCCATGGCCGACGAAACCCCCATCGACACCGAAAACGCCACTCCGGCCGAGCCGAGCGGCAGCCAGGTCGCCGCGATCCTGCTGATGCTGCTTGGCGAGGAGGAAGCTGCGACCGTGCTCAGCCGGCTGGAGCCCGATGAGGTCCAGCATATCGGCGGCGCGATGTTCGGCGTCGCCAATATTTCCGAGAATGAGATCGACGGAGTGTTCGACGTGTTCGTCGAGCGCGCCCGCGTCCGCACCACGCTCGGCTTCGGGGTGGAGCGCCAGATCAAGGGTATGATGCACAAGGCGCTGGGCCAGGACAAAGCCGAGCAGGTGCTCCAGCGCATCACCCCCGCGCAGCATGTCAGCGCGCTCGAAAATCTCAAATGGATGGATGCCCGCGCGATCGCCAACCTGATCGAGTTCGAGCATCCCCAGATTGCGGCGATCGTGCTGGCCTTTCTCGAGGCCCCGCGCGCCGCCGAGGTGCTCCAGCTGCTGCCCGAGGATATGCAGGCCGATCTCGTCTACCGGGTCGCGACGATGGGGCCGGTCACCGAGACCGCGCTTGTCGAGCTCGACGAGCTGCTGAGCCGGCCGAGCACCGCCCAGTCGAGCGGCGCGACCACGCGCCGCGGCGGCGCGGGCGAAGCGGCGAAGATCGTCAACAGCTCGCGCAAGGCGGCCGAGCAGCGGATCATCAAGGCGCTGCAGAAGCTCGACAAGTCGGTGGCCCGCAATGTCGAAGAGGAGATGTTCGTCTTCGACAATCTGATGGCGTTGAGCGAAAAGGATCTTGGAGCGCTGCTCCGCGCGGTCGACAACGATATTCTCGTCGTGTCGCTCAAGGGCGCCGACGAAAAGCTTCGCCAGAAGATCTTCGGCTGCATGTCGAGCCGTGCCGCGCAGTCGATCCAGGACGAGATCGCCGATCGCGGTCCGATGCGGCTGGCGGATGTCCAGGAGTCGCAAAAGGCCATGCTCGCGGTCGCACGCAAGCTTGCGGCCGAAGGCTCGATCAGCCTTGGCGGCAAGGGCGACGACTTTGTCTGACGTCTGGACTAGCGAGGCCGGCGCCGAGGCGACCCGCGTCGATGCGTGGACGCGTCCGGCGCCGAGCGGGCATTTCACGCCCTGGGGAAAGCCCGAGCCCTCGACCTGCCCCGCGGGCGGATTCGAACCCGTCGCCGACGCCGCGCCGCCCCCGATCACCGACATAGAGACGCTGCGCGCCGAAGCGTTCGCCGAAGGCTTCGAGCAAGGGCGGCAAGCAGCGATCATCGAGTTCGCGCGCGAGCGCGAGGCACTGGCGGCGCTGATCCGGTCGGCCGAAACGCTGCAGCCCGAATCGTCCGCCGCGCTGGCCGCGGTGCTCGCCGAAACAGTCACCCGCTTCGTGCGTCAAATCGTCGGCGAGGTGAAGATCAATCCCAAGACGCTGAAAGAGCGCGCCGAAGCGATCGCCGAGCTCGTGACCACCGAATCCGGCGCGGCGCGGCTGCGCATGCATCCGGACGACATCGCGATGCTCGAGGGCGTCGAGCTGGGGGTTGCGATGGTGCCGGATCATCATGTGGCTTCGGGCACGATCGTCCTCGAGACGAGCGAAGGCTGGATCGAGGACGGGCCGCAGGTCCGCCTGGCCCGACTGCGCGCCCAGCTCGACAATATGGATCTACCGCGATGAGCCTCGCAGCACGCGCCAAGACGATGCTCGAGGGGATCGAGATCGATCATAGCGGGCCGCGCCGGATCGGCCGACTCGCCTCCTATGACGGGCTGATGCTCGAAGCGACGGGTTTCCCGATGCCGGTGGGTTCGAACGCGCGCGTCATTGATGCGGACGGTCATGCTGCGCTTGCGGAAGTCGTCGGCTTCCGCGGCAACCGCACGCTGCTGATGGCGCTCGACGCCGATGCGCCGCATAGCGCCGGCGCCCGGGTCGAGCCCGATCGGCGGGGCGGTTCTGTCGATGTCGGCGAAACGCTGCTGGGCCGGATCGTCGACGCGCTCGGCAATCCGATCGACGGCCTCGGGCCGATCCCGACATCGGAGCGCTGGCCGCTCGCCGGCAAGCGCGGCAACCCACTCGACCGGGCCCGCGTCACCGAACCGTTCGACATGGGGGTGCGTGCGATCAACGCGCTGCTGACCGCAGGCGTGGGCCAGCGCATCGCGATCGCGGCGGGCTCAGGCGTCGGCAAGTCGGTGCTGATGGGGCAGATGATCTCGGGCGCTGATGCCGACGTGATCGTGGTGGGTCTCGTGGGCGAACGTAGCCGCGAGGTCAGCGACTTTCTCGCCACCAAGCTGGCCGGGCCGGTGCGCCAGAAAAGCGTGGTGGTCGCGGTTCCGGCCGATCATCCGCCTTTGCTGCGGCTGCGCGCCGCGATGCGCGCCACGGCGATCGCCGAGTATTTTCGCGCGCAAGGCAAGCGCGTCCTGCTGCTGATCGACAGCCTCACCCGCGTGGCGCATGCGCAGCGCGAGATCGGCCTTTCGCTCGGCGAGCCGCCGACCATGAAGGGCTATCCGCCCTCGGCGCTGGGCCTGATCCCGCGGTTGATCGAGCGCGCCGGCGTCGACGCCGCCACCGGCGGTTCGATCACCGCGCTGTACACCGTGCTCGCGGATGGCGACGACACCGACGATCCGATCGTCGACACCGCGCGCGCGATCGTCGATGGACATATCATTCTCTCGCGCAGCCTCGCCGAGCAAGGCGTCTTCCCCGCGATCGACGTGGGCAAGTCGCTGAGCCGCGTGATGAACGATATGATCTCGCCCGAGCATCTCCAGGCCGCGCAGATCCTGCGGCGGCTGTGGGCAGTCTATGAGGAAAACCGCGACCTGATCCTGATGGGCGCCTATCGGACGGGCAGCGATCCGATCATCGATGTCGCGATTGCACGGCACGATCACATCCTCGAGTTCATCAGCCAGGGCCAGAAGGAGCGGGTCGACCTCGCTGCTTCGATCGGGGCGCTGCTTGAAGCGTTCGGCGGATGAAGGCGCTGGTCGCCAAGCGTGCGCGGATCAGCCGCGTCAGAGGGGTCCAGCATATGCTCGCCAGCTCGGCGGCGGCCAATGCCGAGGCGCAGGTCGTCACCCTCGAGACCAACGCGGCCAAGCTCGCCTCGCTGCGCGACAGCCTGACCTTGTCGAGCGGTCCCACGACCGGAGCCGTGCTCCAGAACCGCGGCGAACTCGCGCAGCGCCTCGACAAGGCGCGCAACGGCCTGACCGATGCCATCGTCTCGGCGCGCGCCGCGGCCGAACAGAAGGTCGCCCAGCGGCTCGAAGCCCGGCAACGGCGCGAGGCGGCCGCCAAGCTCGACGCCAAAGCGGTGCAGGCGCTGACCGAATGGACCGAATTGCGGATGAACGCCGCCTTTCGCCCGAAAGGATCGAAAAATGTTGAACAGGGGGAAAACTGACATGGCCGTCGCTGCGCTCTCGACTTCGGCTGCCGCGCTCACGGCGAGTTCCGCGCCGGCCGCGCTGCAGGCGGCGCCCACGTCGCCCACCCTTATGCAAGGCGCCGACGCGCCGCACAGCTTCGCCAAGCTGGTCGCGCGCGCCAAACCCGATGGGAAGGCTTCGCCCGACGGCGAGAAAGCCGAGCGCGCGGCCAAGACCAAAGTGCCGGCCGATGCCGAAGACAGTGAAGAGTCCGAGCTGCCGACCGCGCAGGCCTCGTCAGAAGGCGACGCCGCAGCGAAGCCGGCCGAAAAGCCGGCCGACCTGCTGGCCGAGATCGAGGCGATGGTCGCCGCCGCCGGACAACTCGGCGTCGCGGCGCCGGCAGCCGCGCCGGTGGCGACCGCTGCAAGCATGGGATCCCCCGATGCCGCGCCGGCCGTGACAGAAACACAAGCGCCCGTGGCTCCAAACGCCGTGCCCGGGCGGCTGGCGGCCCTGGCCACGAATCTGCCGGCCGCAAATACGTCGCCCACCCTTCAGCCCATGGAAGCCGCGGCCGCGGCCGAGGCCCCCACGCAAGCGGCCCAAGCCGCAACGCACGCGCAACCGGGCGCAGGGGCAGGACATGTCTTCGAGCCGGTCTCCGACAAACAGCCAGAAGGTGGCGCCGCGCCGCGCCGCAGCGATGTTGCGACATTGCTGGGCGCGCTGAAATCGGCGCTGCGAAACGCCGAAGACAAGGACGATACACCGGCGGCCGACAAGACCGCGATCAAAGCGCCCAACGCCGTGACGCCGGGCGTGCCGGCCACCCCGGCTCATAAGCTGCCGTCGGGCGCGATCGCCCTGGCCGAAGCCGCCTTGCCCCAGCCGGAGACCGTCGACGCCGCAGCCGCGGCGGCAGCGACGGCCGTGGTGACGCCGGTTCCTTCCGCCGCGGCCGAGGACAGCGATGGCGAGGCTCCTCTGGCGGAGGGACAGGCCCCGGCTGAAATGCCTCCTGCACCCAAGACCGGCAGCGCCGGAGCCGGTGAGGTGAAGAGCGCCACGATCGTGCCGCTGCGGGATCTCCCCTCCATCCCGGGCACGTCAGATCCGGCATCGCCCCCCGCCGGCAAACCGTCGGCAGCGGCCGACGCGTCACCACAAAGCGCCCCGGACTCCGCAGCGCCCGCATCGGCGGCGGCGACAACGCCGGCGCGCGACATCGCGCCGGCCGCGCCGGTCGACGCGCAACCGGTTCCAGTTACGGCAGGGGTGTCGGCTCCGGTCTCGGCCGACGCCACCGATGGTGCCCAAGCCGGTACCAGCCAGGCCGACCAGAGCATCGACCGCCATCTCGATCTCGCGCGCGACAACCAGTGGCTCGACCGGCTGGCGCGCGACATCAGCCAGGCCGCCAATCACCAGGGCCACCTCAAATTTCAGCTCAATCCCGAGCATCTCGGGGCGCTGACCATCGAAATCGCGAACAGCGCCGCGGGGACCGCGATCCGCATGACCGCCGACTCCGATCAGGCGCGCGCGATCATCGCCGACGCACAACCGCGCCTGATCGCCGAAGTCCGCGCCCAGGGCCTGCGGGTCGCCGAATCGCACGTCGATCTGAACCAACACGGCAATGGCGGCTCGACCTTCGCTCAGGGGCAGCAGCGCCAGTCGTCAGAAGATCATAAACCTTTTGCGCGTACACAGAGCGTGATTCGTGACGATGCCGACGATTCGGCCGCGCGCGACGATGGTGAACTTTACGCCTGATCCATGGGATTGTGAACGATGAGCAGTGCCGCCGCTCCCGCCGCCGAGGCGCCGAAAAAGAAGGGTAAACTCAAGGGCGTCCTGATGATGCTCGTGATGGCCGTCGTCTTTGCGGGCGGCGGCGTCGGCGCAGGCATGTACGCCGCGGGCGCGGGCCTTGCCGGCGGGCATGAGAAGGCCGTCGAGGAAGACCCCAACGCGCCCAAGCTCGTGCCCAAGGAAGGCGCTGCGGAAGAGCGTCATGGCGAGAAGCAGACGCTGCCGATAGGGCTGGAGACCGACGCCTCGCCCGACCCAACCAAATATAAGGCGAGCTATTACACGTTCGAACAGCCCTTCACCTCGAACCTGCGCGACTCGGATGGGTTCACGCAGATCGGGCTGGGCGCCTCGACCTTCTACGACCAGAAGGTGCTCGACAATCTAAAGGACAATGAAATGCCGGTCCGCTCGGCGATCCTGATGGTCATGTCGCAGCAGGACAGCTTCACCATCTCGACCCCCGAAGGCAAGCTCAAGCTTCAGAAGGAACTTAAGGACGCGATCAACGGCGTGCTCAAGCAGCGGACCGGCTTCGGCGGGATCGACAATGTCTATTTCTCGAGCATGGTGGTGCAGTAGAAGCCGCTTGCCTGAGAAGGATCGCCCCTCCCTCCGCGCGCGGCTGGGCTACCGCATCTGGATCTTCTTGTCGCGCCGGCGGCCGCCGGGCTCGCCAATCTCGTTCAAACGCTAAAGACGCGAAACGTTGGGCGCACAACGTCCCGGCCCCGGCCTCGCCGGGGCGACGAGACTATGCTTCCGCGTCGCAAACAGATCGGACCCCCGCGGCGGGAACGATGGCCTATCCTGCTCGGTTGTTCCGTTGAGAGGAGAACCAGCATGATCCGCAAGCTCAAATCGGGGGAATATCGCCTCTATTCACGCAAACCCGATCCGAAGACGCACAAGCGCCGAAATCTGGGCACCTTTTCATCGCGAGAAGCCGCCGAGAAGCATGAGCGCGAAGTCCAATATTTCAAGCGCCACTGACGGCGCGGAACAGTGCGAGGCGTCCGCACGTTGATCGGCGGCTACAAGGAGAGAAACCATGGCCGATGTGAACAGCGACGAGCGCGTCGTAGTCGAAAAGAGCAGCATGAACATCGGCGGCATTATTGCCGCGATCGCGCTGTTGCTGCTGGTGCTCGGCGTGCTCAAATATTTCGGCGTCCTGCCGTTTTGAGTTGGTCATGCCAACGCGCAAATGGTCCCAGGACGTCACCGAGCATTCGAACGCGCTCACGCTCGATCGGGGGGTTTTCTCCGGGACCGACCCTGCCGAAATCGCGCAATCGCTAAAACGCTCGGCCGAACATAGCCGTCGCCGCAAGACGACGCCCTTCCGCTCCGCGATGTCGATGTTGACCTTCTACATCAACCGCGCGGGCAAGGAGCTGCCGGCACAGCAGCGCAAGACCCTCGAGGCGGCGAAGGACGAGCTCCGGAAGGCCTTCGGGAAGATTTGAACGCCTTAGATGTGGATCGGCTTGCCGAGCACCGCCATCGCGGCTTCCTTGATCGCTTCGGAATGGGTCGGGTGCGCGTGGCAGGTGTAGGCAATGTCCTCGCTGGTGGCGCCGAATTCCATCGCCTGCGCGGCCTGGGCGATCATCGTCCCCGCAACCGACGCGATGATATGGACGCCGAGCACACGATCGGTGCGGGCGTCCGCGATCACTTTCACGAAGCCGTCGGGCTCATGATTGGTCTTGGCGCGTGAATTGGCGAGCATCGGGAATTTGCCGATCTTCACGTCGCCGCGCGCGCGCGCCTCTTCCTCGGTGAGACCGACGCCCGCGATCTCGGGCATGGTGTAGACCACGCCGGGGATGACGTCATGGTTCACGATGCCGGTCAGCCCGGCGATATTCTCCGCGACGGCAATGCCCTCGTCCTCGGCCTTGTGCGCGAGCATCGGTCCGGGAACCACGTCGCCGATCGCCCAGATGCCCGGCACCGCGGTCGAAAAATCATGATCGATCTCGATCTGGCCACGCTTGTTGACGATGAGCCCCGCGCGTTCGAGCGCAAGCCCCTCGGTATTCGGACGCCGGCCGATCGAGACCAGCACCGCGTCCGCTTCGAGCGTTTCCGCGGCGCCGCCAGCGGCGGGCTCGATCGTCAGGGTCGCCTTGTCGCCAGCGGTCTCGACGCCGGTGACCTTGGTCGAGAGCCTCAGCTCCATGCCCTGCTTCTTGAACAGTTTGGCAGTTTCCTTGCGGACCTCTCCATCCATACCCGGAAGCAGCTGATCGAGAAACTCGACCACGGTCACCTTCGCGCCGAGCCGCTTCCACACCGAGCCCAGCTCAAGCCCGATCACGCCGCCGCCGATCACCACCAGATGCCCGGGAACCTGCGGCAATTCGAGCGCGCCGGTTGAGGAGACCACGATCTTCTCGTCGATCTCAACCCCCGGCAGGGGCGTAACGCTCGACCCGGTCGCGATGACGATGTTCTTCGCGCGATAGCTCTTGCCCGCGACCACAATGCTGTCCTTGCCCGTGAAGGACGCAAGGCCCTTGAGCCATTCGACCTTGTTCTTCTTGAACAGATATTCGATGCCCCCGGTCAGGCTCTTCACCGCGTCGCGGCGCTGTGCGTGCATCGTTTCGAGATCGAGCTCGACCTGCGCCTTGATGCCGAGCTTGGCGAGCTTGCCGCTCGCCGCCTCGTCATAAAGTTCGGACGCATGCAGCATCGCCTTCGAGGGAATGCAGCCGACGTTGAGGCAGGTGCCGCCCAGCGTCTCGCGGCTCTCCGCACACGCCGTCTTCAGCCCGAGCTGCGCGGCGCGAATCGCAGCGACATAGCCGCCTGGCCCCGCGCCGATGACGATCACATCGAAATCATAGTCGGACATCTTATGCCTTTCACTAACCGTCATGCCGGCGGAGGCCGGCATCGTGAGAGGCAGGGAAGCCCTCCACCTCTGGCGGCCCCGGCCTCCGCCGGGGCGACGTTCCGTTACAGATCGATCAGCAGGCGGGTCGGATCCTCGATCGCGTTCTTAAGCGCGACGAGGAATGTGACCGCTTCGCGCCCGTCGATCAGGCGGTGATCATAGCTGAGCGCCAGATACATCATCGGGCGCACCACCACCTGCCCGTCGCGGACGACGGGACGATCTTCGATGCGATGCAGCCCGAGCACGCCCGCCTGCGGCGGATTGATGATCGGCGTCGACATCAGCGAGCCGAACACTCCGCCGTTGGAGATCGTGAAAGTGCCGCCCTTCATCTCGTCGAGCTTCAGCGTGCCCGCCTTGGCGCGCGCGCCGAAATCGCCGATCGTCTTCTCGATCTCGGCGACCGACAGCGTCTGCGCATCCCGGATCACCGGCACGACGAGGCCGTTGGGGGCCGAAACCGCGACCGACACATCGACATATTCGCGATAGACGATCTCGTCGCCCTCGATCGAGGCATTGACGGCCGGCACGTCTTTGAGCGCCATGCAGGCAGCCTTCACGAAAAAGCCCATGAAGCCGAGCCGGACGCCATGCTTCTTCTCGAACAGGTCCTTGTACTTCGTGCGCGCCTCGATCACGGCGGTCATGTCGACATCATTGAATGTCGTGAGCATCGCCGCGGTATTCTGCGCTTCCTTGAGGCGGCTCGCCACGGTTTGGCGCAGGCGGGTCATGCGGACCCGCTCTTCCTTGCGGCCGCCCGGCGCGGCGGGCGCGGCCGCCGGCGTCGGCGCGGCAACCGGCTTGGGGGCGCTCCGGGCGGCCGCGATGACGTCGTCCTTGGTGAGACGGCCATCCTTGCCGGTGCCCTTGACCTTGGAGGGATCGACCCCGTGCTCGAGGACCGCGCGGCGCACCGACGGCGACAGCGTGACCGGATCGGCCGCATCTCCGTTGACGGGAGCGGCGGCGGGCTCGGGCGGCGCCGCGGCTTCGGCCTTGCCGACCGCGGTGCGATCCTCAACCGCGGGGGTTGCGGCGGTCGCGGGGGCCGCACCCGCCTCGATCCGCGCGATCACCGCTCCGACGTTGACCGTGTCGCCCTCGCTGACGACCAGTTCGCCGATCACGCCCGCCACCGGCGCAGGCACTTCGACCGCGACCTTGTCGGTCTCGAGGCTCGCGATCGGCTCGTCGGCCTTCACCGCCTCGCCGGGTTTCTTGAGCCATTGGCCGAGCGTTGCCTCGGTGATCGATTCACCGAGCGTCGGCACCACCACATCGGTTGCCATCTTACTTACCCTTTGGTTCGTGGCCGAGCGCGTCGGCGATCAAGGCTGCCTGCTGAACGGCGTGATTGCGGGCGAGGCCGGTCGCGGTTGCGGCCGCGGCCTTGCGGCCGGCATAGAGCGCACGCCGCGGTTTGCCCCCGACCTCGGTCAGCACCTTTTCGATATAAGGTTCGACAAAGCTCCAGCTGCCCTGGTTCTTCGGTTCTTCCTGCGCCCATACGACGGTTTCGAGATTGGGCATCCGGCCCAACCGCGTGATCAGCGCGTCGGCGGGGAACGGATAGAGCTGCTCGAGCCGGATGATCGTGGTGTTGGCGTCGCCCGCCGCGTTGCGCGTCTCGGCCAGCTCGTAGAACAGCTTGCCCGACACGAGCACGACCCGGCGCACATCGGCGTCAGCCGGCGCGTCCGGATCCGACAGCACGCGCTGGAAGCGGCTGTCGCCGACGAAATCCTCGAGCGAGGACACCGCCGCCTTATGCCGCAACAGGGATTTCGGCGTCATGATGATCAGCGGCTTGCGGAACTTTCGGATCATCTGCCGGCGCAGAATATGAAAATAATTGGCTGGGGTGGTGCAGTTCGCCACCTGCATGTTGTCTTCGGCGCACAGCTGAAGATAACGCTCCAGCCGGGCCGAGCTGTGCTCGGGCCCCTGCCCTTCATAGCCGTGCGGCAGCAGCATCACGAGACCGTTGACGCGCAGCCATTTCGCCTCGCCTGAGGAGATGAACTGATCGATGATGACCTGCGCCCCGTTGGCGAAATCGCCGAACTGCGCTTCCCACATCACCAGCGTGTTCGGGGCCTGCGAGGCATAGCCATATTCGAAGCCCAGCACCCCGAACTCGGACAGCGGGCTATCGAGAACCTGGAAGCGCCGGTCCAACGCCGACAGCGGGATATATTTATGGCCGTCCTTCTGGTCGACCCAGACCGCGTGGCGCTGGCTGAAGGTGCCGCGGCCCGAATCCTGCCCCGACAGGCGGACGGCATAGCCCTCCTTGAGCAACGAGCCGAAGGCCAGCGCCTCGCCGGTCGCCCAGTCGAAGCCTTGCCCCGCGGCGAACATTTCCTTCTTCGCCTCAAGGATGCGGCCGAGCGTCTTGTGGATCGTCAGGCCCGGCGGAACGGTGGTGAGCTGGCGCCCGAGATCGGCGACCAGATCGGCGGTGATCCCGGTTTGCGCGGCGCGGCGCTCGGTTATCGCCTCGCGTGGCTCCGCAAAGCCGGTCCAGTCGCCTTCGAACCAGTCGGCCTTGTTGACCTTGTAGGTCTTGGCCGAATCGAACTCGCCTTCGAGATGCTCGACGAATTCGGCCTCGCGCTTGGCGGCCCAGCCCGCGTCGATCACCCCTTCCTGCACCAGCCGCGCAGCGTAGATCGCACTGATCGGCGGATGTCGCCGGATCGCGTCATACATCAACGGCTGGGTGAAACCGGGCTCGTCGCCTTCGTTATGCCCGAACCGACGGTAGCACCACATGTCGATCACGACATCGCGCTTGAAGGTATGGCGGAACTCGGTGGCCACCTTGCACGCGAAGGTCACGGCCTCGGGATCGTCGCCGTTCACGTGCAGGATCGGCGCCTGCACCATCTTGGCGATGTCCGACGGATAAGGCGAGGAGCGCGCGAACTGGGGCGAGGTGGTGAAGCCCACTTGGTTGTTGATCACGAAATGGATCGTGCCGCCGGTGTGATAGCCGCGCAGCCCCGAAAAGCCGAAGCATTCCATGATGATGCCCTGGCCGGCAAAAGCCGCGTCGCCGTGGAGCAGGATGGGCAGGACCCGCGAACGCTCGAGATCGTCGAGCTTGGTCTGCTTGGCCCGTGCCTTGCCCAGCACAACCGGATTAACGCATTCGAGGTGCGACGGATTGGGCGCCAGGCTGAGATGGACGACATTGCCGTCGAACTCGCGGTCAGTCGACGTGCCGAGATGATATTTGACATCGCCCGATCCGCCGACATCGTCGGGGTTGGACGAACCGCCCGCAAACTCGTTGAAGATCGCGCGATAGGGCTTGGCCATGACGTTGGAGAGGATGTTCAGCCGTCCGCGATGGGCCATGCCGATCACGACCTCGTGCACACCATAAGCACCGGCATATTTGATCACCGCCTCGAGCGCCGGGATCATCGATTCGCCGCCGTCGAGCCCGAAGCGCTTGGTGCCGACATATTTGCGGCCGAGAAATTTCTCCCACTGCTCGGCCTCGATCACCTTGTTGAGGATGGCCGTCTTGCCTTCCGGGGTGAAGCTGATCTCGGCGTCCTTGCCTTCCATCCGCGCCTGGAGGAAGCGGCGTTCCTCGACATCGCCGATGTGCATATATTCGAGGCCGACATTGCCGCAGTAATTGCGGCGCAGGATCGCGAGTATCTCGCGCGGGGTCGCGCGCTCGAGCCCGAGGAAACCGCCGACGAAGACCTCGCGGTCCATGTCGCTTTCCTTGAAGCCGTGCCATTCGGGCGTGAGATCGGCAGGCTCATCGCGCTTGGAGAGGCCCAATGGGTCGAGATTGGCGAGCAGATGGCCGCGCACCCGATAGGTGCGGATCATCATGATCGCGCGGATCGAATCGAGCGCGCGCTGTTCGATCTCGCCTTGGTCGATCGCTGGCGCCGCGACCGGCAATGCGGCCGCCGGCCCCTTGCCCGGCTTTGGAGCCGGCGCCATCTGCATCGGGTCGAGCCCCGCGGTCAGAGCATCGGTGGTAGCCGGCGGCCAATTCGGCCTCGCCCAGCTCGGCCCCGAAACGTCAGCCTCGACACCGGCAAAATAGTCTTGCCAGCTCGGCTCTACGCTCGACTTGTCCGCGCGATATTGACGATAAAGCGATTCCACGAAGGAAGCGCTGACTCCCTCCGGCCCGTCGAACCCGACGCCTTCGATACCCATAAACCATCCTTGTCTGCACCCACCCCGGGACAAGGCCCGAAGTACAGCAATTAGGGTCGATAATTATGTCGACGACCCCCGCCCCGGAGGGCGGGCGCCGTTTCAGCCTTTCAACACCTCTGCCAAGGTGGTGCCGAGCTCCGAAGGGCTCGCCGCCACCTTGATTCCCGCAGCTTCCATCGCCGCGATCTTGTCCTCGGCACCGCCCTGGCCACCGGAGACGATCGCTCCGGCATGGCCCATCCGACGTCCCGGAGGCGCGGTGCGGCCCGCGATGAAGCCGGCCATCGGCTTCTTGCGGCCACGCTTCGCCTCGTCGCGGATGAACTGCGCCGCTTCTTCTTCGGCCGACCCGCCGATCTCGCCGATCATAATGATCGACGTCGTCGCCTCGTCGGCGAGAAACAGTTCGAGCACGTCGATGAAGTTGGTGCCATTCACCGGATCACCGCCGATACCCACCGCCGTGGTCTGGCCCAGGCCGATCGCCGAGGTCTGGAACACCGCCTCATAGGTAAGCGTGCCCGACCGCGACACAACCCCGACCGATCCCTTTTTGAAGATCGAGCCGGGCATGATGCCGATCTTGCACTCTTCTGGGGTCAGCACGCCAGGGCAGTTCGGGCCGATCAGGCGCGACTTCGAGCCTTGCAGCGCGCGCTTCACCCGGATCATGTCGATCACCGGAATGCCCTCGGTGATGCAGACGATCAGCGGCACTTCGGCGTCGATCGCCTCGAGGATCGAGTCAGCCGCGAAGGGCGGCGGCACATAGACGACGCTGGCAGTAGCGCCGGTCGCCGCGACCGCCTCATGGACCGTATCATAATTGGGCAGGCCGATGTGCGTCGTACCGCCTTTGCCGGGCGTGACGCCGGCAACCATCTGCGTCCCATAAGCGAGCGCCTGCTCGGTATGGAAGGTTCCGGTGTTGCCGGTCATGCCCTGGGTGATGACCTTGGTGTTCTTGTTGACGAGGATGCTCATGAGCCTGTCGAAATCCTTTGGTCTGAGGAGCGCGAGTTCAGTTCAATCTCAGGCCAGCGAGCCGTCGATGCCCTTGCACGCCACCAACAATTCCTTGACCGCGTCGACCGACACTTGAAGATTGGCCTTGGCCGTCTCCGAAAGCTCGATCTCGACGATCTTTTCGACGCCGCCTGCGCCGATCACCACCGGCACGCCGACATAGAGATTGTCGACGCCATATTGGCCGGTCAGATAAACGGCGGCGGGCAGCACCCGTTTCTTGTCCTTGAGGTAGCTCTCGGCCATCGCGATGGCCGAAGTCGCGGGCGCGTAGAAGGCCGAGCCGGTCTTGAGCAGCGCGACGATCTCGCCGCCGCCGCTGCGGGTGCGCTGGACGATCGCGTCGATGCGCTCCTGAGTGGACCAGCCCATCTTGATCAGATCGGGGATCGGGATGCCCGCGACGGTCGAATATTCGACGACCGGAACCATCGTGTCGCCATGACCCCCGAGCACGAAGGTGGTGACGTCCTGGACCGAGACGTTGAACTCCTCGGCCAGGAATGACGCGAAGCGCGCCGAGTCGAGCACGCCGGCCATACCGACCACCTTGTTGTGGGGAAGCCCCGAAAATTCGCGCAGCGCCCAGACCATCGCGTCGAGCGGGTTGGTGATGCAGATCACGAACGCGTCGGGCGCGTTGGCCTTGATGCCCTCGCCGACCGCCTTCATAACCTTCAGATTGATGCCGAGCAGATCGTCGCGGCTCATGCCGGGCTTGCGCGCGACACCGGCGGTGACGATGATCACGTCGGCGCCGGCGATGTCGGCATAGTCGTTGGTGCCCTTGAGCTTGGCGTCGAAGCCTTCGACCGGGCCGCACTGCGACAGATCGAGCGCCTTGCCCTGCGGGACGCCGTCGACCACGTCGAACAACACGACGTCGCCCAGCTCCTTCGAAGCGGCCAGGTGCGCGAGCGTGCCGCCGATATTGCCAGCACCGATCAACGCAATTTTTGTACGAGCCATATGCCCCTCCGATGGATAAGTTCGATCAGGAAGGCAGCCGCCGCGCTGCGGTCGCCTCAAAGTGCGAGGTCCGCTTAGCGGCGCTATGCCCGTGGGGCAACCTTATGCTGCGCTGCCCACTTAAGTTTTTTCTGACCCGACAGAAGCGCGGATATGGCCGCATGCCGCGCTTGTCCACGCCGAACGCAAATCCCCGAATCAGGCGTCGCTGCCGTGCCCCGCCGCCAGATAGTCACGACTCTGCATCTCCATCAGCCGCGAGACGGTGCGCTCGAACTCGAACACGCCATCGCCGTCGGGATAGAGCGACGCAGGCTCTGCGTCGGCAGCGGCAAGCAGCTTGACCTTATGTTCGTAGAGCGCATCGACCAGCACCTTGAAGCGCGACGCCTCGTTGCGCTTCTCCGGCCCGAGCAGCGGAATGCCGACGATGATCACGGTGTGATAGTTGCGCGCGATCGCCAGATAGTCGGCCGCGCCGCGTGCCTCGGCGCACAGCCGCTTGAACGAAAAGACCGCGACGCCCTTCAGGCTCTTGGGCACATGCAGCGCCCGTCCGCCGGAGACCGCGAGGTCGGCCGCAGGGACGTGCGCCTTGTCCTCGGGCGGGAAATCGGTGAGCCGGAAGAAGGCGCGCGACAGCGCGTCGCTCGCCTCGCGTCCGTTGGGGGTATACCAGACGGGAAAGCCGCCGAGCCGTTCGAGCCGGTAATCGGTCGGCCCGTTGAGGGAAAGCGTGTCGAGCCGCTGCTCGATCAGCGCGATGAAGGGCAGGAACAGCTCGCGGTTGAGCCCGTCCTTGTAGAGATCGCGCGGAGGACGGTTCGAGGTGGTGACGACGGTCACCCCGGCATCGACGATCAGACCGGTGAAGAGCCGGCTGAGGATCGCAGCGTCGGCCATGTTGTTGACGACCATCTCGTCGAACGCGAGCAGCCGGACTTCGGCCGCGATCGCCTCGACGACGGGCGGAATTGGATCGCCCTTCTCCTTGGCGCGCTCGACGCGGAGCCGGTCGTGCACTTCGATCATGAACTCGTGAAAATGGACGCGCCGCTTGGCGCCGATGTCGACGCAGTCATAGAACAGATCCATCAGCATCGATTTGCCGCGGCCCACCCCGCCCCACATATAGAGCCCGCGCACCGGCGCCGGCGCCCTGCGGAGCATCCGCCAGAGCACGCTTCCCTTGACGGGCTGTTGGGCCAGCGCGCGCGCCAGGCTGTCGAGCCGCTCGACGGTCGAACGCTGATCAGGGTCGGCGCGCAATTCCCCCGACGCCAGCAATTCCTCGTAACGGGCGATGACGCCCGTCATTTTCCCGCCTTGCGGACGAGTCCCATATAGCTCGCCACGATGTCCCCGCCCTGTTCGATCGTGCCGCGCATGAACAGCATCCGCCGGGTTTCGCGGCTGATCTGGACGATCGAGTCGACCGGCCGGTCCATATCAGCCGCGCCGATGAACTGAACGTTGAGATCGATCGTCAGGCTATCCGGCCCGTCCCCGCATCCGAGCATCAGCGCCCCGGCGAACAGCGAGCAATCGGCGAAGGTCATCAGCGCGCCGCCATGGACGCGGCCGGCCATGTTCGACAGGCCGGGCTGCGGCTGCATCCGCACGATCGCGCGATCGCCGTCGCGGCGCGCAAGCAGATCGCCGAGCACCAGGTTGAAAACCGTCTTGTCCTTGATCCGCCACACGAACCAGCCCGGATGGTCCGGGTCGGGGCTGCAGCTGCACCAGGCGCTTTCGAAATCCACTTAAGCGGCGGCGGTCAGAGCTGGCGTTCGACCACCATCTTCTTGATCTCCGCGATCGCCTTGGCGGGGCTCAGCCCCTTCGGGCAGACGTTCGCGCAGTTCATGATCGTGTGGCAGCGATACAGACGGAACGGGTCCTCCAGCTCGTCGAGCCGCTCGCCGGTCATTTCGTCGCGGCTGTCGGCGAGCCAGCGATAGGCCTGGAGCAGAATCGCCGGGCCGAGGAACTTGTCGCTGTTCCACCAGTAGCTCGGGCACGAGGTCGAGCAGCAAGCGCACAGAATACACTCGTAAAGGCCGTCGAGCTTATTGCGGTCGTCGGGCGACTGGAGGCGCTCCTTACCCGAGGGGCTGGGCGTCACCGTCTTGAGCCAAGGCTGGATCGACGCATATTGAGCGTAGAAATGGGTGAAATCGGGGACGAGGTCCTTGATCACGTCCATGTGCGGCAGCGGGGTAATGCGGACCTCGCCCTTGCAGTCCTCGATCGCGGTGGTGCAGGCGAGCCCGTTCTTGCCGTCGATGTTCATCGAGCAGGAGCCGCAGATGCCCTCGCGGCACGAGCGGCGGAAAGTCAGCGACGGATCCTGCTCGCTCTTGATCTTGATCAGCGCGTCGAGGACCATCGGCCCGCACTCGGCGAGATCGATCTCGAATGTGTCGTAGCTCGGATTCTCGCCGCTGTCGGGATCATAGCGATAGATCTTGAAGGCCTTGGCCTGCTTTGCCCCGGCGGGGGCCTTGTGGGCCTTGCCCTTCTTGATCGTGCTGTTCTTGGGAAGCGCGAACTCGGCCATGACTCGTAACCCCCTGCCTTCGTGCCCACGGCGATAGCGAATAGAATCGCACGGCTCAATGGCCCACGACAGCAAATTTCTCGTCTCTTGAACCATGAGGGCGACAGGCTACAAGCGCGGCTGAATGTCCACCGCCCCTCCCCCCGAGCTGCCACCCGGCTCGCGCCAGGTCGCGAAGGGCGCGGGCACCGCCTTGCTGGCCCGTGCTGGCGGCGTGATCGAGATCGTTTCCCAGCCGCTCTATGTCTGGCTGTTCGGCCTGCCGACCTACGGGCTGTATATGGTGTTGTGGTCGGCGGTGAACTTGGTCGAGAATTTCGCTGATCTGGGCATGACCAGCGCGCTGCAGCGCGTCATCCCGCAGGCGAAGGACGACGGCGAACGCGCGCGGGCGCTGCGCCAGGCGCTGCTGATCGGCCTCATTCCCTGTATCCTGATCGCGCTGGGCGCGACCCTGGGCGCACATTGGATCGCCGATGCCGTCAACGTCGCCGCGAAGGACCGCGACGCGCTGGCCACCGGCATCGCCCTGTTTGCCTGGGCGCTGCCGCTATGGGCCTATGTCGAGATCGCCACCTCGGCGCTCCGCGCGCGCAAGGCCTTCGGCCCCGAGATCCGGCTGCGCATCATGTGGGAACAGCTGATGCGAATGGCCGCCGCGGTCGCGCTGAGCCTGATGGGCGCAGGGACGTTGGGGCTGCTGATCGCCCATATCTGCTCGCTGACGCTGACCTGCTTCTTTTCCACCCGGCTGCTGGCGCGGTTCTACCGGCTCGACCTCGTGATCAGGCCCTTGGAGGGCGGCGGCATGGCCGCGCGCACGCTCTATGCAGGCCTGTCGGTATTGCCGTCGAACATCGTCAACCGGTTATTCTCCGATGCGCCGCCGCTGATCCTCAACCTGCTGCTGCCCGGCGCAGCGGGCGCCAGTGCGGCCGGCCTGTTCGCGATCGCGCGCAAGATCGCGAGCGGCGTGCAGCTGATCCGCCAGGCGTTCAGCTATGTGATGGCGCCGCTCGCCTCGGAAGCCGCGCGCCACGACATGCGCCACGTCGCCGACATCTACAGCTTCGCGACCCGTCTCACCATCGTCGTGGCGACCCCGGTGGTCTGCACCATCGCCGGCGGCGGTCGTGCGCTGCTCGCGCTGTTCGGCCAGGCCGCGCAGGCCGCCTATCTGACCCTCGCGCTGCTCACCTTCATCCGCCTGATCGAAGCCGTCGCCGGCCAGGCGGCCGCGATTCAATCGGTGATCAGCCGCTATCATCACCCGTTGATCGGCAGCGCGCTCGGTCTGGTCGTCTCGCTGGCGCTCGGCGCGCTGCTGCTGCCGCAAGGCGGGATGGACGGGATGGCGATCGCGGTCTCGGCCGGCATCGCGGTTTCGGTGCTGACCCCGATGGTGCAGCTATGGACCAATCACCGCCTCCACCCCTTCGCTCCGCCCTTCGCGCGCGCCGCGACCGTCGCGACCGCCGTGGGGATCGCGATCTTCTTGCTGTCGGAACTGATGTCGCCGTTGCACCACCTGATCCGGATCGGCCTCGGCGCGGTGCTGCTGCTCGGTGGCATCTGGCTCTCCGGGCGTTTCGGGCTGTCCGAAGCCGACAAGCTCGCGCTGGGCAAGACCGCGCGGAGATTGCGGCTGCTCTAGCTCCCTCGCGGCGATGCTTGCCGAGCGGCCCTCTTGTGCAGGATCGCCTCGGCCATCGCATGGTCCGAGAGCTTGTCGACGTCGATACAGGCCTCGGCATATGGCAGCACCACCGCGCGCGCCGTGAGCCCGAGCCGGCGGCCCGCACGCGCGATCGCCTGATCGAGGGTGAGCAATCGCGCCGCGATCATCAGCGCCAAGCCCGGCCCGAACGCGCCGAGCACCGCGCGGGCCTTCTTGCGCTGCTGCTCGATGCGGCGCCAGGCGGCGAGCGCTTCGAGCGCGGCGGGGCTGCCCAGCCAGAACAGGTTGGCCCCCGAATAGCCGCCGCCGCGGAAGCGCAGCCAGGTACGCCGGTTGCCGGGATAGGCCGCCTCGAGTGTCCTGCGCTCGACCACCGCCACGGCGATGTCTGCGCCGCGTGCGCGCGCGGCGAACTCCGCGATCATCGCATCGTCGAGCAGGACATTGTCGGCGGTGGTCAACAGGAAGGGATAGGCGTCGGGCATCGCGCGCAACGTCGCGCTGACCGCTTCCACTACCGAATCGCCGCAGTCGCGCGCTTCGACCCGTGCGTCGTCGCGCAGCCAGCGTGTCTGCGGATGATCGAGCAACGCGGCGCTGTCCTGTGCAACGATCACGATCCGCGCGACATCGGCACGCGCGGCGAGGCTCGCGCCGACCCAGGCGAGCATCGGCTGGCCCGCAATCTCGATCACCGCTTTATAGCGTTGGCCGAAATGCGTGCCGAGCGGATCGGCGCCGGGTCGCTGGCCGGCGAGGATGATCGCGGTGAAGCCGGTATCGTTCATCGCCCGCCCTTGCCAGCCCGGCGCGCGATGGGCAAGGAAGCCGCCACTATGGCAAGCAAGACGCTATGAACGCCGGCGCGCTGGCCGTCAGGCCGATCGGAACCAACCCGACTCTGATCTGGGGAATGACCAGCATCGAGCGCCTCCGCCGTATCGCGGCGGCGCAGAAGCTGCGCTTCGGCGCGAACGACGACGGTCCCGCGCTGCTGGTCGCGGCGAACCACGTGTTCGAACCCGCCTGGCTCGAATTCATGGCCGCGCGGCCCGGCGAGGTGCTGACGCTCGCCGGCGAGAAGGTGATCGCGCACGTCGCCGCCGACCGACCGGGGGACGGTTTTCCCGAGGGCTTGGCCGAGGTCCGCGCCGAAGACCACCGCGAATTCTACAACGAGGCGCTGCGCAAGCGCGAGGAGCCCGTGCTCGAACGGCTCGAGCCGGGCCAGGTCCGCGCGATCGAGCGCAAGACCTATTTCGGCGCCTATAAGGGCGTGACCGACCTGCTCACCAAATATCTCTGGCCCGAATGGGCGCTGGTGCTGACCCGGATCGCGGCGCGCATCGGCATGACGCCCAACCAGGTGACGACGATCGGCGCGATCCTGTGCGCCGTCGCGACGTGGCTGTTCTGGCGCGGCGATTATTGGGCGGGCATGGCGGCGGGGCTCGTCTTCATGGTGCTCGACACCGTGGACGGCAAGCTCGCGCGCTGTACGATCACCTCGAGCTATTGGGGCAATATCTTCGATCATGGCCTCGACCTGGTCCATCCGCCCTTCTGGTGGGCGGCGTGGGGCGTCGGGCTTTCGCAATGGGGCCTCGCGCTGTCCGAAGACGGCTTCGCGCTGATCATGATCGCGATCGTCGGCGGCTATGTCGTGCAGCGGCTGATCGAGGGCGCGTTCATGCGGCGCTATGGAGGCATCCATATCCATGTCTGGGAAAAGCTCGACAGCGATTTCCGGTTGATCACCGCGCGGCGCAATCCGAATATGGTGATCCTGTTTGTCGCCACCCTGCTGCAGCGGCCCGACATCGGGCTGATCGCCGTCGCATGGTGGACCGTGCTATCCTGCCTGTTCCACGCGGTTCGGTTGATCCAGGCGATGCGGCGGCAGGCGCAAGGCGAAGCGATAACCTCTTGGCTGGCGGTGTGACATGGCGAACGCGACGATCGAGAAGTTTGGCTATCCCGCGACGCTGATCCGCGATTATCGGCATTGGGTGGTGCTGCTGCGCCCGGCGCAGCCGACGCTGGGATCGCTGGTGCTCGCCGCGAAGTCGGAAGCGACCGCTTTCGGCGCGCTCCCGCCACAGGCGCATGCCGAACTGGCCACGATAACGGCCGAGATCGAGGCCGCGCTGAGCGGCGCGGTCACCTTTCAGAAGGTCAATTATCTGATGCTGATGATGGTGGACCCGCACGTCCACTTCCACGTCATCCCCCGCTATGAAGGCGAACGCGAATGGGGCGATCTGTCGGTGACCGACACCGGCTGGCCGGCAACGCCGGCGCTTGGCCAGGCAGTAGCGCTCAGCGCAGAACAGATCGGCGCGATGACTGCCTGGCTCAAGGGGCTGTGGCCGAGCTGACTACCCGCCCCGCGCCCAGCCCTCGGTCAGCGCCCGGGCGATCGGCAGGTCCTCGGGAAAGTCGACTTCGGCCCAGGGCAGCCCTTCGATCGAGACGGTGCCGACCACGCCCGACGGCGCCAGCGCATGGATCGCCTTGAGATACCAGTTGAGCACGCCTTCGGGCGTACGCATCATCGCTTCGACCTGGGTGCGGAAGATTGCCGGGCCTTCGCCGCTGAAAGCAAGCATGCCGATCGATTCGGCGTTCGTCTCGTGCGGCTCGAGCCGCTTGCCGATCTGGAGGAGTCGGTCGCCCTCGCGCTGCACCTTCATATCATCGAGATCGTAGCTTGGCTTGACGTCGATCGTGACGGTGATCGGACGATGTGCGCCTGCGATGAGTCGGGCGACGATCTCGGGCGAGACGAGCGTGTCGCCGTTGAGGATGATGAAATCCTCGTCCATCTCATCGCGCGCGATCCAGCAGGAGCCGAGATTGTCGGCGACCTTGTAGAAGGGATTGAAAAGCGAGCCGATCGAAAAGCCCTGCTGCGGAATTGCGGCGAGCACGGCATCCAGCTTGGCGTCACGAAAGCCGGTCACAACCGCGATCCGCTCGATTCCATTCGCGACAAGCGCCTCGATCTGCCATGCGATCAGGCTCTTGCCCGAAAAATCGATCAGGCATTTCGGCTGGTCGGCCGTGAGAGGCAGCAGGCGGGAGCCCTGCCCCGCGGAAAGAATGATGGCTTTTTTCATGCGGGGCCGCGTAGTTGGAAAATATGGCGGGATCGAGGATTTTGGATGACAGGCCGAGGATCGCGTTCGCGTTTGTCGGTGGCATGCACCAAGCGTTGCACCTGGCGCCGGTGGCCGCCACGCTTCACAGCAGCGGCAGCGCGCAGGTCGAGGCCTTTGCCCTTGATGCCGGCGCCGTTCCCCCCCTGGCTGATATTTTCGGGAGACTTGGCGCCGCTGGCATTCCGATCCAGCCGATGTGCCTGCCGCGTCCTATTGCCCTGCTGGCCTCAATGACTGCCCGCTTCGAGGCGATGAAATTGCCCAAGCTTCTCTTCTGGCAAAGAACGTTGCGCCGTTTCGACGCCATCGTCACCGCCGAACGCACGACCACGATTCTCCGGCGGCTGCCCGGTCGCCACCCACTGCTCGTCCATATTCCGCATGGCGCCGGTGACCGGGCCAAAGGGTTTGAGCCCCGCCTCCGGCTGTTCGATGAGATCATCACCGCGGGCGGCAAGGATTGCCGACGGATGATCGCCGAAGGACTCGTCGAGCCTGAGCATTGCCAGGCGGCGGGCTATATCAAGCTGGCCGCCGTCGAGCGGCTGTCACCTAAGCCCGACATCGAGCCCCTGGCCAAAGACCGGCGGACGATCCTCTACAATCCACATTTCGACCCCAAATTATCCTCCTGGAACCGCTTCGGCGACGCGCTGGTGGAGCGGATCATCGCCGAGGGACGTTATAATCTCATCATCGCGCCGCATGTCCGGCTGCGCGAAAGACTGGACGAGGAAACGATCGAAAGGTGGCGAAAGAGGGCGGTGCCCGGCCAGGTGATCGTCGACTTCGGCTCCTGGCGCTCGCTCGACATGAGCTATACGCGCGTTGCCGACATCTATCTCGGCGACGTCAGCAGTCAGGTCTATGAATTCCTCGTCTCGCCCAAGCCCTGCGCCTTCCTCGATCCGTCGCGCCGCGCCTGGCGCGACAATCCCGATTTTGCGATGTGGTCTTTCGGCGCGGTCTGCTGCTCGGTCGACGAGGCGATGATCGAGATCGACCGTGCCGCGGCCCGGCACCAAGAGTTCGCCACTATCCAGCGCACTGCCGTCATCGATGCGCTGGGCGATACCGGGCCGGACGCGCCCGGGATCGCCGCGGACAGGATCATGGCGCGGCTGAACGCCGGCGCCTGAGCATCGTTTCTCGCGTCAGAAGGCCCGTGTAACTCCGAAGCTCACTTGCAGATAATCATAGACATATCCGCTTCCCACCGGGGTGTTGCTGTACGTCGCGCCGGCTTTCAAGAACCAGCTCCGTCCGATAACGGGGCTCGTCACCTGGGCGTTGAAATAGCGCGAGCTATGCCAGTCCGATCCGGAATCGCGTTGGCCGCCATATCCAGCGGCAGCCGAATAGCGCCAGCCCCCCGAGAACCTCCGGATCTGAACCACCGGCATGACCTGGGCATACCAGCGCGGCGAGAAATAATCATATTCTCCCGGATCGCTGCTGTGGAAGTAGCGGCTGCGGAGCTGGAGGCTCAGCCCCCATTCCGGCTTGACGACATGGACATAGTTGGCGCGCAGGTGGAGCCGCACATTGTCCCCGGTAAACTCCTGGGCGCCGGCAATAACCGTGAAATTGTTGCGATCGTTCACCGGCAGGTCGAGCGCAGCGCCGGCGAATGTGTAGTATATGCCCCGCCCGACCCCTCGCGGGGTCTCGACGATCTCACGCTCGACGAAGAACTCCTTCCGGAAGCGGGCATCGTCATGAACGCTGACCGCGCCCAGCGCCGTATGGCCATCGAAGCCGATCTGGCTGGTCCACGACCAGCCACCGCTCTTGTCGGCGTAGCGTAGATAGGCCCGCTCGAAGCCGGTCCACTTCTGACCGAGCGGCTTGAAGCGCGCCTTTTCGAACCGGACGCCCAGATAATTTTCCGGGGCCGCGTAGCGCCAATCGAGATTGATGCCGGCCCTGCGAACCTCGGTATGGTCGGCATCGGTAGACGCGAACAGGTCCAAGCCGACTGCATGCTGCAGCGGGTTGGTCTCATCCGTCCCAATCGCGGGCGCCGCCGTAACCGCTCGCGCGTCCGATCCCGGTTCGGTGAAGGGCTGGCTGCTGGCGGGGACCGCCCAAAGCGCTGAAAAAGCGAACAACGCCGTCGCCGCGGGCCGGCTCATTTGGTATCCCATTTCTTCCTCATCCCCAATAGCTCAGCCACATAGCCCCACAGACAGACGGGCTGCATCAGCAAGCTGTAACCCAGGGCGTAAAACAGGAATCCCCCGCGGTTGCGGCGCACCTTCAGGTGTTCGCGCTCGTACATCCCGTGCTGGATGTGGAAGATCACGCTGTTCCAGAGGATGGTCAGCGGCAGCACGGCAATGGTGAGCGGGCCGGCGATGTAGAAGATGCCGAAACAGGCAAGGACCAGGCCGGGGATGAACACGAGCGTATAGACCAGATCCAGCGGCAGGAAGCAGGTGTTCCACAAGATGAACAAGGTGGAGAGCCGGCGCCGGAAGATCAGTGGCCAGTGCGCCTTGAACCCTTCCATCAGCCCTCGCGACCAGCGCTTGCGCTGCAGCGCGAATTGCCGGAACGTCGTCGGGACGTTCGTGAAGGCGAGCGCGCTGTCGGCATAGCCGATGCGATAATTCTTGTTGAGCAGCGCCCAGGAGACGACAATGTCCTCGCCGACGCATTCGGGCCAACCGCCGACCTCTTCGAGCGCCGCCCGCCGATAGAGCGAGAATGCCCCCTGCGCCACCAGCGTGCCGTGGTACATGCCCTGCATCCGCTTCACGGCCGCTATGCCATGGAAATAATCCCATTCCTGGGCGCGCGTCAGGAAGTTCGTTCGGGAGTTCCGGACCATCACCGCACCAGCGACCGCCTGGGTATCCTCAGGATCCGAAAGCAGACGGCCGACGATCTGGGTCAGACCGTCCTCGCGAACCCAGGAATCGCCGTCGATGGTGATGATGAGATCGTGACTCGCCGCACGCAGGCCATCGTTCAGGACCGCGGATTTGCCCCGGTTGACGGGAAAATCGAAAATGCGGATGGAAGCGTTCGGCGGAAAGCTGAGTGTTTCGAGCGCGCGCTGCGCCAGCGCAACCGTCGCATCGGAGGAGCCATCGTTAAGGACCAGCACCTCATATTCGCCGTTATAATCCTGCGCCGCGAGGCTGGTCAGCGTGTCGGCAATCGCAGCCGCCTCATTATAGGCCGCGACCAGGATGCTCACGCCGGGAAAGGATGGGAAGGTTCGGCACGGCGGCTTGCGGTCCAGCAGCAGGGTCGAAATCAGGAAGGCGTTCATGAAGCCCGGCACATAGGCGATGAACGTGATCGAGACGAACGCGAACGCCCAACTCGTCACGCTCGCGAGATCGGCCAGCCAGCGTTGGGAAAGCCAGACGCTCAGCGCCGTCCACGCTATCGCGATGGACAGGGCAACGGAGAACTTGATCGGTACGGGAAGATAAAGGCGGCGCCTGCTGGCTGGGTCCGCCGGGGATCGTGACTCGACCGCCTCGCGCGGACGAATATCCGATGCCCGTGATGCCGATGACCAACGCCATGATTTTGTCTGATTCATTCACCGCCTTATGATGCAAGGCCATCCAACAATGATTAATGGCGATGCGGTTGGCACGCGGATTGGTACCAAGTTGTTGTAATAAAATAGGATCATGGCATACTAAAGTCGAACCCGCCGCCTGACGCTCAATTTCAAGGCGACCTTTCAAGCTGAAAGCTGCAGGCTATCAGCTGGTATATTGTGTCGACGAGACGATGCTCGCGCCAGTAGGGCGGCGGGATCGCAATCTGATCTACAAGATCGCGGTGGGCCGGATCGAGTGATAGGGTAAGTCTTTCCGACCAACCTTCTCCCCGCTACGAACGACAAAAAAAAGGGGACCGCAGTCCCCTTTTCGAAACCGGCCTTGGCCAAGCTCCCTCAATAAACGCGTGGCTTCGGCTTCACATATTCGGCTTCGTCGGTGAGCGTGTAATCGTGCACCGGACGATAGTCGATCGTGACCGCGCCCTTGTCGAACCAGGTGATCGTGTGCTTCATCCACTCGGCGTCGTTCCGATCGGGGAAATCCTCGTGCATATGCGCGCCGCGGCTTTCCTTGCGGTTGGCTGCCGAATGCATCGTGACCACCGCCTGCGGCAGCATGTTGTCGAGTTCGAGCGTTTCGACCAGATCGGTGTTCCAGATCAGCGAACGATCGGTGACGCCGATGTCCTGGAGACTGGCGTAGACGTCGTCGATCAGGCCGAGACCTTCGCGCAGCAGCTCGGTATCGCGGAACACCGCGCAATGCTTCTGCATGGTGTGCTGCATCTTGAGACGGATCTGCGCGGTCGGCGCGGCGCCATTGGCGTTCCGGTAATGATCGAGCCGTCCGAGCGCCTTGTCGTCGGCCTCGCTGACGATCGCGCCATGCTTGCTGTTCGGCTTGATCAGCTCGGCGAGGCGGAAGCCTGTCGCACGGCCGAAAACGACCAGATCGATCAGCGAGTTCGAACCGAGGCGGTTGGCCCCGTGGACCGACACGCACGCGGCCTCGCCGACCGCGAACAGGCCCGGCACCACCGTATCGGGATTGCCGTCCTTCAGCGTGACCACTTCGCCATGATAGTTACAGGGGATGCCGCCCATATTGTAATGAACCGTGGGCGTCACCGGCAGCGGCTGACGGGTGAGGTCGACGCCCGCGAAGATCTTGCCGGTCTCGGTGATGCCCGGCAGCCGCTCGGCCAGCACCTTCGGATCGATATGATCGAGGTGGAGATAGATATAGTCGCCATTTTTGCCGACCCCGCGGCCCTCGCGCATCTCCATCGCCATCGAACGCGAGACGACGTCGCGGCTGGCGAGATCCTTGGCCGACGGGGCATAGCGCTCCATGAATCGCTCGCCCTGCGAATTGGTGAGATAGCCCCCCTCGCCGCGTGCGCCCTCGGTGATCAGCACGCCCGCGCCGTAGATGCCGGTCGGGTGGAACTGCACGAACTCCATGTCCTGAAGCGGCAGCCCGGCGCGCAGCACCATCCCGCCGCCGTCGCCGGTGCAGGTGTGCGCCGAGGTCGCCGAGAAATAGGTGCGGCCCGAACCGCCCGTGGCCAGCACCACCGCATGGCTGCGAAAGCGGTGGATCGACCCGTCCTCCATGCAGAGGGCGATCACGCCCTTGCACTCGCCATTCTCCATAATCAGATCGAGCGCGAAATATTCGATGTAGAAATCCGCGTCATATTTCAGGCTCTGCTGGTAGAGCGCGTGCAGCATCGCATGGCCGGTGCGGTCGGCGGCGGCGCAGGTGCGCTGCACGGGCGGACCCGCGCCCATATTCTGCATATGGCCGCCGAACGGACGCTGGTAGATCGTGCCTTCGGCGGTGCGGCTGAACGGCACGCCGGCATGTTCGAGCTCGATCACAGCCGCCGGCGCTTCACGCACCATATATTCGATCGCATCCTGGTCGCCGAGCCAGTCCGACCCCTTGACGGTGTCGTACATATGCCAGGTCCAGTGATCGGGCCCCATGTTTCCGAGCGAGGCGGCAATCCCGCCCTGCGCCGCCACAGTGTGGCTGCGCGTCGGGAAGACCTTGGTGATGCATGCGGTCTTGAGACCCGCGCCGGCCGCGCCCATCGTCGCGCGCAGACCCGAGCCACCCGCGCCGACCACGACCGCATCGTAGAGATGATCGATGATCTTGTATGCCGGACCGGAAGATGAATTGGGCATCAGGCGGGCACTCCCCCGAATGCGATCTTGAGGATCGAGAAGATCGCCAGCGCGGCGCCCGCGATCGCGTAGAAATTGAGCAGAAGCACGAAGAAGACCTTGCCGGCCTCCTCATGCACATAATCTTCGACGATCACCTGCAGCCCGAGCCGCAGATGGTAGAAGACCGAAATCGTCATCAGCACCAGCGCCACCGCCACCAGCGGCGAACCGATCCACTGGACGATCACGCCATGCTCGAAGCTGGGCAGCCGGAACAGCGAGATCACAAACCATGTGGCCAGCAGCAGGTTGCCGACCGCGGTGACCCGCTGCCGCCACCAGTGCATCGAGCCATGCTTGGCCGACCCGAGGCCGCGCACGCGGCCGATACCGGTTCCCGTACCCATTAACCCGCTCCTCCGACATGCCGCGCGAGAATCGGCGCCCAGATCAGCAGCGTACCCACCACCGATCCGGCCATCGTCAGCAGCGCGCCCGTCTTGTTGATCTTGAGTTCATAACCGGCGCCGACGTCCATCACGAAGTGGCGGAGCGCCGAGAAGAGATGTTGCAGGAAGGCCCAGGTCAGGCCGATCGCGACCAGATAGCCGAACCATGAGGTCGCCACCGACAAAAAGCTGCGATAGGCGTCGGCACTGGTGGCGGCGGCAACCAGCCACCATATGAAACCTAGCCCCGCCACGACGGCCATGCCCGCCCCGGTCACCCGGTGCAGGATCGAGACCAGCATGTGCGGTCCCCACTTCCATATCGTGAGGTGCGGCGAAAGCGGACGCCCTGGATTGCGCGACATGATGCCCTCCCTCTGTCGACGGTGCCGTTCTTAGCTGATGCCACACGTCATGCAAGGCGCTTGGCAGACTTTCGGATGGTTTCCGGCCGGGGATTTCCGATCAGTCTAAACAGGCTGTTTACTATTGTGCCCTAGAACCGGGCTGGTCCGCAGGGAATCGCAGGGAACGCACAGCAGCCATGGTAAACGGAGACGATATGGAAATGGGGCTTTCCGATCAGGAGATCGCCCGCAGGCTGGCGATCTACGATCGCGCCGGAACGCTCGATATGCGGCTGAAGGCGATCGGCACGCGAATGGGCGAACCGGTTTTCGAGCAGATCCGGCAGTTCTTCGAGGCCAGCACGGCCGCCGGCGCGGCAGCAATCTGGAGGTCGATCCTCACCGAAGGGGTGACGACCCATCTGCGCGCCATGGTTGACGGGACGACCAAACACGTGCTCAGCGGCGGCGACCATGCGCAGGTCGCGCAGCTCACCACCGGCCTCGTCTCCCGCATTTGTGCGCTCGTCAGCGAGCGCTTTCGCGATGATGCTCAGTTCGTGACCGAAAGCTTCGAGGCGCTGCTGGCCGTCAATTCGATCTATTTTGACCTGTCGTTCACGACCCTCGGGACGTTGGGCCGCGCCCAACGGGACCGCGGGCTGGCCGATCATGGTCGTGAATTCCGCACCAATATTTCCGCCTCGCTCGCTCGCGCGATCGACGATTCCCGTGGGCTGCGCGAACGCACCGGCCTGACGTCGCATGCCGCGCGCGGCATGCTCGGCAAGACTTCCGAAGTCGCGGCCGCTGCCGAGCAATCGGCGTTGGCGATGCGCGAGGCCGCGCACACCGCGGCCGGGCTGATCCGCGCGATCGAAGAGAGCCGGGCCGAGGTCGAAGTGGCCGCGCAGATCGCCACTCGCGCCGCCGACCGCTCGGTCCACGCGGTGGCCATCTCCGAAGTGCTGTCGGATCACGCCCTGGCCATCGAGTCGATCCTGGGACTGATCCGCGACATCGCCGGCCAGACCAATCTGCTCGCGCTCAACGCGACGATTGAGGCGGCGCGCGCCGGAGACGCCGGGCGCGGCTTCGCCGTGGTGGCACAGGAAGTGAAGAGTCTTGCTAGCCAGACCGCGCGGGCGACCGACGACATCGCGGCCAAGATCGCCGCGATCCAGGCGGCAACACGCCAGACCGTCGAAGCCAATGGTGCGATCCGCGACATCGTAGGCGAGGTCCAGACTTCGGCCGAGCGCATCCGCACGACCATGGAAACCCAGGCGCAGACCGTCACCATGATCACGGCGGCGGTGGACGAGACGGCGCTCGCCGCCGACTCGATGTCGACGACGATCTCGACGATCCGCAGCGACACCGAGAATGTCGCGGGCGAGATTGACCATCTCGAGGCCGGCTTCCGCCGCGTCGACGGGGAATTATCGAAGCTAGAGACAATCGCCGGCGATTTCGTGTCGAAGATCGCGGCCTGAACCGCCCGATCGCGTCGCGACCGAGGTCCGCCGGTCGATCGCCGCGCGCACTTTCGACCGGACGAGGCCGATAGCCGGACGGACCGCGGTCCGCCACCGTTGCTCCGCAGACCAACAGCCCCTATCGGCGCGGCATGACCATTTCGATCCTCGCCACCGGGACCAGCCGCGGCATCGGCAAGGCGATCGCCGATCGCTTCGCTGACGAAGATGTCCGGCTGGTGGGCCATCGGTCGAGCGACCCAGACGCGCGAACCCTTGCCATGGATCTCGCCGATCCCGGCGCCCCACGACGATTGTGGGAACAGGCGCTCGAGCTGCTCGATGGCCGGATAGACATATTGATCAACAATGCCGGAATCTTCGAGGCTGCCTCGATCGACGCTCCCGATGCGGCCTGGACCGAAGCCTGGGACCGGACGATGCAGATCAACCTCACAGCATCGGCCGGATTGTGCCGCCTCGCCGTCCTGCATTTTCGGCGCCATGGCGGCGGTCGGATCATCAATATTGCGAGCCGCGCGGCCCATCGCGGCGATAGCCCCGCGCACTGGCACTATGCGGCATCGAAGGCTGGGATGGTCGCGATGACCAAGACGATCGCCCGCGGCTACGCGGCGGAGAACATACTCGCCTTCGCCGTCTGTCCCGGCTTCACCATGACCGGCATGGCCGATGATTATCTCGCCAGCCGCGGGGGCGAGAAGCTGCTCGCCGATATCCCGCTGGGCCGGGTCGCCGAACCCCAGGAGATCGCCGAACTGGTGAACTTTCTCGCCCTGCATGCGCCCGCCTCGATGACCGGCGCCACCTTCGACATCAACGGAGCCAGCTATGTCCGCTAGGAAGCGCGAGCCGAAGGGCGACGACATCACCGGCTTCCCCTTTGCGCCCGATCGTGAAGGAAGCTGGAGGATCACCCTGCCCTGCACCAAGGCCGAAGGCGAAAGGCTGACCGGCGACATCCCCGAATTGATGCCGTTCGACCCGCAGCCGACGCTGATGATCAGCGAACCCGACGCCGACCGGCCCGACGCCTGGCAGCTCGATGTCTATGTCGAGGGACCGCCCGCCGAGGCGCTCATCGCGGCGGTCATCGGCCTGGCGCCGAGCGCGGCCGGCGTCGAACCCCGGATAGAGCATATTCCCGAGCAGGACTGGGTGCGGCTGTCGCAGTCCGGCCTCGAACCTATCCGCGCCGGCCGCTTTTTCGTCCACACGCCGCACAATGCGGACCATGTCCCCGACGGGATGACCGGCTTCATGATCGACGCAGGCCGCGCCTTCGGCACGGGCCATCACGAAACCACGACCGGTTGCCTGACGATGCTCGACAAGCTCAAGCGCAGCGGTCTGCGCTTCGACGACATCGCCGACATCGGCACCGGCACCGGGCTGCTCGCCTTCGCGGCGCGTTCGCTTTGGCCCGCGGCCAAGCTGGTGGCGTCGGATATCGATCCGGTGTCGATCGAGGTGACCGCCGAAAATGCCACGCTGAACCGCGTGCCCACCGGGAGCGGCCGGGGCCAGGTCGAGCTGATCGTCGCCGCCGGGCTCGCGCATCGCCGGTTGAAGGCGCGGCTGCCTTATGACCTGCTCATCGCCAACATCCTGGCCGGCCCGCTGATCGATCTGGCGCCGGTGTTCGCCGGTGCGGTGCTGCCGGGGGGCTCGCTCATACTGGCAGGGCTGCTCGGCAACCAAGCCGAAGCGGTGGCGCAGGCTTATCGGCGGCAGGGCATGTATCTCGCGGACCGCATCATACGCGGCGACTGGCCGACGCTCCGGATGGTGAAGCGGCGGCGATAGCCTACCGGGCGGGAAGCGAAGCTTCCACGATCGCGGGAGCATCCTCCCAGCCGCCGCCGAGCGCCTTGAACAGGCTGATTTGGGCATCGGCGCGATCGGCTTGCGCCTGAGCAAGCGCGGCACGCGCGGTCGCCCTGTCGCGTTCGGCGTCGAGCAACTGCAGGAAACTGTCCGAACCTGCACGAAAGCGGATCCCCGACAGCTCGGCCGCGCGTTCGCTCGCCGCCGCGGCCCGCGCCAGCGCCGCCTCTCTCCCCGCGGCTCCGTCGAGCCGCGCGAGCGCCTGCTCGGTCTCCTGCAGCGCGCGCAACACCGTTCCGTCGAAAGCCGCCAGCGATGCCCGCGCGCTTGCTTGGCTTTCGCGCACCCGGGCGCGGGCCGCACCATTGAACGGGAAGTTCCAGCTGATCAGCGGGCCAACCGAATAACCAAAGGATGGCGAATTCCCGATGTCGCCGAGCTTGGTAGCGCCCAGGGTCACCGAACCCAGCAGCGTGATGCTCGGATAGAGTTGCGCGGTGGCGACGCCGATCCGGGCGACATCAGCGGCCAGGGCGCGTTCGGCGGCGCGGACGTCGGGCCTGCGCGCCAGCAGCGATTGTCCGTCGCCCACCGGGATCGGCCGCCTTGCGAGCGGCGCTGCCGCGCAGCGATCCGCCGCGGCATCGATCGCCGCAGGAGGGTCGCCCGTCAGCACCGCGAGAGCGTATAGTGCCGCGCGACGTTCGGCGTCGAACCGGGGCACCTGCGAACGCGCCTGTTCGAGCAGCACCTGGGCCTGCGCCAGATCCCGCTCGGTCGAGCGGCCGCCGCGAACCAGGCGCTCGGTCAGGTCGAAAGTGCGCGCCTGCAACTCGGCGGTCTGCCGCGCCACCGCCGACTGCGCCGCGAAAGAGCAAGCGCTGGCATAGGCCCGCGCGGTTTCCGCCGCGATCGAAACCCGCGATGCATCGACCTCGGCCTGGGCGGCCTGATAGTCGGCGCGCGCCGCCTGGATCGAGCGGCTGACGCCGCCGAACAGATCGACCTCGTAGGAGGCATCGAAACCGGTGCTGAAAAAATCGGTGGTGATCGGCGCGTTCGTGCCGCTTCGGCCCGGGCTCTGGGAACTTATCCTCTGGCGGCTATATTGCGCGCTCACCTCGCTGGTGGGCAATCGGCCGGACCTTGCCTCGGACAGCGCGGCGCGGGCGCGCTGAAGATTCGCCGCCGCCTCACGAAGCTCGCTGTTGTGGATCAGCGCCTTTTCGAGGAGGCGATCGAGCTCCGCATCGTCGAACAGCCGCCACCAGCGCGTAGGCAGCGGCGACGGCGAGACGCCCGCCACCTGCGCCTCGCGCAGCTTGAGCGCCGCGGCCGGCAGCGGGTCCGGGGCGCGATAGTCGGGCCCGGCCGCGCAGCCCGCCACCAGCGCCAAAGCGAACAGCGCGGCATATTTCATGTCGGCTGTCCCGCGGCGGGCGGCTCCCGTCGGCGGCGCAGCTTGGCGGCCGCCCAATCCCCGAAGTTGCGACTGATCACGTAGAAGGATGGGGTGAACAGCAAGCCGAACAGGGTCACGCCGATCATCCCGAAGAACACTGCCACACCGAGCGCCTGGCGCATCTCCGATCCCGGTCCCGAGCCGATCACCAGCGGCAGCGTGCCCAGGATGAAGGCGATCGAGGTCATCAGGATCGGGCGAAGGCGGGTTGCCGCTGCGTGACGGGCGGCCTCCCGGCGCCGCTGCCCGTTCTCCTCATTCTGTTTGGCGAACTCGACGATCAGGATCGCATTCTTGGCCGCGAGGCCGATCAGCACGACCAGGCCAATCTGGGTCAGGATATTGTTGTCGAGCCGCATCACGTTCACCCCCAGGACCGCCGCCAGCAGGCACATCGGCACGATCAGGATCACGGCCAGCGGCAGGACGAGGCTTTCATATTGCGCCGCGAGCAGCAGGAAGACGAAGACAACTGCAAGCGCGAAGGCAATGGCGCCGGTGTTGCCGGCCTGCTTCTGCTGGAAGGCAAGCTCGGTCCAGTCGAAGGCGAAGCCCTGGGGCAGAATCTCATTGGCAAGCCGCTCCATCGTCTTGATCGACTGGCCGCTCGAATAGCCGGACACGGTGTCCCCCTGTAGTTCAGCCGCCGGGTAGAGATTGTAACGGACCACCCGATAAGGTCCGCTGTCGTTGCGCACGTCCATCACCGCCGCCAGCGGGACCATCGCCCCCGAATCGGAACGGGTGCGCAGCCGGCTTATGTCCGCGACCCCGTCGCGATAGGGCGCATCGGCCTGCGCCGTGACGCGGAAGGTCCGTCCGAGAAAGTTGAAGTCGTTGATATAGCTTGAACCGAGATAGGTGTTGAGCGTCGAGAACACGCCTTCGACGGGCACACCCAGCTGCTCCGCGCGCTCGCGGTCCACGTCGGCGAACAGGCGCGGTGTACGCGTGTTGAACGGCGAGAACACGCTGGTAAGGCCCTCGGTCTGGTTGGCCTTCATCATCATGCCCGTCGCGACGGTTTCGAGCCCCTTCAGCCCCGCACCGGAGCGATCCTCGATCATCATCTTGAAGCCGCCGCCGGTGCCGATCCCTCGCACCGGCGGCGGCGCCACGACAAGGACGTTGCCGGCGGTGATCGCCCCCAACTCGGCGCGAAGCCTGCCGATGACGGCGTCGATCTTGGGCCGGTCCGATTTGGCCTTGAGCATGATGAACATCGCAGCCGCATTGGGCGCATTGGTGAAGGTCGCGCCGTCGAAACCGGCGAAGGCCACCACATTCTCGGTCGCCGGGTCGCGCAGCGCGATCTGCTGCGCCTTGCCGAGGATCTCGGTGGTGCGCTGGAGCGAAGCGCCCGGTGGCATCTGGAGCACGCCGATCAGATAGCCCTGGTCCTGCGCCGGGATGAAACCAGTCGGGGTTGCATAGAAGCGCCAGCCGGCCAGCCCGATCAGGCAAGCATAGGCGATGCCGACGATGGCCAACGCACGCACGGCGCGCGCGGTGTACCGGCCATAGCGTTGGGACAGTCGCTCGAACCCGCGGTTGAAGCCGCGGGCAAAGCGCGCCGGCGCGCCGCGCCAGCCCGGTGCGGCATCGGCAGCATGCTTCGGCTTCAGCACGATCGCCGCCATCGCGGGTGAGAGCGTCAGCGAGACGAACGCCGAGATCGCGGTCGCGGCCGATATCGTCAGGGCGAACTGCTTGTAGAATTGCCCTGAAATGCCGGGGATGAAGCTGGTCGGTACGAAAACGCCGATCAGCACCAGAGCGATGGCGATCAGCGCGCCCGAGACCTCGTCCATCGTCCGATGCGCCGCCTCGCGGGGCGTGAGCCCCTCCTCCTCCATCAGGCGCTCGATATTCTCGACGACGACGATCGCGTCATCGACGACGATTCCGATCGCGAGCACCAGCCCGAACAGCGACAGATTGTTGAGGCTGAACCCAAAGGCGGCGAGCATGGCCAGAGCGCCGACCAGCGAAACCGGTATGGCGATGATCGGGATGATCGCCGCGCGCCAGCTCTGCAGGAACAGCAACACGACGAGCGCCACCAGAACGATCGCCTCGAACAAGGTGTGCTGTACCGCTTCGATCGACGCGGCGATATATTCGGTGGGATTATAGGGAACCCGGTAGGCCATCCCCGGCGGAAAGCTTTTCGCCGCCTCCTCGAATTCCTGGCGGACGGCGTTGGCGGTCGTGAGCGCGTTCGATCCCGGCAATTGGGTGATGGCCACCGCGATGGTCGGCCTTCCGCTGAAAAAGGCGGAAACGCTGTAGTCCTGGGCGCCGAGCTCCACGCGCGCGACATCGCGCAGCCGGATCGTGCGCCCCCCCGACAGGCGCTTGACGATGATCGCGCCAAACTCCTCCGGCGTGGTGAGCCGTCCCTTGGCCTGCAGGCTCAGCTGGAAGGCGGTGCCGCCATGGTTGAAGGGCGGCTGGCCGACCGATCCGGCGGCGACCTGCGCATTCTGCGCGCGCACCGCCGCGAGAATTTCGTCCACCGTCAGATCGAGCTCGGTTGCGCGATCGGGATCGATCCATATCCGCATATTATAGTCGCGACCGCCGATCAGCCGCGCCCCGCCCACGCCGGGCACGCGATTAAGCCGATCGAGCAGCTGAAGCGTGGCGTAGTTCGACAGATATTGCTGCGAAAGCGATCCGTCGGGCGAGATCAGCGTCGCGACCAGCAACAGATCGGGAGAATTCTTCCGGACGGTGACGCCGATCTGCCGCACCTCCTCGGGCAGTCGCGGTTCGGCGGTCGAGACGCGGTTCTGCACCAGCACCTGCGCCTGATCGATATTGGTGCCCTGGCGGAAGGTGACGGTAATCGTGGTGTTGCCATCGCCGGTCGACGAAGAGGACATATAGATCATGTTCTCGACGCCGTTGATCGTCTCCTCGAGCGGCGCGGCGACGGTCTGCGACAAGGTTTCGGCCGAAGCGCCCGGGTAGGACGCGGACACCACTACGGTCGGCGGCGCGATCTCGGGATATTGGGCGACCGGGAGGGTCGGATAGGCGATCAAACCCACCACGACGATCAGGATCGACAGCACCGCCGCGAAGATCGGCCGTTCGATGAAGAAATGGGGGAAACGCATGCGCGCTACTGCGTCGTGGCTTCGGAGGATTGCGGCGCCAGGAGCGGGGCCGAGACCGGCGCATCATCCTCGGCACGCGGCTGGATCCGGATCGCGCGGGCCTGCACCGCCATACCCGGCTGGAGCCGGGCGAGCCCGTCGAGCACGACGCGATCGCGCGGCGCCAGTCCGTTCTTGACAACGCGGAGCCCCACCACCAGCGGCCCAGTCTCGACATTGCGGACCGCGACTTTGCCGTCGCGCCCGATCACATACACGAAGCGGCGCGTCTGATCGGTGACGATCGCCTCATCGGGCACCAGCATGGCACGGTAGGTTCCAGAGCCAAGCAGCCGGGCGCGGCCGAACATGCCGGGCACCAGCAGCCCTTTGGGATTAGAAACTTCGGCATGCGCGCGGATCGTCCCCGAAGTAGGGTCGATCGCATTGTCGACGAAGGCCATGCGGCCATGCCAGCGATAGCCGCTCTCGTCGGCCAATTGTATCTCCACGGGATTGGGGGCGTAGCGCGACGAAGGCCGTTCTCCCGACTCGGCCTGGCGGATATATTTGAGATAGAAGCCCTCCGCGCCGTCGAATGAAAACCAGATCGGGTCGACGGTCACGACGCGGGTCAGGAGCGTTTCGCCCGCACTGACATAGTCACCGATCGAGACCCGCTTGTCGGAAACCCGTCCCGAGATCGGGGACCGGATCGTGGTGAACTCCAGATCAAGCGCGCGCGCGCGAACCGACGCCCGCGCTGCCTCTAGCCCCGCCGCCGCGGTGCGCTCGCCGGCCTGTTTCTGTTCGAACTCCTCGCGACTGACCGCGCGCGCCTGGAGCAGCTCGCGCGCCCGGGCGAACTCGGTGCGCGCATTGGCGAGTGTCGCGGCGGCGCGCGAAGCATCAGCCTGCGCCTGCGCCAGAGCGGCGCGATATGGCCTGGGGTCGATCTCGAACAGAAACTGGCCCTTGCGAACCTCGATGCCGCCACGAAAGGCGATGCGCGTGACCTGACCGGAAACGCGCGGGCGAACCTGCACGTCCTGAATCGCTTCGAAACGGCCGACATAATCGTCCCAGTCGACCACGTCGCGCTGCAACGGAGCCGCCACCGCGACCGTCGGGACCGGGCGTGCGGGCGGGGCCTTGCCGCAGCCCGCGACGCTCAGGGCGGCCAGCACCATCACGATCCGCCTTAGCTCCGCCATACCGCCACATCCGATCGATCAGTGAATTGCCCCTCTCCTGTACCATCGCGCTCTGACGGGTGAAGAGGGGTTGTGCCGCTATCGATTTTTTGTCGCGGATTTTCTAGAGAATCTGCCGGTCCTCGCCGAACATTATCAAGACTTCCTTGCTATGTGTAGGTCCGCGAAAGCCGCGCCAGCCGAGCGCTTTGCGCGCCATCGACCTCTGCAGTCGACTATACTGCCAGTATAGTCGACTGCCCATCCCAGGAGCTTCGGTCAGGCGCCGGCCGCCTTGCGGCGCGGGTCAGGCCGTCTTCGTCGACACCAGCAACGGGGTAAGGAATGCCTCCATGCCTTCGATGCCGCCCTCCGATCCCATCCCGCTGTCGCCGACCCCGCCGAAGGGTGTTTCGGGCATAGCCAACGAAAAGTGATTGATGCCAAGCATGCCGGCCTTGATCCCGCCGGCGATCTTACGCTCGGTCGCGGCGCTCTGCGTGAAAGCGTAGGAGGCGAGACCGTAGGGGACGCGGTTCGCTTCGATGAGGGCGGCGTCGACATCCTCGACCGGCATGACGAGCATCAGCGGGCCGAACGGCTCCTCGTTCATCGCGCGCATCTCGGGCGTCATGTTGGACAATATGGTGGGCGAGAAGAAATGGCCGCGATTGCCGATGCGCGCGCCGCCCGTCTCGAGGCGCGCCCCCCGCGTCACAGCGTCCGCCGCGAGCGATTCGATCTTGGAGAGCTGCGCGGCCGTGGTGAGCGGGCCCATCTCGGTTTCGGGCTGCATGCCGTCTCCGACCACGATCCGCTGCGCTGCTTCGGCCACGCCGGCGACGAAATCGGCGTAGAGCGGCTTTTCCACGAGAAAACGCGTGGGCGACACGCAGACCTGGCCGGCATTGCGGAACTTGAACTGGGCCGCCAGCGGCACGACTTCGTCGAGCCTTGCGTCGCGCGCGACAATCACGGGATTATGGCCGCCGAGTTCCATCGTGACCTTCTTGAGTTGTTCGCCCGCTGCGCTCGCCAGCAGCCGGCCGACCCGAGTGGAGCCGGTGAGCGTGATCTTGCGGATCTCGGGAGCCGCGATAAGGGTCGAGGAAATCGCGGCGGGATCACCCCAGATGAGGCTGAACGCCTTGGCGGGAAGGCCCGCGGCGAGCAGTGCATGGCAGATTCTCCAGGCTGCGCTGGGCGTCTCCTCGGCTGGCTTGAGCACGACCGAACAGCCCGCCCCAAGGGCCGGCGCGACTTTCTGCATCGACGTCCAAGCCGGGAAGTTCCACGGCGCGAACGCCGCCACCGGACCGACCGGACGGCGATGCACCGCCCATTGCATGTCGGCCGAGCGGGTGGGAATCAGCCTGCCATAAGCCCGGCGCCCCTCTTCGGCATACCAGTCGAGCAGATCGGCTGAGGCCAGCCATTCGAGCCGCGCCTGCGCCAGCGGCTTGCCCTGCTCGCGGGTCATTTCAATCGCAGCGATGTCCGTTTCCGCACGCATATGATCGGCGGCGCGGCGCATGATCTTGCCGCGTTCGAAGGCGGATGTCGCCGACCATTGGTGAAATCCCTCGGCGGAAAGCCGCGCGGCTTCGACGGCTTCAACGGCGCCGCAACGCGGCAGCACAGCGATCAGATCCTCGCTCGCCGGATTGCGCAGTTCGTAGCTGCCGAGCGAGGTCTCGCTCAGTTCCTGCCCGTCGAGAATGGGCCTGGCGTTCGATACGGTCATATGGGGGTGGTCCTTTCAGATACGCCGCCATCCATAGCGCGTTCGAACGCGATTGGCAGTCATCGGAAAAGAACGACAGCGCGCCCAAAGCGGCAGCTTCCGCCCGGAACGGTGGCCGCCGGACCGTCGACAGGTGCGTGCAAACCCCGATAAGTGGGCGGTCACGAGTGAGAGAGGGACTGCCATGCCGCGCTGGGTCAACCGGCCCGAGGGCTCGAACTGGGGGGATTTTGGAGACGACGACCAGATCGGCCGGATGAATCTCCTAACACCCGAACGCAGGCGCGCTGCGCTGCTCGAAGCGCGCGAGGGGGTCGCCTTCGCACTCAGCCTGCCGCTTGACGTGCCGCAGATCCCGTTGGCGCCGTTCAGGCAGCCGCCTTGCCTGAGCGCCGCGCGCGACGCCGAAGGTGACGTCTTCCATCGCTTCGGCCAGGAGGCGCTGTTCCGCCAGGGCATCTTCCTGGGGGAGCTCTGGTATCTCGAGCAATTGGCGGAAGGGCTGCTCGATCGTTCACGACACGCATTCCTCCTCACCGCGCCGCCGCTTCGCCTTCCCGGCAGCGTGGGCTCGCCGGTCACGCCGATCGCGACGGTGTGACCGATGCGAGCAGGCGCGAGCGCGATCCGGCGGGAGGCGGCTATGGAGGCCTGCCGAAAAGCCCATGCGGGTTCAGTGCAATGGAGGGCTTGACCAAGCCGCCGCGATTCGCAGCACATCTCGGCGTGCGCGCGCCCGACCGCCCGTTGTTTCGCGAACTGGCCGGATCAACCGATGTTCAAACCCAGCTCGCCTTCGTCGCGCGCCAAGGGTTTGCCGGTATAAGCGACAATTTCCTGCTGCTGCGATCGCCAGGCGAACAGACGGCGATCGGCAGGTACGCCCAGGAGCTGGGCCTCGAGTTCGGATCGTTCGTGCACGACCCGCTGCGCTGGAACCATCCCATCTGGACGCAGACCGGCCGGACAGGCCGCGCGACGCTCCGCGCCGCGCTGGCCGAAAGCCTGGCGGCGGCCGGGCGCGTCGAGGCCCGGACCGTCAGCTGTGTGACGGGTCGCGACGCGGACCGCGCTTTCGCGTTGCAGCTTCGGGCGATGGCCGACAATCTGGCGTGGGCGGCCGAACATGCGGCGCGCGCGGGCGTGACGCTCTGCATCGAAACGACGCACCCGAGCTTCGCGCCGGGCGCGCTGATCGAACGCTTCGACGACGCCTTGCAAATCCTCCGCCATGTCGATCATGCGGCGGTCCGGCTCAATCTCGACATCGGCCATCTTGCCCTCCACGGCGAAGATATCCTGCCAGCGATCGCCCTCAGCCGCGGATCGATCGGGATGGTTCAGCTGGCCGATGTACCGGGGCGCGTCGAGCCCGGCGCCGGGACCCTCGATTGGCCCCCGATCTTCGAGGCGCTGCGCGAATGCGGCTACTCGGGATTGCTCGAACTCGAACTCGAACCGCTCGAGGAGGGCGCGGCGGGCGAGCGCGCGCTTCTGCAAAGGCTGTCGGCATTTTCGAGCCCGGCGCTACGCCGTTGATCATGCCACGCGGCCGTGAGAAGGCGCGGAGAATGGAGGCGCTGCAACGATGCGCATTTTCATGGATCTTTTATGACGTTCAAGCGATAATATCCGGAACGCAGCCGAAGTTTTGGAGAGGCCCCTCATGTATCGCCAAGATCATCGCCCGCGTGCCACCCAGGCACTTCAAGGGATGATCGCCGGAGCTCCCTTGAGCCTCGCGCTGTGGTACATTATCGGCATCGTGACGCTGAAAATCTTTGCTTGAGCGGCTTTTACTGATCGAATAGTCGCGGCTGCCGAAGCGGCCGCTCGCACCGGGCGCCAGCGCTTTTCAAGAGCGGCTATTTAGACTTTCGGCGCATCGGGCCTGAACGAAATTCCGAAAAATCAGTGCGTTAGTTGAAAAACCCGATCTGGATCAATTTTGGGATCCCGGGTCGTTAACCTCTTTCCTTTACCCCAGCTTATGTCCTCCGGGGCCAAGTTCGCAGCGGTAGAGTAAGGGCTTAGCGTATATGGCATATCTTTTCTCCGACGGTTCAACCGCGGTCTTTTCGAGCGGCATCCAGCAATGGCTGAACACCACGGCCGCCGGTCAGACGCTCACCTCTTCGCTGAGCAACGTGCAGTTTACCGACAGCTATGGCGGCGGGAACCTGGTCGGCACGACGGGCAACACGGTGTTTGCGGTCGGCTTTTCCAACACCAAGGTCAGCGAACTCGCCAACCAGGGGACCGACACCGTTATCGCCTATTGCCGCTATGCGCTGCCGGACAATGTCGAAGACATGTTCGTCAAGGTCGGCGGCGTCGCCGGCATCGGCAACAGCGGCAAGAATGTCCTGGTCGCGGAGGCCCGTAACATCACGCTGCGCGGCGCTGGCGGCAACGACGTCCTGATCGACAATAGCGCCAGCACCGCTGGCGCGGTGGTGTTCGACTTCGCAACCGGCAGCGGCAATGACGTGATCTACGGGTTCAAAGCGACCGGCAGCACGCATGATTTCATCCGTCTCGACGGTTATGGCTATACCGATTTCTCGCAACTGCAGAGCAAGATGACGCAGGTCGGCTCCGACGTGCGCATCGCCGTTTCGGCGACGGACTCGGTCACGCTGCGCAACACGCTTCTCACCAATCTCGATACGGACGACTTCCTGCTGGCGATCGACACCAGCAAGCTGAAAATGACCTTCCACGACGAATTCGATTCGCTCTCGCTCTGGGATCCGAAAAGCGGACAGGGCGTGTGGAAAACCAATTATCAGTGGAATGCCCAGACCGGCACCTATTCGTGGCAGAGCCGCACGCTCACGCCCAATCACGAGCAGCAGATCTACGTCGACCCGAATTACGCTGGCAAGGGCACCACGCCGCTCGGCATCAACCCGTTCGCGATCACCAACGGCGAGCTGACCATTCATGCGGGCAAGACCCCGACATCGGCGCTCAGCGCGCTCAACAATTATCAATATACCTCGGGCCTGCTGACCACCGAGAAGAGCTTCTCGCAGACCTACGGCTATTTCGAGATCAAGGCGGAACTGCCGTCCGGCAAGGGCGTGTGGCCGGCCTTCTGGCTCGTCCCCTCCGATGGCAGCTGGCCTCCCGAGCTGGACGTGATGGAGTCTGCGGGCGGGGATAGAATCTTCCACACGTCGCACACCAACGACACGGGCACGCACACCGCGCTCGGTTTCACCACCGATCTCGCCAGCCTCGGGGGCGGCTATCACACCTATGGCGTGCTCTGGACCGCCGAGAAGATCGAATATTTCGTCGACGGGGTCGCGGTCGCTTCGACCGCGACACCTGCCGACATGGACAAGCCGATGCACATGCTGGTCAACCTGGCGATCGGCGGCGACTTCGGCGGAAACGCGCCCTCGACCTTCACGGGCGCCGATCTGAAAGTCGATTACATCCGCGCCTATGGCCTGGCCGATCCGGCGGTTCCATCGGGGGCCATCACCCTCCCCGCGCCCGACGCGACCACCCCGTCGTCGGACACCACCATTCCGTCCTCCGACACGACGATCACGCCAACGGTTCCGTCGTCCGATACGACGACCATGCCAACCGCGCCGACAACCGACGGCGGCACGACCTCACCGGTCGTCGACCCCGATCTCGCCAATGTGTTGACCAGCACCTCCGCGGACGAGACCCTCACCGGCGGCAAAGCCAATGACAGCTTCGTCTTCGGAACTGCGAGCGGCCACGACATCGTCACCGATTTCGGCGCCGATGGCGACACCGATACGATCGACATCTCCGCCTATCTGAAGGTGGGACAGAAGCCGACGCTCAAGAATGTCGGCAATGATGTGTTGATGAGCTTTGCCAGCGGGGACACGATCACCCTCCAGCATGTCCAGACCCAGAGCCTCGTCGCAACGGACACGGGCTACAAGATGGGCATCGGCTTCTTTAGCGAGGCGGGTGGCGAACAGACCAACCACGCGCTGCCGATGTTCAACCGCGTCGGCGACAAGCTTGCCGCCGCGGGCGACAAGGACTGGTACTCGGTCAATCTGGCGGGTGGCGTGACGATGAACATCGCGCTGCTCGGGGCAGGTTCAGGCGTCGGGAGCCTCGCCGACGGGGCGCTGAAAATCTACGACTCGACCGGCAAGCTGATAACCTCCAACCTCGACAGCGGATCGGGCGCCGACGCGGTGGCCACGTTCAAGGTTCCGGCCACCGGCACCTATTATGTCGTCGTCGAGAGTCAGCAAGCCGGCGGCACCGGCACCTACTCGCTCGAGGCGACCTATTATTCGCTGCTGTTCGAAAATGACCTGCACAAGACGGTGGGGACCAGCGCGGGGAACGCGATCTACTCGGGGCACAGCAACGAGACCTTGATCGGCGGCGGAGGCGCGGACTCGTTCCGCTTCGGGCTTCACAGCGGCCATGACGTGATCACCGATTTCGGCGCCGGCGGCAAGGACGCGGTCGACCTGCGGCCCTATCTGGCAGCCGGTTACAAGCCGACGCTGGCCCAGGTCGGGAACGACACGGTGATCAGCCTGGGAACCGGAGACGACGTCACGCTGTTGGGCGTTTCGCTCGCCCACGTCCAATCGAACTGGAACGGTTTCAATTACATCTGAGCTGGAGCGTCACGCTCCGGATCGGGGGGAGCGCCTATGCTCGCGTTGCTCAGCAACCGGGCGTAGGCGCTTTGGGTTGCATCCCACGACGTCGACGCTTTGATGCGGATCGCCCGATCGTGAAGATCCTGCAGCATCGCGTCGTCGTCGGCCAGCCGCCGCAACGCCGCCAGCGCCTGCGCCGGACTGTCGATCGATAAGGTATTTTCGGCTACGAAAGCGGGTGTTTCCGGCGAATGTCGCGTGGCGATCGGCGTACCGCAGCCCGCGGCCGCGAGCAGCGACCCACGACGCAGCGTCGCGCCGTCGGGATATTCGAGCAACGCCGCGCTGCTGTGCGCCAGCCCGTCGGCAACCTCTTCGCCCGAGGCGTCCAGCGACAGCTCGATCCCCGCAGCTTCGACAACGGGCGCGATTTCCGCGAAATAGCCGCGATTCTGCTTCACGACCGAACCGAACAGACGAAATCGCCACGGCAGGCCGGCCTCTGCTGCGAGCCGAGCGCAGTCGAGGAAAAATTCGACGCCCTTGAGCGGCCGGATCTGACCGAAGAAGCTGACGGTGAAGCGATCGGGCTTCCGCCACTCCCGCTCGGGGATATTGCTGGCGATCGGCACGATATGGATCCGCCGCCTCAGCCAAGGGAACCAGGCGAGCAGCGCGGTCTTTTCCGACTCGGTGGTGACGACCACGGCCTTTGCACGCAGCGTGATCGCGGCGACCGATAATTTGCGTAACGGATGCCCCGCCGAAAATTCATGGAGCGTGACGACGAGCGGCGCCCGGCGGCTGAGCAGCGCAAAAAGATGCGGCGCGAAGCCGAAACGAAACGCGTCGGTCGGATAATGCATGAGCACCACATCGGGCGCTTCGCCGCCGATCGACCTGTCGAGCGCCACGCTGTCTCGAGCGCGCCAGTCGGGCTGATCGATCCATATCGTGTCGAACATGCCCGACAGCCGTTCCGATAAGCGCTCCGCAAAATCCTGCGTGCCGCTGAAGCCCTCGCGCACCGAACCGCACAGCATAGCGATCTTCGGCCTGGCCGTGACCATGGTTCCGCCTTTCACTTCATTCAATGCGCAAGTTGGTAGACGCGGACATAGTCGATCAGGAATTCGGCCGGGAAGACGGTGTCGCGATCCGGGTAACCCGGCCATGAACCGCCGACCGCCAGATTGGCGATCATGTACATCGGCGTGTCGAACTTATTGGCGGTCGCGTTGGTTGCTGCGCCATCCACACGGAAGCAAATGACATCGGGGCGCCATTCGACACTGTAGACGTGAAATTTGCCGGGATCCTGCAGCTGCGCCTTCTCGTGGAATTCATAGGATTTATCGGGGCCATGGGTCGACTGATAGAGCGTTCCCGGCTCGTGTCCCAATATCTCCATCGCGTCGATCTCATAATGAGCGTCGCTGGTCTTGCCGACCAGCCAGAAGGCCGGCCACAGCCCCTTGCCCGTCGGCGCTTTGGCACGAATCTCGAAAACGCCGTAACGCTGGGCGAAGGACGCTTCGGTCGTGATCATGCCCGACGAATAGTCGCCGCCCAACGCGGATTTGAGCGCAGCCGGAGCCTTGTCGGCGCGGATTCTCAACAGGCCGTCGCCGAAGCTGAACGGATTGGTCGCACCATATTGCGCGGCCATCGCCGGATCGATGTAAACCTCGGCCTCCTTGTTGCCCGCCAGCGTTCTCAGATTGCCCCACATCCGATAATGATTGAGGAAGGTCGCATCGGGCAAGTTGAGCGGATGATCGAACTCGGCCGCGAAGCTCAGCGGCCCACGCCGTTCCGCTGCGCATTTCGCCAGCATCGGATTGGCCTGGGAAATCGCTACGCCTCCGATCGCGGCGAGCAGGGCAAAGCCGGCGGATAACAGCACCCACTTCGCCCGGCGCGACGTCACGCGGTCTCGCTTTCCACCGTCCGCCGCAGCCCTTCATCGATCGGCATCACCGCGCTCCAGCCAAGCTCGCTCCGGATCGCCGCGATGTCGGGGGTCAGCGTCGGCCGGTCGAACTTGCGGAACTGCCGCTGATCCTCCTCCAACGGCCGATTGTCGCCCATCAGCCGCTGCAGATCCTGGATGATCGCACGAACCGGCCGCGAGATCCCCGTTCCCAGATTATAACGCGCAAAACCCGCGTCATGCTTCTGCCCACCCGCGTGAAGCGCCGCGGCCACATCGGCCACATAAACGAAATCACGCTCCGCACCGAGATAGCCCATGCGTACCGCATTGGCGGCCCGATCGCCGATCTTGCGAATCGCATCGGGGATGACGTGCGGGTTGGTTTCATTGGGCCCATAGACATTTGCGAACCGGAACACGGTGGCCGAACCGCACGCGCCGATGCGCTGCGCATATTCGATCGCGACCTCGCTCAGATATTTGGTAAGGCCATAGATATTGGCCGGCTCGGGCGGATGCTGTTCCGAATGGACCACGTCCCGCGCCTGGTAGACGTCCATCGTCGACGAAAAGACGAATTTCTTGACCGGCACCTTCTGCATCGCGGCTATCAGCGTATTGGTCGCCTGCACGTTCGAAGCGAACGCCTCGTCGGGATGTTCCATGCAATAGGGAATGAAGTGGATCGCCGCGAGATGATAGATCGCGTCGGGCTTGATTCGCTCAAGGATTGCGACCAGGTCGGCCGGCGTGGCTTTGCCCAGATCCAACTCGATCAGTTCGACCGAAGGCGGCACATGGCTTCGCTTTCCGAACGAGAGATTATCGATGACCGTGACCGTCTCGCCATGTTCGACCAGCCGGTCGACGAGATGCTTGCCGATGAAACCCGCGCCACCCGTTACAAGGACATTCACTGAAGAGCCTCCACCCGAGAACCGGCGAGCTGGGATTCGCCGCACGTCGCGGACTTGAGCAACGCCGCCTCGAGCTTCGTGATCAGGAAGCTCCAGCTGAGTTGCGGCGCCGCCCGCAGCCCCTGTTCCGAAAGCATGGTCCAATCGTCGAGCGCCTCGCGGATGAGCGCCGCCAGCGATTCGGCGCTCCGCCCCGCCACCACGCCTCCGCCAAATTCGCGAAGCACGGCGACCGAGCCGTTTTCGGGATAGTCGGTCGTGACGACCGGCAGCCCGCTCGCATAGGCTTCGGCGATCACGCGCGGAAAACCTTCGCGCTTGCTGGGAATGATCAGCAGCTCGCTGTTGGCCAGCAAGTCGACCTTCCGTTCGTCAGTGACAAAGCCGAGGAAATGAATCTCGTCACGATAGGGCGACCCGGCGGCTAGCGCCTTGAGCCGATCGGCGTCGGGCCCGCTGCCTCCGATCGACAGCGCGCCGGGATAGCCCTCGGCTTTCAAAAGGTCGAACGCGGCCAGCAGCTGGTCGACATTCTTGTGGGGCGAAAGCCGGCCGAAATAGAGCAGGCCGGCGCGCGACGTGCGCGGCGAGCAGCGATAATCATCGAGGTCGATTCCGCTCTCCACCACGTCCGCGGGGCGGCCGCTCTGCGCTTCGATATCCCGCGCCACCGCGCTGCTCACACCGGTGTTCCGGTAAGCGCGCCGCGGCAGATGGCGCTGAGCCATCCGGTAGAACAGCCCGTTACGCGTTTCGCACCAGTCGAGCGTCATCTTGCGGCGCACGCGGGCGGGCAGCAACAGCGCATGCGCGAGCGGCCATTGGTTGGCGAAGATCGCATCGAACGGCCGCCGCGACAATTCGGCGCGTAGCCGCAGAGAAAATTTCAAGATCGAGCGGATCGAGCGGCGCATCCCGAGAGATGATCTGCGCTTATAATCCGCGTCGACCGGATAACGGAAGACGCGGGCGCCGAAAGGCAGGACTTCTTCTTCCGCCAGGCCAACCTCATGTCCTATGCAAAAAATAGAAACATCATGGCCACGCCTCACAAGATGATCAGCGATAGACTGGAAACGGATTTCTTGTCCGCCGACACTTGGTGCGAACAATTCAGTAATTAACGCAATATTCGCCATGTCACCCCCAGACCTTTGCCAGCCCGGCCTCCGCTTTCGATCGTACCCCACTCATCGCGTGCGTGCTAGGAAAAAAGGCCGTTTTCCTGTGGATTCGGATCGGCCTTGGCCCATGAATGCTGCGCTTGCGGGCGATATTGGTCGGATTCGGACCATTCTCGCTCCCGCGAACCGCTCAAGCCTGCGCATTCGCCAGATCTCCCGGGCGCCGAGCCAGCCGCCGCCGAACCAGCAGCGAGCAGATCGTGAATAGCCCTCCCGCCCAGACCAACGCGCGCAGGCCATGTCCCATGCTCACCCCCATGATGCCGAAGCCGGACAGCAGGAAGGGCAGCGGCACGAACAACGCCGCCGCCGACAGGCAGCTGACCCACATGACTGCGCCCGCCCGGCCCATCGAGACGAGCGCCGCCATGTAAAGGTTGCCGAGCAGGATGACCGCGAAAGCGGCGGTGAGCGCGATCAGCACCGGCGCGCTTTCGACATAGGCCGCTCCGAACAGGACGCGGATGATCGACGGAGCGCCAAGCGAAAGAACCGCAAGGATGGCCGCGGTTGCGAGGCACGCCACCAGCGCGATATGGATGCTCATGCGCCGGAAAGCGTGAATCTCGTCGCGCGCCCACAGGCGAGCGAATTGAGGCGCGACGGCGTGCTGGACGGTATCACACAACCTGATCAGGATATTGGCGAAGTTCTTCGCGACATTGAACACCGATACGGCGACCGGGCCGAGCACCGCGCTGACGAACAGCGTGTCGACCCTCTCGCTGCCGACGCGGATGATCGAGCTGCCGGTGGTGAACAGGAGCGCGCGGCCGACCTCCGAGCCGAGCTCCCGCCGGACATTGAGCGGCGTTGATAAAGTGCCTGAATAGTTATGTTTCCGCAGCTCACGCAACCCGATAGCGAAAAATGTAACGTTGCCCACCACTTCGGCGATGAACCACAGCACCAGGAAATGCGTCAGGCTGGCCTGGCCGAGCCCGGCGAGGACGACCGCGAACAATAGCCGCAGCAATGCTCCGAGCACATCGCGAACCGGAATCAGCGCATAACGGTCGAAGATCCGAAGCAGGCCGGCAGGAACGCCCTTCATCCCGGTCAGCAGCAGCAGGCAATAGGCGCCGGCGGGCATCACCATGTCAGGCCCGATCTTGAACAGCCCGGCGGCCAATGCCAGCACCGCCCAGGCGGCGAGCAGCGCCAGGCAGGCGCCCGCGGCGTCGATCATCAACAGCAGCTTGATCAGCCGTTGCAACCCAGGCCGGTCACCACGCTCAAGCGCCTCGGTCCCGAACTTCATCAGCGCTACGTCGGTGCAGCAATCGAACAAGCTCGCAATGAACAGCCCGAGCGCCTGCACCGTGACGAGCAGGCCATAATCATGCGGCCCCAATGAGCGCGCCGCAACGATGATCGCCGCCAGCGAGAGCGCTGAGGCCCCCATGTTGCCGACGGACAAAGTCGCCCAACTCTTGAGAATCCCCGCCAGGCCTCCGGGCCCCCGCGGCTCGTCCGCCCGCCTGTCAGAACTGGAGCTTGGCATCTCATCTCCGGGGAAACGCAACAGCGGGACGGCCGGCAAAACAACTCTCTGGCTTGGTCTTATACCGATTCACCGCTTCTCACAAGATGTTGCGCCGCAGCACGATTCGGCCTAGCTGTCTCATCATGATCCGCCGAAAGCGCTATGCATCGGCGAATTAGCTTCATACAGTAGGTTGCGTTCAATGCAGGTGGAGTAAATGGCAAGCAATCAGGCCCTTACAGTCGGTCTGGAGGACCTGTTCGCCGCGCTGAAGCGACGGTGGAAGCCCATCGTGGCCGCGGCTGTCCTCAGCGGGATGCTGGCCTTTCTTTGGGCGAAGACGCTTCCGCCTTCCTATCGCGCGCAGGGCGCGATCCTGGTGCGATCGGTCGCCCTGACCTCGCCCGACGGACCGGGCACCTATCGCGACGTGCTGAACAAGGAAGTCACGGTCGCGACCGAACAGGACTTCATGAACGCCGATGCGTTCGTCAGCAGAATCGCCAAGATCATCCAGCCCTCGAAGCGCGAGCTCCGCCCTGCGTTCGTCCCCTCCTTCCTGCTCGACATCGGCGGATCGGCGGATCGGACGCCGAGCCTCGCCGATCGGGTCCAATGGTTGCGCTCGCACGTCAAGATCGAGGCGAACGACGCCAGCAACATCATCACCGTCAGCTGCACCAGCCCATCGCCGGCGTTGAGCGCGCTGATCGTGAACACGATCTTCCGCGAGTATAATGCCGTCCGCTCGGAACAGCACCGGGACCTGCTGGCGCAGGTGACCACCACCTTACGAAACCGTATTGCCGATGTCGAAAGCCAATCGAACCAGGCGGAATCGAGCGCGCTGTCGATGCTGCGCGATCCTGCGGTTCTCCAGGGTTTCGGCAATTCCATGATGATGGACGACGTCACCCAATTGAAAACCAGCCTGCGCCAGGCGCAGGCCGACAGCGCGCTGCGGCAGTCGCAGTTCGAAGCGGCCGCCAGCGCGCGCGCGGCTGCGCGGGGCGACGCTGAAAAGCTCGCGGCCGCGGGCGACTCGCCGCTGCTGACCCAGCTGCGCGCGCGCCTGACCCTGCTGGAGCAGGAGGACGCCAAGGTCGCGTCCAACCGCGGGCCGCGACACCCAGAGCGCATGGCGATCGCCGAGCAGCGCGCCGAGGTCGAGCAGAGCATCAAGCAGGAAACCAACCGCATCATCGCCGGCCTTGGCACGCAATATTCGGCGGCGCAGCGTTATCAGCGCCAGCTGCAGGCCGATATCAATCAGGTCGGCAACCAATTGCAATCGGGCCGCGGCGATGCCGTGCGGATGCAGCAGCTGCGAGCCAAGGTCGACTCGCTGCGAAGCACCGCCGACGCGATGCGCAAGGAGCTCGAACAGATCCTTTCGCGCGGCGGCGTTCCCCAATCGCGCGTCGTCGCGCCCGCCATCGTTCCGTTCAAGAATATCGCGCCGAGCGCAGCGGTTGCGGCCATTTTCGCTGCGACCTTCGTCGGCGCCGCACTCTCCCTTCTGGTGATTGTGCGCGCACAGATGCAGGCAGGCCGGCTTGGCGGCCGCGGTTATCTCGGACAATTGATCGAGCGGCCGATCCTTGGCGCCATCCCCAATTTTCGCGGCCGCCGGCGCGATTGGCCGTCCCCGGCCACCATGATCACCGACCGGGGCGGGTCCGACCCCTTGACCGAAAGCGTGCGCTCGCTCGTGCTCAAGCTCGAGATGGACGTGCTGCGCGACGGCAAGGGGATGATCCTCGGCACTTCGAGCTTCCCGGGGGAAGGCAAGTCGACCACGCTGGGGTTCCTCGGCGTCCAGTTCGCGCTCTGCCGCTACAATGTGCTTATCATCGATGCCGATCTGCGGCGGCCGCGCATGTCTTCGCTGTTCCAGCAAGGCGATCCATCGGGCGGCGTGCTCGAACAGGCCACCGTCGCCGGCTGTCATTACAGCATCTGGGCAAGCAATTCGGCCTCGCTGTCGACGCTGAGCCTCAATGAATCCGAACAGCCGCCTCATCTCCTGTTCCGCTCGCCGATGTTCGCCGAGCTGATCGCCTGGGCAAGGCAGAATTACGACGTGGTGCTGCTCGACGCCCCGCCGGTCCTCAGCGTCTCCGATCCGATCCTGCTGTCGCGCTTCGTCGATGGCGTGGTCCTCGTCGCGGCGCCGCATGCCGAAGGCCTCGACGCGCTGACCGAGACGGTCCGCCGCTTGTCGGAGGCGAAGGCGCCGATCGTCGGCGTCATCATGACCAAGCTCAACCACCACGAGGAAGGCTATTACGCCAACACCGGCTACGCTCCCATGCCGCGCCTGACCGCGCAATAGCGGCCGCCGCCGGCCTTATAATGGGATCGAACGATATATTGGTGAGCCGGCCGAAATATGCGATGCGATAACCCAGGTTAAGGAGAGGCGTTCTGCGCTCGGCGCGCTGATATATTGGTTTGTATCGGTTGCCGGTTAGTTAGAGGTTGAAATGAACCCCTCGATCGCCCCGTTCGTATCCGTCGTCATACCGGCCTATAATGTAGCGGCTTTCATCAAGGAGGCCGTCGGCAGCGTATTGTCGCAAAGCATGGCCGAGCTGGAATGCGTCGTGGTGGACGATGGCTCTACCGACGACACTTATGATGTGGTTTCGCGCATATCCGATGGGCGGCTCAGGGTCATCAGGAAACCCAATGGAGGTGTTTCGAGCGCCCGCAACGCGGGATTTCGCGCGGCGCGCTCCGCCTTCATCCTTTTCCTCGACGGCGACGATATCCTTCATCCTACCGCGATTGAGCGGCTTTATAAGGCGATGATGGTCCACGCCGACGCGGTTCTCATGTTTGGGACGAGCGTGCGCCTGCTCCCGTCCGGCGCCCTGGAACTCGGCCAGAAGCCGGTGGAGCAGCACAAATATTCGTCCGGGAGCATTCTGCCCGAAGTGATCGTGCGCAAGCAGGTGTTCGGGAATTGCGGACAGGCCTTGATCCGAAAGGATGTCATCGAGGAGGTCGGCGGATTCGATCCGTCCTTGACGCTGAGCGAGGATTGGGAGTTTTTCTGCCGGGTCGCGGCCAGAGGCCCGTGCATCTATATCGGGCCACAAGACGAGATATTGCGGCACCGCGTTCGCAGCGACAGCGCCGCGCCGACCCTCTCGACCAGCTGGGAAAATCACCTGCCCGCCGTTCGGAAGGTAAACGAGAACCCGGATCTTGTCCGCATTGTCGGCGCCCACCGCTGGAACGCGCTGATCAAGGAAATCGAGGCCGTGCACATGTTCGAAGCCGGCAGGCAGAATTTCACCAATAGAAATTACGCCCCCGCCATGCGCCTGATGCTTGGCAGCCTTGTAAAACGCCCGTCCATGCGGCGGGTCGCGATATTTGGCGCCGCGATCATCAGCATCGTCTGCGGCCGCCCGCTGCTCCCCCGGCTGCGTCCTTTGCAGCCAGAGGCGAGCTTGTCGCAGTAGAGGCGGCAGCGCGGCACACCGGGCCGAGCCCGCAGATCAATATGACCGGGACGAGGTGGGCCTGGCCCCCAAGGGTTGCTGCTGCGGATAGGCCGCGAGCCGCAGCCGGCCTTCGGCTGTCGCCATCGCTCGCTCCTTCACCGCCAATTCGCGGCGGCCCAGGGTCACCAGCGCGATAAGCAGTCCCCATATGAACCATATGTCCAACACGCCATAGCGGAAGCCCGCTACGATGCAGGTCGCGAGCAACACGAACAACGCGTTGCTGGCCGCCAGGATCGGCGTGGCGTAGACCGAAGGGCCGCGAGCGTCGAGCTGTCGTCGCGTGAGATGGGCAGCCATCAGGGGCAGCGCCGCCGCAATCAGAAAAACGCAGGTGCCCAGCAGGCCGACATTGGCGAGCAATTGGGTGGCGATGCTGTAGGAATGATCGACGCCCCACCCTCCGCCGAAGATCGGTTGCTCGCCGAAGGTGCGGAAGGCCTCGGTCATGGATCCGGTGCGCTCCTTGTACGAATAGGTGCTGCTCTTGCCGATGGTCATGACGTAAAGCGCTTCGCGGAGCTTGGGCAGCGCGGCCAGCACGGCGCTGGCGGCGAGGGTGAGCCCCACTCCGGCCACAAGCAACAGCGCCGGACGCTGGAATATCAGGAGCAGCCCAAACACCACGAGGCCGAAATAGGCGCTCGAGGATGTCGAAAGCAGCATCACGCCGCCGCTCAAGATCGCGGCGAAAAGCCAGTCGCGGCGCCAATATTCCTTACGGATGAACAACATCGTCGTCGCGAAGGTGAAGAAGCTCAGGAGGGAGAAAGCCATATAGGACGGCTCGACCGCGACCGAGGCGATGCGGATCACGGCGCCCTGCCGCTGATCATACATGTTCGCGAAGTCGCTGATGCTGTTGTTGAAGATCACCGACGGGTAGGGAATGCCCGAGTAGAAACAAGCGACCTGCAACACGCCCCACAGGCTGATGAAGACCGCGCTCCAGCGAAAGGCGGTCATGGCGCGCCTCAGCACGGCCTCGTCGGTAAGCGCCAGCGCAAAGACGAGCGCCATGAAAATGCCGAAGCACATGAATATGTTTTGCGTCACCTGGAACAATGTCAGCGGCCCCTGGAGCGACGCGACGGCCGCGGACAGCAAGACGCAGAAGGCGAATCCGATCAGCCCCATCAGGCTGAGGAAAGCGTCGCGCGCGAGGATGGCGCGCCGCGTGTAGCGGCCGGTGACGAAGATGAGCAGGAAATAACACAGGGCGAACAGGATGGTCGGTGCGAGTCCGTAGGATACCGCGGTGACATTGAGCACGGCCGTGCACGAAAAGGGGATGAAGAAAACCAGCGCGGGAAGCAGCAAGTCCTCGCGGAAGAAGAGGAAGACGAACGCGGCGAGAAGCAGGAGAAGCCCGGTGATCGTTATCGACATCTCGTCCGTTCCACGCCTTCACCCGAGCAGGCCGAGCCCGCCGATTGAGCACCGCCGCCCGCGCCCCTTATGCCAGCCCGCGGCAGCGTCGGCAAACGCCGCGGGCGGCGCCCCGCGCCTCTGCTCCATGATCTCCCGCGAAACGAATTTCGATCGCAATCGAATCGAAAATCGGGAAAGATCGCAACCGATGTTAACCCTTGTCTTCCATGAGGCCTTGAGCGGCGATGGTCCTGCCGCCAGGAAGCTTTGCATTTATGCATCATAGAGTTTGGAGGAGCCTCGCGGGAGTGCTGGCGCTGGCGCCCACGGCCGCGATGGCGATTTCGCTGCCCGAGATCCTCGCGCGGTCCTATCAGTCCAATCCGACCATCGCCGGTGCGCGCGCCGATCAGCGCGCGACCGACGAGGGGGTGATCGCGGCCAAATCGGCGGCGCTGCCCGCGCTGTCTGCAAACGCCAGCTACGACGAGTTCCTCCAGCGTGGCAGCAATGATTCGACCGCCCCCCGCCGCCTTTTCAGCGCCGGCCTGCAGGCGAGCATGCCGCTTTTCGCCGGCGGCGCGACGATCAGCTCGATCAAATCTGCCGAAGCGCGGGTGCGCGCCGGCCGCGAAACGCTCCGCGGCACCGAGGCCCAGATCATGGTCGACACCGCCTCGGTCTATGCCGATGTGCTGACCAACCAGATGATCGTCGACTTCTACGCGCAGCAGATGGCGATCCTGGATGAGAATATAAGCTATGCGCAGAGCGGGTTCGACCACGGCGATCTGACCAAGACCGACATTGAACAGGCGCGGGCGCGGCGCGAGGCGGCCGAAGGCCAGCTCGAGTCGGCGCAGGCGAATCTGACGACAAGCCGCGAGGACTTCCTTCGCCTCTCCGGGATTGCGCCCGAAAATCTGGAACCGCTGCCCGAACTGCCGGGCTTGCCCGCTTCGGCCGACCAGGCGCTCGACTACGCGCTCGACCACAATCCCGGCTTACTCGGCGCGCGCGAGGCGAGCCAGGTGGCGCGCTATCAGATCGGGGTTGCCGCCGCGAGCCGGCTGCCACGGGTCGATGTCGTCGCCAACGCGGGATATAGCGATTATTTCAAGACCTTCGGCGGCGGCACCGCGGCGCTATTCGACCAGACATCGCGAACCTCGTCGCTCGGAGTCAGGGCGACGCTGCCGCTTTACCAGGGCGGGCTTCCAGCCGCGCGCATCCGCGAGGCAAAGGCGACGCTGGGTCGCACGATGGAGGAAATCACTGCGGCCGAGCGGCTGGTTTCGTCGCAAGCCCGCTCCTATTTCTATCGTCTCGAGGCCGCTCGCCGCTCCGCCGATGCCGCGCAACGCGCGATCGTGGCGAGCGAGCATGCGCTGACCGGGATTCGCGCCGAACTCAAGGCCGGGACACGCACGATCATCGATCTGCTCAATGCCGAACAGGAAGTCCTCAACGCCCGCATCCAGCTTGCCCAGGCCCAGCGCGAGACCTTCGTCGCCGGCTTTACGCTGCTCGCGATAATGGGCCGTGCCGACCCCGAATCGCTCGCGATCGGGACGCCGAACTACGATCCGGCGGTCCATTACAAAAAGGTTCGCAACAGCTTCTGGGATTTCGGCACCGGGCCGGCCGTCGCGCGGATGAGCGCCGAATCGCACGCGCTCGCGCTTCCTGCCTCTGCACCCGCGCTAAGCATCTCATTGTCGCCGGCTCCGGTCGCCCCCCCACCCGCGGCACCGTCGCCGTTGCTCAGTTTCGACGCAGCGGTGTTCGACGAGCCGGCGGGTCTGGCGGGCGGCTGACGCCTGCCGCAAGCCTTTCAGACCGATACGGCCCTCGCGCGGCGACGGCGTTCGGCAAAGAATTGCTGGACCGGCCGCTCGAACCACAAATAACCCGCCGCCCCCACCGCCGTTCCGAATATCACGCCGAGCAGGATGGTCGCTGCGCTGCCGAAACCGAGCAGCGCGCAAAACTTCGCCGAGACGGAGATCGCGAGCGCGTGCCAGAGATAGATCGAATAGCTCGCGTCACCCAGGAATAGCGGCAACCGGTATTGCGCGATCGGACTGCGGCGTTCCATCGCGAGAAGGCTGGCCACCACAATCACCGCCGCTATCCCGAAGCGGAACGATCGTTGCTGCGCGACCATCTCCTCGCTGAGGCCGGTGCCGATCGCGACCAGCAATGCGAGACCCGCCAACAGACTCGGCCATCCCAGCCAGCTCGGCCACGGCCGCTCGGCCTTCCACAGCAAGCCAAGCCAGGCGCCCGCGGCGAACTCCAACAGGAGCGGATCGGTGTAGGTCGCCGCGACCGCGCCCGTGGGCCGCCAAGCCAACCCCGCCAGAACCAGCGTCACGAACAGCACTGTGATCATCATCAGCACGCGCCGCTGCGACCGCATCAGCATCGCCGCCGCGAACACGGCGTAGAAGAACATCTCGTAGTTGAGCGTCCATCCCGGCGTCAGCAGCGGCCAAAGCAGCCCGTTCGGCGAATAGGTCGGGATAAACAGGTAGGAGGAGAGGACGTAAGACGGCGTCAACACGACGTTTGGAAAAAGATGCGCGACCGCTCCCGCCAGCATTACGGTCGTCGCGAGCCAATATGTCGGCACGATCCGTTCGATACGGGCGCGAAGGAAAGGCTGGGGTCGCGACCTATCGTCGGTGATCGCGATCATGAGATAGCCGCTCAGTACGAAAAACAGATCAACGCCAGCTTCGCCGATGGTGAGATCGAAGCCCGATTTCTTGGCAGAATGATAAACAACGACGGCGAGAGCCGCTATCGCCCGCAAATATTGCAGCCCAAAGAGCTTGCGCCGAAGATGATCAGAACTCGGGGCGCGAGCTTCATAATCTGTCAGGCCGACTTGATGCATCGCTGCTTTCCAATTGCGCTGACCATGTTGCACCGCAACGAATAAGTCAAGAAAACTGCAACCGCGCTATCGGCGTTCGACTGAGCGGAGATGCTCGGCAAGGCGCAGCGCCAGGGCGATGATCGTCAAGGTGGGATTGGTGAAGCCCGATGTGGGAAAGGCCGCGGCGCCGGCGACGTAGAGATTTTTGGTGCCGAACAATTCGCAATTCGCGTCGACGACTCCCGTGCTGGGATCCTGCGCCATGCGCGCAGTGCCGATATGGTGCCCGCCCACCAGCGTGAGCGATTCGAGTTGCTCGTCCATGCGGTCGAGCGTGATGTGGGCCCCCGATCCCGCCAATGCTTTCTGCAGCAGCAGCATGCCCCGCCGCAACCGATCGCGATCTTCGTCATACATGCGCCAGCGCAACGCGATCCGCGGCACGCCATGCGCGTCGGTTTCATCGGAGAGTTGAACCCGGCTGTCGGGGTTGGGCGCCTGCTCCGCATTGATTTCGAGCGGATAACGGCCACGCGGATCGATCAGGAAAACCGAAGGCAGCTTGCGTCTGGCGAGGATGCGGCGCCGCATCCACTTCATCCCAAAGCGCGCAACCCGGTGAGGGCCGCGAAGTGCGGTCATGACATGCGCGGCGAGCAGGCTCCTGCCCTGCCCTGCCAGCTCGGCGCGCAGGCGATCCTCGCTGTAGGTCAGCTTGCGCATATATTCGGGCACGATGAAGCTCTTGGCGAGAAACATCATCGAGAGCACCGGATCGTCATGTCCCGGATCGACGATATTGGCATGGGTCGGGCGGACGATCAGCCCAGCGAGCTTCTCACGTTGCTGCGCCGTGGGGGATAACCACAGATAGCGGCGGCAATAGACGCCCTCGGGGGAGCGCGCGTAATCGACTCGCCCCCCGCCGCCGGTGAACCCGATTTCGCCGAGCTCGACTTCGAGATGCGCCTGATAATAGCGTCCGACCAGGTCTTTCTCATTGCCAAGTCCGCACCGCTTGGCGTCCTTGGCGGCAAGCAGGAGCCGCGCGGTTTCGAGACCGCCCGTGGCGATCACGGTGCGGCGCGCGGCGATCTCGAGCAAATCCCCTCGCCCCGTCGTTGCGCGAACACCTCGGCAGCAACCACCCGCGTCATCGGTGACGATGCCCGTCACCGCAGCATGGGTCAAAATCGTGACGCGCCGGCTGTTCGCCAGTTCGTCGCGATAGGTACGGCCGAAATGGGTCGGCTCGCTGAACCGTTCGATACGATCGGCAATCACGTCGTCCGAAGCGATGCCGTCGAACATTCCGGGCGCGGAACCGGGCAGAGCTTGCCCCGCGGTGAAAAGCGCCGGCCCCGCACGGCAGATCTCGAGCGCCGCCGGATAGTGGCGTGCAACATCCTCATAGGCGATCGGCCACGTCGCATGGGGCATCCACGGGCGATCCTCAAAGTCGATCGGGTCGAACGGGATGCAGCGCCCTCCCCATATCGCCGTAGTCCCTCCCAATTCGCGGCGGCGGAAGAAATCGGTGGGCCCGTGCGGCCCCGGATCGATCCAGCCCGCGCGATAGAAGGCCTGGCTGGCCTTGCTGAATTTATCGCCGCCGGCTTCGAGGAGTACGACGTCGATCCCGAACTGCCCCAGCGTGCGCGCCAGCGACAGGCCGGCCGCGCCGCTTCCTACAATGGCTATCTGGGTCTCGATGCGCTCGGGCGGCCGCTCGCGAAGACAATCGATCAACACCGGCAGCGAAACCCCAGCGCGCCGGGCGCCGATCGGCGCCGATCGGGGCGCTGCCGCCTGGTAGCGTCAGAATTGGAAATAGATGAATTCACTGTAGCCGCCGATCGAGCGGATCGCCAAGCCGAGCAGGATCCCGACGAACAGGCAGGAGAACCAGCCCATCCTCAAAGTGATCCGGCTCGGCCGACCGCGCGCAAGATAACCCGGCGAATCGAGCCCCATGTCGAAGCGGGCCATGATCTGCTGACTGTTGGGAGCCAGCAGCGCGACGAGAGCGGCGCCCGCCATCGTCAGGATCGCGGGGGAACCGAAGTTGACGGGAACGGACGAGCCGCCGAAGATCAACAACGGCTTCGCGATGCCGATCGCCGGCACGTCGAAGCCAGCCCCTCCCAGCATTGCGGACCACATGCGCATCATTACGGTCAGATCCGCGGAACGGAAAGGCACCCAGGCGAACATCACGAAGATCATTGTGATCGGCCAGCCGAGCCAGCCGGGGATTCTGGGAAGACGGCGATGCTTGCCGATCGCGACCCAGCCGTGCGCGATCGTCTGTGCCGCGCCGTGCATCCCCCCCCAGATCACGAAGGTCCACCCCGCCCCATGCCAGATCCCGCCAAGCAACATCGTCGTGAAGAGATTGACGAAGCGCCGCGCCTCACCCTTCCGGTTGCCGCCCAGCGGAATGTACAGATAGTCGCGCAGGAAACGCGACAGCGTGATGTGCCAGCGCCGCCAGAATTCGAGAATGCTGCGGCTTTTGTAGGGCGAGTTGAAGTTGATCGGCAGATCGATGCCCAGCATGCGCGATATGCCGATCGCCATGTCGGAATAGCCGGAGAAATCGAAATAGATCTGGAGCGTGTAGGCGATCGTGCCGACCCACGCCACATAGAAGCCGGGCGGGCTGTCGGTCGTCCCGAAGACCCCGCTTGCCACCGCCCCGCAGGGATCGGCCAGCAGGACTTTCTTGGCCAGGCCGATCGCGAACATTCCCAGACCTGCATAGAGATCCACGCTTAGCCGCCGCACCCCCGGATGCTCGAACTGGGGGAGCATCTCCTTGTTGTGGAGAATGGGGCCCGCGATCAGATGCGGGAAATAACTCACGAACAAGCCGTAACGCACGATATCGGGAGAGGATGTCTTCCGCGCCGCGACGTCCGCCAGATAAGCGATCTGGGTGAAGGTGAAGAAGGAAATGCCGATCGGAAGCACGATCGCCCAGGTCGAGGCATCGAGAATGCCCAGCGCCACGAACTGGCTGACCGCGAAATTCGAATATTTGAAAAAGCCGAGCAGAGCGAGATTGCCTACCACGCCGAAGATCAGAAGACGCTTGCGGCGCGGGTTCTCGGCACGTTCGATCCATCGCCCGGTCACGAAATTGAACAGGATCGAACCGGCGAGCATCCAGGGATAGAGCGTCTCTCCCGATAAGTAGAAGACATAGGAGGCGAGCGCGAGCCACGTGATGGCTATGATCGTCCGGCCGAACCGGGCGAGAAGGCGGTAACCGATCACCACGATCGGCAGGAAAAGAAACAGGAACTCGTAGGAATTGAACAGCATCAGCGGGCCGCCAGCATCTGGGCGACGCGATCCGCGACGATCTTCCGCCCACTTTCTTGAAGATGACCGCAACCGCACCAGCGATCGGCGAAACCCTGCGCCGGAACGGCTTCGGTGAGGTCATGGAACTCTATCCGGCCGCGGGCCAAGCGCAGCAATTCGTCTCGACGCGCGGCTATGTTGCGCATCAGTTCCGGATTGAGCGTTCGGATATCTTCGAAATCGATCGGCAGGAGCACGAACATGACAGGCTTGCCGCTGCGCGCAGCCGATTGCGACAGCTTGTGCAAATCGTCGACATAGCTCGCGATCAGAGGACCGTTCAGATAATTGTTCCAGTAGAGCGCCTCGATGAAAGCCCGGTTCACGCCGATGGTCTCGGGGCAGCCCTGGGCGAGACGTTCGGGAAGGAGATACTGCGTCTTGAGTTTATTATAGGGCGGGTAACGGACGCCGTGATATTCGAAGCCGTCAAGCTGATGAGGCAGCTTCGCTGCAATGGGATCGAGCGCTCTAAGACGAGGCCCAAGATCGTTCACGGCCAGGTTCCCGCCCGCCAGACGGAAAAAGCTCTGCGTGCGAAGATCCGGCTGCCCCCCCGAAATGATCTGCGCCAGCGAAACGAACACCACCACGGCCTCGGCGCGGCGATTGGACAGTGCGATCCGGCCGAAATTGAGTCCTTCCGGCATCGACTGGCCAGGATAGCTGATGTCGAACGAACGCCGGCCCGCGCTGGGGCCGATCATCGCCGCAAGCGGCACCGGGTTGGCGTCGCACTTCGACACGTGCGAGATAACCGAGTTGCCGGTCACCGCTATGCCCTTGCCGACCATCGCCGTCGCCGCCGTCTTGGCCAGCTTAGGGTCGACGGGCACTGGGGCGAACATGATCGCGAGCGCGGCCAGAAGAATCACCGCAACCTTGATGGCGAGGGACCGGTCACTCCCTTCGCTTTGATTGCTGTCCAGGTCACGATCAGCCGACATCATGCAGGTCGTCTAGCCCAAGGTATTTTTGCAGCGCAACCTGCCATTCGGCCGAAGGTCCGGCAGGATAGGAATCGGCGGCGGCGATACAGGGAAACGATCGGATCAGATCACGCGGAATTTCCGACATTTTCAACGATGCCATCCAATTCCCTTCTCTCAACGGTCCCTTCGCGACTGGTCGGAAGAGCCGACGGTCGATCGTCGCCAACCGCACACCGCGTTCGCCGCGCGGCACGCTAACGGATGTTGTGCATCGCAACAAGCGTTGGTACGGCAGCGTGGTCAAAGGCGGTTGTCTCGTGTCATGAGTGATGCGGTTGCCACATTCAGGAGCAGGCTTCGGTGAAGCTTTATCGCAATCTGGCGCATCTCTTCATTTGGCAGGGCAGCACATTCCTCGTCCCCCTCATTGTCACGCCCTATCTGACGCGGACGCTGGGGATACATGCCTTCGGGATTTATGGGTTGGCGCTGGCGGTCACCGCTTATGGGGTGTTGCTGACCAACTGGGGATTCAGCCTGAGCGCGACGCAGAAGATCGCGCACGCTACCGACGACCCAGAATTGTTGCGGCGGCTATTCTGGGGAACGCTGCTCGCCAAGCAGATGCTGTTGATCGTCGCAATCGTCCTGTTGGTCGTGGCGACGGTCGCCGTTCCCCAGTTTCGGGCGATCTGGCCGGCAATCACCGGCGCCGCGTTGATCGTGATAGCAACCTCGCTCACCGCAAACTGGTTCCTGCAGGGGCTTCAGATGATGGGCTTCTTCGCGGGCGCTTCGCTAGCAGGCAGGCTGCTCAGCATCCCGCTGACCTTTATTTTCGTCCACCGCCCCGCGGACGCCGTAATCGCCGCTGCGATCTACGGCGGCACCCAGCTGATTTCGGCGGTCGCCTCCTTGGTCGTCTCCGCCCGGATAATGCCTTTGGGGCGACCCATCGTTGACCCCAAATTCGCGTTGGAACAGATCCGCGACGGTTGGTACCAATTCGCCTCCACCCTCTCGGTCAGCTTGTACGTGCAGGCGAACCCGATTTTCATCGGTGTTTATTCGGGCACCGTGCAGGCTGGCCTGCTCACCGGCAGCCAGCGGCTCCAGTCAGCTTTCAGCGCCATGCTGGTGCCGGTGACGATGGCTACCTATCCCCAGATCAACCGGCTAACCCACCAGGCGCCCGCGCGCGCGGTTCGCATGATGTTCAAGCTGCTGGGCGCCCAATTCGCTTATGGCTGCTGCCTGGGCCTCGCCATGTACCTGATCGCGCCCTATGTAGTGCCGGCGTTTCTGGGGCCCGAGTTCACCTCCGCGGTCGAGATCGTGCAGATTCTGGCTTTTATCCCGGCGCTGTCGAGCATCACCAATGTCCTGGGCACCAACATGCTGCTGCCGCTGGGCCTCAAGCGCCACTACACCGTCGCGCTGGTCTGCGCCGGCTTCGCTAACATCGGATTGCTGTTCCTGTTCGCCGCACCCTATGGCGCGCTCGGCGCGGCGATTTGCTCGACGCTGACTGAGAGCTTTCTGGCTGTCATGTTTGGCGGAGCGCTTTATGCACATCGTAAGATATTCGGGCGGATGAAGGGGGGCGAATCACCTGTGCCGAATGCAGCGCAATGATAGCGGGGGATATAATGAAGGAGAATGAGAGCGCGCGACGGCCGGCTTTGCTCGTCGTGGTTCGCGGTGCCGAGGATTATGGCGTCGCGACCGAGCTGCTCAATTTCGTCCGCGCCTTTTCCTCACGCGGCTGGGCGGTCACCGTTTATACGCTCGGCACCGGCGGTTTCCTCGACGCGGTGCGCGAGGTGCCCGGCGTGGCCGCAAAGGTCGACAGCAATGTGCCGCGACGCTTCATAGCGGGCAGGCGCAGCGGGCGGCTGATGTCCTACACCCGCCTGCTGTGGGGCAGCATAGGCTTCGTCCGCAATCTCAACAGTCATCTCCGTTATAACCGCTATGATGCGTTGATCTTCTGCGAACCGGGCCTCGTGCTGCCGGTCGCGGCCGCACTGCTCGGCAATCGCACGCCGGCCTTCTGGTTGATGCCGAACATCGTTAGCGCCAATTATCCGTTTGATATCAATCGGCGCCTCTATGCGGGCGCCTTTGCGATGAGCGGCATGGTGCCGGTCGCCAACAGCAGCTACACGCGCAAGACGCTGGGGCGCGGCGAGCGCTTCGCGACGCAGATCGATCTCGGCGTCGATCCCGGCCATCTGAGCACCGGCCATGGCGGTGACCCGCTTGCCGGTCGCGTTCCCGATGGCGCGATAAGACTGCTCGTCGCCGCTCGACTGATCCGCAAGAAGGGCCAATTGGCGTTGCTCGCCGGCATGCTTGCCGACGATAGTCTGTCCAACATCCATCTCATCCTGTGCGGCGGGCCGCTCGAGTCGCGCTATCAGGGCGAGTTGCGCACGCTCGCGCAAACTCGCGGCGCATCGGATCGCCTGCACCTGATCGGGCCGGTGTCCGACGTCGCCGCTTATTATAGAGCGTGCGATGTGGTGGCGAGCACGCGCATCGATCCCGAGCCTTTCGGCCTGTCGATCGTCGAAGCGATGATCATGGGCCGCCCCGTTCTGGCCCATGCGCTCGGCGGTCCGGGCGATATCGTCGTCGACGGCGAAACCGGCTGGCTCCTGTCCGACATGCGGCGTGAAACGGTTTCGGCCGGGCTGCGCCGCATGATCGATGCGCGCGCGCAATGGCCCGCCATGGGCGAAGCGGGACGGAAACGGGCGTTGGCCCATTATACCGTCGACAGCATGACCGACCAGTTGATCGAAGTCTTCGCTCGCCACGGCGTCGACGCAGCTGCCTGCAAGGGCTGATTTCGGACGCCGCTCAGCGCAAATCTTAAGCCCGTTTTTACTAACAGCAAAAACCGAATCTAGAGACGTAGGGCGCACTATCCTCGCATTATTGCGACGAGAGCACGCCATGACGCTTCAAGGTATATTTTTTGCTAACGACCTCGTCCGGTTGCAGAATGCGGAAACATTTCTCGGGGGCGTCCCCGACATCGTCGGCGCGCATACGGGACGGGCGTCATGGACCGACTGGACGGGCAGCATCGATTGGATGATCCTGCAGGTCAAATCGATCGATGCGCCGATCCGCTGGTCGATCCCGCTGTTCGCCAATGGCGGCACGCTCGCGCAGGGTGCGGCGCACGCCT